>Ga0073932_1000306_pt1 | contig 126395 bp, 107 predicted proteins | sample DewCreD2012metaG_FD_76967 | JGI IMG/M metagenome (GOLD analysis project Ga0073932, IMG submission 76967) | Hot spring sediment bacterial and archeal communities from British Columbia, Canada, to study Microbial Dark Matter (Phase II) - Dewar... ...
GTTCTGGAAGCGCCTCTTCCCCACTCCCTTGAAGCGCACCCCTGAGTATCTGCCGCACTATGCCCTGGCCTGAGCAAAGGCCTTCGGGGCATATGCAAGCTTCATGACACTAGGGATGGGTTGCCTCAGCTGGCCAGCAGCTTTTATACTGAAATCATGTTGCCCAACAGCCATAAGGTTTCCCTTTTTCGTTGCAAACACTACGATCCTTCATCCCTCGATTCCGTATTCGAGCAAGCTGCAGATTACGCCGGTTTCTCGGATATCCGAGGAGCAAAAGTGCTTCTAAAACCCAATATCCTCATGGCCTCGCAGGCTGCAAAAGCAGTGACAACTCACCCAGCTTTCGTTGCGGCTGCCGTTAGATTCGTGCGTTCGCGTGGTGCTTCGGAAATCTGGGTCGGCGATTCGCCCGGATGGCAGCCTGCAATTCTTGCTGCAAAGGCGAGCGGCATCTACGATGCCGCGCTCAGTGAAGGCGCATTGTGGGCCGACTTCCGAGAGGCAGTCCCTCATTCGGTTGATTCCGGCAAAAAGCTTGTAAATATTCCTCTCACATCCTGGCTCAAGAAGACCGACATCGTGATCAATTTGCCCAAACTTAAAAATCACCGTCTCATGACCTATACAGGCGCAATGAAAAATCTCTTCGGTCTCATACCGGGAACCGCAAAGAGCGCTCTTCATCTGCAGTACCCTTCCGTACGCGATTTTGGCGAAATGCTGGTCGATCTGGCGCTTTCTATTCCTTGTTTTACTTTCATGGACGGCATAGTTGCCATGCAAGGCGAAGGACCAGGCTCCGGAACACCCTATGAATTGGGAATCATGCTCGCTTCGAACAGCCTGGCGGACCTTGACTGGACAGCGGTTCAATGCATAGGCTACGATCCGCACCGCATTCCCTATCTTGTCGATGCCATGGAGCGAACCTGGCGGGTCGGGCAGGCGGACGGCCCAGATACAATTCCTGAGCCTCACACTGCGCCGCTGCATCCTTCCGAAATTTCCCATCAAGGATTCGAGCTTCTTCCCTACCAGTCTGAACTCGAACAGAAACTCACTGGCGTTCCATCCCGCTTTAGAGCACGCGCAGCCTCTCTCATTCGCCTCAGACCGATTTTTCATGAATCGAAATGCATCGGCTGCGGCGCATGTGTGCGCATTTGCCCGCCAAAAGTCCTCTCACTCGATTCGAAACACCGCAATCATCGTGTGCGTATCGACGATTCGCGCTGCATTACATGTTTCTGCTGTCACGAAGTATGTCCTGAAAAGGCCATAAGCATAGGCCGTGTTCCTTTCAGGATTTGGCACAGATCGTTGCACAAAGCTTCCCATTCAGAAAAGCCAGGAGAGATCTCCTGACAAGGAGTCGGACCATGCCGCACTTTGCACTCGATTCGTGGATCTACCAGACGATTGCAGGACAGGCAGACAAATATGAAACTGCCGGCATGACTGCGCAAGAAATGCCCAAACCTCAAAGCTTGCGTTGGAAATATAGCACATTTGAAAAAATGGACCTGGATCCTCCATTGACCTGCGGCAATCGTTTCACCCTGTGCGCCGATGCAATCAGGGAATGTGCTCGCCGCGCCTTTTCTTCGATTGCCTATTCCCTTCCGGAAGATCAGCTGGAGACTTTCGCCGCAATTGCGCATTCCAGCGATGCTTCCCCGAACGAGCGATTTGTAGCGCAGACACTGTTCGAGAATGCTCTGGAAGCTCGAAACAAAATATTCCCTATCTGTCAGGATACCGGAACCGCTCTTGTCTATGCATGGAAAGGCTCTCGAATCGATATTGAACATGATGCCAACCTCGAACATCTGCTTGCCGAGGGAGCTGGCATGGCATATAAAGAAGAACTTCTGCGAAATTCCCAGAATGGCCCTATCTCCATGACTGAAGAACGCAACACCGGCGACAATTTGCCGGCAGGAATCCACATCCGCGAAGTACCAGGAGAAAAGCTGCTCATGCTCTTCGCTGCCAAGGGAGGAGGCTCTACTTCTCGCACTTCGCTGACCTTGGAAAGCCCCAGCATTCTTCGCCCGGAAACACTCGAGCAGGTGCTTCGAGAAAGAATTCGCGCTCTCGGCCCTTCGGGCTGCCCTCCATATGCGATCGCAGTAGTACTTGGAGGCGCGACTCCGAGCCAGACGCTCTATGCGGCGGAATTGGCTGCCCTCGGAATGCTCGACGATCTTCCATCCTCAGGAGATGGAAGCGGCACTCCCATCCGCGATCCTGAATGGGAATCCATTATCCTCAAGCTGGCGGCCGAATCCGGCATAGGAGCACAGTGGGGTGGCATGCATATGGCAACAACAGCCAGGGCGATACACTTGGCGAGACATGCAGCGGCGCTTCCGCTCGCGGTAGCTGTCTCCTGTGCTGCAAATCGGCACATGCTGGTGATTGCAGACCGAGGCGGATGGTATCGACAAGTACTTGCCGAGCATATCGCTGAGCCGAAAAAAGAAAACGATGCTCACATTTCTTCACTCCAAGATGCAATGCGGATCGTCATCAGCAGGGGCTCTTCTTCATGGCTCGAATCGCTGAGAATGCTCCCCGCTGGAACAATGGTAATTCTATCCGGACCAGTACTCGTTGCCCGGGATGCCGCTCATGCGAGAATCCTGCGCATAATTGAGCAGGAAGGGAAAATGCCAGAGTGGTTCATGGGATTGCCTGTGTTCTACGCCGGACCAACCGAAGCAAAACCTTCCCAACACAGCGGAGCATTCGGCCCGACAACCGCATCTCGAATGGATAGCTACCTCGAGCCATTCATGAAATACGGAGCCAGCCTCGTCACTATCGCAAAAGGAAATCGAAGCCCGCTTGCCCGCGATGCGCTGCGTGCCTACAGAGGGGTATATCTTGCAGCAATCGGAGGAGCCGCTGCGATGAACGCTGCATATCACATTCGTAATATCGAAACTTTGGCGTTCTCCGAGCTTGGCATGGAAGCGGTGCGAATAGTGGAGCTCGACAATCTGCCGGCTCTCGTAGTCATCGATGCGAAGGGAAAAGATTTCTATCCGGCCTAGTGTCACGAAGCTTGCATATGCGTACTGCCCGCTTCAGGGAGTGATGCGACTAGTCTATCGGCTAAAAAAAGCGCCGAAACCATTAGTGCATGTCGATATTCACCAGTTCCCATCTTACGCCTTACTTCGTCAGCGGGAAGCAAATGTGCATCGATAACTTCGTTTGAATCGAGATTGCGAGCCACCTGAGGCTCAGGATCGAGAGCAACGAAAATGTGAAAATGATTATCCATGATGGCAGGATTGGGAAAAACAGTCCCCGCATGCAGAATTCTGGACGATACCCATCCAGTCTCCTCGGCAAGCTCGCGCGCAGCAGCATTTGCAGGATCCTCTCCTGGCTCAACTACTCCTCCTGGAAACTCCAGACTGACTTCATCAGCCCCATGTCTGTACTGTTGCACCATGAGAAAGCTGAGCTCCCCTTCGATCCGAACATATGGCACTACAACAGCCCAGTCTTTCGCTTCCATCACCGCAAAATGACCAATACGGCCGTCCGGCCCTTTGCTTTCCCTCTCAAATACGGAAAAAACCGAGCACTCATATGCTTTCCGCGATTTAATCGTTGTCCACCGTATCGCACCGCTTCCATCGCCTGCAATCATTTTGCATCTCCTGCGGCATCCTATCGCGCTTTGCACTTGAGGAACAAGATAGCCCTCATCCATATATGCAAGCTTCGTAACACTATGAGGCGGTTGCTGCCCGGTGCGGAATAATCTAAAATCTATATATGTGTCATACTGCTTGCCTGAAACTTGCTGGCACCTTCTTGCTGGTTTGCCTTGCAAGCTTCATCATTCTCTCGGTCAGCTCGAGAACGCCGAGAAATCAGAGCAGCATGATCGTACAAACAATACTGCCTGCGGAGAAATTCATGCAAAAAAATCGACCCCTTGCCATTGCGCACAGAGGATTCCGGGGTATTGCCCCTGAAAACACACTTCTCGCTGCCAAGCTCGGATATGAAGCAGGTGCCGACATGTGGGAACTCGATGTCGCTGCTTCCCGCGACGGGGTGCTCGTAGTACTCCATGACGATACTCTCCTTCGAACAACCGATGCAGCATCTCGCTTCCCAGACCGCAAACCATGGAAAGTGTATGATTTCACCCTAGAAGAGATTAAATCGCTCGATGCGGGCACCTGGTATGGAATCGCCGATCCATTTGGACAGATCCGTTCAGGCAGAGTATCGCCCACAACAGTGCAGACCTTTTCTGGACTCAGAATACCCACCCTTCGAGAAGCTCTCGAACTTACCAAGCATCTGAATTGGAGCGTGAACATCGAAATCAAAGATGCATCAGGGCAGGCATGCGATGCATGGATTGTCGAAAAAACCGCAGAGCTGATCCGCGAGCTGGAGATGAGCGGCAATGTTCTGGTTTCGTCATTCAATCACTCATATCTGAAGCGCATGAAGCAAGCAGCCCCAGAAATCGCTGTTGCAGCCCTCATCGACAAACCGGTTCCGGATCCAGTGGCGCTCCTGCGTGATATTGGGGCGATCGCGCTGAATCCAAATCAGAAATACCTCGATTTCACAACCGTAAAGACAGTGCGCTCTGCAGGATTTGGAGTCCTTCCATGGACCGTCAATCTCTCCGCTGACATGAAAAAAATGCTCGACTGGGGCGTTACCGGAATTATAACCGATTTCCCGGACGAAGCGATGAAACAGATTGCTTCCTCACGGTAAATTCTGTCCCTGGTGTTACGAACCTTGCATATAGTCATGAAGAGCTATTTGGGAAAATATGCAGCACAGGATTTGTTGATAGGTTTTCATCCAGGAAGCAGGCATATGCAAGCTTCGTGACACTAACGAAAAATTGCCAACTTTCTATTGCGCCGCTCATAAAGCGGATGTACACTATACCTGTAATGTGCCCGGAGTTCATCCGGCAGACGAACATTTCTTATGGAGGCGAAAAGATGAAACGATTGATTCTGGTACTGGCAGTGCTGCTCCTTGCCGTCGGTGCCTATGCTCAGACGACCATCGAGTTCTGGCATGCCATGACCGGCAAGAATGGTGAGATGGTCCAGGCCATTGCCGACAAATTCAATGCATCACAGAACCAATACAAGGTCGTCCCTGTTTACAAAGGCTCCTACAGCGACACGATGAATGCCGGCATTGCAGCGTTCAGAGCGGGCCAGCCGCCTGCCATCATTCAGGTCTACGAAGTCGGTACCGCCACCATGATGGCTGCCAAGAATGCCATAAAGCCGGTATACCAGCTGATGGCGGAATTTGGAGAGAAGTGGGACCCCAACATGTACATCCCGACCATCAAGTCCTACTACTCGACATCTGACGGGAAGATGCTGTCCATGCCATTCAACAGCTCAACTTCGGTCATGTATTACAATAAGGATGCATTCCGCAAGGCAGGGCTCGATCCAGAAAAGCCTCCTGTTACCTGGCCCGAATTCTTCGAAGTCGCGAAAAAGCTCAAAGCCTCGGGCATGGAAGGTGGATTCACCACCAACTGGATCAGCTGGATTCAGCTCGAGAACTTCTCAGCATGGCACAACATACCCTTTGGAACCCGCAGCAACGGCTTCGAGGGACTCGATACCCAGCTCGTGTTCAACAACCCTATTGTCATCCGCCACTTCCAGAACATGTATGATCTGTCGAAAACCGGCGTATTCATTTACGGCGGACGCGAAAACAAGGCCAATCCGCTCTTCACTTCCGGCCGTGTCGGCCTGCACTTCGAATCCATCGGCGGTTATGGCAACATGAAGGCCAACTGCAAGTTCGATTTCGGTGTAGCCAGGCTGCCCTATTACCCCGATGTTCCTGGAGCACCACAGAACTCAATCATCGGTGGAGCATCTCTCTGGGTGTTCAATGGCAAATCGAAGACAGAATACAAAGCTGTGGCCGAATTCTTTGCCTTCATCTCCAAGCCGGAAATCCAGGCATTCTGGCACCAGAACACTGGCTATCTGCCCATCACCAACGCTGCCTATGAGTTGACCAAATCCCAGGGGTACTACAAGGACAACCCCGGACTCGAAGTCGCCATCAATCAGCTGTTGAACAAGAAGCCGACCCAGAACTCCATGGGTATCCGCTTCGGCAACTTCAACATCATCCGCGAAATCGAAGATCAGACCTGGGAAGAAATCCTCGCTGGCAAGATCAGCGTCAAGGATGGACTCGACAAGATGGTGCGCGAAGGCAACAAAACACTGCGCGAGTTCGAAAAGCTCTACAAGTAATGACATTTGTCTGACATCGAAAAAGGCCGCCTGACGGCGGCCTTTTTTCAGATAAGAGCTTGTTCTCGGGGCTGGAAAGCCCCTGTTCAATTGAGATTCAATTGAGATATAGTAATTCTGTTCATTGGTAGGAATCGCCATGACTAAGCAATACGAATTCAAAGCACCAGTGCTGCCTTACCTTCTTGTTCTTCCGCAGATGGTGATAGTCTTCATTTTCTTCTTCTGGCCGGCAGCCCAAGCCATCATGCAATCCTTCTATCTCCAGGACCCATTCGGCGGCAAGATGATTTTTGTCGGATTCCAGAATTATTCCAAGCTTCTGGCAGATCCCGATTATTGGATGTCCTTCCGTGTTTCGGTCATGTTTGCCGTATGCATTACTGCAATCGCGATGATCATTTCCCTGTTTCTCGCCATTCAGGCCAACAAGAGAATCAAATTCGCATCCTTCTACAAAACCATGCTTATCTGGCCGTATGCGGTCTCCACGCTTGTTGCTGGCGTCATATGGCTGTTCATGTTCAACCCGAATGTAGGCGTAATCGCCTATGTACTCAAGCATACATTCAAAGTGAATTGGCAATATCTGCTGAATTTCGATCAAGCCTTCATCCTGCTTACACTTTCGGCAAGCTGGAAACAGCTCGCCTATAATTTTGTGTTCTTCCTTGCTGGATTGCAGAGCGTACCGGCTACTCTGCTCGAAGCTGCAGAAATAGACGGAGCCAAACCAGTCACCCGATTCTGGCGGATTACCTTCCCCCTGCTTTCTCCGACAACCTTCTATCTTCTGGTCATGAACCTGGTATATGGGTTTTTCGAAACATTCCCCATTATCCATGGCATCACTCAGGGAGCGCCGGGCAAATCGACCGGCATTCTGGTCTACAAAGTATGGCGAGACGGTGTGATCAACCTTGACCTCGGAAGTTCTGCAGCACAGTCGGTAATATTGATGATCATGGTCATCCTTCTCACCATATTCCAGTTCCGCTTTATCGAGCGGAAAGTCACCTATTGAGTTGGAGGCAGCATACATGCAGACAACCATGCACAAGGAAAACCGCGCTGCCCACAGGCTCAAAATGCTCAGAAGAGCATTTCCCCATCTCGTTCTCTGGGTCGGCATCGCGATTATCGTATTTCCCATCTATTTCATTTTTTCAGCTTCTTCGCACACAAGCGCCGAGATTCTCGCTGCACCCATGCCGCTGAATATCGGTCCCCACCTTATCGAGAATTACCGTCAGGCTCTGTTCGAAGGAACCAAGAATATGGGGACCCCCGTTCTTACCATGATGAAAAATTCGCTCATCATGGCCCTTGGCATTTCGGTCGGCAAGATCGTGGTATCACTGCTCGCTGCATTCGCAATCGTGTTCTTCAAATTTCCTCTGCGCAATTTCTGTTTCTGGAGCATTTTCATCACGCTGATGCTACCGGTCGAAGTGCGTATCATGCCGACCTATAAGGTCATTTCGGATCTCGGCATGCTCAACACCTATGCAGGCCTGATCCTGCCCATGATCGTTTCGGCTACTGCCGTTTTCCTTTTCCGACAGTTTTTCATGTCGATTCCCAGAGAAATTGCCGAAGCTTCCCAGATCGATGGCGCCACACCCATGGAATTTTTCAGAGAAATACTGGTGCCGATGACACGCACTCCTGTCGCTGCCATGTTCGTCATCCAATTCATCTATGGATGGAATCAGTACCTTTGGCCGCTGCTCATCACAACCAAGCCCGAGTTCTATACCCTGCTCATCGGTATCAACAGAATGATGTCGGGCGCTGATGTGCAGATTGAGTGGCAGATTGCGATGGCAACGACCCTGCTCGCAATGCTGCCTCCGGTGCTGGTAGTACTTGTTATGCAAAAACAGTTCATCGCAGGAATGACTGAAACGGAAAAATGACAGCAAGCCTGCTAAAAAGGGGGCCGGAGAAGATAGCGCCGGCCCCCTTTCATTTTTCATTCACGATTGCTTTTCTGCCTTTATTCCGCATGAATCATGCCAAAATACGATACGGCATTCTCCCAGCAGATACCACGGACCAGGGACTGTGCATACAGTGGATCATCAGGCAGTTCGCCTGATTCGACCCATCCGCCTGCAATATCGCACAGAATGCGGCGGAAATATTCATGTCGCGGAAATGAAAGGAAGGATCTCGAATCAGTGAGCATGCCAACCCATGCTCCCAACAATCCGACAGACGCATATTCGCGCATGTGGCGTTCCATCCCCTCTTTCTGATCATTGAACCACCAGGCAGCACCCAGCTGGACTTTTCCCGGGATACCCCATTGGACAGCCTCCCTTTGGAAAATGGACGAACCGCCACTCGCAGCGGCTCTTGGCAAAGCAGCTTCCCCGACGGGAAAAATCTTTGTGCCACAGAAACTTCCTGCAAGTGTTGCCAGCGCCGAATGTTTGGTCGGGTCAAGCGTATAGAGAATGGTCCTGGGCAGAGCACCTTCCGCTTCAAGCATCCCGAGAAAAGAAGCGAGAGGACTGATAATGGGAGCATCGGAGATGATATCGCCTCCGACATCGGGACCGAACGCAGCATGGAGACTTGGATTCACATTGCGCAGAGCTCCGATGTGCAGCTGCATGGTCCAGCCGCGTTGGCTGTTGAGTTCAGCCACTACCTGAAGCACAGCAGTTGCAAGCTGTTCCTGTTCGAGCTGGCTTAAAGGCATGCCGCCTCGAGCCTTGACGACAACAGCATCGAGTACTGAATCCACAGCTGGGGCAAAGGGCGGAACAAGGAGAGCATGATCGGACAGGCGACAGCCTGCGTCATGGAAATAGCGGTGCCGCTGGCTGAGCGCTGCCCGCAAATCAGACCAATGAACGATTTCCATGTCTGCTGATACGCCCAGCGTATCGATATAGGCATTCCAGGCTGCAATGTCGCTTGCATTCATTGCCCTGTCGGGACGGAATGCGGGCAGCACTTTCGTCGCAAATCCAGAACCGCGTGCCTGCTCTTCGGCGATGGCCCTGTGCCAACGCAGATCGTCAGCGGGGTCATCGGTAGTGCAGAGTACGCGCACATTGAATTGCTGAAGAAGGCTGCGAGGGCTTGTGCGATGTTCTGCGAGAAATTGGTTTGCGCGCTCTCGAATGAGCGCGGCATTATCAGGCCTCAGTATATCGTGGATGCCAAACACGCGCTGCAACTCCAGGTGTGACCAGTGTAGGAGAGGATTGCCTGCCGCTTTGGTCAAAGCCATGGCATAGGCTTCGAATTTCATCTCCCATGGGCCGGTACCGGCGCAGAGCTCTTCAGGAACCCCGCTCGCTCTCATGATGCGCCATTTATAGTGATCCCCTTCCAGCCACATGCGAGCGATATCCGTAAATGGTTCGTCTTCCGCGATTGCCTTGGGTGAGAGATGACAGTGATAATCAAAAATCGGCTGATGCTGTGCAACCTCGAAAAACAGGCGCTTCGCCGTTTCTGAATGTAGAAGAAAATCTTCTTTCATGAATCCTGTCATGATTCCTCCCCGTTCTGGCTTTTTAAGGAGACTCGTATGCGATTCCGGGCGTCCGCTGAATCACCCATTTCAGATGTTGTCGACCAGAAAGCCGCCATCGACAGGGATGCTGACCCCTGTCACGAAGCTTGCAGCTGCATCGCTTGCGAGATAAAGTACGGCGCCCCAGATCTCCTCATACTTCCCGAAACGTCCAAACGGAGTGCGCGCGATGATTGCCTTGCCCCGCGAAGTCAGCTCACCGGTCTTTTCGTCAAATAGAAGCGCTCTGTTCTGATTCCCTACAAAAAAGCCTGGGGCGATCGCATTGACGCGGATCCCATACGGCGCCAGTTCCTTGGCCAGGGCCTCCGTGAGATTGAGCACACCTGCTTTTGCAGCGCCATAGGCCCATGTCCCGGAAAGCGGTTTATAGCTCGTCATTGAGGTCATATTGATGATTGCGCCATGAATGCCGCCTGCAATCCAGCGCCTTGCGAATACTCTGGTCGGAATTACAAGCCCCGCCATAAGATTCAGTCTGAGCACCTCTTCGAAGATCTTTTCATCGAAATCGACAAAAGCGCTCTTGCCCATGTTGCCGCCTACACCATTGACCAGAAGATCAGGCATGCCGAGCATTTCTACAGTTTGGTCGAATGCACGCTCGCAGGCTTCGGTAAGGGCGGTATCTACCGTGATTCCCACTATCCGGGACTCAGCCTGCGCAGGATCGATGCCAGCCTGAGTGCGCACCTGGTCTGCTGCCTCTTCCATGGGATGATGTGTTCCTCTCCCCCATAAGGCTACCTTTGCACCTGCCTTGGCAAGCGCTACCGCAATGGATGAAGGGAGAGCACCGCCGCCACCGGTTACTACTGCTATCTTTCCTTCAAGACTGAATAGCGATTCCACAAATGACATTCAGTGTAGCTCCTTTCCCATAGTGTCACGAAGCTTGCATATGACATGCATATCGCTATCAACCGCCCGGCATGATCAGGTTGGGCACGAACATCGTGATCTCCGGAATATAGGTAATCAGCATCAGCACGATGAACATGACTGCATACATTGGCAGCATGGCCCTGGTCGCCCTTTCGATCGGAATGCGGCCGACTGCACAGCCTACAAACAGCGCTGATCCGACCGGCGGCGTACACAGCCCGATCGCGAGATTCAGCATAAGCATGATACCGAAATGGATCGGTGAGATGCCCAGTTTGCCGACAATAACCGGATAGAGGATCGGAGTCACGATGAGAATGAGCGGAGCCATGTCCATGATCATGCCGAGAAAGAGAAGCAGCACATTGATGAGCAGAAGCAGGAGTATCCGGTTGTCGGTAACACCCAGGAGAAGTTCCGTCGCCTTTGCGGGAATGCGGAGATACGCCATGAGCCATGAAAAGGCACTGGCTGATGCGATCAAGGCCATGACCATGGTCAGGGTCTTAAGAGTGCTGTACAGAATACCCTTGAACTCCTTGAGAGGGATTTCCCTGTACACGAAGAATGTGATGATGAATGCATACACCGCAGCAACTGCAGCAGATTCCGTCGCGGTAAACACGCCCGAAATGACGCCGCCCATGATGATGACGGCAGTCATGAGTCCAAGAAAGGCATCACCAAAAATCTTGACTGCCTGCTTAAGTGTATACTTGCTCCCTCTGGGGTAATTTCTCTTGATAGCCAGAATGTAGGAAATGGCCATGAGCGAAACGCCGAGCAGCAATCCCGGCACAAAGCCCGCAAGAAAGAGCCTGCCTACGGAAACGCCACCTGCCGCTACCGAGTAGATGATCATATTGTGGCTGGGAGGAATGATGATGCCCTGTGTTGCGCTTGTGACGGTAATCCCGACCGAGAAATCGTCGTCGTAGCCGGCTTCTTTCATGAGCGGAATCATGATGGTACCGGTCGAAGCGACATCCGCAACCGCAGAACCTGAAATACCGCCGAAGAACATGCTCTCCACTACGTTCACCATCGCAAGCCCGCCGCGCACTCTTCCGACCAGCACATTTGCCAGCTCGATCAGCTTGCGTGCAATTCCGCCCCTCCCCATCATTTCACCTGCAATGATGAAGAACGGAATCGCCAAAAGGGAAAACGAGCGCACTCCCTGCACCATCTGCTGAACGATCGCCATCAGAGGGATATTGAGATAGGTTGCGGTTGCAATCGATGCGAGCGCGAGCGAAAAAGTAATCGGTACCCTGAGGAGCATGAGCAGCACAAAGCCGCCCATCAGCAGTGCTGTTGCAATACCGGGGTCATTCATGGCCTGCTCCTGAAAATATCCTTGAGACTTCCGCCCTTTCCGGACAGATACTTGTCGATTTCCTCATCGAACATGTTCCAGCCGGCGATATGCAGCAAGGATTCAACCACGACCAGCACACCCGAAAACGGGAGAACCAGATACAGCACGCCTGCAGGCCATCGCGTCGCCGGCATGATGGAGCGCATGGTAAACTGAGTCAGCCGTATGCCATATACAATCATCACCGCCCCAACGATGATGAACACGATATCGGCCAGCGTGTCCAGCGTTCTGTTCAGCCAGGAAGGAATCGATTCACGCTGCAACAGATTAATGGACATATGGAGCCTGTGTTTGACGCCAAGACCGAGCGAGAGAAAAATAAACCACACTTCGAACAGAAGGGCTACTTCCTCCGACCACATTATGCCGCTATTGAAAACATAGCGGAGAATGACATTGGCAAACACAATGAGCAGCATCCCGATGAGCAGGACTTTCGATACATTGATCAACAGAATATGGACAAGGTTTACCATGGACAACAGCCATCGTTTCATTGGCATATCCTCAGATTCCCAGTGTCACGAACCTTGCATATGGCCAGAAAGGCGCCTGCTCCAATAAGAGCCATCAAAGAAAAGAAGACCATCATCTGCAAGCTTCGATACACTATATACGGTTTGCTGAACAAAGAAGGCCGCCGCCTGAAAGCGTGCGGCCTTCTCACAATTCCAGAGTATATTACTTCACCGCCCTTATTTTCGCCACAAGCTCCTGTATTTCCTTCGGCTGTTTGGCATACATCGGCTCGACCATCTTCATCCATTCAGTTTTATCGGCAATGGGGATGATGGTGCAGCCAGCAGCCTTGACCTTGTCCATCGAGAGCTGCTCGTACTTCGCCCACTCATTGCGCTGGAAATCGATCGCATCGAACGCCGCCTGCTTGATGAGATCCAGATCGGCCTTTGAGAGCCTGCCGAGAGATATCTTTGAACCAATGATGATTTCCGGCACCATGGTGTGCTCATCGAGCGTATAGTACTTCGCGACTTCATAATGGCTCGCCGAGTAATAGCTTGGTGGGTTGTTTTCCGCACCATCGATGACTCCCGTCTGCAGCGAAGAATAGACCTCGCCGTATGGCATCGGGGTCGGCACTGCGCCGAACGCGGAAACCAGACCCATCATGAGTTCGCTCTCCTGGACACGGATCTTCAGGCCCTTGAGATCAGCCGGAGTGCGGACCGCTTTCTTGGTGGTATAGAAACTGCGCGCGCCTGCTTCAAACCAGCCAAGCCCGATAAATCCGAAAGGCTCGAGGCTTGCGAGAAGCTCCTTGCCGATATCGCCCTTCAAAACTTTCCACATATGCTCTGAATTGCGATACAGATAGGGCATCTGGAAGGCATTGAGCTTGGGCACGAAGCTGGCCACAGGGCTTATGGAAACACGGGTAATGTCGATTGCGCCAAACTGAACCTGTTCGATGACCGCCTTCTCCTGGCCAAGCTGGGAACCTGGATATACTTCGATAATAATCCGGCCATTGGAGCGCTCTTTTACCAGACGTGCGAATTCCTCATCACCAAGCGTCGTCGGATAGCCTTTGGGATGGGTTTCAGCCAGCCTCAGCACTATCGGTTTTGCCTGTGCGAAGAGCATGGCAGGGACAAGAATGAGCAGCATGAACAATGCCGCGATCCCTTTTCTTTTCATGGTTCTACCTCCTTCACGCTTCCATTGATAATGGTATGGGAGTTCTGCCTCCCGGCAGTATCCCACTCAATTCAATTATAGAACATGAATTCAGGCATTCGGATTGGGATTTTGTGCATGATTTCTGGTAATTATTTGCGCTTTCCGCTTCTGTAGTGCGAAGGCAGCACCCCTTCAATTTTCAGAAATGCCTTGGTGAAGTAGCTCTGGTCACGGAACCCGACCAGGAATGCCGCTTCCTTGGCGGAAATGCCCTCGTCCAGAAGGCTTTTGGCATGCGCTATGCGGATTCGTGTCAGCATGTCGCTGAATCCCATTCCAAATTCGGACTTGAGCTGGCGCGACAGATGAGAAGGACTCAGGTTCAGTGCGCGGGCCATGTCTCCAAGCCCGATATGTTCCATGAAATGATCCTGGAGCCATACAGCGCTCCGGCTCGTACGAGCTGAGCGCTTTTGCATGCCCTGTGCAGCATGCACATCATCAGCGCGAAATACCACCACAGGTCGAGCGGGATTTGCCAGCGATGAAGCCAGCAGAGCGCAGGGAAGAATCTGCCCTGCCGAATGCCGCTCGCCAATGCTGGCTCCAAGTACCAATGGACTCATACCCGCTTCCATGCAGCGCGAAAGAAATCCTTTGATTCTCGACGAGAGCTCACGCGTGGCAGCCTTCCATTCTCCCCGCCACAACAGCAATACAAGTATCCTGCCCTTCAGCAGGGCATCCCATACAAACTGCGCAGTCCCCGGGGCAAGACCAAGATCCGATCCCAGATGTACTCTGGCAAAACCCGCAAGAAACTTTCTCAAAGACTGGAGCTTCGCGGCTGCCGTTTCCTCATCGCGAAGCATAGAAGCTGAAGGAACCCCGGCCAGCACGAGGCAGGACCAGATTTCGCTTTGGAAAGCCAGCAATGAAAGCCGCTCCAGAACAGGCACATCGAGAATTCCGCGGCTGAGTGATTCTGCTGCCGCTGCATAGGCCATCTGTGTCATATCCACAGCGACGCTGGATATGGTGCTCTGCCGAACTTCTTCTTTTCTTCGCCTGATTCTTTCGATTGCCCTGCGGATCGAATGTTCGATTTCTGCCGAAGAAGCGGGCTTGAGCAGATAATCGATGACTCCGTATCTCAGGGCGGTTCGTGCATAGCCAAACTGATCGTATGCGGTCACCATGATCATGAGCGGAGGATGCTCACGCATTGCGAGTGCTTCTGCAACTTGAAGCCCATCGATACCCGGCATCCGTATGTCCAGAAGGACGATATCAGGGCGCGATTCTTCAGCCCGGGCAAGTGCTTCGATACCGTTCGAAGCCTCTTCGACCACAAAATCCTCATCCAGCTCGAGTCTGCCGAGAATGTGCCGAACCGCCTGCCTCTCCAGCGCTTCGTCATCGGCAATGAGGACGCGGATCATTGCAATCGCTCCTCGATGGGCATTTCGATGCGGATCTTCGTGCCGGAGCCGGGGACTGCATCGATCGAAAAATCGAAGCGTTCAGGAAAGAGGATCGCCAGCCGTAGGACAAGATTCGCGATACCGATGCCAGTTCCTGCCAGCAGCTCTTCTCCATTTGCCGTACTGGCCGCAGCACCGTCCGAATTCCTGCCAGGAGAGCCTGTCTTTCGATTCGAAGCCATGCGTATGCGTGCCCGAAGTTCCTTTAGCTTTTCATCTGACATGCCGACGCCGTCATCGCTGATCCAAAGAAGGAGCGAATCTTCCCGCTTCCTTGCCTTGATACGGACTGTCCCGCCCTCCATTTTCGGTTCAAGGCCGTGGCGTACAGCATTTTCCACAAGCGGCTGAAGAAAAAGCCGCGGAACAGAAACCCGCCGCAGTCCCTCGGGGACATCGATATGCCATGCCAAGCGCTCGCCGAACCGGGCTTTCTGAAATTCCAGATAATCTTCGGCAAGCGCCAGCTCTGCTGCAAGCGCTGCTTTCGGCCCGCTGTCACCCAACAGCGCCCGCAGAAGCCGAGCCAGGCTGAGCGCAAGGGCTTCAGTCCTTGGAGCGCTTTCCAGAAGCGAGCTCCTGGCGATGGTATTGAGCGCGTTGAAGAGAAAATGGGGCTTCATCTGTTCCTGGAGGTTCATGAACTGGGCTTCCCGGAGCGCTTTCCCCATGCTGACCAGCGCAAGCTCTTCCTCATGCAGAAGTCGTTCGAGTTCGGCCTTTTCCCTGAGCCCTTCCACCATATCCCTGATACTGCGCGCCATGGTCGAAAAGGCTTTGGCGAGAGTCTCTACCTCGTCCTTCGTGTGGACTTCCACAATGCCGGCTTCGAGATCACCTCCCGCCAGCTTTTCTGCTTCTTTCGCCAGGTGGCGGAGAGGAGATGTGATGTACTGGGCAACCAAAACAATAGCCACTACCGCAGCGATGCCCGTAAGCACCATGGAAACGAGAATGGTGCGGTTGACCGCTTCTGCCCTGCGGGCAAGAGCCGCATAGGTTTCTTCTCCCTGCTGCATGAGCTGGGAAAGTGCCCGGTTGAGATAGGTGTTGAGGTACCCAAAGATGCGGTCTGCACGTACAAACAGCTGATAATAGTCGGTCGCGCGCGAAGCCCTGAGATTAACAGCACGGGAAACCAGAGGAAGATAGACATCAAGGCCATAGCCGGTCGCGCGGATTTCGAATTCTACCTTGATCGAGGTGTCCGAAAGAGGCAGCAGCGAGGCATATTCCGCATTGAGACTGGCAATGGCGCTGAACACTGATTCGGGTGTTGCAGACATAGGTTCGCGCAGATAGCGGTCTGCCAGATTGTGCAGTGCTTCGAGATCGAGACGGAAACGGTGCACGAGGTGGTAGTGTGCCAGGCTGGTACTGTACTCTTTTGAAAGACGTACCGCTTCGTTCTGCATGATGAGCGTGAGGCTGATAAAAAACGCAAGCAGAATGCCGAAGCAGATAAGTATCTTGCCTCGGATGCCGGGTCTCGGATTCCAGCGCCTTTTTCCCATGGGCGATGCAGCCTACTCCAGCAAAAGCGGTTTGAAATGCCGCTCGAACAGATTGAAGGTCACATTGCGTGCCACCGCCTCGCGGCAGAGGGTAATCGCATCGGTGAACCGGCTCCCCATTTCGGCAGCGATCTTGAATGCGATGTGCATGAGCTGACGCATGTCGGGCTGCATCAAATCCGATCCCGGATCGTGCCGCAAGGCCTTCACGAAACGCTCGGAATCCCAGGTTTCGACCTCTTCGGGCTTTGGAAGCCGTGCCCGATTTATGTGCACAACGGCAGCATAGGGAGCCATGAGCTCGTCGATCCGGCTATATGCCAGAGCATAGATTTCCCTTGCGATGGCAAGACCCTCGCCGCCAGCCTCCGCGAGCCCTACAATCTCCTCCAGCCAGGTGGTTCCGGCAGTCTTGAGATGCAGGCCTGCGCCCAGTCTTGTGACGATGTCATGAATGCCGCGGTAAATGCTGAATTTGTCACTGCCCGAATGCACCGAGAGCTTGAGTCCCCCGGGAAGGCCGAGCGCGCCGGGTGCCCACTGCACTACTCTGGCCAGAGTTTCGAAGGTTTCCAGGAACCTGGGCACATCGCCGATGAAATCGATTCCCTTGAGAAACACTCCCGGGAAGCGCGGCGCGATGGTGGAAACCGGAATGCCTTCCATGGCAACAGCCACCAGGATCGCGGCAAGTTCTGCGGGAGTCTGCGGCATTTCGGTTTCGTCCATGGACAGCTCGACCACAAAGGAGCCATCAGCTTTATTGGCGGCGATATGGCGATAGGTCTTTCCCGCTTCCTGGACGGCGGACAGATAGTAATCTGCCACTGCATGCAGATCCTTTTCGGCTACTGACACCGGTGCGGCGCCCGGCTTCAGGAGAAAGAGAGCCCGTGCGATGAATTCGGTCTTGGCCTCGATGGAGCTCGGTTTTCCGATCATTTCCGCGACGTCGATGGTAAAGAAATCGCAATAGGGAATGAATCGATCTACTGTCTTGAGCGTGATATGGTCGGCATCGACAAACCACCCGCCAGTCCAGCCTGCCTCCCGGACAGCCCTGACTGCCGCAGCCGCCTGGTCGGCAGGAGTCGAACCAATGATACCATGCTCCCGGTTGCTCTTGTTCCACACTATATCAGCCTCTACGCCGCAGGATTTAAGCTTGGTGAATGCGTCGAGCTGGGCAAGTCCTTCCATGCCGAATCGATCGCCTGTTCCTATTGAGAAGCGCGAAAGTTTTTTCATGGTCATGGTCCTCCATTCTGTCTTTGATATATAATGGCTGTGTACCGAACATAGCGCAAGACCGAAGATGGAGTATTCGATGATCATCGCAAGAATCGATACCGACAGGGGAATCGACAGGCAGGAACTGGAAGCCCTCGTCAACCGCACTATCGAAGCATCGGGCGCCAGCCAGGCCCGGAACATTCTCATCATTCCTCCCGATATTACCCGGCTCCATTCGCAGGCGGGCACAATCACTTCGCTTCTTGTCAAAAGGCTTAGATCGAGGGTTTCCGCCATTCTTCCTGCGCTCGGTACCCATGCACCAATGAGCGCCGAGGAACTTCGCCGCATGTATGCCGGCTGTGAACCCGCGCTGTTCCGTATCCACGACTGGAGACACGATGTTGTCGAGCTGGGCCGCATCCCCGAAGAAGCCATGCATGCGCTATCCGGAGGGCGGGTTTCGTATTCCTATCCGGTTCAGGTCAACCGCCTCCTCGTGGAAAGCGGATTCGATCTTATCATATCGGTTGGCCAGGTGGTTCCGCACGAGGTAGCTGGCATGGCGAATCAAGCCAAGAATATTTTCGTGGGAACAGGTGGCAAGGAAGCAATCGATCGCAGCCACTATCTTGGGGCGGTCTGCGGACTGGAACGCATCATGGGAACAGCGGATAACCCTGTCCGAAAAGTGCTGGACGAGGCATTGAAACTGGCGGCACCACAGCTTCCGCCCCTTTTCTGGATTCTGACGGTCATGGCCAGTGCGGCTGACGGCTCGCTGGCGATGCGGGGCTACTTTGCCGGCGACGATCGAACTGCCTTCGAGCAGGCGGCTGAGCTTTCGCGCGCGGTCAATATCGAGCTTTTTGATTCACCGCTACAGAAGGCCGTCGTCTGGCTCGATCCTTCGGAGTACCGTTCGACATGGCTGGGCAACAAGGCAGTCTACCGCCTGCGCATGGCAATGGCGGACGGAGGGACTTTACTTATCCTTGCCCCGGGCCTGAAAGGTTTCGGCGAAGATCCCGGTATCGATGCGCTCATTCGAAAGTATGGATACCGCCCCGCTGCAGAGATCCAGACGCTTGTCGCCCGTGAGCCCGAGCTGGCCGGCAATCTTTCGTCTGCGGCACACCTCATCCATGGCTCGAGCGAAGGCCGCTTCCGTATCGTCTATGCGCCGGGGCAGGGTGTGAGTCGGGAGGAAATCGAATCGGTCGGGTATGCATGGGAAGACCTTGAAACAGCGCACGCTCGATACAGGCCTGAAGAAAAGACTACCGGCTGGTACAGGACAGACGACGGCGAGGCATTCTTCTTCGTTCAAAATCCAGCCCTGGGGCTCTGGTCGACCAGAGAGAAGATGCACCGGCGCTAGACAGAAACACCTGCCCTGCACTTCATGATCACTTCCAGCCCCTGAATCCCGTCGATGCGGTTGCGAGCGATCAGTTCCCAGCCATGCAGGTCGGCAATCGATTTGACAATGCTGAGCCCAAGGCCATGCCCTGCTTCCTGCCTCGAAGGACTGCCGCGGTAGAAGGCATCGAAGATGAACGGCAGATCCGCATCGGGAACTCCGGGCCCCGTATCTGCCACTGAAAGCAGCCAATACTCTCCTTCCCTGTCCAGCATCAGGCGCACCGTACCCCCTGCTACCGCGTATCGAAACGAATTAGACACAAGATTTTCCAGCGCACGTTCGATCAGCATGCGGTTCATCCGCAATCTATGATGCGGACCTGAGGTCTGAACCGATACAGCGGCACCGAAACGGCATTCGAACTGCATCCCCATGAGACGGGCATCTTCTTCGAAACGCTTTCCCATCGAAGTGACGAATTCAACCGGATCGACATCCTCGAACCTTACCTGCTGATCATCCAGCTTGAGGTATTCGATCAGATCCGAAACCAGCTCCTCCAGCTGAGTGCTCTTTTCACGGATGATTTCGATATAGCGAAGACGTGCCTCTTCATCGACAGCCATGTTGTCGGCCAGGGCATCGGCATAGCCTTGGATCAGCGCGATGGGTGTTTTGAGATCATGGCTCACACCGATCAGCATGTTTTTCCTGCGCACGATCATATCCCGCAGGGAAGTGCGCATGCGGTTGATGCTTTCTGCAAGGAACCTCAGTTCCCAGGCGCCGCTGCCCTTGACTTCGTGATTCAGATTGCCTTCAGCCACAATGGCAGTATCCTGAATGAGATTGCCGATTGCTCTGCTCGTCGATCTCAGCAGTATGAATGACAGCATGCCGGCCACAAGAAAGGTCCCAAGAGCGAATCCAGATATGAGCATGAAATTGCGGGTTCGTATGTCTTCGCGGGTCCAGAATGGCTGAATATCGAAAATGATGAGAGGGACATTGCTATCACCCGAACCGACTGGAAGAATGCGGATTTCCGGACGTGGCCGGCTTGGAGAAGCAAGAGGATATTTCGCCAGATCGCTTATGCCCAGCACGGTTCCAGCAGGAAGATCACGGAAAGAGCTCGCCAGGACAAGCCCGTCCGGCCCAACAAGGGCAGCATCCACGAGGGGAAGCTGAGCTTTTTCGCCTGCTTCTCTGATCATTTCGATCGTGAGGTTCGAGTGCTCGCTGTACATGCGCGCTGTTTCCTGAAGAAATTCCCGCGTAGGTGCACGGGGATCCCTCTTGTTCTGAAACCCGGCAAACACGATCAGACCGAACAGAATCGGAAACAGCGTGACGGCCGCTGTCAGGATAAAGAACTGGGTTCGGAGTTTCATGCACGTTCTCCAGATGCCGAATCGGAATCAGAGACAGCGCCAGGCTTGACGAAGGCTTCCGGGTTGAAGCGATAGCCCATGCCGTACTGAGTCTGAATGTAGAAGGGATTCGCCGGATCCTGCTCGATTTTCCTGCGAAGGCGCTGGATATACACCGCAACGGCGCTGATGTCCCCATACTCCTGGCCCCAGACCCGCCCATAAAGCTCTTCGGGGCTGTAGAGTTTGCCCGGATTTGTGGCCATTTCCTTCAGTATGCTGAATTCTCTCGCCGAAAGTCCCACCGCTTCACCGTTGCGGGTAAGGTACATTCCTTCGATATCGAGTTCATAGGGACCGAATTTGAGGATGGAGCCAGTCTGACGCGTCTGGAGTGCAATGGTCCTGCGTATGTGCGCACGAACCCTTGCTGCCAGCACCTTGGGCGGACAAGGCTTGGTGACGAAATCGTCAGCCCCGACACCAAGGCCGAAAATGACATCCTCGTCTGCCTCGCGGGCAGTGAGAATCATCACAGGGGTCATCTTTGCCTTTCTCAGCCTCTCGAGAAACTCGAATCCATCCATGCCGGGAAGATTGAGGTCGAGCACGATGAGATCCCATTCCTGTTCCTGCGCCAAAGGCAATGCCGATTCCGCATCGTATGCCAGCACGCACTCGAACCCTTCATTCCGCAGATACATCTGGTACAGCTCGGCGAGCTCCCGCGTATCCTCTACGATCAGAATCCTGCCATGCATTCGCTCCTCCTGTGCGGGAAGATGGGCAGTCAATCGAACGAAACCGCATTCCAAAACACGCTGAATGTGGTCGATACCTTCTTGATACTGAAATCCGGGTTCAACTCCAATGGCGTTGACACCTGCACACTCAGACGGTTCATGACCGACAGAGTAAGCGCCGGCTCGGTTTTATTTCCGTTTTTTGCATACTCCGAATTCCGCAAGCCCAGCGAAGTCAGCGCAGACAGAGATAGCGTCGTTCGCGCTCCCTCGTCGCCTACCTGAACCTTGCAGGAGGGATTGAACCGAACCGAGCTATCCGAAAAATCGGCCAGTGCATAGCCGGACAGAGTTACCACCGTCAGGCCCTTGCCCTCTCCAAACCTGAATGAAAGAGAACCAGAACCGGCCAGATACCACATGCCGGTCTGCGTCAGGTCCGAAGATCGGTAGGTACTGCTTTTCTCGACCGCCTTCCGTGCAGCATCCACCAGCAGTATCGAGGCATCGGAATATCCTGTGCCATTATAGTATCCCTGCACATGCAGGCTGTAGGAAAGCCCGCTCGAGAGGCTTTTCGAATACTTGATGCCCAGTGTCGACTGAAAGAAGAATTCATCTTCGCGGCGATAGGTCTCGTACCCTCCTCCTGTCTTTTCTCTGACATAGGTCCGGTCCGAACCGTACAGCGCCACTTGTTCTCCATAGACATCGAAGGCTCCAACAGCCCCTGTTGCGGAGAACATCAGACGGGGACGGACAGCCATGTCAGTCCTTCCGAAACCTGCAAAGCTGAGCTCCCAGCCGCTCGTCACAAGGTCGTAGCGGGCCGCTGCAGAAAAGGCGCCGGGATCACTCGAAACAGGCGGCACAAGATAGAGCATGGCATGGTTGAGCTTCTGCGGCACATCGATCTTGAAGGCAAAAGGCCCCTCGCGCTCCGCAGAAGGATTGTCCGGATCAATCGCTGCCAGGCTGAGCACATCCGAAGGTTTGTACCAGTTGCCGACTCCCCAGCTTATGCGCTGTTTCCCCAGCCGGAAGAAGACCTTTTTTTCGATATCCGTATCCAGAAAGAGTTCGTCGAGTTTCAGCGTCAGATCTTCATAGCTTGCAGTTGATAGAAAGGAATCTGGATCGTAATTGGCGGAACCGCCGATATAGAGCCGCACCAGGTCTTCAGCCCTCAGATTGGCAGCGGCTTTCACAGAAACTGCATTGATGCCAGAAGGATCGGCAAGCATTGAGGTAGTCAAAGAAAAATGGGTGCTTTTGGTCGGCAGCATATCGAATCCCAGGCTGGATAGCTTTACCGCACCTGCAATGCTCAGTGGATTGGATGCCGACTGCGAATACCTGCCCGAAAGACCCGCACCGGCGGTTCCACTCAGCAGAAAGACAGGATAGGTCTTGGTGTCTTTCACCAGCTGTACATCGGTCGTCGCAGCCACATTCGGGTCGATAACGGTCACGATATCCTTTTCGGTTCCAAACAGGGCATTTTCATCGATGACCGCAGGTGGAGCGATTCCCGGCGCAATTGCCGTCTGCTGGGCTCCTGCCAGTCCCATGGCGAGAGGAAACGCAAGCAGGGTAGCAATCACATATCGAATTTTTCTGGACATCTCAGTCTCCTGCTCTCTCACTGACTCACACGCTCGAGATATTCCTTGGTAAAATAGTAGTCAGGAACCGCTTTGGTAGATATGTTGGTGTAGGTAACCTGCGAGCGCTTTTCGGGTATGAGTCCGTCCTGGAAAATCTGAATGGTCGGTACATACGAATTGCCTATCTGCACGTATTCGGTATAATACGCCGTACGAAGAAGCTTCTTTGATAGACTGAATTCCTCCACCTTGAGTACGATTTTGCGGTCCTTTTCGATGTACATCTTGATGTAGGGGAAGGGAACCTCATCATTGTTTGCCTTGAGCTCACCGATGATGACAGTATATTTCCCCAGCGTACCGGTGGTCAGGCTTTCGACACTATAGTCAATGGACCTCTGCCACCTGCGGAAATCGTTGTTTCGTACTGTCGAGTTTTCATAGGTATCCTTGAGCGTCGTGTGGGTAAACTTGCGGCTGGTCGGATCGTAGCGCCACATGTTGTTGTCGACACGCAGCATGCCCTGGCCTTTTCGCGACTCAGGCTCCAGCGTGATCATAAGGAAGGCATCGTCCTTGTCCCGGCGAAAAATCTGTTCCTTTCGCACAAAGGTTCCTCGCTCCGGGCTTACTGTCACAGTTGTGATGGTAGCGCTCATGTCCGTATCATAAAAACTGGAACGGATATCGGTCTTCCGCACCAGCATGAGAAAGTCTTTTGCAGTGTATTTGCTGATATCGTCAGGAAATTGATAATTCTTGTCGTTTTCAAGGAACCCCAGTGGAAGACCTATTCCCGCCATGGCACCTCCTCCTGCGGCAGGCTGACTGCCTCCCGCAGGAGGTCCGCCTTGCGCCTTGGCGCTCATGACAATAAGAAGTCCGAATAGAAAAAGCGCAAATCTGCCCGTCAGATGTCGCTGGTTCTTGTTCATCATGCCGCTCCTTGAAAAATCATCTATGTATGTCGACCGGCATGCAGCTGGAGCCTGCAGCCGGAATTTCCATATTCAATGCATCAGGCAGTCTTTCTCAGCGCTTCTACCGGCAATACGGCCGCAGCTTTTCTTGCCGGGAAAAATACCGCACCAGCCGCTGCCATCGTTTCAAACAGGACAATCAGCAGAATCTGTCCCGCTGTTGGCAGAAACCTCAGGTGCCCCTGCACCAGCGCTGCCCCGAAGTCTCCATGGGGGTTGAATGGTATCAGACCTGCAGCAAGACCGACGGGAATTCCTGCCAATGCTCCCGCAAATGCCGCTGTCCCTGCTAGGAGAACCCCCTCAGCGAGGAATAATGCAAATACATCCCTTTTGCGGAAGCCGATGCAACGGAGCATGCCGATCTCCCTCATCCGCTCCAGCAATACCATCCTGTAGGAATTGGCAATGCCGGCTGCACTGACCACAAGCATGAGCGCAAAAACCGCATAACCAATCCAGCGCACCGAACCGAGCGCCGCTCCGATTTCCCCCGCCAGCTCCTGCACAGTAGCGATCCGGAATTGCACCGTTCCGGGAACTGCACGCCGCATGACAGGTTCAACACCTGCAGCGCTGGCTGAATTATCCGAAGCCCCCCGGGACAACACAGTTCCGGCCATGCCCGATGACTCGGCCCCGGACTGCCGCAACACCTGGTACCCCAATCCCTTCAATGCCGCCGCTGCGCGGTCAGCCGCAGTTTCCGCCTGGTCTGCAGAATCGAGAAATACCGCTGCAGCCTGCTGTTCCTGAGCCTGCAGATTGAGATCTGCCGCCAGGTCTTCAAAGGCAACGAATGCAGTACTCATGCCCCCAGCAGCACTATCGTCATACACCGCCGCAACCCGGTATTCGGTCACATTCTGCTGGCCGGAAGCCGTTGAAAGCCGAACCAGTACTTCATCCCCTGTTGAAAGGCCGAAGCGGCTGGCAACCTGACTGCTCATGACCATCGAACGCGGCTTAAGCGCTTCATCCCATGTTCCCTGCAACAGAATGAGCGCGTTTTTATAGAGCTGATCTCTATCCCATCGAATGCCTCTGACACTGAGCTGTATTTCTCGCGAGCCATACACCACGGCAGCGCGTGCCTGTGACAGCGGCAAAACCGCTTTCGCCCCGCTCCACGCGCGCTGAAGCTCTTCCAGAATATCATTGCCGGCAAAGCGGTTCTGAAACCTCCCGCTCCAGCTCGCAGTGTATCCGGAAACGATGACATGGCCCGCGGAATAGAGCGTCACATTGTCCTGAATGGCACGATCCATGCCGTTGACAAAACCGGATACGAGGGTCATGACGAGTGCACTGAAGGCGACTGCGCCTCCGAGTGCAATGGTTCTGTGCGGCTGACGGCGGAGATTTCGAGCTGCCATGCTTAAATGGACAGTTCGCATACTCACTCTCCCCTCATCGCGACGACTGGCTCGATCCTCAGCGCTACCATGGTCGGATAGAATGACGCACCCAGTCCCATTGCCAGAATCCACAGGAATGCACGCAGGGCCGCGCCTGCGCTCATTACAGGTTTCAGCACACTTCCACCAAACAGAGCCTCGAAAAAAAGATTCGGAGGCCGTATGCCGATTTTTCCCAACAGAATCAGTACCACTGCACCCGCAGCCAGTCCTGCAGCACCTGCAAGCAGGGCAAGAAACGCGGTTTCGAAAAGGATCATCTGCCGCACAACCCGGCGCTTTGCCCCGATCGCCCTCAGGGTTCCGATCTCGTAGAGTCTTTCGTTGACGGAAATGACCAGCACATTCATCATGATCATCACGACAACGACAGCGACGACAGCGACGAGGAGGTCAAACACCAGCCTGACGGTAACCGCTGTCCGCGCTACTTTCCCCGCACCTGCTACCCAGTCCTGAACCCTGTCCCCGTCGCCAAGCTCCTGGGCATAACTGCTCAGCGCTGCCTGGAGAGCAGACCTGTTCGCTCCAGGCTTGACTCGAATCAGCAAAAACTGCCACGCGGGGACAACGGCAGCCTCATTGCTCTCTCCATGAGAAGCTCGCATCGTTGCGGGAACCTCTTCTGATCTAGCTCCCAAACCGCCCGACGAGGCAGCTTCTCCAGCAAACAGGTTTTCGAACAGCGCTTCCGGATCGAAATTCGATACAAAGGCAGCTTCCCTGCCGGTCAGCACCGGCACCCCGTCTCGCAGGCTTGCAAAGCCTAATAGATCCCTCATCGTATCGGCATCGGCAATCGACAAAGCCGCTAGCGCACGACTGCTCTGGTTGAATTTCAGAATACCCCGCACAGTCACTTCCCTGATGACGGTCCCGGCCGAATTTGCCAAAGCGGTCATGATGATTTTGCTGCCCGGAACAATGGGCGCCGGCGAGGACGCATTCAGCACATCACGCATGGTTTCCGACAGAAGCACCCATGGCCCATCATGCTCATCGGGCCATGAGCCTTCTACCAGCGTGATATTGTCCGGAAAAAAGCTCCGATATTCGGCGATATTCGCTCCAAAGCAATATCCCTGGCCAATTTCCTGCTCACCAATGCCGAACGCCACCTGCCCGCTCAAAAGCGGCAGTAGCCCGGCCACTTCTTTTCTGCCGGCGAGGAATTCCTGATATTTCATGACCTGTGCGATATGCGGAAGAACCTCTTCGCTGCCCGCCGTCTCTCCCAGGACCGTGGTCGGGAATTCCGTAGGGCCGGTAACCATGAGGTCTCCCGTGTAACCCTGCACGAACATGCGCCTGAGCCCATCTACCGCCGTATCGATCATGGAATTGCCGACAAAGAGAATGAAAATACCCATTCCCATGATCATGCCGATGAGGAGGGACTTGCGGCGATGGAGGCCGATATTGCCCCAGGCCAGACGTGCAGCAATCATGTCTGCCCGCCCTCCGCAGCGTTCACGGCCATGGGAACTTCGTTCCGTCTGCTGTCTTCCACGATCTGGCCATCCCTCAGCCTGACGATGTGGTCGGCCTCTTCAACGATATCTGGATCGTGAGTGCTGAAAATGAAGGTGGTTCCAAACTGGCCGTTCATGTGGTGCATGAGCCTGAGAATACTTTCCCCGGTCGCAGAATCGAGGTTTGCCGTCGGCTCGTCGGCAAGAACGATAGCCGGTTTCATGACGAGAGCCCTCGCTATGGCGACACGCTGGCGCTGACCGCCGGAAAGCTCGGCTGGCTTATGCTGCATCCGGTCCTTGAGCCCCACCGCTTCTATGAGAAAATCGATCCACTCCTTCTCTTTTCTTCGGTTCCGGCCACTTCCTGCATCATCCAAAAGCAGCGGCAGTTCGACATTTTCTCGAATGTTGAGTACAGGTATCAGATTGAAGGTTTGAAAAATGAACCCGATGAAGCGGTGCCGCAATTCCGTCAGGCGGTCATCGTCGAGGTCGCTGGTACTCCTGCCCAGTATCTTCACCGTTCCCGATGTCGGCTTGTCGATACAGCCAATGAGATTGAGTATCGTCGTCTTGCCGGAACCCGAAGGACCGGCAATGGAAACAAAGTCCCCTGCCCTTATGTCGAGCGTAATATCTCTGAGCGCTTCCACTTCCACGGTGTCGAGCCGGTACACCTTTCTCACATGTTCAAGGCTTATGATGATATCCGACATTCCTGTTCCTCGTTCCCGCACTGTTCAGAGTATCGTATCAGCGGGGGCCGGCCTGTTCCATAGCAGAGCGCTTAAAATGCAATGAATGATAATAACAGGCTGTGAAAGAACCTCACAGCAGCCTTTCATGTGAGATTGGACATCGAGCCTGCTGGCGGAAAGCCCCCCGCCACTTGGACAAGCCGGCGTCTGCCCGCTATACTCAAGCATCATGGCATATGAAGGGTTACAGGAATTCATTTCCTTTCTCGAAAGCAAAGGTGAGCTCGTCCGCATCCCCGTCGAAGTCGACCCCATCCTCGAAATAACCGAAATTGCCGATAGAGTAATGAAAAAAGGCGGCCCAGCCCTCCTCTTCGAAAAGGTCAGAGGCTCGCGCTGGCCACTGCTTATCAATGCCTATGGCACCGAACGGCGAATGTCGTGGTCGCTCGGAGCCGAAAGCCTCGATGCGAAGGCCTCGGAGATTTCCAGCCTCATCTCCTGGGGATGGAGCCAGCTTCGCGATTTTTCGCTTCTCTCGGCCATACCCGAAGCCCTCCCCAAACTGCCGCTTGCCCGCTCTCTCGTTCCGAAGCGGGTCAGAAAAGCCCCTGCCCTGGAGGTTGAAGAAAAAGGCGGATTCGACATGCTTCCAGTACTCCAATGCTGGCCTGGCGACGGCGGCCGCTTTCTCACCCTGCCGGTAGTGTGCACCGTTGATCCCGATACCGGCGCGCAGAACTGGGGCATGTACCGTATGCAGGTATATGACGACCGAAGTGCCGGCATGCACTGGCACCTCCACAAGGATGGGGCCCACTTTTTCCAGAAATACCGGGCTCGGAAACGCCGCATGCCAGTGGTGGTGGCTCTGGGAGGAGACCCTGCAGTCACCTATGCCTCGACTGCCCCTCTTCCCGAAGGCATCTGGGAAGCGATGTTTGCGGGATTTCTGCGCGGAAAACCTGCAGAAGTGATTGAGATAGGCGATACGGGCATTCTCGCCCCCGCCGATGCAGAATTCATTCTCGAAGGCTGGGTCGACCCGGAGGAAATCAGGCTCGAAGGCCCCTTTGGCGATCATACGGGCTTCTATTCCCTGCCGGACATGTATCCTGTCTTCCATCTCGAGCGCATGACGCACCGCCGCAGTCCCGTCTATCCAGCCACCATCGTGGGTATTCCTCCAAAGGAAGACTGCTTCCTCGCCATGGCTACCGAGCGGCTCTTTCTTCCCCTCCTTCGCCAGCTCTGCCCCGAAATCACCGACCTTCGCATGCCCCTGGAAGGCGTGTTCCACAACTGCGTGCTGGTCTCGATCCACAAACGCTATCCGGGGCAGGCCCGCAAGGTGATGCATTTTCTGTGGGGCATGGGCCAGCTCATGTACACGAAGCTGATTGTCGTCGTGGACGATGATATTCCGCTCACGGATCTCTCTCTGGTCGCCTGGCGCGTATTCAACAATATCGATGCAAAGCGCGACCTCGAATATTCGGACGGCCCGCTGGACGCGCTCGACCACTCTTCCCCACAGCCGCGGTTCGGCACACGGCTCGGTATCGATGCAACCCGAAAGTGGCCTGAAGAAGGCCATCCGCGCGAATGGCCGGAGCCGCTCGCCATGACTCCCGACATCGTCAGGCGCGTCACTGAGCGCTGGAGCGAGTATGGCATCCGGATCGAATGAACATCGCGGCGAACCCATGAACAGACCAGGGAGCGCCTCAAACGCAAGCGCCTCAGACAGGAGCGCCTCCAGCACCGCAAATGCCTCCAGCAAGCGCGGACTGGCAGGCCGCCTGCGCACCATCGGCGACTCGGTCATGATCACCCACACTCTGTTCTCACTGCCCTTTGTGGTAAGCGCAGTACTTCTGGAAACTGAAGGCCGTCCGCCTGTCTCGAAACTCTTCTGGATTGTCGTCGCAGCATTTGGTGCCCGCAATGCGGCGAATGCGCTCAACCGTATCATCGACCGGGACATCGATGCGCGCAACCCGAGAACCGCCTCGCGCCATCTGCCGCGCGGCGCGCTCAGCACACGCGAACTGTGGCTCTTCACAGCTGCCATGCTGGCCTTGCTCGTGCTCGGCGCAGCCATGCTGAATCCTCTCTGCCTCATGCTCCTTCCAGCCGCAGGGATTCTGCTCTTCGGCTATTCATATACCAAGCGATTCACCTGGCTGAGCCATTTCTGGCTCGGCATCGCCTGCTCGGCCGCTACCATGGGAGCCTTTCTGGGAATCTCGGGCACCCTTCACCTGCGCTATTTCCCGCTGACAGCGGGCGTTGCGCTGTGGGTTGCAGGCTTTGACATCATCTATGCCATTCAGGACATCGAATTCGACCGCAGAGAGCGCCTCTTTTCTATACCTGCCCGGTTCGGCGAAAAGAAAGCCCGCCTGATCGCGGCAGCAAGCCATGCTGGAGCCATTGCAGGATTTGCGAGCGTCTTTCTGTTCTGGCCTGCCTGCGGGGCAGGCACTGCAGTCGCGCTTTCCATCTGCACTCTGCTGATCGGTGCGGAACACGTTCTTTCGCTCGATGCTTCGGCACATCGGATACAACTTTCGGCCTATACGCTCAATCAGATAATTCCGCTTGTCTTTCTCTTCGGTATTGCGTCCGATGTATACTTGATATAGAATTTTAGCAAGATGTCGCAGCGCTATCTGGTCTGCATTACCGGTGCTTCTGGAGCCATATACTCGCTTCGCCTGCTTTCGGCGCTCGCATCCAGCGGAGCAATGCTCCATGTCGTCGCCAGCCAATGGGGTGCGCGTGTCGTTATCGAAGAGACCGGCCGTCCCCTTGGTTACTGGCTGGGCAGGCTGAGAACGCAGGGCGGACCTGATGGTACGCCCACCCTCATTACCCTTCACGATAGCAGCGATTTCTCTGCTCCCGTCGCTTCAGGCTCGTTCAGGCTCAGCGGAACGGTCATTGTTCCCTGTTCCACAGGCACCATGGGATCCCTCGCTGCCGGTACCTCGACCAATCTCATCCATCGTGCAGGGGCCGTTGCACTCAAGGAAGGATGGCCCCTCATTCTGGTGCCAAGGGAAACGCCGCTTTCTCTCGTATCGATCCGATCCATGGAAACGCTCCGCCAGGCAGGAGCAGTCATCATGCCGGCCTGCCCGAGCTTCTACAGCCGCCCGCAGAGCCTTGAAGCGCTTGCCGATACCGTGATACATAGAATTCTGGATCATCTCGGAGTATACGATCCGAATATCTACAGATGGAGATAGCAGCATCATGAAATTCCTTTCCGTACTCCTGCTGGCCTGTTTAGTAGTTTTTGCGCCCCAGGCTCAGACACCTCAAACTCCACTCCAGATCGGCATCTTTGCCGATGCGGATTCTCTGCCCCTCATTGTTGCTCAGGAAGAAGGGCTCTTCAGCCGCGAAGGGGTGGCAGTGAATCTTGTCCGCTTTTCGAGCGCTGTCGAACGGGATTCTGCCCTGCAGGCGGGCAAGCTTGATGGCCTCGTGACGGACATCCTCGCAGTCATGCTCCTCAACGAAGGCGGATTTCCGGTAAAGATCACCAGCCTCACCAATGGCCGCTACGGTATTGCCGCAAGCCCTGGTTCTTCAATGAGGACCGTAAAGGATCTCAAAGGGCGCAGTGCCGCCATATCGCTCAATACGATCATTCACTATTTCACCGATTTGAGCATGGAAGAAGCAGGCCTTGCCGCCGGCTCGGTAAACCTGGTGCCAGTTCCCAAGATGCCGGTGCGGATGGAAATGCTCCTTGCTGGCCAGGTCGACGCAGCCGTCATGCCCGAACCCTTCCTTACCACCGCGTCACTGAAAGGTGCCCGCATTCTTGCCGCCTCCGATGATGCGGGGCTCGAAGCGGGTGTGCTTGCGTTCCGCACACCAGTGCTCCAGAACAGGCTTGATGCTATTCAAAAGTTCTACAAAGCTTATTGGGAAGCCGCCCAGCGGATCAACGCATCCCCGGACCGCTACCGCCGCGTTCTCGTCGAATCGCTGAGCTTCCCCGAAGAAGCGGCAAAAGCCTTTGTATTCCCTGTCTACAAAAAACCCGCACTGCCTGGCCAATCGAGCATGGAAAAAGCGGGCCGCTGGCTTCTTGGGAAAGGCCTTGCCAAAACACTTCAAAAAACTGCGGACCTTGTAGACGCCCGAGCGGCAAGCGGATGGTAAGTCTCGATCATATATCATTTTCCTATACAGTCCGCGGCGAATCCCGCCCGGTATTCGATGATTTTTCCTTTGAATTTGAGGAAGGAAAGATTACCGCAGTGGTGGGACCGTCCGGCTGCGGCAAGACCACGCTCCTGCGCCTGATCTCAGGAATCCTGAGGCCGCAGAAGGGGCAGATCTCGGTCGGAAGAACCGGCGTCCCTGCCAGCCTCGCACAGAAGGAAGGGCCGCCGCGGACTGCATTCATCTTTCAGGATTATGGACTTTTGCCCTGGCTGACGGTCGAACGCAATGCCGCTCTCGGTCTGGAAGCGCAGAATACGGAAAAACGCGAGATATCTGCGAAAGTCAGGCCTATTTTGAGTGAGCTGGGGCTTTCGGAATGGTCCCATGTGTATCCGATACGCCTTTCGGGAGGCATGCAGCAGCGCGTTGCGGTAGCGCGGGCACTTGCTATGGATGCGGATCTCATTCTGATGGATGAGCCTTTTTCCAGCCTGGATGCACTCACGCGCGAATCCGTCCAGGACATGCTGAGCGAGATCCAGAAAAAGCACCGCTCGACCATCATCCTCGTCACTCATTCACTTGAAGAAGCAGTCTATCTGGCGGACCGGATCGTCATATTCGACGGCCTCGTTCCGGTGCATTTTGCTCGTTCCGAAGAGAATCCGCATACATGGGAACAGCAGACGCAGCAAGCCTCGTCTGTATCGGCGTATGCAGGAACCACCGCGCGCGAGCATCCCGGCTTCCTTTCTGCCGTTGGAAGAATCCGGCATGCGTTCGACGAAGAGGCTGAACGAGCGAAAGCCGGCTTTGAACAGAGCGCCTTGCGCCCGGCCACACGGCCCGCCATGCGCCCGCCAAACCGTCCTGCCAACCTGCTCGCCTTGCGGTCCTCCCCTTCGATCAGAAAATTCTTCCTTAGAATTGGCCAGATGGCAGGCGCGGCTCTCTTTCTGATCCTGTGCTGGTGGCTCGCAGCCGCGCTCGTAAGGCGGCCATTTCTCCCCCCGCCGGGGCTCGCGTTTCAGCGCTTCGCTGCACAGCTCGCCAAAGGAACATTCTTGTTCCACGCCTGGGCGTCGGCACGCCGCGTATGTATGGCACTCCTGTGTGCGGGGCCCCTTGCATGGGCCCTTGGCTTGCTTGCGGGGCGCGTGAGGATGGCAGATCGATTCCTTGCCCCCCTTGTGTATCTGCTCCACCCCCTGCCCAAGGTGGCGTTCCTGCCGCTTCTCATGCTCTTTCTGGGCCTTGGCGACGCTTCGAAAGTCGCCCTAATGGCCCTCGTGATTTTCGGCCAGCTCTTTGTCACCGCCCGCGATTCCGCAAAAGGAATTCCCCCCGCCCTGCTCGAAAGCATCGGGGTGCTGGGATTCGGTCCCTTTCATCTTTTGCGGCTGGTTGTACTGCCATCCACCGCACCGGGTCTCCTTTCAGCGCTCCGTGTGAGCCTTGGCACCTCGATTGCGGTGCTCTTCCTTTCCGAGACCTTCGCTTCGGTCGATGGCCTGGGTTGGTACATCATGGACGCATGGTCGAGGGTTAACTACCCCGACATGTATGCGGCCATTATCGCCCTCTCCCTGTTCGGCCTCATCCTCTATCTTGCGATCGATGCATTGGAAGCCATTGTACTGCGCTGGCGGGAGCGGGACTGACACTCAAGCGTCCGGCAAAGCCCGTACCAGTTGTTCGTTGAAGCCGATCCACACCGTACTGCCTTCGCCGGGAATGCGCTTGCCCGAAGGATCGTCGATCTGGACCAGGATTTCCCCGTGTTCGGTTTTAACGTAGATTTCCACACTCGATCCGAGATAGACGCTGGCCGTCACCGTCCCTGCGGCAAGGCCCTCTTCCTTTTCGACAATCCTGAGCGATTCCGGCCTCGCCATAATGACTGCAGGTCTGCCGGGCTGAACACCCTCCGCAGCCGAACCTGCGGTAATTCTCTTGCCGCCGACCGCACAGACCGCCCTTCCGCCAGCCTCGATGCCCTCGACCTGAGCAGGGAAAAAGGCAACCTTTCCGACAAATCCCGCAACGAACCTCGACACAGGCCGCTCATAGATGTCGCCAGGAGTCCCAATCTGCTGGATCACGCCGTCCCGCATGACAATGACCCGGTCGGAAAGGCTCATAGCCTCGATGCGGTCGTGGGTGACATAGATGGCCGTAATGCCGAGCGCTTTCTGAATGCGTCGAATTTCGACCCGCATTTGCTCGCGCAGCAGCGCATCGAGGTTCGAAAGCGGTTCATCCAGAAGCAGAACCTGCGGTTCGACAACCAGCGAGCGCGCCAGTGCCACGCGCTGCTGCTGACCGCCGGAAAGCCTGCCCGGCGACCGATGGGCAAGCTCGCCCAGCCCTACCAGATCCAGCGCAGTCTTGACCTTCTGTTCAATTTCGGCCTGTCCAAGCTTGCGGATTCTAAGCCCATAAGCGACATTGTCGAATACATCCATGTGCGGAAACAGCCCGTAGGATTGGAACACGGTCGCCGTCTGCCTGCCATTCGGCGGCAGATAGGTCACATCCGTGTCGCCGATGAGAATCTTGCCCTTCGTAGGCAGCTCGAAACCGCCGATCATGCGAAGCGTCGTTGTCTTGCCACAGCCCGAAGGTCCCAGCAGGGTCACCAGCTCGCCTGGCTTCACCTCGAAATTCGCATCGGACACGGCATGAACCTCGCCGCCGGTCTTGGGATCCCTGAATGTCTTCGTTACGTGAGAAAGTGTTACAGGTACTGATTTTGCTGACATATCCATTCCTTTCACTGAACCGTCACTGTTTTTTCCAGATGCTCGCTCTGCCGAATCAAGAGGCGCATGAGACCGAACACCGCAAGCACGATGATGATCAGCGTGGTCGAGAGCACGCTCGCCAGACCAAAGCGCAGGTTTTCGGAAAAGTTGTAGATCTGAATCGTGATGTGATACCAGCGCGCGCTGATGAGGAAGATAATCGCGGATACCGCCGTCATGGACCGCACAAAGGTATATGACATGCTCGAAATGAATGCGGGCCTGATGAGCGGCAGGATGATCGTTCTGAAAATGGTTGCCTGATCCGCACCGAGGTCGGATGCCGCTTCCTCGATGGAAGGATCGATCTGCCTGAGTGCGGCGACACCGCCTTCCAAGCCCACAGGGAGCTCACGGATGATATAGTTGATGACAAGGATTGCTCCCGTTCCGACCAGCAGAAGCGGCGGCTTGTTGAAGGCGAGAATGTAGCTGATACCGACGAGCGTACCGGGAATGGCGAAGGGCGTCATCATGAGCGATTCCAGAATGCGCTTCCCGGGGAATTTCTTCCTTACCATGATGACTGCAGCGATCATCGAGAGAATACCCGCAATGGGAGTAGCGATACCCGCCAGCGTGATAGTGGAAAGGAGGGCCTGCCTTCCGCGGGTGAGCGCTTCCCGGATGTTCACGAGCGTAAAGGTGTAATCGATGCCCCAGTTCTTCACGAAACAGCCTGCGACGATGGTCGCATACAGCGCAACAATCAGAAAGCTCATCACTGCCACAAAACCTGTCAGCACCCTGCGCGCATTTCTCGAAGCCAGGTCAGAGAGCCGTGTTGATGGCTTACCCGTCACGACCACAAAGGATTTGCGGCTCACCCAGCGCCGCTGGATGAGAAAGGCTGTCAAAGTCGGAAGCAGCAACAGCAGTGACAGCGCCGCTCCATTGCTCAGTCTGCTCATGCCGGTCACTTCAATGTATGATTCCACCGACAGCACCCTGTAGGAACCAGCCAGAAGAAGGGGATTGGCAAAGTCCGCAAGCGAATTGGTGAACACCAGAAGCCAGCTCGACAGAAGGCCTGGAGCCGCAAGCGGGAGGGTCACCTTGGCAAAGGTCTGCCAGCGCGATGCATTGAGGTCGAGTGAAGCGTCTTCCAGAGTCGAATCGATGGCCTGCAATACTCCCTGCATGGTCAAAAAGGCGATGGGGAACATGCTGATGGTCTGCACAGCCGCCAGGCCCCACAAACCATAGATATTGAAATTCGGCAGACCCAGAAGCTGTTTGGTGATGATACCGTTTTTCCCGAACAGCAGAATGATCGACAGCGTGAGGGAAAAAGGCGGCGAGATGACCGGCATGGTGGCAAGCGCGGTGACCACCTTCTTTGCCTTCATGCTCGTGCGCGCAACCGCAAAAGCATACAGAAAGCCGATCAGCGTAGAAAGCGTGGCCGTGACGATGCCGAGCTGGATGGATCCCCACAGCGCCTGCAAATACTGCTTATTGGTCAGGATCGACTTCCACACATCAAAACTGAAGCGCCCTGCCTTGATGAATGTAAGCCTCACCGCCTCGAAGAGCGGATAGGCGACAAAGGCGAGCACGATTGCGGTCAGCACAAGTATGGCATAGCCGCTGATCGGGTCGCGGGAGAAGGTTGCAATACCGAAGCCCAGAACAAAGAGCGCAAGGGCGATGATGCCGAGGGACTGTACCAGTCTGCTGAAGGCGACATAGCCCGAAGCATCGACGGCAATGAGCAGGGTAGCCCTGGCCGAACTCTGTTCGGCATCGGGCACTGGAGCGGCGATAAAATTATACGAAGTCGATGAAATTCGTACCGTTCCAGGCCATTGATACAGCTCGAGGTAGGAAACGGACTCCACTGCCTTCTGCCCCGCAGGGCTCTGTTCCACCTGCTTCCAGAATTCATCTACAAGAGGATCGCCAGCAAGCGCTGTGCTTCCTTCCTCCCCCGGCACTCCCGATATCAGAAAGAATCGATAATTGGGATAGGTAGATGAAAGCTGATCAACCCAATCCGCAAGCGCCTGGTCATCCGCAGGCACTGATGAAACGATAGCTTTTGAGAGTGCAATCAATTCCTTTTCAGTATTCTTCTGGAAACTCCCCTGAATGGTGGAAAAAATCCAGTATTCCGCTGCGGCAAAGCAGACGAGCGCCGCCAGAAACACGAGTAGTTTCTTCTTTGTAAACACGGAACCTCCTTTTCAGCCTCGAAATCCCGCAGAGAGCACGGCATGGACAAGGCATAAAAAAACCGGGCTCTGTTGGCAATGTATACCACAGAGCCCGGTCGCTGCAATTATTCCACTATGTCCGAAACACCAAGCTGAGCGCAGTCTGTCAGCGCTTGGAGCCTATTTCCTTCACCCAGCGATCGAGCAGGCGTTCCTTGTTGTTCGCATCCCAGAGCACATCCTGCGCTACGGCCTTCACTTCATCCATTCCGAAAGCGACAGGGTTCTTTTTCGCCTTCTTCGAAAGCGGCACCACATACCACTTCGCAATGATTTCTTGAGCTTTGGTGTCGAGAATCCAGTCAAAGAGCTTCTTGGCATTGACAGGATCCGGGCCGCCCTTAACCAGCGACATGGAAGCGATTTCGTAGCCGGTTCCCTCTTCGGGAATGGTAATGGTTATGTCCGCACCTTCGACTTTCAGTTTGACCTGGTCGTGCGCGTAGCCGATTGCCACCGGGATTTCACCAATCGCGACGCTCTTGCCGGGCGCCGAACCGGACTTGGTGTACTGATCGATGTTCTTGTCGAGCTTTCTAAGATAGTCGAATACCTTTTCCTCATCGCCATTGAATACATAGCGGAGGGTTGTGATCACGTTATAGGCAGTACCGGATGTAGTGGGGTTTGCCATCCTGATTTTGCCCTTGTATTCCGGCTTGAGAAGATCAGCCCATGATTTTGGAGGCGTAATTCCCTGCTCTTTGGCGATCTTGTTGTTGGTCACGAAGGAGAGCGGTCCGAGGTAGAGCCCAACCCAGTAGTTTTCCGGATCGCGGAACTGCACGGGGGTATTTTCGAGCATTTTCGACTTGTAGGGAGTAGTCAGGCCCTTGAGCTTTGCACTGATGTGGTTGAGCCCGACACCGCCGACCCAGATGGATGCCTGGGGATTGGACTTTTCGGCTTCGAGCCTGCTTTCGACCTCACCGCCGGAAAGGCGCTGCCAGTTCACCTGAATGCCGGTCTCTTTCTGGAAGAGCTCGAAGAGCTCTTTCGCAAGCGGTTCTTCGAGAGTGGTATAGACGCCGACTTTGCCCTGCGCAAAGGAAAGGGATGCCGCGAGCAGCAACACCATTACGACCAATGAAAGACGTTTCATGGAAACCTCCTGATAATTCTATAAGCGTGTATAGTGTATGCCTATCCTGCATTTTTCGCAAGCGGGATTTATTCTGCGTTACATTGCCGAAGCTTTGCAGCGCCAATCAAGCAGTGTGTAAATATTACACAAATGCATGGCTCGAAAAGATACAAATGTTTCAAAACTTCATAGTGCCCGGAATGAGAACAGCACGTTGGTGTTTCCACCCTCTACAAAAACCCAGGGAAGCAGCAATACAATGGACAGAAGCATCCGGCTGGCCTATCCCGCATTTTTCTTTATTTTATAATTACATAAAAATTTTAGAAAAAATGATACTGCTTTTGGCACACATCTTGCTTATTAATCTGGTGAGCGCCGAAAAGGGCTCCGGACGGGTACGCAAGGTCCGGTACGGACACAGGCCCGCCGAACTTCACAACGATTGTGGAGGTACCATATGAACAGCCTGGTTCTCTATGATAACAATCCCTTCGATCTGATCGACAGATTCTTCAGCGACGATGACTGGCTCATGCCCAGATTCCGCACTCCTGCCATCGATGTCTATGACGATGGCGACAAGTACATGCTCGAAGCCGAACTTCCCGGCCTTACCGACAAGGATATCAAGATTGAGGTGCGCAACGGCCAGCTGATCCTCTCTACCGCCAGGAGCGAAAAGTCCGAAGAGAAGAAAAAGGGCCGCTGGATCCGCAGGGAGCGCAGGGAATTCCGCTTCAGCCGGAGCTTCACCCTGCCGGAAGATGTGGATGCTGAAAAAATCGAAGCCCACTTCAAGAACGGCGTTTTGCAGGTTTCTCTTCCGAAGAAACCCGAAGCGGCACCCAAGACCATCGAAGTGAAGATTTCCTGATTCAGACCCAGCGCACATGACAGAACGCCCGGCCCTTGCGCCGGGCGATTTTTTCATTCCGTAACCTCTGTTACCACCAGTGCTTCATGATTGCAGTATGATGTGATCGAACATCGATGCCGCGCATGCGGCAAAAGGAGCAACGCTATGGCAGACAATAGTTCAGCATTGCCGGGAAACGTGCTCGGCCCCTGGTATGTGGATGCAAACTGTATTGGATGCGGTCTCTGTACTGCAACCGCCCCCGAAATCTTTTCCCTCACAGACGATGGTCAGGCTGTCGTCATCCGCCAACCAGGCTCGGAGGAAGAAGCGAATCTGGCCCTCCAGGCCTTGAACGAATGCCCCGTACAGGCGATCGGCAGCGACCGAACCGGCTCTTGAAATGCCCTATCCCTTGAGCGCCCCTGGATTGAGGCATTCCAGTTCGGGCAGCACAAAGAGGCCGTCTTTGCGCACGAGCACCCCGTCGACCCAGACCTCGCCGCCTCCCGAAGCTGGATCCTGCATGAGTACGATGTCCCAATGCAGGGCGGATCGGTTGCCGTTAAAGCAGTCGTCGTAGGAATTGCCCGGCGTGATGTGGAGCGAGCCTGCAATTTTCTCGTCGAAAAGAGTTTCGAGCATGGGTCTGGTAATGTAGGGATTGAGCCCGAACGAAAATTCGCCGAGGTACCGCGCTCCCTCGTCGATATCGAGAATGCGGTTGATTCGTTCGGTATCGTTGGCGCTCGCCTTTACGATCCTGCCGTCCTTGAATTCAAAGCGGATGTTTTCGAAGCGGAAACCATCCTTTTCGCTCGGGGTGTTGTACGAAAGGATCCCGTTCACCGAATCGCGTACCGGAGCGGTGTAGACTTCACCATCAGGGATATTCATTGTTCCATCGCACTTGACTGCTGGCAGGCCCTTGATGGAGAAGCTCAAATCGGTTCCCGGGCCGAGAACGCGCACCTTGTCGCTTTGCTCCAGCAGCCGCACGAGGCTGTCCATTGCACGCGACATCTTCTCGTAATCCATGGTACAGACATCGAAATAGAATTGCTCGAAGGCATCCTCGCTCATGCCTGCATTCTGCGCCATTGCCGGGCTTGGATAGCGCAGGACCACCCAGCGGGTGTGCCCTATTCGGCGCTCGATATGTACTTTTTTCCATACATGCTTGTTGTACCGCTCGAGTGCATCCTGGGGAAGATCGGTCCATGCATAGGCATTGCGCATGCTGGTGAATCCGATGTAGCAGTCCATCAGATCCATGCGCGCCCGTTCGATCTGGGCCTGTAATTCGAACTGCGATTCGGGGGCGTTCGCATAGAGCGTTCGTTCCAGGTTTTTATCCCTCAGCGAGACAAAGGCCAGTCCGCCTGCGGCATGCACCTCTTCCACCAGCATTTTGACGAATTCAGGTTCGGGATTGGTGTTTTCGATGAGCACCTTGTCACCAGGCCTGACCTTCACGGAATAGGTCACCAGCAGATGTGCCAGCTTTTCCAGTCGTGGATCTCTCATTGCCATTCCTCAGCTTTCCCTGTTCATGGAGATGATTTCGCCCTCACAAAGGCGGCACGGATACTCCTGTCGGCTTCTGATTCAGGAGCCCATGCGCGGCGGACAATATCATAGCTCTTTTTCCTGCGCTCGCGGTAGGGGGGTGTTTCTTCCCAGCCGTTCCAGCGGTATGGTGCTGTCGTATTCGGCTTCAATCTGCCCGCAATGATGCTCTTGTTCGGATCCACGGCCAAACCATCAAAGACAAAGCCATCGGTAATCGTAATCTTGAGCATGTCTACTCCAGGAGACCCGATATTCGTTCGAGGATCGTCGAGCACCTTGAAGCTCGATGGATCGGTGACATTGAGCCGCCCCCAGGGAACACGGATATGCAGTGTCGACCCCCGTACATTCCAGAGGTTGCCGCTTTCGTCGAAGGGCCCTTCCCTGAAATTCGATGCATTGAAATATCGTTCCGGAATGATCTCGCCGCTCTTGGTCGTCACTTTGCCGTTTACCAGCATCATGAGCGGTTCAAAGACACCATCCCGCCGCTCTCTGGACGCATAGCGCGCCCTGGTGATGTTGTAAGTTGGATTGACCAGAAGATCGAGGCTCTTGCCGCTGAAATCGAGCAGGAATTCCAATCCTGAAGCAGTACCGCCATATGTTCCCGGCCAGCGCATCTGCCCATAGTCCCGCCGGTAGGTGTCGATACCGAGCATGACCCTGTGATCCTTTGGCGAAATGCCCTCTTTGAAGCTCAGACTCAGATAGAGATAGCTTGCATCGTGCGCCACCTCCAGACGCTCGAGTACACCAGAGCCTTCAAGCTCCGCTTCTGCCCTGTCAGGAGGAATCGCTTCGTTCGCTACCAGTCCATAATTGTTTTCCGGGTCGACCACATCGTGCCAGAGCACCCTGCGCTCGAAGGGTATCTTGAATGGTTCGGTAATCCATGTCTTTTTTGCCCACTCATCCATGAACTCGAATATGACCGCGCCTGCATAGCCTTCCCGGAGAATCGCTCGGAACATGCGCATGATCTGGTGACCGGCTTCCTCCTCTGGAATTCCTCCATGATGCAGTCCATCGGGCGACAGATGTGCAACCCCCGCTCCGTTCGCCATGCCGAACTCGGCAACAATCGCAGGATAGCGCTTGTGAGTCTGAATGAATTCCCTGAGATAGCCTCCATATCGGAGGAGCCCGAACTCGTCCCTGTAAGAGCTGTATTTGGGTTCGTTGACGATAAAGTCAGGATAATTGGGATAGATATGGTAGGCGCCAAAAATGCCTGCGGTCATCTTCTCTGTTACATCCAGATGTTCAATCGCGATGGATGCGCGGTCATTCCAGCGGTTTTTCTTGCCAGTCGCGGGATCCCATTCGGTATCATGTTCGATGGGGTCCAGGGTCGGCCAGCTGACGATTGCAGAAGGGTGGAGCCGCCCATAGCGTTCCGCTTCTGCCTTTGCCACCTCATCGAGACACATGGCCAGCCAGACTTCCGTAGGCGAGGCGCTCGCTCCTGCCGAGACATATTCTCCTTTATAGGTAATACTCTTATGATTGGCATCTGTCCGAAGCACCTCCGCGCTTTCGAGTTCCCGGCCTACAAGCCATCCAAGAAGCCAGGGTGAAACATCGGAGGTGTACACCCCCCATGCCCTGCCCTTCCGCTGGGGAACATTGGCCCGGCCGTATATGGCATCTACGACAAAACTGATTTCCTTCTCGAATTCTTCCTGATACGAAGCTTGCAGATAGTCGTCGCCCGGTGGATGCTCTTCCGGCCAGATTTCCTGCAGCAGAAGGATAGGCGCATCTGGATGCGAAGTATTGTAGATGCGGAGCGCACGATAAAATTCGGGTGGCAAAAGAGTGTATACACGAACGGTATTTGCACCGAGATATGCGATCTCGGAGAGCCACCTCATATACGTTTCTGTTTCGTAGGGAAACTGCGTAAAGAACTTGCCTGGCTCTGCAGATCCAAGGTTCACACCCCGTACCACCAGTTTTTTCCACACACCATCTGCAGATTTCAGTTCAAAGCCATCCTTTGCCGCATGGACATTGACTTGCAGTGACGAGGGCTTTGTTTCCGCACGCACCCTGATCCGCCTGGCATACGCTTCGGAAATGATCTTGTGCATAAGCGGTGCATAGACTTTCCAGAAAAAGTAGCTGTTGTTGTCAACCGTGTCGTCCGCGAGAAAGCGCTTGATCTGGCGAATCCACTCCATACGGTAGGGAGTCCCTTTGAATTGAAGGTCAGCAAAGTCCCCCGCAAAATACCAGCTTGTATACTGCGGAGTCTCGTAATTCAAGATAGCAGGAAATACATCCGGCAACCCCAGCCTCGCCAGCTTTTCCCTGCCTTTTTTCGTCAGATCCCAACGGAAATGAGCCACCTGCTTTACGAGCGAATCCGGAACGACCCATTCGAACCAGTAACGATAGGAAATCGGTTTCCTTATGCGAAGCTCCTTCGCCAGAGGTTCGTCGACAATGATCTTCAACCATTCAGGCCCGATATCTTCCGCTTCGGTGAATACTTCTATCGCTCCATTATCTTCGAGGAGAATGATGCCTCGCCCTGAAAAATCCCAGGATTGCCTTGTCTTCGCCTCCCAGTTGCGCACGATCCAGAGAGGCACGCCTCCTTCCTTTGCGAGATTCTCGTAATAGTTGCCGATCCATCCCCTCCATTTCAGGCCAATCAACCGGCCAAACAGAAGCCTGTCACGCTCGTTGGTTGGCGAAGCGGCAGTATTGAATTCGCCGACCAGAATATTGCCGTTACCAAGATATTCCTGAATAATGCGGTAATCCTCCTCGGTAAGCCCGCCATAGATCAGGGGAGAAAAATCGCCTGGAAGCCGGCGCTGCAGGTAATCGTCTTGATAGACACCATAGGTGTCCGCAAGATAGATAAGATCGGGCTTTCGCCCATCCTGTGGCAGCGAAACCACCCTCCAGCTGTCTTTCCCCGTATTCGGATCCTTGCCCAGGGGATAGAATCCATAATAGTCGGATCTTTCGTCATAGAGCACCCTGGAACCGGGCTTGACGATTTTTTCGTTCTTGAGCAGCCAGAAAAGACCTGCATGTTCTCTGAAGTCCGGGTAGGGAACTGTCTTGTCTACCACACGGATATCGAGCTCCTTTGGCTGCTTCAGGATCCACAGCACCCATGGCGCTGCGATCAGGAAGGCAAAGAATGCGGTCACAGCCAGCGCAATCAACAGCAGTATCATGGACTTGCTGTATTCCTTGGACTTTTTGCTCATGCACCGCCTCCTTTGCGCTCATAGAGAAGAATTGCCCGACCCCGGTGCTGATCCCGCCCCGGCTGAAGAAAAGCCCTTGCGCTCGAATTTCTGCCAGCCCACCGGCTTTTTCATCGCATTTAAAAAGCCCAGAACCCTCCATGTAGAGAAGATTTGTCGTGGACCGAAGTTTTCCACTACCGCTACCCACAGCAGTTTCAACGTATCACGTATCGTATAGTACACCGTCGCATGTTCCGCAATCTTGACCGAGGCGACAGAAATATAGATGCCCAGCAGAATGGTGGCGAAAAACAAAAGCAGGGCGAGCCGGGGGCTCAGGAGGCCAAACAGAGCCGCAATGCCCACCATAAGATATCCCTGTATTTCGAACAGCGGGCCTACCATTTCGAATATCAGATAGTAGGGCATGGCTACCATGCCCATGCGCCCATAGGCAGGATTGAAGATTGTCTTGCGGTGAAAGAGCATGATCTCTATGAGTCCGCGGTGCCAGCGGTTGCGCTGTTTGCGCAGATTCTGCATCTGCTCCGGAACCTCGGTCCAGCAATTTGCATTGAATGCATAACTGATTCTGTATTTCAATTTTTTCTCGTACATGTGGCGCGTAACGCGAACCACGAGTTCCATGTCTTCGCCCACGGTATCCTTCTGGTACTGCCCGCGGCGTGTCAGATAGCCTCCTACCGACACAAGCCGCTCCTTTCTGAAAAGCCCGAAGGCGCCCGATATGATAAGCAGCGAATTCAGATAGTCCCAGCCCAGCCGGCCGCACATGAATGCACGCAGATATTCCACGGTTTGGAGCTTCGCAAGCCAGTGCTTCGGAGGCGCAATCTTTTCGATCTTGCCCTTGTCGACCATACATCCATTGATGGGAAATACATTGCCGCCAAGGGCCGGGGTCTCCACACCATAATCCAGCGTAAGGGAGGCGATCTTGAGCAGAGATTCCGATTCGAGAAGCGAATCTGCATCGATTCCGCAGACATATTCCTTCGAGGCGACATTGATTCCCGCGTTGAGGGAATCTGCCTTGCCGCCGTTTTCCTTGTCGACCAGAATCAGCTTTGGGAGATTGGGATTGGCATAGATGCCGCGAATCGGATAGTGCTTGAGCTTTTCCTGGTAGTAGTAGTCGGTCTTTTTGAGATCGAAATGTTCGATAACAGTGCGAAGGGTTTCATCTTTTGAACCATCGTTGACCACTACCAGCTCATAGTCTGGGTATCTGAGATTCAAAAGCGAATTGATGCTTTCGATAATGGTAGCCTGTTCGTTGTAGGCCGGTGCAATGATCGATACCGATGGCAGCATGCGGGGCTTGAACAGCTGCTTCATGGACTTGAGTTCCCACAGACGTGCCTGGCGGCTGATGTTGAGCCTTGAGAGTATGAGAAGGAATATATAGACAACATTGACTGTCATCGCGTAATAGGCGAAATTGGTGTTGAAATTGATGACAAAGTACTTCAGATGCTGGATAAGCGGCATTGTCTGAAGCCGGTCATAGTATTTCAGAACATAGAGCAGAGGAAAGAAGCCAAGCGCGAAAGCCAGAATCACGTACAGACGCCTGACCATGGCTTTGTCGAGCTTTTCTTCCCGCGCTTTCACCTCAGGATGAATCCGTTCGATACCCAGTTTTTCGAGCAGATGATCCGGCAGAAAGAGTCCGCATTCCCGCGCGAGGACGGAGCTGTGCTCGAGCTGGGGTTTGATGATATCGACAAGCCTGTCCTCGAGATCGAGGTTGCGGTTGCGCTTGAGAAATTCTACAAGTTCCGAAACCTGTTCAAGCGAAATGAGCTCTTCGATGACGCCCGCGGCAAAATCGCGTTCAAAACCGACAAGCTTGGCGATTATGTATTCAATGCGGCTGGAAAGCACTTCAGCGAGCCTTGTCCGCAGGATTCCTGAACTCTGCTTGAAGACATCCACGATGACAGGAATCAATTGCGGATTGCGGTTCAGTATTTCTCGCAAGCCCGCGCGGGCTGCTGCCGCTGTCTCGTCACGCTCCAGATAGATCGTGAGTTTTTTCGCATTGCCCTTTACGGGAATCCTGCCGAGAGCCTGGACGGCAATAGCCTGAATGTCGCGGTCGGGGTGCTCGAGAAAATATTCTCCTTCAAGCTCCTTCGGGAAATAGCGTGCCAGGGTTTCCGCTGCCCGCACAACGAGCCTGTGGTGATTCAGCACCGGCGAAAGACTTGTCACCAGGGTTCGGTACCGGAAACAGCGGTAAGCATTTTCCACCCTGCCCTTGTAGGGACACATGCGGTGCGTATCCCCGGCGGCCTGTCTGCCGTGCCTGCAGTAGTAACAGCAGTGTGCGGGAAGCTCTGCGGTAATGCGCTGGAGCCTTCCTGTTTCTGCTATGCTGGATCGTATGAGATCGACAAGATATTCCTTGAGCTCCATATCAGGAATGGCTCCTGCAAGGTCCACCAGCAATTCGCGGATTTCCGGGTCGCAGCGCCACATCAGGCCCCTGACATGATCTTTGCAAGCCATGCCATAGGAAGCAATCAGCATATTGACTTTGCTGCGATACCAGAAATGGGCACCCTCCAGGCTCTTTGCCAGAGTACTGATGGAACGAGGATCGTGGATATCGGAAATGGCGTTGGCGATATAGAGCTTAGCGGGAAAGTCTTTTTCTTTCAGCAATGCATATTCGAGCGCTCTGCGGGATCGATCCGTAGAGAGTCCGGAAAGCTTGCGGCTCGCATCCATCCGGTCCAGCCGGCTTCGGGATTTCAGACGCCGGATGTAGATCCGCTCGAATTCCTCAACAGAGGTCGCATTGAAAATCTTCTGCCTCTGAAGTAAAGGAACCATGATATTCTGGGAAAGATACTGGATCCGCTCGTAGATGATCTTGAGTCTGCTATGATTCTGCTCGACCACGAAGAGCTGTGGAAGCTCCCTCAGCTGCTGCTTCAGGTTCTCGCGATCGATATAGACCCTGCTCTTATGAATCAGCGTCGTGAGTATTGCAAAAATATTGAGCCACAGAAAAATGACAATAGCAGCGAGCAATATCTCCGAAGAAATGCTCATCAAGAGGCTCCCGTACCGCAGGTCTGAAGAAGATTCTTCACAATTCCCAGCAATTCCTCAAGCATGACTGGTTTTTGCAGATAATGGCTTATGCCAAGATTGTATGCTCGCCTTACGCTGTTTTCTGTCTTGAGCGATGACATGATGACCATGGGAATGTCCTTCGAAGAGGTTTTTGCCAGCATGGATTCCCTCATGCGGTAGGCATCGATTTTGGGCAGCATGAGCTCTGTGATGACTACATCGATGACTTCCTTCGAGATGATACTGAGTGCCTGCTGTCCATCGATCGCGGTAAAGACCGCATACCCCAAACCCGCAAAATAGGTCTTCAGCACATCGATATTCACCTCATCATCGTCCACAACAAGCAGCCTGCCTAGAGAAGGCATCTCGCTTTCGCTATCCGAAGCGAAGTATACCATATTGCCCCCGCGGCGGCGTGCCATGCGGAGCCGTTTCACGCCAAGATCCGTCAGGTCGGAACCAAGCTTCTGGAGGTCGGTTTGTATGGCAGCGACCTCGCTGAGGCGGGCTACACCGATGGATATCGTGATCGGTTCGACAAAAGAGCGTGAATTGGCAACCTCGACCCGTATTTTTTCGAGCAGGGCAATGGTTTCGTCGAAACCGCTGGAGGGGAACCAGGCAGCCATGGTTGCTCCAAAAAGGCGGAATGCAAGGGAAAGTTTCGGAATGTTCATGGAAATGATTGCAGCAACACCCCTGAGCAGTGCCTCCACTTCGCGCGAGCCGTATTTCAATTCAATCTGCGAAAGGTTTTCGTCTATTCCAAACACAGCAAGAATGCTGTCCCGGCCATGTTCTTCGGCGATTCGTACCACGGCTTCCTCATCGATGAAGGATTTGTAGAAAAGCTCAGAATACAGGCCAGTGACCGTATCCCTGACAGTTCTATCGCTCGAGGTGCTGATGGCACGGCTCAATTCCTCGTTCAGCTTCTTCATGTTTTTGAGTTCCAGCTTGAGCCGCTCTATTTCCTGCGGCGGCACTGCCGCAGTATCCGAGAAGACTGCAGGCTTTGTGATACCATGCCTGTCGGCAATGGCAAGCAGGTGCGGCTTGAGGCGCCTGAAGACCTCGGTGCCAGCCTTGTGCAGTATCCATAACGATAGATCATCCCAGAGCCGATCCGCATGGACCAGTATCGAAACATGCTTCCCTGATGTCTCGTCGATCTGCAGCCCGAATGTTCTGCACAGCTCCTCTCTGGCTTCTGCGGCAAGCTCGCGCATCAGCAGCGGTATCAGTTCATCAAGTGCATTGCGGTATGCATCGTTTTTCTGGTCTTCCCTGCAGACCGGCAGCAAGAGTTCACCGACTTCGAGCGACTCGAGGCTTGCCAGCGCTTTTGCGATCTGGTCCTTTCCGAGTATGGAGCCCTGCCCCGGAAGTATCTGGCTTATTTCGCGCAACGCAATCGAACGCATGACCGGAGCAAGAATATCGTGAGATGGCATGGTCACAGAGTGATATTCTTCCATTCGGCGAAGCCAGTCTTCTCCCTGGGCATAGAGCTCGAATCTGGGCGAGTAGGAAGAAAAGAGAGACCCCGATACCAGCGTGCCGCTTGCCCGGTCCCAGGTTGCAAAGGCGCCAGGCTGATGAAGGTATGGTGTTGGCAAGAATTGCAGCGTTCTTCCCGTCTTCATGGTCAACAGCCAGCCATGTTCATTGATGATCCATGGAGAGGATTGCAGCCCCATGAAGCGCAGGATGTTCCAGGTTCGCCAATGAGTAACTACCTGGAACCTCAGGCCCTCTCTTTCCAGAACAGGAAGCGCAGATGCTGCATCTGGATCCTGGCTGGACACCACTACCCAGAGAATCTGCTTGCGCCCGACATTGGATGGCAGACTTGCCAGGATTTCTTCGGCGGTGATAAGAGAACCGGGACCGAACAGCACACTTTCAGAATCGTCATTGAGCAGATAGGTGTTCGGCTGCATCGCGCCGAGAATCCGCGACGAGCCCAGACGGAAAAAGCCATTCCCAAGGTCGGTCGGTACGATGGTTTCCTGCATGTCACCCCCTTCTTTGATTTTCGGCTCAAACCAGGGCGATGATTATTTGATTCTGTTGACAGGCTGCGATCTGCTGGCTTCATGACAATTGCAAAAATATGCAAAAAAAACATTTGACGAGGGCTCACTACTGTGGCTACAATAGGTTATCCATTCTTTTTACAGGAGGGCTGCATGTCTACGCTCATTGCTTTAATTGCCCTTGGCATCTACCTGGCTTTCTATTTCATTTATGGAAGAGTCATCAGGGACAAGGTGCTCAAGAGCGGGGAGGCGCCCGAAGCGCCATCCAAGAGACTATCCGATGGTGTCGACTATGTGCCGACATCGAAGTACGTACTGTTCGGCCACCACTTCGCCTCGATCGCAGGCGCAGGTCCCATCACAGGTCCTGCCATGGCGGTCGCATGGGGATGGCTGCCGGGACTGCTGTGGATCTGGCTCGGGAACATCTTCCTGGGCGCTATCCATGACTACCTTGCGCTTGCAGCATCGGTCCGCTACGACGGACGCTCGGTGCAGTTCGTAGCTCAGGACCTGATTGGCAAGAAGGCAGGCAAAACCTTCGGATGGTTCACGCTGTTCCTCTGCATCCTCGTCGTGGCGGCATTCGGCGATATCGTTGCCGGGCAGTTCGCTGCCGACGGACGTGTCTTCTGGGCATTCGTCTTCTTCTGCGTCGCCGCGGTCATTGCCGGCTACTTCATGTACAAAACCAAGCTCGGCCTCGGATGGGGTTCGATCATCGGTGTCGTTCTCGTTATTATCGCGTTCTGGGCTGGCGACAAGTTCCCGGTCAAATGGACCAAGGACACATACTTCCTTATCATCTTCGTGTACATCGTGCTGGCCTCGACCCTGCCGGTCAACCTGCTATTGCAGCCACGCGACTATCTGTCCTCGTTCTTCCTCTACTTCGGACTCCTTGTTGGCGGTATTTCTGCATTGATAAGCGCTGCTCCCTTCACCTCTATTCCAGCATTCACCAGCTTCAGTGCCAAGCTGATCGGACCTGCCGGTGCACTCCAGCCTTCGCCTTTCTGGCCGACAGTCCCGCTCATCATCGCCTGCGGCGCCCTTTCTGGTTTCCACGCACTGGTCGCTTCGGGCACAAGCTCCAAACAGCTTAGAGAGGAGAAGGACGCACTGTTCGTCGGCTATGGAGCGATGCTCACCGAAGGCTTTTTGTCGACGCTGGTTGTCACCTCTATCGCTGCGTTCGGTACTGCAGCACTGGGTGACAAGCTGATGACCACCCCCGCACTGGGCCGCTTCGTGCAGTCCTTTGCCAAGATGGTCAGCACCAACCTGCCCTTCCTGCCCATGAGCTTCATGACCCTGTTCTCTGCAGTATGGGTTTCGACCTTCGCGCTGACCACTCTCGACACTACCAACCGCCTGGGCCGCTACCTTGTGCAGGAGATGGCTCTGCCGCTCAAGGATAAGAACCCGGGGCTCTACAAGTTCTTCGAGAACAAATGGGTAGCGTCAATCACCATCGCCTTCGTGGGCATCTTCCTTGCTCGCTCCGGTGGCTACACCGTGCTGTGGCCGGCATTCTCCGGAGCCAACCAGCTGCTCGCCTCGGTCGTCATGCTGACGGTTGCTGTATGGGTCAAGCGCAAACTCAACCCTGCCTATGTAGCTTCTGTAATAATCCCCGGTATCTTCCTCTGGGTTACCGTCACTTCCGCACTGATCTGGTATGAAGTGACGATCATCCCCGTGTTCTTCAGAGATATGTCCAAGTCGATGAACGTCATCACCGGTACGGTGGTCGGCGCCATTACGCTTTTCATGCTCATTCTAAACTTCATCATGATCTCGAGCTTCCTCAAGAACTGGAAAGGACAGCCTGCCAAGGCATAAGCTGCGGCACTTGTGATGCCATAAGGACGGAGGCCGGACGGTTTGCGCCGCCCGGCCTTTTTCGTTGCTTCTTTTACACAAGGTTGAGAGCACTATCAAAGGCTTGCTCCCTGAAGGCCTGCACTGTATAGTAGAAACTGCATGGAATAACGGCTCGCGAAAACCATCGCGCACCGCCCCATCGCACTGGAGGAGCTCTCGTGCCACGGAAACTGAAGCACATTCTGAAGCAGGCACTGTTGACTGCCGTACAGGTAAACCGCGACAAGGCCACCGGCATAATGGAATTCGAGCTCAAGGAGCTCGAAAACATCTTTGCCCTGCTGATCCTGGGAGGCTTTGCAGGCCTGCCCTCCCCGCCTGCGCCTATCGCGGTGGAGCTCCTTCCCTACATGGAGCGGGAACTTACGATCCTGCTCGCGCGCACCGACCTTTCGCAGGATCCCCTGGCAACGCTCATGGACATGCTGCAGGTAGACTGAAAGGAAGAGCCATGAAAGATACCGCCTTTTTCCTTGGCAAGGGCGGAGTGGGAAAGACAACCCTCTCGAGCGCCTTTGCTCTCGAACTGGCCCGAAGCGGGAAGAAAGTGCTCATCGCTTCGCTCGACCCCGCCCACAACCTTGGCGACACACTCTATACCAAACTCAACGGCCAGCCTCGCAGGGTTGAGCCCAACCTCGATGCGCTCGAAGTCGACCTTGGCGAATGGGTAGAACGCTACCTCGAAGACAGCCGCCGCCAGCTCAAGGAAAACTACTCCTATAATCTTGCACTCAACCTGGACTCTTTTTTCAGCATCCTCAAATACTCTCCCGGCACCGAAGAATATGCCGTCCTCTGGGCCATCGAAGACGTGCACTGCCGTCTTGCGCCGGACTATGATTACGTGGTGTTCGACACCCCGCCCACCGCCCTGTCCCTGCGCTTCCTTTCTCTTCCTTTCATATCGGGCATGTGGGTTGCCGAGCTCACCAAACTCCGCGAGCGGATTCTCGAACGCCGCCAGACCATAACCCGCCTCAATCCTGAATCGCCCGTCGCCGCAAGCTGTGTCGACAAGGACGACGACAAGGTCTACGGCAAGCTCTCCAACATCCGTGCCCGCCTCTCAGCCCTCGCCACCCTTTTTTCCAAACAGAGCTTCATGTCCGTCATCGTCAACCCAGACGATCTTTCCGTCTATGAAGCCCTGCGCATCCGGGATGAGCTCGACCGTCTCGGACTTCCGCTCGAAGCGGTCTGTGTCAACAAGCAGGGTGTTTCCGATGCAGCCTGGCATCTCGCTCCGGAACTGGCTTCGCTCTCCCGCTTCGACTTTGATTTTACCCGCGAGGGTATCCATTCACGCGACGACCTTGCCCGCATCGGCATGAAACCACTCGTGCAACTCTTTCTGAAGGAAGGCAAAAAACGATGAACCCATTTCTCTTGACCGCTCTCGTTCTTCTCGGCGTCGGCGCCACGGTGAACTATTTTATCGGCGTGAAAAAAAACCGCTGGTTGGGTAAGCGCATGTCCACCCAGGCCGAGAACATCCTCAACCCCAAGGACACAGAATACGTGAACATAGGCGGTGCCATCGGCTACCACATCAAATACAAGCTCCGCGACCCCTGGAAGGAAGCCAAAGGCACCTTTACCTTTTTCCCCCGCCATTCACTGCTCTACATCCCCATTTCCCTGGCCATCGGCGGTTCCGACCGCTTCTACCTCAATCTGTTCACCGACCGCAGGCTCGCCGGCGAAGGCCACATCATCGAAAAGCACTATCTGCGCAAGGCAAAAATCGACGGCTTTTCCGAAATGGAGACCGAAGAAGCCGTCCGCGGCAGCAAGACATTTCTCCTTGCCTGGAGGCATGGCGACCTGAAGGAAGCGCTCCACCGCACACTCGACGCCATGCCGGATCCCCACAGCCTTGTGCATTTCACCTGCTTCGACGAGAACAAAACCTTCTTCCTGTTTCTCAGGCCGAAAAACGGCATCATAGAGGAGAATCTCAAAGCTTTCGTCACGCAGTGTGCCGAGTTTTTCCGCTGAACGCCGCCGCGCAGAGCGCAGGCAAAGGAGACCAGCATGGACCCCGAAATGAAAAAGAATATCGATGAAGCGCTTTCTTCGGTTCGTGAGCCCCAATCCGACGTCCCTATCGTCGACCTTGGGCTTATCGAAAAAATTACCTACAGCGAAAAGGAAAAAACACTGCTCGTGCGCCTTGTCAGCGGCATCTTGCCTAACCAGTGCCCGGCATGTTCTGCCATCAATGGCGTCGTGCTCGAAGGCATCCGCCGCCGCCTCAGGGAATCGTTCGAGATGCATTTTCCCCAATTGCACATTATAATTGAATAACAAGGCAGAAATGAGGAGGAAAAAACTCATGGGCAGACAGAGCGCGCAAGAATCGACTCCTGCGAAAAGCACAATCAATGTCTGCGTATTCAAAGTCGGCAGCCGCCACTACTGCATCCCTGCCGATTCCGTTGAATACATCTATCCATCATGTGAACTCACTCCCCTGCCTCATCGCCTTGCCAGCGTACAGGGCGTATTCAACCTCCGCGGTTCTGCCATACCTGTCATCGACATGGGCTTCAAGTGCGAAAAAACCCCTCTGCCAATCGAGCCTGAACACAAGTTCATCATTATGAAAGTGTCCGGTCATACCCTTGCACTTCATGTAGAGGACGTGCCGGATGTCATCGCGGTAGATGTATCCGCCTATCACGATGCAGCGCTTTTGCTGCCAGGCCTGCACGTGCTCTCGGGCATTGTGCAGTATCAGGACGGTCTTGCACTCGTTTACGATCCTGAGCATTTTTTCCAGGAAGAACTCGAAGAGACAGCGCATAAAGCAAAAGGAAAGAAGACAGCCGGGGACAGGGCATGAGTTCAACAGATTACCCGGGAAAGAGCAGAGCGCAATGGCATGACCTCATTGCTCGATACAGAAAAGATATCGACAGGGCGCTTAAGGGAAATTTCGGGCTAAAACCTGATGCGGTACACGAGTACGCGCTCAAACAGGCCGCCGCAGAGCTCTGCGAGATAATGGAAGTATCCCCTGAAGAAGCGCTAACCCTCATGTGCAGAATCCCGATGGATTTGAGCGTTGCCAGAATCATTCTTCCGCACATCACTATCTGTGAGACATATTTCTTCCGCCACCCTGAACATTACAAATGGCTCAAGGAAGTCTTCCTTCCTGAACTGGTCAGGAGAAAAACGGAACAAGGCCTCGATAAAAGCTTCCGCTGCTGGTCGGCAGCCTGTTCGACTGGGGAAGAAGCCTATTCCCTGGCGATTGCAGCCCGGGAGTTTTTCGGACCTCATTCGGAGTGGCATATCGAAATAGTTGCGACCGACATAAATCCAGCATCCCTCGAGTTCGCCAGGCGTGCAGTGTATGGGAACTGGTCTTTCCGCGGTGTTCCGCAGGAGATAATCGAAGGCCATTTCGTCCCCGTACCAATGGCTGATGCAGTTCCCGGCATTCCACGGCATCAGCATTATCGTGTCTCAGAGTCCATCAGCGCATTGGTAACATTTGCTGAACTCAACCTGAATGCGCAGAGCTGGGAAGGCACCATATTGGAACAGCGCAAGTTCGACCTCATTTTCTGCCGAAATGTGCTTCTCTATTTCTATCAGGAGCAGATTTCGGCACTCGCCGAAAAGCTTGTTCAGACATTGGAGCCGCACGGAAGGCTTGTCGTCAGTCCGAGCGAAGTCTGGCTTTTGAACGGTTCGAAATTTTCAGCTCTAAACTATGAAGGAGCAACCGTGTTTGCCCTGAAAGAATATGTACCACAATCGGAAGAGGTCCAGAGGACTCAGACTCCTCATGGCCGCAGTGAAAATCGCCCCAGCCGCAGCCTTCCCGGTACTCGCAAATCAAGCCCGTCCCCTCTCCTCCGCGCGCACACATTCGCCGACCCAGCCGGAATGACGGGCATGCCGATTCCGCATCGATCCGCCGACAGGACTGCCGGCAAGAATCTGGCTGAAGCCTCCGAACCTGCGAAAATCCCTCCCGAAACACTGGATCCTCAGCAATCAGCATTCTCAAGGGAAGAAAAACGTGCACAAGCCCGTGCCCTCGCCGATTCCGGCCGATACCGCGAGGCTCTCGAAATCCTCGATTATCTGATCGAGAAGGACAAAACAGCCAGCGAGCTGTACTATCTCCGCGCAGTCGCGTATTTCGGTGCGCACGAATTCGATTTGGCTGCCGCCGATCTCAAGAGGGTGTTGTTTCTTGAACCGGAACACATTCTCGCCTATATCGCCCTCGCATCGATCGAAAAGGAAAGGAAAAACTACAGGGAAATGCGCAGACTCTACTCAAATGCTCTCATGTTTCTGTCGAAAATAGAAGAGACGGATATCGTGCCCGGCTCGGAAGGAATTCCGGCCGGTATCATGAAGAACATGATCACTTCGCTTATGGAGAATGCTGGCAATGAGTGACGAAGACAGGAGGGAGCATACTGCCGCGCTTTTGAAGCGCCGTGCGCTCGAACTTGCCAGAGCACCGCGCAAAACAGCCAGAAAGACCGATCTTGAGATACTCCAGTTCATGGTTATGGGCAAACCCCTTGCATGTGAAATCGGCTTCGTAAGAGAAGTGCTCAGGAACACACTGCCCATAACCCCTCTGCCCGGCCTGCCCTCTTTCTTTATGGGCATCGTGAACATACGGGGAGAAATCGTCCCAGTCATCGATATTGCCGCCTTTCTGGAACTGCAAGGTTCGAAACAGGACTCCCAATCACTTGTGATACTTCAGAAAGGTGTGAAAGTGGTCGGTTTCCCCTGCGACCGCATCGAGCGAGTCAGGGAAATCGCAAGGAAAGAATTGCAGACGCAGGTAGCGTCACAGAACCGGACGCTTGCCGGATTGAGCATGGGCTGTGGCGAAAAGGGGCTCGTCGTACTCAATGCTTCAGCACTGCTCGATGATCCGAGACTGAGCATAATGCAGGAATGAGAAAGGAGGAAGGTGTCATGATGAAAAATGCTTCTATCAAAACGAAATTGTTCTTGAGTTTCGGTTTTGTGTTCCTGCTCATGGCAGCCTTGGGAGCTATCTCAATATTCTTAATCGAAACTCAGACTGCAAATGCACGCAGCATATATGAAAACAACCTGAAGGTTGTGGAGTTGACTTGGAACATCTCTCTATCATTTGCAAAACTGGAAAACAGACTCAATGCGCTAATCGAAACAACTTCTGCCAATGAGTCGGATCGATTGCGGGGCGAACTGATAAACACGCTTGATATTATCGATCAGGACCTTAAGGAAATGCAGCCCAGATTGGAAACCGATACAGGCAGAAGTCTGCGCGAATCGATCAGCTTCAATTCTGCAAAAATACGAATGGAAATACTCAATCTTGTCGAGCTCAAGAAAGCGAAAAAGCAAAAGGATGGCATTGCCTTGTTCGTTTCTGCCATTAGGCCGATCTTGATAAACAATGAAACACTGACCAAGGATCTGCTAAAAAGCGCCCAGAACCAGGCAAGACTCCACTATGAAGAATTGATCAAAGCGAGAAAGAATGCCATTACGATCACTATAGCTCTCAATGCTGCAGCCATCATCGCATGTGCTATTATTGCAGTGCTCATGTCGCTGAGCATTACAAGACCCATTCAGCGCCTTGTCCAGAACCTTCACAGGGCAGCTGCAGGAGATTTCCAGGATATCACCCTGGAAGAAAAGCGCAAGGACGAAATCGGCCAGCTTATTACATCATTTGGCACATTCCTGAGCGATTTCAAGGAACAGCTGGCTGCAATCAATCAGGCTGTCATGCATCTGGCCACTTCCTCCAACGAAATATCGGCCACCAGCGCCCAGCTGAGCTCTTCGGCGAGCGAAACTGCCGCTTCCATAACCGAAACCGCATCAACCGTGGAAGAAATCCGGCAGGTCGCCAAGTCCACGAAAGACCTTGCCCACAATGCAAGCGAAGCAGTCTCCCAAACCGATGAAATTCGCAAGGAAGGCATCGCTTCTCTCCAGGCAATGTCCGAAAGCATCGAGAGAATCAGGGAGCAGATGGAAAAGATCGCCCAGAGCATTCTGAATCTGAGCGAACAGAGTCAGGCGATTTCAGAGATCATCTCCGCTGTGGATGACATTGCCGAACAGTCCAACCTGCTTGCGGTCAATGCGGCCATAGAAGCAGCTAAGGCTGGAGAACAGGGAAAGGGATTCTCCGTCGTCGCTCAGGAGGTCAAGTCGCTCGCCGATCAGTCCAAGCAGTCCACGCGGCAGGTCAGGAAAATCCTTTCGGACATACAGAAGGCAACATCCAACGCCATCATGGCTACAGAACAGGGGAACAAGGAAGTCGTTCTTGGCGTCGAAAAATCCCGCCTCGTCAACGCAGCCATCGAAAGCCTTTCCAACTCCATCCAGGGAAGCAACCAGCTCACCCAGCAGATCACCTATGCCAACGAACAGCAGCTGACCGGCATTGAACAGATCAACATGGCGATAGAAAACATCAAGATCGCCAGCAGACAGAATGTCGACTCCGCACGCAGTCTGGAACAGGCGGTCAATGCCATCAAAGACTTGAGCGGCAATCTCAAATCGATGATCGAGCGCTACCAGGTCTGATAAGGCGCATAAAGGGTAAAAGGGCTAGCCATGATCAGCCAAGAGGAGTTTCTGAAACAACTGAGAGAAGCCTTCGCAGTAGAATCGCAGGAACACCTGAAGGCCATCTCCTCATTCCTGGTAACGATGGCAGATGTGTCGGGAGAGCCAGACCAGAATCTCCTCGAAGAGACCTACCGCGCGGCGCACAGCCTCAAGGGAGCAGCGCGCGCTGTCGACCTCAAGGATGTCGAATATATCTGCCATTCCATGGAGAGCGTATTCGGCGCGCTTAAGCGCAAGGAAACACCTCTTACGCAGAAGATTCTGGACAGCCTGCGGCGGGGTTTTGATATTGTTCAGCAGATTGTGAGCGGAGAGAGCGTCTCCGCAGAGGCAATCGCTTCAGCAGCCGAAGCGCTTGAACAATGCATTCACGTCAACAGTGCGGTCGAAAATGCTGACAGGATACTCAAGAAACCCATGAGCTCAATAATTTCGTCTGCGCCAGGAACTATCCCAGAGCCAGATGCGCCCCTCCAGCCGAGCCCGCTGGCGCGCGAAACAGCTCCGGAATTGCCGCATCCGCTGGAACAACCCGAAACACCACGCGCTTCTCAAGCAGCCGCGCCACGGCAGCCAGCACTGAAAACACCAAACCTCACTACCGTGCGTGTATCGAGCGACCGGCTCGATGCCATCCTCAGAAAGGCCGAAAGCCTCATCGCGATCAAGCAGCTGCTTTTTCAGACTCGCTCGGACCTTGTCGAAATGCTTCATGCCTCGGAAGAAGCAGAATCGGAAGCACAGCGCCTGCACAGCATGCGAACCACAGCGCTCAAGACCCTGAAGCGCATCGATCTTGAATCGGTCCACATTTCCCAGCTCATCACCAGCCTCATAGAGGATGCTCAATCCGTACTCATGCTCCCCTGCTCCTATCTGTTCGACGCGTTCCCCCTTGCTGCGAACGACATCGCCAAAAGCCTGGGCAAGGAAGTGAGCCTCGAAATCAAAGGGCAGGAAATCGAGCTCGAAAAACAGCTGCTCGAAAAACTCAAAGATCCTTTGATGCACCTTTTGCGCAACAGCATCGATCATGGCATCGAAGCTCCTGAGGAGCGTCGTAAAAAAGGGAAAAAGCCGCGCGGAACTATATCCATCCGGGTTACGCATCTCGACTCGAGACGAATGGAAATCACTATCGCAGACGACGGACGCGGCATCGATCCGGAAGGCCTGCGACAAAGCATTGTTGAAAAAGGCCTTGCAGGACCTGAAGAGGTTCGGTCCATGCCTGAAACAAAGCTGTACAGCTTCCTCTTTCTTTCAGGCTTTTCCACAAGCCCCATCGTGACGGATCTCTCCGGCCGGGGGCTGGGCCTTGCCATCGTCAAGAAGGCAGTCGAAGAGCTCGACGGCAGTATCGAACTCGATTCGCATCCCGGCCAGGGCACCAGCTTCCGCCTCGTGCTTCCCTACAGCAAGGCTTCTTTCAGGGGCAACTTCATCAAAGTCTGCAACAGGCTCTTTGCCGTACCTTCCTCCGCCATCGAGCAGTCCATACGCATAAGCCAGACCGATATCCAGAGCGCCGGAAGCGCCGAAGTAATCGAATACCAGGGCGAAGTCGTCAGTATTGTCCATATGGGAGACATACTCGGCATTGCCCGTACTCTTGAACAGATCAGCCCTGCACATGTCGTCGCGATCGTATGCCGCGCTCAGAATCGGACTTGCGCATTCATTGTCGACGAGATTCTTGGCGAGCAGGATATTCTCATAAAGCCGCTCGGAGCCCTTCTGCAGAAAGTCAGGGGCATCTATGGCGCTACTGTAATCGGCGACAACGAAGTGGTACCGATCCTCAATGTGCGCGACCTCATCCTGATGGCCTTCGAGTCTGGTGTAAAGACAGCCCAGACAGCACAGTCCGAATCCAAAAAGGATCGCAAGCGCATACTGGTAGTCGAAGATTCGGTTACTTCGAGAACCCTGCTCAAGTCCATCCTCAGCTCTGCAGGATACATCGTCCAGACAGCTACGGACGGCATCGAAGGCTATACCCTGCTCAAGACCGAAGCTTTTGACTGCGTCGTCACAGACGTCGAGATGCCGCGCCTGGATGGCTTTGGCCTTACCGAGCGGATCCGAAATGATCCGTCACTGGCAAATCTGCCCGTCATTCTGGTAACAGCACTGGAATCGAGAGAGCATAAGGAGCGGGGCATAGCGGTAGGCGCAAACGCTTATATCACCAAGAGCAATTTTGCCCAGAGCAATCTGCTCGATACGGTACGCAGGTTCATCTGACTAGAAGGAAGGCCGAAGTATGCCGCTGAAAGTGCTCATCGTGGATGATTCGATCATTTCCCGTCAGGTGCTCAAATACATCTTCTATCTCGATGGCGATATCGAGGCAATCGGAGAGGCAAAGGACGGCTATCAGGCATTGCAGTTTCTGGAAGATCATTCGAACCCGAAGCCCAATCTCATTACCATGGACCTGGAAATGCCGGGCATTGATGGCTTTGCGACCACGCGCAGGATTCTGGAAACCCACGCCATTCCCATTGTCATCATCAGCAATGCTTTTAATTACCCTTCAGCTGAAAAGGCGATGAAAGCGCTCCAGGCTGGAGCCGTTGCAGCCGTCGGAAAACCTCCAGCCCTGGGCTCGCCCGACTTCTACCGCCATGCGCGAGAGCTTGCGGAGCTCATCAGAAATTCGGCAAAAGTAAAACCCAAAATTCGGCCAGCCGCGGTGGCACCGGAGGAGGCTCCAAGCCATCTTCCTACAGAGATCAGCCTGCCGGATACCCCTCCACGCATCATTGCGATCGGTGCATCGACAGGCGGGCCTCCGGTAATCCAGACCCTGCTTTCAAGCCTGCCTGCGGATTTTCCCATTCCGATCTGCATTGTCCAGCATATCGCCACAGGCTTTGCAAAAAATTTCGCCGAATGGCTCAACAACACCTGTCCCATTACGTGCAAGCTTGCAGAAGAAGGCGAAAGGCTAAAAAAAGCTGTTGCCTATGTAGCCCCTAACGATGTACACATGACTGTCGACGCGAACGACACCCTTCGGTTCCGTCTTCCCCGCGAAAATGATATCATTGTACCGTCGGTAGATGCCCTCTTTATCTCTGTTGCCGAACAGTATGGCCAGCATGCTGCGGGCGTTCTGCTGACAGGGATGGGACGCGATGGTGCCCTCGGGCTTCTGAAAATGAAAAAAGCAGGAGCAATTACCATTGCTCAGAATCAGAAAAGTTCGGTGGTCTTTGGCATGCCAGGCGAAGCGCTGCGGCTGGATGCAGCCTGTTGTTATCTGGCTCCTCCGGAGATAGGAACCATTCTGAAAGAGATTGGCGAACAAGCAAGAAAGCGGGAAGGAAAGGAGTGACTATGGCAACCATCAGGATCCTCGTAGTCGAAGACAGCATCACCCAGGCCATGCGGCTGCGCTATGTGCTTGAAGCAGAAGGCTTCATGGTGGATGTATGCGCCAATGGCGAAGAAGCCCTCGCCTATCTCGAAAAGAATGCTCCCGATCTCATTATCAGCGATGTCATGATGCCAAAAATGAACGGCTATGACCTGTGCCGGAACATACAGCAGAATCCTCGCTTCAAGGAAACGCCGATTATCCTCGTCACCACGCTCTCTGACCCAACCGACGTAATCCGTGCCCTGGAAGCAGGTGCTGATAATTATACGACCAAGCCGTACAATGAGCAGGCACTCATCGCGCGCATCCGCTATGTATTGGCAAATTCCGAAATCCGTAAACAGCGCGGCTCCGATATCGGAATCGAAGTGTTTTTCGCAGGCAAGAAATACTTCATCAATTCGACGCGCATCCAGATGATCGACTTTCTGCTGTCGACCTATGAAAGCGCCATTCAGAAGAATCAGGAACTCTTCGTCGCCAACAACAAGCTCAAGGAAGCCCTGGATAACATCATCACCCTGCAGAGAAACTACCGCCTGCTTCTGGAAACCAACCAGGATGCAATTCTGGTATACGACAAGGAAGGAATTATCCGCTACGCCAACCCGGCAGCCCATGCGCTCTTTTCCAAAGACAGCTCGCCCCTTGCAGGAACAACCATTGCTGACACGCTCCGCAATCCCCAGGAGAGGGAAATCGAAATCACCGATCCCTTCGGTAACACTGTGTATCTCGATGTGCGCTCTGTCGCCACCGACTGGGACAACGAAACCATGATGCTTTCGGTATACCGGGACATAACCGAGTCCACACAGCTGCGCAAGGAACTCGAGCAGATGAGTCTTACCGACGATCTGACAGGGCTCTACAACCGCCGCGGGTTCAAGATCCTTTCGGAAAGGGTAGTCAAAATGGCAAGGCGTCTGCAGGCCAACATGTTCATCATGTTCTGCGACATGGACGGATTGAAGCAAATCAACGACACCTTGGGCCACCTTGAGGGCGACAATGCCATCCGCACCATTGCCGGGTTCATGAAAAGCTCGTTCAGGGAATCGGATCTTGTCGCGCGCATGGGAGGTGATGAATTCGCGGTGATGGGGCTCATAAACGAGAATTTCATTCCGGAGCGTCTCATCAAGCGGCTTAACGAGCACATCGATGCGTTCAACGAAAAGGGTACATCGATGTTCAAACTGGCAATGAGCATGGGAATCGAAATCATCCCTTACGACACGAAAGAATCGATCGAGAATTTCATCAGCCTTGCCGACTCCAGGATGTATGAGCAGAAACAGGAGCGGCATGCAATGATGCAGAAAGCTTGAACCTAAGGTAGGTCAGGGCCAGCTCCGGATATTCCATCGTGCCTGCCGAGAGCAGCCTCAGCTTTTGCCAAGATTCTTCCCGTCTTTCTGCTGGCTGTTCCTGCCATAGAGGAAGCGCTTTATTTTCTGGGTCGGGGTCTTTTCGAAAGGCTCGGGATGCAGTTTCACTTTCTGAATACGTGAAAAGGCCGCCAGTTTCGAGTTCACTTCCTTTCTTATATTCTCGAGCATATTCTCAAGCAGATGTTCCGCAGATTTTTCCACTCCGCTGAAGGCTCGGCCTATCCGGGAGCCCAAATCTCCTGCAGCATCGATCCCATCCTGAATACGCGCTTCGAGATTCTCCAATACTTCGCTCTTGAGACATACCAATGCAGTAAGGCCATTTTCATCTTCTACGACAAGGGATTCCGCAACTTCAGGAATCGCATTGATAATCGACTCAATTTCCTCGGGATAGATATTCTCTCCCGAGGCGCCGAGGATCATGGATTTGAGCCGTCCGCGGATATACAGCCTGCCCTTTTCGTCAAGATAGCCGAGATCGCCTGTCCGGAACCAGCCATCTTCGGTGAAGGCTTCGCGGGTACGCTGTTCGTCCTTCCAATAGCCCTTGAATACATTGGGTCCTCTGGCCTGGATTTCGCCTTCTTTCGTATCGGGGCGTGGGTCGGCTATACGTATCTCAACTCCTCTGAGCGCAGGGCCGGTAGACCGCAGATGGGTGTGCCCGGGGCCGCAGCCTGCAAGAAGCGGGGAGGTCTCGGTCAGTCCATAGCCTATGGCATATGGGAAGCCGGCTTTTTTGAGGAATTCTTCGACATCTGCGGATAGAGGAGCTCCCCCGATGCCGAAAAAGCGCATGCGACCGCCGAAAGTCTTTTTGAGCTTGAAGCCGGCAAAGCGAATGATGAGTGGACGAAACAGGGGATTGTGATAGAGTTTCATCCCTTCGAGGGTGGGCTTTATGCTGCTCCGGTATATCTTTTCTATAACGAGCGGAACAGAAAGCATGATAGTCGGACGCACTGCCTTGAGCGCGGGGATCAGCACGGCTGCGGCAGGCGGCCGGTCCAGGTAGAAAATGTGCGAGCCGGACAGAAGGGGGATAACGGTACCGATGGTGAATTCATAGGTGTGCGCCAGGGGAAGAATGGAAAGCAGACGATCCGTGCGGTGCAGTATGATAATATCGCGGCAGGCCGTTGCATCCGAAAGAATGTTGCGGTGCGTGAGCATGACACCCTTGGAAAGGCCCGTAGTGCCTGAAGTATAGATAATCAGCGCAAGATCGTCTGCAGTAATGTCAATCTCCGGGAGAACTGTGTCTTCGATTACATAAGGAGCTGTGGTATTGACCGGTCGGCCGGTCTTGATGTCGCGGATTTCCACATCGGCAGGCAGTTCCGCCAGCTTGGACCGCAGACGTTCAGAGACAAATACAGCCTTTGCGCCTGAATGCTCGATAATGTTCCTGATCTGGGATGGAATGAAATCTGTCAGAATAGGCACCGCGATGGCGCCTGCCCTGAAAATGCCGAAACAGGTCATTACCCAGTGCGGTGAATTCTCAGACAGAAGGGCCACTCTGTCGCCTTTCTGTATTCCCGCTTTCCTGAGCTGAAGGGCGATATGGCGGCTAAGGCGTTCGAAATCGCGGTAGGAAAAAGTGGTTCCCCCTACCATCGAAAGAGCCGGCCAGTTGCCGAATTTTGCCGATCCGAGCTCCGGCATCTCGGCAAGCGTAAAATGCTTCAATGTGATCATGCAGTTCCGCCTTCTCTGTCGTATGAAGAGAATTTTACTGCACGATGGCTGATTGCGCCAGCGGGGAGAAAAAAGGCGGCAGCCTCATGTGCTGCCGCCGATTCATTACACAGCCCCTGCCTGTGTGAGCCGTTCCTTCTGTCCCAGCTCGAATGCCTGTTCCGCAATGATCCTGTCCTTGGCGCTCAACAGGATCTTCACCACATCTCCAATGGAGATCACACCGACCACACGATTGTTCTCCAGGACAGGCAGATGGCGAATGCGCTGTTCGGTCATGATGTTCATGCATTGTTCGAGCGATGTTTCCGGCTGCACAAATACGACTTTCTTGGTCATAATTTCAGAAACGGGTTCGTTTTCACAGCTGTGTCCTTTGAGGATGATCTTGCGCGCAAAGTCACGCTCGGAGAAGATGCCATGGACAAATCCCTTGTCATCCATGACCAGCACTGCTCCGATATTCTTTTCCGCCATGAGTTCGAGCGCCTTGATAACGTTGGCCCCGGGTTCAACCCACGCAACATCCGATCCCTTTCTTTCCAGAATGTCTTTTACAGTACTCATGCCTGCCTCCTCCTTGATTGTCTGCTCAAAGAAATGTGAAAGATATGAATAAATGTAACCGGAATTGGGGCAAAAATCAAATATATCAAAAACAGTATGAAATAAGCATCATGAAAGAGGCGGTTGGGCATGCGCATCGAGCCAGGCAATGCCAGCCGGCAGTTCAGCGTTCAGCCGCTCGAGTGCCTTTCTGAGGACCGAAGCGGCCGAGGATGGAAAGACTTCGTCAATGAGGCGGCAATAGTAATACGGGCACTCGATGAACTCGCGTCTGGCAATGGTCTGGCGCAGAACTGGCGCCAGGTTGCGAAGGCTTCTTTCACTGCCTGCCTTGAGCTGGGCAATGCGCATATCGACAGCGTGCCGGCGTTCTGTTATGAGCTCAGAAAATTCATCGAGAGTGTACACGCGCAGGCGCTCGACACCAAGAATCATCGCAGCGCACTCCATGGCGGCCAGATCCCGATTGCGTTCATGCCGCATGTACTCCGGCAGCCTCTTATGGCCCACGGAGCAGATCGACGCGTTTGCCGACTGAGACTGCGAGTTTTCGGAGGGCTGAAGGCATTCCAAACCTGCGGTGCCAGGCTTCAGGAAATAGCGGTAGCCGAAATATCGACCGAAAAGTCGCATTGTGTCGAGATACCCGAGCTGACGATACTTGTCCAAAAATTCCCTGTCGAAATCGAACACGCTTCCCATATCGAGGGAATTCTTGATATAGATCGTAATGCTGTCTTCGATCTTTGGCTGGCGGTTGCGCCCGATACCCGATACATCCGAGATGATGATGCGCCGGTATCCCCGTTTTCGGGCCATTTCATAGGGGATGTTGTCGTATACACCGCCGTCGACATAGCGTTTCCCTTCGATCTGAGGATTTTCGAAACCGGGGAAGGCCGAACTCGCCATCAGATAATCGATAAGGGTCCCCGGATGCATCTGCTCGATATAGACCTCTTCCGGCTCGAGGCTGCTCAAATTCATGGTCATGATTCCAAGATCGTTACCGCTCGCCCTAATGGCAGATTCATTGATGTGCTCGCTTATGAGCCTGCGGAAGGGGCTGGTATCGAGCCCCTTGTTTTCCACAAACTGACGAAGCAGCTTGAGTACGCCTGAAACCGATTCGGACTTGAGGCTGAGCATACCCTCGCGAAGCAGTTCCGGAGGAAGATTCAGCACATTGTCTACTTCTATCGTGCGGCCGAATTCCTCGAGCTCGGCATCCTTCCCCTGAGCCAGGAATGCAGCGACGACCGCTCCGATCGAAGCGCCGATAAAAGCGTTGACAGGGATGTTCAATTCGCGGAGTGCACGCCACACTCCGATATGGTAGACGCCTTTGGTTCCTCCACCGCTGAGGACGAGGCAGAAGGGCTGGGTGGATAGAAGCGATTCCATAGTGTCACGAACCTTGTGTATGCATTGGTCCAAGTATAGCAGACCATATGAATAAATGCATCTCTCCAAAAAAGGACAGCAAAAGTCGCTCACTTCTCTAGTCAACTATTGCAGGCGCATCTATGCTATGCGATAGTTCCATACAACAGCAGTTGAAGCTTGCCCTTAAGCCTTTGGGAGGGTGTTCATGAAATTCTATAATGTGCTTGATCTTGTCGGGGGACTCGCCATTTTTCTCTTCGGCTTGACCATGATGAACAGCAATCTTACGGCGTTCGCAGGTTCAAAGCTTCGCTATCTCATGCAGACCCTCACCAAGACAAAACCCAGGGGTTATCTTACTGGTCTGGGAATAACCATCCTGAACCAGTCCTCTTCCGCAACCACCGTTCTTGAGTGTGTTCTTGTCAGTGCCGGACTTCTTACTTTTGCTCAAAGCATACCCATTACCCTGGGAGCAGAGCTCGGATCTACTGTCCTCGGACAGCTCTTCGCGTTTCCCAAGATCACGAACTTTGCACCCCTTTTTGTTTCCGCGGGGTTTTTCAGCTATCTGTTTGCAAAAAACCGAAGAAGAAAAAGCCTGGCGAACACCATTCTGGGTTTCGGCCTTCTGTTCATGGGCATGCATATGATGTCTCATGCGGTAGAACCCTTGAAAACATCCCCAGCATTCATGCAGGCGATGGCGAGAACCGAAAAACCCCTGCTCGGCATCCTTATCGGTCTTGTCTTTACCATGATCGTCCAGTCTTCGGGAGCTACAAGCGGCCTTGTCATCGCCATGGCGATAGCAGGAACAATCTCGCTGAAACAGGCTGTCCCCATCAATCTCGGTGCCTCGATCGGAACTTGCATAACAGCAATACTCGGAAGTCTCAATCTCAATCGAGAAGCGAAAAGAACCGCATATATCCATGTGCTGTTCCAGACAATTGGTGTAATCCTGGCCTATATCCTTCTCATGATTCCATTCCGGGGCGAGCCCTTCTACCTCTATTTGGCAAAGGCAGCCGCGAACCTTGTTTCCGGTTCCAGAGAAAACCTTGCACGCCAGATCGCAATGGCGCATACCCTCATGCCGCTTCTCAATCTAGTGGTAGTAGCCCCTGCACTTCCGCTCATCGTCAGGTTTTTCAACATGCTCGTACCCCCGGAACCGGAAAAAGAAGCCTTTGGAACGATGTACCTGAGCGATACGCTTCTTTCCGAGCCTTCGGTGGCGCTTTTTCAGGTGCGAAGAGAATTGCTCCGCATGAAACCCATTCTCGACTCAATGTTGAGCGGATGCCGCACCGTATTGGAAACCAGGGATCTGGATCTTGCAAAATCGGTCAAGAACCAGGACAAAATGATCGATACACTCAGAAAGCAGATCGTCGCATTCCTGACAAAGGTTGCCCGGCAGCCTCTTACGGAATATGAGTCGAAACTGCAGGTAGCCTATCTCTTTATCGCCTCCGAGCTGGAAAACCTCGGTGATGTCATAGAAATGAGCATCATCGACCGCATCAAGAAGCTGATCAACAAGAACCTGGCCCTTTCAGAAGAGGGCTTGTCCGATATTTTCGAAATGATGAGGCTTGCGGAGCGAAATATTCATTCTGTCATGGAAGCACTCGAGAACGACGATCCAGCGCTTGCATGCAGGCTGGTCGAAGAGGCTCAGCAGTGGGGAAAGACTCAGAGGGAATACCGCCTGCGGCACTTCCAGCGGCTGAACGAAGGTATTCAGGAATCTCTCGAAACGACCGAAATCCATATGGATCTGCTGAATCATCTGCAGCGGATCAATCGCCATGTATATCATATTGCAGAAACCCTGGCAGAATGCAGCCGCATGAACAATGCTGCAGAATAAACCATAAAGGCAGGAGGCGGCTCCGATGAAAATCGTGCTTATCGGCGCAGGGAGCGCCCAGTTCGGATTCGACATTCTCGGAGACATTTGCTCGAGCCGTGCACTGAGGGGAGCGGACATTGCTCTGGTCGATATCAATGACGAGGCTCTTGCCCGCGTATACTCTGCCGGAACGGAATTTATGCAGGCGCACGGGCTTGATTTGAGGCTCAGCGCCCATACCGACCGCCGCGAGGCGCTTCGCGGGGCTGATTTCGTTGTCATTTCCATAGAAGTGGGCAAGCGATTCGAATTGTGGGAACAGGACTGGCGTATTCCACAGCAGTACGGCATACCGCAGGTATATGGAGAAAATGGCGGCGCCGGGGGGATATTTCATGCGCTCCGCATCGTACCGCCCATCCTCGACATTTGCGAAGACTGCGCTGCACTGTGTCCGGATGCTTTCATCTTCAATTTTTCGAACCCCATGACAGCCATTACTACAACTGTCCTGCGCCGCTTTCCGGGACTCCGGTTCTATGGTCTCTGTCATGAGATTGCTTCTCTGGAGCGCTATCTGCCGCTCATGCTGCAGACGCCATTCAGCAATCTGGAGCTGAGGGCTGGCGGACTCAACCACTTTTCCGTACTTGTCTCCGCACAATACCGCGATTCCGGCAGGGACGCCTATCCCGACATTCTTGCCCGCGCACCTGCATTCTTCGAAACACTGCCAGGATACTCCGATATACTGGAATACATCATGAGTACTGGCATTATCCCCACTACCGAAGGCGCCGCTGGCCTGCCCGATATCGGACGCAGCGAATCGCGGCGTCCCTGGTCGGACCGGGGCGTATTCCGTCAGATTCTCGAGCGCTTTCACCTGCTGCCCATCACGTCCGACAGCCATATCGGCGAATACATCGCATGGGCTCACGAGGTGGCGGACCACAAGGGCATTCTTGATTTCTATACGCTGTACAAGGCTTCCTTTTCGATGCTGAATCCTTCCATCGAAATGAAGAGAAAAGAGCGCGTGGTGCCGATTATCGAAGGCATTCTAGGTGATACGGGATATGAAGAAGCCGCCGTCAACCTTCTCAACGAAGGATACATACCCGATCTGCCTGCTTCGGTTGCGGTGGAAGTGCCCGCTATTGTCCATGGGCACGGCTTGCAGGGCGTTTCTTTCCCGGACTATCCGAAGGGATTTGCCGCTCTTCTCAGGGCATATGCAGGAGTGTATGACCTGACTGCCGAGGCGATGCTCAACAAGAGCCGGGACCTCGTCATTCAGGCACTGCTGGTAAATCCTGTGGTACCGGTATGCGCTCGTGTGCCCGAGCTCGTCGAGGTCATGATCGAACGGCAGGCTCAGTGGCTCGGATATCTGAAATAGCGCAAACGCTTCTCTGAATGGTGTGCGCTGCACGGGCAGATCCGCATTTTTCTGCAATAAGCAAAAAATATACCATAAAAAGATGCGAAAATGCGGTCTGCCCTAGTGACACGCTGTTCCGATTTCGGTATATTGAAGTGCAGAGAGATTGAGAAGACGTCGTTACCGCACTTTTCCGTAGCCGTTCGTTTCCGTTCCTGCCGAAAAGCTTCTGCCAACCGATTGTCCCCGAGCTTTCTAGATCATCAGACAATAAGATTCTGAAGGATCGCCATCCGCATGAGCGGGTGTACTTTACCGAAGACGGCACTGGATGCTTCCCATAGGGGATCGCATGGAATGCCGCACAAAAGGATGCCACAATGGGCAAGAAACTTTACGTAGGAAACCTCAGCTACAACACCATGGAAGATTCGCTGAAAGAGCGCTTCGAGGCTTTTGGCCGTGTCGAATCGGCACGCATCATCACTGACCGGGACACCGGTTACTCCAAGGGATTCGGATTCGTCGAAATGAGCACTGATGCCGAGGCGCAGGCAGCAATTGCCGGCACCAATGGCCAGGAGATGGATGGCCGCATGCTCAAGGTTAATGAAGCCATGGATAGGCCCCGCGAGGATCGCGGCGGGCGCGATGGCGGAAGCCGAGGACGCAATTCCTATCGCTACTGATACAATCAGCTATAATAGGTTCCTGAAACCCTAAGGCGCACTGTGCCTGGGTATATGAGAAAAGCCGGCCTTCAGGTGCATGCACCGCGGCCGGCTTTATTATTTATATTGGTGGTGCTTTCATGCCAGAATTCGATCCAGCTAGCGGCCCAGCCCATAAACAAGCTTCGTGACACTTAATTCTGTCTCCATTCATTCGGATTCAGGGAACCGAAACTTGCATTCGAGCGACATTATTACAGATATATATTTTTATATATTAAAATTCTTGCTCAAAGGAGCCAATCATGAAGAAAATTGCCTTGGCAATGTCGATTATCCTGGGCCTGGCAGTATTCAGCGCAGGTGCTGCGGACAGTCCCCTGCCGCTTTACGGGAACAGCGCTGCAAAGGCCGACAGCACCCTGACGGTCGAAGAAATGCTGGTGTATGCCATCCAGGACGAATACCTGGCCCGTGCAGAATACATCGCCATTATGGCTAAATTCGGCCAGCTCAACCCTTATGCAAACATCAAGCAGGCCGAAGAACAGCACATTGCCTGGCTCAAGGATATGTTAGCCTCGCTGAAGCTGACCGTGCCTTCCGACGAAGCTGCCCGCTACATCCATGTCCCTGCAAGCCTGAAAGATGCGGCTCAGGCTGGAGTCCAGGCTGAAATTGACAACATCGCCATGTATGAGCGCTTCCTTGCCCAGCCGGTATTGAAAGACCCGCGCTACGCCGCTGTTGTAGACCTTTTCGTACGCCTTCGGGATGCATCGAAAAACCACCTCGAGGCATTCCAGAGACAGCTGGCAAAATACTGAAAATGCATCCACGAAAAGCTGCTAAAGCAATAAAGGCAGGCCCGCCGCATTCTGGAATGCGGCGGGCCTGCCTTTTCTTCTGCTTTCAAAACAGGCTATGATGGCTCAAGTTCAATAATTGGAGGCACTCGATGTATGCAGAACGGCTCACTTTCCCGCATTTTAAAAACGCATTGAAAACAATCGACACGATCATTATCCCCGTCGGCAGCCTTGAAGCACATGGCAGGCACTGCCCCCTCGGAACCGATATCCTCATACCGGCTCGACTCTGCGCCGATATCGAATCGCGAATGGGTGATGAGATTATAATCGCCCCAGCAATTAATTACGGATACACACCCTTGTTGTCCGCATTTGACGGCACCGTGAGCATTTCAGCAGAACTGCTCATCGATCTCTATACCCAGGTGGCAAGTGCATTTGTTAAATGGGGAGCAAGGAATATCGTCTTCATGAACGGTCACGGAGGAAACATTCCCATGCTGACCGTAGCCTGCGATCGTCTCGCACAGAAGGGTGCGCGTGCAATGGCCCTGAGCTGGTGGGCAACCTTTTCCCAGCAAATACTTGAAGTATGCAGCTCTCAGGGACATGCGGGAGAAGACGAGACATCAGTGATCTATGCAATTGACGCTTCGCTGGTGGATGAGCAGAACATGACCAGGCATCTTGAAAAAGCATTCGTGCTCCCGCTGGCAAGTCCGGATCAGGTTCAGGTGCGCTATCCCAATGCCATGAACGGAGATGCATCGCGGGCCAGCATCGAAAAAGGGCAGGCACTGCTTGATATGCTATGCACATATAACATCGAGTATATCAACCGTCTGCGCTCCGGCGATCTCACCGTCCCGATCGAGCTCCCCTGAGAATAAGCCCTTGCAAAAAGCCTGCGGTCGCATGTTCAGGCGCTTACTCAGCTGATACTCAGCCGCAGGCTTCAGAAAACACCCTCATGAAATTCCGCCAGGCAATCTTCTCAATAACCGCAGCGGGAATACCCCGCTGCTGAAGCGCTTCGAGAATTCCTTGAGCCCTTGAAGCGTCTTCGAGCCCGCGCACGGGAGGATATTCTTCCCTGGTATAGAGATATTCGCAGAAATGAAGCCCGAGGGCTACATGATCTTCACCTGCCGCATCCAGCATGTGCAGCAGATGTTCCATGTAACGCTCTATCGTATGATGTGCACGATCCCCGATATCTGCAAGCGCAGCAGGACTGGTCATGCATCCGACCAGCCCTCCATGATCCGCAATGAGACGCATTTCCTGATCGGAGAGATTTCTGCCATTATCATAGATATAAGCGCTCGAAGTATGGGAGAGCATGACAGGCCTGGTCGAACATTCCAGAATTTCGCGGCGTGTTATCGGACCTGCATGAGCCATGTCGATAAGAATGCCAAGCTGATTCATCAGTACGACCGCTTCCCTGCCAATTTGAGTAAGCCCCTTCGAGGGATCGCTTCCAAGCGCGCCGCTGCCAAATTGATTATCATCATTGTGCGTCAGCGCAACTATGCGCAGCAGAGCTTCCCGATAGAGAAGGGAAATCCATTCGACCCTTCCCCCCGCAGCGGTCAATCCTTCAAGACATACCAGCCCTGTCCAGGTTCCCGAAAGAAAAGAATCGGCCAATTCCTTAGAGCTGGCAGCCAAACGATAGTGTCCGCAACCTTGTGCATTTCGCAGCTTTTTAACAATGCTGATGAACGTTTCGAGATGCGAAGGATCGGCTGGCTCCCCTGCCATGCGGCAATCGACAATAACCGCTCCTCCAACCCCGCCCCTTTTCATCCGTGCAACATGATGCAGAAAGCGAGGTACATATTCCTCTTCATCTTCTGCATGGCGTGCGATGTCCATGAGAATATCGGCATGAATGTCAAAAATCGGTATCATCATCCCATCAAGGCTTTCTCTGCCGCCCTCTCTCATCGACTTCAGATAAATGATTCAGCATAATGGCAAGCAACGAATCTCCCCGGTGAAACCTCTCTCAGCACAGGATCGCTGGCTGCACAGTCAGGTTTCGCATAGCTGCAGCGAGGTGCGAATCGGCAGCCCGGCTTCGGATTGATTGGAGACGACACCTCGCTCCTGAGAATGACCCGTTCCTTGCGCGCATTGAGCTTGGGAATGGGAATCGCAGAAAGCAAGGCCTGGCTGTAAGGATGAATGGGGTGCGCGAAAAGCTCATCGGTATTCGCCCTTTCGACTATCTGCCCGAGATACATGATGACTATGTCGTCTGAGATATGTTTAACCACTGAAAGATCGTGCGTGATGAAAAGGTAGGTCAGACCGAATTGTTCCTGCAGGTCCATGAGCAGATTCAGTATCTGAGCCTGGATTGATACATCGAGCGCTGACACCGGTTCATCGCAGACGATGAATTCAGGCTCGAGCGCCAGAGCGCGCGCAATGCCGATTCTCTGACGCCTTCCCCCGTCCAGTTCGTGAGGATAGGCATCATAGAGGCGGTCAGCCAGCCCAACGGTTTTCATGAGTGAATGGACTCGATCTTCGAATTCCTGCGCATTCTTCACTTTCTTGTATATCCTGAGAGGCTCTCCAATTATCGAAGCAACTGTATGTCTTGGATTGATCGAAGAATAAGGGTCCTGAAAAATCATCTGCATCCGGGTGCGCAGCGCCAGCATCTCTCTTGGACTGGCTTTGGTTACTTCAGTGCCGTCGTACTGGATCGAGCCGCTATCCGCTTCGTGCAGACGTACCAGAAGCCGTCCTGTCGTCGATTTTCCGCACCCCGATTCCCCTACCATGCCCAATGTTTCTCCTTTCATTATGTCAAAGGAGATGTCGTCTACCGCATGCAGTTTCCCCGCGGCAACATGGAAGTATTTTTTGAGATGCTCCACTTTGAGGATTGGAGTTTTTCTATCGGCATTCAACATTGCTACGCTCCTCAATTTCCCTGTTTGCGGTGGTACAGATGACATTTCACCAGATGGCCATCGGTGACTGCAGGCTCGGGATGCTTTTCCTTGCAGATGGGCATGACATGCGGACAACGTGGATGGAAATAACAGCCTTTTGGAAGATTGGTCGGGTCCGGCATGAGACCGGAAATCGGTTTGAGCCGCGATGCGTTCTTGCTCAAGTCCGGAAGGGAACCGAACAAGCCCTGCGTATAGGGATGCAGAGTATTCCCATAGACTTGTTCGACCGTACCATATTCGACAATTTCGCCCGCGTACATGGTAGCGACTTCATCGCAGTTTTCGGCTACCAGCCCGAGCGAATGTGTAATGAACAGCACCGAGGTCTGGTGATTGCGTATGAGACTGCGCATGAGATCCAGCACCTGCGCCTGGATTGTTACATCGAGCGCCGTGGTTGGCTCATCTGCCAGCAGCAGCATGGGGTTGCAGGCGAGCGCCAGCGCGATGACCACCCGCTGTTTCATGCCGCCCGAGAATTGATGGGGATATTCTTTGGCTCGATCACCAGGTATGCCGACAGTCTCCAGCATTATCCTGGCTTTTTTCCAGGCTTCTTCTCGGGAGACCTTTTCATGTTTGTAGATAGTTTCTGCAATCTGATCACCGATGGTAAGGACGGGATTGAGCGCAGTCATGGGGTCCTGGAAAATCATGGATACTTCCTTGCCCCGCATATTGCGAAGCTCCTGAGCTCCCATGTGCAGAACATCCTGTCCGTTGAAATGAATGGAGCCAGCAACAATTTTCCCCTGAGGTGCACGTATCATGTTCAGAATGGAAAGAGCGAGCGTCGTCTTGCCTGCACCCGTTTCTCCCACAAGTCCCAGTACCTTGCCTCGATCCATGGTGAGAGAGAGTTCGTTTATGGCACGCACTGTCTGACGATTTGAGTAGTAATGTACTTTGAGATCTTTTATTTCCAGAATCGTATTCATAGCGCATCCTATCGTTTGAGCTTCGGATCCAGCGCATCGCGCAATCCATCACCGATCAGGTTGTAGGCCAGCACGGTAAGCAAGATAGCCAGCCCAGGAGCAAACAGAAGATGAGGTGCATATTGAATGAATTCCCTCGCTTCTGAAAGCATGTTTCCCCACTCGGGTTTCGGCGGGAGAATGCCCAGCCCCAAAAAGGAAAGTGCGGAAGCCCACAGAATCGAAGAACCGATATTCAAGGTAGACTGCACTATGACCGGGGAAGTGATATTGGGAATGATGTGCTTGATTACAATGCGCAGATCACGGGCTCCAATGCATCGCGCGGCTTCTACGAATTCCTGATCTTTCACGGAAATGATGGAAGCCCGGACAATGCGTATGTACCCGGGAATCATCGAAGTGCTTATGGCAATGAGCAGATTGAAAAAGCTGTTGCCAAGAGCAGCAACGATTGCTATGGACATGAGAATCGTAGGAATCGATAGCACGATATCGGTGATCCGCATGATCAGGGTATCGAACAGCCCACCCTTGTAACCGGCAAGCGCTCCCAGAAAACCGCCTATGGCCAGGGCCATGGCGACGGTTGCAAAACCGATAATCATCGACACGCGGGCACCATGCACCAGCCTGCCCAGAATGTCCCTTCCATAGTTGTCCGAGCCGAGAATGAAGGTGTGTTCGAACTCCTTTTCCTGATAGAATACGATACCTTTTTCACCAGGCTTCAAGAGAGCATTTTCAAGCGAATTGGAAGTGACGAAATCATATGAATACAATACATCGGCAAAAATCGCGATGAGCGCGAATACGAAGACCAGTATCAGGCTCGCAACTGCCAGCTTGTTTCTGGAAAATTGCCGCCAGAACTGCGATATGTTTTTTGCTTGCCGCTTCATGAAGCGCGAAATCGGCAGTGACTGCGTCATAGATAGCCCCTCATTTTCTCTTTTTTCGAGCGGTAAACGCTGACTTTATGCGTGGATCGATAAATCCGTACAGGATGTCGACAAGCAGATTGATAATGGTAAACGTAACAGCGACAAAACAGACCGAGCCGAGAATCTGGGGCGTGTCTTTCTGGTAAATCGCATCGACCATTATGGAGCCGAGGCCGGGGTAGGAGAAAATCTTCTCGGTAAGCACCGCCCCTCCCAGAAGGCTTCCAAACTGCAATCCCGCCACGGTAACGACAGGAATAAGGGCATTGCGCAACGCATGTTTGAATATCACTACCTTTTCGTCCATGCCTTTTACCCGCGCCGTGCGGATATAGTCCTGCTGCATGACATCGAGCATGGAAGAGCGGGTCATTCGCATGATGATCGCCATGGAATACATGCTGAGCGTTACAATGGGAAGCACAAGAGAGCTGAAGTTGCCGGGATTCGCCATTGCCGGGAAAATGCGCAGATTGTTTGCAAAGGTATAAATCAGCACCATTGCAATCCAGAATACCGGCATCGAAGCGCCCAGCAGTGCAAATACCGTAAACACCATATCGACTGCCGAATAGGGTTTGATGGCCGAGATTATGCCTATCGGTATCGCAAGGATCAGTGCAAGCACCAGGGCTCCAGTCGCCAGCACCAGGGTGTTGGGAAATGAGGTCAGTATCAATTCGAACACATTCCTGTTCGTTACATAGGAGCGCCCCAGGTCTCCAAACACCAATCCCTTGTAGCCGAATACAGGATGCTTATATCCAAAAAGGAAATGCGCATACTGCACAAGGAAAGGCTTGTCCAGGCCCATGTCGGACCTCATCTGCCGGTATGCCGCGGGCGATGCATTCGCGCCGAGCATCATCTGGGCAGGATCGGATGGGGTAATGTACATGAGAGAAAAGACGATGAATGTAACACCCAGCAGAACAGGAACAAGCATGAGCACCCTACGCATGATGTATCTGAACATACAATAAAACCTTCCCGTCAGGCTTCGACAGCTCTGCACGAACAGCAGAGGAAGTCTGTTCTTCCATGAGCTAAGGCCAGGAAGGAACTTCCTCCGCTGTTGAGAATGCTATTTCTCCTTGGTCAACAGATGAATGTCGACCAGCTTTGTCTTGAAGATTGCTTTATCGAGGTTGCCCACACGCGGATGAGAAGCATACAGAACATTTTCATACACCATTGGGAAATAGGGCTTGTCCGTCATGAGCTGTGTCTGCACCTTGTAGTATGCTTCGCGGCGGGCATTGGGATCGAGGGTATACCTGCCGATCTGAACATTCTTGTTAACGATATCGTTGTTGTAGAGAGCACCGTTCATGCCGGTACCGATCGACTCTCCGTTATAGATGATGCAGGTATAGTCAGGATCCATGGTGGGAGTGAACCAGCCGGTTACGACCATGTCGTATCCCTCGCCCGTCTTGCTCTGCTGGATGATCTGGGCATTCACCATCGGTACCACTTTGATCAGATCGACGCCAAGCGTTGTCTTGACCTGATCCTTCACATTATTTGCGATCTTCACGCGATCTGTGATATTGCCGACTACCAGCGTAACCGATTCTGGGCCGAGTTTCGCCCGGAACTCCGGCGAGAGCTTTGCGAATTCAGCACGGGCTTTGTCTCTGTTGAAATACCAGGTTTTCTCGTTGAATTCCGCAAATGGTGTGCCCTCGGGCGCTCCTTCAACGAAGCCCAGGAATCCCGGCTGCATCATCTGGTTTGCCGGTACTGCATAGCCATTGAAAAGATCGACCTGGCGGATGAAGGGAACAGGGTTGATCGAATAGAAAATCGCTCTTCTCAGATGGGTAGAATCGCTCTCCTGGTATTCGCCGGTAAGATCGAGCTTGCCATTCCTCTTCTGTCCAACCAGGTCCGAATTCATATTGAAAATGCCATACCAGATCGTGACCCCAGGCTTGGTGGTGATGGTAAGGCCGGCTTTTTCAAGGCTCTTGACATCAAGACGGGAAAGATTGAACGCCATGTCAACTTCGCCAGTGATGAGCACATTGTTGACCTGCGGCTGTTCGGACATGGCGCGGAAAATGACATTCTTGAAGGCGACAGTATCCGCTCCTCCCCACCACTCTTCATTTCTGGTCAAATGCACTTCCTGGGGATTCGGCCAGGCAGCGAACTTGTAGGGACCGGTGCCCACCACCACCTTGGTTCCATAATCCGCACCAGCGGCTTCCACAGTTTCCCTGTCTTCAATGCCGGAGCAGTAATGCGCAAGGATATTCAGAGCAGGGCCGTAGGGAGAAGGCACCATGTATTTTGCTCTGTCTTCCCATGAAGTAAGCGCGATGGTTGCATATTCGGGATCCTTGAGTTTGCCGAATGTGATTTTGACCGTATAATCATCAACCTTGACCACTGAAAGGATCGCGCTGAACATGCTCTTCGAGCTCGATTTCGGATGGTGCAGGATGCGGTTGAATGAGAAGACGACATCATCTGCAGTGAAGGGATTCCCGTTATGGAATTTGACCCCCTTGCGCAGCTTGAACGTATAGACTGACCCGTCCTTCGAGACCAGGCCATTCTGGACAGTTGGAATGGTTTCGGCAAGCACAGGGTAGAAAGTGTTGTTAAATCGCATGCCAACAAGGGTTTCGTTGATCTCGCGCATTATCTGCGCTTCGTTCAGTGTCGTGTAGATATTCGGATCCAAAGGCTGAGGTGCTGCGGCGAGAACAAACACCAGTGTGTCCGGATCACGGTTTCGTAATGCCGGTCCCTTCTGAGTCTGGGCAAATATGACATTCGCCATTACCAGAAGTACCACCATGATTGACAGAAACTTTTTCATGTCAATTTCCTCCTTCAAAAATAACTCAGGCCGCGACGCAGCCTTTATTCCACCACATTAGAGATAAGCAGCGAATTTGCTTCCCAACATCGCAACAGCATGAATCATGCGGTATGCAGAGACCATGTCAGAGGTGATATATTCGACCGTTCTCCCTCCATCCCGCATGAGCCCGGGGATGACCGAAACCGCATCAGCAGCAACTGTGGAAATCATATCGATCCTCAGAGTGAGCACATCAGGGATCTGCGCTGGTTTGAATACATCGATCGATTCGACTGCCTGACGTGCGCCTTGCTCAAAGAGCAGTTTGAGCTTTTCCGGTGCGTACATTTTCCCTGAAAAGCGGCCCAAGCCCTCCTTTGTGCGCACAAAAATGGGGCATATGGCGAATCGCTCCATGATTTCCTTTTCAAGGATATCGTCTCCGGACACAAAACCTACCGGTACCCCGTACCAGGATGCAAGCAATGCGTTGATATCGGCCTCCGACACTTCGGTGCTGTTGATCATGATTCTGTAGATGGCCGAGGAGGAGTAGGTATGATCCATCATTCCATGGAATGAACCGATCTTTGCATGGTAACCGACCAGCATGAGAAGATCGTAACTGCTGTCCAGCCCCTCCAGCATGTAGAAGGGCCTGGGATAGCCGCGCACCATGGTGACACGGGGATCGCCGAACCCCTGGATGGGAAGGCCCTCCCCCCTGCTATGCGAGTCGCATACGCAGATTTCCTCTATTTCCCCATTTTTGCTCGATGCACGAATACCCTCGATAATCCAGGCAAGCTCATCCCAGGCATTCTGGTATACTGCATGCCTTCCATTTGCTTCCATATCGCTCCAGGACACAGCCCCGTGGATGCCTTCCATGTCGACGGAAATGAAAATCTTCATGCGCAGTACCTCATTCAAAATATCCCTTTGTCACCAGTTCTCCCTCCCGCATCATGATCGAGCCGCGGGCAACCACACCCTTTATGTCCATCGTATCCCTGTCGAGAACAAGAAGATCGGCATCAAAACCTACTTTCAGTTCGCCTTTCCTTTCATCCAGGCCATACAGCCGGGCAGGAGTTCTGGTAAGCGGCAAAAGAGCCTCTTCCAGGGGCATATGCTTTCTGTACACAAGGGCCTTGAGTTCGTACAGAAGCGAATCCGGTTTGCCGATGCCCATTCCAAGTATGCGTGAACGATCTTCGTTCCAGATGGGCATGGAACCGCCAGCATCGGAGCTGAAGGTCACTTTGTCGAATACCCCCTCATCCCTGGCAAGAAGCGCAAAATCAGCCGCGCTCATCTTTTCGCTCTGGGCAGGTTCGTCCGAAATCAGACAGGTTGCATCAGCGTGCATGCCGCGTCTGGCGAGCGAGAAAACCTGTTCAAGAAGCTTGGGGTTTCTGCGGTTAAGGTGGGTCGGCACAAAAATGCCGGGGCGCAATTCGAAGCGATCGACGACTTCGCAGACCAGATCGAGAGCATGGGTGCGCACGCCTGTGTGGATGGTCACGATGCCAGCTTTGCCGGAAATCAGTCCTGCCACCTGCACTTCTGACGCCAGGGAAGCAAGGTCGCCGGCCGTAACATGCGGGCCCCGGCTGTCGGAGAGCGCCAGCTTTACGCCAATGACCGGCTGGCAGAAGACGATATCTCTGGAAACAGAACCGGTGATGGTCGGCGATGGATGCCAGTAAGCCCCTGTGAGCATGAAGGCCGTCATGCCTTCCTCGTTGAATGCCATTGTCCTGGCATAGAGGTCTTCGAGCGCCCGTGTCAGAGAATCTGTGCCCAGAAGGCCTACTGCTGTGGTGACGCCATGCATGATATTGACCGAAAGCTGAAGCGCCGGTGTGCGGGTCTTGAATCCGCCTTCACCGCCGCCGCCGATAAAGTGCTGGTGTCCATCGACAAAGCCGGGAACCACGATGTTTCCGGAAGCATCGAACACCTCGGCCTCTACAGGAAGGCTGGATGGGTCGATGTGACTTCGGATTGCAAGAATCTTGCTGCCTCCGACAAGGATATCCGCGCGTCCCAGTGGATTGGGTGCATACACTTCGGCATTCGATACGATCATTAAATGGGGCATTTCTGTCTCCTTGCTTCTATTCCCTGGGCGAATCTCTATGCTGGCCAGTCAGGCCTTCCATAATGGCATAGCCCTGTTCCTGAATTTCGAAGGTCTTCTGACGGCTTTCTACCGCCAGGTTTTTCTCCTCCAGATAGAGCATCTGGACAAGCACATGGAGCACCGACACCAGGCCAACAAAGGAATTTGAGAGAAGAAGAGAGTTAGTGGTGCATCTGATTACCTTGTCTGCCAGAGGATAGACCGGACAGGATGCCGAATCGGTAAACAGATACAGCCGGCCTTTACGTTCCTTGGCAACTCGTGCAACATGCCGCACTTCTGCGGAATAGGGCGGAAAGGTCATGAGAAACATGACATCCTCCGGACCGAAGGATTTCAGAACGGGAGCGTAATCCGACACCGAGCCGCAGATAACGGACACGTCGCGGTCGAGCGAACTCATCAGCGTATATTCGAATATTCTCACCATGTAGGAAGTAGCTCCAAAACCTCCCACATATACTTTGCGCTTCCCCCTGATCGCTTCGGCAATATCCTTCAGATCCTGAATATCGATATTTGCAAATGTATTCCTGAGATTGTTATATTCATTCTGAAACAGCTTCTGGAGACGCTTTTCTTCCGGCAGGGACCCCAGCTCGCTCAGCGCGATCTTGTCATATGGATTGAGGCGATGGCGCATTTCGCTCTGGATTTCCTTCTTGAAATCCTGATAGCCTTCAAATCCGAGGCTTTTCGCGAATCTGACCAGAGAAGCGCTGCTGACTCCAATCGCCTTGCTCACCGCATGTATGGACGAAAACGCAACGCTCTGCTCGTGATCGAGAATATATGAACCGATCTTCTGGAAATTCTGAGGCATTTCCAGAATCGATTTCCTGATCCGGTCAGCAATCATAAATATGCGCCCCGCCTGTTTCGATGTATGGAACTTTTGTTTCCATAGTATTGCACCAAGAAATTTATATGTCAACCGCGGAATTGAAAAAAATTTCTCCTCTTTACCAGCATTTCAGCTTCCTGTACTCTTTCATCCGGAGCAAATGATGAGTAACTCACCCGTTATCGGCATCAACCTGCCAAACACCTGCGTCGATCCAGACTCGACTCGGCGATTCCTCGGTCTGTTTTCAGAAGCCGGCTTCAATGCTGCAGAACTCTGTCTCGATACATGGCCACTTATCCTAGATGGAGAAATCTGCACGCCATGGCTTGAATGGCTGGAAAAACTGCTTCCACAATACCCTCTGAGGTATTCTGCACATATCGGACGCGGACTTAATCTGCGCGATATGGAGCGGCGAGAAAAACATGCGCAGGTTCTGCGCTCATCGATCGATATCTGTGCCCGCCTGGGCATGTCTCCTCTAGTTCTCCACTATGAAGTGCAGAGCCGGAATCAGGCGGTAGAAAGGTATTTTCTCGAAGCCCATCGAGAAGCAGCGGAGTATGCACAGGCCAGGGGTGTCCTTCTTGTCGTCGAGAATATCGAAGTGGAACTGGTCGACCCGGTGATTGACTTTATAGCCCGGATAGACCACCCGAATCTCAGGATGGCCTTCGATACTGGCCACGCATTTCTCGCCGCACGTTATTTCAAGTTCGATTTCATGGATGCATTCAGAAATGCGCTTCCATGGCTGGCGCACCTCCACCTGAGCGACAACACCGGAGTCTTCGAAGAGCTGAGAATCACAAACCGGCCCGCCTATGACAGCCTGCCCATGGGCTACCGCATCGAATTCGGGCGCGGCGACATCCATCTTCCACCCTATTTCGGCAAAATCCCCTATGACGAGCTTTTTTCTCAGCTCGACTCATATGAAGGAATGTTCGTCTGCGAATACTATGTGGAACGCTTCCTTCCTTTCCTCGCCAAGGTCCAGACTTCCGTGAGGGAAGGCATTCTGAAAAACCGTAAACTCGCCAAGATATAAATCCATGCAAAAAGGCGGCAGCCGGCTCGGAATGAGCCGGCTGCCGCCCGCCGGAATTGGCTTGCATTCTTGCAGAACCCGTTCAAGAACTCATTTCATGAGGACATTCTTTACGAATTCCTTGATCATGTAATCCTTGTAGGGCGCAGGGAACCAGGGAATCGCGTTCTTGCGATCCTCTTCCGAGAGAAGTGTCCCCTCTGCTGTCAGGTCGGTGCGCGCAGGATAGGCTCCCACCATCTGGAACTTCTTGAGCTGCTGCTCTTTGGACTGAATGAAGGCAATCCATACCAGGGCCGCTGCCTTGTGTGGAGCATTCTTGAGCACCCCCATGGTGTCGCCGCCGCCTGCGAGCCCCATCTTCGGGATGTACATCTTGGCGCGCTTGAACAGATTTCCCTTGGACATCTGATCCTTCACATTGTCGTCCCACGCTACGGTCATGGATATTTCGCCGCCGTTCATGCGGATGATCGAATCGTTGTTGGACACTGTAATGGTCAGGTTGTTCTTGTTGTCATTGAACCATTTCCAGACCAGGTTCCAATTCTCGACCTTCGATGGAACAAGTTCCTTGTCTCCCTTGTACTTATCGAGGCCGCCTGCAATCTGCGCAATGGCGGTATGAACGAAAGACTGCCCGGAGCCGCCCTTGCTCGGATCACAGAAGCCGAATTCCTTGGGATTGGCCTTTATCCATGCTACAAGCTCATCCCATGTCTGAGGCGGATTTTTCACTCTGTCGGGATCATAGAGAATGCCAGTCTGGTTCCGATGGAAGGGGGCGAGGTATCCCTTGATCAGAACGCCTTCCTGAACCTCCCAGGCAGTTGATGGCATCTTGTTGGCTTCAGGCAGAATATTCCGGATCGGACCATAGAACAGATTGAGATCCGTCGTCGTCTTCACCCATTGCCCGCCTACGATCATGACATCGATCGTTCCCACAGCCATGTCCTTTTCGGCTATGGCTTTGTTGAAGTTCGCAGTCTGGTCGCCGATGATGACATTCGCCTTGATGCCATACTGCTTTTCAAAATCTGCAGCGGCTTCCTTGAAATAGTCCGGGAAGTACCATGCATAGAATGTCACGGTACCTTCAGCTTTCGCTGCAGCAACAATCTGATCCCAGCTCGCTGTCTGCAGATCGATGGCAGGACCGGCCGCGAATGCGATTCCTGTCATGGCGAACATGACAAGGATCACTGCCAGATTCCTTTTCATTCCGTACCTCCTTCTTCGTTCGTTATTCTCTCTGCAGCATCTCAGAGCTTGCCCAGAGATGCCGACAGATAGTCCGATTTCAAGATATTCTCGACTATGAACAGCATGACAATGTTTGGAATCATCATGATGAGCGCTACTACGCTTGCGTTGGTTCTAATGAAATTGTAGCCGAGAAATGAATAGAGAATGGTCGGAATCGTTTCGAAGGTGGGCGTTCCGATCACGAATGTCAGGTTGAATTCTTCGATGCTGGTAGTAAAGGCGAACACCATGCCTGCCAGAAGGCCTGGCCGCACCATGGGAAGGAAAATATCCTTGATTTTCACGAACGTGTTCGCTCCAAGGTTTTCTGCCGCATCGATTATATCCTGGGGAATCGCCTCAAAGCTCGTCGTGAGTACTCGAATCATGTAGGGCAATCCCATCAGCGTATGAGCCAGCACAAGTCCAAAGAAAGACTGAGCCAGCCCGAATGCGGTAAACACCCGGCTCAGGAACAGTGCCACCACCATTCCAGGCATGATGATGGGCAGCAGGACGAGAGTCTGAAACAGCTTTTTCCCTGGAAGTCTCTTGCGTCCAAGCACATAGGCAGTCGGCATCGAAAGCAGGAACGACAGCACGACCGCAAGGGGAGCGATGGAATAGCTCGTCCTGAGGGCGCGGATGATGTTCGTATACTTGAAGACATATGCCCACTGTCCCCAGGAGAGCTTTTCGGGAAACATGTTCGGATACGACCATGGATGATTGGGGTCCACAAGGGACCAAAGAACAGTCATGACAATCGGCAGTCCCACCCATATGATCTGCACGATGATGAAGAATGCGGTCAGAAGAATCGCAAGCCTTCTTTTCCTTCTTGCCTGAAGTACATGGCGGAGAACGGCAGGGGTATTCTTCGATTCAGCCATGCTAATGTCTCCCAGTTACGAATTCTGCCAGACGTGCGTACAGCCACGTAATGACGATAGTTGTCAGTATGATGACGACACCCAGGACAGCCGCCTTGTCCCATTCCTGAAACAAGGTAGCTGTATTCCTCATTCTGAGCGCGATCGAAGGGGGGTATGTAGGGCCGGCTACGCTCGTAATGGCAAAGTCTCCGAATGCCTTGATGAACATGAGAATCATCGATACCAGAATTCCAGGCATTGCAAGGGGAATATAGATATGGAACAGTACCGCCCAGCTGCCGGCACCGAGATTTCGTGCGGCATCGACAGTGTCATCTCTGATCGACGCCAGCGAACTGGACAGGATAAGCAGAACGAATGGAAGGTTTTTCCACACCTGGATCGCGACGACGCCCCAGCCGAATTTATCGTTCAGCATGCGCAAAGGCTTCTTGATAAAGCCAAGCGCAACGAGGACTTCGTTGATGATGCCATGGTAGGAAATGAGATTGATGATAAGAAATGCTGCTACAAGAGCGGGGACGAAGAGAGGAATCTTGATGAGCGAAGCGAGAAAACGCTTGCCGGCTCCGCCCTTTCTCAGAAACAGCGCTACTGGAAATGAAAAAATCAATGTGCCGATCGAACTCAGAAGGCCCATCTTCAGCGAAAACAGGATTGAATCCAGCGATTCCTTGTCATGAAAAAGCTGGCGCCAGTTTTCGAACGTAAACTGGGATTTTCCCGAAACGCTCAATAGTCCAAAGCTCTGGGTTATGGTAATGAAAATGGACGATCCAATGAACAGCACGATGAATCCCACTCCTGGAATAAGAAGCAGATAATTGAATACCGATGCATCGTTCCTTTTCATCGTCTATCACTCCAAGAACTGGAAAGCTGCTTCATCGATACTGAAAACAGCAGTATCGCCGGAGCGGTAGCGGGCAGTGCTTTCTGCATGAGCCCTCAACCGAGTTCCTTTGACATCGACAAAGAGATCGATGACATCGCCCATGAATATCGCGTGCAGAATTGTTCCTTCGATTCGGTTTGGCGCACCTTCATGCCATCGCGTCATATTTTCCGGCCGGAAACTGAAACGCACCGAATCGCCCGCTTCCATCGTGCGATCCCCTGCGTCAGCCCATAGATTGCCGAATGATGTTTCGAGCTGGATCCTCCTGCCTTGGCGGGAAATCACTCGGCCCGACAGTATGTTCGCCAAACCAATGAAGCCTGCTACAAAGCTGGTCGATGGATGCAGATAGATAGTCTGTGGATCGCCAACCTGTTCGATGTGTCCCTGATTCATGACAACGATGCGGTCGGATATCGCCAGTGCTTCATCCTGATCGTGTGTTACATAGATTGAGGTGATGCCGAGGCGTTTCTGCATTTCGCGTATTTCGACTCGTACCTGCACGCGGAGCTTTGCATCGAGATTGGATAGCGGTTCATCGAACAGCAGAATGTCCGGCTGGGTCACAATTGCGCGCGCCAGGGCGACCCGCTGCTGCTGACCGCCCGAAAGCTGGCCGGGCATGCGCTTTTCCATTCCTGCGAGGCTCATCATTTCGAGCACCTGCGCCACCCGCCGCTTTTGCTCCGCGGGAGGAATCCTGCGCATTTTGAGGCCGAAGGCGATATTGTCCCAGACATTCATGTGTGGAAAGAGAGCATAGGACTGAAAGCACATCGCTGTATTGCGCTTTGCGGGGGGAATATTGTTCATGAGCCTGTCGTTGAACCAGATTTCACCTTCATCCGGCTGATAGAATCCAGCAATCGTCCTAAGGGTGGTCGTTTTTCCGCAACCCGAAGGCCCGAGGAGAGTAACGAACTCCCCTTCTTCCACTTCAAGGCTTACATGATCCACCGCTGCAATGCTCTCGAAGCGTTTGGTCAGATTCCTGAGCACCAGTCTCGACATATCCTCCCCTTTCATGCACAAAATCAACACTTCACATTGCTGCTCCGGTGCCGAAAACTTCTTGCCACAGCTGCCTCACCCTGTACAATGACGTATCGCTGTCGGTGTGCGGGCTATATTCAAATCCTACATAGCCGCGGTAATCGGCCCTCTGCAACTGTCGAAGTACTTCTTTCCACGGTCCGCGGCCGGTTCCCGGTTCGTACCTTCCTGGATAGTCCGCAATGTGCACATGACCGATGAACGGTGCCCATCGTTCGATGATGTCGCACGGGTCTTCGTTCATGAGCGCAAGATGATAGAAATCGCATAATACGCGGAGATGGGGATCGCCAATTTCTTCCACAATCCGTATGGCATCCTTCATGTGTGCAAGATAGCATCCTTCATGATCGAGGACGGTATTGAGAGGCTCTATGATGATCATCATGTCGCCGGGCAGGCGCTGGAGTATCTTTTTCAGTCCTGTCACCATATTTGAATGCTTTTCGGTTTCTGAAAGATGAGAACAGGGATGAAGAACCCTGCCCCCTTCGCCCAGTTCGTTGCTGAGCACCATGAGGGTACGGGTTCCAAGCGCACGTGCGACTTCCAGGCTCATGTCGATTTCCTGCAGCAACAGATCGTGAGTAGAAGCGTCGATGAGATCACCTTTTCTCTGTCCACTGAAGTTGACGAAACTCAGGCCATATGTATGCGCATAAGACTGAAGTGAAGGAATATGCTTGTCCCTCCAGTCCCAGAACTCGATGGCATGGAATCCTGCCCTGGCAATCCGCTCAATTTTCTGTTCAGGCTCCAGACCTGGATAGAGCATTTCCATGCAGATTGCCGGTTTCATCGCATCAGCCTCCTGAATGCATGGCATTGTGCCGATTCAGGTTCTCCCCGCTATCGATACTCTCCGGAGCCATTCGCACCATCCATGCAATTGCTTCCTTATAATGCGCTTTGAATCTCGGATGGATTTCCATCATAAAAACGCCCCGGTATCGAGCCATGAGCATGGGGAACATCGCATCATAGGGGATCGCTCCCCATCCTGGAGGCAGATGCAGATCGCCAGCCCCCTGGAACAGCATATCGATGTGGCGATGCAGCTGGAGCGAAGGCTTGCCGAAATTGTCGTGGATATGCACATGCACTAGATGCGGGAGGACGGCTTCGAATGATTGGATGAAGTCGAATCCTTCTTCTGCAGCGCTGATGAAAGCATGGCCAAAATCGAAACAGATGCCCAGATGGGGCGATGAAACTGCAGATACCAGGGCTGAAAGATCCTTCGGATCTATTCTGAACGAGCGCTCCCGGGGATGCTGGCGGAAAATGTTTTCGAGAGCTACTATCACTCCCCTGTGGGAAGCATAATCCGCAATATATGCATAGGTATCGATATCAGCATTCGTTACTGGGCTGCTCGCGGTGCGCGGCTGATGAGAACTATGGGTCGAGGATTCATGTGCCGGCCTGTCACACCTGCTGCTTCCATGGCAGACCACGATGCGAGCCCCAATCTCTGATGCGATATCGATCGAAGCCTGCAGGGCGGCGATATGAATTTCCGGGCAGAGGGTATCTGCAGGGCTCAATAGATCGGGAGCATGAACCGAATAGGAAAATGAGTACTTGCGAAGAAGCCGTGAAAGGGCTTCGAGCTGGCGGAGATCGACAGTGCCATGAATAATTCCGTCAACTCCATGTGCTGGGATTTCTACATGCGCAAAGCCGGCTTCCTGAAATTGCTCGAGCATTGAAGCGAGCACGGAGAGATTGCCATCTATGGCGCCAGAATCGGCATTAATGCCGATAACGGGGTTCATGGTGATACTAAGTGTAAGACTGAAAACGTTTGCAATCAAGCCTCTATTCTTTTTTTTCTCACTTTTTCAATCAAAATGCTTCTTTATTTCCCATTCTTCGATGTCACCCGGCACGAGCACGAAGACATCGTTCAATTCAGGAAGCGCTTCCTGCAGGGCGGCATGCTGGCGCAGCAGCTCGGGAGCCCTCCTGGCGAGTTTGCGGCCCAGGAACTCCCACTCGTAGCGAACCTGACCCAGGGTAACCGGGATGGATGCGCGGGCACCTGAAAAACCGGAGGGTACGGACCCCGTCGAGGCGCTGGGAGCATCCGGGGGAACGGCGATTTTGGAAGCATCGAACTGGTAGCCCCGCCGGCGTGCTTCTTCGATAATGCAGGCGAGAAAGAGGCCGATTGCGGCAAGAGGATCGGGTGCCTTTCTGAAGCGGATCAGCTGGGGATGGCGGGTATAGCCGCGCGTGCGCCCCTGCAGGACTTTCTGCGCAAGCAGGCCTTCCCTCCAGGCGGCAAGAAGGCCCATACGATCGAGATACTTCGGATGCAGCGACCACAGACGCATCGTTAGCCCTCCCTGCAGGCAGCACCAGAAGGAATTGTCTATTCCCTTCGCCCTGGCCTGCACATATGCACTATAGCATGAGCCTGCTGTCATGGACAAAGCCGAGCCGGCTGGCCATAATGAGCTCGATATGGACAGCATGACGGATTTTGAAACCCTCTTTTTGAGACGGAAGTCGGTACGCGCATGGGAAGACCGTCCCATCCCTCAAGTAATAAAGGAACGCATCCTCGCCGCAACCCTGCGCGCGCCAACTGCTGGCAACCTGATGCTCTACTCCATTATCGAAATCGAGGACCAGCCGCTCAAGGAAAAGCTTGCGGAAACCTGCGACCATCAGAGCTTTATCGCCAAGGCTCCATGGGTGCTCGTCTTTCTGGCTGACTATCGAAGGCTCATGGATTATTATGAAGCCCATGGAGCGGAGGCATGGTGTGCGCGCCATGGAAAACCCTTCGCAACCCCCAGGGAAGCCGACCTCCTCCTCCTGGCATGCTGTGATGCGCTCATTGCGGCACAGACTGCTGCGCTTGCGGCTGAGTATCTCCACCTCGGCTCCTGCTATATCGGCGATGTAATGGAACAATGGGAAACGCATAGGGAGCTGCTCAGTCTTCCGCGCTACACCTTCCCCATCACCATGCTGTGCATCGGCTGCCCCACGCCTGTGCAGAAAGCCCGCCCACAGCCGCCGCGCCTTCCAGCTTCCATGATAGTCATGAAGAACCGCTACCAGCGCCTTTCGGAGGAGGCACTGCAGAAAATGTACCAGGGGCCGGGATGGGGCAGGTTTGAGCCCGACGACGATGTCGAAAACCCGGGACAGGCGCTGTACAGGCGCAAATTCGCTGCCGAATTCAGCATCGAGATGCGCCGCAGCGTAAGATCCATGCTCAAAGACTGGGACTGAGGGCGAGGGGAACAGTTATGCTGAATGCTCTGCAGAGCGTCATTTCGGTCATCCTGATGATCGGCCTCGGATACCTCCTTGCGCGCCGAGGCTGGTTCGATGCTGGCGCTGGCAATCTCATATCGCGCCTTGTCGTTTCGATAGCACTTCCAGCCTATATGATCTCCAACCTGATGGGAGGCTACGACCGCACAAAACTGCTGTCGATGGCGCCTGGCCTTCCTATTCCCTTTCTGGTCATGGGCCTGAGCTACCTTATCGCAGACGGCATTGCGCGCATCACCGGTGTGCGCAAAGACCGCCGGGGGGCGTTCATGTCGATGTTCGCCCTGTCCAATTCGGTGTTCATTGGCCTGCCAGTCAATCTGCTTCTTTTTGGAGATGCAAGCCTGCCCTACGCCCTTCTCTACTACATCGCCAATACCACTACCTTCTGGACGCTGGGAGTCTATGGCATCGCAAAGGACGGAGCGCTGAGAAAGGGCACCGCTAAACCCAGCCTGATTTCGCTTTCAGGCCTGCGCAGAATCTTTTCGCCGCCACTGGCGGGATTTTTCACCGCCGTCATCCTGATCATGCTTGGCATACGGCTGCCCAGGCCCATCATGGACAGCTGCCGGTATCTCGGAAACATGACAACTCCACTGTCGATGCTGTTCATCGGTATCGTCATCGCGCGGGTAGATTGGAAGACTCTCAGATTCGAGCGCGATTTTCTTCTGATCTGTGCGGGGCGCTTTATCCTTACTCCAGCGCTCATGTTCGGGTTCGTGCTGAGAGCTGACTTTCCCCAGCTCATGAAGCAGGTCTTCATCATGCAGTCGGCCATGCCCGCTATGACCCAGAACCCCATACTGGCTGAAGCCTATGGTGCGGATTCGGAATACACCGCAATCGGCACTTCGCTCACCACTGTATTGAGCATGGCGACCATTCCCCTGTACATGACTTTTGTGGGTTGGCTCTTCTAGTTTGGCATATTTTTGCTGAATTCTAATATATTCTGCATATTTATACATCTAGCCCCTTGAAATTCCCGGCATTTCCGGATATTTTTCCATAACGCCACACAATGGCGCCAAGGGTGCAACGACCATGAACCATAAACCCGCGACGCTCAAGCTTCAGGATGGCTCTGCATGGGAGGGCTATTCCATAGGAGCAGACCGAAGTACCGAAGGAGAAGTGGTATTTTCCACCGGCATGGTGGGATACGCACAGAGCCTGACCGACCCTTCCTATCATGGGCAGATCCTTGTCTTCACCTGGCCTCTCGTGGGGAACTATGGAGTTCCGATTTTAAAGCGGGATCGCCATGGCATTCCGCTCAACTTCGAATCAGGCAAAATCCAGGCTGCAGGTGTCGTTGTATCGGAAAGCTCTGCACAGCCGAGCCATCACAGCTCGGCGCTGTCATTTGAGGCATGGCTCAGGCGCGAAGGAATCCCCGGTATCGCCGGCATCGATACACGGGCACTTACCCGCAGACTGCGCGAGCAGGGTGTCATGCGGGGCTCCATCATTGTCGAAGGTACCGCCGTCAGCAAGCGCGAAGAGTATTCCTCCATGCAGGCGAACCACGGCACACCTGTCGCCCGGGTTTCAGTCCCCTCCCCCGTTCTCTATCCAGGCGATCCTGATTCGCCGCTCATCGCCCTCGTCGACTGTGGGGTCAAGGCGAACATCCTTCGCATTCTGATCGCATCCGGCGTTAGCGTCCTGCGGCTGCCATGGGATTACCCGTTCGAAAGCGTCGAATTCGACGGGCTTTTCATTTCGAACGGTCCGGGAGACCCAAAATCCTGCACCAGAACCATAGCCTCCCTGCGCACGGTACTGACACAGCTGCCGCCCAAGCCCATATTTGGCATCTGCCTCGGCAACCAGCTGCTGGCGCTGGCAGCTGGCGCAGATACCTGGAAGCTGAAATACGGCCACCGCAGCCAGAATCAGCCGGTCATTGAAGCACAGAGCGGAAAATGCCATATCACGAGCCAGAACCATGGTTATGCAGTACAGACCGACTCGCTCCCCTCAGGCTGGGAGCCATGGTTCATCAATGCCAACGACCACACCATAGAAGGCATAAAGGCCCTGAAATCGCCCTTCCGGGCTGTACAGTTCCATCCCGAAGGCTGCCCCGGTCCCCGCGATACCGAATACCTCATCCACCAGTTCATCGATGAAGTGAGATCATCGGTGTCGAACAGAGGCCTCAGAGCCAGAAGCAATGTATGAGCATAGCAGCAGCCAGACCGGCAAGGCACAGCCGCTATCGCCGGGTACTTGTGCTCGGTTCAGGCGGTCTGAGGATCGGTCAGGCTGGAGAGTTCGACTATTCAGGCTCGCAGGCGCTCAAGGCCCTGCGCGAAGAAGGCATCTTCACAATCCTTATCAATCCGAACATTGCCACCGTGCAAACCAGTGAAGGCATGGCAGATGCCACCTATTTTCTGCCGCTCACTCCGGAATTCGTCCTCAAAGTTATTGAAAAGGAGCGGCCTGACGGCATCCTTCTGTCCTTTGGAGGCCAGACGGCCCTCAACTGCGGCCTGGCCCTGCACCGCGAAGGCCTGCTCTACAAGTACTCTGTGGATGTGCTGGGGACCCCCGTCAAGGCCATCGAGCTGACCGAAGACCGCAGGCTCTTTGCGAAGCATTTGAGGTCCCATGGCTTAAAGACGCCGGAAAGCATTGCTGCAGAAAGTCCGGAACAGGCGCTCGAAGCGGCAGAGACGCTTGGGTATCCGGTGATGCTGAGGGCTGGCTTTGCGCTTGGCGGCGCTGGTTCTGGAATATGCCGAAATGCCCGTCAGCTTGCGGCACGATGCGAAAAAGCCTTTGCGGTGTCTCCGCAGGTGCTGGTCGAAGAATGGCTCGGCGGCTGGAAGGAAATCGAATACGAGGTCGTCCGGGACAGAGCCGACAACTGCATCACTGTCTGCAATATGGAAAATGTCGATCCACTTGGCATCCATACCGGAGAGAGCATTGTGACAGCCCCTTCGCAGACGCTGTCCGATGAAGAGTATCATTCGCTGAGAAGCATTGCCCTGCGGCTCATCCGGAGTCTGGAAATCGTGGGAGAGTGCAACATCCAGTATGCAGTGGATCCTGCAAGCGGAGATTACCGCATCATCGAAGTAAATGCACGTCTGTCGCGGAGTTCGGCTCTTGCCTCGAAAGCGACGGGCTACCCTCTTGCCCATGTCGCAGCAAAGCTTGCGCTCGGCTATACGCTGCCCGAACTGCGCAACAGCGTCACGGGCATAACCACGGCATGCTTCGAACCAGCGCTCGACTACTGTGTGGTCAAAATGCCGCGCTGGGATCTATCCAAGTTTGGAGATGTCGATACCAGCCTTGGCAGTGAAATGAAGTCAGTCGGCGAGGTGATGGCCATTGGGACATGTTTCGAAGAAGCTCTCCAGAAAGCGATACGGATGACGGGGCTGAGCCGCCTGGGGCTAGCCGATGCATCTTTACACAAGGTTGAGAACACTACCCTCCTGAAACGCGCCCTGCGCATACCCACGGAACACCGCCTCTTCGCCATCTACCAGGCGCTGAAGAATGGAATGAGTATCAAGGCAATCAGCCGCCTGAGCGGAATCGATCCATGGTTCATTTCAAAAATCGATAATATAAGAGCATGCGAAAGCGCCCTGCGAGCCGCGGGGACCTTGCGAAGAGACCTCGTTGCTGAGGCCAAGCGGCTAGGCTTTTCCGATGCGGCAATCGCTCTCCTCGTCAATTCGAGCGAAAAGGCGCTGCGCGAATACCGGCGCAGCGAAGGCATTGTGCCCGCTATTCGCCAGATCGACACCCTCGCCGCAGAGTACCCAGCCCAGACTAATTATCTGTATACGACCTATGGCTCCCGCCAGCACGATATCGCCCCTGAGCCCGGAGCTATTTTGATACCCGGCTCAGGCCCCTACCGGATTGGCAGCAGCGTCGAATTCGACTGGTGCGCCGTAGAAGCGGTACGCACCTGCAGAAACTGTGCGCGCCCTGCCATCATGGTCAACTGCAATCCCGAGACCGTCAGCACCGATTACGATATCTGCGACCGCCTTTACTTCGAAGAACTCAGCTTCGAGCGCATCATGGACATCTACGAATTCGAACAGCCAGAAGGCATCATGCTCGCAACCGGCGGCCAGACAGCAAACAACCTCGCCATGCCCCTTTTCCAGGCAGGAGCATGCATTATCGGTACATCGCCGCTCAATATCGACCGCGCCGAGGACCGGCACAAATTCTCTTCCCTTCTGGATACGCTCGGCATAGACCAGCCGCCATGGAAGGAACTTACTACCATCGAAGAGGCACGCCGCTTTGCCGAAGAAGTCGGCTACCCTGTGCTGGTACGCCCGAGCTATGTGCTCTCGGGCGCAGCGATGAGTGTCGCCTGGGATGAGCAGAGCCTTGCCCATTTCCTTGACAAGGCTGCTTCGGTATCGCTCGATCATCCGGTCGTCATATCGAAATTCATCGAGAACGCAAAGGAAATCGAAATCGATGCAGCAGCCTGCCACGGCAGAATCCTCTTCCACGCCATCACCGAACACATAGAGAATGCAGGCGTGCATTCGGGCGACGCGACGGTAGTCTTCCCGCCCCAACGGCTCTATGTCGAGACAGTGCGCAAAGTGCTGAGGATTGCAGAGCGCATCGCGAAGGAACTTGCCATTACCGGGCCTTTCAACATCCAGTTTGTCGCCCGGCAGAACCATGTGCAGGTGATCGAATGCAATCTGAGGGCAAGCCGCAGTATTCCTTTTGTATCAAAGGTTTCACGGGTCAATATGATCGACCTTGCAGTCAGGGCAATGCTGGGGCTTGCCGTCGAACCTGTCCCCAGCTCCATCTATGACCAGCCCTGGGTTGGCGTCAAGGCCGCCCAGTTCAGCTTTTCGCGCCTGCATGGAGCCGACCCCGTCCTTGGTGTCGAGATGACATCGACCGGCGAGGTCGGATGCATTGGCAGTGATCTGAACGACGCTTTCATGAAGGCGATGCTCTCGGTGGGCTACCAGATGCGGGGACGGAGGGTGCTTCTTTCTACGGGGCCGCTTGAAGACAAGCTGGACTTCGTCGACAGCGCCCGGACGCTTTCTGCCATGGGCTATGAGCTGTACGCAACGTCTGGAACGGCAGCATTCCTTTCGAAATATGGCATTCCTGTAACAATCGTCCACTGGCCGCTCGAGAATACCGAACCGAACATACTGACCATGATGCGCCGACGGGAATTCGACCTGGTCATCAATATTCCCAAAAACAATCTGCGGCGCGAGCTCACCAACGATTACGTGATCCGCCGCATGGCGGTAGACCTGAACATCCCCCTCTTCACCAACATCAAGACAGCCCGCCAGTTTATCGATTCTCTGGCTCATTCCCGTCGCCGGGAGCTGGAGATAATAGCCTGGCAGGAGTATCGCTGATGACATGAGCAAAGCTATTTGCACCAGACGACGTATGGCTATATAATGATTGCTATATTGAAGCGTTCCAGGAGGCATGCATGATAAGAAACCGAAAAATGGTTCTGGCAGGGATAGTGCTGACAGCCATCCTTGTGCTGGCTGGGTGCGATCTGTTCCCTAATGTCAAATATGAAGACATACAGGGCGAATGGGATTTCCCAAGCGTGCTTTTCAACAATGCCCAGACAGGAGCAGTACATCTTTCTGTCCTGCCAAAAGATGAGCAGGGCAATATTCACATCGATCTTTCATGGAATGATTTTGCCAATTTCTATTTTGGATTCGGCACAATGAACGGCAACACATTTTCTGGGACATATGATGTAGGAAATGACGATGTTGAGGACGCATATTCCATTACCGTTACCTTCAGCCTGAAAAATGACAAACTCAAAGCAGTGTTCAGCGGTCAGGGCCCGCTCAATGGACTTACGCTTGAAAACGGAGTTCAAGCTGCAGAATAAGGGAAGCATACAGCCAGATTGATGCAATTCGGCTGTAATCCCTGAATTGGTTCGAGTACAGTCCGCTTCCTGAAGCATGGAGGAACCTATGCTGCCACTGTCCCTCGTGATTCACCTCATTGTGATGGGATCGGCCACAGTCCTTTCGATCGTGGCGATTGCCATCGCCAAATCGAAGATGCCATTCAAGAACAGAATCGCCCTCCACAAATTGACCGCCGGCATCGCCGCAGGCCTCATCCTGCTGGCCATTGCAGGGCTTGTCGTGATTGGGCACCTCTATCCTTCACTTGTGCATTTCTATACAGGCCTTGCAGCCACGCTCCTCCTCGTTGCGGCAGCAGGCGGAGGGCTGATTGTTCTCGACACAAAGCAGGCGGACCGGCGCAAAAAGCTCAGAAGCATGCATATCGTCATCGGCGCAACATTTATCGTACTCATGCTGGTGACCATTGCAGCAGGCCTGGCCGTCCTTGGCGTCTTTTCAGCCTGATTTCTTTATCTATTTCTTTTTCTGGCCGTAATACGCATTCTCCCCGTGCTTGCGCAGGTAATGTCTGGCCAAAAGGCTTGGCTGCATTGTATTCGGCTGACCCTGTCCTGCCATGCGCGCCAGAATCGCGATGCGTGCCACCTCTTCAAGCACTGCGGCATTATGAACCGCGTCCAAAGCGGAAGTACCCCACACAAATGGACCATGTGAATGCACAAGGACTGCTGGCACCTGTCCTGGCTCGATTCCGCGCGTCCTGAACGTTTCGACGATAACATTGCCGGTTTCAAGCTCGTAGTCGCCGGCAATCTCCTTGTCGGTCAAAAGGCGCGTACAGGGTACAGGACCAAAGAAATGGTCGGCATGGGTCGTCCCCTCGGCGGGGATGTCGAGCCCCGCCTGCGCCCAGGCCGTCGCATGGGTCGAGTGTGTATGCACGACTCCCATCGCCGAAGGAAATGCCCGGTAAAGCACAAGGTGGGTCGGCAGATCTGAGGATGGCCTCAGCGATCCCGATTCGACAGGGTGGCCTTCAAGATCGACAACGACCATGTCTTCAGCCTTCATGGTATCGTAGGGGACGCCGCTCGGTTTGATCACTACCAGCCCCCTCTCGCGGTCAATCGCACTCGCATTTCCCCAGGTAAAAAGCGCCAGCCCCAGCCTGAAGAGCTCCAGATTCGCCTCCAGCACCTCTTCCTTCAGCCTTGCAAGGTCCTTCGATTCATTCATCGCCGATCAATCCCCCTTCCTTCATCCGGGCAAGCATCCAGTTCCGCGCCTTCACGATTTCCTCAAAGGGATCCGCCGACGCGCCATTCCACATTTCAATCAGGAATGCCCCCTTGTACCGCGCCTCGGCAAGAGCCCGGAATACGCCTGCAAAATCGACGCACCCCGTACCAAAGGGTACTTCCCGGAACTTGCCCGGAAAGTCCGGCCCTACAGGCAGGGTATCCTTGAGATGCACAGCCACGATGCGCTGGATGTTCGATTTCAGCTCGGCTGTCACATCGTTCCACCAGGCCGAAAGATTGCCGACATCGGGATAGACGCAGAACCAGGGCGTTGCAGCTATCTCTGCATAAGGCAGCCACCGGGATATGGAATTCATCAGCGGATAGTCCATGATTTCCATGGCCACCATGACCTGCGCCCTCGAAGCGAGCTCCGCAGTCCACAGCATCGCATCCCGGAAACGTGCGCGGCTGTCCGGCGTCGAAGGCTCATAGTATACATCATAGCCAGCAAGCTGAATGGTGCGGATTCCGCAATCGAGCGCAAAATCGATCGCCCTGACCATCATGTCCCGGCCGCGCTGACGCACTGCCGGATCGGCGCTCCCCATGGGAAAGCGCCTGTGCCCCGAAAGGCAGATCGACAGCACGGGAACACCTTCCTCAAGCACTGTCCGATGAAACTGCGCCCGCTCCCGGGCAGTCCAATCAAGACGCGCCAGCCGCCCATCGCTTTCGTCAATGGACATTTCAACGAAATTATAGCCCGCTTTTCTTGCCGTATCGAGCAGGACATGCCAGTCCGGAGAAGGAGGCAGCGCCTTTTCATAAATACCGATCCTGACCGTACTGCCTGAGCCGTTGGAAATCATGGCGCGCCCAGCCTCAGCCCCAGTACCTGCGGAAGGCGGTCTTGAATTCCCGTGCTGCGGCTACGGGGTCCGCGGCATCCCGGATCGAACGGCCGGCGATGAACACCTTGATATCGAAATCCTTGAAGAGAGGCAGGTCTTCCACCACCAGGCCGCCGGTGATCGAGAGCTCAAATCCCATGTCAGCGAGCCGGGCTATCTTGTCCAGATCCTCTCTACCCCACCCCTGACCAGCTGCCTGAGCATCACGGCCGCGATGATAGACCACCTGCCGTACCCCAGCCTTTTTCCAGGCCTCGGCCTCTTCCCAGGTCCAGGATCCGGTAAGCTCGATCTGAACGTCACGTTGAACGCCATCGGCTTCTGACCTGCGGCGCGCTTCCTTCATTGCAGTTTCCACAGTCGCAACTGGCGCACAGCAGATGACGGTCATCCAGTCGGCCCCATTGTCGTACACCATGGAAGCGAGGATCTGCCCGGCATCGGCAGCCTTGATATCTGCCAGAACAATTTTGTCAGGATACAGGCTCTTGAGACAGCGAACTGCCTGCATGCCTTCCGCACAGCAGAGAATGGTCCCTGCTTCGATGACATCCACTTCCGCAGCAAGCACGCGCGTCGCCGCGAGCGCATCCTTCAGTGTCTTGTTATCCAGCGCAAGCTGGAGCATGGGTAGTGCCATAATGCTTTCTCCTTTTATCTTGTGCCAAAACGTCTATGCCTGCCTCCAGCTTACAGGAAGGAGGGATAGGGCAGATCGGGCTCGTCGATGAAGGCATCATCAAATCCGCGCGGATAGTGGTATTCGAGCCTGTCTTTGTCATCAGGGTAGACGAATTTGCCGCCAACCTGCCAGATGAAGGGCTTGAAGGAATACTGCAGGCGGTGCCGTCTCATCTCCCAGAGCGCAAGTATTTCGTGGGGATCGGCCTGAAAATTGGTCCAGATGTCGTGATGGAAGGGGATGACGACCTTGCAGCGCAGACATTCGGCCATCCTGAGAATGTCCACCGAAGTCATCTTGTCGGTAATGCCGCGCGGATTCTCTCCAAAGGACCCCAGCGCAACATCGATTTCGTGGTCATTACCATGCTTCGCATAGTAGTTGGAATAGTGCGAATCGCCCGAGTGATAGAGACTGCCTCCGGGCGTCTTGAACAGATAGTTCACTGCCATTCGGTTCATGTCGGCAGGCATTTTGCCCTTGAGCGTCTCACCGGCAGGCGCCGTGATCTGTGCAGTGCGGTCGAAGGATTCGAGCACCACCACTTCCACATCTTTGATGGTTAGCCGGTCGCCCGGCTTCACGGTAATGCATCGCTCCGCAGGAACGCCCCACGAAGTCCACAGCTTCACGCAGGATTCAGGACCGATGAAGGGCACCGTTGGCGCACAGTTCTGCATGACCGCCGCAGCGACATTGGCATCGATGTGATCGTTGTGATCATGAGTCGCCATTACGGCATCGATCTCGCGGATGGCAAAGGGATCGAGCACGAACACGCTGTTGCGCAGATTCGGCTGGAGTTTCCGCACGCCGGCCATGCGCTGCATCTGGTGCCCCGGCGTCATGTTCGGGTTTTTCATCGATTTCTTGCCGCTGCCTACCCAGAAATCGACGGAAATGTTTGCCCCGCCCTGGCTTTTGAGCCAGATACCGGTACATCCGAGCCACCACATGGCAAAGGTTCCCGGCTGCACGGTTTCCTGTGCGATTTCCTCATTCAGCCAGGTTCCCCATTCAGGGAAGGTCGCCAGAATCCAGGATTCTCTCGTTATGCTGTCTATTTTGGACACGATGGTCCTCCTTCTTCCTTTATGCATTCCTTTGCGCCAACGTCATCCCTTACGCGGCTGCCTGACGATGCCCCGACAGGACGTTGCGCTTCTTCGGTACCAGGTATCCTTCATTCATCAGCAATGCCAGAATGATGACCGAGCCGGTCACGATCGGATGATAGGGTGCAGGAACATTCATGAGATTGAGCCCATTGATGATGAAGGCAACCATCACCGCGCCCAGAAGCGCTCCAACAACCGACCCCTTGCCCCCAACCGGGCTGGTGCCTCCAATGACGAGGGCAGTCATGACCTCCAACTCCACACCCGAAGCTGCTGCCGCAAACACCTGCTGTGTCAGCGACGCCAGCACCACCCCGCCCACCGCCGTCGCGGCTCCCGAGAGCATGTAGCTCAGCAGTCGTATCGAATCAGGATCGATGCCCGACAGCTTCGCCGCGACCTCATTGGCACCGACCGCCATTACCTTGCGGCCAAATGCGGTTTTTTTCAGCAAAAACTGGCTCAGCACCACCATGACGAGCATGATGTAAATTGGGTTCGGCAGGTTGAAAAGACGCCCTGTGCCTATGGCGATGAATGGTTTCGGCTTGAGAATCGCCAGCATTGCTCCGTTGGAAACGACCAGGGCAACTCCATAGAGATAGGTTTTGGCAGCCATGGTCACCACAAAGGCAGGCACCTTGATCTTGGCAACGATGAATCCGTTGAACAGCCCGATGACTGCCCCAATCACTACGGTCAAGGCAATGGCTATGATCCAGTTGATGCCATAGCGGTTCATGAACATGTCGACCAGGATGCCGGAAAGCGCCGCAAGCGAGCCCAGCGACAAGTCTATGCCACCTGTGATTCTCGGATAGATCGCCCCTGAAGCGAGAATCCCGATAAAGCAGACCGACCAGATGACATTCGACAGATTGCTCAAGGTAAGGAAGCGGGGCGAAATGATCGTAAGCGCTGCCATGAGCACAAGCAGGACAAGGCCCAGACGAACTTCATTCATCAGTGGTTTACGCTTCATCGTCTTCCTCCAGGATGCCGGATGCGGCGCGCAGGATTTTTTCGCTGGTAAGGACGCATTCCTTGAATTCCTTGATGATGCGCCCCTTTCTCAGAATAAGCACGCGGTCCGAAAGGCGCGTCAACTCCGGAAGGTCCGACGACACCAGAATGACCGACACTCCCTGCTCAGCGAGAGCCCTGATATGTCCATATATTTCTTCCTTGGCCCCTATGTCGATGCCCACTGTTGGCTCATCGATGAAGATGAGCTTGAGGTTGCGCACAAGCCACTTGGCCAGAACAACCTTCTGCTGGTTGCCGCCAGAAAGGTTGCCCACCAGGTGCTCCGGATCGGGCGGCTTGACATTGACCAGGCGAATGCCATCCATGGCGAGCTGTTTTTCCTGTCTGCTCTTCACGACGCCGCGCGGCGCCAGCCTGTCGAGATTGGTAACACCGATGTTGCGTGTGATTGTCTGGGTTGCCAGAATGCCCTGAATGCGCCGTTCCTCGGGAATGAATCCAATGCCGGACCGGATTGACGCATGTACCGAAGGAACCCATGGCTTGCCCAGATAGCGGATGCTTCCCTTGTCGTATGGATCGATCCCGTAGAGCGCACGCACCAGCTCGGTTCGGCCCGATCCCACAAGGCCGCCGATACCAAGCACCTCTCCTTCATGGAGGGTAAAGCTGATATCGGCAAATTTTCCCACAGACGTCAGCCCTTCGACTTCCAGAACGGGCTTTCTTCCTTCGATTTTGGGAAGATGATGGTGCACCGCGTTTTCCTCGAGCCTGTGCCCTATCATGAGCCTGATGATTTCAGCCGGGCTGATCTGTTCCTTTTCGAGGACTGAAACCAGCTTGCCATCGCGCAGAACCGTCACCCGGTCGGAAAGGGCGTACACTTCCTCCATCCGGTGTGAAATGTACAGAACGCTGATTCCTTCGCTTTTCAACGTATGGATAATTTTGAACAGCATTTCGACTTCGGTCCGCGTCAGGGAACTCGTCGGCTCGTCCATGATCATGAGAGAGGCGTTTCCGGAAAGAGCCTTGAGAATTTCCACAAGCTGGCGCTGGGCTATGCTGATGTTGTCGATGAGGTCATTTGGTTTCAGCGGGAAATTGTAGCGGTCTATCAGCTCCTGAGCCATCACGTTCATCTTTTTCTTGTTGATGATGCGCGTGCGCGGATAGAGCGGCTCGCGGGAAAGAAAGATGTTCTGCGCCACCGTCATGCCGGGGATAAGGCTCAGTTCCTGGTAGATGACCGCAATGCCGAGGCTTTCGGCGAACTTTCTCGAGTATTGCAGGGGGAGTGCCTGCCCATTGAATACAATATCGCCCGAATTGCGATCTGTCGCTCCGGTAATGATCTTGATGAGCGTCGATTTTCCGGCACCATTTTCACCAACAAGCGAATGGACCTCTCCCCTCTTAACCGAAAAATCGACATCGTCGAGCACGATGGGGCCATTGTATGACTTTACGATATGCCGGCACTCCAGGAGGATATCGCTCTTATGTTCAGTTTTCATTGCGTTTCCTCCCTGTCATGCTGCCGGCTGTGCGGATGCTTCCGCGAGCTTTCTGAGTTTCGCTCTGGTAGCGAGCTTGTCGGCAATCTTCTTCTGCCACACGTCGAGGATGACCGTGACGACGATAATGCCGCCGATGACAATCGGCTGAACCCAGGGAGAGATTCCGAGCTTCAGTATTCCGTTCTTGATGAGCGCCAGGAACACGGCGCCGATCATGGTTCCCCAAATGTCACCCGAGCCGCCGGCAAAGGTCGTTCCTCCCAGAACCACCGATGCGATAACATCCATTTCCTGGCCCAGACCGAGCTCCGGCATGGCGGTCATCATGCGTGAAGAAATGAAGATAGCCGCTATGGAAGCGCACAAGCCTGAGAAGACATACACGCCGAACACAATCTTTTCGGTGTTGATTCCCGAAAGTTTTGCGGCAGTCGGATTGGCGCCGGAAGCGTAAATATACGATCCGGTTCGTGTATTCTTCAGAAACAGCTGTGTTGCGACACCAAGAATGACAAAGGCTATCGTCGTCCTGTAGATTCCTCCAAAGGTCTGACTGCCAAACCAGAGATACGATTCGTTCTGGATATAGACATTCTGGACAAATCCCATCGAATCCTTGACCGCAATGACAAGCGCCAGACCGCTCAGAATGCTCTTTGTTCCGAGCGTGACAATGAATTCGGGGAGCTTGAACCGAGTTATGAAGAAGCCATTGAATGCGCCTGCAAGCACGCCCACCATCAGCGTAATCGGCACAAAGACTGCGACCGGCAATTTCGTGTATGATATGAAGTTGATGCTTACCATCGAAGTAACGGCGATCACCGCACCAATTGACATATCGATGCCGGCCGTAATCATGACCAGAGTAAAGCCAACTGCAACAATTCCCGTCTGTGCCGCTTCCTGGAGCATTTTCAACAGGTTCCCGGTACTCAGGAACAAAGGGTTTACCAGTGTTATGAGCACCGAAAGCACTATCATGAGCGCCAGCAGGACAAGCCGTCGGACAACATGAGCTGACACGTCGGACCTCCGATTATTCGAGCAGATGAAAAGACTAGTGCGGCAGGGTTTTCAGCCCTGCCGCACTGAAGGCTGTTTCGATTACCAGCGATCCTCGGGAGGAATCTGACCGACGGTTTCTTTGGTCGCTGCAAATGGCGGGATCTGAATGACTTTGGTCTCGGGATCCTTGGAGGGACCCAGGCGCTTGGTAAGCCGTTCCATGAGCATTTCGGCAATGAGGGTTCCCTGCGCAAAGCAGTTGTTGTATGCCGTACCGGCAATCTTGCCCTGCTCGATCAGTTCGAGAGTGCTCTTCTGGCCATTCGCGCCCCAGATCTTGATTCCCTTGAGCCTGCCGGCGGCTTCTGCAGCGATCATTGCGCCTTCGGCCATGTTGTCATTCACCGCGAATACACCATCGAGCTGTTTGAATGACTGCAGGAAACTGTTCATGATTGTAATGGCGATTTCCTTCTTCCATCCTTCGGCGCTCTGCGCGGCGACGATCTTGATGTTCGGATAGAGTTCAGCAATTGCCTGCCTGAAGCCTTTTTCACGATTTACGCCAAGCAGGGCTCCCGGGGGCGACTGGATGATGGCGACATTGCCCTTGCCGCCGAGCTGTTTGCCCATTTCCTTGCCAACCAGGTAGCCGGCGCTGATATCGGCCATCTGCACGCTGGCGGTGTGCTTCTGCAGGGTTGCCAGATTGACGGTAATGACGATGATACCCTTGCTTTCGGCAGCCTTGACGGAGGCAGAAAGGGCTGCCGCATCCTGGGCCTGCAGAACGATGGCATCGTATTTCTGGTTGATGACATCATCAATGAAGGATACCTGGAGATCCGCCCTCAGCTGGGGGTCGAAAGACTGGACTTTGACGTTCGGATATTTGCGGAATACGCGCATCATGCCTTCCAGCCAGGCATTGGTATTGGGCTGGCCGATACTGGTCGGAATGTAGGCGATTTTGAAGGTTTCTGCAGCCTGGGCTCCGGCGAAGCTGATGAGCACGAGGCAGAGAACCAGGGCAATGAACGATGTTCGTTTCATGAACATGCCTCCTGGACATAAAATGTTCGAATAGTGATCCGATAACGATCGCTATATGAGCAATTGTACGCCTGAATCCGCAAATGCGCAAGAGTAAATTTTCATATTTTAATCAATTTTTGTTCTTTTTATGCGTGTTTACGATCAATTAAAGATGAATAACTGCATAATGATCATTCATATGATCATTTTTTAGGCAAGAACGACTGCAATACCCATGGCTTCAAGCCTTTCCCGGTACTCTCCGGGGCAGTTGGTATCGGTAATGACCATATCGACTTTGTCGAGCGAGGCAGAAACGAAGTGCGCCACCTTGCCCATCTTGGAAGAATCCGCCAGTACGATGACCTTTCCATGCGTGTGCTCGATCATAGCCTGATTGATGCTGCATTCCTGGTATACGCTGGTCGTGAGCCCCTTCTCGAGGCTCAACCCGTTCGTGCCCAGGAAGGTATGGTCAGAATAGATCGAGCTGATGGCATTGAGGGCAAATTCGCCCACCAGCGACTGCGACTGCTCGCGATATTCTCCCCCCAGAATCATGAGCTCGACTTCCGGACTGTGCTCTACTCCAATTGCGGCGGCATTGTTGGTGATGATCTTGACACGCCGGCCTTTGAGCGCTTTGAGAAAGCAGAGCGTTGTGGAACCTGAATTCATGAAAAGGATCTCACCGTCGGCGACCATGCTTGCCGCTTTTGCGGCAATGCGCATTTTTTCTTCTATGTTCAATACATCTTTTTCCCTGAGACTCTTTTCCGTCATAGCATCGGGATCGAAGGTTACCGAGACAGCACTGCCGTGCCGGCGCATGATCGAACCCTCGGCCGCGAGATGCTCGAGATCACGGCGCACCGTGATGGACGAGACGTCGAGCGCTCTGCTGAGATCCTCGACACTCATGATGCCTGCCCGGTTGACCATTTCGACAATTCTGAGCCTTCGCTTAAAAACTGCTGCATTCGATGCCATGAGTACCTTCTTTCTCGAAGCGGACCCGGCAGAGCCGGATCTGTGTTTATTCAATCATACATTCATTTTGCCAGCCTGTAAATGATAAAATTTTGATTATTGTATCGATTTCTTCTGTACAAAAAGATCATTTCAATCATATAATGAAACAATGCAAGCACAGAAACCTGCAATCATTGCGCTCGACACGGGAACCACGAGCATGAGGGCTGTCGTGTTCGACGACTCAGGGCAGGTCCGTCATATTGCCCGCAGAGACAATCCACCCCACTACCATGCGGATGGACGGGTCGAGCAGAACCCTGAAAGCTGGAAGCGCTGTCTGTTCGAACTGCTCTCGGAGGCCCGCGAATGGTCCGAAGCCGGGCACATGCGCGCTGCGGCGCTGTCCCTCACCTCTCAGCGTTCTTCGGTCATTCCGCTCGACAGGGAAGGCAGACCCCTGCATGACGCCATCATGTGGCAGGACATCAGAACCGATCCGCTGTGTGCTGGCATGAAGCAGGTAGAGCCTGAAATCTATCGAAGGTCCGGCCTGCGGCTCACTTCGGTCTTTTCCGCCATCAAGATGCTATGGTTCAAGACCGAGCGGCCCGATATCTATCAGAAAACCTGGAAAATGGCTGGCATCCAGGACTATCTCATCTACCTTCTCACCGGCAGGCTGATTACGGACCGTTCGCTTGCAAGCCGCACCACGCTCTTAGATCTGGACCGGCGGGAATGGAGCAATGAGCTTATCGCCCTGTACGGCCTTGATGCGCACCTTCTATGCGAGCTTATTGACCCGGGTTCCGTTGCCGGCACGCTGTCGCGTGAGGCAGCCGAGGCTTGTGGACTGCCGGCAGGTCTGCCGGTCATATCGGCGGGGGGCGATCAGCAGTGCGCAGCACTCGGTCTCGGCCTGCTCTCCACCGATACCATTGTCGTGAATACCGGTACCGGTGCGTATGCCATAGGTTTGAGCGACAGGCCGGTCCACGATGCCAGGATGCGCATCTACTGCAATGTGTCGGCAATTCCTTCCCTATATATAACAGAAGCGCCCATGCTCACTGCCGGGGTGCTGTATCGCTGGTTCCGCGATCAGTTCTACCCTCCCACCGGGCCTCATGAAGTACCTTTTGCACAGATCAACCGCGATATTGCTGAATCTCCCCCTGGAGCGCATGGAGTCATTCTCCTGCCTCACTTCAAGGGAGCGGCTGCGCCTTTCTGGAATCCGAGGGCAAAAGGCCATTTCCTCAACCTCGACCTTGCCACCACCAGGGCTGACATGGCACGGGCGGTTCTGGAAGGAATTGCTCTGGAGCTTGCTGAAAATGTGGCTCTGCTGGAAGAGACTGGCAGGCCGGCACGCCGTCTGCTGGTTTCGGGCGGCTTGACAGCTCTCGATGAATTCGTGCAGATCTGCGCGGACTGCTTTGAACGCCCGGTAGAAAAAAGCCGCGACTGCGAGGCTACCGCTCTGGGTGCATGGATCAGTGCGGCTGTGGCAACAGGCCTTTATGGCTCATTCGAAGAGGCGTATGCACAGGCTGTCGATGGTGCGGAGACAACAATAGTCGCTCCCGATAGCGGCCGGTCCGCAGTGTATCGAAGCTTGCAGATGACGCGTCAGCGCCTGTACCGCGCGCTTGCCGACACTGCAGTCTGAAAAAGCCGCGCTCAGTCGAGCACCAGACGAGCCGCTATAAAAGCGTAGCCATTCTCGAGATAGAACTCCTTCACCGCGAGATCGTCGAACAGCTTTCCGGGAACATCCTCGCGAACCAGATATCCCACATCGATCGAGAACGAAGAGCCGAAATAGAAATGAAGCCCGGCTCTGGCCGTGATCCCTGTGCGGATCCTTCCTCCCAGCCCATAATGGGTCGCGAGGTAATTGGAAAACGCTGCATCCTGATTGGTCGAGGGGAAGTGGAAATAGAAGGCAGGCCCGCCGCCCACATATGGTTTGACAAACCCCAGCGGAATGGTCAGGTTGAGGGTTAGCGGCGCGTAGATCAGCGATTCGAAATAGGTCCAATCGGCTTTCTGCACTCCCGCCGCCGAAGGATCGTTATTTTTCAGCGTTGTCCAGGAGACAGGCCCGAACCATTGATTAGCGCTGTCCTTTCCGTAGTATATGTCGCCTAAATAGAGCACATCCGCCCCTACGGAGAACCAGCGGTTCACCGCAAAGCTCACCGTCCCCCCATAGAGGGTATCCTTGATCGACCATGCAGCGATCGTATCGGTCAAATTCGGGCTCAATCCCATGAATCCGACAGATGCATAGGAATCTGCTGGCACAGACCACAACTGAGCTCCGGCAAATACCAGCATCAGCATTGCCAATGCTGCTATTCTCGATTTATTCATGGTACCTCCCTGCCGACAAGTTTTTCGGCCATTTTTTCCAATGAACCTGCTTCACAGTCTACAACCTGCAGAGAATGGCGCACAAGCACATCACTGTCTTTCATGCCCGAACCGGTAAGAACCGCGACCACTCGATCGTTCTGCCTGAGCGCTCCACTCTGCCGCAGGCGGCGCAGGGCAGGAAGCACGGTCGCGCTCGCAGGTTCCAGGAAAAAGCCGGCTCGCGCAAAAAGGCGCTGAGCTTCCAGAATCTCCTCCTCGGCCGCATCCGAGGCAAGCCAGCCATATTGATATGCCTTGGCGATGATCTCATCGCCTCCAGGCGGCCGACCCGAAGAGAGCGCTTCCGCTATGGTACTGAAATTGCTGAAGGGCACCATGGTACGCCTGCCGGTGCGGATCGCGCTCACGATTGGACTGTTGGCTGCAGCCTGAACCACAATCATCCGCGGGAGCCTGGAAATGAGGCCGGCTTCCCTGAGCTCGCGAAAGCCTTTGAAAATGCCTCTAATGTGCCCACAGGCGGAAGTTGGCACGGCAATGAAGTCAGGCACCTCGCCCCCAAGCTGTTCATAGAGCTCGAAGGCTTCGATCTTGTAACCTTCTACCCGGATCGGCCCGTTTCCAGACACAATGCGGATCCCCAGCCTGCCTGCCAGACTGAGTACTCGGGATTTCATGTCGGCATAGTCCGAACCATGAATGCGGACAACCGTGGCTCCGTGCACCGCCATCGCAAGGACCTTTTCCTTCGGTGCGAAATCGGGGAGAAAGACCAGCACCCGCAGTCCTGCCCTCGCCCCATATGCGGCCATCGACTGCCCCATGTTCCCTGTGGATATTGTCGCAGTCAGCCGTTCACTCTGCGAAGCCGACATCATGGCGCACGAAAGAGACCCTCGATCCTTGAAGCTCCATGTTGGATTCACCGTTTCGTTTTTAAGAAGAAGATTATCCAGTCCCGACCATGACTTCAGAAGCGGGCCTGGATCGATCAGGGGTGTCATGCCCTCACCAAGCGAAAGCTCGGGCCGCACCGTTTCAAAAGGAAGAAATTCCGCCCAGCGGGCAGCGACCCAGGACTCAGCAGGCCGAGGACGGGCTTTCTCTATGCCGGGAATCACGACCTCGAGCGATTCGCCATGTTCTGAAAACTCCTCGAGGCGTTCAAAAGGGTATTCCTGGCCGGACTGAGTAGAACGCAGTAATGGCCTCATGGATCCACCTTCAGGCATAGGTCACGCATCGGTTACGATCACCGCGATCATCCTGAGCGAGGTTTCGCCGATGGTTTCGATACTGTGAGTGGCGCCGCCCGTCGTAATGACTGTATCCCCCGGATGGACTTCGACAAGGGTACCATTGTCGTCCACAAGACCCTTTCCTTCGAGAATGAGGTAGTACTCGGTCTCGTGCGTATGGTCATGTCTGCCTATGCTGGCCCCAGGCGGAATGACGATTTCCGCCAGTACGCGCAGATGCTGCTGAAGGGAGCGCCCGCCTACCAGCGTGAGCGTACATTCTCCCCTGCCCCCGCGCATCTGAGGTCTCCCTTCCCGTTCCATTTCGCTTCTCCTCAATACCATGTCACCCTCCTGAATGCAGTGTTCCTGCCTCGATCGATCACTCCACAATGCGGCCAATGCCGGCCTGTTACTTGGGCTCAGACTGAACCATTCTGCCCTGCATCGAGTATACACCAGCGCGGCGCGCAGGACAGCGCATACTGCATGATTGACGCACGCTTTCGCAGATGAGTAGAATTTATATCAAAACAAGAGGGAGGAAACCATGAAAAAAACAATCCCCGCGCTCGTTCTGATAGTCTTTCTGAGCAGTGCCGCCGGTGCCTTTGCACAGTCAGGTACCTCCCCTGCCACCATCAGCATGTGGAACCGAGGCGTATTTAATCTATATGCAAGCGATGGAACCACCAGCCTCGGCCCCAACTGGATGGGCTATGTGCAGGGCGCCTATAACAGCCTGGTTCTCTTCTATGCAATGAAAGACGTAAGCTGGACCATGACCGCCGAATGGGAAGGTGACTGGACAAAGGTCGATTTCACCAAGACAACCTTGAGCGAATTCAGCGGCTCCTACCGGATGTTCGATGGATTTGCCCGCCTTACTGCCGGCAAGGTCCGGTCCGATGGCGGCTTCCGCTTTACCAATTTTGATACCGCCGGTTTTTCCACCCGGATCGCGAATGCAAAAACTGGCATCCTGCTCACCCTGCATCCATGGCCCGGATTTTCCGTGGGAACCTTCCTTCCTGTCCCAGTCGACAGCCAGTCTGCGGCACTCACCTATTCGCGCATGAATTTTGGCGCTTCATGGGAGATTCCGAAAACAGTCATTTTCAAGACGTCGTACCGGATGGAACCCATTGATCCAAACAGCACCAGTCTTCGATATAAAAGCAAGGAGTTTGCAATCGGCGGCCAGCTCACCGCCATACCTAATGTCCTGCTGACGCTCGGCTACCGCTGGCTCGACCTGGCCAACGAACACGACGTGTTTCTCGACACCTCATGGCGCCTGCCGTTCCTGCGTTTGAGTGCCTTTGGATACCTGAGCCTGCAGTCCGGCACAGAACAGGGATTCAAGGTCAATGCCGAATTTCCGATCGTTTCTTCACCTTTTGTCTTCGGGGCCTCTCTCTCCTGGGGCACCGATCCCGAACTCTGGTGGCTCGATGGCTGGAATGGAAACCCATATATCCGCTACGACTTTGGAGGCTCGTCGGTACAGCTCGGAATGGATTTTTCCTACAAGACTTCATTTGCCTATCGCGTACAGCTTTCCTATACAATAGGCTTCTGAAGTTATTCCAGCCCGCGCTGACCTGCGCTGAAATTGAAGCAAAGGGCCTTATCCGCGCGTCTATCTCTTTGAGGGGACCGGCTTATTTTTTTTTCTTGACGAGCCCGGATGACGGCGCTACACTCAGAAAAAAATAAAAAAGGGCGCCCTCCAGATCAAATGTTTTTGTAAAGATTTGTACTTCCTCGAAAGGAGACCGACATGGGGAGCACTGTACCTCAAGGCATGCCTCGGAGTGCAGCCCTCAGACGGCGCCAGCTGTGCGCCGGGCTTATTGCACTCTGCATGCTTTCGATGCTGATGGCATTTTCAAGCTGCAAGGGCTTTTTCCACAGCCAGGGGGCCAGGCTGGAAATCCGTCTCAGCAATGACAAAAATGCGCGAAACCTCGCACCAGCCCTTGATCTGGACATTGTGTCCTACGACATTCACGGGAGCGGGCCGAACGGTGCCTCGTTCGATGCAGGACAGGTAAAAGGAGCCAGCTTTGTGCAGACCGATTTGGTCCCTGGCGATTGGTCCATCTATGCCGAGGGAAGAAATGCCCAGGGCGACATCATGGTCCGCTCTCATACACAGACAGTGACGCTCTCGATCGGCGAAACCAGATCGGTTTATCTGCTCTGCGTGCCGCTTGCGGGGACAGGGCACTTGAGCCTGTCGCTGAGCTGGCCATCCGAGGCGCTCATCGAACCCAGGATCGAGGCGGCATTGGTTCCTCTTGACCAGAATCCTGTGCCGCTCGAATTCACCATCAGCGGAAACAGCGCCCAATGGACAAGCGATCCGCAGGAAGGAATAGCCACCGGCTGTTACACGCTCGAGCTGAGACTGCTCGACGATGCGCGGCCTGGTACTCCCATCTGGACCAAGGTTGAAACAGTGATGATCTACAAGGATGCGCTTACCGAGGGGTCCTGGCCGTTGACGCTGCAGGAAATGGACAGTTCGGGCTTTCCCGTTCTCGTGCTGGGGGTAAAGGCCAATGTTAAAAAGCCGATCGCCATCGAGCTGAGCGGGGGCACTGCCGAACTGCGGGCTGGCTCGCTCATGACGGTACAGGCGAGCGGGGCTCCGGTGCCGGATTCCTGGCGGTGGTATCTTGACGGCACAGCAGTGAATGGGGCGGCGGGCAGTACACTGAGCCTGGGTGATACGCTGAAGCCTGGCAGCGCACACGCGCTGACGGTAATAGGCACAAGGGGCGACATTGCCGGCTCGGCTGAACTGCGGTTCCGCATAAGGACGGTACGCGTGAGCACGCTGGCGGGATCGGGAGCTTCGGGGTCTCTCGACGGCATCGGGGTTGAGGCCGAGTTTTTTTCACCAATAGGTATAGCCGCAGACGCGGCAGGAACGCTCTACGTGGCTGATACAAATAATCACAAGATCCGAAAAATCGAAGCCGGCGGGGCTGTCAGCACGGTGGCGGGGACTGGGCTCCAGGGCTCGACCGATGGTTTGATAACCATAGCAAAGTTCAAATTCCCCCGCGACCTCGCTGTCAGCGCTTCCGGCATCATCTATGTCGCCGATTCAGGCAATCACAAGATCCGCAAGATCACGGCCGACGGCATGGTCAGCACCCTCGCCGGCAGCGGCACGGCAGGCGATCTCGACGGCACCGGTACCAGTGCGCGATTCAACAACCCCAGCGGCATCGCGATCGACGCAGGCGGCAACCTCTATGTGGCCGACACCGGCAACCACAAGATCAGAAAAGTGACGCCGGATGGCGTGGTAACCACCATCGCCGGCTCATCAGCTGGCTTTGCCGACGGAAGCGCCCTCTCGGCCCGCTTTCTCCAGCCTTCCGATATCGCCATCAGCCAATCGGGCGCACTCTATGTCGTCGATACCGGCAATCACCGCATCCGCAGGATCGAATCGGGACAGGTGTCCACGGTTGCAGGCAGCGGCGAAATCGGAAGTACCGATGGCCCGGCACTGCAGGCCAGCTTCCAGTACCCTGCCGGCATCGCCATCGACAGCGACGGCTGTCTCTACATCTCCGATTCCGAAAACAACCTGATCCGCAAAATCTCGCCTGCGGGAAAGGTCATTACCCTGGCAGGCACGGGCAGTGCCGCCTATGCCGACGGCCTCTATCAGAGCTCCGCATTCAACTATCCTGCACGCATCGCCATCTCTCCAGCTGGAGAAACGCTCTACATCGCCGACTCGAACAACCATGTAATCCGCAGTCTCGCGCAATAAAAAAGCCGGGGGCTCCTATGCCCCCGGCTTGCGCGCTGCGCCGCATTGGAAGTACAAATCTGGTAGCACAAAGGAGGGGGGCATGCTCTACATTCAGTCCATTATCCTCGGCATCATACAGGGACTGGCCGAATTCATTCCCATTTCGAGCTCGGCACACCTTGTTATCGTGCCATGGCTCTTCGGCTGGACCAATCCGGCACTGAACAGTCTGACCTTCGATGTCGCCCTCCACCTAGGCACACTGCTCGCCGTCATCATCTATTTCTCAGCGGACTGGGGCCGCCTCATCGCCGCATGGTTCAAGAGCGTGGTGCAATTAAGAATCGGCGACGATCCCGACCGCAGAATGGCATGGTACATCCTTCTGGCATCCATCCCCGGCGGCATTTCGGGCCTGCTCTTTGAATCGAAGATAAGCGACAGCTTCCACTCAAGCCCCATTCCCAGAGGCTCGATGCTGTTCATGGCCGCGGCCATCGTGCTTCTGGCCCTCCTTCTGCTGCTTGCCGACCGCATTGCCACGCATAAAAAATCATTCGGCCAGATAAGGGCGAAAGACGCCCTGTATATCGGTCTTGCGCAGGCGCTCTCCATTATCCCTGGTGTTTCGCGCTCCGGCGCCACCATCACCGCCGGCCTTGCGCTCGGCCTCGAACGCGAAGCCGCCGCTCGCTTTTCCTTTCTTCTGTCCGCACCCATCATCGCAGGCGCAGGTCTCAAGAGCCTGTATGACCTTGCGGGCTATATCCGCTCGGGCGCACCAGCTGGCGCGGAACTCGCGATCTTTCCGATAGGATTCATTTCAGCGGCCATCAGCGGTTTTTTCTGCATCAAATTCCTGCTGAATTACATGAAACAGCATTCGACCTCGGTCTTCGTGTGGTACCGCTTCGCGCTTGCAGCGCTGGTGCTCATCGTGACGCTGGTGCGTGGATAGACCGCAAACGAAGAATAGTGCTCTCAACCTTGTGTAAAGGCAGGCACGAAGGCAGTGGCCGGCGACGGCCTGCCTTTATAATAGACAATATATATTAATTTTTATATTATATTCTCATGATTATTGCTCCGCGCTTCTACCGCGGCCCCTACAAGGCACTTTCGATAGCAATTGTCGCCGGCATTTCGGTTGCCGGATACTTTTTCCCTGCGGCAGGGCTCCTTGTCATCGCCATGATGGTAACCGCCCTGGTGATCAATAGCCGGCAGTCGAGGGGATTCTGCACTTCGGTATGCCCCAATGGACGCTCTCTCTCCGCACTCATCCCGAACCGCACGAATGGCAAGAGCCTGCCGAAGTTCATGGCAGCCAAAGAATTCCGCCGGGCGCTCTGCGGATTCGCCATGTTTTGCATGCTCAACCTGAGCCTGAGATCAGGCGGCGGGCTGGCCAATATCGGAAGAGTGTTCTGGATGATCTACCTGGCTTCGGTTGGCATCAGTTTTGTCTTGGGCGTGCTCTTCAAGCCCCGGGCATGGTGCAGTGTCTGTCCCATGGGCACTCTGCAGGACACCTTACGTTCTAGCCGCTAGCACAGGCGCGCACATACGCTTCCTGCTGCCGCGTCTCGATTGTCCCCGGCCGGGCTGACCTCACCATTGCGATCGCCTCATCGGGCGGAAGGCCAAATTCCACCAGAAGGCGCGCAGCCACCATGCCCGTGCGCCCCAGCCCGCCCATACAGTGCAGGCAGACCTTGCCTCCCCTCGCAAGGACCGAGCGCACAAGACTCCCCTCTCCGCCCCGCCAGCGGCGCTCCCATGCCTCATCGGGAATACCCCCATCGGGAATGGGCAGGCGCAGGTGCACCATGCCCCGGGGCAGTCTTACCTCGAAATCGGCAATCCCCACCTGGTTATACTCATGCTCCTCGATCAGGCTCACCAACAGCTCCGCACCCCAGTCGCGTATCGCGCGCAGATCAACCGAAAGGTCCCTGTCGTGATAGCCCGATGCGCTGGGGCACTTCTTGCCCGGACAGAAGGTCATGCCGATGAGCCCGCCCGTGCCAGGAATCAGCACCGCATCGATATGGATGGGGTTGTTGTGGCTGGTCAGAATCACCACTGGACCTCCTTGGGGGGAAGTGATGGGATGCTTCATGCACATGGGACGCTTTCCAGACCCTATGCTGTCAGTGTCGCCTGTGCCCTCAGTGCCGCTCGGTGTCTATCATGACATGGCAAAACAGGAGAAAAAAGGGGCTCCTTCCAGAGCCCCTTTTGTATGATAGAAGCTTTGGCTTTCAATTAAACTTGATTCTGTAGCCTATCGAAACCCCGGCCATTCCAGACTCAACCGCAGGCACTATGCTGAGTCCTTCGAAATAGTTCAGTGCACCTTTCAGTGTCGAGTTGTAGCGCGAAGTGAAGGTAAAGGGGCGGATGATCTCGAATATCCGTGTGCCTGCCAATGCAATATATCCGAATGTCACCAGCCCTACCCCCCTCGTCGTATAGGGATTATCATAAACAGCAGATGCATAGGTGCTTATGCCTATAAGAACACTTCCCCATCCAACGAGGTCTCCTGTAAGTGCAATCACACCACCAGTGGTATCACCTTCGATAAACGAACCAATACCGGCACCAATCAGAAGATTGACCAAGAATGGCACCCAAGGCTCCTTCTTGAATTCACTATATAGCAGAAGCTTTTCATTTGTATCGAGATTGACCGAAGCCTGCCTGATCCGAACTTCGTTTTTGAATAGACCATCTTTGATCATACCTGCGACCGACGCTGTAGAACTGCCCTGCGCAAAGGCTGTTCCGGCAAAGATAGCGATCAGCAGCACCGCAACCATCTTTTTCATGAATCCTCCTCTTCGACGCCCATGCAGGGCGCCGCACATGAAAAGTGCTTTATCTCTTCGCTCGATGACGGCCTCACTTTTTTCTATCGTTTTTTCTCCGAACATCTTGCAATTATTTTCAGCCGGCTCGTCATCGGAACTTGGCGAGACCCCATTTCTGTAGTGCAGGATTCATGCCAAATAATTCATAAGCTGTGTCATTTTGCGGCAAGCATTATTATTTCTTTCTATATTCTGTATTTAGAAATATCCGAAACCCCTGTCCGCATCGCCACGACCCTGTTTTCATCGCTATGCTCAGCTCGCTTTGCCCCATATTTCGGAACTTTTGTTACTTTACCTGTAACTATCGTTCTGGCTTTTCCTGGCAAAGCCAGCTGCGAGCCTCCACAACACCATCCAGCTATTGCAAAAAAGACCCTTATTCGCATTCTGTGCTTCATATTGAATCTTCACGTCTTGGCTAGCCTCAACCTTCAGGCACAAAGCAGATGTGGTACGATTCCTGCATATGGATTATCATGTATGTCATGTCCAGAAGCATTCTGATAACTTTCATCGGGATGAAAGACCCCTATCCTGCGGACGATGCAACGCCGGGGCCCATCCTGTCGCTCATCAAGACCAGAACTTTCAATGAAATCTTCCTTTTTTGTTCAAGCGCGGCGTTCCTCGAGCGAGCCTATGACCTCGAACACGAGCTGAAAGAAGAACATATTGATGGTAAGGTCAACCCCATCGACCTTCCCATTGCAGATGTCATTTCCTACGAGGAAATCTGGCAAAAACTCATCAGGGCTCTCGACGATATCGATACGCTTATGCCCTCGCGCCTCAACGATTGGCATTTCCTGCTGGACTCCGGCACCCCGCAGATGAAAGCCTGTCTCTTTCTGGCCGGAAAAACAGGGCGCTATAAAACCCGCATCCTTCAGGGGATTCCTCCCTACCATGCCCAGGGCATCTATCGAGTGCGCGACATTACCGATGCGACGCCCTCATTGCCGATACAGCCAGCAGCGCAGAGTATTTCTGGCTTCGTTCGCGAGCCACAAACGCTATTTGAGGGCGCCGCAGGCCAAATCGAATCCAGCGGCATACATCCTTGCCTGCGAGAAGATGCTGAATATACATCCATCATTTCCCGAAGCCCAGGCATGCACGAAGCTGTTCTCCGAGCCGAACGGGCCGCCCGCTACAACGAACCCGTGCTGATCCTCGGCGAGACCGGTACCGGCAAGACTGTACTTGCACGTATGATCCACGAACTGAGCCCGCGCCGAGCTGCACCTTTTATCGAGCTCAACTGCTCGGCAATCCCCGAAGGCCTCGCCGAAAGCACAATCTTTGGCCACGAACGCGGCGCCTTTACCGGAGCCGACAGAGCAAAAACCGGCGCCCTCCGCACCGCGCACCGGGGTACGATATTTCTGGACGAGATCGGCGACCTTCCCCTCCCCGTCCAGGCAAAGCTCCTCAAAGCCCTTGAGGAAAAGACCTTTCTCCCTGTGGGCTCTGACAAGCCTGTCTCAGTCGATGTCCGGGTCATCGCCGCTACCAACAAGGACCTTAAGCGCTTCATCACCGAAGGGGCCTTCCGCCGGGACCTCTACCAGCGCCTCAACGTCATTTCTATCAGCATACCGCCCCTGCGCGAACGCCCCGAAGACATCAACGCGCTCATCGACAAGACACTCACCGACTGGAACATGGAATATGGGGAGCAAAAATGCCTTGCCGAGCCGGCCCGCGCCCTGCTGCGGACCTATCCCTGGCCGGGCAATGTGCGCGAATTGCTCAACGCCATCCGCAGTGCGGCGGCAATCTGCATGCACAATGAAATACAGCCTGAGCACCTGCCCGACGACATACGGCTTTCGGGCCGCGGCTCAGCATCTTTCGAAGAAACCATAGGCAATCTCCCCGAAGGAGGCATCAACCTGCCCGCACGCCTCTTGCAGATCGAATGGGGCTACGTGTCGCGTGCCCTCCGCTCCGCAAATGGCAACCGCGAAGCCGCTGCCCGCATGCTCGGCATTACCGGCCACAGCCTGCGCAAAGCCCTTCGAGAGCGCTTCGCCTCCTTCGTACAGCAGGAAGGATGGGATGAGGAGTGACAATTGCCGCGATTTGACAGCAGCGCTGAGGCAACGTACAATCTATCAACTGGAAATCCTATGGAAAAACGCTACAGACTATCCTTTACCGCGGGCGGGCTGTTGTACCGGGAGACTGTTGAACTTGCTGAAGGCATCCTGAGTCAGCAGAAGCCCGATTGGGAAGCCATACGCACCCAAGTCTTTTCAGGCACGCTCCTCCATGCTACCCGGGCATCGAGCAGACTGAGATATTTCCATGAAATCAGACAACGCTTCAAATCAGCACACGAATTCGAGCTTGCATGGATCGCCAGCGAACAGGAAAGCGCACGTCTCGCAATCTTTGCCCTTTGCTGCAGGCATTACCGTTTTCTGGGCGATTTCATGGAACAGATCGTACTGCCCAAAATTGTCCTCGGCGACACCATCCTGACATACGCCGATTTCTACTCATTCTTCGAAACAAGCGCAGAAACCCATCCCCAACTCCGCGCCATCACCGAATCCAGCCGCAGAAAGGTCCAGTCAGTCACCTTCCGCATGCTCGCCGAGGCTGGCCTGATGGATTCAAGGACGAAAACCATCTCTGAGCCCATGGTCCCTCAGGATTTGGCGGAGCACTATCGCCAAGCAGGAGATTATCCCGCACTGAGGCATCTTCTCCAGGACGAAGGAGTACATACATGGACCAGAACCGTCTAGAAACGCTGTTCAAGATACTCTCCGACCCCAGGTTCCTCCAGAAAGAAGGGCTTAGCAACGAGGTCCCCTATTTCATAGAGACATATGACATCAGAAACCAGACAGCCGAATACCGCGGCATCCAAGCGCTCGCAAGACGGCTCGAAAGCGCGGGAATCCCTGTCGCGGTGTTTGGACTGTATGATTTTGTTATCGAATACTTTAAGGCAGGAAACGAACTCGAAACTCTCTTCGAAGCAGAAAAAACGGTCGACAAAGCAGTATTGCTCGAAGAAATGATCAAAATGCTTTCGGTAGAATACGTCATCGTCCCTGCAATCGCCGACCGGGCCAGAGAAAGGGAAGCCCGCCTCGTCTTTCTCTATCAGGCAGGCGAAGTCTACCCCTACCTCAGAATTCATGAAATTCTGAGCATACTCCAGACCGCGCTCTCCGACCGTCCGGTCATCGTCTTTTTCCCCGGAACCTACACTACATCCTACCGAGACGGTTTCAAACTGAGCCTTTTCGGGACACAAACCGCCCGCTACTACCGCGCGTTCAAGCTCGATGATCATCTCGTCAGGAGGACGTATTAAATGAAAATTAAAATCAGTGAAATACTCAGCAAAGACATAACCCGCTCCATCGATGGAGTGATCAAGGCCGGAGACGAAAGCCACATCCTTCAGGAAGTCGAAGAGTACGTCATCACCAGGGAAATTGACCGTGAATTGCGCAAATTCGTCGAATACTACGGCAAATCCATCCAGGACGGCGCAAAATTCCCTTTCAATGGCGTATGGATTTCCGGCTATTTCGGCTCGGGAAAGTCCCACCTGCTCAAAATGCTCTCCCTTTTGCTGGCGAATCGCCTCATCGACAGCACCAGTGTGAAAGATATTTTCCTGTCGAAAATTACCGACGCCATATTCCGGGCAGATTTCGAAAAAATCATCGATCATCCCTCAACAAGCATCCTTTTCAATATCGAACAGATGGCCGAGAGCGCCAGGAATCGATCCTATGATCCTGTGCTCTTCGCTTTCTGGCGCATGTTCAACAGAATGCGGGGCTATTACGACGAATCAGGGCCCCTCGCCAACTTCGAGCGTCATCTGGACGAAGAAAGACAGCTGGATACATTCAAAGAGTTCTATTTCAAAAAAATGGTGTTCCCTGGAATGATGCCCGGCCCAAAGCACTGCTGATCGGCCGCCGCACCTTTGTCAGCACTCTCGCCGAATTCCAGGGCATTCCGGAAGCCGATGCCTTGAGAATCATCGAGAATTACGAGAAAACCTTCTCGCTCAGCGTAGACAGCTTCTGCACAGATGTCGCCAACTGGCTGGCGAGCAGGCCGCAGAAAAACCACCGCCTCAATTTCTTTGTCGATGAAGTAGGCCAGTTTATCGCAGGCAACGTGAACTACATGCTGTCCCTGCAGACCATCACCGAGACCCTCGGCGTAAAAACCAACGAACGCGCATGGGTTTTCGTGACCAGCCAGGAAGCCATCGATAAAATAGTCGGTGACAGAACACACCAGCAATCTACGGATTTTTCAAAAATCATCGCCCGCTTCAAGTTCAGAATCGCATTGAGCTCAGCAGACGTCCGCGAAGTCATCCAGCGCCGCCTCCTTGAAAAGAATGAACGCGGCACCGAGCTTCTGCGCGATTTCTATCACACCGAAAAGGAGAGCATGCGCACGGTATTCAGCTTCCGTGAGGGAGCCCAGAATGCAGCCTACAAGCACGAAGAAGACTTTGTCTATTCCTATCCTTTCCCTGCCTATCAGTATGATCTTCTTCAGCAGGCACTCCATGGTCTCGGAGAGCATAACGCGTTCATAGGCAGGCATGTGTCGCGCGGCGAACGCTCCATGCTGGAAATGTTCCAGGATGTCGGGAAAATCTACAAGGACAAGGAACTGTATTCCTTTGCCCCCTTTGACGCCATGTATGAGGGCATACGCAGTACGCTGGACACAGGCCTCATCATGGCCATAAGCCAGGCCGAGCACAATCTGGACAATCCCCTTGCCATCCGCATCCTCAAAGCCCTGCTCCTCATTAAGTATGTGAGAGGCTTCCGAGCCACCTTCGAGAACCTGAAAGTACTTCTGACAGAACATCTCGATGGCAATGGCCCCCAATTCGAAAGCGAACTGCGCGAAGCTCTCTCCCAGCTCGAGCGTCAGACCTACATCCGCCGCACGGGCGAGATCTATGAGTATCTGACCAATGACGAAAAAGACGCAGAAGAAGAAATCCAGAGGATTTCCATCGACTGTGCGCAGTACCGAAAATTCCTCGGAGACCAGCTGTTCGGCGAAATCATCAAGACCTCGAAAATCAGATATGAAGAGACAGGCGAAGATTACCCCTTTCAGAAAGCCGTAGATGACGAAACACCCAGGGGACAGGGTGAGCTGGTCATTCGGCTCATCACTCCCTGGCACCCTGATGCTGACAATCGAACCGCTATACTCGTCCGTGCCATGGGGCGCAAGGAACTACTGATCTTCCTTCCTGACGATGCCAGTTTCATGGAAGAACTTGAAACCTACTACAAGACAGATAGCTGGCTGAAAATGATCGATGCCAATCAGCCTAAATATGCGCGGATTGTTGCCGATAAGCGCGCCCATAATGCAGAACGCATCAAATCGCTCCGCGAACGCATGAAAGCGCTTGCCGGGTCTGCAGAATTTGCCGCAGGCGATGAAGAAATCACGGTAAACGGAGCTACCGCTATCGATCGCATTGAACGAGCTTTCCAGGAACTCGTGCGCCGTTCGTATCCCAACCTGAAGATGATCAAGGTCCACTATACCCAGGAATCGCTGAGAAACATTCTCTATCGGACAGAAGGCCTCCTTGAAGATCCATCGTTCGAGACTACCGAGGCGGAAACCGAAATGATGTCGTGGATACAGCGCACATTCGCCGCTTCTGAAGCGATAACCCTTGCCTCGCTCAAGGAGGAATTTTCGCGCGGCAGTTATGGCTGGTACGAATGGGCAATCCTCTGCACTGTTGCGCTCCTGTTCATGCACCAGGAAATTGAACTTTCCCGCGCAACAGAAATCTTGGGACGCGATGAAGTCTTCAATATCCTGAACCAGAACCGCGGTCACGAATCAGTGAGCATCAAACCAGCTCCCAAGGTATCCAAGGCTGATGTCGAGCGGCTCAAGAAACTGCATCTGGATCTTTTCCATAAAGTCAACGAAAAGAAAACACCCAAGGAATGCGGGATAGACTTTAAAAACGAGCTTTTAGAACTCCGAAAAAGACTCGACGATGAAATCAGCAAAGCCCCCAATTTTCCCTTCCTCGAGAGCTTGCGGAACGCTTCCCTCCAGCTGGAAACACTGCTCAAGCGGGAATGGCACTATTTTCTTGAAAAATACACTGAATATGCGGACAATCTGCGGAAGCTTATTGAGGATACCGTCGAACCTGCTTTGACCTTCCTGAAGGGCCCCAATGTCCAAACCTGGAAAAAAATCGACGATTGGTTCAATGAAAACCATGACAACCTGAACGAGCTGGAAATGGAGAGCGCCATAGAGGCAATCAAAGCGTACCGCGCAAGTCCCGACCTGTACAGAACCAGCGATACCAGGCATGCCAAAGAGCTCTGGACAAGCCTTGCGGCCAAGCAGAAACAGCTTCTTGAGTCAATGAGGGCGGATACAGCCCGGAAGATATCAAGCTCTCTCCAACAGCTCGAAGAAAGCAAGGATTGGCACAGCGCATCCGAGGAAACCCGCAATGCTATCAGAGCAGAATTCGACAGACTCAGAGAGCAGAGCGAACATGCCCGCAGTTTTGGTACAATCCGCGATATTGGATTTACTAAAGCCAACAAAGCTTACGAAGCTGCACTCCGCAGGCTTGCCCCGCGAATTATTGGCCCTTATCCACCGTCGCAGGAGCAGTATGCCACTGCCGAAGAACGAAAAGTTCCTTATGGCAAGCCCATCCTCAAAACTGAGCAGGATGTCGATGACTACGCCGAGGCTTTGGCCATAAGGTGGAAAGAGCTGATACGGCAAGGCAAACACATACATCTGTAATACAGAAAAAAGGAGCCGCTGCATGAACCTCAACACCCTCAAGAAATTCGCCCAGGAGATGCGCCGGGACTTCATGGCCCAGGTAGCCGCCCGGCTTGACTATGTGCTGACCCACGATGACGAGTACCTCCGCGCTCATGCCGCAGAAAAGCGCGCCATTATCGAAAAAAAGAACAAGCTTGGCGACGAAGCCCTGATTGAGGAAGCGGCCTACCTCTGGTTCAACCGCCTTGCGGCCTTCCGCTACATGGACGCCCGCGGCTTTACCAGCCCCCGCATTGTCTCACCCCGGCCGGGCGAAACCCAGCCGGAACTCCTCTCCGACATCAAGGCCGGCAGAATTCCCCCAACAACCGGCCATTTGAGGGAACGCTTCGACGGCCTTCTGTCCGGCAGAATCCGCTCCAGCCAGCCTGACCGGGAGGTGTACAAGGAAGCCCTGCTTGCCGCGTGCAACGCCTGGGCAGCCTCCATGCCCTGGCTCTTCAAGAAGGTTGATGACTGGGCAGGTCTGCTTCTGCCCCAGGATCTGCTGTCTCCCAGCTCCCTTGTGGTACGCATGGTGGAAGGTCTTTCGGAAGAAGATTGCGCCCAGGGTGTGGAGATCATCGGCTGGCTCTATCAATTTTACATTTCCGAAAAAAAGGACGAGGTATTCGCGGCCCTCAAGAAGAATGTCAAGATCACCAAGGAGAACATCCCCGCCGCAACCCAGCTCTTTACGCCCCATTGGATTGTCCGCTTCATGGTGGAAAACTCACTGGGCCGGCTCTGGCTTCTCAATCATCCCGAATCGCGCCTTAAGGAGCGCATGAAGTACTATGTCGAGTCGGACCCCGAACCGGATTTTCTGCAGGTGAAAGACCCTGCCCAAATCAAATGTCTGGATCCCTGCTGCGGCTCGGGGCATATTCTGGCCTACTTCTTTGAGCTCCTCTACGCCATGTACGAGGAAGAAGGCTACGCTCCCCAGGAGATACCTTCCCTCATCGTACAGAACAATATCTTCGGCATCGATATTGATGAACGGGCGGCGGAGCTTGCGGCTTTTACGGTGGCCATGGTGGCCCGGGAAAAGGACCGGCGCTTCTTTGAGCGGGGCGTGGTGCCAAATGTCATTGCCATGAAGGATATCCAGGTGGATCTGCGCAGGCTGAACGTGCGGCTGTCGCCGGATCTGCAGGAAAGTCTGGAACTGCTGAAGGAAGGCAGAAACTACGGCTCCCTCATTCCTGTGCCCGCCGGTGCGGCCGGAGAAATTGCCGAGGTGGAGCGCGCCCTGTCTGAACACCGTCTGGACAGCCTCTTCGACACCGCCGAGCGGGACGACCTGGCCGCCGCCTTCCGGATTCTCGAATACCTGGAACCCCGCTACCACGTGGTGGTCACAAATCCGCCGTATATGGGGATGAGCAACGCGAATCCTGAGCTGAAATCTTTTGTAGGGAAAAGATTTCCGGACTCTAAAGCCGATCTTTTTGCGGCGTTCATGGAACGCTGTCTCATGGCGCTTCTGCCAAAAGGCTACATGGGGATGATCAACCAGCAAAGTTGGATGTTCCTTTCGAGTTTCGAAAATCTCAGAAAGAAAATAATCAACAACGATACCATAGCTGCGATGGCTCATCTGGGAGCAAGAGCCTTTGAAACGATTGGCGGCGAAGTCGTCCAATCAACCATGTTTGTTGTAAGTAAAAGGCCATCTCTGGGTTATAAAGGAAGTTATATCCGGTTAGTCGATGATAAGAACGCAGAAAGCCAGCAGAAAAAAACCGAAGAAGCCCTCGCCAATCCAAACTGCGGATGGTTCTACCGCGCCGACCAGCGCGATTTTCAAAAGATCCCCGGAAGCCCGATTGCGTATTGGTTTATTCATATCTTAACAAACAATAAAATAGCTAATAATCTTATTCTTTCGTCACTTATAAAAAGAATTGGAAAAAACATAACAGGAGATAATAATAGATTTCAAAGAAAAATTTGGGAAATATCAAAAAGAACAATCAATGTAAGATGGAAAAAAATTGCAAAAGGTGGTGGTTATCGTAAATGGTATGGTTGTATTGAAGATGTATTTGATATATCAGATGACGCAATAAAATACTATAATATAAATAAGTCTTCAAGTTTAATCGATCCAAGCTTGATTGGCGAAAAGGGCATAGTTTGGGGGTTAATAACATCATCTAAACCAAGCTTTCGCTTATTAAACAAAGAAGAAACAATTAGTGATGTCGGCATATTTCTAAAAAAGAATAATGTTAGTATCTTAATAGTCCTTGCAAATTTAAACTCATTTTTTGCCTATCAATATTTAATTTCCTTAAACCCAACATTAAATTGGCCACAAGAAACAGTTGGTAAGCTTCCAATATCATGTGAAATTAATGCAAAAATAATCTCTTCTTGCATCTCCCACTCCAAATCCGACTGGGACCTTCGTGAAACCTCCTGGGACTTCCGGCGCTCGCCTCTGCTCACCGACTATACGGCCCCGCGCATCGAGACGGTCATCGACGAAAACCTGACCGACTGGAGCTGGCCCAGCGCCTTTGCGAGCGGAACCCAGATCAAACTGCGCGACCAGGCCGAATCCTTCAAGAAACACTGGACTGAACTCTTCCGGGAGCTTCACCGCAACGAAGAAGAAAACAACCGAATCTTCATCGATCTCTACGGCCTTCAGGACGAGCTGAGCCCCGAGGTGCCCTATACCGAAATCACCATCTTGCAGGATGAGCTTGTCGAATCCGCCCGCAGGGAAAACCGCATCGAGTTCGATGAATCCGTCCTTGCCCGGCAGTTTGTCTCCTACGGCGTGGGCTGTCTCATGGGCCGCTATTCGGTGGAACAGGACGGCCTCATCCTTGCCGACGCGGGCGCCACCTTGGACGACTTCCGCGTCAAGGTTCCCAACGCCCGCTTCCTTCCCGACCCGGACGGCATCCTCCCCCTGACCGACGAAGACGACTTCCCCGATGACCTACCTACCGCCTTCAAGTCCTGGCTCCGCTTCATTTCAGGCCAGCACTACGAGGAGAACCTCCGCTGGATCGAGGAGCGCCTGGGGAGGGACCTCAGAACCTACTTCATCCGCGATTTCTACAAGGAACATGTCAGGCGCTACAAGAACCGCCCCATCTACTGGATGGTCTCTTCTCCCTCGGGGGCTTTCCGTGCCCTTATGTACCTGCACCGCTACACCAGGGACAGTGTCGGCAGGATCCTCAATGACTACCTGCGCCCCTACCGCACCAAACTCGAGCAGAAACTGCGCTCCCTCGCCGCCGTCATCGATGATGCATCGAGCACCCAGAGTGAAAAGACCAAAGCCCGCAAGCGCTATGCACAGCTTCAGAAATACCTTGCCGAAATAGACCTCTGGGAGAAGGAAGCCGTCTACCCCCTCGCCCTCCACCGCATCGAGCTCGACCTGGACGACGGCGTCAAAGTCAACTACTGCAAGCTCTCTTCAATCCTTGAACCAGTAAAACAGCTCGAGGCAAAGGAGGAAGAGTAAAGTCCCATGTTTCTCATGTATGTTGATGAAAGCGGAGACTGCGGCACCAATAATTCAAAGACAACCAGTTTTTTCTTGACTGGAGTTGTCATTCATGAAAGCTATTGGCATCAAACCTTAAACTCATTGGTGGATTTTCGAAAGGAAATTAGAAGTACAACAGGCTGGAGAATCAGGCATGAAATTCATGCACAAGAAATGGTAAATGGTCGTGTTTCTCATAATCAGAATATTCCCAGAAATATACGATTCTTAATTCTAAAGAATTTTATTGAGTGGATCGCAATGCAAGATAAAATGAGAATTATTACCGTTTGCGTCGACAAGAAAAATCAAAAAGAATCTTCCAAAGTTTTCGAGCGTGCCTGGACCGCACTTATTCAGCGTTTTGAAAACACTATAAAGAATAATAATTTCCCCATTCCAGAAAATAAGAAAGTGCCTGAAAACGGTCTCGTCATTGTGGATAGTACAAATGCTGAAGAATTACGCAAGATTATTAGAAAAATGCGGCGATACAACCCAGTGCCAAATCAGTCAGGAATTGGTTATAGAGATTTGCCAATTGAAAATATAATCGAAGACCCTTTTGTGCGTAATTCGGAGCATTCTTATTTTATTCAGATTGCTGATGTCTGTGCTTACTTTGCACGCCAATATTACGATCCTAACAAAGTTGTCAAAAAGCAAGGCGCAAGAAAATACGTAAGCGCTAATTTCACCCCGTTGGGTAAAAATTAGTAAGCACCCGGCGCCAGCCGGTACGGCAAGAGCGCGCGCCTCTCTTCAAGACTCTTTGCTTTCGGAAGCTTATCGAAAAGATAGCA
>Ga0073932_1000307_pt1 | contig 126088 bp, 111 predicted proteins | sample DewCreD2012metaG_FD_76967 | JGI IMG/M metagenome (GOLD analysis project Ga0073932, IMG submission 76967) | Hot spring sediment bacterial and archeal communities from British Columbia, Canada, to study Microbial Dark Matter (Phase II) - Dewar... ...
GTTCACCAGCAATACGTCCACCGCATCCTCCCTCCGCCCGCGCCCAACCAAACCCCGCCGCACGATTTCGTCTACGTTCGGATACTCCGCCATCCGCAGCTTCGCCAACCGCCGCGTACCTAGATTGTCTCTCGGGTTCGTACCACTTTCGCTCATTTTATTCACTCCTTGTCTGTCGCCGCTCGTGACGGCGCTTCCATGTATAATTATTTGGATGTTCCCGGCGCTATTTCTCGACCGCGATGGCGTGATCATCGAAAACCGCGCCAGCTATGTACAGAGTTGGGCTGATGTCCGCTTCTACCCGGGCGCGCTGGAAGCGCTGCGCAAGGCGAAATCCAGCCCCTATAAAATCGTCATCGTGACCAACCAATCGGCTGTTGGCAGGGGTATTATCTCTCAGCAAACCGCCGATGAGATCAACCGTCGCCTGGTCAAGACCATCGAAGAACACGGCGGTCGGGTGGACGGCTTGTTCATGTGTCCGCACGCCCCTTCCGATGGCTGTGCCTGCCGTAAACCGGCGCCGGGGCTGTTGCTGCAAGCCGCCCAGGCGCTATCCCTCGACCTTGGACAATCCATATTGATCGGCGACGCGTTGAGCGACCTGCAAGCCGGACAAGCCGCCGGCATTCGCCAGACTGTATTGGTGCGAACCGGGCGCGGCAGCGAACAGGAGCGCCTAGTCGTCCCCGGCACATTGAAACCCTTCTTAACGTTCGATTCGCTGGAGCAAGCCCTGGCTGCGCTCATCCCTCCGAGTTGAGAGAGCAAGCAGGAGCACTGCTGCGATCAGTAAGCCCCATGCCCTTTGAATACCACCGGGATGGTTTGCAGGATCAATTGCAAGTCCAACCAGATACTCCAGTTGCGGATGTAGTACATATCCAGCCGCACCCGCTCAGCATAGGTCACATCCGAGCGGCCACTTACCTGCCACAAGCCGGTCAACCCCGGGCGCACTGTCAGCAGGTTGATATCCCAACGATCGTACATGGCGATCTCTGCAGGAGAAATCATGCGCGGACCAACCAGCGCCATCTCTCCCCTGAGGACATTGAATAACTGCGGCAACTCATCCAGGCTGTACTTACGCAGCCATTTTCCCACCCTTGTCACCCGTGGGTCTTCCTTGAGTTTGTGAGTGCTAGCCAGTTCACGCTGCAACTCCGGATGCGCCGCCAAGATTTCATCTCCATTAACATACATGCTACGGAACTTAAAAGCGTCGAACTGGCTGCCGTTTACGCCCATCACCCGGCGGCGGTGAATGATAGGACCCGGGGAGTCGAGTTTGATGGCAATCGCCAGCGTCAGCAAAAGAGGCCAGATGAAGAACAATCCAATCAGGGTCAGGCTGTAATCCAACAACAGCTTCAAGACCCGATCAACACCGGTCAGGCGCACGGGATTCACCCCCACCAGAGGTACGTATGCGAAATCTTTCACCGTCAAGCCGGTGGTGATAATCTCATAAAGCCCGGAGGACATACGCACATTGACCTGGCTGCTCACGCCATAACGCTGGAAAATATCCAGCAAGCTGTCGCGGGAAGAGATGGCGCTGGAAGCCAGAATGATTTCCTCCACTCCATAGAGCTGAATAATTTGTTCGAGTTGATCCGCAGCCCCCAGACAAGGCAGATTTTGGGTGATGGGCTCGCCGGCAGAAACCTTTTTATCCACAAAACCGATAACATGAAAACCAGAGGTTTTCCACCTGGTAAGCTGTTCAGCCAGATGACGACCTTCCTCGTTAGCACCAACGATCACGGCTGGCGAAAGGTAGTAGCCATGCTGGCGCAGGAAATAGATCAGCCGACGCAAGCCAAAGCGCCCCAGTGAAACCAGAAAGAAAGCCAGCGCCCAGGCTATCAATAGCCAACCACGGGCAAAGATGAATTCTGGCAACAAGAAACCCGCTGCAATCAACAGGAACATGCCGATCGTTGTGGCATTGAACACCAGCGAGTATTCGTTTGTCCCGCCGAGCAGATTCTGCCGGTTGTACAGTCCCACCACAGCAAAGATAGCCAGCCAAATCGGGAGCAGGATGAATACCAGCAATCGGTAAAAAGCAAACGACGCCAGCACCTGCTCCTCGAAGAGCGGTAAGGCAAGTTCAAAGCGGATGAAATAAGCCAGGCGGAACGCCAGACCGATCATCAAGAAATCATTTACAACCAGACCAGCAGTGTACAGACGCCATTGCCAGTGACGTGGCAGATACCTGGTTGCCTGCGCTATCTTTACTGCCAATACTGATCCTTCAAACAGGGCATTTTTACCCGGTGCAGTCGTTTGCATTGTCTCTCTCCCCTGATTGCCGAGTGAGCCGTCAGGCAAATTTTATAAATATTATCAGATAAATCTAATTAGGTCAAGCCAGGATTGATTTAATAACCAACAATTAACACAAAACGCCGCCCCTCATGGAGCGGCGTTTGGCAAAGCTTGCTCTAATTAACCTTCACGAAATTCGCCTTCGATCACTTCACCCTCTTCTGTGCCGCGCCCGCTGCCGTTTCCGCCAGCGTAGCCTGCCCCAGGCTGAGCGCTTTGCTGAGCGTAGAGCTGCTGGCTGAGGGAATGGAAAGCGTACTGGAGATCATCATGCAGGCGCTTGATGTTGCCTGCATCGTCGCCTTTGATCGCTTCTCGTAAAGCGTTGATCTTGCCTTGAATATTATCGCGTTCTCCAGCGGATACCTTGTCACCAAGCTCGCGCAATACTTTTTCCGTTTGGTAAATCAGGTTATCTGCCATATTGCGCGTTTCAGCCAGTTCACGGCGACGACGATCTTCTGCTTCGTGCTGGCGCGCCTCGTTAACCATCCGCTCGATTTCAGCCTTGTCCAGATTGGTCGAAGCGGTGATCGTTACTTTTTGCTCTTTGCCGGTCGCTTTATCACGCGCGGTCACGTTGAGGATACCGTTGGCGTCGATGTCAAACGTGACTTCGATCTGCGGGACACCGCGCGGCGCCAGCGGGATTCCCTCCAGGCGAAAACGCCCCAGACTCATGTTGTCCGCTGCCATGGGACGCTCCCCTTGCAGGACATGGATGTCCACCGCGGTCTGGTTATCCTCTGCGGTCGAGAAAATCTCGCTCCGGCGCACCGGGATGGTTGTATTGCGCTCGATCAGGACGGTCATCACACCGCCCAGCGTTTCCACGCCCAAGGAGAGCGGGGTCACATCCAGCAACAGGACGTCCTTTACATCGCCGCCCAGCACGCCAGCCTGGATCGCCGCTCCAATCGCGACCACCTCATCCGGATTGACGCCCTTGTGCGGCTCTTTGCCGGTCAAAGAGCGCACCAGTTCCTGCACCATAGGCATACGCGTGGCGCCACCAACCAACACCACCTCATCCACGTCGCGGGCGGTCAGATTGGCATCTTTCAAGGCGGCATTGAACGGACCGCGCAACCGCTCTACCAAATCCTCGGTAAGCTGTTCGAACTTCGCCCGCGTCAGCTTCATTTGCAGATGCTTGGGTCCAGAAGCGTCAGCGGTGATGTAGGGCAGGTTGATCTCCGTCTCCATCAAAGTGGAAAGCTCGATCTTTGCTTTTTCGGCTGCCTCGCGCAGGCGCTGCAAAGCCTGGCGGTCTGTGCGCAGATCGATGCCGGTTTCGCGCTTGAACTCATCGGCGACCCAGTTTACGATGCGTTGATCCCAATCGTCTCCACCCAGGTGGGTATCGCCGTTGGTGGAGCGCACCTCGATTACGCCTTCCCCGACATCCAGGATGCTCACGTCGAACGTGCCGCCACCCAGGTCGAAGACCAGGATGGTTTCGTTCTTCTTCTTATCGAGCCCATAAGCCAGGGCGGCTGCTGTGGGTTCATTAATGATGCGCAACACTTCCAAGCCTGCAATCTTGCCGGCGTCTTTAGTTGCCTGGCGCTGGCTATCGTTGAAATACGCCGGGACGGTGATAACAGCCTTGGTGACCGGTTCGCCCAGATATGCCTCTGCATCCGCTTTAAGCTTACCCAGAATCATGGCTGAGATTTCCTGTGGCGTATACTCGCGACCGGTGATCGGCAGACGGACACGCGCATCGCCCGCCGGTCCTCTGACCACCTGATAGGAAACCATCCGTCGCTCGGTTTCCACCTCGTCATAGCGCCGTCCCATGAAGCGCTTGATAGAATAGACGGTGTTCTCTGGGTTGACCACCGCCTGACGCTTGGCGGTTTGTCCAACCAAGCGTTCGTGGTTCTTGTTATAGGCTACCACCGATGGCAGCAGCCGCGAACCCTCGGCGGTTGGAATCACCGTCGGCTCCCCGCCTTCCATTACGGCTACCACACTGTTGGTAGTGCCCAGATCAATACCAATAATCTTCGACATGTTGCTCTCCTCATAAACGAAAGACTTAGAAATTCTTGCTTAACCATATAACCCTTTTGCAAGAACAACGTTAACATCGTGTTGGAGAGACATCAATATTACGCTGAGGCTCAGAAAAGGAAGTGCTTAATCTGGGATGGAAAAACTCGCACCAGGTCTGTTTCACGCGCCTTGCAATTCATTAAGGATTCGCGCTGGCATCGGGTGGAATGCCCCCGAAACCGGCTTGCCAAACCGCACATGTGGGGGAGGCAAGCAGCATCTCTCCCACGTGTAGGGATAGGTGGGAGCGGAAGGCTTTCACCACGACCGCCAATGGTTTCTGGTCAGCCTTTAACAATCTTGTACCTTAAAGTATTGGGAAATTTTAAGAACGCGTAGGTTTCGCGACTTGCAACCTGTGGGCATCTTCTGCTAGAATGTACCTGGCACGAGAATTTCGCTCTTAGGGGGCGGTCCCTCGTCTCAGGCGACCGATTTTCTCTGGGTTATCACAACAGATCAGATTGGGTTTTTCCCTTCCCGGGAATACGGCAGGGGCAAGGTGATCTGTCGCTGTAATCCAAACCGAGAGGAGTAGGGCACGATGAAACCAGATCAAGCCTGGCAAGCCGCACTCGGACAACTAGAACTGGAAATGCCCAAAGCTGCTTTTGACACCTGGGTGAGAGACACACAACTGCTGGCTTACGAAGACGGCAGCTTTATTATCGGCGTGCAGAACGCCTATGCCCGCGATTGGCTGCATAGCCGGCTCACCAGCAAGGTTACGCGTTTGCTCAGCGGGATTGCCAACCGCACGGTGGAGGTTCGCTTTGTTGTCTGGCAAAAACCCGCCGATGCGGTCGAGGAGCTCGAAATTCAGCCAGCCAAAACCACACCGCCACCCGAACTTGGTCTCTCGAACGGGAACTCCAGCGTCCCAGCGACGCTCAACCCGCGTTATACGTTCGATAACTTCATCGTTGGTCCAAGTAACCGCCTGGCACACGCTGCCTGTTTGGCGGTTGCCGAACGTCCCGCACAGGCTTACAACCCCCTCTTTCTGTACGGCGGTGTTGGCCTCGGCAAAACGCACCTGCTGCATGCGATCGGCAATCTGTGCGCGCAGCGCGGCTTGCAGGTGCTCTACGTCTCTTCGGAGGAGTTCACCAACGATTTGATCAACGCCATCCGTACGCACACCACACAGAGTTTTCGCGAAAAGTATCGCTTTACCGATCTCCTGTTGATCGACGACATCCAGTTTATCGCCGGCAAGGAATCCACCCAGGAGGAGTTCTTCCACACATTCAACACCTTGCATGGGCAGAACAAGCAGGTGGTCATCACATCCGACAGACCGCCCAAGGCGATGATCACCCTGGAAGAGCGCCTGCGCTCGCGCTTCGAATGGGGGCTCACGGCTGACATTCAGCTTCCGGATTTCGAGACGCGCATGGCTATCCTGCGCGTCAAGGCAGAGCGAGCGGGTTGTCGTATTTCGGACGAGATCCTGGCGATCATCGCCCGCCGCTTCCAATCCAACATCCGCGAGCTGGAAGGTGCGCTGACCCGCATCGCAGCCTTTGCCAACCTGAGCGGGCTGCCGATTACCCCAGCCCTGGTTGACACCGCCCTGGCAGATCTGCTACCACGCCATACCGAAGTGCAGCCCGCCGAAGTGGTGCGCAAAGTGGCTGAAGCCTTTGGCGTTCCCATGGATCGTCTGCTCGGACGGGATCGTTCGCGTGAGGTGGCTCTGCCGCGCCAGATCGCCATGTACCTGTTGCGCCAGGAAGCGAATATTTCCTTGCCGCAAATTGGCGAGGTGCTCGGCGGGCGCGACCACACCACAGTGATTCACGGCTGCGAGAAGATCGCCGATTTGCTGGAGCGCGATGATCGCCTGCGACGCCAGGTAGTCGAAATCCGTGATCAACTCTACGGAAAAGCCCCCCTGGCAGTCACTTGAAGTTCTGATCCCATGAAGCACCCCGCAGCAATCAAATTGCTGCGGGGTGCGTGCATTATACTCCACAGACGCCTGACCGGCAGGGCTGCTTCAGCTCAACCGTTTCAAGCGCTGGCGCATCACCCGCAACCAGGCTTCCACACGGCGCAAGCCGCGCAACCAAGGGACGCGTGCAGATGGCACACCGCTTTCTCCTTCAGGCCACGGCTCAAGGTCAAACATCTTGCGCAGGATATAACGCCCTACCAGGTTGATGGTCGCCAGCACGGGCGCCGCCAGAACCAAGCCGATGATGCCGATCAAATTGGTGGCGATGATCGCCGCCAGCAACACTCCTGCCGGGTGCACCCCAAGGGCATCGCCAAAGATGCGCGGCGAGATCAACTGGTCGAAGACCTGATCCACCACCACCGCGATTATGACGATCAGCCCGACGTACTTCCACTGCTCCAATCCGAAATAGTTGCCCCCTTGAAAGAACGCCACCGCTACCAACGTCGCCCAGGCGACGAAAGGACCCACATAGGGGACGAATCGCGCCAGTCCAGCCAGAATGGCAATGCCCAGTGCATAACGCACGCCCAGCGAAGTTAACAGGATGGTGTAGGTAATCATCACCAAAAAGATGATGATCATCTGGCCGCGCAAATAGGCATTCCAGATCTTCCGTAACTCAATACCCAGACGACGCAGGTCTTCCGAATAACCCGGGATTTCTGTTACAGTCACCTGACTCGACACACGCCCGGCGTCTGCCAGCAGAAAATAAGCGATCACCAATACAAACAGCGCCCAACCCAGGGTGGTAATGGCGCTGGTTGCCAGGGTGCTCACCAGGCTGCCCAGGCGTCCGAGAACGGGCTGCACCACCGAGATCACCTGGTTGGTCAACGCCTGCAAATCATATTGCTGGAGGTCAAATTCAAAAGGTCCAAACTGATATACCCGAGACGACAAGTCGGCGACAATCGCCGGCAAGTCAGCGGTGAGCTGACGCACGAAATATATCAGGCTCTGCACCTGCTGTACGATCGTGATGCCCAACACGGCAACTATCCCCCCGAAGATGATCACGACCACCAGGAAGATCAAATTGACCGAGGCTCGCCAGGACAATTTGGTCAACTGGCGCAAACTAGAAGCCACCGGATGCAGCAGGTAACTCAGCACAAAAGCCACCAGCAGCGGCCCAATGATCCCCCGAAAGCGCACAAGCAAGGCTGCCATCATACCAATGATGGTCAACCCAACCGCCAGCTTCGTCAGCGGGCTCCACTTGGGCGAACTGGGAGATGGTTCCAAAGCGTTCAATTACTGCAGGATAAATGCCAGCGCAATCAGAATCGCAAAAAATGTGCCTGCCAGAATCCCGATGCGCTTCAAGTCTTTGATCACATAAGTATAATCCGGATTGAACTCTCGCTCCGAGGGACGGCTGGGAAGGCTTTGGACCTCGGACACGGTAGTCGTCGAAGCAGCCAGCCTGGATTTTTGCCGTTTGCTCTTCTTACCCATCTCTTCCACTCCAACAGAATATTCGCCGATTCATGCAGCTAATCATCGCTGCCTTGCATACGCCCCACCACGACAATGCGTTGCTTGTCCACCATGTACGGGTAGCATGAAATTAAGGTCACGCGCGGCAGGTTGGTTGGCGCCAGCACTTCAACCGCAGTGGGTTCAACAATTTTGGTTTCCTCGACAATATAGGTGTACGCTTGCTGATTCGTGTACAGGGTGATCACGTCGCCCGGCTTGAGGCGGTCTAAATCGCGGAAGATCTCGCCAAAGATGTCGTTGTGCGCCGAGAGCACCACATTACCCCGATCGCCGGGGTTAGCCGAGCCTACATGTTGCCCGACCCCCTTCTTCAACTGTTCCCACCCATCGCCTTGGACAATTGGGGCATCAACCCCGATTGCCGGGATTTGAATCCGAATGGCTTGCTCTGGCCCTGGGGTGGGGAGCGGAATGCTTGCCAGAGACTGTACCAACGGGCGCAGGTGTTCTGGAATCTCAGCCTCGTTCGGGCGCGCCCCACCCTCTGCGTTGGGTGGTGTATGCCCAGAAGGCAACACCACCGCCATGATCAATGGTGTGGGCGTGAGCGTCGGCTGCTCGAGAGCCGAGGCAACCTCCTGATTGAGCTCCCGGATCAGGCTCATCCCGTCGAAGAGCAGGAAGAGGAAACCGATGATGGCACCAACCTCCACCAGCAGCAAGAGAGCGTCCAGGATGCGCCTGACCCGCGATTTGCGAACCGCCCTGCCGGAAAGCTCATCCTCCAAGGTGCTGGCGCGCAAATCTTCCAACGTTGTCTCGGCATCTGGCACGAGCAACACCGCGCGCCCGGTGCGCCGATAGCGCTCCAGGCGCTCCTGACGAGCCGCCCGACGCTTTTCCACCAGCAGCCAGCGCAACTCGTCAGCGTTCAACTCCTCAGGCAGCTTCTTCCTGGGCACGCCGAGATTATACCCCGATTCGCCTCCATCCAAACCCGATCTAGCTGCCTGGCATCTCTTCCCCGATGATTCCGCCTTCTGTCAGGCGGCGCAAATTGCTCAGCGCCGCCCGCACCTGCTCCTCCCTGAGCGGGCGACCATCCCGGCGGTGCAGCAGTTTCCCTGCACGCGCATGTTCCAGCGCCACTTCGGCGACCGTCAGCTCGCGTTGCAGAGCCTCTTTGACCAACTCCGCCCCCGCTGCGTAACCGATCAACGGGTTGAGAGCTGTAACCACAATGGCGTTCCTCGCCAACCACCCCTCCGCCTTTGCGCGGTTAGCCTGCACGCCGACCACGCACTTCTCAGTGAAAGCTCGCACCGCTCCAATGGTCACTTGCATGCTCTCGAAAAGGTTATGGGCGATCACCGGCATCATCACATTCAACTCCAGTTGCCCTGCCTGGGATGCCAGAGTGATGACGTGATCGCAGCCCTGCACGTGAAACATCGCCATATTCAGCATCTCTGCCAGCACCGGGTTGACCTTGCCTGGCATGATGCTGGAGCCGGGCTGCACCGCCGGCAGGCGGATCTCATCCAGACCGGTGGCAGGTCCAGAAGCGAGCAGGCGGAAATCATTGGCAATTCTCGTCAACGTGATGGCGAGTGTGCGCAACGAGGCAGAGAAATCGGCGACATCTGCCATTGACTGCATACTTTCAAACAAATTCTCGGAGGCAGTAAGCTCGATGCCGCTCAGCGCCGAAAGGCGCTTTACCATGCGCGAGGGATATTGCGGATGGGCATTCAAGCCGCTGCCAACCGCCGTCCCGCCAATGCCAAGACGCCGCAGCCCATCCGCAGCGCGGCGAATGCGCTCGCCATCCCGTTCCACCGCGCACGCATACGCGCCAAACTCCTGTCCCAGTCGCACTGGCACAGCGTCTTGCAGGTGCGTGCGCCCCGACTTGACGATGTCGTCGAATTCGACCGCTTTGGCTTCCAAAGCCGAAGCCAGTTGACGCACCACTTCCAGCATCTCCTCAAGCCGCCATAACGCTCCCAGACGAATGGCTGTGGGAATCACGTCATTGGTGGATTGACTCATATTGACGTGATCGTTGGGATGGACGCGATACTCGCCCAGACGCCCACCAAGCAGTTGAGTGGCGCGGTTGGCGATCACCTCGTTAGCGTTCATGTTATGGCTTGTGCCTGCCCCTGCCTGGAAAGGATCAACCACGAACTGGTCATCCCACCGCCCATCGCTCACTTCCTGAGCCGCCTGGACGATCGCCCCGGCGCGCTCAGCGTCGAGCAAGCCCAGCTCACAGTTCACCTCCGCCGCCGCCCGTTTGATCAAACCGATGGACCAGATGAACGCCCGCCAGGGGCGCAAACCGGAGATCGGGAAATTCAACACCGCACGCTGGGTTTGACAGCCATAGAGCGCATCGGCTGGCACAGCAACCTGACCCAACGAGTCGCTCTCAATCCGCATCAAACCATCCATACTCAGCTCCTTTCAGGAAACGCCCAAAACTGAGGTAAGCAATTGCTTAGAACACATTTTGGATTATATCGGTCGGGTTAAATACAATCAAGCTAATCTACCTGATTCAGCTGGGCGCGCGGTTGCCTTTCCTGGTGATGCATGGCATAATCCAGGTCAAACCCGGCAATCGGCTGCGCCCTATGCTTATCCATTCTGCTTCTCAACTGCTCACCCTGGCTGGCGGACCACAACGCGGCAGCCAGTTAGGAGACCTGAAGATTATCCCCAATGGGGGCGTGCTGATTCAGGACGAGAAGATCACGGCTGTAGGGCGCAGTGATGAGCTGCGCGCTGCCTACCCAGACGAGCCAGCGATCAGCGCCGAAGGCTGTGTGGTCATGCCTGGCTTTGTGGATGCGCACACCCATGCGATCTGGGCTGGCGACCGTGCCGCCGAGTTCGAGATGCGCCAGCAAGGCAAGACCTATATGGAAATCCTGGCGGCTGGCGGCGGCATTCTCTCCACCGTGCGGGCGACGCGCGCCGCGCCACTGGAGCGGTTGCTCAGCGAAACCCGCCGGCGTCTATGGACGATGTTTGCCTACGGCACAACCACCGCCGAAATCAAGACCGGCTACGGGCTGCGCACCGCCGCCGAACTGCGCATGCTACAGGCGCTGATCCACCTGGATGCCGAAGGACCGCTGGAGCTGGCAATCACCTTCCTTGGGGCGCACGCCATACCACCCGAATACAAAGATGACCCCGACGAATATACCCGGCTCATCTGTGAAACTATGCTGCCCGTGCTGAAAGCCTGGTGGCCTCACCATGCGCCCTTTCTCGAGATGCCTTTCGTGGACGTTTTTTGTGAAACCGGGGCTTTCAACCTGGAACAATCCCGCTGCATCCTGGAAACTGCCCGCCAATTGGGTTTCCCGCTCAAGATCCACGCCGATGAGTTCGATCACCTGGGCGGCGTTAGCCTGGCGGTTGAATTGGGCGCCGTCTCCGCCGACCACCTGGTTGCCACCCCGCTCGAGGAAATCATCGCCTTGAGCGCCAGTAATACGGTTGCCGTAGCCCTTCCCTGCACCCCGTTTGGTTTGGTGGAGGAGCGTTATCTCCCCGCCCGCCTGATCCTGGACTCCGACGGGTTGCTTGCCATTGCCACCGACCTCAACCCCGGCACCGCCTGGTGCGAAAGTATGCAATTTGCCATCGCCCTCGCCTGTCGTTATCTGCATCTCACGCCCGCTCAAGCGATTGCGGCAGCCACCATCAACGCCGCTGCTGCCATCGCCCGCCAGGATCGAATCGGCTCAATCGAGGTGGGCAAACAGGCTGACTTGCTGATCCTCAATGTGCCGGATTACCGGCATCTGGGCTACCGGTTTGGCGTCAACCTGGTGAATACAGTCATCAAGAAAGGCAAGGTCTTTCCGGTATGATGCTCACACTCGAGAAGGCGCGCCACTGGTACGATGCTGCCGATCCAGTGCACGGTTTCGACCATGTAGAGCGAGTCTACCGCATGGCAGAACACCTGGCGCAGGTCGAAGGCGCAGACCTGGAGATCGTGCGCGTCGCGGCTTTGCTGCACGACGCCAACAGCGGGCAGCTCGGAGGCAATTCCAACCGCTCTGCTCATCATCATGATGCCGCCGATTTCGCCCGCCAGGTGCTGCTGGCTGAAGGCTGGTCGTTGGAACGCATTGCCAGAGTGGAGGAGTGCATTCTGGCTCACCGTTTCCGCGACGGAAGCAAGCCCCCGCACAGTCTCGAAGCCAAGATCCTATACGACGCCGATAAGCTGGATGCCATCGGCGCCATCGGCGTGGCGCGGGCGCTGGCTTACAGCCTGCAAACCGGACAGCCGATATACCGGGAACCCTCTGCCCGCTTCCAGGCAACTGGTGAACTGGAAAACGGAGAAGCCCACACCGCCTATCACGAATACTTTTTCAAGCTGGTTCACCTGAGGGAAAGGCTCTATACCCCAACCGCGCGCCGGATCGCCGAACAACGTCACCTCCTGATGGTGCAATTCTTCCGGCAACTGGCAGCCGAGATGCGCGGCGAAGGCTGAGCCTTACAATTCTGTTCCTTGCCCAAGACCGCCGAACGGGCTACAATAATCTTATGAACGTTCCCCCAAGCGTTATCCTTGTCGTCGAAGACGTTCCGCACATCCTGGAACTGCTCAAGATCACCCTGGGCTTCAAGGGCTACACCGTGATCACCGCCTGCAATGGGTATGAGGCGCTGGAACAGATCAAGCGCCAGCCGCCAGACCTGGTGATCACCGATATCCTGATGCCAAAAATGGATGGCTTTGCCCTGGCATATCGTCTGCGCGCCGATGCAGGTCTGAGCCGCATCCCCATCATCTTCCTCTCCGCCACATACGTCACGCCAGAGGATCGAGAATTTGCCCTGCGGCTCGGGGCAGTGCGATTCATCGAGAAGCCGGTTGATACCGACGAATTTCTGCGCGCCGTGGCTACTGCGTTGGCAAGCGGAGCGCCGGCAAACATCCAGCCGATGGAGGAGCACGAGTTTTATCAGGGTTATCGCGAGCGCCTGGAGGTCAAGCTGCGGCAAAAAAATGCCCAGATTGCCCGCACTCAGCGCCTGCTCGAAACTTTGCCCGAAGACCAAAGAGCCACTTTTCGGCTAATCCACGCCGAGGCGATCAGCCAGCGCGAAGCCGTGCAGCGCGAGCTGGAAGAGCTCTATAAAATCCTGAAAGCCAATCCATAAGATGCAACCCACATTGAAAGAATTAACCTACCTGGTTTTACAGGCAGGTGAAATCCTGCGCCGCGCCTACGGGCAACGCCACCAGATTAACCATAAAGGCATCATTGACTTGGTCACCGAGGTGGACCATCAATCTGAAGCCTATCTGGTCGGCGAGATCCGCAGGCGCTACCCGAACCATCGTATCCTGGCAGAGGAAAGCGGCAACTGGAGCGGGCAAGAGTGCTGTCAATGGTACATTGACCCCCTGGATGGAACGGTGAATTTCGCCCACGGTGTCCCCTTTTTCAGCGTCTCCATCGCCTACCAGGAAGAGGGGCAGCTCCGTCTAGGCGCAGTCTATGATCCATTGCGCCAGGAGCTGTTCGCCGCCGAGCGCGGCTGCGGCGCCTGGCTGAACAACGTCCCAATCTATGTTTCTTCAATCCCTGAGCTGGACCAGAGCCTGCTGGTCACCGGCTTTCCCTACGACATCCGCAACCGCACCGATAACAATCTGGATAATTACGCGCGCTTTTCCATGCGTTCCCAGGGGGTGCGCCGCCTGGGATCAGCAGCCCTGGATTTATGTTACGTGGCTGCCGGCAGATTCGATGGCTACTGGGAGATGAGCGTAAACCCATGGGATGTGGCGGCGGGCGGGCTGATCGCTCAGGAAGCCGGGGCGGTGGTGACGCGCATCGATGGCGACCCCGATTTCCTGAAGCCACCACCCTCCATCCTGGCTGCCAACCCGTTCATCCATCCCCACATGTTGAGGTTGCTGAAGGAAAAACAACCAGCCAGCTAGGATTGACCGCGCAGCAACTGTTCAAACCCAGCCAGATCGACCCTGGAAGTCAGGTCGAGGCTCAGGGGCGTTACGCATACCAGCTTACGCGCCCGCAGGTTATAAACATCCGAGTCAGGCTCAGCGTTGATCCAGTCCTCGGCGCAGCGATAACCGATTGGACCTGGTTCATCCCAGGAAGAGCGCCGGGCTGGCACCGGCTCGAAATACCCGTGCATCGAGAGGCGCGTCACCCGCCAGGGGGTGTTGGGAGTGGCGTCGCGCGGCACTTCCAGCTTCAGCGCGTGCACATCGGCGGGCATACGGCGCTCCAGCAACAGGCGGGCAAAATATGCCGTGAAGTAGGCAGCGGTAGAGAAATCAACCTCGGTGGAATAACTCAAGTGATGCGCCTGATCCGTCTCCAGCGAAGCAGCCAGCGCCGGCACGCCCAGGGCTGCTCCTTCCAGCGCCGCTCCCACCGTCCCCGACACGGTCACTCCGCTGCCAACATTCTCTCCATAATTGATGCCAGAGACCACCAGGTCTGGCTTGCGAGGCAGGATTTCCAACACTGCATGCAGCACCGCCTGCGCTGGCGTTCCACCGACAGCGTGCACCGTCCAGGTTTTTCCGTTCACGCACACCTCCTCCAGCTGGATGATGCCATCTGAAGTGGACGGCAGGCTGCGTCCGGTCCCGGAAGATTGCTGGCGCGGGGCGACCACGTGCACGAAACCTAATTCTGAGAGCGCTGCGGCAGCCGCCCAGAGACCCGGAGAGCGGATGCCATCATCATTGGTGAGTAAGATCTGACGCTTCGGTTGCCTCATCCGACCTGAAAAGTCCCTTCTGCAGTGTACTTGCTGCTTGCACGCCGGGGATGATAACAGAAAGCACTTCGGGCTTACAAGGGCAAATATCGCCTGAACCAAGCTTTGACGGGCTTGCCAAAGCAGGATGAGACACCCCGACACACCCGCCCTTGACATTTTTCCCGAATACTGCTCCAGATTAATTTATAATTATGCCAATGTCTTCTCCCATGCGGCTGGACACCAATGTAGAACTGCTGGCGCGCCTGCCTTTGTTGGCAGATGTGCCCGAACCAGACCTGCTGGAGCTCGCCCGGCATTGCCGCCAGGATGTATACAAACGCGAAGCGGTGATCTTCTATCAGGGGGATATCTGTGATCGCATCTACCTGGTGCGCAAGGGACGGGTGAAAATCGTCTATCACGATGAAGCCGGACGTGAGGTGATTCTGGAGCTGATTTCCCCGGGCGAAGCTTTCGGCGGAGCGGTGCTCTTCTTTCCTACCCACCCCGCCACAGCCAAAGCCTTGGAAGACGCCATTATCGTCAGCTTTCCCAGCCAGATTTACGCCGACTTCTTGCTGGAGCACCCGTATGTCTCGCTCAAGCTGCTGCGCATGTTGGGGGCGCGCCACTTGTCAATGATCAACATGCAGATTCTGGTCGGCGAACGCGTCGAGCGGCGCATGGCGCACATCCTGTACAAGCTGGCGACGCGCCTGGGTCGTCCTGACCCCGATGGCGTGCTGATCTCCATCCCATTTTCTCGCCAGGACCTAGCGGACATGGCGTGCACCACCCTGGAGACCGCCATCCGCACCCTCTCGCGCTTCAACAAAGAGGGATTGGTCTCCACCCGTCGCGGCGGCTACCTGTTGATCAAAGATCTCGAAGGGCTCGAAAAGCTCACCCGTTAAAAGCACCCCCTAACGCCGAACAGGCGCCTTTCTCAGGCGTCCGGCACATCACCCTGATCTTGTTGACAAAATTTGCAATCCTCGCAATCCAGCGCCGGCTGATGCAGGATCAATCCGCCGCAATTGTGGCATACAACCACCGACTCAAAACACCATACTTCCACCTCGGGTTCGCCGCAATGGGAACAGGTCAGGTACTCCGGGTATGGCGTGGGCAACGGGAGCCCTGTTTCGGGATCGAGCCGCTTGCCCGTCCCCAGCCTCGTGCGATCCTGCTCCGGCTCTGCCATTGTGTTACCCGGACCTGCCCCCAATGCACGGCGTTTTCCTAAGGCACCTGCATGCTGCGGATATAGGCGACGATGTTGAGGATATCCTGGTCGGTGAGTGCCGGGTTGCCGCCTTTGGGGGGCATGTCCACACCCTGGGTGTTGGCTGGGTCACTGGCAGGGCGACCGATCTTGACAAACTCTACCAATTCAGTATTGGTCTTGGATCGGACGAATTCACTGGTGGTAAGATCCTTGCCCAGCCCGGGCATCCCTTTGAGATCAGCGCCGTGACAGGCAATACAGGTGCCATCGTAGGCTTTCTTACCGGCTACAGGGTCGCCAGGCGGCTCAGTGGGCGTCGGGGTTGGCACAGGAGCGCCCCCACCGCAAGCTGCCAAAACGATAGCCATCGCCGCGAACAAGATCAACACAGTTTTCCATTCAAGGTTCATCTCGAACTCCTAAAATATAAATTGTTAGACGTGACTGATTCCCCGGAAGAGGAAACCAGCTCGAATGACAGACGCGCACTCCATTTACAAGCGCTCAGGGAGTATGCCCATGTTCAGGCACTACGCCCCGCAATTCCTCCAGGCTAAAGATTTCCCCATGCCTCTGGCTGACGAAAGCCTCGGCAACCTCAAGGCTTTCAAAAGCCGCTACGCCGCTACCCATCGGCGTTTTCAGCTCATTGCTGCGCACAAAGTACGCCGTCTCGGCGCGTATCCATGTCTCGCTTTCATAATCGTGAACGAACCAGGCTTTCACCTGAAGCTCCGGATGATTCTGATGATAACGCAACATTTCGCCGATGTCGTCGAATTTCAGCGCAGTTCCATCTTCGAGGATGGTCGCCGCAGCAAAGCGCGCTTCGCTGATGATCATGCCACAGGCGGAGCACATCTCCTGCCCATATTGAATTTCGGGAGGGTTGATCTCCCCCGTACGTCCGCCGCACGCAGCCAGCATCAGCCCAACCAAAGCAAAGCGCACCCATTTGATCATAGCTCTCTCCTTCTGGCGAAGATCACAAAAGCCATTCCGAATGTCAACAATCCCCAGGCAAGCATAAGCAGCGATAAGAGCAGCGACAAGGCGTCGCCAAAGCGATAGACGGCATAGTGCCCGACTGCCCCCAGAGTATCCAACGTGGCGCGCATGCTGTATATCGCGCCCAATTTAAAAATCTGTAATGGGTTCACCAGCAGCAATGCCAGCATCTCTGCTGGAGTTGGATGATAGGCAAGCGTCGCGCCGATCAAACCCAAATCCCCAAAGAAGGTCAGTCCCAGCCAGGTGAGCAGCGCTGCACCGGTTGCCGCCGAGCCCTTGCGGGTGAAAGCGCTGATCAAGAAACCCAAACCCAGGCAAGCCAGCGCCAATAAAATGCTAAACCCAAACAATGCAAGGTAGCCGGTTGCGTCGCCGCCGGTCGAAACCGATAGCGCCAGGGCAGCCATGCCGAAGCCGAACGCCAATGCTACCGCCAGAGCCAGGCTCATCCCCAGCGCCTTGCCCAGAAAGACCTCCCCCCGATTCACCGGTTGCGTCAGTAGATAAGCCAGGGTGCCTCGTTCGCGATCAGCAGCCAGCGCGCCCGCGCCTGCGCTCAACCCCAGCAATGGCACGAACAGGAGCAGGGCGTTCACCAGGCTGGCGGCTGTCCGCCCGAAGCCGCCCAAACCGGCATAACCCGCTGAGATCAGGCTAGCCCGCGCCAGGGTAAACGCCAGCAAGGTAAACCCCAGGGTGTAGATCAACAGCCAGCGGTTGTGCAGAGCCTCGCGCAGCTCGCGCCTGGCAATCGCCAGGATGATTCTCAACTCCATGATGAGCTCGCCTCCACTTCAAAATCCAGCACTGCAACGCCATGATGGCTCAACAAATTCAACGCCCGCATCTTCGAAATGCCGTCCAGGCGCACCACCAGCCCCCCGCCGCCGTTGAGGCGCGCCTGTAGCCCTTCGCTCAGCAACAACGCCAGGGCGCGCTCTCGGCTGTCAGCCTCGACCTTCAACGCCAGCTCGACCTGCGGCGTCAGGCGTCGGCGCAGGTCGTCCGCCGCCAGGGTCTCCATCAACCTGCCTTCCTGTAAGATCAGTACCCTATCAGCCAGCACCTCTACCTCCTCCAGGCGATGGGAGGCGAAGAGGATCGTCTTCCCTTGCCGACGCAGTTGCTGTAAAAAGCCAAGATATTCCTGCCGCGCCTGAGCATCCAAATTGGCGGTCGGCTCATCCAACAGGAGCAGCGGCGGATCAGAAAGCAGCGCCAATGCTAGCGCCAGCCGCTGCTTCAAGCCGCCCGAAAGCGCCCTCACCGGCTTGTGGACATGCGCCTCGAGCTTGAGCTGGCTGAGCAGACGCTCAATGCGTTCGGCAGGGGCGCGCTTGAGGCGGGCATAGAACGCCATCGTCGCTCGCACGCTCATGTCGTAATAAGCGGTTTCCTGCGGCACGTAGCCCAGCAGGCGGCGGACATCCTTCCCCCGCCGCCCCGCATCCATACCCGCCACGTTTATCTGCCCCTGATACTCCACCAGCCCCAGCACAGCTTTCAGCAGGGTGGTTTTACCTGCCCCATTCTCGCCCCACAGCGCCACAGCTTCACCGCTATTCAGTTCGAATGAAACATCTTGCAGCGCCGGTGTTCTCCCATAACGTTTTGTCAGTCCGATAACCTGTAAGATTATTCGAGTTGGTGGCTCGTGCTGACCAGGGGCGAGTTGCAACGCATCACGCTCGTTTAGAGACATTTGCCTACGCCTCTCTCTCTGGAAAAGGGTCATCGCCGCGCTGAGCATCCCAAATGCCAGCATACCCAACCCAACCAGCGCCAGATTGCCGCCCCTGGTTGGCAAAGTGACGGGCAACTCCGCCGGCAGCACGCGTGGCTCTGCATCGCTGAATTTGGGTTGAGGCTTGAAAATCGGGAAGGAGGCAGCGGCAAACTCGATCCCCTGCGCCGCCGGGCTGTACAACAGGGCGCGCAACATTGGTTCACGGTCGGTCAGGCTCTCGAAAAAGCGCTCCGAGCGATAGGCGAGCTCGCCGCGGCCATCCCCATCCCCATCGTAGCCAGCGTAATCGCTCCAATAATTGCCTAGCCAGGTGTTCACGCCGGGCGCCCCGCTGCCGCTGATGGAAACCTGTTCCACGTTTTCCCAGAAGGTGTTATTGCGAAACTCAGCCCCACGCACCGCTGGGAGCAGGCTGATGCCAATATCGTTGAAGGCAAGCACGTTGTCGGTAAAGCGCGCAAAACCCGCCGGGGTGAAGGGCGTGCCATCCAGGAACACGCCGGCGCGATTATCTACCAGCAGATTATGGCTGGCTTCTACCCGGTCGGCGTCTTTGAATCCCAGGGCATAGCCGCTTGGACCGCGCTGGCGGCGGATATCGTTCCAGCGCAGAGAGACATCTTCGGAGTACATGGTATATATGCCGACAGAATTGTCAAGCAGCACATTGCCGATGATCTGAGCGTCGTCGCAGTACATCAGATGCACGCCGTAGCGCCCGCGCTCGATGCGATTATTCAATACCAGCACCCGCCTGGAATACCACATCACCACGTCTCTGGTTGCGTAAACGTGATTCTCCTCGACGCGCACATCCTGGCTGTACCACAGGCGGATGCCGTCGCCTCGGCGGGCGAGGTCAAGCTCTGCCTTGCTGGTGATCTCATTGCCGCGCACCACAGCGCGATCAGCCTGGGCGACGAAAACGCCAAACAAGACCTCCTCAAGGCGATTGTCTTCCACCAGAATATCCGGCGCGCTGAGGGTGATGCCGGCGTGATCGCGGTCCGGTTCGATCCCACTGCCGCGCACCACAAACCCACGAAAGCGAATACCCGCAGCCGCCAGCGTAACCACCGTACCCACACCGCCGCCGTCGATCACCGGCCAATCCAGTCCGATGAGCTCCACCGGTTTGTCCACGGTCAACGGACCGGCGTAAACGCCGCCATGCACCTCGATCGTACCGCCGGGCTTGGCGTCTGCCAAAGCCTCCTGGATGGTGCGGTATGGACCTTGGGGGGTAACGCGCAGGCGGTCGCCTGCCAGCAGCCTGGCAAGCCCGGGCGCGATCGAACCCCACATCAGCCAAAGAGCCAATGCCCCTGATAACCAGACCGTCATGCTTCAGATATTCCGCTTTTAGTCAGGGCGACCTTCTTTCTGGCTTCGAGGATGGGCTTATAAGCGGCGCGGTGCAGCCACAACCCGATCAGCACCACCACCACAGCAGCCAGGGCGAGGAACAGACCCAGCTCCGGGCGGGCGACTGTGCTGAACTGACCAACGCGCCCCTCTCCGAAAAGCGGCGGCGTGAAGGGCTGAATCGCCGATCCCAACGGCGACTGCGGGTCGATACTGTGACCGTAGCGATACAGAATCAGCCACAGGTCTCCCAGGAAGATCAACGGGAAAAACAGGGAGGGCAAAGCCAGCACACCAGCCCACTGATTGCCCACAAAGACGGCTGCCATAACCAGCAACCCCATGACCACAATTGCCACCACGGAGATCGAACGCTCCAAACGACCGCCCTCGTCCAGCGGTGGCATCCCCAGGTAGTGATTCAACGCGTCGATCTCGCGCACATCACCCTGCAAGTGGTTGACATAGACCTTCACCGTCAAACCTTTCGGATATTGCGGCGCCTGCATGGTCATGCTCCAATAGGGCAGGAAGATGGAGATCATCAGCAGCAGCGCCGCCAGCATCAGCACGGCGCTGGGCAGCAGATAGTCTCTCAAGCTGCGCCGGCTTCCATCGGGAAGCACAACGAAGACATCAGAGGGTTTGGAGAACAGGGTTTTCATGCCAGCAGTAATTCCAGGATCGATTCCTGCGCCAATCGATTGGACAGGGCGCGCTGCAGACACCACTGCCTAGCGTGGCGCGCCCCCGCACCATCATTCTGGCTGCACCAGGAAATATCCCAACATTTCCAGGTGAAGCGCAGAACAGAACTCGGTGCAATAGTAGGTGTAAGTGCCCGACATGGTAGCATCAAATTCGACTGTCTGCGTCTCCCCCGGTTCCAGGCTCAGGTTGATATTGTAGCCAGAGAGGGCAAAGCCATGGGTGGCGTCGCGCGTCTGCTCCAGGCTGGTCAGATGCCAGATCACATGGTCGCCCTGCTTGACCTCGATGCGCTCTGGCTTATAGTGTGAGCGCACCACGGTCATCCAGATTTCGACGGTATTACCGTTGCGCTCCACGCGCGCCTGCTCTTCCGTGGTGATGGCATTCGGGTCCACGCTCATCGTATCGGGGTTCCAACCCACCTCGGGATAGACCTCGAACGGCTTGAGCTTGTCGGCTTTGATAATCTGTGCATAGTGCGGCTCAGCCATACCAATCGGCATATCGTAAATTACCTTCATCTGGTCACCGGTTTTGCTGATATCCACGAGCTGGAAGTTTTGCGGCAGCAGCGGTCCGACATTAGCAAAGCGGTCAATGCTCCACTTGTTCAGGGCAACCACATATTGACCATCTGGCGAGGCTGTATCGCCCTCCGCCGCGGCTATATGCCCGATGTTGTAATGCACCGGCAGCTTCTGCACCAGCGTCCAGGGTTCTTCTGGATGCTTATCGGCGTAGGGACCACCAAGCGTCCAGCGTGCAACGGCTGAGTCCAGGAAGAGCGAGGTGTAAGCGTAGCCCTTATCGTCGTACACGGTGTGCAGCGGTCCCAAGCCCAACTCGACCTGAGCCTCCATGGATTGATCAAGCGGGATCACCGGCACGCCGTAGGCGTCGGTGGAGAGACCGCCGGCGGCGATGGCGTTTTTAATCTTCTCGAAGGAATAAACGGTCACATGAGGATCAAGCTTGCCGCCCACCACAATATACTCTCCACCGGGGGTCACATCCGCCCCGTGCGGGCTTTTCGGTTCGGGGGTGAAGTAGAGGATGCCTTCTTCAATGGCGGTCTGCAGCCGGATCACAGCGATGCCGTTGATCTCCTCAGCCTTGCCTGCTTTGAAGGTGGCTTCTGCCTTGCGCCAGTCGATGATATGCAGGTAGTCTGTATCGTTCTTGGCGGTACCAGCCTCGAAGGGCGGGTTACCCAGTTCCAAGCCGCCTGTCGCCATCTCGGTGTTGAACGAATTACAGAATACCCATCCTTCGCTCACCCCTTTACCGGCGTCGCACAGGTCCTGCCAGTAAGGTGGCAGCTCGATCTGGAACGACTTCGCCGGGTCGACCCTGCCTGTAAAGCGGTCGAACGCCCAAAAGGTGACCAGCCCACGATATTGTTCCTGGTAATCGTCCAGCGAGGCGTATTCCCAGCCAATCGGCGCGGCGTACTGCGGGCCTTCCACCACATATTCCGTATTGGGTGTCACGAAGGTTCCGCCGTGATCGTTGATCGAATTGGGGTTCTTGACGATCTGTTTGGTCTCGAAGTCGCGCAGGTCAATCACTGCCAGGCGTGCGTTAGCCTTATCGTTTATGAAGGCAAACCCCCCATCGTATTCGCCTGCCGTCTCGGAGAAAGCCGGGTGGTGCGTGTCGCCCCAACGCAGTTGGTTGCCATTGACATCGCCCTGCGCCAATACCTCCATCGAGGAGCCGCCGAATCCATATCCCTGCCAGGACTCGGGCGTGAAAACTGCAATGACTTTCAGAATGCGCATCGAGGGCACCCCGATCACCAGCACTTGCCCAGATTGACCTCCAGAGGCAAGCATGATATAGGGATCGGTCTGACCTGATGGCATGTAGGTCTTCAGCGCTGCATAGATGTCGTCGGGGGTCAGTCCGCGTTCGGCGGCGACGGCTGCCGCCTCCTCGGGTAGCCCCTGCCCCACCGGGGTGGCTGGCGCACCGCGGCCGCAAGCCGTCAGCAATGTGGTAATAGCCAGTAGGAAAATGAAGAGGCGTTTCATGGGTCTCTCCTTATCAAAGATAAAGGGGAAATGAGGAGTGCCTGTTTGTTTCAACTTCTTTGCACAACCATCTATTTGGGTCCGATTCGTTCAAATTGTGACACAGTTGAGCGGTGTGGGGTATGACGGCTGTCATATCGCCAGGTGAAAGCCCCCTAAATAAAAATCTCCGGCGCGAAGCCGGAGCCAAAAAGCCACTGAGTTCAGCGATCAGAGCAGCGCCATGGCGCAGCCATCAGCGCGTGGGTCGCTGCCGCCCCACAGCACGCCGTTATCATCCCTCAAGATGATCTGGCCGCGCCCGAAAACAGCCCGTTCACGCCCCTGGAGCATGCTCACCGGATGTCCCATCTCTGCCAGCTCGCTCATAACACGCTCTGGAATGCCAGTTTCCAAGACAACCGGCTCGTCCTTAGCATTTACTTCAATGTAAAAACGCTGACGGTCGAGAGCAGTCTGTGGGTCGAGGTGGTCATCCACCATGGAAACGATCACCTGCAGATGTCCCTGGGGCTGCATGAAGCCACCCATGACGCCAAAGCTGGCGAACAGCGAGCCATCCGAGCGCGTCGCCAGGGCAGGGATGATGGTGTGATAGGGACGTTTTCCAGGCGCAAGGGCGTTGGGATGTTCCGGGTCGAGGCTGAAGTTGTGGCCGCGGTTTTGCAAGGAGAACCCCCACCCACTGGGAACAATGCCGGTACCGAAACCCATGTAATTGCTGTTGATGAACGAACAGGCGTTGCCGTCTCCGTCAACCACGCTCAAATAGACGGTGTCAGCGCCCGGACGCAGGTCGTGAGGCGAGACACCCAAAGCGGCGCGGCGTGTTCCAATTAACCGGCGGCGCTCGGCGGCGTACTCTTTGGAGAGCAACCTGTCCACCGGAGCAGGGTTGAAGGCTGGGTCGGCGACATACCATCGGGCATCGGCAAAAGCCAGCCTCATGGCTTCGATCATCAGGTGCAGGCGTCTCGCCGAAAGCGGCGGCAGCTCGGAAATTGAAAAACCCTCCAGCAGGTTCAACCCCAGCAAAGCTGCCAGCCCCTGGCTATTGGGTGGACATTCCCACACCCGCAGCCCGCGGTAGACGACGCTGATCGGCTGCTCCCAGGTGCTTTGGTGCTGGCTTAAATCTTCTTCTGTCATACAACCACCCGCCGCCTGAACGGTGGCGGCGATCGCTGAGGCAATCTCGCCGGTGTAAAATGCCGACTTGCCCCCCTCGGCAATGCGCTGGAAGGTGCGCGCCAGCCCCTGATTGCGGAAAATCTCGCCCGGGCGCGGGGCACGTCCCTCGATGGTCAGTTCCAGACCGCCGGGGGCGCGGCGGAGCTGACGCTCCACCGCCCAATCCCAGAACAAAGCCGTGATCGGCGCCACCGGAAAACCCTCCTCAGCCAGACGGATGGCTGGCGCCAGCACAACGCTCATCGGCAGGCGCCCATGGCGCGCCACCAGGTCGCACCAACCGGCACAGGCGCCTGGAACCGTGATGGTATAGGGATGGAATGGAGGTAATTCATCCACAAAGCCCTCACGGCGCAAGCGTTCGAGCGTCAAAGCCCGTGGCGCGCGGCCAGATCCGTTCAATCCGCTGATTTGCCGGGTGGAGGCGTCATAATAGAGCGCAAAACAGTCGCCGCCAATGCCGGTTGAGGTCGGTTCGGTGACGTTCAACGCTGCGGCGGTTGCCACCGCAGCGTCAGCGGCGTTGCCTCCCTGCTGCAAAATCGCCAGACCCGCCGCAACTGCCAGCGGCTGAGAGGTAGCCACCATGCCGCGGCGCGCCACAACGGGGGAGCGCCGCGAGTTGAATTCCAGGTTTGGGAAAATAAAACCTTCAGACAACCTGAATTTCTCCGCCTTCCAACACTTCTCCGATAACCCACAAGGGTTGATCGATTTCAGCAGCGCGCCTGGTCATCGCTTCCAGGCGTTCCATCGGCACCGCCAGCAACAGCCCTCCGCTGGTTTGGGCGTCGAAGAGCAACATTTGCTCGGCTTCGCTGAGGTCCCGCAAAAATGAGACATGCAAACCGTAAAACAGGCGGTTATCCAGCGACCCGCCTGGGAAAGTCCATTCATCAGCATAGCGACGGGCGCCGCGCGTAAAGGGAATGCGGTCAAAATCAACCCGCAACCCCACGCCCGAAGACTCTGCCATCTCCCAGGCATGTCCAATGAAACCAAAACCGGTGATGTCGGTGCCGCCACGCACACCGAACTCCAGCGCCAGCTCGGCAGCCTGGCGGTTCAGCCGCGTCATCCAGCCGATCGCTTCGGCTACGTCTTCGGGCGCAGCCATATCACGCTTCAAGGCGGTGGTGGTGACGCCAAAACCAAGGGGTTTGCTCAACACCAGTCGGTCACCCGGGCGAGCGCCGCTCTTGGTGATCATCCGCTGCGGATCAACGAAACCCAGCACGATCAAACCGTATTTGGGTTCCTTATCCTGAATGGTATGCCCGCCGGCGATGACCACGCCCGCTTCGCGGGCTTTTTCAGCGCCGCCGCGCAATATCTCCCCCAAAAGATCAGCCGGCAGATCGGGAGGAAAAGCGGCGACATTCAGCGCCAGGAATGGCGCGCCGCCCATAGCGTACACGTCCGAGAGGGCGTTTGCCGCGGCTATGGCGCCGTATTCGAAGGGCTCGTCCACCACCGGAGTGAAAAAGTCGGTGGTTGCCACCAGGGCGCGGCGCTCATCCAGACGCCACACCGCCGCGTCGTCCGGCGCGCCAAGTCCCACCAGCAAATCGGGGTAATCTGCCGGCTCAAACATCCCCACGATCGGGCGCAGCACCTGCGCCAGCGCCTCCGCGCTCAATTTGGAAGCTCAACCGGCGCAGCTAGAAAGGCTGGTCAGGCGGATTTGTTTACCTGAAGTTGATCTTTGATTCATGCCTTATCTCATAACCAGGTAGTCTTATGGGGTGGTCGTGGGCTCTGGGGTCGGCTGGGGTGTGGGGGCAGGCGTGAGCGGCGCCTGCATAGTTGGCAACGGGAACAAGAAGGGCTGGTTGCTTGGCAGGAGCATAGCCTGGATGTTTGGACTCAGCTTGGTGATATATTGGTAGGTGAGCAAATCCGGATTATCCCGCAAGGCTTCTGCAATCAACCGCAGCGCCTCAGCCTCGGCTTCCGCCTGGATAATGCGCGATTCGGCATCGCCCTTGGCGCGGATCACCACTGCGTCTGCCTGTCCCTTGGCTAACTGACGGGCTTGTTCGGCTTCCTGTTTGCGTTGCTCCACCACGAAGCGCGCCTGTTGCGCCTGTTGTTCGGCGATTTGCTTTTGCTCCACCGAAGCAGCGTACTCTGGCGAGAAGGTTATGTTGCGCAGGACAAAATCTACCAGCATCAAGCCATTTTGTTCCAGCTTCCTCTGCAGCTCAGCGCCGATTCTCTGGGTCATCTCTGCCCGCTGGGTGCTGTAAACTTCCTCGACGCCATAACCTGAAATGACATCGCGAATCACGCCGCGCGCCAGGGGGCGCACCAGATCGGTGGTATAACGATCCTGCCACTCGATGTGAACTTTGATGACCTGCCCCGGGTCAATGGCGTAGATCACCGAGGCGTCAACTAGTACCTCCTGACCATCGGCGGTGCGAGCGGAGATCGAGTCATCTCCAGTCACTGCACCCTCCCTCGGTGCAATTGACATGGTATAGGTCTGACGAGAAATAGGATAAGTAACCACGCTCTCGAAGAAAGGAATGATCCAGCGTAAGCCGGGTTGGAGCGCCTGCTCACGATAGCCTTTCGGCGCTACGGCAGAGATGACCACGCCGCGCTCCTCTGGGCGGATGAATACCAGCCCCGCGCCCGCCACTGAAAGCAACAACGCCGCCACGCCCAAAACCACGATGATGGTCGTTATGCCTTTCACCGGTCGGTTGCGGGCGGCGCGCACCACCGCGACCACAATCACAGCAATAAAGAAAAGCCACGCCAGGGTGGCAATCAGTCTGACGATACTGGCGACGTCCATTTTGATCCTCCTGAGCGCTCCCAGCGCGAATGGAAAAAGTCAAATCTCGGCGGGGTTCTACCTACACCCCACATTGGCTTGATTATACTTGCCTTTTGAGCAGACTGATATAACCCGTTCCCGGACTTAATGGCTTTCTCAAAGTCCTGTCTAAAAAGCCCCGCCCCCTTGGGGGAATGGGGGCAAGAGGTGTGGGGGATTGAACGCGACTTCGAGAAAGCCTTACCTGGACTTCTCATGCGTGCTAGAAACCTTTGCTCAGTAAGTGCATTCGTGGTAACATCGTGCGGTCACCTGGCATAAGCATTATCAGAGAAGTGCATGAGCTTCGAAGTGAACGTTCTGGCTTTTTTCGCTCACCCCGACGACGAGACGATCTTTGCCGGCGGCACACTGGCGCTGCTGGCGCGTCAAGGCGCTCGGGTGCATTATCTGTGCGCCACACGCGGCGAAGGCGGCGAACTGGGCGAGCCGCCGCTTTGCAGCCGCGAGGAATTGGGAGAGGTGCGCGAGCGCGAACTGGTATGCGCCGTCCAGACTTTGGGAGGGCGCAGCCTGACCTTCCTGGGCTATACCGACCCTCCCGTTGGCGCAGAAGGGGAGCTATATCCCTACACAGACAACCTGACCTTCCTGGCAGGTCAGGTAGCTGCTACCATCCGACAGTTCCAGGCAGAGGCAGTGATCACACATGGCTCTCGCGGCGAGTATGGTCATCCCGCCCACGTGTTGACCCATCAGGCAGCGCGCATCGCCGTTGAATCGCTGTGCCAGAGCGATGATGGTCACCCGAAGCCCTCCCTTTACACTGTCTCCGCCAATTTCAGCCAGCACCCCAGGCCGCGCCTGGTAAATCCCGACGATCCGGCGCACCTGGTGTTGAACATCAGCCCGGTTCTGCAGGTCAAAACCCAAGCGGCGCTGTGTCACCGCACCCAGCACGCCTTATTTGTGCGTCGCTCCTCCCAGGAAGCAGGTCGTCAACTGAGCGTTCCGGAAGCGATAATGCGCCTGGAAAGCCTGCATCGGGCGTTTCCACTGCCTGACAACCCGGCTCGAGACGGGCTGGAAGACCTCCTACGACCCTGGCAGTTTAGCCCATAAACCCGGAGGCGGGGGACGCCTGCGTGATTCTACGGAGCGACAACGTGCTCAGCGCTCCATCCAGATGGTCACTGGCCCGTCATTATGGATTTCGACCAGCATGTGCGCTCCAAACTCGCCGGTCTGCGTGGGAACCCCTTGCTGGCGTAACAACGCAGCAAAAAGCTCCACCAGCGGGCTGGCGAGCTGCGGCGGTGCAGCATCCGTGAAAGAAGGACGCCGTCCCTTACGGGTGTCGGCATACAGAGTGAACTGCGAAACAACAATTGCCGCCCCCTGAATATCCAACAGGGAGCGATTGATCTTCCCCTGCTCGTCTTCGAAAATGCGTAGGTTGGCGATCTTTTCCGCCAGATAACGCGCCTGCTCTTCGCCATCTCCAGCGCCGATGCCGAGCAAGATCACCACACCGGGACCGATCTCGGCGATGAGTCGCCCTTGAACAGATACGCGTCCGCGGATTACGCGTTGAACCACAACCCGCATCGGCTTAGCTCCGACGAATCCGATATCTGCAATAGCTATGGCAGCCCAACTGCCGCCCTGACCTCATCCATCGTCTGCCGGGCGATCCTGGCGGCTCGCTCACGCCCATCCGCAAGCACCTCCCACACATACCCGGGGTTTGCGCTAATCTCCGCCCGACGGGCGCGGAAGGGCGCCAGATAAGCGTTCAAATTGTGCGCCATCAGGGCTTTACAATCCACACAGCCAATGCCCGCCCGCCGACATTCCCGGTTCACATACTCCACTTCCTCGGCTGAGGAGAAAATTTTATGAAATGTGAACACGTTGCACACGTCTGGATTGCCCGGGTCGCTGCGGCGGATGCGTTGTGGGTCGGTGACCATCTGCATCACCCTGGCTCTCGTCTCCTCTGGAGTAGCTGCCAGTTCGATGTGATTATTGAGACTCTTGCTCATCTTTTGCTGACCGTCGATCCCCAATACCTTGGGGAACTCGGTCACGCGAATTTGCGGCTCTACCAGCACGTCGGTTTTATAGCGGTAATTGAAAGAGCGCACGATCTCGCGGGCAAACTCAATGTGGGGTTCCTGATCTATCCCGACCGGCACGGTATCCGCCTTGTAGAGCAGGATGTCTGCCGCCATCAGCACCGGGTAGCCCACCAGACCATAATTGACGTTGTGCGGCTGCTGGCGGGCTTTCTCCTTGAAGGTCGGCAGGTCGGTCAGCTTTCCCAGCGGCGTGACCATCGAGAGCAACAGATGCAGCTCAGCCACAGCCGGCACATGAGATTGCACAAACAGGATGGTTTCCTCGGGGCGGATGCCGGCTGCCAGGAAATCTAGCGCCATCTCGTAGGTGTTCTGGCGAAGACCTTCAGTGGTCTCTATGGTAGTTAAGGCATGATAGTCAACAATGCAGTAGACGCAATGATACTCGTCCTGCAATGCCACGTAATTCTTGATGGCACCCAGATAGTTACCCAGGTGTTGGCGCCCGGTGGGGCGCGCTCCCGAAAAGACGCGACCTCTCTTCATAGCCTCTCTCAACCTGACATCATTTTTGTTCCCGCAGGAACTTACGAACCAGACCAACGATTTCGCCGGGTTCGGCATGTCGGTGGGTCTGTAATTTCGAGTAGAGCAGTTGACCGTTCACACTGAACTCGAATCGTCCTCCATCCGATGGAATGAGCGTGATCGATTCGATTGCCGGTTCGAACTCCTTAAGCAGCTCGGCTGTTAGACTAACAGCGCGATCCGTATAATGTCAGACCATGCAATAAATCAACTGTATCCGCAAACTCATAACAAGCCTCCTTAGAGTGGATTCAGGCAACTCACAGGTGACGGCATTTCCCTAGAGTTGCGTGGGTATCTATTAAAATACAACCCCGCCGGTGAGACGACGGGGATTGAGCCAGTTTCACACGGATAAGGTACGGCCTGTTCACACAGGATGATACCCCTTGCCCTGATAACGGTGGCAACTCCGACACAGGCTAGTTTGCTCAGGCAACCGAGCATTTCACCCTGCAGCTCCGAGGTCCATTCAGCGCTGGCGCCCGCGCGGAATTTTCAGCATCTACCGCTCTCTGAAGCGTCGCTTCAGCGCGTACTCGTCCTCTTCATCGCTTTTCTGGATCACTGCGCTGAGTATATCATAGATTTTCACCGGAGCATTGGATTTATTCAGAAAAAACTGCCCGCTTTGAACTGACTTGGGTAAGTTATACTGGTGATATCCCACCGCAGGAGTTCAATATGTGGTTCAACCCCCTGGTGAAGTGTCTTGTGCAGTCGCGTTTCCACAAACTGGTCAGCAAGTACATCCTGGTGATCGGTTATCGCGGTCGCATCAGCGGAAAATGGTACGAAACGCCTGTCAACTACTTTCAGAAAGGTGAAATGCTGCTGATCACCAGCCGGCGCGAGCGCAAATGGTGGCGAAACTTGCGCGACGGCGCGCCGGTTACCATCTGGCTGAGAGGCAAGATGATTCAGGCAAAAGCCGAGGCGCTTACCAGCCACACCGATGTGGCGTCCAATTTGCAGGCGTATCTGCAGATTGTCCCCAAGCAAGCAAAATATTTTCAGGTAGCTTTGACTGAACAGGGTCAGCCTGAGCCGACAAGCCTCTGGCGCGCCGCTCAGGAGCTGGTGATGATCCGGGTCCTGTTGCCCGTAGCAGAGAACCAGGACATCGGGCGCACCTGAACGACTTTATGTTAAAATTAATATAATTCTGTGAGGAGGTGAGTTATGGCTATCAGCCTTGACCTGCGCCCCTCTCCCATTGCGGGCCAATGGTACCCTGCCGACCCAGCCCGACTGGCAGCCAGCGTAGACGAATACATCAACGCCGCCCGATTGCCGCCCCTGGATGGCGAGCTGGTGGGCATTATGGCGCCGCACGCCGGTCACCGCTACTCCGGACCGGTAGCCGGCTATGCCTTCGCCGCGCTGCGCTCGTCAAAACCCAACCCGGTAGTAGTGCTCTCGCCGATGCACTATTGGACGGAATACCCTCTGCTGACCACTGCCCACCAGGCTTATGCCACGCCGCTGGGCTCAATACCGGTGGATCGCCAGACGGTCAAAGCCCTGAACGCCTGCCTGGTCGAAACACTGGGATACGGGTTGACGCCGATCAAGAACGACCCGGAGCATTCGCTCGAAATTGAGCTGCCATTTCTGCAGCGCGTGTTGCCATACGAGTTCCACCTCGCGCCGGTGATGGTGCGCGATGTCAGCCCGCGCGTCGTGAAAGCCCTGGGAGATTGCCTGGCGAAAGTGCTGCGAGGGCAAAATGCCATCCTGGTGGCAAGCACCGACCTGTCTCATTTCTATCCACAAGAGGTGGCAGCGGCGCTGGATGCCGAAGTGCTGCGCCAGGTGGAGGCGTTCGACCCCGAGGGCGTGCTGCGAGTGGAAGAAGAAGGCAAGGGCTTTGCCTGCGGACGAGGCGCGCTGGCTGCCACGATGTGGGCTGCAAAAGGTCTAGGCGCCGACACCGCCCGAATCCTGCACTATGCCACTTCTGGCAATGTCACCGGCGACTACTCGCAAGTGGTCGGGTACGCGGCTGCCGTATTCACCCGCAGTAAACCACAGCACTTGTGATTTTCAAGACAACTAAGATTGGGTTTTCTTAATGGAGTGGGATTGATCTGGAGCTTTGCCCTGATTTTGATCCTGGTAGCTTTAAATGGGTTTTTCGTCAGCGTTGAGTTTGGCGCAGTCGCCTCACGACGCTCCCGCATCGAGGTGCTGGCTGAGGCAGGCAACCCATCGGCTCGAATCGTAAAATCCTGGCTGGAGAACTCCGAGGCGCGCGACCGGCTGATAGCCGCTTCTCAGTTGGGCATCACGCTGGTCAGCCTGGCGTTGGGCGCGGTGGGCGAAAATACCTTCGAAACGCTGTTGGAACAAGCCTTTGCCGGACTGCACATTCCCAGCATTCTACAAAGATTAGCGCCTATACTGGCGGCGCTGCCTTTGTTCCTCTCCCTGCTGATCGTCACCAGCCTGCACGTGGTATTGGGCGAGCAAGTGCCCAAGGTCGCCGCGCTGCATAACCCTGAACGCATTGCCCTGCTGGCAGCGCAACCCATGCGCTGGTTCAACCTGGTCTTCCACTGGTTCATCAACGTTTTGGATTGGGCGACGCGCCAGATTCTTGGGCTGCTTGGGCTGCGCATGGTTGGCGAGCATCTCATGGTTTACACGGTGGATGAACTCAAACAGATTCTTTCCGAGTCCGAGGAGGGAGGCGTCATCCAGCCGCCTGAGCGGGAGATGCTGGACGCCATCTTCGATCTGGATGAACTGGTGGTGCGTCAGGTGATGATCCCGCGCACAGAGATCATCGCCGTAGAAGCAGACACCCCCTTGCCGGAGATCATCCAGCTCGCCACGCAGACCACCTTTACGAAATTTCCAATTTACGAAGACAACCTGGACCAGGTGCTGGGGATTGTCCACGTCAAGGACCTGCTGCGCGCCTTGCAATCCCCCGATTGCCAAAGCTGCACCGCGCGCGATCTGGCGCGCGAGCCTATCTTCGTGCCGGAAACAATCTCTGTCAGCGCGCTCCTGCAACAGTTTCGCGACAACCGACAACATATTGCCATCGTCCTGGATGAATTCGGGGGCACAGCCGGGCTGGTCACACTGGAAGACCTGCTGGAAGAAATTGTCGGCGAGGTCAGCGACCCGTTCGATACTATCATCCCGGAAATTCAGTCCCTGCCTGATGGAACCGTCCTGGTTGATGGCTTGACCCTGATCGAGGTTGTCAACCAGCAACTGGGTTTGAACCTCTCCGACCCCAACTATGACACCATCGCGGGATATATGCTGGGCAAGCTGGGACGGATTCCCCAGACTGGAGATGTTGTGGAAAGCGATGGCTTACGTCTGCGGGTGGAGCAGATGGACGGCATGCGCATTGCGCGCATCTCCCTGCATAAAATCCGACCAGACTGAGCCAGCCTCTTCCGCTCATCCGAACAGACAGGGCTGTGCAAAACCGGTTTAGAACAGGACGGTCTCTGCAAACGCATGCCAACATACCTCGAAATCGCCATCAACATTCCCCAGGTCAGTGGCGTGTTTGACTATCACCTGCCGCCCGAACTGGAGGGGCAGGTTGAAGCAGGTCACCTGGTAGAGGTTCCCTTTGGGCGCCAGCGTGTTCAGGGGGTGGTATTGCGCTTCGTACCGCTGCCTTCGATTGCAGAAACGCGGCAGGTTATATCTCTGGTTGACAGGCAAGTGGTGTTGACCCAGGCGCAGATGGCGCTGGCTAATCAACTGGCTGAGCGCACCGGAGGCACACTGGCAGCTTTTATCGGGTTGATGTTGCCGCCGGGTTTGAGTCAGCAGGCAGATACCCTCTACACCCTCAGCCGTAGCCGTTCAGCAATTGGTCCAACACCACTGAGCGCGGTGCAACTTCGCCTGCTGGCATTGCTGGAAAAGCGCGGCGGGGCGCTGCGCGGTCGGCAGATCGACCGAGTTCTGCGGCGCGTGGATTGGCGTCCGGCGGCGCGCCGGCTGGCTCAGCGTGGCTTGCTCACCGCCAGGCCGATCCTGCCACCGCCGGAGGTGAGACCTAAAAAAGTGCGCACAGCCATGCTGGCACGTCCGCCGGCTGAAGCTCAGGCTGCCATGCCAGGGTTGGGTAAACAGGGGTCAAAGGCTCTCGCCCGCCGCCAGGCTATGCTGCAACAACTGCTCCGCCAGACCGGTCCGGTGGAGGTCGAGTGGCTTTACGCCGAAAGCGGCGGAAACTCCTCCGACCTGCACCGCCTGGAAGAATTGGGGTTGGTGGTTTTAGGCGAGAGCGAGGTGTGGCGCGACCCGTTGTCTCAGGCGCTGCCAATCCCCAGCCAGGCGCCAGCACTGACCCGTGAGCAAAACATCTGTTGGGCAGAAATTCAGTCCGCCCTGCGGCAAACCTCGCTTGAACGCCCCGCTCCTCCCTTTCTGCTACACGGCGTGACCGGCTCCGGCAAAACCGAAATCTACCTGCAAGCTGTGGAGGCAACGCTGCAAATGGGCAAACAGGCGATCGTGCTGGTGCCTGAAATTGCCCTGACCCCGCAAACTGTAGCGCGCTTCCTGGCGCGCTTCCCCGGGCAGGTTGGGCTGGTGCACTCTAAACTTTCCGCCGGAGAGCGCTACGACACCTGGCGGCGGGCGCGCGCCGCTCAACTCAGCATTGTGGTGGGACCGCGCAGCGCCCTGTTCACGCCCTTCCCCAATTTAGGGCTGATCGTGGTAGATGAATGTCACGACGACACATACTACCAAAGCGAGCCGCCGTTCTATAACGCGGTAGAAGCTGCCATCCTGTATGCCCGCCTGTGCGGAGGGGTGTGCCTGCTCGGGTCTGCAACGCCCGACCTGACGCACACCTACCAGGCTGCCCAAGGCAACTGGCGCTACCTGCGGCTACCTTCGCGCATCCTGGCGCACCGCCGGACGATCCAGGTATACGCCGAAAAGCTGGGTCTCGCATCGCGCTTCCAACCTCTGGAAGCCGAGGCTGAAACGAAGGAACTGCCTCCTGTTACAGTGGTAGACATGCGCCAGGAACTAAAAGAGGGCAATCGCTCGCTCTTCAGCCGGGAACTGCAATCCGCGCTGGCAGAGGTGTTCGCTCACAATCAACAGGCAATCCTGTTCCTCAACCGGCGCGGCACAGCCACATTCGTGTTTTGCCGGGATTGTGGTCATGCCCTTAAATGCCCACAATGCGACTTGCCATTTACATACCACGCGCCAGACGAAGCCCTGGTCTGCCATCACTGTGGATACAGACGCCGCATGCCCGCCGTTTGCCCTCAGTGTGGCAGCAAGCGCATCCGCCAGTACGGCACAGGCACTGAGAAGGTGGAAGCCGAATTGCAGGCGCTTTTCCCGCAGGCGCGCACCTTGCGCTGGGATTACGAAACCACCCGCCTGAAGGGCGCCCACGAAGCCTTATTGAGTCATTTCATCGCCCAGCGCGCCAATGTGCTCATTGGCACTCAAATGCTCGCCAAAGGGCTGGATTTGCCGCTGGTCACTCTGGTGGGCGCAGTACTGGCAGATGTAGGGCTGAACCTGCCGGATTACCGCGCCGCCGAGCGCACCTTTCAGGTGCTCGCCCAGGTAGCAGGTCGAGCTGGGCGCAGTCCATTGGGTGGAAGGGTGATACTGCAAACCTTCCAACCCGAAAATTACGTCATTCAAGCCGCCGCCAAACACAGCTATCGCCAGTTCTATCTGCAAGAGCTGGAATACCGCCGCCAGTTGTATTATCCGCCCTTCAGCAACCTGGTGCGTCTGGAATATCGCCACACGCGCAACGAAGCCGCTCAAGCCGCCGCGGTGAAGCTGGCGACCCAAATCAACGCCTGGATCACGGAAGAGGGCCGCCGCGCCACCAGGGTGAGCGGACCTGCGCCCTGTTTCTTTGCCCGTTTAGGCGGGATGTATCGCTGGCAGATCGTACTGCGCGGACCGGATCCGCTCTCTTTGTTACGCGGACGCCCGCTAGGCGAATGGCGCGTGGAAGTCAACCCCCCTTCTTTGCTATAATTGGACAAGCGGAAGGAGAGAAAGATGCAAAGAAGGCACGAGATGCTCACCTGGGAAGATGTCGACCGGCTGATCGATCACCTGCTACCCCAGTTTCAGCAAGAATTCGACGCCATGGTGATGATCACGCGCGGCGGGATCATCCCCGGCGGGTTACTGGCAGAAGCGATGGGGATCACACACATCCTCACCGCTGCCGTGGATTTTCCCGCCAAAATCGAAATGGAAAGAGCCAGGCTGTTAGCCTGGCCGCAATTCATTCAATTCCCTGACGATAGCCTGTTGCGCGGTCGTACAACTCTGGTGGTGGATGACGTCTGGGGCTCCGGGCGCACCATCACCGCGGTGAAAAACCGCGTTTCAGCCGCCGGCGCCTTCCCGTTCACCTGCGTGTTGCATTTCAACCCCTACCGCAATCTCTTCGGCACCGCCCGCCCGGATTACTACGCCGCCATCACCGACGCACACATCGTCTACCCCTGGGAAATTGACCGGGGCGTCGATCGCGCCTTATTGGAAAGAAATCCTCAGCCCTCCTCTTGATCTCCAGGCTGGTTTTCGAGATGAAAATTGCCTTGCTTGGGGATGTTCACGCCAACCTGCCGGCGTTGCTAGCCGTGCTGGAGCATGCCCGATCGCAGGAAGTCTCTGCGCTGTGGAATATCGGCGATTTTCTGGGCTACGGAGCGTTCCCCAACGAGGTCATCCACGCGCTGCGCACAGCGGGGGCAGTCAGCATCCTGGGCAACTATGATGTAAAAGTGCTGATCTTCCCGGAAAAAGAGCGGAAGTGGAGGATAAGCAAGCGAGCCGAGAAAGTGCTGGCGTTTGAATGGGCTTATCATAACCTCTCGCCGGAAAACCGGCTCTATCTCCAAACCCTGCCCCGCCAACGGCGTATGCAAGTAGCCGGCTGGCGCATCTTGCTCACCCACGCCAGTCCGGATTCTGACGAGGAACACCTAACACCGGAAACGCCTGTGGACCGACTGACACAACTGGCTCATTTGGCGGCAACGGATATCATCGTCTGCGGGCACTCTCACCGCCCATTTGCGCGATGGGTGGAGAACACCCTGTTCATCAATACCGGCAGCGTCGGCAGGCCCGACGACGGTGATCCTCGCGCCAGCTACGCCATCTTACACGTCGAGCCACAAGCGGTGCACGTCCAGCATTATCGTCTGGAATACGACCTCGCCAGCGCAGTCGCCGGACTGCGCCGCCAGGGATTGCCAGAGGCGTTTGCCCAGATGATCCTGCAAGGCGTCGACCTGGATACCATCCTGCGGGAGTCCCGTAAACAGAGCCAATGACCCTTATCAGGAACGCGCCCGATGGATGGGTGGTTGCATTTACCGATATTGGCACCAACCTGCTGCGCCCCAGGCTTAATCCCATCTGCTGGGTATCAATTACAGGATGGATACAGCCAACGCCAGATTCTGGCGAACATCGGGGCGATTGAAACGCTTCCACGCGTCTCGGAACGAGCACATCAGACGCTGGCGCTCTTCGTAACGATAAGCCAGATATTCCAGAATGGGCTGCGGCGTCTGCCGTTCAGCAACCGGAAGTCCATCCTGCAGGTTATCCCACTCTGCTAGAAAATCCCGCAATAGCTGCGTGGCGACATGGGCATCGTTCAAATCGCCCAGGTGATCCTGGAGTCCTTTGATCGTCTCGATCACTTCGCCAGCCTCGTTCCCCAGAACCTCGCGGAAGAATTCCAGCGTGTAGCGCAATCTTTTGAACTCGATGCGCAGGGCGTGGAACTGCGCCAGCGTGGCGGTTTCCAGGAGATTGTCGTAGGCGCGCACCGCAGCGTAACGCTCGTAGATCAGGCGCGGCGCCAGATCCCGAACTAGGTGGGGCGCACCGGCAGGGATGGCGCGAACGCCAGCGCCAGGTGTGTTGACAAATTCCTCGAAGCGAACGACGAAATCATGGTACTCCTGGCTATCCAGGTAAGCCAGCAGGTTTTGCCGGGCGGCTTCGCGGGCGTGCTCCCAGGCGCGCAGCAACGGCTGTAAACCGTCGCGGTGGGGTTTTAGCAAATCATTCTGGTAGCGGTAAGCTTTCTCCATGAACACATCGAGATCGCGCACGCGTCCCAATGCCCGTCCCGTGGCGCGCAATCCCTTGAGATGGGTGCGAACCGCCTTGCGCGTAAAAACGTTTTCGAAAATCTCGAAGGCGGCGCGCATGCGCCGCGTAGCCACGCGCATATCGTGCAGTTCTTCAATGTCCTCCCCAAGCCGCGTGCCTTCTTCATGGCTACACATCTGGGTAAAATGAAAGCGCAGCACCTTCCGCCCTGCTTCGGCTAACGGATCATCTGCCAACACGCCGGGGGATTTGAGTTTCGGAAGCGGAGGTTGGGGCTGCGATTTGATGGTATCAGCCGAGTCGCCCTCAGAAAGCACAGCCACCTCAGAGGCAGCCTGCGCCTCTGGCGCGACCAAAGCCATCCTAAATATCCCCATGCCGTTAGCCTGGAAGCAGCGCCGCCAGTAGCGCGCCCTGCTGCGCGAGATACCGACAGCCTGGGCGACCTGGCGGGTTGGTTGACCCTGGTCGTAGAGCAACAAGAGCCGGGCGCGGCGCTGGATCGCGACAGAGGGATCGTTTGCCAGCAACTGCTCCAACTGTTGCTTCTGTTCAGGGCGTAAAAGGAACTCAGCCATGCTCAGGGAGATTTGCGGGCGCGCTGGTGATACGCCAGCAGCCACGCCTGACTGTTGATTCGCGGCGCTTTCGCCTCGGCTTTGACCCGTTCGTAGCTCCCATCCGGCAGCATGCGCCGCGCTTTCACGTTATCCGAAAGATAAGTTTCCAAAACATCGTCGCGCAGGTAACGAATCAAACGAATATCCTTAACCGGGAAGAGCACCTCAACGCGCCGGTTGATATTGCGCGGCATCAGGTCGGCGCTGCCCAGATAAATCTGCTCCTCGCCTTTGTTGTAGAAATAATAAATCCGGCTGTGCTCCAGGAAACGCCCCACCACGCTGATGACGCGAATATTGTCGCTGACGCCTTTCAAGCCAGGACGCAGACAGCAGATACCGCGCGCCAGCAAATCCACTTTGACCCCCGCCTGCGAAGCCTGATACAGGAGCTGAATGAACGGTTTATCCACAATGGCATTCGCTTTGAAGATCAGATGCGCCTTTTCGCCTTTGCGCGCGTGCTCGATCTCGCGCCGGATCAGGGCTTCCAGGCGCTCACGCAGGTTGATCGGCGCAACCAGCAGCTTGCGATAATCCTTCTTGCCCGAGTAACCGGTAAGATAATTGAAGAGGTCAGTCGCATCGGCGCCCAGTTCTTCGTCACAGGTGAACATGCCCAGGTCTTCGTACAACTGGGCGGTGACGGCGTTGTAATTGCCGGTGCCAAGATGCACATAGCGGCGGATACCCCCGCCCTCACGACGCACCACCAAGGCGATCTTCGAATGCGTTTTCAAACCCAGCAAGCCATAGATCACATGTACGCCAGCGCCCTCCAGCTTCTTCGCCCAGCCGATATTGCTCTCTTCATCAAAGCGCGCCTTCAATTCGACCAACACCGCCACCTGCTTGCCGTTCTCCACCGCCTCCAGCAACGCCTGCACCACCGGTGGGTTGCGTCCGACGCGATAGAGCGTCTGCTTGATAGCCAGCACATCCGGGTCTCTGGCGGCGGTTTTCAAAAAATCCACCACGGGCAGGAAGGATTCGTATGGATGATGGAGCAGGATGTCTTCCTTGCGAATGGCGGCAAACAAATTGCCGTCGTATGCTTCCGAACTGAGCGGGGCTGGCAAAGCCGGCACAAAAGGGGGTTCTTTCAAGTCGTAGCGGTCAATATGATAGAGCTGCATGATGTCGCTCAGCCCCAGAGGACCGCTCAGGGTATATACGTCTTGCCGATCCACCTCCAGGTTTTTTACCAGAATTTGTCGAATGTGGGCGGGCATAGTTTCATCCACCGTAACCCGCACCACCGAGCCAAACCGCCTCTGGCGCACGCTTTGCTCCATGGTTTCCAGCAGGTCTGCCGCCTCCAGCTCCTGGATTTCCATATCGGCGTCGCGCGTAACGCGGAAGGGGTGCGACGCCAGGATTTCCATACCCGGGAAGAGCGCCTCCAGATTAGCCGCGATCACCTGCTCCAGATACGTGAAGTAATGATGATGGGGCACAGTGCCATCTTTGCGCGTGCCTCCCGAAGAACGCTTGATGGGGACAAAGCGCGGCAACGTGTTGGGCACCTTGACGCGGGCAAAATGTTCCTCGCCGTCCGGATCGCAAATCAAGATCGCCAGATTCAGGCTCAAGTTGGAAATATGCGGGAAGGGATGCCCGGGATCAAACGCCAGGGGCGTGAGCACCGGAAAGATCACCTCCTGGAAATACTTGGTCACAGTTTCGCGCTGTTTCTCATCAAGTTGATTGTAATTTAGTATATGGATGCCCGCTTTCTCCAGTTGAGGCACAAGTTCTTTATGGAAGCACTCACGTGCTTGTGACATGAGCTGGTTGGCAACCTTGCGAATCGCCGCCAACTGCTCCGCTGGGGACATCCCATCGGGTGGTAAATCAATAACTCCAGCGGCGAGTTGCTTCTTCAAGCCGGAGACGCGCACCATGAAGAACTCATCCAAATTGGAGCCCAGGATCGCCAGGAATTTTACCCGTTCCAGCAAGGGATTGGACGGATCCTGCGCTTCTTCTAACACGCGACGCTGGAACTCCAGCAAGCTCAACTCACGGTTGACATACAGACGGGGCTCGTCCAAATCCACCGCAGGGAAGAGGCTTTCTACACCCTCTGCCATCAGCGCACCTCAATAATCATAATTGTAAACGATAAAATCAGCCTGCACACAAGTGAATTGCTTCCCAACGCTCTTAAGGAACTGCCATATCTCGCCTTGGGGAGCCAGGGTTCCCCAAATTTGAGAACAGCCCTCACAGAAATACCCACCCCCGCCAGACCATACCAATACAAGTGCGACCGCCAAGGCTGGCGGTCGCACCGATGCTCAATAGAGGGCGGATGTTATTCGCCGGCGAGCATCTGCCGCTTAGCCTGGCTATTGACTGCTGGTTTGAATAATCTCGGGCGAACCAGCCGCCTGGATGGCTTTCAACTGCGCCTGACGAGCCAGGTCGGTCGAGTTTGCCAGGATGCGCAGGGCTTCCTCGGGGTTATGAAAGCCCATGCTGTTCTCGGCGGCGATGAAATCCCAGCGCAGTTGGGCTTCACGGTGCAGGTTGCGCGCCTCAGCCAGCAAATCAGAGTCCACGCCGCTGACTTTCGCCGCGGCTTCGATGGCGGCAATCGCCTGCACCAGGGCGTCCTCGGTGGCATCCATAGTTTCGCGCACCTGCTGCTGGATGATCGCCACCCGGCTGGTCACGTAGCCCACGTCGGTATGGCAGGCGCCGCAGGCGGTTTCGGCGTTCAGCAACGGGCTCTTGACGTCGTGGGTGGAGAACTTGGCAGCGCCGTCGCGGGTGTAAGGCATGTGGCAGTCGGCGCAGGCGACGCCAGCCTTATAATGAGTGCTGTCGGCGGTGAACAGTTCATATTCCGGGTGCTGCATCTTAATCATCGGCGCGCCGGAGAGGGGATGATCCCAGTCCTTAAAGCCGAGCTCCTGGTACAAGCCGGCAATGTTTTCGATCTTGGTCCCGTCCCTCCAGGGGAAGACCAGGTATTTACCTTCGCCGGCAAAGTAGTATTCCACGTGGCAGTTCGCGCATACCACCGTGCGCATCTCCTGGCGGGTGAAAGTGCGCCAATCTTTGCCCTGGGCTTTGAGCGCCTCGTCCAGCGCCGGATTGGTCACGATCAGGCGCATGGTGTTGGCTTCGTGACAGTTGGCGCAGCCGATGGGCTGATCAATGCGCTCCCCCAGCTCCTTGAACAACGTCCGGTCAAATTCCGCCATGCCCATCTCCTTCCACAACCGCGGGTTGTTGGCGGTCTTGCAGGAATAGCAGGTGCCAGGGGTGGTCTCGTTCACCCGTTTGGTGGCTTCCACATCGGTCAGACTGTTGAGGTGACCGCGCTCCTCGTTATAATCCTTGCTGAAGCCATAACCAGCGAACAGCGTCACCAGGCGAGGGTCTTCGGTGAGCTTCGAGTAGGGCTCGGATCCCCCGTAGGTGGTGCGGGTGTTGTTGGTTTCGGTTTTCAGCAGGGTGGAATACTGGTTCGGGTAGTTGACGCCCCACTTGGATGAATCGGGCTCCATCTCCTCGATCTGAGTGATGGGCGGCACGCCGCGCGCCGCCGGAGGCTGATTCTTGATGAAAATCAACATGCCGATCAACGCCGCCGCCAGGATAACGATAATCCCGCTCAGGATCAGGATGACGCTCGGTCGTCTCATCGCTTGCTCTCCTCTGTGTGTTGGTAAGGCAGGAGCGAAATGCCCCGCTCTCCATGGGCAACGGTGCGATGGCACTCGAAACAGTGCCGATCCAATGGCATTGCCCCTTCCAGCACGTTCGCAACCGTCTCGATGTGACAGCGGATACAGTTCTCCTGTACGACCTGGCGAGATTCATCCTTTGCCCGAATAGCATTGGGGATCTCGCCGAAAAGAAATGCAGTCACGTGGTGATAACCTGATTTCGCCTTAACAAAATACTTGGGGATGATCGCATGCGGTGTGTGGCAATCGTTGCAGGTTGCCCACTTCCGGTGACCGCCATGGTACCAGCCCTCATAGACGTAATCCATCACATGGCAGTTGTTGCAGGTGGAGGGATTATTGCCCAGATAGGCGGTGAAGTCAGTTACATAAAGCCCAACGCCCAAGACGAGTAATAAAGCCAGCACTGCGATGATCAATGCAATCTTCATAAGGGCACCCGTGTCATAAGCATTTGCCGGCGTATGCTCAAATCGAGAAATGTACACCTATCGATCCCAATTTTAACATATTTGGATAAGCAGATTGAATGACAGGGATCATCTCTGCCTGGCATCGGGCATAGTATAATCATCCGTGTTCGAGCCTCCGAAACCCAGGATCGGTGTTCGCCCATGCCCATCCCCTCCCCGTTCCATTCCCGCACCGCAGCGCTGTGCGAGAGCCAGGAATGGCGCAACTGGTCTGGCTACCTGGCGGCGGCGCTCTACGAGCCAGGACATGAGCGCGAGTACTACGCCATCCGCAACACAGCAGCGCTGATCGACATCTCTCCGCTTTTCAAATACGAGATTCGCGGCCCACAGGCGGTCACTGCTGTAGACCGCATTATGACGCGCGACATCTCCCGCTGCAAGGTGGGGCAAGTGCTGTACTCGCCATGGTGCGACGACGATGGCAAGGTGATCGACGATGGCACAGTGGCGCGCCTCTCCGAGCAGGTCTTCCGCATTACCGCCGCTGAGCCCAACCTGGCGTGGTTTCAGGATTGCAGCTTTGGACTGGAAGCCGAGGTGGTCGACGTATCCACAGAGCTGGCGGCGCTGGCGCTGCAAGGTCCAAACTCACGGCGCATTCTGGAAGACGTGTTCAGCGGCTTCTTCCTGGAGCCGCTCCCCTATTACCACCTGAGGCAGGGCGAGCTGGTGGGCATTCCGCTCACCGTTTCCCGCACTGGTTACACCGGCGACCTGGGCTATGAACTTTGGGTCGCTCGCCAACACGCCGAAGAGGTGTGGGACCGCCTGATGGAGCGCGGTCGGGACTTCGGGATCGCCCCGGTTGGCATCCTGGCGCTGGACATCGCCCGCATCGAAGCAGGTTTGATTATGCTCCAGGTGGATTACATCTCCGCCCGCCAGGCGCTCATCCCTGCTCAGAAATCCTCGCCGTACGAAATCGGTTTGGGATGGGCGGTGGATTTGAAAAAAAGCCACTTCATCGGACGCAGCGCCCTGCTTGCAGAGCGGGAGAAAGGTTCGACCTGGAAGCTGGTCGGGGTGGAAGTGGCTTGGAAATCGCTGGAGGCGCTCTACGCCCGTTTCGACCTGGTGCCGCAGCTCACCGGTAGAGCTTCCCGTTCCCCAATCCCCATCTATGACGACGACCTGCACATCGGGCAGGTCACCAGCCACACCTTTTCTCCGATGCTGAAGAAGTACATCGGCATTGCCAGCGTCAGAACCCCATACGCCGTCTATGGCAGGCGCGTTCAGGTGGAGTTCACCGTCGAACACATGCGCCTGAAAGCCGAGGCTGAGATCGTCCGTCTGCCATTCTTCAACCCTCCTCGAAAGCGAGCCTGAGCCATGCCGCAGAAACTCGATGTCATCGTCATCGGAGGCGGGCACAACGGGTTGGTAGCGGCTGCCTACCTGGCGCGCGCCGGTAAAAAGGTGCTGGTTTTGGAGCGCCGCCATGTGCTGGGCGGGGCGAGCGTCACCGAAGAGGTCTTCCCAGGGTTCAAGTTCACCGTCTTCTCCTACGTGGTCAGCTTGCTGCGCCCGGAGATCATCCGGGAGCTGCAACTGCATAAACACGGGCTGATGATCCTGCCGCTGGAGAGCACGCTCACCCCCTTGCCAGACGGAAATTACCTCTATCGGGATGGAGACCACTATCGCACGCTGCGTGAGATCGCACGCTTCTCCCGTCGCGACGCCGACAGGTACGAAGATTACAGCCACACGATGTACTTCATGGCTAAGGCGGTCAAGCCGATCCTGAGCCTGGTGCCGCCCGACCCTGCCAGCCTGAACCCCCTTGAGATTGCCCGTCTGCTGCGCCTGGGGCGGCAGTACCTCAAACTGGAGGCAACCCACCTGTACACGCTGTCGCGCTTGATGACGATGAGCGCCGCGGATTTTGTCGAACGCTGGTTCGAGTCGGAGCCGCTCAAGGGTACCCTCTCAGCCAGCGGGATCATCGGCACCTTCCTTGGACCGCGTTCGCCGGGCACAGCCTACGTGCTTCTGCATCACTACATGGGCGAAATTGACGGCTCTTTCCGCGCCTGGGGGTTCGCCCGCGGCGGAACAGGCGGCATCGCCGAAGCCATCGCCCGGGCAGCGGTTTCCTTTGGCGCTCAATTGCGCACCAACGCCCCCGTGGCGCGCTTGCTGGTTAAAAGCGGCAAAGCGGTGGGCGTGGCTCTCCAGAGCGGCGAGGAGATCGCCGCCGAACGGGTGGTATCCAGCCTGGATCCGAAAGCCACTTTCCTCGACCTGCTCGAGCCTGGATTGATCCCTACCGAGCTGGCAGATAGCGCTCGTCGTTATACTTATCGAGGTTCTTCGGGCAAGGTGAACCTGGCGTTGGATGCTGCTCCGGAGCTCGCCTGCCTGCCGGGTGTAGGTCGCCATCTGGCAGGGGCGATCTCCATCAGCCCCAGCATTGATTACATCGAGCGCGCTTACGATCAAGCCAAGTACGGCGAATTTTCACGCCAGCCTTATATCGATGTGATCATCCCTTCCATGATCGACCCGGATATGGCGCCGCCGGGAAAGCACGTCATGTCTTGTTTCGTCCAATACGCCCCCTATCAGCTTCGTCAGGGCACCTGGGAAGAGCAGCGGGAAGCTTTTGGCGACGCTGTGATTGACACCCTGACGGAATATTTCCCCAACCTGAAGTCTATCTTGCTGCACCGTCAGGTCCTTACCCCTTGGGACATGGAGCAGACCATCGGTCTGACGCAGGGAAATATCTTTCAGGGCGAGTTGAGCCTCTCGCAGCTTTTCTTCCTGCGCCCATTTGCCGGCTATGCCCGCTATCGCACGCCGATACGCAACTACTACCAATGTGGGTCGGCAACCCACCCCGGCGGAGGGATCTCTGGCGCTCCCGGTCGCCTGGCGGCGCTTGAGATGCTCAAGGATTGGTAGATCTGAGGCATGGGCTATGCATAGCGCAAACAGGTATGACGCAATCATCATCGGCGGCGGGCACAACGGGCTGACCGCAGCAGCCTACCTGGCAAAAGCTGGTCTGAAAGTATTGGTATTGGAAAGGCGTGAGGTACTGGGAGGTGCCGCCGCCAGTGAGAAAGTATTCCCCGGCTATACCGTCAACACCGGCGCGCTGGACAGCGGCATCTTTTTGCCGGAGGTCGTCGCCGAACTGCGTCTGGAGAAGTTCGGGCTGCGTTTCCTGCAGAGTCAGGTGGTCGTCACCGCTTTACAGGCAGAGGGGGGTGATTTGAAGCTCTGGCGCGATCCCCAGCGGGCAGCCGGTGAGATCGCCCATTTCTCAACCCGCGACGCCGCCCGCTACCCTGAATACATCCGTTGGATCAAGCGCATGGCGGGCGTGTTGCGCCAGGTCTTCCTGCGCGTTCCACCCAATGTCCCGCACCTGTCGCCCGGCGAACTGTTCTCCTGGCTGCCCAGCGCGTTGAAGGTCAGAGCACTGGGGCGCAAAGATCTGATGGCATTGTTGCGGGCTTTGCCCATGCCCCTGACCGATTTTATGGGCGAATGGTTCGAGCAACAGGCGGTGCAGGCGGCTCTCGGCGCAGGAGGGATGACCGGCGTCACGCTTGGGCCGCGCGCCTCCGGCACGGTATTCAATTTGCTCTACCAGGCATGGAACGCCGGACAGGCGGGCTTTCGCGCCAGCAGCTTCATACGCGGCGGGATGGGGGCGCTTGCGCAGGCTCTGGCAGAAGCAGCACGCCGCCACGGAGCGGAAATACGCACCGGCGCGGCGGTTTCGCGGCTTGTCCTGGAAGCTGACCGGGTCAGCGAAGTTGTGCTGGATAAGGGCGAGACGCTCTCCGCCCGCATTGTGCTTTCCAGCGCCAACCCCCGACACACCCTCTTTGATCTCCTCGGCGCGCAAAACCTGGATGTTCGCACCGTCCGCGAGCTGAAGAACATCCGCTTTCGCGGCAGCACCGCCCGCATCAACCTGGCTCTCGGCGCTCTCCCAGCGTTTCGCGGCATAGATACGAATCACGAACCCCAGGTGTCGCTGGCGGGGCACATCCTGATTTGTCCCAGCCTGGATTATTTAGAGCGCGCTTACGATGACGCCAAGTACGGCGGCATCTCCCAATCTCCCATGCTGGATATGCACATCCCCACCTTACTGGACGATTCGCTCGCGCCACCCGGCAAGCACATCTTGTGCATCAACATCCAGTACGCGCCCTACCACCTGCGCGGGACAGACTGGGAGGAGCAGCGCTCAAACCTTGCCTCCCTGACGCTAAACCTCCTGGAAGAATACGCCCCTGGCATCGGCGCTCTGGTGGAACATCAGCAGGTGCTGACTCCCCTTGACCTGGAACGCGAGTTCGGTCTGGCGGAGGGCTGCATCTTCCACGGGCAGATGACGTTGGACCAGCTCTGGTTCATGCGCCCGACGCCGGTCCTCCCCCCCTACCGCACGCCAATCGCTAATCTGTACCTGTGCGGCGCTGGTACCCATCCTGGCGGGGGCGTTACCGGAGCCCCGGGACGCAACGCAGCCCGCCTGGCGCTGCGCCAGATCGACCATTTCTAATCGTCAGGATGCGCCATTTGAAATAGAGTGCCTCAATGCCTTTAGGAGTGGAAAAGGGCTGGGCGGAGCCGCACCCTGGGCACAATACGTGGGTACGAAAGCATGGAGATGCTCTACACCCCGCCGGATATGGATGAACTGGATGAAGTGTTCGAGTTGATCCTGGATTCGTACAACTTCGTCACCAGGCGCAATCTGAGTCTCGAGGATGTCTTTTCGATAAAAACCACAGGAGAGAAATGAACGGCATAACCCAGCCTAAACCAGTTGCTATTGCCCCACACCGCATTCACCCGCAAACCCGTCCGGGCTACGTCCATCTTAAGGTTGCTAACCTGGAGAATCAACTGGTATTTTACCAGCAGGCGTTGGGCTTACACCTGCACTGGAGGGATGGGAACAGCGCCGGTCTGGGCGCCGGCGGCGGGGATATCGTACGCATGACCCAAATCCCAAATGGAAAACGTTATCGCGGCGTGACCGGCATCTACCACTTTGCCATCCTTTTCCCTGACCGGCGTCAACTGGCGCGCGCCATCTCTCGCCTCTTTGCCCTACGCTGGCCTAACTACCCCACAGACCACATCATGACCAAAACCACCTACGTGGACGATCCAGAAGGGAACAACATCGAACTCTATTGCGAATCGCCCGAGGATGGGGTATTCATGGTAAATTCCGATGGGGAATTTTACGCACGTCACGCCGATGGTAGATACAGCGACGGGCGCGAACCGCTCGACATCAAGAAGCTCGTCTCTCATTTGAGCGAAGACGACCGCCTGGACGAACCCGTCTCGTCTGAAGTGCGCATGGGGCATTTCCACCTTTACGTCGCCAACTTGCAGGAGACGCGCCACTTCTACCATGAGCTGCTCGGCTTCGACGATATGGGCATGGCGCGCAGCTTTCGGATGGGTATGGTCTCGGCAGGCGGCTATCATCATCACATTGGCTTCAACACCTGGCAAGGGGAGGGCGCACCGCCTCCGCCGCCAGACGCACTGGGGCTGGAGACCATCTCGTTCGTCCTACCCGACCGCACAGCGTGGGACCAACTCCTGGCGCGCATCAAGGAGGTTGAAATGCCCTACAAGCGGACAGAAGAGGGCATTGTCGTTTCAGATCCCGCCCAAAACAACATATTGTTCATGGTTGTAAAGTGAACACTGAATTGGAAGCAGGTTCACCCGCGCCTGATTTCGAACTGACGTCGAATGCCGGTCAGAAAATTGGGCTGGTGGATTACATGGGAAAATCGCACGTTGCCCCATTCTTCGTGCGCAAATATGACTGAAGGCAGTGCCGCGCACATGTCGCCCAGTTGGGGTAAATGTACGCGGATTTTCAAGCAGCTGGTGCAGATGTACTTATCATTTTGGGAGATACGCCCGACCGCACCCGTCGATACGCCGAAAGCCTGCCTATCCCCATCCTGGTGCTAGCCGACCCGAATCGGGATGTCTACAGGAGGTTTGGATTGGAGAAAGCGCTGCTCGTCGTCCAGCGCAGCGCCCCGACCGTTGTGGATCGCCAGGGCGTGATCCGCTATATGAAGCGCGCTACCATCCGATGACCTAGCTGCAGGAGAGCCGGCAGTTGCTCGATATTATTCGTGTTCTGGGCTGACATCGTCAAGTTCCATCCTCCAGTTCGATGAAACTTTCAGGTCTCGTGGCAGTAGCTTTCGTAGCCCCACCTGAGCACACGCCCTAACTGTCCAACCACTTTAACGAGCAAGCAACTTGCCCGAATTACATAGCTGCTCTATAATTAGCCGCGGAAGCATTGACTGCAAACATCATTTCCCACACCTGTCAATTCCGCTTTGTACTAATTGTGAGGAGGTGAATCGCCATTCAATAAGCAGATGCTGAGCCTTTCGCCTATCCAATTCGCGCCTAGTTCAAGGAGGAACATATGAAAAAGCTGACACTCGCCCTGACCACTCTGGTGATCATCAGTCTGTTGCTGAGTGCCTGTGGGGGAGGCGCGACGCCAGAAGCCAAGGATAAGCTGGCTGAGATCAAGGCGCGCGGTACCCTGGTGATCTCCACCGACCCGGCTTACCCGCCTCAGTCGCAACTGGTGGAAGGCGCCACCCGTCCCGCCGATACCAAGTGCACCTCTGACCAGCGCACTGCCAACGAACTGACCGGCTTCGATATCGACACCGCGGTCGAGATTGCCAAGCGCCTCGGCGTGGAAGCCTGCTTTACCACTCCCTCCTGGGACCTGATCATCGCCGGCAAATGGGCTGACCGTTGGGACATCAGCGTCGGCTCGATGACCATCACGCCGGAGCGCATGCAGGTGCTCTACTTCACCCAGCCGTACTACACCACGCCGGCGGCTTTCTTCGTCCATGCCAGCAACACCACCTTCACCAAGCCAGAAGACCTGTCTGGCAAGCGAATCGGCGGCTGCACCGGCTGCACCTATGACTACTATCTGGCTGGTACGCTCCAGATACCCGGGGAGACCCTGGAGTACGTGGTCAAAAATCCGCAGTTCACCGGTTATGAGACCGACCTGAACGCCCTGCAGGACCTGGCGCTGGGCGACGGCGTCCGCCTGGACGCGGTTCTCACCGCCCAACCGACCGGGCAGGGCGCCATCGCCGATGGCTTGCCGCTCAAACAACTGGGCGATCCAGTGTATTTCGAATACCTGGCTGCCGCGGTGGATAAGGCAGCCTCTAAAGACCCCATCCCCTTCGTCAAAGAGGTCAGCAGAATCATCCAGGAGATGCACGCCGACGGAACGTTGCTCAAACTCTCCCAAAAATATTACGGCCTGGACCTGACCACCGCCGCGGCGCAGTTCGACCTCGACGCGCTCAAGCAATTTCCGTAAGACTGCACATCGGGTGAGGCTCGCTGGCGAGCCTCACCCACACTCCAGAAGGACGCAAGCGGAGATACAGATGGCTGTTGATTCGCTCTATTCCCCTCCTAGCGGCGCGCCCGATCCAGACCTGCAAATGGGGCTTGAGTTAATGGCTCACCAGCGCCGGGCGCAGTTGATTCGCCTGTTGAAGACCGCGGCGGTTTGGACAGTGCTGGTGGGGTTGATGACCGCCTTTTTGCTCCAGCTCAAGTTCGATCCCGCCTATATCTTCCAACATTACCAGATTGTTCTGGAAGGTGTGCCGGTCACGATTGGCGTCTCGTTGGTCTCTATCCTGTTTGCCACCATCCTGGCGCTCTTCGGAGCCTTAGGGCGCTTATCGAACAACTCTATCGCTCAGGGCGTCTCCAGCCTGTACGTGTCCGTCATCCGCGGCACGCCATTGCTGATCCAGATTTATGTGATCTACCTTGGTTTGCCTCAGATTGGGCAGCAACTGGTGGCAGCCGGCTACCCAACGTTGGGCAACATGTTCACCTTGAGCGCCCTGCAATCCGGCATCCTGGCGCTCAGCCTGAACTACGGCGCCTACATGACCGAGATTTTCCGCGCCGGCATCCAATCCATCGCCTATGGTCAGCGCGAAGCAGCGGTGTCCATCGGCATGACCCCCTGGCAGACTCTGCGCCGGATTATCCTGCCCCAGGCTGTGCGCATCATCATCCCAGACATCGGCAATCAGTTCATTGCCATGCAGAAAGACTCGGCGCTTGTCTCGATCATGGGCATCTGGGAGATCACCTACCGCGCCAACCGCTTCGCCCGCAAAGACACCAAATTCATGGAGATGTTCCTGCTGGCGGCAGCGCTCTATTGGATATTGACCATCATTTCATCCTGGCTCGAAAACCGCCTGGAACGGCGCCTGGCGCACGCTTATGAACGATGACACTGCGCTGATTCGCGTCGATAAGCTGCACAAGTGGTTTGGCATGCTCCACGTGCTGAAAGGGGTCTCGTTCAGCGTGCAGCCGAAGGAAGTGCTGGTGCTGATCGGTCGCAGTGGTTCCGGTAAAAGCACCTTGTTGCGGTGCATCAACTTCCTGGAAGAACCATCAGCAGGAACAATCACAGTGGGAGGCGTTTCAGTCACCATGGCGCCCGGGCAGCGCCTGGATCACAGAAAGGCGCTGGCGATTCGTCTGCAGACGGGCATGGTCTTTCAGGAGTTCAACCTCTTCCCGCATATGACCGCACTGGGCAATGTGATCGAAGGGCTGGTGACGGTCAGAAAAATGCCGCGCGACCAGGCGATTGCCCTGGGCGAAAAATATCTGGAGAAGGTAGGGTTGCTGGACAAGCGCGACGTCCATCCCATCCGCCTCTCTGGCGGGCAGAAACAACGCGTGGCGATTGCCCGCGCCCTGGCGATGGAGCCCAAGGTGATGCTCTTCGACGAGCCCACCTCGGCTCTGGACCCCGAGCTAATCGGTGAGGTGCTGGATGTGATGAAACAGCTCGCTCTGGAAGGCACGACGATGATCGTCGTCACTCATGAGATGGGCTTTGCCAGCGACGTGGCTGACCGGATCATCTACATGGATCAGGGGGAAATCGTGGAAGAGGGTACGCCGGAGCAGATCTTCTCTTCCCCCAAAGATGAGCGCACGCAGACCTTCCTAAAGCCGCTGCTCAGGCTGCAGCATTTGTAGCCGCTTCGTTCTGGACAAAGGTGCCGCTGCGCAAGTCGATCAACGTCTGCTGAATCTCTTCCCAGGTATTCATCACAAATGGGCCATAAGGGAAGATCGGCTCTCTGAAGGGCGCTCCAGCGAACAACATGAAACGCGCCAGCGACCCTGCACCAGTTTTCACCCGCAGGAGGTCGCCATCTTCAAAGACCAGCATGCGCACCGCCTGAACAAAATCGCCCCGACCTTCATCATCCAAACCGAAAAGCGCTTCGCCTTCAAACAGATAAGCCAATGCCGTATGTCCGGCGGCTATCGGCAAAGTTATCTCTACGCCTGGCTCGAGGGTCACATCCATATAGAGCGGCTGAGCGGCGATCTGCCGGACAGGCCCACGCACGCCCTGGTACTCGCCGGCGACCACGCGCACGAAGATACCATCCTGCCTGACGCAAGGGATGTCAGCAGCGTTCACCTCCTGGTAGCGCGGCTGGCTCATCTTCTGCGCGGCGGGCAGATTGACCCACAACTGGAAGCCGTTGACGGCTCCATTGGGTCCGCGACGGGGCATCTCCTCGTGCAAAATGCCACGTCCACTGGTCATCCACTGCACATCTCCGGGACCGATAACGCCGGTATTGCCCAGGCTGTCACGGTGGCGTACGTTGCCCTCCAACATATACGTCACCGTTTCGATCCCGCGATGCGGGTGCATGGGAAAACCCCAAATGGGAGCCTCGATCGGGTCGTTGAAGGCAAAATGGTCAAAGAGCAGAAACGGGTCGTATGGGTTAGCCCGATTGGGACCAAATGAGCGGCGCAACAGCACTCCCGCGCCTTCGATCACGTATTGCGGCTCGATCGTCTGAGAGACTTTACAGGGGGTGTTTTTCATTGTTGGTTACTCTGGTACAATCAGCATAATGGATAATTTATACCAAGATTATACCAATTATTGGGGCGTCTGGAGAGCGACCTGCAGAATGAAAATCCGATACGCAGTTACACTGCTTCTCTGGGTAATGTTCGTTCCAGCATTCATCACAGGCGCGGTCGCTGGTCCGAACGACGAGCCTGCGGCGCCAGCCATAACGACCAACCTCGCCACCTACCCGAGCAATCAGGTGCCGCGCTATGCCCGCTTCGAAGCCACCCTGCTGCTAAACGCTGCGTACTCGAATCCGTTTGACCCTCAGGTGGTCAGCATAGAGGGGCATTTCATCTCTCCAGGTGGACAGGAGCTGGTGCAACCGGGATTCTTCTATCAGGACTATCAGCTCTCACGCCTGAACGGCGCTGAGAGCTACCATCCTGTTGGCGAGCCGACCTGGAAGGTGCGCTTCACCCCCCGCGAGCCTGGCGTTTACCGCTATTTCATCCGGGTTCGCGATCAGAATGGGGTTGTCGACACCGGCGTCGAAACGTTCGAGGTGATTTCTTCAGCGAACCCAGGGTTTATCCGCATTTCGCCCCGCAACAAGCGCTATTTTGAATTCGAGAACCGGCGTCCCTTTCTCGGCTTCGGCTTGAACGTTGCCTGGTGGTACAGCGAGGGAAGCCGGTTGGCTACCTATGAATACTTTTTCAACCGCATGCAGGAGCACGGCGCCAACCTGGCGAGGGTCTGGATGACCAACAGCGGCAGGAACCAGGACTGGATCCTTTCCATTCAAGATCAAACCCTGGGCAACGATTACAACCTGGAAGAAGCCTGGGCTTTCGACCGCATTCTGGAACTGGCGGAGCAAAAGGGCGTCTATCTTCTCCTGACCCTGGACGACGTCAACCAATTCACTTACAACTGGTCAAACAACCTGTATAACAGTTCCCTGGGTGGACCCTGCGCCTACCGCAGCGAGCTCTTCACCGATCTGGAAGCGCGGCAATATCAGCAGCGGGTTCTCCGCTACATCATCGCCCGCTGGGGCTACAGCCCCAATATCCTCTCCTGGGAGCTGTTCAACGAAATCGACGAACTCCAGTGGTCAGACACTGAGCACTGGGATCGAGGGGCGATGATCGACTGGCACGCGCAGATGGCGCGATACATCCAAACCGTCGACGCGCACCGTCACCTGGTCAATACCAGCACAGGGAGCTTCAAAACTCACCCCGACTTATATGGTCTGCCCGAAATGGGTCTGGCTGAGATGCATTTCTATTACGTCGCTAACTGCTGCGACTATGCCCCCTCAGATCCCGCAGGCCGAGATATGGCTGACCTCACCCGCTATTACGCCCACCTGGTTTACAACAGCGTTACCGACAAACCCAGCCTGATTGGAGAATGGGGATTGTTAGATGAATACTGGAACCCATCGCCTTTTTTGCAGGCGGACGACCAGGGAGTGCACCTGCACAATGGACTTTGGTCGTCGCTGATGAGCGGCATGGCGGCAACCGGGCTACACTGGAGCTGGCAATATCATCAACTGCACGATACAGCCTGGTGGCGACACTACCGCGCCCTGCGCAATTTCTTCGAAGGCGTTTATCTGCCCGACTTAACCGTAATGAAGCCGCTGAATGTTACCTTCAGCTTTCCCAACGGGGCGGACAACCGACCGCCAGCCTTTGCCTCCACAAACAACGCACTGCGCCTGATGGGACTGCGCAGCGGCGACAGGGTATACGCCTGGGTGCAAAACACCGGCAATACCTGGTGGAATTACACGCACGGCATCCCGCCCATACCGCAGAGCGGTTTGATTACAGTCTACGGCTTCAGGGCGGGCAAGCGCTATAGCGTAGAATGGTGGGACACGTATGCAACTGCTTCGCAAATTCTCGCCCGCCAGGAGGTGACCGCCCTGGGAGATGGCTCTATTCAACTCACCGTCAATCAACTTGAGACAGACCGGGCTTTCAAAGTGAGCCTGCTGCTGCCAGAGCGGAACCGGGTGCCCCTGATTCTGAAGTGAACACCCACAACCTGCAACACACTGGCGAGTCACGCTGAGAGCGCCTCAACATCCTGCGCAGGGCGAAATTCTCCCTGCAAGCGCGGCGGCAACTGCCGGGCGATGGCGCGCATCACAATCTCACTTGCTCGACGGTCCGCCTCCTTACTCGACAGTGTCGTTCTCAGATCGAGACGAAAAGGGGAGCCAAAGCTCAAACAGAAGGCGCCACCCTCCTCAAACGCGCCAACAGGGTGGAGCGCATAGCCCAGGTGCGATAGCAACAGAATCAAGCGACCTGCGCCCGGCGGGGGGCGCATGAGTACGCCGCCCGGTGTATCCTGCCCTTCCGGCGCTAAGGCAAGTATCGGCGGGGGATTCCGGCGCGCAACCGCCAAAATCTGCAAGACAGCCCGCGCTCGTGCCTCCATCTCGCCCTGGCGGGGCGGCATGGGCGGCATGGCAGTAAACCCATACACCCGAGCCAGGCGCGGGAACGATCGCTCGCTGATCAGCGCCAGCAGCTTTGAGCGCAGGCGCCCATCGGTTGTCCAAGCCGCGGTCATCGTCCAATGGACCTCCATCGGCACCAGGGCGCTGATCGCCAGGGCTATCCACCAGGCGCGAAAACCAGGCCGGCTGTAATGGTTGACAAGCAACAGAGCCGGTCCGCCGCGGGGGATGTTCTCCGCGCCGCTCACCCGCAGCGGGACACCCGCCCGTTGCAGACAACGTCGAGCGTCCTGCCGAAAACTACGTGGCTTATGCAGGACAAGCGCAGCCGGCAACCCCAGGAAATCCCGCCAGGGCAGGGGATAGCGTGGGTATTCAGACTGACTTATGGGTTTCCGACCCACCCAGACCCCCCTTGACGCCTCTCATGCTGGCAACGCTCAAGAGAAAGAGCAGGGCGTAGCCGGCAAAGATCACGAAATAGCCCAGCCCTGGGAAACGGGCATTCAGCCAGTCGGCTATCGGACCGCCCAGCCCGGTGCCGATCATGCCTGCGCCGGCTCCCGCCAGGTTGGAGACGCCCAGGTAGCGCCCCGCTTCCAGCGGCGGCACCAGGCGCGTGCCCAGAGCCCAGTTTGTGGTGACGAACAGTCCGGTTCCCAAGCCCAGGATGCAACCCGCCAGGTAGATCAGGTTCAGGTTCGGCACCCAGATGTTGAACAGGATCACGACCGCGCCCAAAGCCGCCAACCAGCCGCTCAGCGCCACCAACCGCGGCTGCCCAACTCGATCAGAAAGCCAGCCGCTGGGCAAGGCGCTCAGTAAGGTGAAGATCCCCACCACCGTCAACAAAGTACCGGTCATGCTGGCGGCGGCTTCGCGCTCTATGTCAAAGGCATACATGAAGAAGTACGGGGCGAAGCCTTGCAGCGAGGTCACCGCAGCTAGGAACATCAGGCGGTTGACCACCCACCAGCTAAAGGCTGGCTTGTGCAACGTCTCTTTTCCGATGGTCGCCAGGGTTCCCGCCCAGACCGCCGCCACTACTGCTGTCGCCATCGCCGTGACCCCACCGGCTGCCACGCCAACCGTGACGGCAGTCTGCTGACCGACAAACGGCAAGGCGATCAGTCCCGCCAGTCCGCCCACCAATGCACCCACGACTACGCCAGCAATCGCCCCTACCGCTATCCCTGCCAGCATACCCAGCACCCGCGCCATGCCCGGTCCAAGGCGAATCTGAGGCTTCTCCGCCAGGGGGGATTCTTTGACCATGAACACCGTCAGCAGCATGAAGACCAGCAGGCTGAGAGCGGTCAGCAACACCGCCAGGTCGAACCGTCCTGCGCCAACCAGGGGAGCGATAGTGACGCCGAGCAAAACCAGCGGCAGCAGCTCGAAGATCGACTTGACCGCCGAAGCCATCCCACGCTGTCCTTCCGGCACCAGGTCGGGGATCAGCCCTTGCAACGCCCCATGAGAAATATTGGACGAAAACTGGAACAGCAGCACCGCCCCCATCAGGAACCAATAGCCAGTCGCCAAGGCGATTAAACCCAGGAAGAGCAGGTCGAGCAGCACCCCAATGAAGATGAACGGTCTGCGCCGTCCAAAGCGCGAGGTGGAGCGGTCGCTCAACATACCCATCGCCGGCTGCGCCAGCATGGCGATCAGCAGCCCAGCCGTGCGCATCTCGCCCAGGGCTGTATTGCGCAGTTCGGGGCGCACAAAACCATCCACCAGGTAGGGCATAAAAATCGCCCCAACCGCGTTGTTGCGGATGTTCAGACCTAACCAGAACAGGTTAATGCCGATCAGGTCGAGCCAGCCCAGGCGTTTCATCGCTCGAATGCTCGCTGCGCCGCGATTACATCAAGAGAATCACGCCCAGGGCGACCAGCCATAACGACCAAAGCAAATAAGCGATGGCGTTGACTTTGCCAGCGGGCTTGAATCCGACCGGCTCCAGCGCCCCAGCCAGGATACCGAGCGCAATGAGCAGTCCAATCCATCCAAACCAGGCAATTTGCGAGCGCAGGATGATGCGATAGGCGATCAAAGCGATCCAACCGCTGGTGATGAGATAGCCCAGGTGCTCGCCCAGCGCCACTCCCAGGTAGCGGTGGAAAGCCTGAAACGTCACCTCGACCGCTTCGCGGCTTGTCTGGCTGGCTTCAGGGCGAGTGTAAAGGCGGGCGAGATGCGGCACCAGGAACGACCAGCGCATCAACCCCAAAGCCTGGGTCAAACCAGCCAGCACGCCCAACGTCGCCATCATGCCGAAGAAAGCCGGGTTGTCGGCTACCAGCAGACGGGGCAACAGCACCGCAACCGGGATGAAAAGCAATGCGGTCAGGGTGTATGCGTACCAGAGCCCAACCAGACGGCTGCCTCCGGAGTTGTAGCGGTTGAGAACTTCGCCCGCTGGCTTGCGCAGGATATCTGGATATTCAAACATCTTGCGAAGGAGCAAATTTATTGCAATGAAGACGATGGGCAAGACTATGAGTAACAGGGCAGTGGCAAGGCGCACGTTCATGGTCTGATTCCTTCCGGAGAAACTTCCCGATTGTCGCGATCCCCAAGACAAGCTTTACATGAACTCACGGAACTGCAATCCGTGCCGCTTGCGCGCCTCCAGCCAGGCGCGGCGCATGATTTCGTAGACCTCTTCAGGACTGGGCACATTGCGTAGGACGATCTCCGGGTTGGAGGGATCGTGGCCGCGAATGTAAATATCTCCGATGCCTAGCATGCGCTCGGTCAGCCCTTGCTTGAAATCGATATCCTGGACGCGGATCAGCTCAAAATTTTCAACGCGTCGAGAGAGCAACCCGGTGGTGATCTTCAACCTTTCCGTGGTGATCGTGTAAGTTTCTACCAGGGAGAGAAAGGGGCGCCCCTTCCAAAGGATACGTTCGGCGTCCTCATCCACTTCGTCCTCCTGAACGACCAGGGGCATCTCCTCTCCAAGGATTGAGTCGATGGTCAGCAGGACGCTATCGGCGATCTTATCGACCATTTTCTCCTGCTGATCTTGGGGGATCGAAGACAGATCAACGCCGCTTTGGGCAATTGCCTGCCAGATGCTGCCGATCACACGGGCGCGTGAGGCTTCGATGGACATGGTAACCTCCTGTAAGAAAAAATTTGGGTGGATATCGAACCTGATTGCTTACAAATTAATTCCCCGTCAGACTGCGCGGACGATATTGCAGCGCCTCCGCCAGATGCGCTGGTTGGATCTGCTCGTTGTCCGCCAGGTCGGCGATCGTGCGCGCCAGCTTGAGCACACGATGGTAAGCCCGCGCCGATAGCTGAAGTTGATTCATCGCCATACGCATCAAGCTCCTACAGGTATCATCAAGCTGGCAGTACTGACGCAACTCCGCCGGGCGCATATCGGCGTTGCAGGTTATACTGGTCTCAACGAAGCGCGCTCTCTGGCGCTCGCGAGCTGCCTCCACCCGCCGACGAATGACATCGGAAGGCTCGCCCAGGCGATCGTCCGAGAGCTTTTCGTACTCGACGCGCGGCACTTCGATGTGGATGTCAATGCGGTCGAGCAATGGGCCAGAAATGCGCTTCTGATACTTGGTGATCATTGCCGAAGAGCAGGTACACGGCTTGAGCGGGTCGCCGTAATAACCGCAAGGACAAGGGTTCATGGCAGCAATGAGCTGGAAACTGGCAGGGAAGGTGAGCGATCCCTGGGCACGGCTGATGGTGACCACCTTGTCCTCGATGGGCTGGCGCATCACTTCCAGCACGCGCGCCCCGAACTCAGGCAGTTCATCCAAAAAGAGCACGCCGCGGTGCGCCAGGGAAATCTCGCCCGGATGCGGCCAGTTGCCGCCGCCCACCAGCCCGGCGTGGGAAATCGTATGGTGTGGGGCGCGGAAGGGGCGCTGGCGGATGAGCGGCTCGTCGGAAGGGAGCTGGTCTGCCACCGAGTAGATGCGGGTCACATCCAGGGCTTCTTCGATGCTCATGCGCGGCAGGATGCCCGGTACCGCCCGAGCCAGGAGGGTTTTACCCGCGCCCGGCGGTCCTATCATCAGCACGTGATGCCCTCCAGCCGCCGCCACTTCCAGAGCGCGTTTGACGTGTTCCTGACCCTTGATCTCCTGAAAGTCAGTTGGGGCGGCGCTGGGTAGCTCCTCCGGCGCAACCGGCGCTTGCGGAGGAATCGGTGAGGCTCCGGTCAGATGGGCGTGCAGTTCGGCGATCGAGTCGACCGGTATCACCTCCAGGTCGGGGATCAGCGCAGCTTCGGCGGCGTCAGCCTGGGGCACGAAGATGCGCTCAAAGCCTTCCTGGCGGGCTGTGGCTGCCATGGGCAGCACACCGCGGGCGTGACGCACGCGTCCATCCAGCGATAGTTCACCAACCACCACAGCTTTCTCAACACTATCTGGACTGACCTGCCCTGTGGCGACCAGCACACCCAAGGCAATGGGGAGATCATATGCGGGACCTTCTTTGCGCACCGAGGCTGGCGCCAGGTTGACGGTGAGACGCTTGCGCGGGTAGTACAGCCCAGCGTTCTTGATCGCCATCTGCACCCGCTCACGGCTCTCCTGCACCGCGGCGTCTGGCAAACCCACGATCGCCATGTAGGGCAATCCATCACCCGTGTCCACCTCGACCTCAACGATCACCCCCTCCAGACCGATCACCGCGCAGGAATAGACTCTCGCCAGCATGAGGTAAGTTTAGAATGGATTCACCGAAAAGTCAACGTGCTGCCATCTGCCTCACCAATCGCAACGCAATGCCTCTTTCACCCTCTCTGCAACCTGGGTTTTCTCCTCGCTCATCGGCGTCTCCAGCAGCATAGCCTGCCAGAGGCTACAGAACATGGGCACTGCCAGCGGATTGGTCTCGAGCGCCCGAGCGGTCAGCGCAGCGGCGGTCTCCCACCTACCCAGATGGATGTAGCCCTGGATGAAGGGCACAAATTCGGCGGCTTCGCGGGGATAATCGTCTGTGCGCCGCAGAGCCGCCTCGCCGACGGCAACCACCCCCTGCCAATCCTCCGCCTGCCGCTTCAGATCTGCCTGCTGATAATCATAGCACCAGCCGTGGGTTGGCTCGGCGCCAAAGACCTCTGGCAGCGAGACAGGTGCTGCTGTATTGAATTGAATCTTCTCCAGGTTTGCCATCGCCAAAGCGTCTGCGGTCGCCGGCGGCAGTTGCGGATCGAAGCGATCGTAACGCGGATGGAGCACGCGCAGGCACCCCGGCGGCTCGTAAACGACCACCAGCAAGGCGTCAGTCGAGCCGCGAAAAATCAGGTCGCCGTACAGATCTTCGATGGGTTGCCCCGGCTTCAGCCTCCCCAAAACCGACTCGCCCCGCAGACGCAGGTCGTAAAATTTGTAGGATATCTCGCCTGCGCTGCCCTGAGGGTCATACGTCCAGTTCAACGGCGCAGTGAGCGAATTATCGGTCGAGCGAAATTCTTTCAACGCTGGAGTATAGGTGTAGAGGATGGCTGTGCCAGGGCTGAGGGCAGGAATGCGCCAGACAAGCTGGGCGAAGAGCTCACGCTGCGCCTGCCAGTCCCGCTGGTATGAAATCGCCGTCAACAGGTGAGAGCCCATTCCCAGACCAACCGTCAGCGCGAACAAGGCTATTTTCAGGCGCCAGCTTCGCAGGAGACCATCCAATATTCCCACCAGCAACAGGCTGGCACCGAAAGCGAACGGCAGTGTGGCGCGGTCGTCGGGGAACTCCAGCCCAACTTTGAGCCCTGTCGCCAGGAACGGCAAGCCACAGACCAGCAACGCCCATACACCCAATCCGACCTCCTGCTTCCATACCGGAGCTATCTCATTCTGGCGGCTGGCGCGAACCAAAGCCAGGACCGAAAGTGCCGCACCCCCGAAGGTAAGCGCCAGATACAGGGCAAGATACCTCAAGCCGATAGCTGCCCGCGTCGGAAAATCGAACACCTGCGCCCAGGCAAGGAACGTGGCGGTGAAGGCGTCCATCCCTGCCCGACGTACAGTTGCCAAAGCGGCTGCCAGCGGCTGGCGAGCCAATTCCGCCATCAGGGTGACCGGATAATTCACCTGGGTGGAAACCGCATAACGCCAGGCGAGAACGCCCCCTAAAAGCAACAGATAGGGCAGATAAACCTTAAATACCGCTGTTACCCGTCCCCTGGTGGAGCGTCCCTCGCCTTCCCGGGCGAGGAAGATGACAAGCGGACGCGCCAGCTCCAACCCCAGGTAGTAATCGCTGGAAAGCATCGCCGCCAGCCCGATCAACAACGCAGCCCCAGTCCACAACCAGCCTCGCCCAGCCCGGAGTTGAGCGGAGAGCATACATCCAAGCGAGAAGAAGAAGAGCGCCAGTGGAAGCAGGTGACGGCTGCTATTGATGGCTACAAATTGTTGTCGGAAGCCAGGGTAAACCAGAAATAGCAGGGCGACCAACAGCGCGCGCCCCGGCTGGCGCGGCCAGAGCCTGACCAACGCCCACCAGACGCCCAGGGCGCTCAGCCAGCGGTAGAGCAGGTTGAGCGTCTGCCAGCCCAGCGGCGACTCCCCAAAGATCACCCCTCCAATCCACAAGATTTCACCCGCTAACGGGCGGTGCAGGCGGTCAATCTGCAGCAGCCCCGCAGCGCCAAGACGATGATGGCTCCATATCCAGGGCCAATCGTCCCAGTAGAAACCGAGGTCCCATAGTAATAATCCGTAGGTCAGTACAGCAACCGCCAGCAAGAACAGCGGCGCGCCCCACCTTTGCAAACGGCTGACTGATCTGAAGCGGGTGAATGCCATGGGTCATCAAATCCGCAGTCCAAGATGGTCTTTAGTTTAGATTTGCCAGGGCAGGCTGTCAATGGGAATATACACTTTCACCTAGCAGCCAGATGCAGCAGCCCGGGTGGGAGACAAGCTGGGCTATAATAACCTGACAATGCGCTCTTCAAAGCTCAGGCAATCGCTAATCTTGCTGATCCTGGTGGCGCTGATTGCCATGCCCCGGCTCATCGGTCTGAAGCGCTTCGTCAGCGTGGATGAGCCGGCATGGCTGATGTATGCGGCGAATTTCTACTACGCCCTGAGCCAACGCCAGTTCGAGAAGACCGTTTACGAATACCATCCGGCGGTAACCAGCATGTGGATCGTAACCGCCGCCATGCTGAGTTACTTCCCAGAGTATCGTGGCTTAGGGCAGGGTTACATCGAAAAGCACTGGCAGTTCGACCGACTGCTGAAATCACACGGCAAACACCCCCTGGAGTTGCTCTGGCGCAGCCGTCTGATCGCGGCGCTGGCGGTTACCGCGGCGCTGACCATCGCCTATCTGCTGCTGCGTTCTCTGCTGGGCGAGATGATTGCTATCGGTGCAACCCTGCTGATCGCTTTCGACCCTTACTTCCTGGGGCATTCGCGGCTTTTGAACCACGAGGCATTACTTGCCGTCTTCCTGCTGATTTCCTTGCTCGCCCTGTTGCTCCATTTGGAGAAGGGCGGCAAGCCCATCCTCCTGGGACTCTCGGCGGTTTTTGCTGCTCTGGCGCTGCTCACCAAATCTTCCGCAATTCTCGTTTTTCCCGTGGCGGCTTTGATGGCTCTGGTGAGGCTGGTCGGCGATAAACGCCCCCACCGCTACTCTTTGTGGGATGTGTTTCTACCGATGCTCGCCTGGCTGGTGTTGCTGGCAGGAGTGTTTTTTTTGCTCTGGCCAGGTATGTGGGTGGCGCCAGGCAAGATGCTCTACGAAGTCTACGGCAATGCATTCAGCTACGCCTTGCAGGGTTCGCGTCTTACCACAAGCGGGGGGCTAAACCCGGCGCAGTTCAGCCTCGATATAAGCGGCATCCGCTCATTCCTGATTAAGCTATCCTGGGGAACAACGCCGCTCACCTGGTTGGGTTTGCTGCTTGCAGCAATTGGGCTGTTCAGCCGCGACGGACGCACTTTCTCGTCGCTGGCGAAGAAGAGCATTCTCTACCTTGCCCTGAGCGCGCTCCTGTTCATCCTGCTCTTTGGCGTCGCCAAGGGAAGGGATTCAAGCCATTACATCCTCACCAGCTATGTCTGCCTGAATGCCGCTGCCGGCGTCGGACTGGTGGGCGCTTTGAGCTGGTTGGGACACCGCCTGCAGGTCCTTGAAGGTGCGCCCGCGCGCTATGGCATCCTCCTGTGCCTGATTTCGCTCCAGGCGCTCAGCGCCCTTCCCTATGCTCCCTACTACTACACCTACGCCAATCCTTTGCGGCTGGCTTTCCAGCCGATGGCAAACAATCCCAACATCGCATATGGGGAGGGATTGGAGCTGGCAGCGGCTTACCTGGCTGAAAAGCCAGGCGCAGAGGCGACGACCGTGCTCTCCTGGTACGCAACCGGGCCATTCTCGTATTTCTTCCCCGGCGAAGCGCTCAGCTTGAAAACGTCGGATGTCTTCTCCGGCGACGAGATCAATGAACTGCGTGAAGCGGATTACCTGGTGATCTACACCGTCCAACAAGAACGCCGCTATCCCAACGGAAAGCTGCTCAAGGCGTTGGAAGCTGTACACCCCGAAACCTCCATCTGGATCAACCACGTCGAATACGCGCGCATCTACACCGTCGCCAGCCTGCCAGACGAGTTCTTCCAGGAGGTCACACAGCCCTAGCGACATAGGTCCAATCGATCCCAATGACGCTATCCAAAAATTGAGGCACACTTGCCCTGAACCAGGGGCAAATTCCGGGATATAATTGGGCAATTTATCCGGGAGCGTCCCCCATGCCCCACATCCATACGCGCGACTTTCGCATCCGCCATTACGAATGCGACGCTTACGGGCATCTCTACAACGCCAACTACCTGCGCCTTATGCAAGAAACCGCTTTCGACGCCTCTGCGGCGGTTGGCTACGATCTGCAACGCTACAGGCAGATGGGTCGCCTGTGGTTGATTCGCCAGACCGAGATTGAATATCTGCAGCCCCTCCACTACAACGAGATCGTTCAGGTCAGGACCTGGGTTGAAGACTTTCGCCGCTCGACTTCCCGCCGCGCTTACGAGTTCCTCAACACGTCCGGCGGCACCCTGACAGCTCGTGCCACCTCCACCTGGGTCTTCCTGAACAGCGTCAGCGGGCAGCCGGCGCGTATTCCGGATGAATTGGCACGAGCTTTTATCCCAGAAGGTTTGCCGCAGTCGCGCCAGCCATGGTCCCATCTCCCTCAGGCGACAAACCCGCCGCCAGGCGCCTACAAAACCTGGCGCAAGGTGGTCTGGCGCGATATCGACAGCGCGCACCACGTCAATAACGCCGTGTATCTGGAATACTGCGACGAGTGCGGCTTTCAGGCGATTGCTGCGCATGGCTGGCCTGTGCGACGCATGCTTTCCAACGGCTTCGCGATTCTTGTCAGGAAAAATCAAATCCTTTACCGTCAGCCAGCCAGGCTTGACGACGAGCTAGAAATCAGCACCTGGGTTTCCGATGTGCGCCGCTCAACTGCAGTGCGCCATTACCATATTCGTCGTTGCAGGGACAACGCGTTGCTGGCGGAGGTTCATGCTCTGGGCGTATGGGTGGAGCTGCAAAGCGGGCGCCCGGCGCGCATCCCGCCCCAGATGCTGACAGATTTTCAACCCAATATGGTGTGATAGCCATGAACGCTCAACTCCATCCAGACCGACTCGTGATGAAATTCGGCGGCACCTCGGTGGGCAGCGCCCAGGCAATGGAGCAAGCTGCTCAAATCGTAATCAACCAGACCGCCCGATGGGGACAACAGGTGGTGGTCGTCTCTGCCATGAGCGGTGTAACCGACGACCTGTTGCGCGGCTCGCGCACCGCCGCCGCGGGCGATGATCACCTCTTCCAGCAGATCGCCGAGGAATTATTGGAAAAGCACAGCCGCGCCGCCGACGCCCTGCTCACCCCAGGCAGCGCCCTTCACAGCCAGACGATGCATGCTATCGAGCGCTACCTGGCAGAGTTCAAAACCCTGTGCCACAGCGTCTTTGTGTTAGGAGAGCTAACCCCACGCGCCCTGGACGCCATCTCAGGTCTGGGCGAGCGGATAAATGCCCGCCTCTTCGCCGCTGTACTTGCCCAGCGCAGCCTTAGCGCTCAGGCGATAGACGCCACGGAATTTATCATCACCGACGACCATTTTCAAAGCGCCACTCCCATAATGACAAAGACTCGCCAGCAAGTCGCCGCCCGGCTGGTGCCCCTTTTAGAACAGGGCATCATCCCGGTGGTCACGGGTTTCATCGCCGCCACTGAACAGGGCATTCCCACCACGCTAGGGCGGGGCGGCAGCGACTACTCAGCCGCCATCCTGGGCGATTGCCTCGACGCCAGCGAGGTATGGATCTGGACCGACGTTGACGGGGTGATGAGCGCCGACCCACGCCTGGTGCCAGATGCACGGACCATCCCGGTGCTTTCTTACAGCGAAGTGGGCGAGCTGGCGTATTTTGGCGCACGTGTGCTCCATCCGCGCGCCATCCGCCCGGTAATCGAGCGCGGCATCCCCTTGTGGGTGAAAAACACCTTCAACCCGGAGTTCCCTGGCACGCTGATCGAGCGTCAGGCGCAGGTTGTACCCGGCACGGTCAAAGCGGTCACCGCCATCAAAGGGCTGAGCATGATCACTGTCGAAGGTCGCGGTATGATGGGTGTGCCAGGCATTGCCGCCCGCACATTCGGCGCGGTTGCCAGCCAGGGCGCCAGCGTCTTGATGATCTCCCAGGCTTCCTCCGAACAGTCCATCTGCTTCGTCGTGCCCGAAGAAACCACGCCGGCTGTGATCGGAGCGGTGCAGCGCGAGATGGTTGCCGAGCTGGCGCGCGGCGATATCGATTCGGTCACTTCGTTGGAGGACGTGGTCATCGTGACCGCCGTGGGAGCGGGCATGCGCGGCACGCCAGGCGTGGCAGCGCGCCTGTTCAGCGCCCTGGGGGATAACGGCATCAATGTCATCGCCATCGCACAGGGCGCTTCCGAATGCAGCATCTCGATGGTGATCAGCGCCGCCGACGCCCCCGCCGCCTTGCGCCGGATTCATGAACGGGTCATTGCCCGTCGCCACTAAGCTATTGACCAGCGTGCAAGAAGAGGCGCATTGAATGCACCATATTCAGGAGTTGGGTAACATGAACCGGGGCTATACCTGCTGGCTGGAATGCGGGCGCGGCTGCGGTCGGCGATACAGCATCTACGACGTGATCTACCGCTGCGAGGATTGCGGCGGTCTGCTGGACGTGGCTCACGACCTGGACGCCCTGCGCCAGCGCAGCGCTGTCGAGTGGAAGGCTCTCTTCGACGCTCGCATGCACACCAACGAGTGGCCCTATGGCAGCGGAGTGTGGGGCAAGAAAGAATGGGTGCTGCCCCAACTTGACAATCAGAACGTCGTCTCGATGTATGAGGGACACACCAACTGTTTCTGGGCGCGCCAGCTTGGTCGGGAACTGGGCATGAGCGACCTGTGGGTCAAGCTGTGCGGCAACAGCCACACCGGCTCGTTCAAAGATCTGGGGATGACGGTGCTGGTCTCGGTGGTGGCGCAGATGCGCGCCGATGGTATTCCCATCCGCGCCGTGGCTTGCGCTTCCACCGGCGACACTTCCGCTGCCCTGGCTGCCTACGCCGCCGCCGCCGACATCCCCGCCATCGTCTTCCTGCCGCGCGGCAAAGTATCCACGGCTCAGCTCATCCAGCCGATTGCCAACGGCGCCTTGGTGCTTGCCCTGGACACCGATTTTGACGGCTGTATGCGCATTGTCCAGCAGGTGACCGCCGATAGCAGCATCTACCTGGCAAATTCGATGAATCCGTTGCGCATGGAGGGCCAAAAGACGGTTGGCATTGAGATAGTCCAGCAGTTCGATTGGGAAGTGCCGGACTGGATCATCGTCCCTGCCGGCAACCTGGGCAACGTATCGGCGCTGGGGAAAGGCTTGCTCATGATGCGTGAGCTGGGGTTGATCGACCGCCTGCCGCGCCTGGTATGCGCCCAGGCGGAACGCGCCAATCCCTTCTACCGCAGCTTCCAGACCGGCTTTCGCCAGTACATCCCCGTCGAGGCACAGCCGACGCTTGCCAGCGCCATCCAGATCGGCGCGCCAGTGAGTTATGAGCGCGCCGTGCGCATCTTGCGCCAGTTCGACGGTCTGGTGGAACAAGCCAGCGAAGATGAGCTGGCAAACGCCGCCGCCTGCGCCGACCGCAAAGGGCTGTATTGCTGTCCGCAAACCGGAGTGGCGCTGGCTGTGCTCTTCAAGCTGCTCAAACAGGGTGTGATCCAGCGCTCGGAACGTGTCATCGTCCTCTCCACCGCCCATGGGCTGAAGTTCACCGATTTCAAAGTGGGGTATCACGAAAGTCGTCTCCCAGACGTGGTCTCCCGCCTGGCTAATCCACCCCTCGAGCTGCCGGCGGATGCGGCGGCTGTCCAAAGGGCGATCGAAAAAGTCCTGGAAAAGAAGTAAGCTGCGACGCCCTGCTGAAGTGAGGCAGGGCTGGCTACCTGCAGAAAAAGCCGTTAGAATAATATTCCAAGCTTGGAGGCTGGTATCCTCATGCGTCTGATCACCTATCAAACCTGCTCCGGTGCAATGCTCGGCGTGCTCAACGGCGATTGGGTGCGACCTGTGCCAGGGATAGACATGCTCACGCTGATCCGCCAGGGAGAAGCCGGGCTCGAGCGCTTGCGGGCATCTCAAGAGGTTGAGCTAGCCCTGGATACGCTGCAACTGCTGGCGCCCCTGCCCAACCCGCCGCGCAATATCATCGCCCTGGGGATGAACTATGCCGCCCACGCCGCTGAGAGCCTGCGCGCTAAGAGCCTGCCGATCCGCACGCCCGATACACCAGTGTTTTTTACCAAAGCCACCACAACCGTGAATAGCCCCACTGGCGACATCCCTTACGATCCAAACGTGAGCACTAAACTGGATTGGGAGGTGGAGCTGGCAGTGGTGATCGGCAAAATGGGCAAAAATATCCGGCGCTCGGAGGCTTTCGATTATGTTTTCGGCTACACGGTGATCAACGACATCAGCGCCCGCGACCTGCAAGCATCCCATCAGCAATTTTTCAAGGGAAAGTCGCTGGATGGCACCTGCCCGATGGGACCAGCCATTGTCACCAAAGACGAAATCCTCGACCCGCACAAGCTGGCTTTACGATGCTGGGTAAACGGTGTGCTGAAGCAGGAATCCACCACCGCCGACCTGATCTTCGACATCCCCGCCATCATCGAATGGCTCACGCGCGGCATGACCATAATCCCTGGCGATGTGATCGCTACCGGCACACCCAGCGGCGTAGGTTTCGCGCGCAATCCCCCCGAATTCCTCCAGCCCGGCGACATCGTGGAGTGTGAAGTGGAGGGCATCGGTCGCCTGCGCAACCGGGTGGTGGCGGTGACAACGTCTGACTAAATGGAGCGCCCTCAAACGCCCGACGAGCTGGTTATTCTACGAGCTGCGCCGCAGCACGCAGACGAACTGACGCAGACTGCCATCACTGCCAAGCGCTATTGGGGGTATCCTGAGCATTGGATCGAGGCGTGGCTGCCTTTGCTGACGATCACGCCGGAATTTATCGAGGCGCACGAAGTCTATCAAGCGGTGCAGGCGGGGGTAACCCTTGGTTTTATCGCATTGTCATTTCAAGCACAGACAGCGGCGATAGAACATCTATGGGTGCTGCCAGAAGCAATGGGAAAGGGGGTGGGAAGGGCGCTGTTTCAGCACGCTGTTATGCGCGCCAGGTCTTTGGGAGCGCGCCGCCTGGAGGTCGAATCTGATCCTAACGCCGAGGGGTTCTATCAGAAGATGGGGGCGCGTCGCTGTGGCGAACGATTGACAGGCGTACTAGGTGAAACAAGATCGCTGCCGCTGCTGTACATGGATTTGTAGCCGCCGCTGGGATTATCACTCATACTGGATCGCCTCCAGGATGCGCGTGCGCGCCGCCCTGATAGCCGGCAAAAGCGCTGCAATCTGGGAGACAAGCACAGCCACCAGGATCGCCAGCAGGATGCGTTCCCACGGCAGCGCGTATGTCAGGGTATAGCCAGACATAGCGGTCATGGCTGCCATGAAGATGCGCGATAAGATCAAGCCGAAAACCAGTCCCAGCACTCCCCCCAGCAAACCGATCTGCATTGCCTCCGCCAGGATCATGGTCAACACCTGCCAACGGATCATCCCTACCCCGCGCAGCATACCAATCTCCTGAGTGCGCTCGATCACGTTCATGGTCAGGGTGTTCATGATGCCCATAAAACCCACCAGCAGAGCGATGAGCGCCAAGACATCGAACATGCTAAAAGCCTGTTGCATCAGGCTGGATACCCGCTCCAGCAGTGCCTTATTGGATTCGATGATCAACTGATCGCGCTTGCCGTAAAGCCGGTCAATGAGATCGCCTACCTGGTCGATATCGTAACCTGGCTTTACCTTTATCAGGAAGGCATTGGCATCTTTCAAGCGAAAGTAACGCCCCATATCCACCCAGCTCCCACTGATAGACAAGCCTTGGTTATAGTAATCCACCACGACAGCCGCCACCTTAAACGGTTTCTCGCCGGTCTTGGTGATCAGCGTAATGTCATCACCTGGTTGCAGGTGATATTTTTCGGCTATCACGCTGGAGATGAAGACCGCGTCTCCAGCGGCAAGTTGCTGGATAGCCTGAACAGGCTCGGCAGTAGCTTGGCTGAAAATGAACGAGGTCACGCGGGTATAAGAGGCGGGATCCAAGCCAGTGAAGGACAGTTTTTCCTTCGCGCCAGTGGGGTTGCGCCACTCCACATCGAAATAGCGCACCGGCGCGACGGCTGCAACGCCAGGCACACTTTCCAGACGCTTCCACACATCCCTGCCCATGGGCAGCGCGGAAGCCACATACAGGTCGCCGCCAATGTAGCCTTCCAACCAGGCGTCAAGGTCGCCTTTGAAAGAATCGGTCATCACCCAAACGATAACGATCATCGCCACGCCTATCATCAGAGCGGCAACCGTCAGCGTTGTTCGTAGCTTGGCGCGCTGGATATTGCTGCTGCCTAGCCTCCCACTTGCGCCGTACACCAAATGCATCAGCGGGCGCAAGCCACGTTCCCATACTGCAACGCTGGCTGGGATCATCAGGGTGCCGCCCAGGAAGAGGGAGAAGACCACCAGGCTGCCCAAACGAAACTGCACATCATAGGGAAACGGGTTGAGGATAAGGATCACTGCCGAGAGTATCAGCAACGTTGCTCCCAGAATCCAGCCCTTGCGAATCAGCCAGCCCTCCTTGCCGGCGCCGCGAATGCGCAACGCTTCAAGCGGCGAAATGCGCCCGGCTTGCCAGGCGGGTATGGCTGCCGCCAGGATTGCCACTAGCATACCCGCCGCCACGCTGGTAATGACCACCTCGCGTGGGACGACAATGTTCGCCAGGTCTTGCGAGAGCATGATTTCCATCAAACTGCTCAGACCGCGCGCTAACAAAAGACCCAGCCCCACACCCAACACTGAGCCGAAGACGCCTAATGCCGCGGCTTCAAGAAGCACCTGACGCGTCACCTGAGCGCGGGTCATTCCCACCGTGCGCAGCATGCCGAACTCACGCGTCCGCTCCACCACAGTCATGGAGAAAGCGTTGTAGATCAAAAAGGCACCGACAAAAAGCGCCATGCCGCTTAGAAAGTTCAGACCAATCTGGTAGCTGCCCAGCATCTGGGTCATGCGCTGTCCTTGCGAGGCTGGATAGGTGACGGTGTACTCACTTCCCAAGTAAGCCTGCAAACCGGCGCGCCACTGCTCCAGGGCTTCACCGTCGCTGTATTCTGCGCTTACCACCAGGTCAATCTGGTCGAGCTCATTTTGGCGATAGAACAACTTCTGGGCAGCCGCCAGAGGGATCACTCCAAACGAGCCGTTATTGAGCAGCCCAGGACCTTCTTTCGCCATCAGACCCACCAGACGCAGCTTTTCCACCCCGCCGTAGGTAATAAGCGTCACCATTTTCCCCACCTGAAGATCGTTTTCTTCGGCAAAGGTCTGCACCAACACAATCTGCTCATCCCCTTCCATGGGCGATAAGAAACTTCCCTGCACTATCTTGTACTCGCGCGCCTTTCCATCCATTTCAGGGTCGATGCCGTACAGCATCAGCCCACCAGCGCTGGCGCCGAAGAAATTCAAGCCGATCTCGCTTTGTTCCGCCTGCTCGGCTAACAGCGTTTGAACATGCAGGGAGGGAACCGCCGCCTCCAGCCCCGGATAAGCTCTCAAACGTTGCAGGAGGTTCTCTGAAAAGCCACCTGCTTCCACATCTGCCCTGGTAATCACCAGGTTGGCTTTACCTGAGGTATCTTTGAACAAACGCTCCACCGAATCTAAGGCTGTCTGATTGGTGACGCCGATCGCCAGGATGGTTGCCACGCCCAAGATGATGCCAAAACCGCTCAGCAGGGCACGCAGCGGGCGCGAACGTAACGAACGCAGGATGAGTAGATGGGTGAGTCTCATAGAATTTGCGCCTAAGCAGCCGGACGCAAACAATTATCAGAACTCGAGCTTCTCCATTTGCTCCATAATCACCTTAAGGTTGTGCTGCAAATTATCATCGGCTGCGAAGCGCACTTCTGCGACAACCAGACCATCGCGCAGGAAAACGACCCGATCAGCGTAGGAGGCGGCGCGGGGATCATGAGTCACCACGACGACGGTTTGCCCCAGCTCCTTGCATGAACGGCGCAACAATTCCATGATCATCGTACCAGTGCGGGTATCCAGGTTACCAGTGGGTTCATCAGCCAGCACGATAGCCGGTTCGGTTATCAGGGCGCGCGCCAGAGCCACACGTTGCTGCTCTCCACCCGAGAGTTGCTCAGGCTTATGATCCCGCCGATCAGCCAGACCAATCAAATCGAGCAATTTTTCCAGGCGCTCCTGATATTTGCGTGGGTTCTGACCATCAATCAGCAACGGCAAGAGGATGTTTTCTTCGGCTGTCAAGGTGGGCAGCAAGTTGAAGAACTGGAAGACGAAGCCTACATGCCTGCGACGCAACAGCGTGATCTCTTTGTCCTTTAAGAGAGAAAGCGCCTGACCCGCCAGCGTCACTTCGCCATCCGTAGCCTGATCAAGCCCGCCAATAAGGTGCAACAGGGTGGATTTCCCGCTCCCCGAAGGACCCATGATCGCCACAAATTCGCCCTGCTCAACTACAAAGTCCACCCCCGAAAGCGCGTTGACCCTATGCGTCCCCATTTGGTATTGCTTGCGCAATGCTTTTGCTTCAAGGACAGGCATCACAGACTCCCAATGTTCGCATCTGACTCAGTATGAATGATGATTTCGCCTTTATATCCATCAATCGTGACCAGCGTATTATCGGTCAAGGACAGCGCGCCGGCAACAGAGACAACCGCCGGGATATTGTACTCGCGGGCAATAATTGAGCTATGCGAGAGCATGCCGCCCGATTCGGCGATCACTGCGCCGGCTTTGGCAAACAGTGGCGCCCAGCCTACATCGCAATAGGGAATGACCAGCACATCCCCCTGGATTAATTTCTGAAAATCGCTCAGGCTGCGCACCACTTTCACCTTTCCGGTGTAATACCCTTTGGAGGTCGGGGTGCCATTTAATTTGCTCGAATAAGCGGGTGGAATGGGCGGTGGCACATCACCATAAATCACCTCAGGCAGGTTCACATTCCGACAAGCCTCCATCTCCGCCTTCCGTTTTTCAACCAGATCGGCAAAGTCTTCGCCTGTTCGCCGACCCGCGACCAGAGCACGAATCTCACCCTCGTACAAATAAAAGATGTCTTCGCCAGTTGCAAGCAATCCCCGGCTCACCAGGCGATCCCCCAGAGCCAGAAAGTAGCTGCGAAACAACATCAGGGTATACGTGTACAACGAGCTGTGCATCTCACGATATAGCCTGAACTGCCGCGCCCGCTGACAGAGCAACGCCAACCAGCGTTTCTGAGCGCCTGTGAGTTTCAGATCCTGAAAGCGGATTCCGCTGCCTGTTTGCTCGGCAACAGGTTGAAAATCAGCAATCAGCTTTAAAATCAGATCTGGCGTCTCACGCCAGGGTGGATTACTGAAATCCGTGCCAATATCACCCAGATGCCCAAACTGCTCCAGAAAATCCCGCACCCTCTGCTGGAAAGCCTGGATGCCCGACAACTGCTGGAAAGCAGCATAATCACCGGCGCGAACAACCTCGCGCGCGCTGGCGTCTAGCTGCTCAAACTGTTTGTGGAGCGCCGCCAGTTGCACATTTGGGTCGAACTGTTTCAGCTCGGGCATGCCTTCCATCAGATCAAACTGTTGGAAGTCAACCCCAAGAGCCTCCAGGCGCGACTTCAACAGGCGGCTATAAATCTGCATCAGCAAGATGACCACAATGGTGTCATAAGTACAACGTTGGTTGAGGACAATCAGCTCATCAATGACGCTCAATAGCTGGCGCTCATCCAAGTCAGGAGAAGGAACCCAGGAATACCTATCCGCTTCTGCTCGAAGTCGGTAATAATCCGCTTTGGCTTTCCTGGCAAAATTCCATTTATCCCATAGAAAACTCACCAAGCGCGGTATGTTCTTCATCAGCAGCGGAGGAAACCTGAAACGGGGTCTCTTAATACCCGGCGGCGTCACCCCCATCATGATTTCCAGCGAATCGCGCGGCATCCCCAGGCTGTCGAAGATCCTACCGAAAACGCCCATATTGAAATAAGCTCGGTAATAGAAAGCACGCACCAGTCTGGCAGGGTCAACATCCAGCTTGCCAACCAATTCTTCAAATAAGCTTACCCAGGCAGCGGCAGGGATGGGCACTTTGACCGACCAGACCAACGGCTTGATCATCCCGGGCGTCATCTCTTTCGAAATCCGATTCGAATAGATGTCGGTCTGCACCATGGCGGTGATATCCCGCATCTGCAGCCAGTATAACTTCTCGCCATCGCAGACCCATTCGAGGTCGACATCTTTTCTAAAAGTTGCGGCAATTCGCTTGGTTTGGCTTACCACCTGCTGAATAACCGATGACGGGATTGGCGCATCCTGAGGTTGCTCAATCCACTCCCCCCACTTATTGACCCATCGGTACGGGGTCACACCTGCCTGCACAAGGGCTACACCGCTCCCGCTTACTGCTTCGACCACAATCTCATCCAGTCCTGTAATTGGGTTTTTTGAAAAGGAGACCCCCGAAAAGAGGGGTCGCACCATTTCCTGGACAAGGACAGCCATTTTCAAAGGCTCATGACCGGGAAAAACCCTTTTTAAATAGCTGTTCACTGCCTCAGAGCGGGTTGAACGCCAGATGGCGATCATAGCCTGCACCACCTGCTCCACGCCACATACATCCAGATAAGTCTCAAACTGACCGGCAAAAGAGTAAGCCAGGTCATCCTCCAGATCGGCTGAGGATCGGACAGCATAAGTCCGGTCAGATTTCAACGTCTGCTCCAGCTCGCCTTTCAGTTGGGGAGGTACGTCTCCAGATTCCTCGAACTCCTGAAAAGCCTCCCAAGTGCATACATAGGTCTTGGGCACCAGATAGCGCCTGTCGTCAAGCAGTTTCAGGTTTTTCGCTTTATTGCCAATCGAGGGCGGCAGCTTTTTCTGAGATAAGTCGTAGAGGTATTTCTTGACAAAGCGACGAAAATCTTGCTTCTTCTCTGTTATCTCCACTCTTACAGGCTCTTGATCTAAAGAAACTTTCATCTACTCAACTCCCTGAAACCAGTGTAACGCGGAGAATTGTCGTTAAGGGAACTTTAAGACGGAGAGATAACCTTAATGCCTAACCCGTGATCAGTCTTGCGGATGATGCCTGACTCACGACTTTTTCTTCCATTGGAAACGATCCATGATTTTCAACATCCCCCGACCCATCGGTGTCACTTCCATTACCTCGCGCAGTTCAATCTTTCCCATCTTGCGCAGCCGCAGATACTGCCGTAAATCCGGAATCATTGCCAGGATGAAGAGCATGGCTGACACCAAAGCATATATCAAGTAATTAGGATCATGTCGCGTGAACCAAAACCAGGGTATAGCTAACAGCACCCCAGCCATGTACGCCAGGACAAAATCCCTGAAGATGAACAATCCCAATATCAAACCGGTTGCCGCACAGACCAGGGCGCCTATCCAATCAATGGCAAGAAAACCGCCATAAAAGGCGGAGATGCCACGCCCGCCCTTGAAACGGTTGAAAACCGGCCAGTTGTGCCCAACCATGCCCGCCGCGGCGGCGATCAAGAAATATGGATGTCCTGGAAACAGATAGCGGAAGACCAGGGTAGGCATGACGACTTTGAGGATATCCAAAAGTCCGATTGTACAGCCCACCTTAGGTCCGAGCCTCATCGAAGCTGTGGTTGCGCCCATCGCCGTAACCTTGTAAGTCTCATCCGTACCCTTCACCGGCAATTCAATCTCGTCGAGGGCGACATCACGGTTGACCATGCGGCTGATCAGGCGGGTGAAGGAAATCGAACCAACCAGGTAGCCAACCGAAAACGCGAGCAGGGCAAGAGAAGGTTCCATGATCTTGCTCCAGAAGCGTAGCTATTTATTATGGATAACCGCCACTTCGATCCAGGGGCGTCCGAAACCTGGTATATGGATAGGTGGGTCAGGATCTTTTTCGGATGACAAATTGTGCCGAGCTCTCCCCCTACGATAAGAGAAACAGAGCTCAAGAGGTCCAATCTTTGGGGACGAGCTCTTCTTTAATCATTATAACCTTTCTATAGCACAATTATCAAGAAATCTACTCCAAGGGGAAACCATTTACCTTGCAGGAAGTCAATTTCTCGAGAGAGGAATTTTGATATAATCACCGCGTTCGAGAACCTGTAAGAACTTACATGACTTCGGGAGGGTACAGTCGTGGAAAAACTTCATCCTGATCTGGCGCGCGTCCTGATCTCCCAGGAGGATATCCAATCGCGAGTACGTGAGCTGGCAGAGAAAATTTCAGACGATTACAGCCAGGTAGAGCGCCTGTACATAATTGGCATCCTCAAGGGCGCCTTCATCTTCCTCGCCGACCTGACCCGTCTGTTGCGTGTTCCGCACATCGTCGATTTCATGGCGCTTTCGAGCTATGGCAAGTCCACCCTTTCAGGCGCAGTGCGCATCCTGATGGACCTACGCGAGCCGATTGAGGGGCAACACGTGTTGGTGGTGGAAGATATTGTAGATTCAGGTCAGACGCTGGGGTACCTTCTCCAAGTCCTGCGCGGGCGCAACCCCGCTTCGGTGCATACCTGCGCCCTGGTGCGCAAGAAGCGACCGGGGGTTGTCATCCCCATCGATTACCTGGGATTTGAAATTCCCGATGTGTGGGTGGTCGGTTACGGGTTGGATTACGCCGACCGCTTCCGTACCCTACCCTATGTGGCAGAGTTGAAAAGGGAGGTCTATTCCCAGCCTGGATAACCCTCTCCTTGGGGGATAAGTTTGGATAGCCGCGCCAGGCATGCGTTGGGCGGACAGCGCGGAGGCGCCACCTGAACGAGCTGGCGACCGCCGCCAGGCAAAACGCGACCTAAGGGTTCGCCCGCACAAAGTCCAGGGCGTACCGGGCATCCCGATATCCCGGGTTTTGCTGAAGGGCGTTTTCAAAGTCCGCGATCGCCCCTGCCGTATCGCCCTTGCGATACAAAGCCCAACCGTGCCATAACAGCGCTTCTTCAGCGTTGGGGGTGATGCGCAAAGCGTATTCACTCAGCGCCAACAGATCATCCACACGACCGGTGTGAAAATAAGCAAAGAAGGGGCTGAACTGATAACGCAGCATACGTTGAGGCAGCCCCCATTCGCGCGCCCGATCGAACGCAGCGGCGGCTTCGTCGTAGCGTTCGAAATACACCAAGTTGGAACCCAGGTTGAACCAGGCGAAGGGATCCTCGGGTTTGGAGACCGTTTCTGCCTTTGCCTCGTCCAGGGCGCGCTGCCGGTTGGCGTCCGCGTCCCAATCGGCGCCAAGGATATTTTGAACCACACCTTCCAACTGCGGGGGATAGACGAGCAGGTAAACGTGATTGAAGGTGCGCCAGTAATCCTCCAACGTCTGATATGGGATGGACTGATCGGCGCCACGGTAACTGTCCTGACCGATGAAGATTTGCAAGGCATCGTCATAACCGGTAATCAAATTGTAGTGGGCTGCCCACAGGTCATCGTTGGGCCAAAAAGGTTCGTCAAAATAAAAGCTTTCCTCAATCACAACGGGTATCCCAGCAGCCAACAGCTTTTTCAGGGTATCCAGGTTGCCCCCCACGCGATAGATGACGTTCAACCAGCCAGCATGATTTTGCACATAATATGTCAGCTCCTCCACGTTCACATTCCGATCGTCGCGCTGAGGCTTGAGCAGGCTGGCGATATCGAACTGATCACCCTGCCACCCATAATAGCGCAGGTACATCGCCAGGGTTGCCGGACCGCAGTTGTTGATATCCTGCTTTTCCCATGCCGGCGCAGGCAACGAGACGGACAACGGGATCGGCGTGGGAGAAGGTAGCGGGACTGCTGTTGGAGTTGGCGTGGAGGTGAGGATTGCAGTTGCCGCTGCTGTTGGCTGGCTGGTCGGGACGTAAGCAGTTGCAGCGGGGACGGCGGTGGGCAGGGCGCCCACCGGGTTGATCACCCCGCGTAAATATGCCAGGGCGAAATCGAGGCGCCAGGAAAGCCGTTGATTGACCGGCGGCAAAAAGTAAATCAAAATTGCCAACAGGATCACTCCGAGCGCCAAGAACCAGCGGTGGTTCACAGACTGCTTACGCATGGCGGCAATTGTAACATTCGGGATTCGCGGTTCTGGATTAGAGATTGGTGAACAGCCAGCGCGACTGAGGTTTTGGGTCTGTTGCCTGGCGCTGATGTTATAATACTGGACATGAAGTATCACATTTGGACTGAAGGCTGTCAGATGAACGTGGCTGACTCGCTGCGGGTGGCATCAGCCCTGGAGGCGCTGGGTTACCGATCTGCAACCCGGGTGGAGGAGGCGGATGTCATCGTGCTGAACACCTGCGTGGTGCGTCAGAGCGCTGAGGATAAAGCCATCAGCCACCTGTACAGCCTGCGCCCGCTCAAAGAAAGGCGCCCCGAACTGGTGATCAACCTGATGGGCTGCCTGGTGGGAGTCAAAGGGCACGAACGCCTGAAGAAGCATTTCCCCTTTGTGGATGTCTTCTCGCCGCCCTCTGACCCGGGTCCGCTGGTAAGTTTTTTGACCCAGGACGAAAGCCGCGCCATGCAACTTTCGGAAACCGCAGCTCGCTTTGCCCTGATGGATGGCGAGCTGGCGCTGCCATCCTCACAGGCGGGGAGTCTGGTTTCCGCCTATGTGCCGGTGGTGCTGGGATGCTCACACGCCTGTACGTTCTGTATCATCCCCTATCGCCGCGGCGTCGAGCGCAGCCGCCCGGTGGAAGAAATTCTCCGCGAAGTGCGCGCCCTGGCGGCGCAAGGCGTGAAAGAAGTAACCCTGCTCGGTCAGATCGTCGATCGTTACGGCAAGGACCTGCCCAACGCGCCAACCCTGGCATCGCTGTTGCGCCTGCTCCAATCCATCGAGGGCTTGCAACGCATCCGCTTTCTCACTTCGCACCCAAACTGGATGACGGACGAATTGCTCGAAGCGGTCGCCGAGCTTCCCAAAGTGATGCCGCACATCGAAGTGCCCGTCCAGGCGGGAGACGACGGGATACTGAAGAGAATGAAACGCGGCTACACAGCCGACGACTACCGGCGGCTGGTGGAGAAGATTCGCCAGAAGTTGGGAAACAGCGATCGGGCGTATCCGGGCGTCTCAATTGCCACCGACGTGATCGTGGGATTTCCCGGCGAAACCGAAAAACAGTTCCAGCGCACCTACGATTTGCTTGCCGAGTTGCGGCTGGACGTGGCTCACCTGGCGCGCTACTCCCCTCGCCCTGGCACGGTGGCAGCGCGGCGCATGCCTGATGACGTGCCCGAGGAAGAAAAATGGCGGCGCTTTCGCTCCTTGGAGGCGCTGCAAGAGAGCATTGCGGCAGAAATCAACGCCCGCTATCTCGGAGAAACGGTAGAAGTGCTCTTCGAAGAGCAGGTGCGTGGCCGCTGGAAAGGGCGCACGCCCACCAACAAGCTGGTTTTCGTCGAAAGCGAGGAAGATCTGCGAGGTGAAATCCGGCAGGTTCAGGTGACCTGGACCGGACCCTGGTCAATGCAGGGGAAACTATTGCGAACACAGGGCACAGCGCTGCAGTTCGAACGGGTTGCATTTACCGGTTGAACGGTTACCGTCCATAATCAATCCGCAGTGGCGGAGACAACGCCCATCTGAAGCCTGGGAACAAGCACAGATGGGCTTTCGTCTTATATGGTGGCGAGGTGTGAGAGTTGCATTTTCATGAAACTCGATGTACACTCGTAATACCCCGCCTACTTGCAACCGGCTCAGGCTTGCAACTGGAGTTTCACAGCCTCCCGAATAGCGCCCAAACCCATGGCGCGCCCGGCAGAGGCGGCTGGCGCAAGCTGTAGAGGATGGCAAGGAGGATGTATGCACTCTCAAGCGAACAAATTCACTGCGCCGTGGGCGCTGGCGCTACTTTTGTCCCTTTTACTCTTGAGCGCGTGCAATCTACCGGCAGGGACGCCCACCGCGACTCAGTTGCCGCCGGAGGCTTATCACACAGAGGCGGCTCTCACCATCGAAGCCAGGCTAACCCAGACGGCGCTGCTTCAACCCAGCAACACTCCCACCTCTCCCCCGCCAACCGAAACGCCTACAGCGGAGCCAACCAGCACCTCTGCATCTACCCCGCTCCCAACTATTCCGCTGATCAGCGCCAGCGTCGGCACGAACTGCCGGCTGGGACCCAGCACGATCTACGACCCGCCCGTGGGCGTGTTGCTGCCCGGACAAAAATCGCAAGTGCACGGGCGCAATGACGCTGGCACTTGGTGGTACATCTCCAACCCCGGCAGACCCGAACAGTTCTGCTGGGTTTGGGGTGAAACCACCCAGGTGGAAGGGGATGTAAGCAAATTGCCTGTGATCACCCCGCCCCCGCCTCCGCCCACCGCAACCTTTACCCCTACACCGGGCGCCGATTACAGCGCCACCTACGATAGTGTGCACATCTGCGGTGGTGAAGCCACGGCAATATTTAAAATCGTCAACAGCGGCGGCATCGAATGGCAGTCACTGAGCTTAAAAATTGAAGACCTGACCACAGCCATTGTGCTGTTTGGACCATCCACCAGCGACGCCCCCTTCATGGGCACCAACGCCGAATGTCCGCCAGGGGGAGACTCGATCAAAGTGGGGAAAACCGCTTACATCGGCGGATCTGTTGGCTCTGGAACTTCGGGGCACGCCGCGCGTGGCATCATCCGCCTGTGCAGCCAAAACGGGCTGGCTGGTGTTTGCGTAGATAAAGTTGTGGAGTTCACCATACCATGAGGAGGGTTTACATGGGTTCACCCAGAAATCGCCTTCTGTTGCTTATCTTCCTTCTGCTGTTGCCTGGGCTTGCTTGTAACATGCCGCGCGGCACACCCACTGCATCGGAAGCAGAACTGCTGTATACTGCCGCTGCCCAGACGGTGTCGGCGCAGATGACTCAGGTGTCACAGCCGCCAGCCACAGCCATAGTGCTTACGCCGGCAGCAGCAACGCCTACGCCAACTTTGCCGCTGCCTGTCACCCCCACCGCGCCGGAGATCAGCCCCACGCCTACCCAGCTCCCGCCCTCTCCTACTCCAATCCCCTGCGACCGGATCAAGTTCGTCAAAGACATCACCTACCCGGATAACACAGAGGTGGAGGCGGGAACAACCTTCGTCAAAACCTGGCGCTTGCAGAACGATGGTTCCTGCACCTGGACGACCGCGTATGCGCTGGTCTTTGTCGGCGGAGATGCCATGGGAGCGCCGGCAGCGATACCCCTGACCAATAACGTGGCTCCTGGACAGACGGTGGACATCTCGGTCACGCTGACCGCTCCCCAAGATGGCGGCACATATCGCGGCGATTTCAAGCTGCGCAACGCTTCGAATGCAATCTTCGGTCTGGGGAACGCCAACCGCCCGTTCTGGGTGCAGATTAAGGTGCCGGTGGCGACTGGATTGTTATTGGACTTTCTCGCCACTGCCTCAAGCGCCGAGTGGACCAGCGGCGTGGGCAATGCCGCCGGTTCCCCGCTGACGTTCAACGGCGCCGACGACGATCCAAACGGCGTGGCAAAGATTGTGGAAGGGGTCAAGCTGGAGACCGGCGCAACCTCAGGCAGGGTGCTGCTCACTTTCCCCAAGCACGATATTGACGGCTGGGTGAGCGGCATTTATCCATCCTATAAAGTTCAGAAAGGTGATCGCCTGAAAGGCAAACTGGGCTTTCTCCGCAATCCGGACAACAACTGCGGAGAAGGCGATGTGCTGTTTCAGCTCAATTACCACGACGGTACCACCGTGCGCACCCTCCAGCAGTGGAACAAGACCTGCAACGGGAAATTCCTCGATATCGACATAGACCTTTCCGGGCTGAAGGGGCAGAGCGTGCGCTTTATCCTCACCGTCCGCGCCAACGGCGCTTACACTGATGACTGGGCTATCTGGAATTCGCTGCGCGTTGAGCACTAAGCGTCGGTCATGGGCAGCCAGCCGGGCGCTGGCTGCCCTGAGCATCCTTGCGATTTGGTTGGCGGGCTGTCGCGGAGCAGGTGGGCAGGTCACCCCTACCCAACTTGATCCGGGCGTCGTGCTGACGGCTGCCGCCAGCACCGCCTCAGCACGCATGACAGCCCAGGCAGCCGCCCAGCCATCGCCAACGGCTTCCCAGACACCCACCCTCAGCCCGACCTCCATCACACCGACGGTTACGCTCACGATTGCGCCGCTCAGCCCAACCCTTACCCTGACCATTACGGGTGGGACAGACCTGGCTGAATTTGTCACTGATGTGACCGTGCCAGACGGCAGCGTTTTCCGTCCGGGCGAAGCCTTCACCAAGACCTGGCGTCTGAAAAACGTCGGCACCTCCACCTGGACGCCCGCCTACGCGCTGGTATTCGTCAGCGGCACGGCGATGAGCAACACAACAACGGTGCCACTGCCCAACGATGTCCCCCCGGGGCAGACAGTCGACCTGTCCATCAACCTGACCGCTCCCGATGAACCAGGCAATTATTTTGGCTTCTGGATGTTGCGTTCCCCCTCCCAAAGGAATTTCGGCGTCGGACCGGGCGACCAGCCCTTCTACGTCGAAATCAACGTACAAGGTGGAAGTGGCAGCCCCGCTCCAACCTCGCCTCCGGTGAGCGGAGGTGTCATCGTCAGGGATGTGAGCATTGCCGTCGATCAGGCTGCCTTTGAAGGCGACTGCCCTCACACCTTCAACTTCATCGCCAGGTTCAGCCTGGCGCGCGCCGCCACAGTGAGCTATCGTCTGGAAGCCGAGACTGGATTCCCGCTCACCCTGCCCGAACCCGTCACCACCGCCTTGGATGCGGGGACATACACACTCAGCTACGCATTGGAATTTTCTGGCTCACTCAATGGTTGGGCAAGGCTGCACATCACCGCGCCGGAAGACGTGGCTTCCAACCAGGTCTCATTCAGCCTGCGCTGTCGGTAATGCCTGCTTCTGAAACATCCCTCACCCAGGCGGTCAAAGCGGAAGCGCAGCGTTTGGGTTTTCAACTGGTAGGCGTGACCACCCCACAAGCGCCGCCGCACTACTCCACCTTCGAGCGCTGGCTGGCTGAAGGGCGTCACGGCGAGATGGCTTACCTGGCGACAGAGCGCGCCCGTCAATGCCGCGCTGATCCGCTTCAGCTCCTGCCTGAATGCCGCTCGATCCTGGTGCTGGGGATACGCTATCCAAAGCCGGACGATCTAGCTGCAGAGACGAGTGCACCTTCAAAATCAGCCCGCCATGACGGCGCCCTATCTGGTCAGGTGGCAGCCTACGCCTGGGGTAAAGATTATCATGATGTGCTGCCGGTTCGCCTGCGCGCCCTGGTGAATTTCATCCAGTCCCGGGTGGGGCATCCCGTTCCAAACCGCTGGTACACCGATGCCGGTCCGCTGCTCGAGCGCGACCTGGCGCAACGGGCAGGCTTGGGATGGATCGGCAAAAACACCTGCCTGATCCACCCAAAATATGGGTCTTATTTCCTTTTGGCGGAAGTCTTACTGGGCATTGAACTGGAGGCAGATCCACCCTTTCCCACAGACCACTGCGGCGTCTGCACGCGCTGCCTGGACGCCTGCCCTACTGCCTGCATCCTGCCCGACCGCACCCTCGACGCCCGGCGTTGCATAAGTTATCTAACAATCGAACTCAAGGGGACAATCCCACGCGACCTGCGCCAGGCGATTGGCAACTGGATCTTCGGCTGCGACATTTGTCAGCAGGTGTGCCCATGGAATCGCAGGTTCGCCACCCCAGAAGGCGACCCGGACTTCGCGCCGCAGCCTGGAGCAGCGCAACCAGACCTGATCCAAGAACTGCGGTTGACGCCGGAGGAGTTCAACCGCAAATTTCGCGCCCGGCCTCAACAGCGCCCGCGGCGACGCGGTTACCTGCGCAACGTCGCCGTAGCCCTGGGCAATGTCGGCGATTCGCAAGCTATCCCCCATCTGGCGACGTCCCTGATGCAGGAAGCAGAACCCCTGGTGCGCGCTCATGCCGCCTGGGCGCTGGGAAAGATCGCCGGCGAGGTGGCTCTCCAGGCGCTACAGCAGGCACTGGATAGTGAAACGGATGAGGGTGTGTTGGCAGAGATCCGAGCAGCGTTGAGTGAAATCTCGGAGAATTCAGGTCAGGGTGAGAGAAGCGCCACGGATGCCTGAGCAGCGCCAAAGCCTGTCCTGATAACGCAGGGTGGCGACGAGGGTCGCCAGTCTATCGCTACCGGCTACCGGCAGCGTTCACAAACGCCGAAGAGCTGCAGCCAGTGCGCCTCGACAGCGTAGCCCAGATCCCGCCCCACCCTGCTCATCAGAGGCTCGACCCAGTCGCTGTCGCCGCTGAAATACTCAGCTCGTCCGCAACTTCGACAGATCAGCAGGTGCTGGTGACCTGGTCTGGCAGCGATAAACGCCTGGCAGTCCGATGGACGGTGGACGCGCTGGATTAATTTCAACTCTTCCAGTTTCTCCAGCGTGCGATAAACCGTCACCAGACCCAGCCTGGGATGGCGCAACCTGGCTTTCTCAAAGACATCGAACGGCGAAAGCACGTAGTCGCTTTGAGCGATAATTTCGACAACTGCCTGTCGCGGACGGGTGAGGCGGTAGCCGCTGGCTTGCAGGCGTTCCATCCAGTCCTGGGCGAGGTTACTCTGGCTCGGATTCATCGCTGGCTCTGCCTTTCCGCTAACATCTTACGCACCGCGCGCAGCGCCCAACACAGCAAGAACAGGGCGGTGCAGGTGAGCACAATTGCCGCGCCGGATGAGATGCGCACATAGTACGAGAGGTACAGTCCAATTACCCCCGCAATGCAGGCGATCACCACCGCCAGCGCCATCATGAACGGCAGGCGACGCGTGAGCAGGTAAGCGGCGGCGGCTGGCGTGATCAGCATGGCGACCATCAGAGCCACGCCCACCGTCTGCAATGAGACGACAATCGTCAGGGCAATCAACACCAGCAACAAATACTCCAACAACCTGTCGGGCAGTCTGAGCGTCGCCGCCAATAAGGGGTCGAAGGAGAGCACCAGAAACTCCTTATACAGCAACACCACCGCCAAGAGCACCACCCCGCCCAACACGGCAATCAAGATCAGATCGCGACTGGAGACGCCCAGCACATCGCCGAACAGAAAATGAGCCAAATCCAGGCTGTAATTGCGCACCGACGAGATCAGGGCGATCCCCAGGGCGAACATGCCGGCGAAGACAATGCCAATCGCGGTGTCTTCGCGCAACCTGGTCATCTTGCTGACTGCGCCAATCCCCAATGAGCTCAACAACGCCGCCACAAGAGCGCCCCAGAAGAGCGGTTCACGCGCTCCCCCGCCTACCAAATAGCCGATTGCCACACCTGGCAGGATGGCATGGGCAAGGGCGTCGCCGAAGAAAGCCATGCCGCGCAGGACCATATAGGCGCCGATCACCGCGCTGACCACACCTACCATCAACGCCGCAGCCAGAGCGCGTACCATAAATGCGTACCCTAACGGCTCAAGGATTAAATCAAGCAGGACGCTCATGGATACCTTCGTCGTCACAGCAGGTATCGCTCAATGCCAGGATGTCAGTCTCGGTTTGTACCAGGCGTAAATGACCGCCGTAAGCCTGGACCAACCTTTCGGTAGTAAAAACCTGGCGCGGCTCTCCAAAGCCAACCATGCGTCGGTTGAGCAGCAGTACACGGTCGAAGTAATCGCCTGCCAGGTTCAGATCATGGGTGGAAGCCAGGATGGTCACCCCGCGTTTGCCCAGCAAATCCAGAATCTGGAGGATGTCTTCCTGGGATTTAGCATCCAGACCAGTAAACGGCTCATCCATCAGCATCAGCTCGGCTTCTTGAGCCAGCGCGCGAGCGATGAACATGCGCTGCTGCTGTCCGCCAGAGAGCTCGCTGATCTGCCGTCGCGCCAGGTGAGCCATGCCAACCGCTTCCAGAGAACGGTGAACATGTTCCCAATCCTGCGCCTTGGGCCAATGCAGCAACCCCAGCTTGCCGATGCGCCCCATCATCACCACGTCAGCCACGCTCACCGGAAAATTCCAGTCCACCGCGTTGCGTTGGGGAAGGTAAGCGATGCAGATGTGCCCGCCAGGCGCGTATCCATAGACGCGAACCGCGCCGCGCGTGGGGGGCAACACGCCGGCGATAACCTTGAACAGCGTGCTCTTACCGGCGCCATTCGGACCGACCACAGCCAGCCGCTGACCAGCGTCCAGGACGAAGGCAATATCCTCGATTGCAACGTTGCCATCGTACTGCACCGTCAACTGTTCGATTTCCAGCAAGCGGCTGTCCTGCCGATGGGTAACATGAGTGATCGGCAGGGCATTTCTATAGAACTGTTTGAGAAAAGCCATAAGATCAGCCTCTATTTCAACCCTTGGACAATCGCATTCACATTATAGCGCATGAAATCCAGATAGGTTGGAGCCGGCCCATCTGGGGCGCTGAGGGAACCGGTGTAGATAGTGATGAGCTTGATTTGAGTATCCCGGGCGATGCGCTCGGAAAGAGCCGGGTTGACGGTGGAGCCGACAAAGATGGCACGAACGCCAAGCTTGCCAATCGCATCTTCCAACTCAGCCAGCTCCTGAGCTGACGGCTCAGCCAGGGTGCTGAACGAAGGGATAGCCGCTCCCACCAGTTCGAATTGATAGCGCCTGGCAAAATAAGCCAACACCCGATGGTCAGAAACAAGCTTGCGCCGCTCATACGGCACTTGAGCCACCTGATCGCGAATCCAACCGTCTAGTTCGATCAGCGCCTGGCGATATTCGGCGGCATTCGCCTGGTATTGTGCCGCGTTTGCCGGATCGCGGTCGCTCAAGGTGCGCTCAATTTGTTCCACCCAATGAAGGACGTTATTGGGATCCATCCAGACGTGCGGGTCGCCAGCTTCATGGACATGTCCTTCGGCTTCTTCGGCGTGCGCGGTCTCACCTTCCGCCTCGATCAACTCAATCCCATCGGAGAGAGCAACGATGGTGGTCTCCTCTGGGACGTTATCTAGCAGCTTCGATAGAAATTCCTCCAAACCGGCTCCATTGGCAAAAACGACCTCGGCGGCGGCGAGGCGAACAACATCCTGAGGTACGGGTTCAAAGCTGTGTGGGTCGGCGCCAACCGGCAACAGGACGCTTAGCTCAATCAAATCCCGCCCAACGTTTCTGACAACGTCTCCAACCAGTGTGGTGGTAGCCAGCACCTTGAGCTTGCCCGCAGAGGGGGACGACGAGGAGCGTCGAACCGAGGCGCAAGCCGACAGGCAAGTCAGGAGCAATGTCACCAGACATGGATATAACCACAATTGATGCGATTTCATCACTACCTCCACTAAACTTATTGAAAATGATAATCTTTTTCATTATGATTTGTTATCTTTCGAAAGTCAAGAGTTTCGCGTGGGCAATCTGGGAGAACACGCAAGATAGATCCCGACCCGAGTAATAAAAAAGCAGGCGTTGGCGCGCCTGCTCCTCTTTTTATACAGGCGATCTCCAGCTTACGGCACGGCGGTGGCGGTCGCTGTCACCGTAGCCGAAGCCGTCGGCGAAGGACCAGGGGTGCTGGTAGGCACAGGCGTCACCAGGTTGACCGGCACCTTCAGCACCTGCCCCACGAAAATTGCGTTGGGGTCTTCCAATTTGTTCTCTTTGACGATCTCTTCCACGAGGCTGTTGAATCTCTCGGCGATGATCGCCAGTGTGTCTCCGCTTTGCACGATATAGTCAATGAGCGTCCCGCGGCGCAAGCTCAGAGGTACAGGGGTAGCGGTGGGCAGCTTGGTATCCGGACCAGGGATGGTGAGCTTATCGCCAATTCGGATGACAGGATTATTTGGGTCAAGATTATTGATAGCGATCAACACCAGCAGGTCTACCTTGAATTTTTCGGCAATGGTGAAAAGACTATCACCTTCGACTACGTCATACACGAACGGACCACTGGGAGTTGGGGTAAGCGTCTCAGTAGGAGTAGGGGTGCTGGTGGGGGTTTCGGTCGGCGTGGGAGTTGTTGTGTAAGTGGCGGTAGGCGTGGAGGTTACCGTTGGGGTCGGGGTGTCAGTAGCCAGGAAGGAAATAGCTGGTAGACCAGGTCCAATCAACCAGAAGATAAGAACCGCTGCCCCAACAACCAGCAATCCGGCAGCCACCCCCAGCAGTATGGGGGCTTTTTGAGCCTGCTTCTGGCGCCGGCGATAAGCCTCGATCACATCTTGAGCTGATTCTTTTTCTTTATCGCTCATCTTTTCTCCCATTTCAGCCTATTAGGAGGCATTCAAGCATATGTGTGATTCTACTCGATTTTTCCTGCAACGACGAATCGGCTGGTTCGCCGCGCAGCCCGCCTATCGCTTATAACGCCCATTCACCACCAACGGTTCCCTGCCTGATTAATGACAGCCTCAAGACGTGATTCTGCAGAATTAAAGAGTTGAACCTGCCGCTTCGAAGCGCAGGTTACGCTTCGGGATATAATCGGCGCATCTGGATAATCCATTCACAAGGAGGTAGCCATGCGCATCGCCGTTTTTGGAGCCGGAGGCGTTGGCGGATATTTCGGTGGGCGGTTAGCTCAGGCAGGCGAAGAGGTGATATTCATCGCCCGCGGTGAACATCTGCATGCCATCCAACAACACGGATTGCAGGTTGAGAGCCCTAAGGGGAATTTCTTGATCTACCCCGCTCAAGCGACATCGGAGCCAGTACAGGTGGGCGTGGTGGACGTGGTGCTGGTTGGGGTCAAAGCCTGGCAGGTGCCGCAGATTGCTACAACAATGCGACCGTTGATCGGAGAATCCACGATTGTGGTGCCGCTGCAGAACGGGGTTGAGGCGCCGGCGCAGCTTGCCGCCGTGTTGGGCAGCAAACATGTGCTGGGTGGTTTGTGCAGGATTTCTGCGTTGATCGAAGCTCCAGGGCGCATTCGTCACGCGGGGGTCGAACCATATATTGCTTTTGGCAACCTGGATGGACGCCCAAGCCCGGCGGCAGAGCAACTCCGCCAGGCATTCGTCAGGGCGGGTGTGTGGGTTGAAATACCCGCCGATATCCAGGCGGCTATGTGGGAGAAGTTCCTGTTCATTGCCCCCATAAGCGGAGTCGGTTCAGTGGCACGCCTGCCGGTTGGGGCGGTGCGCAGCCTGCCAGGCAGTCGCTGGTTGCTCCAGGCATGTATGCAGGAGGTGTACACGACGGGGCGCGCCCGCGGCATCGCCCTGACCGAGGACAGCCTCTCCCGAACGATGGCACTCGTTGACGGGTTGCCGGACAATGCTATCCCATCCATGCAGCGCGACATTCTAGACGGAAAGCCCTCCGAACTGGAATACCAGAATGGGGCGGTGGTGCGCATGACGCGCGAGATGGGCGCTCAGCCGGAAGAACGCGTGCCCGTGAACACATTCATCTACTACAGCCTGCTCCCCCAGGAACTGCACGCCCGCGGCGAGTTGCCCGCCCGCGGCAAGTTGCCCGCCTGATACGAGCGCCGCACCGCGCCCGTCTGAGGGACATGATAGAATGAGAACCATGCGCCGATGGAGATTCTGGGTTGGGGTTGTGATCAGCGCGGTCTTCCTGTGGTGGGCGTTGCGGGGTCTGTCTCTGTCGGAACTGGCGCGCGAGCTCCCCGGCATTCAATACTGGTGGCTGGCGCCAGCCGTAGCGGTCTACTTCTTGGGGGTGTGGGTGCGCACCTGGCGCTGGCATTACCTGTTGCGCCCGATCAAGGCGCTTTCCCTGGGGTTGTTGTTCCCGATTGTGGCTATGGGCTACGCGGGGAACAACATCTTCCCGGCTCGGGCGGGGGAAGTGCTGCGCGCCGTGGTGCTCAAGCGCCATAACGGGGTGGCGATCTCAGCCTCGCTGGCGACGATCATCGTCGAGCGCGTCTACGACGGCGTGGTCATGCTGGCTTTCGTCTTCATCAACCTGCCGGAGCTGGCGCTCCTGACGGCAGACTCGGGTTTTGTGGGCGATATCCGTTCCCTGGCTCTGGCAGGCACCGCGGCGTTCTTCGGCGCACTGCTGCTCTTTTTGCTGGCTGCTATGTACCCGAAACGGGCGTATACTCTGGCAGAAATCAGCTTCAAACGCCTGGCGCCGGAGAAATATCGCGCCAAATTGTTGGGGATTACCGGCAAATTCCTCGGCGGTCTTGAAGCCCTGCGCTCTCCGCGCGATGCGGTGATGATATTCGTAACATCCGTGATCATCTGGTTGCTGGAGACAGTCAAGTACTGGCTGCTGATGCACGCTTTCCCATTCGAGGTCTCTTTCTTCACCCTGATGTTGATGAACGGCATCTCAAATCTGGTGACCACGTTACCCTCAGCGCCAGGGTATCTGGGTACTTTCGACGCATCCGGGATCGCCGTGTTGACGGCTTTCGGCGTCGACCGCCCCCTGGCAGCGGTGTACACCCTGGTGTTGCATGCTGCCCTCTGGCTGCCGATCACTGCCTTGGGGCTATATTACATGGCGCGCGAAGGTATTCGCTGGGGGGCTGAGCTAGAGCAAGCCAGGATCGAAGGATGAAAAAGGTAGCCATCCTGGGAGCGGGCATCGGCGGCATGGCAGCGGCGTACGATTTAGCTCGCCACGGCTGCCAGGTTACGATTTACGAAGCTGCCGATACAGTCGGGGGGCTGGCAAGCGGATTCAAAGAGCCGCATTGGGATTGGTCGGTAGAAAAGTACTATCATCACTGGTTCGCCACCGACCGGCACATCCTGAGCCTGATTTCCGAACTGGGCTGGAGCGACCAGGTGCTCTTCCCCCGCCCATACACGGTGATGTACTATCAGGGCAACTTCTACCCGTTCGACTCGCCGCTCCAGGCTTTGCTCTTTCCAGGTCTGGGATGGGGTATAGACAAAGCCCGTTTCGGGTTGGTGGGTCTGTACCTGAAACTGACAAACAACTGGCGTCCCCTGGAACAGGTGACAGTGGACGCCTGGATGCGCAAATGGGCTGGCGACCGCGTCTATGAGTTGATGTGGGAGCCGTTGATGATCGGCAAGTTCGGCGAGCACTACGCCCGACAGGTCAATATGGCATGGATGTGGGCGCGCCTCAAAGCGCGCACAACCCGCCTGGGTACCTTCAGGGGCGGATTCCAGGCTTTTGCCGATTCTTTCGCTGAGCGCCTTCGCCAGATGGGAGTCGAAATTCGCCTCTCCACACCCGTCGAACGCATCCTGCCTCAGCCAGAAGGCAGCCTGGCGCTACTCACACCGGCAGGTTCCTCCAGCTACGAGCAGTGCCTGGCGACCATCTCCCCCGCCTTGCTGGCGCGCCTGGCGCCGGACCTGCCTGCAAACTACCTGAAGGGATTGCTTGAACTCAAAAGCATGGGAGCGGTGGTGATGATCCTGGCGTTGCGACATCAACTCTCGCCGCAGGGATATTACTGGTACAACCTGCCAAAGTCAGCCGGCTTCCCCTTCCTGGCGCTGGTGGAACATACCAATTTCGTCTCGCCGGAACATTTCGGCGGAGAGCATATCATCTACGCTGGCGATTATCTGGAAACCGATCACGAATACTTTCGATTGAGCGAGGCAGAGCTATTGGAACGCTTCCTGCCAGCGCTGCCGCGCTTCAACCCCAAATTCACCCCCGATTGGGTGCGCAAGACCTGGTTGTTTCGCACCCCGTACGCACAACCTGTACCGCTGGTGAATCATTCTCAACATATCCCTGCCATCCAGACGCCGCTGCCTAACCTGTATTTCGCCAGCATGAGCCAGGTCTATCCGTGGGATAGAGGTACGAACTTCGCGGTGGAGATTGGGCGCAGAGCCGCCCGCCTGATGCTCGGTGAGTGACAGCAAAGCGGTGTCAAAAGCACCTAAGCGCGGGAACTTTTCCAGCGGCGATGCTCCACCATCATGCAGGCGTTCATCACCACCTTCAACCCTGCCTGCTCGGCTCGTTGCGCCGCCTCGGGATTGATAATTCCCAATTGCATCCAAACAGCCCTGGCGCCAATCTGGATCGCCTGTTCCACAAAGGGCGGCACAGCTTCGCTGCGCCGGAAGAGCAGCACCAGATCAACCGATTCAGGCAGGCTTGTCAGGTCCGGGTAGGCTTTTTCTCCCAGGGCGGTATTCAGGTTCGGGTTGACAGGAATGATGCGGTAACCCTGGGATTGCAGATATTCTGGAACGTAGTAGCCGGGCTTATCCCATTCGGCAGAAAGACCGACGACGGCTATTACCTTACAGGTTGAGAGAATGTGCTCGATGGTGTCTTGATCCTGGTAAGCGGGCATGGTTTCCTTTTCCTCGCTCGAATGCAAGCTGGCTGGCATTGAAGATTGTATCAAACCTTCCATTCTCAAAACGCAGAGCCAGGCGATCGCCTGCAAAAGTGCATCTCGAACAGCGGGATGTTAGAATCGCAACATGCGCATCGAGACGCTGCGTCGTTTGCTCACCCCCATGGGGCAGGAGGCTTTGCAACTCGTCGAAGCCGCCAAGCCGCGCGAAGAGGATTTCCTGGCGCACTATCAGGCGCTCAGCCGGCGCTATGAGCCCGAACTGGCTCGAGCGGCGTTGGAAATCGCCATCGCCCGCATTAAAGCGGCAGCCAAGTTCCCCTTCGCCAGCCAGCTTTACGCCACCCGTGAAGCCCTGGAGCAGGCATCCAACTGGGAAATATCCACCTATCGGGCAGGGCGCTATCGCCCATACCAGCGCGCCATCGACCTGGGCTGCTCCATCGGTGGAGACACGCTGGCGCTGGCAGGCGTCGTGCCAACGTTGGGCGTTGATATGGACGCCTTGCGCCTGATGATGGCGCGCCTGAACGCTCAGGCGCTGGGCTTGAACCAGCAAGCAGACTTCATCCAGGCTGACCTGCGGGTTGCATTGCCATTCCAGGCAAGGCGCAGCTCCTCAGTCGCTTTCTTCGACCCGGCGCGGCGACGCGAAGGCAGGCGCGTTTGGTCGGTCGAGGCTTACCAACCGCCTCTCTCCATCGTCAAAGACTGGTTGCTGCGCTTTTCAGGGCTCGGCGTCAAAATCTCTCCCGGCGTAAAACTGATCGAACTGCGCCAGTATGACGCCGAAGTCGAGTTCATCTCGCTGAATGGAGAGCTGAAGGAAGCTGTGCTTTGGTTTAGCGAATTGAAGACCACCGATCGTCGGGCAACCTTGTTGCCGGGTGCTCATTCGCTGACCGCAGAAACGGATTCACCCGCCATGATAAGCGACCCGCGCGCATTTCTGTACGAACCAGACCCCGCTATCCTGCGCGCCGGTCTGGTGCGTCGGCTGGCTGAGTTGCTTGGCGCAGCCCAACTCGATCCGGAAATCGCCTACCTGACCGCTGAGCAGCGCAGGGAAACACCGTTCGCCCGCTCCTGGCAGGTAGAAGACTGGTTCCCCTTCAACCTGAAACGCCTGCGCGCCTATCTGCATGAGCATCGCATCGGTCGGGTCACGATCAAGAAGCGCGGCTCCCCGCTGCAACCGGAGGCGTTGCTGCATGATTTGCGCCTCGCAGGCGAGGAAGAACGGGTGTTGTTCCTGACTCGCGTACGCGGCAAGCCAGCCGTGATCGTGGCGCGAGAAGAACAAACCCAAAGCAAATGATTGACACCCCATGTCCAATCCAATTTATAAAGCGACAACCTTCATCCTAACGGTCTCATTCCCGAAGCCCGCGCCCCTCACTTCTGCTATAATCAGAAATGTACAGGCGAACACCCGCCCCGGGTAAGGGTATTTGCTCGCTCTCCGTCCGACAGGTGTGCGACGCCGTGCAAGGCAGTTCCTGAAGATGAAGAAGCATAAAGGGGCGTCTCAAACAGCATTCTCGCTTGCCTGCAGCGTGCTGTTGGCGGCATTGGTGGGCGCCTGCACGCTGAGGATCGGCTCCCCCACGCGCCTCTCAGACGCCCCTGCTCCAACCGCCATCCCCCTCAGTGTCACGGCTGAACCGATGGGAGAAACACTGGGGATCGCCCTGCCTCCGGGTTTCGGCATGGTGATCTATAGCCAGGGTCTCAATGAGCCGCGGATGCTGGCTGTTGGCGCAGATGGTTTTCTGTACGCCGCCGAGCGCGGTGCAAATCGCATTGTCCGCCTCCCCGATCGCGACCGCGATGGTCTGGCAGACAGCATCGAGGTCGTCGCTTCAGACTTGCGCGCGCCCAGCAGCGTGGCATTTTACCGCGATGGCTCGCTTTATGTCGGCGAAACCACGCGGGTGGTGCAACTGAGCCAGCCAGACAGCCAGGGTGTGTATCAGGAGCGTGAGGTTATTATTGATGGTTTGCCTGAAGGTGGGCACCACACGCGCACGGTTCTCTTCAGCCCCGACTGGTTGACGCTCTACGTCTCGATTGGCTCGTCTTGCAATGTCTGTCTTGAAAAAGACCCCCGTCGGGCGGCAATTGTCCGGTACAATCCTGATGGCAGCGGTGAAACGTTATACGCCAGCGGTCTGCGCAACGCGGTTGGGATGACCTTTCGCCCTGGCAGCGATGAACTGTGGACAACCAACAACGGCAGGGATATGCTCGGCGACGACCTGCCGCCCGATACCGTACAGATGGTCCAGCAGGGCGACGACTTCGGCTGGCCGCGCTGCCATGCCGGACGGATAAGCGACCCTCAATATGGCGGCGCTGACGCCTGCAACGGCGTGACGCCTCCCGCTGTCGAGCTACAGGCTCACTCTGCGCCGCTTGGGTTGACGTTTTACACCGGCGACCAGTTCCCTGAGACCTATCGAGACAACCTTTTTATCGCCTACCATGGCTCCTGGAATCGCAGTCAGCCAACCGGTTACAAAGTTGTGCGCATCCCGTTTGAGGGCGACTTGCCCGGCGCAGTGCTGGATTTCGCCGTCGGCTGGCTGGGCGCTGACGGCTCTGCCTGGGGGCGACCGGTGGACGTGATCACCGGCGCGGATGGCTCGCTGTACGTTTCGGACGACGCTGGCGGCAAGATTTATCGCATCTTCTATCAAGCCCCCTGAGACAACGCTTTGCGAGGGGTGAAGCGCTTACAATCTAGAGGTAACATCCAAGCGAGGGAGCGAATGAACACCAACGGCAAATTTTATCTGGGGCGCATTGTAGATCAGAAGTCCGGAAAGACCACGGAGCAGCCTTTCCTGTACGACCCCGATGACTTAACCACCCATGCTGTCGTGGTGGGGATGACCGGTTCCGGCAAGACCGGTCTATGCATTGACCTGCTGGAAGAGGCGGCTCTGAATGGCATCCCTGCCCTGATGATCGACCCCAAAGGGGATATCACCAACGCCCTGCTCCACTTTCCAGAGCTGGAGGCGGAAGATTTTCAGCCCTGGATCAACGCCGACCAGGCGCGCCGGGAGGGGAAAACGCTGGAGCAGGCTGCCGCCGAAACAGCCGCTGTGTGGAGAAAGGGATTGAGCGAGTGGGGGATAGGTTCGGACCGCCTGAGCGCCTTGAGAGACGCGGCGCATTTCGCCATCTATACGCCGGGTTCGGACGCCGGTATCCCGGTGAGCATCCTGGCTTCCTTGAAAGCGCCAAGCATCCCCTGGGAGGGCAACCGTGAAATCCTGCGTGAGAAGATTTCCAGCACAGCCACTGCGTTGCTTGGTCTGGTCGGACTGACGGATATTGACCCGGTGCGCTCGCGCGAGCACATCCTGCTCGCCAACATCCTCGAGCATGCCTGGCAAAAGGGGATCGACCTTGATCTGGGCGAGTTGATCTTACAAACCCAGTCGCCGCCATTCCCCAAGCTGGGCGTGTTCGAGGTGGAACGTTTCTTCCCCGAGAAGGACCGTTTCGAACTGGCGATGCGCTTGAACAACATCCTGGCGGCGCCGGCTTTCCAAACCTGGATCGAAGGGCAGCCGCTGGAAATCGCCGAACTGCTGTATGCCGCCGATGGTAAACCACGTCACAGCATCTTTTACATCGCCCACCTCACCGATAGCGAGCGCATGTTCTTCGTGACGTTGCTCTATTCGGCGGTGGAAACCTGGATGTATACCCAACCCGGAACCACCACGCTGCGAGCGCTGCTATATTTCGATGAGATTTACGGCTACCTGCCTCCCGTGAGCAACCCGCCCTCCAAGCAGCCAATGCTGCGCATGTTGAAGCAGGCGCGCGCCTTCGGCGTGGGGCAGTTGCTGGCTACCCAGAACCCCGTAGATCTGGATTACAAAGCGCTCTCCAACGCCGGCACCTGGTTCATTGGCAGATTGCAGACCGACCAAGACAAGCAACGCCTGCTGGATGGGTTGGAAAGCGCCCTCTCTGGCGGGCTGGATCGCGCGGCATACGATCGCATGATCTCGGCGATTGGAAAGCGCGTCTTTCTGGTGCATAACGTCCACGAGAAAGGACCTCAACTCATGCAAACTCGCTGGGCAATGAACTACCTGGCTGGTCCATTGACCCGCTCCCAGATTCCCGCTCTGAATCGCCTGGCAGGGGTAGCACCTGCCCCAGCCGTGGCAGAGCCGACAGCCCTGCCGACGCAGGCGGTTCTGCCGCCAACCAGGCAGACGGGCGAAAAAGGTGCCGTTGCCGCGCAGCCGGCGATCGCAGGCTCAACCACCCGCCCCCCTGCGCCGGCTGGCGTAGCCGAGTACTTCCTGCCGAATAACTTGAGCTTCACGCAGGCTTTCGAAGCCGCCGGCAGAGCATTTCCACCGGAAGCCATGCTCGCCGGCATGCTTTACCGACCAGCCCTGATCGCTCAGGCAGACATCCGCTTTTTTAATCGCACCTATAATCTGGATACACAGGTGTATTCCACTGCTCTGGTGCAACAACCCGACCCGCGTGGCATCATCCGCTGGGAAGAGCACCTGTGCCCTTCCATCGAAGCCAAATCCCTCGACCGCCACCCCGACCCGCGTGCCCGCTTTGCCCCTCTCGAGGCGCCATTGAACGACACCCGAACGCTGAGCGCCATCGAGAAAGACTTCATCGAGTGGATTTATCGCACCACCAAGGTGACCGTACGAGCCAACGAGATGCTCAAAGTGTTCGCCGGACCGGAAACCTCCCAGGCGGAATTCCGCAGGCTATGCGCCGAGACTGCCCGTCAGCAGCGCCAGGCGGAGCTGGATAAGATTCAAGACGCCTACGAAAAGAAGATTCAGGCGCTCGAATTGAAATTGAAGCGCGAGCAACTCGAGCTGGAACAGGATCAGACAGAGCTTGCAGAACGCCGACTGGAGGAGTGGGGCACTCATGCCGAAAACGTACTCAGCCTTTTCGGCGGGCGCAGGCGGCGGCTTTCCACCTCTCTCAGCAAGCGCCGCATGACTTCGAGGACCAAAGCCGATGTGGAAGAATCCAAAGAAACCATCGCCGCCTTGCAGGCTCAGATTGCTGGTCTTCAGCAAGAACTAGCCCGCGCTGTGGATCAAATCAACAGGCGATGGAGCGAGATCGCCGACGATATGAAGGAAATGCCATTCACCCCGGCGAAAAAAGACATCCTTCTCAGCCTGTTCGGCATCGTCTGGTTGCCGTATTACCAGGTGCAGATAGGTGATGAACTTGTGGAGCTGGCAGGTTACCAAATAGCCTGAGTCAAAATTTTTATCCCGAGGAGGCGATATGCTATCGGTGAGACAAATCTTGAAGAACAAAGGGGACAAGGTTTGGACAACCAGACCCGATGCCACAGTTTACGAAGCGCTGCAACTGATGGCAGAGAAGAACGTCGGCGCGCTGCTGGTGATGGAAGGCGAGACGCTGCGTGGCATCTTCTCCGAACGCGATTACGCCCGCAAGATCATCCTGCATGGCAAATCTTCAAAAGAGGCGCCCGTGAGCGAGATCATGACGCCTGAGGTCATAACCGTAAGTCCTGACGAGAGCATTGTTACCTGCATGAACCTGATGACCGAAAAACGCATCCGACACCTGCCGGTCGTGGAGGCTAACAGGGTCATCGGCGTGATCTCGATCGGCGACGTGGTCAAAGCAATCATCTCCGAGCAACAGTTCACCATTAACCAACTCGAAAACTATATCTCGGGCAAGCGTTCATAGGGACGAAGTCATGAAGACCGTGTTAATCATGCGCCATGCAAAATCGAGCTGGAAAGAACCGGTGGTTGATGATCACGAGCGTCCGTTGAACAAGCGCGGCAAGCAGAACGCCCCGCGCATGGGGCGTCTGCTGCGCGAGATGGAACTGGTGCCAGACCTGGTGCTGAGCTCTACCGCCAGACGGGCGCGCGACACTGCTGAGGCGGTAATTGATCAATGCCGCTACAAGGGTGAGTTAAGGCTGGAGCAGGAACTCTATGCCGCCCCAGCCGAAGCATATCTGCGGGCGCTGCGCGATCTGGACAACTCCATCAAACGCGTGCTGCTCGTGGGGCACAATCCGGGGCTGGAAGAATTGGTGTATCATCTCACCGGAGAACAGGCGCGACTGCCCACCGCAGCCGTGGCTCAGGTGAAGCTGCCGATTAAACAATGGCAGGATTTGACCGACGACGTGAAGGGGCAGTTGGTCAATTTGTGGCGACCCAAGGAGCTGCCATGATCGGCAGCCCCTGGCTGGTTCTGGCGGCTGTGCTGGTCTACGGTCTTGCCCACTCCTGGCTGGCATCCAGAGGGGTAAAAGCTCGTATCTACAACCGCTTCGGCGCGCGGGCATATCGCATCTACCGCCTGCTCTATAATCTCTTTGCCCTGGTCAGTTTTCTGCCGATATTGTTCCTGGTCTGGCGCCTGCCAGATCGTACGCTGTACGCCGTCCCATTTCCCTGGTTTATGCTCTGCCTGGCAGGACAGTTTGCTGCGGCATTGATGCTGCTGGTGGGCTTGTTGCAGACCGATATAGGCTCATTCCTCGGTCTGCGGCAGCTATTCCAGGACTCCCCCGACGAGCAGCAAACCCTTGTAGTGCACGGATTATACCGATACGTTCGCCACCCCCTGTACACGGCAGGGCTGGTCTTCATCTGGCTGACGCCGGTGATGACCGCCAACCTGTTGGCGATGAACGTCGGCTTGACGTTCTATATCATCCTGGGCGCCTGGTTCGAGGAGCGCAAGCTGCTGGCTGAGTACGGCGCTGCATACGCAGAATATCGCGCCGCCACCCCGATGCTCCTCCCGCGCCCGAGATGGTTTGATATGCACGGTAAGAAATCGCGCAAAGCTTGACCAGGAAGCATGTTGAACTTATAATTATACAAGTTCAAGAAAAGCAGCGCCAAATTTGTGATATATTTAACAAGAAGTATACGCTGCTTAAAAACATATGAAGAACCTTCGGGGCAGGGTGCTGAGCAGATCGAGTATCTGCCAAATTCCCGATCGGCGGTAAAGCCCGCGAGCGCAGAATGGTGATCCCCTGAGCGCACGACCCGGTGAAACTCCGAGGCCGACGGTATAGTCCGGATGAAAGAAGGTTTTGCCTGCGCAAATACTTTATCGTAGCCGCGCAGGCTGAGGTACGGTTTAGCCGCGCCTGATTCCTGACTCTTTGCCCCGAAAACCTGTTGGTTTTCGGGGTTTTTGGTGAAACAGGCGGAGCGGCATGTCGTCACGCATTAGCCCCGAATGCATTGATTCGGGGCGTTTTGGTTGAGGTGCCAGGGGTGGCACATGGATGCAATATCTGCTGAAAACAAGTATGCCGCATCAGGACGGCGCACGCGCTCATCTGGCATGTTCCTGGTGCTTGCCTCGCTTGCGCTGGCGTTTTTCGGCTGGTTCCTGCTAACCGAACTGGAGATCATAGCCGTATACCTGCTGCCCAAGCCAGCTATGGTTTGGGCGCGCTTTTGGCAGCTCCTGCAGGATGGCAGCCTGATGCGCCATCTCTCTGTGACTTTGCTGGAGGTGTTGTCAGGGCTGATACTGGGTGTGTGCGCGGCGAGCCTGCTGGGGTACCTGCTGGCAAAGTCCAGAGTGGTGGAGCGCTTTCTATCACCATATATCGTCGCCTCCCAGGCGGTGCCGATTGTCGCCATCGCACCGCTGCTGATCATCTGGCTGGGTCCAGGGATGTTCTCCAAGGTGCTGATCTGCGCCTTGATCGTCTTCTTTCCCGTGCTGGTCAACACCATCGTCGGACTGCGCTCGGTCCCGGAAGAACTACAAGATTTAATGCGCTCGCTCAAAGCGACCCGCTGGCAGACGATCAGGTACCTGGAAATCCCGGCTGCGATGCCGGTATTCCTGGGGGGCTTGAGGATTGGCGCCACCCTGGCGGTGATCGGCGCAGTAGTGGGCGAATTCGTCGGCGCCGATCGCGGCCTCGGTTTCTTGATCAACGTTGGCCGCGGGCAATACGATACCGCCTTGGTCTTTGTGGCGGTCTTTACTCTGATTGCTATGGCAATCAGCCTCTATGGGCTGGTGGTATTACTGGAAGCGCGCCTGCTTTCCTGGCGCCAGCGACCCGAACAGCCCACTTTGACGCAATAATTGGAGCAGAGACAATGTCACATCGCGCTATTCTGACCTTGCTGTTCGCCGGGCTGCTGCTGGCAGGCTGTGCCAGCGCCTCGCCATCATTGCCGCCCGCCACACACACGCCTCAGCCGCTCGTGAACATCCGTCTGCCGATGGGATACATCCCCAACGTCCAGTACGCCCCATTCTATGTGGCTTCAGAAAAAGGCTACTTTCGTGAGGCTGGATTGAGCGTTGAGTTCGACTACAGCTTTGAGACGGATGGCGTCACCCTGGTGGGGACGAACAACCTGCAGTTTTCTCTGGCTTCCGGGGAACAGGTGCTGCTGGCGCGCGCCCAGGGTTTGCCCGTGGTCTATGTGCTCAGTTGGTGGCAAGACTATCCGGTGGCGGTGGCTGCCAAGACCGAACAAAACATCCGCACGCCCGCCGACCTGGCAGGCAAAAGAATCGGGCTGCCTGGTTTGTTCGGCGCCAGCTATATCGGCTTGCGCGCCCTGCTGGACTCCGCCGGTCTGCAAGAAAACCAGGTGACCCTGGACTCGATCGGCTTCAACCAGGTCGAGGCACTGCTCGCCAACCAGGAACAGGCGGTGGTGGTATACGCCAACAACGAGCCCATCCAACTGAAGGCTCAGGGCGTTGACGTGGATGTAATTCGCGTCGCCGATTATGTGAGCCTGGCGTCGAATGGCTTGATTACAAATGAAACCATCATCGCCGAGCGCCCCGAGCTGGTGCAGCGCATGGCGCAGGCTGTGCTGCGCGGCATAGCCGACACGCTGAACAATCCAGAAGAAGCCTTCGAGATTTGCAAGAAATATGTGGAAGGCTTGGATCAGGCAAACCAGGACGTCCAGTTTGAGGTATTGCAGGCTTCCATCGCCTACTGGCAGGCAGAGCGTCTGGGTTACTCAAACCCGCAGGCATGGGAAAACATGCAGAAAACCCTGCTGAGCATGGGTTTGCTGAGCCAGCCGCTGGATCTGAGTAAGGCGTATACCAATGATTTCATCGCCCCTTGAACAACCACAAACGACAGGCGCTGCCCCCATGGCAGAACCCGCCCTGGTGGTTTCTAACCTGAGCGCCGTCTTTCACAATGGGAACGGCGGCTTGCAGGCGTTAGAACGTCTGTCATTCGCCGTTTACTCGCAGGAGTTTGTTTGCGTGCTTGGGCCCTCGGGCAGCGGCAAAAGCACCCTGTTGCGCATCCTGGCGGGGCTGCTGACCCCCTCCGAGGGGCAGGTCATCTACCATGGAGAACCTCTGCATTCACCGCGCCGCGAGATCGGTTTGGTCTTCCAAAAAGCCAACCTCATGCCCTGGCGGACGGTGATGCAGAACATCCTGCTGCCGCTGGAGTTACAGGGGATGCCACGCCAGGCTGCGCTAGAGCGCGCCTGGGAATTGATTGAACTGGTGGGTCTGCAAGGCTTCGAGGACAGTTTGCCGCGCGATCTATCCGGCGGCATGGCGCAGCGCGTGGCGATCGCCCGAGCGCTGGTGCACGATCCCGATTTGCTGCTGCTCGATGAGCCCTTCGGCGGATTGGATGCATTGACCCGCGAGCGCATGGGGACCGAGCTGCTGCGCATCTGGCAGAGAGAACGCAAGACTGTGGTCATGGTGACTCATTCGATCTCCGAAGCGCTGTTCCTGGCAGATCGGGTGTTAGTGCTCACCCCTCGCCCGGGCAGGCTGCGGCTGGAATTGAACGTGGACCTGCCGCGACCACGCCAGGAGCAAATCCGTTACACCGCCCACTTTGGAGAGCTGGCGCAACGATTACGCGCCGCCATCGGCTAAGCTCAAGGACACGCCGACCACCTTCCCTACCAGCGGTGGGCATGGTAAGATTTACGCCCGAATCCATGACGCGAGGATAACGCATGCGCAGATGCTTTTGGCTCCTTCGCTTCGCCCTGATGCTTGTCTGGTTGGCAGGCTCAACCCTGTATGTCGGCGCCCAGGGTGATATTTCCCTCAGCACCCTGGAGGTGGATTTATGGCCCGAATATGATCGCCCCGAGGTGCTGGTGATCTATCGGGCAACCCTCTCACCTGCGGTACCTTTACCCGCCGAGCTGGCATTGCGCATCCCAGCCAGGGCTGGCGAGCCCAATGCCGTAGCCGTGTTGGATGCGGATGGCACCCTGCGCAACGCCAGCTACACCCGGCAGATCCTTGGAGAGTGGGCGGTCATCCAGTTTACGACCACCAGCCCAGAGTTTCAGTTGGAATATTACGACGCGAGCATGACCACACAAGGTTTGACCAGGAACTACGAGTTTCGCTGGCCGGGCGATTATGCGGTGGATTTTCTCACGATTCAGGTGCAGCAGCCGTTAGGCGCACGGGAGATGTCCCTTTCCCCCGCGGCTGACGAGGCTGAGAGCGGCGCAGATGGGTTGGTGTATTTCACCAAGCGGGTGGGGAAGCTTGCCGATGGACAGAGTTTCAGCCAGAAGTTCAGCTACCAAAAGGAAGACAGGACCCTCAGCGCCGAAAAACTGCAGGTCAAACCCAGCGCGCCGATCACCGAAGCCCCCGCCGCCAACAACTCCCTGCGAGCAGCGGTGCCCTGGATTCTGGGCATCCTGGGAGTCTTGTTGCTGGTGGGAGGCGGACTGTGGTACTGGCAATCGAGTAGGGCGAACCAGGGGACGCCCCGACCTGCCCGACGTCGTCGCACAGCAACCGCTACAAGCGCAGAAGCGCATGCAAGGGAGGAAATCTCCGGTGGCTTTATCTATTGCCACCAGTGTGGCAAACGCGCTGGCGCGGGAGACCGGTACTGCAGGGCGTGTGGCACGCGTCTGCGCACCCAATGACCTGAGATGAACTGAGCGAGAAAAGAACCCCGGAGCTGGCTCTCTGAACCAGTCTCCGGGGCCTTTTTTTAGCCGGATACGCTACCGGGCATTGCAGATTGGTGCCACAAAACCCAACAGAGCGTTTCAGTTTATGGGCGCTTCAAGCCGGTGGTATCTCCGCCCACATTCTGAATGCTGTCGAACAGCACCTGCATCACGTACTTGGCGTTGTGAGCAAAGGCGCCCGGATCTTTCTGATAGTACTGGTAGTTATAGGCGGCTTTGAGCAGGTTGGGAGTCCAGGCGTTATAGCCCACCGGACCGCGCTCACCCGCATCGGGAACGCCATCCTCATCGGCGTCGACAAAGAAGTACGGGTAGGCGTGGGCATCGTAGACGATGGGCGTACCTTTTTCCTTGGCGTAAGCCTGGATGGCGGCATAGAGGCGTTCTCCAAAGCCGGTCAACTCGCCCTTGACGCCCTCGGTGACGTCGCCATCGCCATCCCAGTCATCAGCAGCGATGCGATAGGTCTCCGGGTCCTTGGGATCGGCGGCGCCAGCGTGGCAACCTGCACAGGCTTCGACCTTGACCTCCAGCGCGTGCACGTCATGGCAGGATTTGCAGTCGAAGCCAGCCTCCACGTGGGGGTGTTTACCTACGTATTCTTTGCCTTCGTATTGGTAGGCACCCTGAGCCTCGGAGCCAAAGAGCGTTGCGCCAGCGGCGAAGTAGTGGATGTTGGCAAAGCGGATGGTCTCGTCTACCGTGTCAGCTTCCTTATTGCCCAATGCACGATTCACTGTGGGCGTCGAAGAGCGCCCCTGGTGACACTGCAAGCACAGATTGGCGTCGGCAGCCTCGCCGAATGTCAGATTGGCGCCGCTGGGGAAGGTGACCTGATTGACCGCGTAGCGGTTGGGCCAGTTGGCTTCGTCGTGGCAGGAGGTGCACATAAAGCCATTGCTGGGCTCCACAGCGATCGTGGCGCCGTTCTTGATGAACATCGGCAGACCTTCCGAAGTATGGCACTTTACACACGCGCCGGGCACTTCACCTTCTGCATCCCAGTGGCGGAAGGCTTCGGTATTGCCGGCGAAGTGACCGGGGTCCGAGCGGTGCGCAGTAGAGAGATCCACCGGCGTCCCCAGGACGGTGTTCAGATCCTCGATCGAGTCATAGAGGAGCTGGATGACGTACTTGCCGCCATGGGCGTACTTGCCCGGGTCTTTGACCGAGAGCTGGTAATTGTAGGCAGCCTTTTCCAGGCGTCCGGTCCAGGCGTTGTAAGCATTATCAAATACGGATTCATCGTCCCCAGCCTGACCGTCGCCGTTGGTGTCAATGAAGAAGTAGGGATAAGCTGCCGGGTTGTAGGCAATTGCCGTGCCAGAGACCTCCTTGGCGTAAGACTGCAACGCCTGCAAGAGCATCGCCTGCAAGCCCTCGATCTCAGCCAGGAGGGGCTCGCTGGTATCTCCATCGCCATCGTAATCTGCCATGGAACCGAGCATGCGGGTCTTGCGCAGGTCTTCCACGCTGGCTACGCCCTCGTGGCACTCGGCGCAGACCTCAACCCGCACTTCCAGCGAATGCTGATCGTGGCAACCCACACAGGTCTCGATGCCTTCGACATGGCGGAACTTGCCGTCGTACATTTTACCCTCGTACTGGTAGCCGCCCATCACCTGACCAGCGTACAGGGTGGCGCCAGCGGGGTAGTAGTGGATGTTGATGAAGCCCAGCTCAGCGCTGACCGTGTCCAGATCTTCGGTCAAGCCCAGCTCCTCCAGCTTGGCATCCACCTGCACCTTAGAAGCGCGTCCCTGGTGGCATTCCATGCAGATGGCTTCGCCTCCCAGACCGGTGACTTCTACGCCAGACGGGAAGACCACGCTGGTTTTGCCCTGGGTGCCGCTGTTGTGGCAGGCTTCACAGGTGATCACGGTGCCGATCGGCGCGGCTGCATCCACCGTTCCCGCCGCAGAACCATCAGCGCCCAGGAAGTCCAGCATGCCGGGGGTGCTGTGGCATTTGGCGCAGGCAACCGGGATTTCAGCCGGATCTTCCTCATTCCAGTGGACGAAGGCTTCAGCTTCGGCGTCGGCATGCGGCGAGGCAGCCCATTGCTCCTGGAATGGCACCACTTTGACCACCGGTTCTGGACAAGGCGGCGGTTCAGGCGGAGCCGGACACTCTGGGCAGGGCGCCGCCGTTGGACAGGGCGTTGCCTCCGGCGCCGGGGCGCTCGAACAGGCTGCCAGCAGCAAAGCCAGCAGCGCCAGAGCGCCGATGATAAAGATCTTCTTGTTCATTGTGGCATGTCTCCTCATTGAGAGATGTGCAATGTTTGGTTCAGCGAGTGAACCGCTTGGGTGTGTTCAATTGATCTGTTGTTCGATCCCTGTGTTTCTCCTCCTTTCCCGTTATAGCGTATAAACAACAGGCGCCTCGATGCCAGTATCAAGGGTCGCCCGCCAAATTTTAATCAATCTACAATGAGTATTATAACCCAAGATGAGAATGACATTAGTGGCAAATGTCCTAATTTTAATTGTGACAAAATGCGCAGTGTGATGATGACTATTCTGGCGCTCCGGCTTCAATCCAGCGCCGTACAAGCTCCAGTTCATCCGGCGAGAGTTGCCCGAAGTGAGGCAAGGAACCGGTTTGCTTTTGGATGAGCAAGCTGTTTTCCGGGTCGCCAGGGGATATAGCTGCCCCGCTCTGCCCGCCGCGCATGGCAGAAGCATAGGTGGTCAGATTCAGTCCCTGGATAGCCGCTGCGCCATGGCAATTGCCGCAGCGCGCCTGGAAAATCGCCCCGATGGTAGCGTTATAGGTAAGCGGCAGTCCCGCTGAGGTGGGTGCAGGCGTTGGAGTAGGAGGAAGTTGCTTCATGAGGATTTCTCGCAAGCCGGGCGCGTCGAAACCGGCGTAGGTCCAGGCGCTGCCATGACAGGCTGAGTTGGAACAAAAAGAGCTGTTATCTGTGCCGCCAGGGTTCTCAGTGGTGTGACAACTGGCACAGGTGGCGTCATAGACTTGATTGTGCAGGCTGATCCAGTTCGGATTCAGGTGCGACTGAGGCTCTGGGCCTCGGCTGATCTCGATCCGGGCGACGAAGTCGGCAGGATCGGCGACCACCGGGATGGAGTGGCACAGGTTACACTCCAGCCTGATCGCTTCTCCCTCCTGATTCAGATGTTTTCCATCATGGCAACGAAAGCAGCCCGGAGAATATTCATGCCCGATGTTGTTGGGATGGGTGGTCCAATCCGCCTTTTGTTCAGGGAATACGCTGTTGCGGTATGCCTCTTGTAATGCGGCGATCGCCTGTTCGATCTGACCTCGGTGCTCGGCGTAAAAATCGGGATAGTAGACGCGGTAATATCCTTCCAGACCGGCGATGCCGTTCATCGCCATTTCCATGCTGTCATAAGTAGCGCTGTACACCTCCAACGCCTTGCGCCGGATTTCTGGGATGGCAGAGGAGAGCACGCCGCGCGCCAGTAACTGCTCCACTAAGTCAACCGGCGGCTTGATCAGATGGGTGATGCGGTTATGGCAGGTGATGCAATCCATCTCCTTCAGGCTGGCATCATTCAATTGGGATGGATCGACCTGAAAGCCAATCTCTTGATACTCACGCAGCTTCCCCTCATCATCTACGTAACGAACATAAGGGATATGCTGCTCCTCAGGATCAGTAGCCAGATATTGAATTTTGTTTTCGATGTGCCAGTGAATCCCACGCCCCAGCCCAATGCGTTTACTGCCGCCGCCGGTTTTGAGGGTGAGGTAGATGCTAATGGGCGTATTATAGCGATCCTCGCTGAAGTGCTTGATCTCCCGCAGGCTGTCATCGGAGAACTTTTCCGGGAAATGACATAATTCGCACGTCTCACGAGCCGGTCGTAAATCGTCGGCGCGGATGGGGAACTCATAACTTTTAAATGCGGTTTTAATCACATGGCGGACATCTCCAGCTTTGCGGGTGATGCGGGTGGCGATAAAACCCTTGCCGATGTGACAGTCCACACAATCAATGCGCGCGTGGGGGGAGGTGAGGTAAGCCGTATATTCCGGCGGCATGGTGTGACAGGTCTGACCGCAGAACTCGGGAGAATTGGTATATTCCCATCCATAAGCGCCAGCAGTCAGTACCAGCATGGTCAACACGCCCAGGACGATATACGGCATCAGGCGAACCAGAAGAGGGGCGCTCGCCGGCGGGAACAAGAAACGTTGCAGGTTCTCCAGTAATCTTCGCATTCGTCTATGTCCTCTTCTGGATAAAAAAGACCATTGGGGTGATAGATGTACAGATTTTACCTTATTTTATTTTAATCCTGGAAGGGAATTAGGGTATTTATCCAATACATCGAATGGGTATAGTGCCCTGACACAAGAAGAAATATATGACATTTGACGCAATCGTTTCGCTGACTATCCTGTACAATTAAGACGCGGGTAATGCGATGTCCCAATACGATTTTTTCCTGACAGTTGTATTTTTCATTTACGGCTTGGCATTCTTCAGCATGGGGTTGCTGCTTATGATGGAAGTCTGGCGCGCCCCTGCCCTGGCTGAGAGGCGCATATTACTGCCGCTGGCAGGGTTCGGTTTTGTGCACGGCTTTCACGAGTGGTTGGAGATGGCTATTCAGTTACAGCAATGGTTGAATCTGCCCGCGCTGGCAGCAGTTGAGTGGTTGCGTCTCGGCTTGTTGGCGCTCTCTTTTTCGTTGCTCATGCTCTTCGGGTTGCTCTCCCTGTTCTCAGCGCTCGGCTATCGCCCAGGCAGCTATTGGCAAATGGGAATTGGCTTGCTGGGCATTTATCTGCTTGTGGCGCTGTTTGCCAGCCTGACAGCCAGGGACGAGTCGGGGCACTGGCTCGTCCACGCCGATGCGTTCTCACGCTATTTGCTCGCCGTCCCTGGTGCATTCCTGGCGGCGCTGGCTTTGGAGCAGCAAACGCGGCAAGCCCTGGCGCGCAGAGGTCGCGATCTGGGGCTGGGTCTGCGCATGGCAGGGGCGAGTTTTGGTGTATATAGCCTGACCCAGTTATTTGTGGCGCCCCTCGATTTCTTTCCTGCCAATATCTTGAACTCGCTGGCTTTTCTGAACCTGACCGGCTTCCCAATTCAGATCGTACGGGCAGCCGCCGCGATCGTGATCACCTATGGCATCCTGCAGGCGCTGAAATTTGCTGAGGTAGAGCGGCAGCGCCAGTTTCTGGCTGCCCAACAAGCCCGCCTGGAGGCGCTGGAGAAGGTTCAGCAAGAATTGCTGGCGCACGCCAGGTTGCGCCAGCAACTGCTCCGTCAGGCGGTAGTTGCCCAGGAAGAAGAGCGGGGACGCATCGCCCGCGAACTGCACGATGAGACAGCCCAGTACCTGACTGCCCTGAGCCTGAACCTGGCTACCTTGCGCTCCATCGCTCCTGACATCCCACGGCTGCGGGAAACGCTGGATCGTGGGCAAGCGCTGTTGACGCGGATGTCTCAGGGGATTTCGCGCATGGCGCGCGCCTTGCGTCCGGCGCAACTGGATGACCTGGGATTGGGTCCAGCCATGCAGGTGCTCGCCGAAGACATGCAGGCGCAGTTCAACCTGCCCATCTCGCTGGAAATCTCTGACCTCGGTTCCCGATTGGAGCCGTTGGTGGAGACGGCAGTATACCGCATGGCGCAAGAGGCTTTGACCAACGCCGCCCGCCACGCTCAATGTCAGAAGATCACGCTGCGGTTATATACAATTCCGGATTGGGTCGTCTTGCAGGTGCAAGACGATGGCGTTGGTTTCGACCCACAACAAACTAGTTCATCATCGAGTGGTATTGGGCTGGCGGTTATGCGCGAGCGCGCCCAATCGATCGGAGGTCAGTTATTCATCAAATCCGAGTTGGGGAAAGGCACTCTGGTTGAGATTCGCGTGCCGCAACCATGTGCAGCGATCTCAAGAATTAAGGAGGCGTCTGATGGGAGCAATCACGTTGATGTTGGTTGACGATCACGAGATCGTTCGCGCCGGTCTGAAATCCTTCCTCGAGGCGCAGGAAGGGATGCATGTGGTGGCTGAAGCCGGCAGCGGCATAGAAGCGTTAGAGCAAGCCATGGCAACCCATCCAGATGTGATTGTGATGGATATCAGCATGCCCGACATGGATGGTTTGGAGGCTACCCGGCGCTTGAAAGAATGCTGCCCTGAGTGTCAGATTCTGGCACTGACTGTACACGAAGACCAGCAATATTTCTTCAAGATGCTGGTCGCCGGCGCTACTGGCTACCTGACCAAGATCGCTGCCGCTAACGAACTGGTGGAGGCTATCCAGGCTGTTGCAGCCGGGAATGTCTACCTGCAGCCGGCTCTGGCGCGCTGGCTGCTTGAGGATTATCGCCGCCTATCGACGCAGAACGCCAAACAGGCTGCTGTTGACGCCTCCCTCCCGCAAAAAGGGCTGGAGGTTCTCAGCCGGCGCGAGCAACAGGTGTTGCAACTGGTTGCGGATGGCTACACTAATCAGCAGATCGGAGAGAAACTGGGGATCAGTTTCAAAACCGTCGCCCGCCACCGCGAGCGCATCATGGACAAGCTGAACATCCACTCCAGCTCCGAACTGGTAAAATTTGCCCTCAGAACCGGATTGACCCATCTCTAGCAGCCGCCCCGTCAGACTGCCGCGCTCTGCCTTAAGGTTTCGAATCGGGTAACAGACGTGCTTCTGTTTACCAGACCCCGCTCAACTCTAATTGAGTCTTCTACCTAATCTCAGCTTTCCTTAATGTCTGTTTTTCTTAAACTAGATTAGACTTAAAATCCGATTTGCAACCGGTCTATGTTTCGCTCAACTTTATCTTTGAGGTAACGGTGAACATCTAGGAGGATATCTGTCATGGATCAAACAGCCACATCGACCATCCAGGCTGGCGCGGGAAGTCGCTTCAAATTCATCCTTGGAGGATTATTAATTCTTGCGGCTGTGGTCTACTTGATCATCTCATCCACACAGGCTAACGCCCAATACTTCATCACCGTTGATGAATTGCTCGCCAAGAAGGATCAAATGCTTGGGCGAGACTTACGCCTGAGTGGAGCAGTGATTGGCGATACGGTGCAGTATGATCCGACGACGCTTACTTTGACCTTCGTCATTGCCCATGTTCCGGGCGACAACGCAGAGATCGAAGCTCAAGGCGGGCTGGCTGAAGTGCTGCATCGGGCGGTGACAGACCCGAACCGTAACCGTTTGACCGTGCAATATACCGGCGTCAAACCCGACCTGCTGCGCAACGAGGCACAGGCGATTGTCACCGGACGGATTGGCGAAGATGGTATCTTCTACGCCGACGAACTATTGCTCAAGTGTCCAACCAAGTATGAAGAAGCTTTGCCAGAGCAGAGCGAAGGCTGAAATCATTTCCCTGTTATCGGTAAGCGGTTGGATTTGTAAAGCGAGAGGCAGGCAAGCGCGCCTCGCGCTTTACGCTTTCAGATAAGGTAGAAGTGGAGATACGTTCATGATCGCAAACCTCGGTTTTGGCGCATTGGTGATCGCCTTGTTAGCCTCCCTCTACGGTACGGGAGCTGCACTCTATGGCGCTCGGAAGCAGAAGGCAGCCTGGGTGGACAGCGCCCGCAACGCCATGTTGCTCACATTCCCCTTGATTACCCTGGCTGCCCTCTGCATTATTACCCTCTTGGTGAACGGCAACTACGAGGTAGAATATGTAGCTTCGGTCACCAGCAACAGTATGCCCACTTATCTGAAAATTACGGCATTGTGGGGAGGGCAAGCTGGCTCGCTGGTTTTCTGGACCTGGTTGATGTCCGCCTTCGCGGCAGCGGTGACCCTGCGTAAGTGGGATCGCGATCGCGAATTCTTGCCTTGGGTGATCGTGGTCTCGCTCGTCACGCTCGCCTTTTTCCTGGTGATGATCGTCTTCTTCGAAAACCCCTTCGCCCGCATCTGGCAACCACCGCTCGGTCAGCCGATCAAGGCGATGCTCCCGCCGGCGGGCGCAGAGCTGCTGGTTCAGGCAGATGGGCGCGGGTTGAACCCGCTGCTGCGACATCCGGGGATGATCATCCATCCCCCCATGTTGTATCTGGGGTTTGTCTCGTTTGTCATACCCTACGCCTTCGCCATAGCAGCTCTGATCACCGGTCGAACTGACGATCGTTGGATTCGCATCACCCGCCGCTGGACGCTGATCGCCTGGCTGTTCCTCTCCCTGGGGCTGATCCTGGGTGGGCGCTGGGCTTACGATGTGTTAGGATGGGGCGGTTACTGGGGTTGGGATCCGGTAGAAATCGCTGCCTTCATGCCCTGGCTCACCGGCACAGCTTTCCTGCACTCCGTCATGATCCAGGAAAAGCGCGGCATGCTCAAGCACTGGAACATGGTGTTGATCATTCTGACTTACGCCCTTGTGATCTTTGGCACATTCCTCACCCGCTCCGGCGTGCTCTCCTCGGTGCACGCCTTCGCCCAGAGCGCCATTGGCCCGTTGTTCTTCATCTACATTGGCTTGACTTTTATCATCTCGGTAGCATTGTTGCTGAGGCGGTGGAATGAGCTGAAATCCCAAGCCCAGATGAATTCCATGTTCTCGCGCGAAGCACTGTTCCTGTTGAACAACCTGCTTTTCATGGGGATATTGGTGGTGTGCTTCTGGGGCGTGATCTTCCCCCTGATTTCAGAACTTTTCACCGGGCAAAAAGTGACCGTCGGACCGCCCTTTTATGAGCGGGCTACCGGACCGCTGTTTGCTGGATTGTTGCTGCTGATGGGCGTGGCGCCGCTCTCCGCCTGGAAGTTCTCGACCGCAATCACATTGGGTCGCTCGATCTGGAAACCCCTGCTTGTCTCCCTGGCGGCGCCTGCCATTGCGCTTGGCGTCGGTTTGCGTCAACCGGCAGCCATCCTCGGCTTTTGGCTGTGCGCCTTGGTATCGGCGGTGACATTGTATGAATTCTGGCGCGGCGCCATCGCTCGCCACCGTAAATCCGGCGAGAACCTGCCGCTGGCTCTTTGGCGTCTGGCGGGTCGCAACCGCCGCCGCTACGGTGGCTACATCATCCACCTGGGCGTGGTGCTGATGGCGCTGGGCATTATTGGCATCGAGATCTTTCAGACCGAGACCCAGGGCACCATTTCCCAGGGCGAGACGCTCCGCCTGGGACGATATATCATGCGCTATGATTCTTTAGCCAATTTCGACACCAGAGATGGACGCAATGTCGCGCGGGCGGTGGTCAGTGTGTTCAAAGATGGCAAGTACATCGGCGAGCTGCACCCGCGCCGGGACTATTACTATGAATCGCAGCAACCGATGACCATCCCGGGCGTGCGCTCCACCTGGGAGGACGACTTCTACGTCCTGTTGGTTGACTGGCAGCCGATCTCCGCCCGCGGCGCGACATTCAAGGTGTATCATAACCCGCTGGTCAACTGGCTCTGGCTGGGAGGGGTGGTCTTCATCCTGGGGACGTTGGTCACTGCCTGGCCAGATCGCGAGCCAGAAGGCGCGGTGGCGTTCGCCCGTCGCTCGCAAGCAGCACAGGCAAGAGTCTGATATTGCGCTGGAGGATATCCATTGAACGCACCTCGATGGTTGAAACAACTCTTCCTGGCATTACCGACGGCATTGTTGGGATGTCTGCTGGTGGCTTCAACCGCGTTGGCAAGTCCGGTGAAGCAGGCGGGTGTCTCGGACGATCAGGTGAATGCAATTGCCAAGGAGTTATATTGTCCAGTCTGCGAAAATATCCCTCTGGATGTTTGCGGCACGCAGGCATGCGCTCAGTGGCGCGAGTTGATCCGGGAGAAGCTGAGCCAGGGTTGGGACGAAGAGCAGATCAAGCAGTATTTCGTCGCCCAGTATGGCGACCGGGTGCTTGCTACACCGCCGGCGCGTGGGTTGAACTGGCTGGTTTACCTCATCCCACCGCTGGCGATCCTGGCGGGCGGGTACATCCTCTATCGCGCCTTCAAATCCTGGCAGGAACCTGCCTCGGCAGAGCAAGCCCCTGTCTCAGCGCAAACCGCCCCGCAAGATGAGTACATCAAACGCCTGGAAGAAGAATTGGGCAAACGGTGACCGACATGGATACACAACCGGCTGAACAAACGCGACCCGAGGTTTCCCGCCGCGCCCGACCCGGCTGGGGACGCGCCCTGGTTTGGGCAGGGGTGTTAGCCCTGCTGACAATCCTGGCGTTGGGGCTGATTCGCTCGCAACAAGGACCGGTTGGCGTGGGGCAGCGCGCCCCGAGATTCACCCTGACCACCTTCGAGGGCGAGCGAATCTCCAGCACCGACCTAATCGGCAAAGTGGTGGTGCTGAACTTCTGGGCATCCTGGTGCAAGCCCTGCGAAGAGGAAGCCGAGATTCTCGAAGCCGCCTGGCGCTACTACCAGCCGCGCGGCGATGTGATCTTTCTGGGCGTGGATTACGTGGACACCGAACCCGAAGCCAGAGCTTATCTGGAAAAGTTCGACATCACCTATCCAAATGGACCCGACCTGGGAACGCGCATCTCACAGGCTTTTCGTATGCAGGGGGTGCCGGAAACTTATATCATCGATCAGCAGGGCATCTTAAGGCATATGCAATACGGCGTTTTCCCAACTCTTGAGCATATCAAGGCAGTGATTGACCCTCTTTTGGGATCCTGAACTAACCCGACACCTCTAACGGCTTTCTATGGACATTGGTTCTATCTTTCTCATCCTCAGCCTGCTGATCCTGGCTGGTCTTTATATCAGCCGCCCGTTGTTTGAACAACGCTCCGCGGCGGTGAATCGGCAGGAACACGAATACTCCGCCCTGCTGGCGGAGCAGGATCGCATCCTGAATACCTTGCAGGAGCTGGACCTGGATTACGCCCTGGGTAAAATTCCCGAAGCGGCATACTCTCTCCAGCGTGCGGCTCTGCTGCAGCAAGGCGCTCAGGTGCTGCGTTCACTGGACGCATATCAGGCGCAACCCTCCGCCCAAACCGCCGAAGCGCGTCTGGAAGCGGCGATAGCCGCCCGCCGTGCCGAAGGCGCAACGCGCCTGGCGAGCGCGTCCGCTTCCCAGGCTGCCCCCGATGATCAATTGGAGATATTGATCGCCAGCCGACGGCGGGAGCGCAAAGAAAAAGCGATTGGTTTCTGCTCTCAATGCGGCAGTCCGGTGCAAAAATCAGATCAATTTTGCCCGAAGTGCGGATATAAGATTATCTCGGCAAATTGAGAAACCGTGAACGCAACATTCCTGGTTTAAATTTGCGATGCAATCATTCTCACGCCCTCACTTGCTCATCCTGTTGCCGCTGTCAGTGCTGCTGGCTGCCTGCTCGTTCTCCCTGGCAGAGGACATCACCCCGCCCCCCGGCTCTGAACAGCTTGCAGCGGTGACCGCAGCGCCACAAACGACCCTTGGACCGCTCTATCCGCTGGTGCCCGCCAATCCAACTGACGGAGCGCCCATTTACGCCGAAAAGTGTGCTCCCTGTCATGGACCAAGCGGTCAGGGAGATGGACCCCAGGCAGCCCAACTCCCCAACCCTGCCACGGCGCTTGGCTCTACCGAGATCGCTCGAGCAGCCACCCCTGCAGACTGGTATATTCAAATTACAAAGGGCAATCTCGAACGTTTTATGCCGCCTTTCGCCAGTCTTTCTGACCGTGAGCGTTGGGATGTGGTGGCTTATGTATTTTCCCTAAGCTCGCCGCCCGAAGTAATTGAGCAAGGTAGCGAGCTCTACCAGGCAAATTGCGCGGGGTGCCATGGAGAAGGAGGTAAAGGGGATGGTCCCGAGGCAGGCGGTTTGTCCATGCCGGATTTTAGCGACCGCGCCTACATGGCAGGTCAATCGGCAGCCGATTTCTTCCAGGCAATCACTTCAGGCATACAGCCGAACATGCCCGCCTTTGCAGATAAGCTCAGCGAGCAGGAACGCTGGGCGATTGCAGCCTACCTGCGCTCTTTCACCTTTGCCGCTCCTGGCGAGCCGCTGGCAGAAGCGCAACCGACTGCTCCTGAATCGACCGCCATCGCCAGCCCAAGCCCGACCGAAGCCCCGGTTGCTGCAACCGAACAGGTGTTAGGGAAGATCACCGGCAGCGTGGTAAACGCCTCTAATGGCAGAATCCCCGCTGACCTCAACCTGACCCTGCATGGCTTTGACAACATGCAGATTGCAATCACCCAAACCACCACTGTTCAGGCAGATGGTTCCTTCGCATTTGAAAACGTGGCTATGCCCCCTGGGCGGGCTTTTGTGGTTATTACGGAATACCAAGGGACACTTTACAACTCAACTGTGAAAATGGTGGAACCCGGACAGACCAGCCTTGAGCTGCCCATTGAAGTATATGACACCACGACCGACGCTTCGATCTTGCACGCTGACCGGTTGCACCTGTTTTTCGAATTTCTCGACTCTGAGACCGTGCGGGTTGTGGCACTCTATGTAATCTCGAACCCAACCAACAAGACTCTCGTACCGCCTGAAGAGGGGAAGCCCACGGTTGAATTTGTCCTCCCAGCCGGCGCCACCAATCTCGAGTTCCAAGATGGTCAGTTGGGGCAACGTTACATTCGAACCGCTGAAGGCTTTGGCGATACGCTTCCCGTCCCGCCTGGCAAGGGGCACTACGAAGTACTGTTTGCATACCAGATGCCCTACAACCGGAAGCTGGTGCTCTCCCAACCAGTCCCAATCCCGGTGCAGGCGGTAGTGATCCTGGTTCCAGAAGGCGGAGTCAAGATCAAGAGTGACCAACTGCGCGATAGTGGCACCCAAGATGTGCAGGGTGCAAAGTTCCACATCTATGAAGGTGAGGCGTTAGCCAGCGGGGAGAGCCTAGAGTTGACGATTACCGGTCGCCCAGCCGCTGGCGCGCCGACGCTTGCCAGCGGTTCGAACACCAATCTGGCGATCGGCTTGGGGGTATTTGGGCTGGCGCTGCTGCTGGCAGGCGTCTGGGTGTACTGGCGGACGCGGGAAAGCGCTCGTGAGGCAGAAGAAGATGTTTCACCCGCCGTCAGCGACGATGCCTCGGCGCTGAGCGTAGACACATTGATGGACGCCATTATCGCTCTGGATGACCTGTATCAGGCGGGACAGCTCCCTGAAGAAGCCTACCAGAAACGCCGGGCTGAGCTAAAAGCGCAATTGCGGGCTCGCATGGAGGGCGAATAAGAACGTTACGATGGCAGTGATCGAAGTTCGTAAGCTGGTTAAGCGCTTTGGTTTGAAAACCGTGCTCCGCGGCTTGAATTTTTCGGTAGAGGCTGGCGAGTTCGTTGCCATCCTCGGCCCGAACGGCGCCGGCAAGACCACATTCCTGCGCATCCTGGCTTCCCTCTCACGCCCATCATTAGGCGAGGTGCGCATTGCCGGATATCGTCTGCCCGCCCAGGCATCCAGCCTGCGACGGCGACTGGGCGTTGTCTCCCACCTGCCGCTGCTCTACGGCGACCTGACCGCCGAAGAGAATCTTCGTTTCTACGGGCGGATGTACGGTGTGGCTAATTTGAACCAACGCATCAATCAGGTGCTTGAGATGATAGGTCTGGAGGCGCGCCGCCGCGACCTGGTGCGCACTTATTCGCGCGGCATGCAGCAGCGCCTGGCTATCGGGCGGGCGGTGCTGCACGACCCCGAAGTGATGCTCTTCGACGAGCCATACACCGGACTCGACCAGGATGCCTCAGCCATGCTCGACAAGGTGTTGCGCAACGTCGCCGCCAGCGGACGGACGGTGGTGATGACCTCTCACGACCTGGCGCGCACCGCCGACCTGGCATCCCGCTTTGACGTGCTCTCGCGGGGCATGATCACCGCCTCGATTCAGCGCTCCCAGATCAACCCCGATCAATTGCTGGCGTTCTACCGTCAGGCGATTCGGGAAGCCTAGAACATGAGCGAAGCCACAGCCGTCCGGGAAGACGCCAGACTGACTGCGCTTGAAAAGCTGCGCGAATATCTGCGCGCCCTGTGGGCGGTGGTCTGGAAAGACCTGGCTGCCGAGCTGCGCAGCCGTGAACTGCTGACCTCAATGCTGGTCTTCGCCCTGCTGGTGATCCTGATCTTCAACTTCGCCCTGGAGCTCGACGCCCGCACGCGCGCCACAATTACCTCTGGTGTCTTATGGGTAACCTTCGCCTTTGCCGGCACTCTGGGGTTGAACCGCTCGATGGCGATCGAGAAAGACCGCGGCTGCCTGGACGGTCTGCTGCTCGCCCCAGTGGATCGCAGCGCGATTTACTTCGGCAAGACCCTGGGCAACCTGATTTTCATGTTGATCATCGAGGCGATCGTGCTGCCGGTCTACAGCGTTTTGTACAATACCAACCTGTTTAACCCAGGGTTGGTGGGGGTGATCCTGTTGGGATCGATCGGTTTCGTGGTCGTGGGAACGTTGCTCGCCAGCATGGCAGTGCAAACCCGCACCCGCGATGTGCTGCTCCCCATTCTGCTCTTCCCGGTGATCATCCCGGTGATGATCGCCGCGGTGAAAGCCAGCAACGGTTTCTTACAAGGAATTGAGATGGACGCCATCCGCCCCTGGCTAAACCTGTTGATCGTCTATGATGTGATCTTCACTGCGGTGGCTTTCATGGTGTTCGACTACGTGGTGGAGGAGTGACGCTCTCTTGCGTTGATGCAACCCGAGAACGGTTGATTTCAATCATAAACACAATGGAGGAAAAAAAACGGGCATGGATGCCAAACCGAAATTATTGACCGCCCTGGATAGCATCACAGTGATATTGCTGGCAATCGCCACCTTGATGGTGTTTTTCTACGCGCCCATGGAAGCGGTGATGGGTCAGGTGCAACGCGTATTCTATTTTCACGTGGCGGCAGGCTGGGTGGGCATGCTCGGCTTTCTGGTAGCCGCCATCGCCGGCATAGCCTACCTGCGCAGCGGAAATCGACGCTGGGATATCGTCGGACTATCAGCGGTTGAAATCGGCATGGTGTTCGCCCTGATCAACATCGTCACCGGCTCGATCTGGGCGCGCCCAATCTGGAATACCTGGTGGACCTGGGATCCCCGCCTGACCACCGCCACCATCATGGAGTTGATCTACGCCGCCTACCTGCTGCTGCGCCAGGGAATAGAAGACCCGGACCGTCGGGCGCGTTTCGGGGCGGTGTACGCCATCGTCGGCTTTTTGAGCGTCCCCCTCACCTTCTTCTCGGCGCGCCTGTTCCGCACCATTCATCCGGTGGTGATTGGCACCAACCAACCCGGCGCCACTGGCGATTTTGACATGACGCCGTTGATGCTACAAACCTTTATGGTCAGCCTGCTGGCTTTCTCTTTTGTATTCGCCGACCTGCTCTGGCATCGCATCCGCCTGGGTCGCCTTGCAGACCGGGTGGAACAATTGAAGCTGAAGACGGTCGAGTAAACCGATCGATCTGGAACAGAATATGATGACATCCCTCGCACAAGCTCCCGCGGAAACCACCGCCTACATGATTGCCGGTTATGCGGTGATCTTTGGCATGATGCTGATCTATGTGATCAGCCTGTTTGTACGGCGCCGCAACCTCCAGCAGGACGCCGAGTTGCTGGAATCGCTCCAGGAGAAAGAACAACCGAGGTAAGACGCCTTCGAAGGGGCGTTTCTTCTCTCTATCATCCGGAAACACGCCCGCCGGCGCTTCCCGACTGGGAAATCGCAGCGGGCGCGTCGATTCTGCTGCGCGATGGCTCATTTGGCTGCGCTGATCCTGGATGGTCTGGGCGTGGATGAGTTCAGCATGAACCCAGCAGATATTCCACGTATCAAAGCTATTTTGCGCGCCATCGAGCCTGAGCAAGCCACTGCGCTGGCAGAAAAAGCCCTAACCTGCACCAGCGCGGCGCAGGTGCGCCGCCTGGCAGGCGAATTTCTCAACCGATAAGGCGCGGGAAGAGTGTCCGCTTACGGCTTCGCCAGCAGCTCAGCCAGGGCTGCCCGCGATTGCTGCTCGATGGCGGCGTGTTGACTGACGCCGTGGGCATCCATGGTCACCACCGCCGGAAAATCCTTGACCTCGATCACCCACATCGCCTCAGGAACGCCAAACTCCAGCTTGTATACCCCTAGCACGCGCGTAACCGTCTGAGCAATCAGGGAGGCGGCGCCGCCCACCGCATGCAGATAGACGCCGGGCACTTCCTGGCATGCTGCCAGGGTGCTGGCGCCCATCCCGCCTTTACCGATCACGCCTTTGATGTTGAAGTGGCGCATGACCTCGCCCTGGTAAGGCTCTTCACGGATGCTGGTGGTGGGTCCGGCTGCCACAAAACGATAGGCTTTCGAGTCCAGCCCAGCCACGACCGGTCCGCAATGGTAGATTACGCCGCCCTGCAGGAGTGGCTGGATTGCCCGGTAAACCTCCATATCGTCGCCTTCGGGCGTACGGGTCTGTCGGATAAAAGTATCTACCATCCACTTGTGGACGGCGTCGCGGCCGGTGACCATCACGCCGGACAGGGCAACTGCCTCGCCGGCGTGCAAAGAGCGAATAACCTCATCACTGATCGGGATTGAAATCTGACGCATGGCACCCTTCCAATTCAAACGCTTGGCACTGGGAGTGTTTCTCGTCGCCAGCTCATTCGTAACGCGCCTGTCCATCGCGCCAGATCATGCGGCGACGACGATACGCCCAGCACATGTAGGAGATGGTGACGAAGTAGCTGGCTGGCAGGCGGTTCAGGCTGGTGATCTTCGTCCCCAGCACGGTGGTTTTGCCGCCAAAGCCCATCGGTCCGATGCCGAGCTGGTTGGCTTCCTCGGTCAGGCGCTGCTCCAACGCCGCCAGTTCCGGGTTTGGATTGGGCTCGTCCAGGCGACGGAAAAGCGTTTCTTTTGAGGCGAAATAAGCTGAACCGCGGTCGCCGCCGATCGCCACGCCCAGGATGCCTGGCGCGCAACCCTGCCCTTGCGCCTGGTGGACGGCGTCCAGCACCACCTTACGCACGCCCGACAGATCACGCCCAGCCTGGAAGGACGCCTCGCCAGCGCGGCTGTACGGCAGAGAATACTGCGCGCCAACGTTCTCGCACCCGCCGCCTTTGAGCATCAGGTCTATGGTCAGGGTATCACCTTCCACCTCTTCAAAATGCACGGTGGGAAAATAATCTCCCCCCAGGTTGTCGCCCGTATTCCTGCCGCTGAGTGAGTCTACCGAATTGGGTCGAAGGTAAGATTTGCGCGTCGCCTGGACGACGGCGGCTTCGATTTGGGCGCGCAACTGGCGCGTGCTCCAACCCTGCGGGTAGCGCACATAGAAGATCGGCGTCCCGGTATCCTGGCAGATGGGGGTGGAGTTGCGGCGGGAAATTTCCACATTCTGCAGGATCGCTTCTAAGGCGCTGCGCGCCGCGCTGCCAGGGGCTTCCTGCTCCAACGCCTGGCGCAAGGCGGCTTCTACGTCGGGCGGGAGATCGGTGGACGTCAGCCGGATCAACTCCAGGATGGGTTCGGTCAGATCTTGCATGGCTGCCTCCATGATCGTCGACAAGATTAGTTTTGTGCGCCGGACGATATGATAGACGAACTCTCCGACTGATTCAATTATCGCATGAATTGCGCCAGATTCGCGCTTTTTCCAAAAAGAAGGTAACTGCGCCGGGTTGACGCTTCACTGACGAGCGTCGAAGCGGCGCAAAGCGCATTCCATTGTATACTTTAATTCAGGGTACTCAGCGACCTGGAAAGGCGGGAGCCAAAATCGCTCCAAGCATGCCGCTGTTGTGGCTATCTATCAGCTTTCTAGCCGGCATTTGGCTGACGGCTGCCCTCGGCGCTTCATCAAAACCCGTGCCGGGCTTGGGCTGGCTGGCGCTGGCTGCGGCAGCTTGCGCCTGGCTGGCGTTGCGCCAGTTGGTGCGCCGTTGGCTGCCGGCGGGGATTGGGGGAGCCTTCGGTGCGCTGGGGTCGCTGTTCGGCAGAGGGATGGCATGGCTCCCCAAAGCGCCACTACCGCTTTCCTCCCTGCTGGTCGCCCTGACTCTCGGCGCGGCGCGCTATCAGTTCGCCCTTCCAGACCTGGAAGACCCAGGGTTCATCGCCAGCTACAACGACAGTCCGGAGAGCCTGACGGTGCTGGGCGTGCTGATCGAGCCGCCCGACGTGCGCGATACCTACGTCAACCTGCGGCTCAAGGTCGAGGCGCTGCGTCCAGCGGAAGAGGGGCAATACACACCTGTCGAGGGGCTGCTGCTCGTCCGTGCGTCCGCCTTGAGCGATTGGCGCTACGGCGACCGCCTGCGCCTGCAGGGTCATCTGCAAACGCCGCCAGAATTCGAGGATTTCTCCTATCGGGAGTACCTGGCGCGCCAGGGGATTTACAGCTACATGGCGAACGCCCGCCTCTGGCTGGTAGAACGCGAGCAGGGTAATCCGGTGTTAGGGCTGATCTACGCGCTGAAAGCGCGCGCCCTCGAAATGGTATACCGGCTGTACCCCGACCCGGAGGCATCATTACTGGCAGGCATTCTACTGGGCGTAGAGAGCGGCATCCCTGCTGATGTCCGTCAGGCTTTCCGGGACACCGGCACAGCGCATGTCATCGCCATTTCTGGCTTCAACGTGGCGATCATCGGCGGGTTGTTCGCCTCCCTCTTCTTGCGATTGCTCGGGGCGCGACGGCGCTTCCTGGCGGCAAGCCTGAGCGCCGCCGCCATCGCCTTCTACGCCGTGCTGGTGGGGGCGCAGCCCTCGGTGGTGCGGGCGGCGATCATGGGCAGCTTCTCGTTATTCGCCGCTCAGCTCGGGCGGCGGCAGGACGGGCTGAACAGCCTGGCTCTCGTCGCTGCGCTGATGGCTGTCTTTACCCCCCTCTTGCTCTGGGATGTGAGCTTCCAGCTTTCCTTTATGGCTACCCTGGGACTGGTGCTGTACGCCAGCCCGCTGGCGGAGGCTTTCACCCGTCTGGCTTCATCGCGGCTGCCCGCAGCGACGGCGGCGCGCCTGGCAAAAGCGGTGGGAGAATATCTGCTCTTCACCGTGGCTGCCTTCCTCACCACCATGCCGGTCATCGCCTATCACTTCCGCTCCATCTCGCTCTCCGCCTTCCTCGCCAACCCGTTGATCCTCCCCGCCCAACCGCCGATTATGACGCTGGGCGGGCTTTCGGCGGCGCTGGGGCTGCTCTGGCAACCCCTCGGTCAACTGCTGGCTTACCTGACCTGGCCCTTTGCGGCGTACACCATCCGCGTCGTGGAGCTGCTGGCGCAGTTCCGCAGCGGCGTGATCCTGCTGGGAGAAGTGCCGCTGGCATGGGTCTTGGCTTATTACGCCGCCCTGCTGCTGGCAACCACTGCCAGCCGGCGCCTGAAAAACGCCGCCGCGCTGCTCAAACCTTCGCTGGCGCTGGCGGGCTTGAGCGCCTTGACCGTGGTGGTGTGGCAGGTCGCCCTGCGCGCCCCGGATGGTCGCCTGCACCTGATCGTGCTGGATGTGGACAGCGGCGAGGCGCTGCTGATTCAGACGCCGGGTGGGCGCGCCCTGTTGGTGAATGGCGGCTCAAGCGCGGTGAAGCTCTCTGAGTCGCTGGGGCGCCGCCTGCCGCTCTTCCACCGCCGCCTGGACTGGCTGGTGGTGGCGGCGCCTGGCGCAGAGCAAATCGGCGCCCTGCCGCAGGCGATGGAACGCTTTCCACCCGCCCAGGCGCTCTGGGCTGGCGACCCTATGCCCAATCGCGCCGCTCGCCGGTTGCAAGCAAAGCTCGCCGCCATTGGCATCGAACCGGCGACGGCTCTCCCCGGTCAGGCGTTCGATCTGGGAGAGGGAGCTCTGCTGCGCGTGCTCAAGGTCGGCGAAAAGGGCGCGGTACTGGCGCTGGATTGGGACAACTTCCGCGCCCTGCTGCCGCTGGGGATGGACGAAGCCATGCTGGGCGAGATGCTCACCGACCCGACCTTTCCGCCGGCGACCGCCCTGCTGCTGGCAGATGGCGGCGCGGCAGCGCTCAACCCGCCGGAGTGGATCAAGAAGTTGCACCCGCAGGTCGTGCTACTCAGCGCCGCCGCCACCGACCCACAGACGCTGGAGGCGCTGCAGGGCTACACCCTGTTGCGCACCGACCGGGACGGTTGGATTCAATTGACCACAGATGGGCAACGGTTGTGGGTGGATGTGGAAAAATCACCCAGCCCGTAGAGTGGCCCGCACTTCACCTGCGCCGTGCTTCGCAGCGAGGCAAAGCCGTAAGGTGGATGCGCGTGTTGGGCGGCCCGTTTCTACACCGGCGCCAGCGTGCCAAACCAGATCAGCCATGCCAATACTGTCTTGGCTACCAGGCTCAAAATGATATACACCCGCTCGCCGAAGAGATAGTCGCGCCACGGTCCCACTTTCTTGTACTGCAGCACCATGTTAATGGCAAAGATGTTGAACAGAATAAAAAGTGTGGGCACAATGGCGTAGACGAAGGGTGGTGGTTTAGCCTCTCCGGAGCTCACTGCCCCATTGAAATACAAAAAGATCACAATCCATGGGACGATACCAGCCAGACAACCGTAGACAAAGGCACGCCAGCTCGTCCGGGCGGTGGCCTGGTTGTGAACCTCCATCATGATGCCAAAGAGATTCATCATCGCGTTGATGCCAAAGATGACGATCAGCGTACCCAGGTCCCAGATGCCGACGAGCATGCCGATCAGCGCCACCATCAGCGAGGAGCTAAGGGCGTACTCGTAGAAGCGAATGGGGTTCATGCCCCTCTTCAGGTTCTCGACATAGCGCCCGTAGCCAGCGGTGGAAAGATAGAAGTGGGCTACGGCGGAAATGAGCAGGAAAAGCGCCACGGCTGGACCGAAGGGCAGTTCATACACCAGTTGTGGGTTGGGCTTTAGGGTAAAGGTCGAGCGATCGAAGGTGAGATAGTTGGTGAAGATCGGGTAAGTCTTGTCGTTGCTGACTACCCACATAAAGATGCCCTGAATCAGGTGCAGAAAGCCCATAATCAAATTGAAGCGGCGCAATCCTTTAAATGTCCCCTGCAGTGCGGCTGCAAACTCGAGTGGTGCGCTTGATTCTGAAGCCATTGTGCTTATTCCTTTCTGTTCTAATCCAAAATGCCCCCAACGGTTGCGCTCAGCGGCGCGGCGGCGCAGGCAAGACTGCTTTACCTGCTACGCCCGCAGCGCAGCGGAGCGGCGTCAGGTGGAAGCGCGAATTAGCCAGCGCCTGGATTGGTAGGATCTATCTTATGATAACGTCCCCTGCTCACAAATTCGATAACATGCAGGTCTCGTGCTATCTGAAGCTGCTGTCTAATTTTTGCTCTTATATTATGATTGCTTGGGTGCAACTTGGCTAGATCGACTTCAAATCTATATATATCCTGCAAGGTAAACTCAACGGGCAATGCATCAACAAGCCGTAGAACATCTGATATCCAACCTCTGCTATCAGCCGTCACACCTGCAATTGACTGGGCTTTAAGCCACTGGGCGCGAACTTGCTCGCTGGACAGACTGGTACCTTCTTTGATGGCTTGAATGCGTGCCAAAGCAGGAATACGATCAAGATCTATTTGACAACCCTGCCAGCCCGCACGTCTCGCGTTGGGTCCCAGCGGTTTACGTGCGATTATCGCACTAGAAGAGATCCAGGACTTGTGAACGAACTCCAAACTCTTGACTATCATTGAATTGGGGTCATAGTGTAGAAGTATCAGGGATGGATGTGTACCATTTTGAATGCTCTTGATGGTTGTATTGTACTCTGCACCAAGTATCCTGCGGACAAATGGTCTCGATTGGCTCTTGAGTTGGTACATCTCACCGCATTGCTTGCATCGCAAGTCAGCAGCTCTGGTATTTGCTGGCAGCAATTGAAGTGAGCCGCCACATCCTGGACACGTGACTCGAGATTCCACCCATGCCTCAGTGAGAACACGAGCCTTTTGAGAACGGCTCTTATAGCGGGTAGAACTGCTGCTTTGAAGGCATTGATTTGTCACAGGAAATATCATTTTACCTAATGAGCGACATAATGGTCGGGTTCAGCCGCGTTGCGGAGTGCAGCGGAGCAACGTCAGCTGCAACCCATTGTTAGGCGGTAAACAATTTCATGCTAAATAGTATGAGTTGTAATGACAATATCATCGTAAAAAAAGACTATTTTAAGGCGGTAATGTTGTACTCAATATCCTTTATCTCTATTTTACCGTATATGAATTCGCCGTCGGGATAATGCCAAATCGCTTCGCCATAGGTAGGCAGATTGTAACCGTTGATGTTTCGATAATTAGAAACAGGTGTTGAAAATGGGTATTGTTTCATATCGGCAACAGCCCACCTATCTTCAGATATAAAATTGACCAACTGTCCCTCGGCGTTGAAGTAAAGTGTGGCACTGATAGAAATGCCGTGATTTGTGAAAGTCGCCTTGGCGGTCAATTCGTCAACGCTTTGCCAAGTAATCCTTTTGTCAATCAAGGTGGCTGGTGCAAGCAAACACATATCGTTGAACAACGTGACTGTATCCGACACGTTCATTACGTCGCCCGCATGTTTGACCACCGAAAACAATCCAAAAATGCGCACATCCATTGTCGCCCTGCCTTCAATGTATCGGTGATAACCAGGCACGGTCATTCCAAACATCTGCGCCTTCATAAAAAACAGGCGGATCGGTTCATCGTAAAAGTTATACTGTTCTGCGGTGAATGGAAAATAATCTTTGCCGTTCTCGCGCATTTCGCCAGTTAGCACAGCACGCATACTTGAGACTTTGGGCTTGCCAACGACGCCCACGTAATTCAAATAACGCTGTACTGCTTGCGGCAATGGCTGAATATCAGCTTCGGTTACAACTTCTGCTGGCAAAGAATGTGTCCGATTTAGACTATTTTGAATATCCTTTTGGTAGCCACGCTCAAAGGCGATACTTCCAAGACTCAAAAGAACGACTCCCAAAATAAGAAGATTGGGAATCGAGCCAAATTTCGCATCCCGCCAGAATGTGATGACGAGAATTTGTGAGAGAACGACTGCGACAAGAGCGATTGCCCACCACCAATCAATTTTGAATGCAAAGGTAATGGCTGTGGTCACAAACAACAAAGCGGCTATCAACCACAGAATGCCGAGAGGTCGGGTAATGCTCTGTGTCAGTTCACTGATATTGGCGAGTTCAAATGCCTTTAAAAAGCCCAGCAGGTGGATCAATCCGTGAATGACCACAATTCCGATGAATACTATATTTCTCATTTTGCTCTCCTGTTTGGATTATCTGCTATAAGCCGCCGTTAGGCGAATATTCCTTCACATGCAGAGCACAATCTTGCCCTGTACCTCTGCTTGTTCGATAAGTTCATGAGCCCGTGTCAATAGCGGAATAAAAAGTCATCAGAATCGCGGAATAAAATGTCCACTTTTTTGCGAATGAGATGTCCGGTGTAATTCTTTAACATTGTCTCACAGCCGCCGAACCTTCAAATTTATATA
>Ga0073932_1000315_pt1 | contig 124921 bp, 106 predicted proteins | sample DewCreD2012metaG_FD_76967 | JGI IMG/M metagenome (GOLD analysis project Ga0073932, IMG submission 76967) | Hot spring sediment bacterial and archeal communities from British Columbia, Canada, to study Microbial Dark Matter (Phase II) - Dewar... ...
ACGCCCACAGCCACAGCCCTCACCGGATGGGGGTGAGCTCCGGTCCCTGAAGCCGGCCGCCGGGGGTGAGCAGGCGGGGGAGGCCTCCCAACTTATACAAAACAAAGAGGCAACCGAAACCAGCAACGAGCTTAACAAGGAGCCGAACAGCAGCAAACCCAGCTCAAATAACCGAACCAACCGCAATTCAGCCCACAAACCTACGCCCGCTTCACACTCGCACTATGCCCACCAGTGGCGTGTGTCTCCCGACGTGCGCCCGCACCACAGCCGCGCCCGGCACGCAGAGGTTGCTGTGGAAACGCGTCCTTGCCGCTTCTTCGGCGAGCGCTGGGTTAAACGCCGGAATGCGGGGTCTCACTTCTGCTCGGCCAGCGACCGCTCGGCGAGCTCGCCGAACAACGGCAGCTTGTAGCGGACTCCTTCGTTGACCTTGATGAGCATGAAGATCCAGCAGGCGAACAGCGCCAGTTTCAACAGGCCGCTGATCGCCATGCCGGGTGCAAACCACAGGAACCTGGGGCCGCCGCCGATGTGCGGCAGCACGGTCAGCGGAGCGATGACCCAATCCACCACCAGCCAGGCTACGAAGAGATAGATGCCTTGGAAGGCGTGGAAGCGGACGTCGAGGTCGGTGCGGAAGCGCCTCGAAGCCAGCACAATGATGGCCGGGATCCAGCCCACCACCGGGATGTAGCACAGTAGGGAGGCGGTGCGCCGGCTGATGCCGCCGTTGGGCGCAGCCGTCGCTCTCACCGGCTGGCGTGCGCCGCAGACGGCGCAGTACAGGTCCGTGTCGGCTGTCCGGTTCCCGCACTGGCAACAGAACGGCATCTTGCTCCCGCTTTTTCCTACGTTAAGCGCATTGGGCTTGTTCCCTCAACTCCTGCCCCGCGGGCCAAAGTGCTAGAATACCGCCGAGGAAAACCCCCAAGCGAGGCTGCCTCATGATTAAAGATACACAGAAAACGCGTATTCATAGAAGCCCGGCATCGCGGAGCCGCTGGATGGGAGCTTTGACCGCGGCGCTCATGCTCGCGGCCGCCGCCTGGGTCGGTTGGGCGCAGCTCGGCGAGGAAGGCACCCCCATGCTGCCCGGATTGCCCTATCGCGTCCACGACGCCAACCGTCCCCACCCACGGGTTATCGTCCCAGGCACGGAAAGCACCCAGGAACGTCCCGGCCGGCCGCCCTCCGACGCCATCGTGCTGTTCGACGGCAAGGACCTCTCTAAATGGGTCAACCGCCGCCGCGGGCAGGTCAGCGAAGCCAAGTGGAAAGTGGAAAACGGCTACATGGAGGTCGTCGCCGGCACCGGCGACCTGCTCACCAAAGAGAAATTCGGCTCCGGCCAGTACCACATCGAATGGGCCTCGCCGACCGTCATCACCGGCAGCAGCCAGGGACGCGGCAACAGCGGGGTTCTGATCATGGAGCGCTATGAGATTCAGGTGCTCGATTGCTACAAGAACCCCACCTACGCCGACGGCCACGCGGGCGCGATCTACGGCCAGTGGCCGCCTTTGGTCAACGCTTGCCGGGAGCCGGGCCAGTGGCAAACTTATGACATTATTTTCGAGGCCCCAGTCTTCGACGGCGACAAAGTCGTGAAGCCCGTGTACTTTACGGTGCTGCACAACGGCGTCGTCATCCACAACCATCAGGCATCGATGGGACCGATGGTGTTCCGGCAGGTGGCCAGCTACAAGCCCCACGAGCCGCTGGCCTCGCTGATGTTGCAAGATCACAACAATCCGGTGCGATATCGCAACATTTGGTATCGGTCTCTAGGGGAATACGATAAACCATAGAGAGTTTAAGTATTTTCCCTTCACGCCAACCAGTTCTGCGCTAGGCTTAATCGCTCCTTCACGCGCACGCCGTTGGGACACTGGACGGCGCAGGCCCCGCAATCCTGGCAGCGAACGCGGCGCGCCGCCTCCGGAAGCGCCAAAAAGCTCTCGCGCGCCATGGGGAGTTGGCTGTAACCGTCGGCGTAGCTCAGGATGCGCAGCATGTCGCCCACCGGCAGACCTTGAGGGCACTGACCGGTGCAGGCGCCGCACATCCGGCAGTACAAAGGCCGGATGTAGTCGAGCTGGGCGGCAAGCAATTTCCGGTCCTCCTCGGTGAAAGGCTGGGTGACCGCGGCGATATCCTCTTCGACCTGCTCGTCGTTGGCCATGCCGATCATAGCGCTGTCCACGTTTGGGTTTCGCAGGACCCACTTCATGGCGGCGATCATGGCGCCGGGCTTCTTGAGCTGCTCGGTGAGGCCCTTGGGATTGTCGGTGTAGAGCCGGTCTCCGCGCTGGATGCGGGCGAAGCCTCCGGCCATCACCTTCATGGCGACAATCCCGATGCCGGCCTTTCGGGCCGCCTCCAGGGTCTTCTCCATCTCCATCTCGGGAGGCATGCTGAAGTTGTAGGCGGTCAGGATGACGTCGGTTTGGCCCATCTTGATGAGATAGGGGATCATTTGGCTCATCGTGAAGTGCATGCTCACGCCGGCGAAGCGGATCTTGCCCTGCTGTTTCGCGATCCTCTGCGCTTCGAACAGCTCGTCGGGGAGCTCGGCCGGGGTGTTGCAGCCGTGCAGGTGCCAGATGTCCAGGTAGTCGGTTCCCAGCTCCTTGAGGCTGGTTTCCAAATCGCGCAGTGCGGCATCTTTGGTTTTAGCCGTGGTTTTGCTTTCCAGCACAAGCTGCTGGCGCTTGCCCCGGATGACGCTGCCGATCATGCGCTCATGGTTGCCGTTGAGGTACACGCGCGCCGAATCGATGAAGTTGATGCCCATGTCTATGGCGCGGGCGGCCACACTGGGGTCGGTGGCAGCCGTTCCCCCGAAGCCGAGCCGGGTGACGCGCAGGCCGGTCTTGCCGAGCGTGGCGTTGGGAAGACCCTCTTGCTGAGCGCCGCCAACCTGCCTTGCCGCAGCCAGCACCGCGGGCACGGCGCAGCCCGCCGCCAAAAAGTCTCGACGCGAAGATTTGTATGCCATAAACCGGATTAATGCCTCCTGAAATAACCAGCCTGTGCTCAGTATAGACTGCGGCGGCAGGACGCCGTTGTAAACTTCACGCCGCGGCTCAGCGGCCCATGCCGAGGTAGCGGAATCCGGCCCGCTCCAAGGCGTCCCGGTCCAGGTAATTTCGGCAGTCGAGCACCAGCGGCACGGCCAGGCGCTGCTTGAGCGCGCCCCAATCGGCATCGCGGTACTGCGGCCATTCGGTGACGAGCACCAGCGCGTCAGCGCCGTCGGCCAGGCTCATCAAATCGTCGCAAAAGCTGATGTGGCTGCCGGCGCACTCGCGCCGGGCGCGCGGCAGAGCCACCGGGTCATGGGCGCGGACGCGGGCGCCGCGCTCGGCCAGCCGCTGGGCGATCTCCAGCGCGGGCGCATCCCGCAGATCGTCGGTATTGGGCTTGAAGGCCAAGCCCAAAAGACCGATCGTCCTGCCTTTGAGGATCTTCAGTTCGGACTGAAGCTTCTCGACGGCGCGCTCGCGCTGGCGGCGGTTCACCTCGCGCGCCGCCTCCACCGTGGGCAAGCTCAGGCCGTATTCGCGCGCGGTGGCGATCAGCGCCGCCGTGTCTTTGGCGAAGCAGGATCCGCCCCAGCCCACTCCCGCCTGAAGGAAGCGCACGCCGATGCGGGCGTCCAGCCCGATGCCCTTGGCGATCTGGACGATATCTCCGCCGACTTTTTCGGAAAGCTGGGCGATGTCGTTGATGAAGCTGATTTTGAGCGCCAAAAATGCATTGGCGGCGTACTTGATCAGCTCTGAGCTGGCCAGATTGGTGGTCAGCCACGGCACCACTTCCAAACCTTCGGGGCGCGGCAAGAAGGCCGGAGCGGCGAAGGTCTGCTCGAGGACCGGACGGTAAAGCCGGCGCAGGATTTCCAGGGCCTGTGCGTCATCGGATCCGGCCACGATGCGGTCGGGATAAAGCGAATCGTGCAGCGCGGTACCTTCCCGCAAGAATTCAGGATTGCTCGCGACGGCGAACCGGGCCTGGCCCTGATTGCGGCCGCTGGCGGAGGCCGCGTCCCGGATCAGCATGCCCACCCAGTTGCCGCTGCCGATGGGAACGGTCGATTTATTGACCACCACGGTATAACCCAGGCCCAGGTGGCGCCCGATCTGGGTCGCCGCACCCTCCAGGTAAGTGAGATTGGGGTTGCCGTCCGCTAGCGGGGGAGTTCCGACGGCGATGAAGACGACCTCGGCATCCCGAACGCACTCGTAGCTCGTGGTGAAAGTCAGCCGTTCGCGGGCCAGGGCCGTCAGTTCCTCCAGCCAGGGCTCGTAGATGGGAAACTCCCCGCGCCGCAGCAGCTCGATTTTGGAATCGTCCACATCCAGGCAAGTTACTTCATGACCGATATAAGCCAGGGAGACCGCTGTCGATATCCCCACATATCCGGCGCCAACAATCACAACTCGCATAAGCCCCTATGTTAAACGATTCAAGCTCTGGGACCCCCGCGGCAAACGCGCGAGCCGCTATGATGGTGGGCGGGAAGGCCCGTTCAATCAGCCGGAGGCCGCACAGATGCGCCGGACGACTCTCACGTTGATTCTGTTGGCTGCATGCACGCTCCCATCGGACGCGGCTGTGGCGTTGTTGGCGGGAGAACCCTACGGCCGGTTCGGCTTTTTCAACCCCACGGGCCACGCCGCCATTTATCTTTCCAATGTCTGCGCCGAGACTCCGGTCCGGCTGCGGCTTTGCCGCCCGGGAGAATTAGGGGTGGTGATCAGCCGCTACAACCGCATCGCGGGGCTGGACTGGATCGCCATACCTCTGATTCCCTACCTCTACGCTGTGGAGCGCGCCGAGGACGTCCCACCTTATGCCGGGCCAGCGGAAGTCGCCCTGCTGCGGGACCGTTACCGGAGACAGCACCTGAGTGAACTCATTCCGGATGGGCCTGGGGGTGAGATGCCCAAGGGAGACTGGATCCAACTGGTGGGCTCCGCCTACGACCGCACGGTGTACGGCTTCGCGCTCGAGACCCGGCTTCAGGACGACGAGCGGCTGGTGGAGCACCTCAACGCAAGGCCCAATCAGCGCCGCTTCCAGCTTTTGTGGCGCAACTGCGCCGACTTTGCCCGGGACATCGTGAACTTTTACTACCCGGGCACGGTGCGCCGCAGCGTATTGGGGGACTTTGGCATTACCACGCCGAAGCACGCCGCCAAACGAGTGGTCCGGTTCGCTGTGCGGGAGCCGGAACTCGATCTGGGAGCGTTTGTGGCGCCGCAGATTCCCGGAGGGCGGGCCAGCAGCCGGGTGAGGGGCGTGAATGAGTCCTTGATCCGATCGAAAAAATACGCGGCTCCGCTGATCCTGTTCCAGCCCTGGGTTGCCGCTTCGGCTGCGTTCGCGTATCTGGTTGCGGGGCGCTTCAATCCGGACAAGCACGAGCCGGCGGTTTGTAACCCCGGCTTGCTGGAGCTTTGCACGGTCTCCCGGCGGCGGCCCGAGTCCGCCGGATCAGAGGCGGACCAAGCGCAGGTTCTGGAAGCCGAGGCTCTCGCGCCCGCCAGTGGCGGACCGCCCCAAACGGGCCCGGCTGCGGTCACCGGTGGGGAATCGTCTCTGGATGGCCCTGAGGCCGCGGGCCGTGCTCCCGAAACAGCTCCTTAGGTCCCGGCCGATCCGTACACTTTCCGGCACCGGAACTCACAGCGCCTTCAGAAACATGTTCCGCAAACAGCCACAGGCGCCTTGAGGATTCCAGCGAACACACAAGACGCTAAGGCAGCGATGAGAAGGACCGTTGCGCCAATCTGTGCTTGAGTAGACACGGGAGGCGCACTGACCTTATGCCGACTTGCGGGGACTAGTCTGCCAGAGACGGCTTCGTACGAGCGGGCGACGACCCGGACGGAACGCCAGGGCACATCCGCCCGTAGGGCGTTTCCCGGCAAGTTGAGGTGGAGCGGGTTTCGCAACCCTGCGCGATATCATTGCGCCGGCATGCTTCCACAATCCGCGTATAATACTCTTAGCTCTCAAAATCGACTCGCCAGCTAGAGCTCTGCAATGAAGGTCTTGCTCGCCGACGATCATCCTCTTTTCCTCGCCGGCCTCGAAGATCTGCTCGAGGCAAACGGGTATGAGGTTCAAGGAGTCGCCCACGACGGTCTTGAGGCGGTGGAAAAGGCGCGAGCCTTGCATCCGGACGTACTCCTGATGGATATTCGCATGCCGCGGCTCGATGGGCTGGCGGCTCTGCGGGTGATCAAGGCGGAACTGCCCGAAATCCAAGTCATCATGCTGACCATTTCGGAAGCGGACGATGACCTGTTCGAAGCCATCAAGAGCGGCGCCTCGGGTTATCTACTTAAGAGCCAAAGCGCCGAGGAATTGCTAGCCCTGATGCGCGGGGTGGAGCGCGGGGAAGCGGCGTTTTCGCCGGGATTGGCCGCCCGGATCTTGCAGGAATTCGGACGCCAGGCAAGCGCGCTGGAAGAGAAGCACCGGACAGCCGCCCTTTCCGAGCGCGAGCGGGAGGTGCTGACGCTCGTCGCACAGGGCCTGAAGTACAAAGAGGTGGCCGCGAAGCTGTTCCTCAGCGAGCGCACCATCAAGTACCACATGGGCCAGATACTCGAACGCCTGCACCTGAAAAACCGCGCCCAGGTGGTCGAGTACGCGCGCCGCACTGGGTTGGCCGGGTAGGCGCCGCCACCGCTCAAAAAGTACAAGCCGCACCCTGTACTTTTCGCCAAAAAGTACAACTGTACTTTTCCTGAACCCAAACTGTACCTTTTTAAGACCATTTCCTCCTTATACTCGATAGCGTCATGCTCACGGTGGCGCTCTACGGAAACTCGCTGGTGCTTGCCAGCATCGGGGCGCGCATCGAGCGGCGCACAGGGTTGCATCCAGCGTTTATCGACGCGACGCTGCCTGACGCCGTTGAACGGCTGAAGGTGCTCCAGCCCGACGTCGTCTTGGTGGATCTGGGGACCACCCAGCCCGATCCCGTCATGGCGCTTTGGAAGGCCCGGCCGGAACTGGTTTTGATCGGCGTGGACCTCGACGCGGACCGGATGCTGATCCTCTCCGGCCAGCCCGCGCGCGCCCTGACGGCCGAAGGGCTCATCGAGAAATTGACGCCTCACGCGAAAGGACAATCGCCATGCACGTTATAAACAACCACGGCGCGCGCCTCGCGGCGGCCGCCAGCGCGGTCTTGCTTTCCCTCGCCGCTTCTGTGCCACCAGCGCAGGCAGAGGCTTACACGCACAGCATCCTGCATCATTTTGGGGGCGGCGCCGAAGGGTCTCTTCCATGGGGAAGTCTGATCCTGGACCCTCAGGGCAACCTCTATGGCGCGACCGCCCGCGGAGGGGCTTTCCAGTGGGGGACCGTGTTCAAGCTGGATCCGTCCGGCAATGTCACCGTGCTACGTACTTTCGGGTCGCCCGTACCATTGGCATCTCCCAAGGGTCTGCTGATGGAAGCTTCGGGCAACCTCTACGGGACGGCCGCTGCGGGTGGGCCCAACAACCTCGGAGGCGTATTCCGGTTGGCTCCATCCGGCGCTTTCAGCCTCCTGGCAAAGGACGTGTGCGCACGGGCGGCTTTGATCATGGACGGCTCGGGACTCCTCTACGGCACAGATGTTGGTTGCTGGGATTCGGGAGGGAGCGTGTTCAAGCTGGACCCTTCCACCGGCGCTTTGACCAAATTACATCAGTTCGCAGGTGGGCCAGGTGACGGAAGAAAGCCGGCGGGGAGTCTGCTTATGGATGCCGCGGGCAACCTGTACGGCACGACCGCTAACGGGGGCCAATTCGACGCAGGGACCGTGTTCAGACTGGAGCCCACCGGCAACTTCACCTTGCTGCATTCCTTCGAGGGCGCAACCGATGGATCATCCCCAGAGTCGGATCTGGTCATGGACACGGCGGGCAACCTCTACGGCACTGCCGTTGGGGGCGGTTCTTTCGGGGGAGGGACCCTGTTCAGGCTGGACGACTCCGGCAACAACTTCACCGTGCTGCGCCATTTGGCCGACAATGACGGCGTCCAACCGGTGGCGGGGCTGGTCATGGACTCCGGGGGAAGCCTCTATGGCACGACGAATTACGGCGGCACCGGGGGCCTCGGCACGGTGTTCAGACTGGATCCGTCCGGCAACTGGACCGTTCTGCATAGCTTTAATTGGGACGATGGGGCGGGCCCAAGGGCAGGACTGCTCCTGGATGACTCAGGGAATCTCTACGGCACAACATACCAAGGCGGATCTCGCAGCGGCGGAACCCTGTTCAAGCTCTCCCGGCTGACTTTTACCGGTGCTCCCGCCAGCGCGGCGTATGGGTCGCAGTTTACCGTTTCCGCCACCACCGACGTCAATACCACGGTGCTCCTCAGCGCCTCCGGAGCCTGTTCCATCAGCGGCACGACAGTGACCATGACCAGCGGCGCCGGGACCTGCGAGCTGACCGCGGACTGGTTAGCGGACAGCAACCACACAGCCGCCAAGGCCACCCAATCCACGCTCGCCGCGCCGGCTGCCATGACGGTAACGGCCGACAACAAGTCGAGGCCGTATGGGTCAGCCAATCCAACGCTGACGGTCTCGGCGGACGGGTTGGTCCTGGGCGACACGGCAGCGGCGGCGTTCAGTTCCCTGCCCGAATGCGCCACCGCGGCGAGCGCCGCAAGCACGGTGGGCAGCTACGCCATCGCCTGCACGGGCGGCGTGGCTCCGAATTACACCATCACAGACTATTATCCAGGCACGCTGACGGTGACGCCTGCCCTAACCACAGTGGCGGTCACGGCGTTCAAACCGGACGCCCCGGACAACTCACCCCAATACAGCGACCCGGTGGCGCTCACCGCCAGCATCTCGAACTGGGGCCTCGGCGGGCGCTTTCCTGCGACCTCGGCCACCTTCTGGATCGGAACTCAGGCGCTGGAGGGAGCTGCGAACCTGGGCGCCTGCACTCTAACGAACGGCGAATGCTCCATTACCGTGCCCCTGCTCGATCCGCTGGTGAACGGCATGCCGGCGCAGCCGCCCAGCGGAAACTTCGCCTCGGGATCGCACACCGTGTACGCCGTCTTCGGCGGGACCATGGATACAGCCAATTTCACATTCACGAACCCCGTATCGACGGCGTTAAGGATCGACAATGAGATCGCGGAAGCCACCTATACAGGGACGCTGTACGCCTCCACCTCATCGGCCAGCTCGACAACCGCCACTGTGATCCTGGCAGCGACCGTAAGGGACCCTTCCGCTTTGCCCACCAGCAATTCCAGTTATGACACGCAACCTGGGGATATCCGGAACGCCAAAGTGGGGTTCATGGATTCCGACAGCGGACAGCTCATTGCGTCCCCGCCTGTCGGCCTGGTAAACGCATTGGATCCGAAGACGGGCGCGGCCACGCACAAGTGGTCCTTGACAATCCCAAGCTGCGCCACCCCGCCCTGCGCGACGAGCTTCACGATCATGACGATGGTCCCGCGGGAGAGGTTGGGCTATTACCTTTCTATGCCGGAATACACAATCGTGGAGGTTGTGCAGCCTGGGGTTAACTCGATTTCGGGCGGCGGCTACCTTGTGCTTCAGTCGCCGGCGGGCCTGATCGCGCCCGGCGCGGGCAGCAAGGCGAACTTCGGGTTCAACGTTAAGTTCAACAAGCCCGGCGCCAAGCTGCAAGGGCACATCAATACCATCATCCGGAGCAATGGGCGCGCCTATCAGATCAAGGGCAACTCAATGAGCTCGCTGGCAGTGAAGGCGTCGGGTTCGCCCGCCACGGCAACCTTCAACGGGAAAGCAAGCATCCAGGACATCACGGACCCGGAAAACCCGATCCCAGTCGACGGCAACGCGACGTTGGAGGTGGCTATAACCGACACCGGGGACCCGAAAACCAACACCATCGGCATCACCGTTTGGAATCAGAATGGCGGGCTTTGGTTCGCGAGCAATTGGAACGGCGCCCGGACCGTTCAGCAGACTTTGGGCGGGGGCAACCTCGCGATCCGCTGAGGCCAGACCGGTCCGCGGGGCCACGCGGTTCCGTTCTTGCCGAAGCTCGATACCGTCTGCCAGCTGCGCCCGGCGTGACTTCGCACGGGCCGCAGCAGGGGCATCAGCCCTGTTACCGGTCTATAATACTTGATGCTCCGGTATGGGCTGGCAGTTGGATTACACTCCGTATGTCTGGCCGGCGGTCGTTTCGACGGTGATCCAGGTTGTGTTGGCCAGCTATGGATGGCGCCGCCACTCTGTGCCAGGAGCAGTGCCGTTCGTCGCATTGATGCTGTGCGGCGCCTCGTGGGCTCTGGGCTCCGCACTCGAAACCGCGTCCGCGAATCTTGCCGACAAGGTTTTCTGGGCCAAGGTGCAGAGCATCTGGCAGCTTCCAACCGCCACGGCCGGGGTGTGGTTCGCGCTGGAATATGCCGATCTGAGACGATGGCTGGTCCGGCGCAATTTCGTCCTCGCAGCCGTACCGCCGCTGATGTGGTTGCTGCTGACTCTCACCAACGATCTTCACCATTTTCTTTGGTCCGGTTTCATCCTGGACGGGTCGGTTCGCCTCGTGTACAACGCGGGCGCCTGGATCTTTCTCGGTTACACGTATTTGCTGGCTCTGACGACTGTGCTGGTCTTTGCGTGGCTGTTCTGGAAGTCGCCTTTGCACCGCTTCCCAGTGGCTCTTTGCCTGTGTGGGCAAATTGTTGCGCGCGCGGGTTACGGGGTAAAGATGGCCGGCGCAATCTCCGTCACACAGGTGGACCCCCTCTTCCTGGCGTTCAACTTCACTGCGGCCATGTACGCGCTCGCGTTGTTCCGCTTCCGCCTGTTTAACCTCATTCCGATCGGGCGAGGGACGGTGATCGATCAGATGCGGGAAGGAATGCTCGTGTTGGACGGCGAGGGGCGGATCATGGACCTGAATCCCGCCGCAGAGGCGCTCCTTGGACTCTCCGCCGCGCGCGCAAGGGGCGCCAACCTTGCGCATTTCCTGCCCGATTACAACCTGGGGGAGCAAACCGAAATCACGCTGGGCACGGGCGACGCCGCCAGGCATTATGCGCTCCACAATTCGGCGCTGAAGGACCGGCGGGGCCGTCGTGTCGGAACGTTGATTCTTCTGGACGACGTGACCGGCCAGAAGCAGGCGCAGACGCAACTCCTGGAACAGCAGCGTGCGCTGGCCACGCTCCGCGAGCGCGAACGCGTCGCGCGGGAGCTCCACGACACCCTGGGCCAGGTGCTGGGGTACATCAAGATGCAAGCTGTGGTGGCAGAGCGATATCTGGAGCGGAACGAGTCACCGGAAGCGAAGCGCCGTGTGTCGCGCCTGGCGGCTGCTGCGCAGGACGCCCAAAACGACGTGCGGGAGTACATCCTCGGAAGCCGCGCCGGAGTTTCCACCGCCGGTCCACTGGTTCCCGCGCTGGGCGATTACCTGCGGGAGTTCGGTGAGAACAACGGCATCGCCACGGATCTGAATGTGTCCCCCGAGATGGCTGGTCAAGTCTTCGAACCCATGGCCGGCACCCAGTTGATGCGCATCATCCAGGAAGCGCTCACGAACGTGAGGAAACACGCGCGAGCGAGCAGCGTCCATGTCCGGATCCGCCTCCGCGATGGCCGCGCCGAGGTGACGGTTCAGGACGACGGCTCCGGATTCGAGACGGCGGCGGTGCGGCCTGCCGGGGGCCATAGCTACGGCCTGCAAGTCATGCGGGAACGCGCGCAAGAAGTCGGGGGAACGGTCCAAGTGCAATCGGCGGCAGGCGAAGGCACGCGGGTCGTCATCACAATGCCGCTGCGACGAAAAGAACCCGCCTAAATGCGTTGTGGGCCGGTCCGTCCGCAGAGGCTGGAATATCTTCGGTCCCGATTGCTTCCGTCTCGGAGAATGGGACATCCGGGCACCGGAGTGAGCCACCATGTGCCTGGATAGGAGAGGCTGCGAGGCAAAGGACCGTTGCGCTAATCTGTGCTTTTGTTGAATCGGGAGGCACCGCCTTGCAGGTAAAGGACTTTCTCCGCTACGTGAGCAGGCTGACCGGCACAGAGCTGAAGGGGGAAGATGAAATAGACCTTCAAAATCTCGAAAGGGTCCTATCCGAGGACACAAGGACCATAGACTGTTCGCAGTTCAACGAGCTCCTCCTGATGGTTCACAAAGACCGTGTGGAACAACCCTTTTTCGATCACTTCTTCGGTTCGAATTGTACGGTTGGGGCAATTCCGGGCGGCGTGGAGAAATTCCAAATCACGGCGATGCTGCTATACGGCAATTTCGTTTTCGCCTACAGGAGGCTATCACGCATAAAAGACCAGATGGAATTCCAGCGAGAGATTGCCGCCAATTCCCCGAGGGCGAGTTCCGGGGAGGCCTTTTTTGCGACCCGGAGGCCTAAGTTGCTCGACATCGACCGCATACAGAGGGACTTCACTCCGTTTGTTGGTTATCTTTCCGCCAACGAAGTTCGTGCGGACTTCGCCCGATGCAAACTTCTGCTGATAGCTGCGGCGGCCGCCGGGCCTGCCGCCAGTTGGGATGATTTCACTGCGACCATTCGCGAAATGGCTGGGCACGACGAGATTGCCAGCCTCGAGACAATCATTCGGAATTTTCGCGGAACCAAACCGGAAGCCGGTCCTGAGGGCTTGCCTTGTTTCCTCCAGCAGTCTTTGAATCAACTAGAACAATTGAGCAGGAGGGTTCACTCCGTCCGGGCGCGAGCGGCGCGCAACCAGGACACGTACTTGACGTGGGATCACATGGACGTCTATTTCGCCACCTCCATGCGCAAACCCTGGGAGTACAAGGATCTTTTCGACTTCATTTCCGCACTGATGACATCCGATGAGCTTAGAGAATTAAACCTCCGCTACTTCGACCCCACCCAAGCCTATATGGAGAACCGCGTGAACAAAGGGTTGGTGGAGGCCCTCATGCTGAAAAGAGCCGCCTGTACCGTGTATTCTGTTCAGGATGCCGACACCCTAGGCAAGGATTCGGAGTTGGCCTCCACGCTGGCGCAGGGCAAACCGGTCATTGCCTACGTTCCGCGCCTGGACATTCAAGAGCGCACTCAGCAGCTCATGAAAGAAGATCCGGCGGCCCTTTTGGACCGCCTCCGTTTTGTGCTCTACGCGGACGAAAAGTTTTCGCAGCGATTGACGGCGGATCTGATCGGGACCGTTGACAGGGTGGAGGATGCGCTGAAACGGTACTGTGGCAAGAGGATTTGGCCATCGTTGTTCGAGGAAGAAGCTATGGGCGTGTTCCGAAATGAGACTAATCAGGATTTGCAGCGTTTCTGCACCGTGATCGCCTCAGCGGAACAAGCGATCTACGATTCGCGGGCTGCGACACTAAGCCAATCCCATCCGCTCGCCATTCAGGTTAACCTGGAGACTGGCGTGGCGAATGGCGTGCTAGTGGTGCGCACAATAGGAGACTGCGCGCAACTCCTGAGGCGAGTTCTGCTTGGGGAGATGGAATTTTGGTTGGAAGAAGCCGATGGCATGTGGCACCTCCGCGAGCGGATCAGCGGCTGCATCTACCGGGTTGTCACCAACAAGCGCAAACTGAACAACTGTTTTTGGAATTTTTACCTGCGTTAGACTGAAGGGGGAACATCATGTCATCCGAAACGCGATGGATCTTGAACCTGCCCTTAGAGCCGGAGCGGTTTGAGCACCGCGAGCGGGCCGACTATGATCTCGAGCGATTTGAGCGCGAGTTTCTTGAGCGCCTATATTCGCAAAGGGGCCGCGAGATGCTCAGGGAATGGGAGCAGAGAGCTTCAAAAAGCGCTCCCCGGCCCGTCGGGTAGGCAGGGGCTGGCGCGCCGGGCCAAGCTTCCACCGCCGGCAGCTGCGGGAGTTGTTGGCGCGCGCAAGCGAGGACGGCTCCTGTCCCATGCGAAAAGAGCCATCTTGGTCTCGCGAATGTAACACGCCGGCGCGGGCGCGATTGACGGAGGGCGGCCGCTCCGATACACTTGTCGTTTCGGTCGTCTCCCCGAATCGGCGGTATCTGGGATAGGGTGTTCGTCCCGCAAGCGAGATTGCGCGGGCAGGCAAGATGCCCGCCCGACCGCTAGGAACGGCTGCTGGAGGAGGTCAACTCAGGTGCTTTTGCACAAGCAACTTTTTACCTCGGAGTCGGTGACCGAGGGTCATCCCGATAAGATGGCGGACCAGATTTCGGACGCCGTGCTGGACGCCGTGCTGGCCGAAGATCCGATGGGCCGCGTGGCCTGCGAAGTGCTGGTCACCACGGGGCTGTGCGTGGTGGCCGGCGAAATCACCACCAAGACTTACGTGGACGTGCCCAAAGTGGCGCGGCAGGTCATCCGTGAGATCGGCTATACGGACGCCTCCTACGGCTTCGACGCGGAGACCTGCGGAGTGATCAGCGTGCTCCAGAGCCAGTCGCCGGACATCGCCATGGGTGTGGATACGGGCGGGGCAGGCGACCAGGGCATGATGTTCGGCTATGCCTGCGACGAAACGCCGGAGCTGATGCCGCTGCCCATCATGCTGGCGCACCGGCTGGTGCGGAGGCTCAGCGAAGTGCGCCGCGCCGGCATCTTGAAGTATCTGCGTCCGGACGGCAAATCGCAGGTCAGCGTGGCGTATGAGAATGGGCGCCCGGTGCGCATCGACGCCGTCGTGGTCTCCAGCCAGCACAGCGATGCGGTCTCCACCGAGCAGTTGCGAGCGGAGATCAAGCAGCACGTCATCGATCCGGTCCTGCCGCCCGACATGGTGGACCGCAACACGCGGATTCATATCAACCCCACCGGACGCTTTGTCGTGGGAGGCCCGCACGGGGACACCGGGCTGACGGGACGGAAGATCATCGTCGATACCTACGGAGGCATGGGGCGCCACGGCGGGGGCTGCTTCAGCGGCAAGGATCCCACGAAGGTCGACCGCTCGGCCTGCTATATGGCGCGCTATGTGGCCAAGAACGTGGTGGCCGCCAAGCTGGCGCGCCGCTGTGAAGTGCAGCTCGCTTACGCCATCGGCGTCGCCGAGCCGGTCTCGGTCATGGCCGACACCTTCGGCACCGGCGTGATTTCCGAGGAGCGGCTGGTGGAGTTGATCCGCGAACATTTCCCGCTCACGCCCAAGGGCATGATCGAACACTTGAAGCTCCGGCGGCCCATTTACCGGCAGACGGCCGCCTTCGGGCATTTCGGCCGAGCCGAGGAGTCGATCAGTTGGGAGGCCACCGATAAAGCCGAAGCGCTGGCGCAAGCGGCGGGGGTGGCCGCCGCGGCGAGGAGTTGATTCTAGAGCGGCGGCGTTGAGCCGACCAGCAGGTTCATAGCGCCTCCCAGAAGGATTTTCATGGCAACCGATATGCACGTTTCATCTGGATATGATGTCCGGGACATTTCTCTTTCGGAGCGGGGAAAGCGCCGCACCGAGTGGGCGTTTCAGTTCATGCCCGTGCTGCAAACCATCCGCAAGCAGTTCATCGCCACGCAGCCGCTGGCGGGCGTGCGGATCTCGGCCTGCCTGCACGTGACGACCGAAACGGCCAATCTCATGGTGACGCTGCGCGACGGCGGAGCGCAGGTGGTGCTGTGCGCCTCCAACCCGCTGTCGACCCAGGACGACGTGGCCGCGACGCTGGTGCGCGACTACGGGATCCCGGTTTACGCCATCAAAGGCGAGAACAACGAGGTTTATTACGCGCACATCGAGGCGGCCCTGCGCCACAAGCCGCAGGTGACGATGGACGACGGCGCGGATCTGGTCACCATGCTGCACACCAAGCGGCAGGAGCTGCTGGGCGAGGTGATCGGCGGCACCGAGGAGACCACCACCGGCGTCATCCGCCTGAAGGCCATGGCCAAGGACGGCGTGCTGCGCTATCCCATCGTGGCGGTCAACGACGCCCAGACCAAGCATCTGTTCGACAACCGCTACGGCACCGGACAGAGCACGATTGACGGAATCCTGCGGGCGACCAATATCCTGCTGGCCGGCCTGAACGTCGCGGTGGCCGGCTACGGCTGGTGCGGCCGTGGCGTGGCCATGCGGGCGCGCGGCATGGGGGCCAACGTGATCATCTGCGAAGTGGACCCGATCAAGGCCCTGGAGGCGCTGATGGACGGCTACCGGGTCATGTCGATGGCGGACGCGGCGGAGATCGCCGACGTGTTCGTGACGGTCACCGGCAATAAGTCAGTCATCGGGCGGGATCACTTCGAGCGGCTCAAAAACGGCGCCATCCTGTGCAACGCCGGCCACTTCAATGTGGAGATCGATTTGGAGGCGTTGGGCCGCATGGCTTCCAGCCGCCGCCAGGTGCGCGAGTTCGTCGAGGAATTCGCCCTGCGCGACGGGCGGCGCATCTACGTGCTGGGAGAGGGGCGCCTGATCAATCTGGCCAGCGCCGAAGGCCATCCGGCCTCGGTCATGGACATGAGTTTCGCCAACCAGGCTTTGGCCGTGCAGTATCTGGTCCAGAAGCATGCCAGTCTGGAGAAGAACGTTTACCCGGTGCCTCTGGAGATTGACCGGGCCGTGGCCAGCATGAAGCTGGAATCGATGGGAGTGAAAATCGACCGGCTGACCGTGGAGCAGGAGAAGTACCTTTCCTCTTGGTCGGAGGGAACCTAAGATCATCGTGAGTACAAGCTGCAAACAGACCCTCGAAGTCACCGTTCCGGCCGAAGAGGTCGAGCAAGAAACCCAGCGAATCCTCCAGGAGATCGGCGCCCGCGCCGTGCTGCCGGGGTTCCGGCCGGGCAAAGTGCCCGCTTCGATTCTGCGCACCCGCTTCGCCGCGGAGATCCGCGAAGAACTGATCCGGGCCCTGGTGCCGAAGTATTTCCAGAAGGAGGCGGAGAACCGCAATCTGAACGTGGTGGGTTCCCCCAACATCCGGGATGTGCAAGTGGCCGCGGGCCAGCCGATGACCTTCCGGGCGGAGTTCGAAGTGGCCCCGGAGATCGAGCTGAAGGAGTACCGCGGGATCACCGTCCCGTACCGCGAGCCCAAGGTCACCAGCGAGGAGGTGGAGCAGCGGCTGGAGCAGATCCGCGAGCAGAAGGCGGAGTTTGTGAACCTGGAGCCCCGGCCGGCCGCCGACGGCGACTACGTCGTGCTCTCGCTGGAGCCTTTGCCGGGGCAAGTGGATTTAGGCAAGCAGGAAGAGCTGGTCGTCCAGATCGGGGATCCGGACACGCTTCCGGAGTTTTCGGAGAACTTGCGGGGCGCCTCGCCGGGAGAAGAGCGCGAGTTCGAGGTGCGGTATCCGGAGGATTACGGCAACGAGCGGCTTGCGGGGCGGACGGTGCGGTTCCGCGCCGTGGTGAAGGGGCTGCGCAGGAAAGAATTGCCGGAATTGAACGATGCTTTTGCGGCCGATCTGGGCGACTACCGTTCTCTGGAGGAGCTGAAGGAAGACCTGCGCAAGTCCATGCAATTGGAGCAGGAATACCGGGCGCAGCAGGAGGCCAAGAACCGGCTGGTTGACGCGCTGGTGGACATGCACGACTTCCCCGTGCCGGAAGCTTTGCTGGAGCGGCAAATAGAGAACCAGGTGCGTAGCTACCTGGAGGCGATGGCAGCCCGGGGGGCGGATCCCCGCAAGCTGAGGCTGGACTGGGAAGCAGTCAAAGAGGGCCAGCGCGGTCAGGCCATTCGCGACGTGAAGGCCTCTCTGCTTTTGGACCGGATCGCCGAGCGGGAAGCGATCGAGGTGACCAGCGAGGACTTGGAGCGGGAGTTGCAGCGGCTGGCGCGGCTGGAACGCCAGCCGGTGGCCGCAGTGCGCACGCGGCTGCAAGAGGAGCGGGCCATGGGGCGGGTGATCTCGCGGATCCGCCTGGAAAAGACGCTAAACTTCTTGTTTGAGCAGGCTCGCAAGGTGGCGCAGGATTGAAGCCGGCGGGCAGCGCCCGTGGTTGGGCGTTGATTCCCGTTGGGTTTCCAGAGGATAATGAAAGGGGTTCTCGCCCTATGGTGAAGGCCGGAGGCAGCCCCGCAAGAGGGGGTAGTTTGTGAAACGACCCGGTTCGGATGAACCTCTGCGTTGTTCGTTTTGTCACAAAAGCCAGGACGCCGTCGCCAAACTGATCTCGTCGCCGAGCGAATTCCCGCGCGCTTACATTTGCGATGAATGCATCGCCGTCTGCAATTCCATTCTGGAAGACGACCGGCACGACCGGCCGCAGGCGGCGATCAGCCGGTTGCCCAAGCCGCTGGAATTGAAAGAATATCTGGATCAGTATGTGATCGGACAGGAGGCCACGAAAAAGAAGTTGGCCGTGGCCGTTTACAACCACTACAAACGCATCCAGATGAACCGGCACCGGACCTCGGATGTGGAGCTGGCCAAGTCCAACATCCTGCTGATCGGGCCGACCGGCACCGGAAAGACCTTGCTGGCGCAGACCCTGGCCCGGATTCTGGACGTGCCGTTCGCCATCGTGGATGCGACCACGCTGACCGAGGCGGGCTACGTGGGCGAGGACGTGGAGAACATCATCCTGCGGCTGTTGCAGAACGCCGACTGGGACGTGCAGCGCTGCCAGCAGGGGATCATTTACATCGACGAAATCGACAAGATTGGCCGCAAGGATGAGAATCCTTCCATCACCCGGGATGTGTCGGGCGAAGGGGTGCAGCAGGCTCTGCTGAAGATCCTGGAGGGGACGATCGCCAACGTGCCGCCGCAGGGCGGGCGCAAGCATCCCCATCAGGAATTCACGCCCGTGGATACGACCAACATCTTGTTCATTTGCGGCGGGGCGTTCGTCGGCCTGGAAAAAGTGGTGGCGCGGCGGATCGGCCGCAAGACCATGGGCTTCCTGAGCCAGGAAGAGGATCACGCCGATGGGGCCAAGTGGGGCGGCAGCCGGCGCGACACCTCCATTCTGGAAGCGGTCCAGCCGATCGACCTGATCCGGTTCGGCTTCATTCCGGAGTTTGTGGGCCGCTTGCCGGTGGTCTCGGTTCTGAGCGACTTGGACAAGGAAGCGCTGATTCAAATCCTCACCAAGCCGAAGAACGCGATCATCCGGCAGTACCAGCGCCTGTTCGAGTTCGAGAATGTTAAACTAAAGTTTAGCGACGACGCGCTGGAGGCGGTGGCCACCCTGGCGCTGGAACGCAAGGTCGGCGCCCGGGGCCTTCGCATGATCCTCGAAGACTTGATGCTCGATCTCATGTATTATCTCCCCAGCTACCGGAAGGTCCGGGAGTTTTTGGTGACCAAGGAGATAGTCATGACGCAGAAGATCAACCTCGCCTTGCTGGAAAAAGCGGGCTGATCGGCGGGCAGATCTGGGGCGGCTGCCAGTACGCTTTCTTTGGGGCAGTGAGAGACGCAAACCCCCGCATCCGCCGTGAGGAAAGCGGGCCTGCGGGAACGGGAGCCAGTGGGGCGGAGCGGCCAGGCCATCCAGCAGAAGGCTTGGGTTTGATGCAGCAGCGAGGGGCGAACCGGGGCCGGATCGAAGGGTAGGGAAAACTTAAGAATGGCGAAAGAACGGTCCGAGACAAAGCGGATGCCAATGATGCCGGTGCGGGATGTGGTGATCTTCCCGCACATGATGACGCCCTTTGTGGTGGGCAGGGAGTCGAGCGTGCGGGCGCTGGAAGAGGCGCTGGCGGGGGACCGCAAGATCTTCCTGGCCACCCAGCATGACGCTTCCGTGGACGAGCCGCGGCCGGATGAGATCTATCAAGTCGGAACGGTGGTCAACATCGTTCAGAGCCTGAAGCTGCCGGACGGCAACATCAAAGTTCTGGTGGAGGGGGTCGAGCGGGCCAAGATAGTCTCGGTCAGCGACGATGAGGGTTTTTTCCGGGCCGTGGTGCGTACGGTTTCCTACAAGGTGGAGCCGGGGCCGCAGTTGGACGCGCTGGTGGGGCGGGTCACGTCTCTGTTTGAGCAGTACGTGAAGCTGAGCCAGAACGTCAACTACGAAACCATGATCGCCGCCGTGCGGGTGGATGATCCGGGGCGGCTGGCGGACACCGTGGGCGCCAACCTGCAACTCACCATCGAGGAAAAGCAGGAGCTTCTGGAGATCTTCGATCCGATCGAGCGGCTGACGCGGGTGGCCGAAACGCTGGATATCGAAATCGAGAAGCTGAATGTGGACCGCACTATCCAGGGCCGCGTGAAGCGGCAGATGGAGAAGGCGCAGAAGGAGTATTACCTCAACGAGAAGATCAAGGCCATCCAGAAGGAGCTGGGGCGGGGCGAGAAGAGCGAGTACGACGAGCTGCGCAAGAAGATCGAAGCGGCGGGCATGAGCCCGGAAGCCAAAGAGAAGGCCATTTCGGAGCTGAAGCGGCTGGAAGGGATGCCGCCCATGTCGGCCGAGTCGACGGTGTCGCGCAACTACCTGGACTGGCTGTTGGCGGTGCCGTGGAAGAAGAAGACCAAGGAAATCCGGGATCTGAACTACGCCGAGAAGGTGCTGGAAGAGGACCATTACGGGCTGGAAAAGATCAAGGAGCGGATTCTGGAGTTTCTGGCGGTGCGGCGGCTGGTGAAGCACCCCAAGGGATCGATCCTTTGCTTCGTGGGGCCTCCGGGCGTGGGCAAGACCTCGCTCGGCATGTCGATCGCGCGGGCCACCGGACGCAAGTTCGTGCGCATGTCGCTCGGCGGCGTGCGGGACGAGGCTGAGATCCGGGGCCACCGGCGGACTTACATCGGCGCGCTGCCGGGGCAGATCATCCAGATGATGAAGAAGGCCGGCACGCGCAATCCGGTCTTCATGCTGGACGAGGTGGACAAGATGTCGGTGGACTTCCGGGGCGACCCTTCGGCGGCGCTGCTGGAAGTGCTGGATCCCGAGCAGAACTACATGTTCGTGGATCACTACCTGGACGTCGAGTACGACCTGAGCGAGGTCTTCTTCATCTGCACGGCCAACGTGCTGCATACGATTCCGCCGGCGCTGCAAGACCGGATGGAGGTGATCCGGCTCTCCGGCTATACCGAGCTGGAAAAGCTGGAGATCGCCAAGCGTTTTTTGGTGCGCAAGCAGATGCAGCAGACCGGGCTGACGAAAGAACAGGTGCAGTTCACCGATGAGGGCCTGACCACGCTCATCCAGTACTACACGCGGGAGGCCGGCGTGCGCAATCTGGAGCGCGAGATCGGCAACATCTGCCGGAAGGTGGCGCGGGCGGTGGTGACCGGGCATCGGAACGGCAAGCCGGTGAGCCTGCCGGTGATCGTAACCGCCGAGCTGGTGCCGGATTTCCTGGGGCCGCTGAAGTTCCGGGAACTGATGGCCGAAAAGAAGAACGAGATCGGCGCGGCCGTGGGGCTGGCCTGGACGGAGGTGGGCGGCCAGATCCTGACGACCGAAGCCACCATCATGGAAGGCAAAGGGAAGCTCACCACGACGGGCAAGCTGGGGGATGTGATGCAGGAGTCGGCCCACGCGGCCATGAGCTACATCCGCAGCCGGGCCCAGATGTTGGGACTGCCCAAGGATTTTTACCGGCATCTGGACATTCACGTGCACGTTCCGGAAGGCGCGATCCCCAAGGACGGGCCTTCGGCGGGCATCACGATCGCGACCGCGATTTGCAGCGCGCTGGCGGGGATCCCTGTCCGGCATGACGTGGCGATGACGGGCGAGATCACCCTGCGGGGACGGGTGCTGCCGATCGGCGGCTTGAAGGAGAAGCTGCTGGCGGCGCACCGGCACGGCATCCATGAGGCGATTCTGCCGCGGGATAATGAGAAGGACCTGCCCGACGTGCCGGAGGCCATCCGCAAGGACATGCGGCTGCACTTTGTGGAGTCCATGGACGAGGTCTTGAAGGTGGCCCTGGAGCGTGAGATTGGATCGCTCCCGGTGGCCGCCGCCGGGGCCCAGGCGGAAACCGCCGCGCAGCAGAAGGAAGAAAAGTTACATTAATCCTTTCGCCGGATACGGCTTACGCAAACCAGCCCGCTGGGCTGGCGAGAGAGGTTACCTTGGCAAACGAACTCGACAAACAACCCACACCCAACGAAACTCCGGCTGCGCCTCCCGCTGAGGAGGCAAAGTCTTCCGAAACGGCGCCGGAGACGCCCACAGCCGCCACGCCGCCGCGCAGCCAGCGCAAACGCTCCGGCCAGGGCGGCCAGAACAGTTCCCAAATCACTGTCTCGGGAACGACCACGCTGGACCTGGTGGCTTTGAAGGAAATGAGCATCCAGCAGCTCAACCAGCTTGCCCGCGACTTCGGCATACAAGGCGCCGCCGGGCTGCGCAAGCAGGAGCTGATCTTCAAGATTCTCCAGGCGCAGGCGGAAAAAAGCGGCCTGATCTTCTCCGAAGGCGTGCTGGAGTGCCTGCCGGACGGCTTCGGATTCCTGCGCGCGCCGGAATACAACTACCTGCCTGGACCGGACGACGTCTATGTATCGCCCTCGCAGATCCGGAGGTTCGATCTGCGCACCGGAGACACGGTCAGCGGCCAGATCCGCCCGCCCAAGGAAGGCGAGCGGTACTTCGCGCTGATCAAGGTGGATGCGATCAACTTCGAGCCGCCCGAGGAAGCCCGCAACAAGATCTTCTTCGACAACCTGACGCCGTTGTATCCCAACCAGCGGCTGCGGATGGAGACAACCAAGGACAACTACTCGGGGCGGGTGATGGACCTGCTGACGCCCATCGGCAAGGGCCAGCGGGGTTTGATCGTATCGCCGCCGCGGACCGGAAAAACGATGCTGCTGCAAAGCATCGCCAACTCGATCACGGTCAATCACCCGGAGGTCACGCTGATCGTGCTGCTGATCGACGAGCGGCCCGAGGAGGTGACCGACATGCAGCGTTCGGTGAAGGGCGAGGTGATCAGCTCGACCTTCGATGAGCCGGCCAGCCGGCACGTGCAAGTGGCGGAGATGGTGATCGAGAAGGCCAAGCGGCTGGTGGAGCACAAGCGGGACGTGGTGATCCTGCTGGATTCGATCACGCGCCTGGCGCGGGCTTATAACACCGTGGTGCCGCCTAGCGGGAAGGTGCTCTCCGGCGGCGTGGACTCTAACGCGCTTCAACGGCCGAAGCGGTTTTTCGGCGCCGCCCGGAATATCGAAGAGGGCGGGTCGCTCACGATTATCGCCACGGCGTTGATCGACACCGGCAGCCGCATGGACGACGTGATCTTTGAGGAGTTCAAAGGCACCGGCAACATGGAGATCCATCTGGACCGCAAGCTGGTCGACAAGCGGATTTTCCCGGCCATCGACATCAACAAGAGCGGCACCCGCAAGGAAGAACTGCTGCAACCGAAGGAAGAGTTGAACCGGGTCTGGATTCTCCGTAAAGTATTGAGCCCATTGTCCCCCGTGGAGTGCATGGAGTTGTTGTTGGATAAACTCAACAAGACCCGCAACAACGCCGAGTTTCTGGCGGCAATGAGCAGCTAAAGGGGGCTGGGGGGCGGGAGTCCCTCTGGGATAACCTTTAAGGAGCGGTGGTCGTCTTTATAAGCTGAGGACAGGTTGCAGACGGGCGGGAGGGAGTCTCTCCCGAGTACCGCCTGCGGCCACGAATAGCCCCGATATGACGAGTGGAATCCCTGCTCCTGCGCCACGCCCTGAACGTGAGCCTTTGCGGCCGCAGCCGGTCGCGCCGCCGCCGGTAAAGCCGCGCCGGAGGTGGTGGATCGCCCTGGCGGTTGTGGCGGCGGCGGGGGCGGCGGCGTTGTATTATTTTCGAGCGGTGCAGCCGCAGCCGGCCACCGGGGGCGGGGCGACGGCGCTCGGCGTGCCGACGAGCACGGCCGTGGTGACCGATCTGACGCGGACGATCCGGCTGACGGGAACGACGGCAGCCCGCAACTTTGCCTTGATCACGACGCCCCAGATGCGAGGCGGCCGGGGAACCTCCCTCGGAGAAGTGAGGACCGAGGTGACCACTGCGGCCCGCATGGGTGGCCGTGGGGGCGGCGGAGGCGGAGGCGGCGTAGTCAGCGTGGGGCGGGTCGGCGGCGGCCCGGGCGGCATGGGCATGGGCCGTGGGGGGCAGGAAGGCCCCGGATTGACCATCGTCTCAATGGTGGCGCCGGGGACCATCGTCAAGCCCGGGGATCCGCTGGTCAGCTTCGACGTGGAAGAGATGCGGACGCGCCTGGAGGATTTCCGCACCACGGTGCGCCAGAACCAGGCCAACATGGCCACGCTGGAGGCCAGCATTGAAGTGGCCCGGCGCAGCCACAATCAAGGGATTAAGGACGCCCGGGCCGATTTGGATACCGCCCTGTTGAATGTCCAGACGGCGCCGGTGCGCTCGGCGATCGATGCGGAGAACTTTCGCCTTCAGGCCGAGGAAGCCGAGGCGACCTACAAGCAGGTGCTCAATGAAGTCCCTCTCATGGACGCGTCGCTGAAAGCGCAATACCGCGCCCAGCAACTGGCGTTGCAGGAATCCATGGCGGAGTTGAAGCGCATGGAGGCCAACGTCGAGAAGATGACGTTGCGGGCGCCGATCGAAGGGCTGGTGGTGATCCAGACCATCCAGCGCCGGGGCGCGGCGCAGGCCGAGCAGATCAAGGTCGGAGATCAGGTCGGCATTGGGCAACCAATCATGCAGATCGTGGACCTTAGCTCCATGGTGCTGAACGCCACGGTCAACCAAGTGGATGCCCAGATGATCCGAGTCGGGCAAAAAGCGGAGGTCCGCATCGATGCGTTTCCCGGCTTGGCGTTGCCGGCGGAGGTGGCGGCGGTGGGAGCCATCACCCGCCAAAGCGGGCTTCGCATGGAATATGTCAAGGAAATCCCGGTGACTCTGCGGTTGCTGAAGAGCGATCCGCGGGTGATCCCGGACTTGTCTGGAAGCGCGGACATCGTGCTTGAGAGCGTCCCCAAGGCGGTGGTGGTGCCGCGGGAGGCAGTGTTTCAGGACGGTTCGGAGCAGAAGCCGTACGTGTATGTGCGCGGTCCGGAGGGCTGGACCGTCCGGGAGGTGGAGTTGGGACCGCGCAATTTCATTTGGGCCAGCATCCGCTCCGGTCTTCAACCGGGCGACGTGGTGGCGCGGCAACGCCCGCGGGCGGGCACTGGCGGCAGCAAGTAATGGACAGACAGTGGGGAGCAGGCCATGTCTAAGGATGTAAAGCCGAAGGTTCGAATCGGGCGCAAGCCGCTTTCGCGCCCCAAGAAAATTGCGTTGTGGACGGTGTTGCTGCTGGCGGCGGGGGGCGCCGGCTACGCGGCTTACTATTACACCAGCCGCGAAGTGGTGGAAGTGCCGCTGGCGCGCGCGCGCCAGGGCGACTTTATCCGCTCGGTGCGGGCCCGCGGAGAGGTGCGCAGCACGCGGTCCATCGTGCTCAGCGCGCCGCAGGTGCCTGGCCTGCGCATCGTGAAATTGGCGCAGAACGGGCAGGCCGTGCGCAAAGGCGACGTAGTGGTGGAGTTCGACTCGGCTTCGCAGGAAGAGGCCCTCACGCGGATGAATTTGCAGGTGCGCACCGTGGAAAGCCAGAAAGTGCAGACCCTGGCCTCCCACAAGATGACCAACCAGAGCGATCAGATGAGCCTGATGCAGTCCGAATACGCTCTGGAGCGGGCCAAGCTGGAGGCGAGCAAGGCGGAGATCGTCTCCAAGATTGAGAAGGCCAAAGCGGACATTCAAGTGGGGCTATCGGAAGGCAGCCTGGATTTGACGCGGGCGAACATCAACTTGCACCAGGTTTCGCAGCAGACTGAGTTGCAGCGCCTTGAGACCAATTTTGAGAAGGTCAACCGGGACTTGGAGCGGGTGAAGAATTACCTGAGCCGGATGACGTTGACCGCTCCGGTGGACGGCGTGGTGAACATTCTCTCGAATTTCCGCTCGGGTGGCGACTTTGGCCGCGCCGGGGTTCCGTTCCGCGAGGGCGACAGCGTGCCGACGGGGATGGCGATCGCCGAGATCCCGGATCTGAGCGAGATGCGCGTGCAGGCGGACCTGGAGGAGGTCGACCGGGGCCGGGTGAAGCTGGGGCAGACGGTGAAGGTGCGGGTGGACGCGATTCCGGACAAAGAGTTCGAAGCAGTGGTGAACTGGATCAGCCCGATTGCGGTGTTGCAGTTCCGCGGCGGCGGGCGGGGCTTGGCCGAGAAGCAGTTTCCGCTCTATGCGACGTTGAAGAACCTGGATCCGCGGCTGCGGCCGGGGATGAGCGCCTCGCTGGAGATCATCATCGAAAGCCAGCCGTCGGTCATGTTGATCCCGCTGCGGGCGAGTTTCACGGCCAACGGCAAGCCCGCCGTGTACGTGCAGAAGGGTGACCAGTTTGAGCTGCGGCAGGTGGAGGTTGGCCCGCAGAACGAACGCGAGATCGTGGTCTTGAGCGGCTTGAGAGAGGGTGAGATGGTGGCTCTGGAGAATCCGCGGGAAGCGGCGCAAAGGGCCAAGAAGAAGCGTCTATAGCGCTCCAGAACGGACGCGGGAATTATATACGGGCGTGCGATGAAAAAAGTCATTTTCAGAGTTGTCGTGGTTGCGGCCGTGCTCCTGGCCGGATGGCTGGGCTACGGCTTCGTCAAGAAGATGCCGGACAAGAAGCGGGAGGTGGCGGTGACCAAGGTCCGGCAGGGCGACGTGGTGATCCGGGCTTTCACGCGCGGGGAGTTGCGCGCCGTGCGGTCCGAGACGCTGGTGGCGCCGAACTTGAACGCGACGGTGCAGGTGACGCGTCTGGCGCCCTTGGGGTCATTCGCCCGGGAGAAAGACCTGATCGTGGAGTTCGACGACTCCGAGGTTCTCTCGCGGATGGAGGAGACGGAGCTGGGCCTGCAATCCACCGACGAGAACATCAAGCAGCGGGAGGCCGAGCTGGCCATCCGCAACAACCAGGACCAGGTGGATCTGCTGAAGTACAAGTACGCGGTGCGGCGGGCGGAGCTCCAGGTGCAGCGCAACCCTCTGCTCGGCGCGATCGACGCCAAAAAGAATGTGCTCGCCCTGGAGGAGGCCAAACAGCGGCTGGCTCAATTTGAAGGCGACATTCAGGGCCGGCGGGAGCAGGCCGAGGCGCAACTGGCGCTTTTGCGGCAGCAGCGGCAGCGCAACGCGATCGAGCTGGCGCGGGACCAGCAGCGGCTGCGCCAGACCAAGCTGCTGGCTTCGATGAGCGGCATCGTTTCGATCCGGCAAAACGTGTTCGGCGGAGCTCGGCAGTTCGGAGCGCAGGCCCCCGACATCCGGGAGGGCGATCAGGTGCAGCCGGGGATGCCGATCGCCGACATATTGGACCTGTCGGAGATGGAGCTGGTGGCCAAAGTCGGCGAGCTGGACCGGGCCAATCTGGTGGAAGGGCAAGAGGCGATCATCCGCCTGGATGCGCTGGCGGGCAAAGCTGTGCGCGGCAAGATTAAGAGCTTGAGTTCGACGGCCAGCGCCAATGTGATGGCCGGCGACCCGTCCAAGAAGTTCGATGTTCTGTTCTCCATCGACATGGAAGAGCTGCTGAAGGCCGTGGGCGCCACGCCGCAGCAGATCCGCGAGATTATGGCGACGGCCGAAAGGAACCGGAACCGGGCTCCTACGCGCAGCGCGCTGCCGGCTGGAGCAATGGAAGCCATGTTTAACGCCATGGCCGGAGCAGCCAACGGAGGCGGCATGCCCGCCTTCGGGGGGCAGATGCCGGCGTTTGGCATGCAAATGCCCGGAGCACCGGGCGGCGCGGGAGCGGGGGCAAGCGAACGGCGCCGCGGGGGAACAGAAGCTGGTGCGCCAGCGCCGCAGGCCGGGCGTGCCGGCGGTTCGCAGCAGGGTGAGCGCGGCGCGCGCGGAGGCCAGCCCGGCGAAGGGTTTGCGGGCCGGGGCGGCCGGGGCGAGGGAGGCTTCGGCGGATTTGGAGGCTTCGGAGGCCGCGGAGGGCCGAGCGACGAAGATCTGAAGAACGCCAAGCTGCCGGCGCCGCCGGATGAGGAAAGCGGGCTCCAAATCCTGCTGCGGCCAGGCCTTCTGGCCGACGTGGAAATCATCGTGGAGAAAATCCCGAACGCGATTCACATTCCGGCCCAGGCGGTTTTCGACAAGGATGGACGGCCGGTTGTCTATGTGCAAACCGCAGAGGGGAGATTCCAAGAGCGGCCGGTGAAGATCCTCAAGCGCAGCGAGTCCACGATGGTGATTTCGGAAGGCTTGCAACTGGGCGAACTGATTGCGTTGAGCGATCCGACCGGCGGCGCGGGCGGCAAGAAGAAGCAGGAGAAGAAGGCGGGAGGAGGCGCCTCGCCGGTGGGCGCGGTGTCGGGCGGTCCCGGCGCATGAGCGGGGTGAGAGCGGTTAATCGCTGAGGGAAGTCATGGTCGATATTCGAAGTTACGTGCCTGAGCTTTACATGGGGCTTTCCAGCCTCATGGTGCACAAACTCCGCAGTCTGCTCACAATGCTGGGCATGATCTTCGGCGTGGGGGCGGTGGTGGCGATGCTGTCGATCACCGCCGGCGCCCAGAAAGAGATGATGAGCTTCATCGATCTGCTCGGGGTGAACAACATCATCGTGGAGGCCAAAGAAGCGGTGGACCGGAACGAATTGCAGCAGCGGCGGGCGATTTCTCCGGGGCTGACCTTCCGCGACTACCGGGCGATCGTGGAGAACGTGCAGGCCGTGGAGGCTTCCTCGCCACGCAAGCGTTTCAAGCCCGCCCGGCTGCTGCCGAAGTTGGGGCAGGGCCAGGAGCCGCCGGTGCTGGTGGGGGTGCTGCCGATCTGGCAGGAGATCAACAGCCTGCGGATCACCGAAGGGCGGTTTTTCACCGAGGAAGAGAACACCACCTCGGCGCCGGTCTGCGTGTTGGGCGAATCCGCCAAGATCAATTTGCTCGGCTTTGAGCCGGCCGTCGGTAAATACGTCAAAGTCAACGACGTCTGGCTTCAGGTGATCGGCGTGATGGCGCATGCGGCCACGGCGGACACCGAGGTGGAAGGCGTGGAGGTGCTCAACCGCAACAACATGATCGTAGCCCCGTTGAATACGGTCATGCGGCGGTTTGAGGACGTCAACAGTTACTTGAAGGACGAGATTGACGGGATCTACCTGAAAATCCGGTCCAATGAAGACCCGATCGAAACGGCTACCGTAGTGAACGCGATTTTGGCGGCGACGCATAAGGATGCCGGCGACTTCACTACGGTGGTTCCGGCGGGGCTGCTGGAGCAGAGGCGGCAGACCCAGTTGATCTTCCAGATCGTCATGCTTTGCATCGCGGGCATTTCCTTGCTGGTGGGCGGCATCGGCATCATGAACATCATGCTGGCCACGGTGCTGGAGCGGACGCGGGAGATCGGCATCCGCCGCGCCGTGGGCGCCCGCCAGGCCGACATCGTGCGGCAGTTCCTGACCGAGGCCGTGATGATTTCGATTGTGGGCGGCCTGATCGGAATCGGGTTTGGCTTCAGCCTCTCCTGGCTGATCGGCGCCTATGCCGGCTGGTCCACGGTGGTCACCTGGGGGTCGGTCGGAGTCGCCTTCCTGGTTTCGGTGGGCATTGGAGTGTTTTTCGGTCTGTATCCGGCCTTCCAGGCCGCCAAGTTGGACCCGATCGAAGCTCTCCGTTACGAATAGCGAGAATTTCCTATGAAAACGAAGCTTGTGGCAGTGTTTTTGGCCTGCGCTCTGGGCCTGAGCGGACAGAGTTCGCCGGAACCGGAGAAATCATTTTTCAAGAAGATGTTCCCGTTCGGCTCAAGCGAGCAGGCCCCGGCTTTCCCTTCTCCCGCGTATTTCCGGCAGCACTTCAGCACGCCGCCCATGCGGGTGGAGCTGCTGCCTCCGGCCAAACTGGAGGACTACGTTCAGGACGGCAAGCTGGTGCTTTCGCTGAAGGCGTACCTGGATCTGGTGATGGCGAACAATACCGACATCGCGATCCAGCGCCTTTCGGTGGAGACCTCGCGGAATTCTTTGCTGGCGTCGTACAGCCAGTTCGATCCGCGGCTGACGCTGAACCTGAACCATAGCCGTACCGCGCAGCCCGCCTCCGACCTGCTGGCGGGCGCCGACATTCAGAAGTCGCTGAGCCAGTCGGCCGGCGTTACCTACACGCAGACGCTTCAGACCGGCCAGCAATACAGCGTGAGCTTTAATCCGACCAAGTCCACCACGAACAGCGCTTTCGCCACCTGGAACCCGAGCTGGAACGCGGCGCTGAACATCAGCGTCACTCAGCAACTGCTCCGGGGGCGCAGCCCGTTCATTCAGCGGCTGCAAGTCACGACCGCCAAAGCGAACCTCCGGCGCACCGAGCTGGACCTGCGGAATCAACTGATGGCGTTGATCCAGAACGCCGAGCTGGCCTACTGGAACCTGGTCGGCGCGCGCGAGAATTTGCGGGTGCAGGCCGAATCGCTCAAGCTCCAGAAGGCCTCGCTGGACCGCTCCACGCGGGAGCTGGAGCTGGGCGCGATGGCGCCGCTCGACATCTACCGGCCGCAGGCGGATTACGCCTCGGCCGAGATCCGGTTCAGCCAGGCGCAATTCAACCTGAAGAGCCTGGAGGATGCGCTGCGGCGGCAGATCGGCGCCGATCTGGATCCGCGTTTCCGCGATATGCCGATCGAGTTGACCGAGAGCATCCAGCCGCCGCCCGACACGGGCGAGTTCGATCGGGAGGCCCTGGTGCAGAAAGCTCTGGCATCCCGCCCCGATCTTCAGTCGGCGAAAATCAACCTGGAGTTGGATGACCTGAGCATCCGTCAGGCGGCGGATAACTTACGGCCGCAGCTCAGCCTCACCGGCACCTATCAGAGCAGCGGCCGCGGCGGGAATTACTATCAGCGCAGCCTGATCGGCGGTCCGGCGATCCTGGTGGCGCCCGGAGGCTTCTGGGACGCCTGGAGCCGCTTGTGGGGATTCGACACCACGAACCACTCGGTGCGGCTCCAATTGTCGCTGCCGCTGCGGGACCGGCAGGGTGCGGCCAGTCTGGCCAACGCGCTGATCCGAAAGAAGCAGGATGCGCTGAGCCTGCGACGCAGCGAACAGCAGGTCCGGTTGGACATCCTGAACGCCATCACCAATCTGGAGTCGAGCCGCAAGTCGGTGGAGCTGGCCAAAGTGCAGTTGGATCTGGCGCAGAAACAGTTGGAAGCGGAGCAGAAGAAGTACGACCTGGGCACCACCATCATGTTCTACGTGCTGGATGCCCAACAGCGGCTTACGGCGGCCCAGAATCAGCTCGCCACCGAATACATCAACTATCACCGCAACCGGCTGGCTCTGCTGCGGGCCACGGGCGAATTGCTGGAAGAGCGCGGCATCGTGCTACAGTGATGGAATCGCGGGCGGACGCGAGCCGGTAGAGGCTCGGCTGTTTCGCCCGCGGACCGCACGCCAGCATGGGCCGCATCCGGGTACTTTCCGATCAAGTTGCCAATAAGATCGCCGCAGGGGAGGTGGTCGAGCGCCCCGCCTCCGTGGTCAAGGAACTGCTCGAGAATTCCCTGGACGCCGGGGCCGGCAGCCTGAAGGTGGAGGTGGAAAGCGGGGGCCGCCGCCTGATCCGGGTCAGCGATGACGGTTGCGGGATGTTGCGCGACGACGCGCTGCTGGCCTTTGAACGCCACGCCACCAGCAAGCTGCGCGACGTCAAGGACCTCACCTGCATCTCCACGCTGGGATTCCGCGGAGAAGCGCTGCCGTCGATCGCTTCGGTCTCGAGGCTGGTGCTGGAGACGCGCTCGGCCGAGGAGGCCACCGGCATGCGGGTGGAAATTGCCGGGGGCAAGCTGTTGCGAGCCGAGGAGACGGCGCTGGCGGCCGGCACCACGGTCACCGTCCGGGATCTGTTCTTCAACGTTCCGGCCCGGCGCAAGTTTCTGCGCAGCGAGCAGACTGAGCTGGCCCACATCGCGGCGCTGGTGACGCATTACAGTCTCGCCCATCCCGACAAGAGCTTTCTGCTGCGAAGCGGCACGAGCGACTTGTTGGCGGCCACGCCCGTGGGCGGCTTGCGCGACCGCGTCTACCAGGTCTTTGGGAGCCAAATTCTGGAGGAGTTAGTGGAGTTGGGCCTGCGGGAGCGGGAGCTGATTCTGCCGCCGCCGGACGTGCCGCCCGGGCAGGCCGCCGGCGCCGGCCAAGACCAGCCGCCGCAAGCCGAACGGCGCGTCTTCCGCCTGACCGGATTCGTTTCCCGCCCGCAGTATCAAAAGCTCAACCGCAACTCGGTGTACCTGTTCGTTAACCGGCGGCTGATCCGGGACCGGCTGCTGATGCACGCGGTATCGGCGGCCTATCACAACCTGATGCCGCCGGCGTGCTACCCGTTCGCGCTGCTGTTTCTGGACTGCGACTACGAAGAGGTCGACGTGAACGTGCACCCGTCGAAGACGGAGGTGCGCTTCCGGCACGGTTCTTTCGTGCACGACTTCGTTCGGGATTCCATCCGGGAGATTCTGATGGAATCGCGGCCGGTGTCCTCGTTGCCGGCGCCGTCCGCCGCTGCCGCCTCCGGAGGTCCCCAGCGCGCGGCCACGCTTCCCTACTCCGAGTTCACCACGCGGATGGAGCAGCAGGCCTGGAGCGGGGAGCCGTCGCCGGTGATTCCGCCGCCGCTCCAGGAGAACCTCGCGGACCTTCCCCTGCACGTTCTTGAAGCGCCGCCTCGGCCTCCCGCCGTGGAAGAGCCGCCGCTGCGGATCCGGGCGCCGGAGACCCACACCGGCTTTCCGCCCGGTCCCTGGCAGGAGGCGCCAGCCAGCATGGCGGAAGTCGGCGATCTGCGGCCTCTGGGCCAGTTGCATGAGAGCTTCATCATCGCCGCCGGCCGGGACGGCCTTTGGATCATCGACCAGCACGTGGCGCACGAACGGGTGCTGTTCGAGCGGCTGTTGGGGCAGAGGCGGCAGGGCGCGGTGGAATCGCAGCGGCTGCTGATGCCGATCATCGTCGAACTCACGCCGCCGCAGCAGATCGAGTATGCCCGCATTGCGGAGGAGCTCAATGCGTCGGGCTTCGAGACCGAACCGTTCGGACAAAGGACGATCGCGGTGAAGGCGGTTCCGGCGGGGGTGGGAGCGGGCGACGTGGAGAAGATCCTAAGCGAGATCCTCGAGATCGCCGAAAGCGAGTTGCGCGGCCGGACATTAGACGATCTGCGCCGGGCGGTGGCGGCCTCGGTCGCCTGCCGCGCGGCCATCAAGGTCAATACGAAGCTGGACCAGGCCAAAATGGAGTGGCTGCTTTCGGAGCTGGCGGCCACGCAATGCCCGATGAGCTGTCCGCACGGGCGTCCGGTTGCGCTGCGCTTTTCGATGCGGGAGATCCTGCGCGGGTTCCACAGGATCTAGCCGGCCGCCAAGGCGTTGCTCTGCGGAAGGCTTATTAAACTATGGTGGGAGACCGGATGAAATTCTATCGTGCGCTGTTGATGGGAATCTTGCTTGCCCACCCGGCTATGGCCCAGGAGGCACGCCAGCTTGCCGATGCGGTGATCTCGCGGTTCCTGGCGGAGCCAACTATCCCCGTGAACTACACCAATGATGTGACACTGAACGCCGTCCTGGCGATGCACGACGCGACCGGTGAGGCAAAATATCTGGAGAGCGTCCAGGGTGTGATGGAGCGCCGGGGGATGCCGCCCGGTTACGTCCACCCGTATCGCTCCCAGCCGTTTTGCAGTATCTCGCTGGAGTTGCTGCTTCGAACCCAGGATGAGCGGTACAAGCAGCCGTTCTTGACGGAGAGCGCCAAGTACCGGGAGGAGGCCCCCCGATCGTTTGATGGCGCGGTTTCCCACTATGGCGAGCCCGAAATGGGGCGGATTCTCATCGACCAGCTTCAGGACTACGCATACCGGATGGCTTGCACGGGCCGGATCGGGGGCGATGCCAGTTACTACCGCGAGGCCGTGGAGCAATACCGTCTTTTCCGCAGCGCGCTGCGGAACCCAACGACTGGATTGTGGGGCCATGCCAGGGGATGGTTTGACAGCCCAAGGTCCATCGTGGCGGTAGCATGGGGACGAGGCCAAGGGTGGGTATTGCGCGGCATGGTCGAGTCGCTGAAGTGCCTTCCCAAAGACTCACCGGAAGCACGGCAGATGCGGGAGTGGATGCGTGAACTCGCCGCGGCCCTGGTGCGATATCAGGATCGGGAGGGCATGTGGCATCAGGTCGTAGACCGCCCGGACAGTTACCCGGAGACAAGCGCCACGGGACTGATCGTGTACTATTTCGCCCGGGCCGCCCGGCAGGGGTACCTGCCGGAAAGGCCGTACGCCCAAGCTGCGCTGCGCGGCTTCGAAGCGCTCAAGAGCCGTATTGGCCCTGACGGAGTTGTGAAAGGGACCTGTGTTGGGACGCCACCGCAGAAGACCATTGAGGACTACTTGGCAAGAGAGCAGCGAGACGACGATCCACACGGGCGGGCTGCGGCCGTCTTCGCCTGCGCGGGGCGAATTCTGCTTGAGCGTCTGCGCCGTTGAACCGGAATCCCGCCAAGGCGAACGGCCATTGGAGCGGAGGACCCCGCCAGCGCTGGACGGAACACCCGACGGAATCATCGCCACGATCCGGAAGCGATGTGTCAGCCAGCCCCCCGGGCACCAGCAGATCCTGCTGTAGCGGCTCGGTCTGAGGCTGCCCACGTGCCGGAAACAGCGGCGATGGAGTGGAAACTCGGCCAAGCGCCCGTTCAAAATATAGAGAATTTATCCTTCAAACTGCGGAAGTTGGGCCAGACAGCTCAGAGACGCAGCCCGGGCAAACGGACGGCGTCAAGCCAGTGGGTTGAACCAGTGGAGGCCGCCGAACCGCGCGAAGTCGCCGTCGGTGGAGCAGAGCAAAGCTCCATGTTCGACGGCCAGGGCCGCCAGATGGGCGTCAGAGGTGAGGTTCCCTCCAGTCCCGAGCGACAGCAAGAGGCCGCGAAGAACGTGGAGGTGTCTGCCGGTTGGCTCCACGATTTGCACCGAGGGCCAGGCTAACCACCCGGCGACAAGGTCCAAAGCGTTCTCCAAAGGCAAGGTCTGCCTAAACAGGCCAGGTCGCGTGGTGAGCCGGATGAAGGCCAACAGTACAGGCCAGCATAAACCCACAATCTCGCCTCCAGAGAGGGTCTTCTGTAGCCAAGCCTTGGCCGGGCGGTGCAACGGCGCATCCCGGTTCACGGCATAGATTAGGATGTTCGCGTCGAGGAGGATCATTTGCGCAAGGAGATCTTCCGCGCCAGCTCCTCGTCCTCGAGCGCGGCGGCGACCGCGAGGGCTTTGTCCCAGCGAAACATCGGTTCGGCGCCCAGGGGGTAGGTCTTTTGGATAAAGCGGCGCGAGGGAGAGGCCTTGGCTCTCAGCCCGGCGCGCAGAGTCTCGTTCAGGGCTTGCTTGAACGAAACGCCTTGCTGCCGCATCAGCGAGCGGAGCCGCGCCTCGACGTCCGGATCCAGGGTCACCGTAGTTCTCATGTTGACATCATAGCATCAAAGAACTTGCTGTCATGATGCGCCCAAGGGATCGCGGCGTCCGCCGACAGCCCGCCGTCGTCCAACGCGCCGCAGTGACAGAAACGCCCTAACCGGCGGTTTATCCGCCCAATCCAGACAGCCCGCTCTTGATCAGAACGTAGAGCAGCCAGGGCGACACCACCAGCGCCAGAGCTTTGCCGTAGCTCAGCTTTCTTGAGGCCACCGAGAATCCCAACGCCAGCAACAAAATGACCCAGATCGTGAACAGGTCGATGGAGGTGGCCAGCGAGTAAAGCCAGCGAGGGGCGGGCGGGGAAGTGACGAAGACGCTCAGGTTGGCGGGCAGGGGATTCTGAAGGTCGAAATCGGCGGGGTTCTTCAGCAGCATCACCACCAGGGCCAGGACGGTGGAAATGGCCGAAGGGACGAACGAGTAGCAAGTGATGCTGAACGCCTGTTTAAACTTGAGATCCGCGCCGCCCACCGAATTCATCAAGGCCAACAGAACTCCGGCCACAACCAGACAGAGCAACGCGAAGCCCACCACGGCTCCGCCGATGCCGGCGTACTTGGCGATCGACGCGGACATCTCCATGGCGCGCTCGCGCTGCTCGGGCGTCATTTGAGCCATGCGGGGGTTGGATGCGGCCTGGCGCTCCATCTGCGGTTCAATGTAAGTATCCCATCCGACCACGCGGCTGAAGGTGACAACAAAGACGATGGAGAGCAAGGTCAGCAAGATCAGCGGAGTCCAGAACCTGGGCCGGGCGGCCAAGTCTTCGAAGACGGGGCGGGGTTCCCAGATGATTCCGGTCAAACGGCCGATTTCGCTCATTGCGGGCGGGGGGCTTGCCTGGTCTGCCATGATTCCTCCTGTCAGCTAACCAAAGTCAACACAGTTTCATTATCCAATTCGAATCTTGCTGGACAGCCCTGAATATACTACAGATCTACTAGGGCTGAAAAACGACAAAGAAACGCGAGGCGCACAAGCATGCTGCACATTTTCGATTACAAAGACCAGGAACTCGAGCCGCCGGGCGCAAAGAAGCCCACGCTGACCCGCTTGCAGTCGGTGCTATCGGGACAAGAGCGGACGGCAGCGGTGGCCGAGCCGCCGGCCGCGGACAAGACGGAGCCGGCGAAAGCCGACGGGGATTCCGCAGCGCCATTGGTCTGGAGCCGTCCCAGTGCGGCGGTCCGCCCGGCAGGAGCTGGCCTGGCAGCAACGGTGGGCGACTCTATGGGCGCTCAAGTCTCATCGCGCACGCCGGAGTTCCAGAGATTTGCGGAGGAATTCACCAAGAGCTTTCTTGGGGCGTTGAGCCGGGCGGTGGAAGACATCCACGGCCTGGTGGTCCAGGATCGCGGCACGGTGGAGCTGCTGGCGCGGGACCACCGGGAGCTTTCCGCGCGGGTGGTGCGGCTGGAAGAGAGGGTGGCCCAGCAGGCGAACAACAGCGCCATGGAGGCGGCGCTTCAGGAAGTCATGAAGCGGCTGGATGCTCAAGCGGCGGCGATCCGTGCGCTGTACCATGCCAATCAGGCCCGCGACGAGAAGCTGGAACGGCTCATCGCGGCATTCCAGGGGTTGCAGACGTTGAGCGGCGCCGCTGCCCCGGCTGCCACGCCGGAGCTCCCCGAAGGGCTCTGACCGCAAGCCGTTAGACCGTTACAGAAACTCGATGCAGACGGGGGCTCCGACCTGCACGGTCTGCCCGGTGGGCGACAGGCGGCCTGTGGAAGGTTCGATGCGGAAGACCAGGACGTTGTCCGTGTCCTGATTGGCGGCGAGCAGGAAATTCCCCGAGGGATCGATCTTAAAGTTGCGCGGCGTCTTGCCCTGGGTTGCGACGTGCTCCACCAAGGTCAAAGTCCCCGTGGAAGCATCGATCGAGAAAACCGCGATGGTATCGTGCCCGCGGTTGGAGCCGTAGAGGAACCGGCCGTTAGGGTGGACTTCGATCTCCGCGGTGGAGCTTCTCCCGCTGAATTCCGGCGGCAAGGTAGACACAGTCGTCAACTGCGTGAATGCGCCGCGAGAGGCATCGTAAGAATACGCCGCAATCACGGAAGTAAGCTCGCAAATCACGTACGCGTAGCGCCCTTTGGGATGAAAGGCCATGTGGCGCGGGCCCGCGCCGGGAGGGGTGGAAGCGAAAGGCGGGTCGTTCGGCGTCAGTGCGGCTTTGGCCGGATCCAGCCGGTAGATCATGACCTTGTCCAAGCCCAAGTCGGGGATGAAGACGAACCGGTTGTCTAGCGAGATCACGGCCTGGTGGGCGTGGGGGCCCTGCTGGCGGGACGGATTCGGTCCGCTTCCCGTGTGCTGGATCACGACGGAGGCTTCGCCGAGGCTGCCATCGGACTTCAAGGGATAGCAGGCCACGCTGCCCGTGCCGTAGTTGGCCACAACGGCGCAGCGGCCGCTCCGGTCCACGGCGATATGACAAGGGGAAGTGCCGTGGGAGGGGAGCTCGTTGAGTTTGGTGAGCTTGCCCGTAGCCGGATCCAAGGAGAACGCCGCAACTGACCCGGTTTTCTGCCCCTGGTAGTTGCTCGTCTCGGCGACCGAGTAGAGGGAGCGGCGTTTTGGATGGAGCGCGACCCAAGAGGGGTTGGCCAGCTCGGCGGCCAGTTCCGGTTCGCTCAATTTGCCGTCGGCGGGGTTGAAACGGCTGACGTAGATCCCCTTACTGAGCTTGCGGGTGTAGGTCCCGAAAAAGACCAGGCGCTCGCCCCGTGCCGCATGCAGGCTTTGACGCGCCGCCGCCAACACGGGCGCGGCTGAGAACAAGAAGGATCGCCGGTTCATCATAAGCACTATCAGAACGCATCGGGCGGCAGAGCGCAAGCGGACACGCCGCCAGCGCTGAGCGGCAACAGTGGGACTGCGCCGCCGGACGGGCTGATCAACGGGCGGCTTTCTTGGCTGCCGGGGGCGGCGGCGGGGCGGCCGCTTGGAGGATCTCGACGTAATCGAGTGCGGCGTTTTCGGCGCCGTCGGGGAAGCCCTCGATGCGAATCTCGTCGCCGGGGCGCAGCGGCAAACCCCGCAGTTCGCGGCGGGTGGAAGAGTGCGCGTTGATGCCGCGCGTCGGCAGCGTATCGGTAGCCGCCCAGGCATCGACTGTTTGCCCGTTCAAGGAGACCCGATAGCGGGCGGCGCCACTGTTCTGGTCGAAATACTGCACTCGGAGGATAAACCAGCCGGGGCGGCCGTCGTAGCGGAAGCTCGCTGAGCAGCTTTGCGCGCCGGAGGGGCACTGGACGGCTTTGCTGCCAGAAGCGGCCTCCCAAGGGCGCACGTCGATCACGTGGTAGCCTTCCAGTGTCATAGACTCAGCTTCCCGGCGGCCGGGGTAATTTCCGACCCGGCTTTTGGCGTCGGGGATGCCGGAGGTTTTGAAGAACCAAGTGTTGACCGCGTCGCGCCAGACTTGCGCGTGTCCGGCTTGATACTCCAGGCGCGCCAGCACCTCCTTGTAGCGCTGCTCGTCGATCAGGCCGTTCAAAGATTTCCATTTGCGGACGTAGCCTTCGGCGGTGGCGGCGCCCTCGTAGTGCGCGTCGTAGATGTGCTGAATGACGGTCTTGCCGGAGTGCAGAACGTGGGTGTAGGGGACGTGATGCATCCAAAGGAGCAGATCGTCAGGGCACGTGGCGAGCGACTCATACACTTTGGCCACGGGCGGGCGGTACTGGCCGATGAAGCCGGTGCCGGTCGCCACGGTGCGGTTCATGCCAACGCCTTTGGCGTCGGCGCGGTGCCACTGCCCCCAGCCGTTGCGCTCGGAGGCTTCCACGGCCGGGCCGTAGTGATTGCCGGTGATCTCGGTGAGCGTCTGCATGCCCAGATTGCCGGTGTAGTTCTCGTAAGCGCGCCAGCTCTCCAACTGCATTCCAACGATGGTTTCGACCACGCGCGGGTTGTGGCCGAAGGTGAGCCGGGTCCACTCGTCGGCGATTTGCCGGGAGGAGAGATCCGGGTTCCAAGCCAGTCTTCCGAAGCCGTACAGGTTGGCCTGGCTCATCAGGTGGCCGAACCAGTTCAGATCCATGCCGGCGTTGGAGACGCCGACGAAGCCACCTGTGGGCCGCTGGAAAACCCTGCCCGCCACCAGGGCCTTGACCGGGGTGCCCGCGCCGCGGGCATGCATGTCGAAATCGAGAGTCTCTTTCCACATGGGGACGAGGAAGACCATGTGGCGCGCCTGGCCGAAGTACTCCTGAGTGATCTGGAGTTCGATGGCCTGGTTGGTTTTTTCCAGAGCGCCGAACAGAGGGGAGGCGGGCTCGCGGACCTGGAAGTCGATCGGGCCGTTCTTGATTTGGATGACGACGTTGTCCTCGAACTGGCCGTCCAGGGGGACGAAGTTGTCGTAGGCGGCGCGGGCGCGGTCGTTCTTGAGATTGCGCCAGTCCATCTTGTGGTCGTAGACGAATCCCCGGTAAAAAATGAGGCCGCCGTGGGGTTTGAGCGCCCGGGCGATGACGTTGGCCGCGTCGGCGTGGGTGCGGCCATAGGCGGAGGGCCCGAGGCGGCCTTCGGAGTCGGCTTTAAGAACGAAGCCCGCGAAGTCCGGAATGCGCTTGTAAATCGCCTCGACGCGCTCGGTCCAGAACCGGGCCACGCGGGTGTCGAGCGGATCGAAAGTGTCGAGGCCGCCGATGCGGCGCGGGCTGCTGAAATCGATCGAAGCCGAGATGCGGACGCCCCAGGGGCGGAGCTCATCGGCGATGCGGGCCAATTGCGGGAGGAACTCGTCGGTGATCACGCGCGGGTTGGCGTTGACGTTGTTGACCGTGCAGCCGTTGATGCCGAGCGAGGCGAGCAGGCGGCCGTAGTCGCGGACGCGACCGAGATCGGCGCGAACGTTGTCTTTCTCGAAAAAGATGGAGGGCCCGCCGTAGCCGCGCTCGATGGAGCCGTCGAGATTATCCCAGTGATTGACCCAGCGAACGGGCGCATAGGGAGCTTCCTTCTCATCCAGCCCAGAGATGGGGCCGAGCAGGGCGATCTTGCGCAGCAGGGCGAAAACGCCGTAGAGCACGCCGCGGTCGTTGGAGGCGGTGATCACCAGATAAGAGCGGCCGGAGAGCGTGACGGTTTTGAGCCAGAAAGCGTCCTCGGGCAAATCGCCGGCAAGATTCAACTCCGGGGCGGAGCGGCGGAGCTCGGCGAGAGTGCCCAGCACGACCGCGCTTTCCTTGGGAAGGCGCGGTTCGAGGCGGAGGGTCCGCTCCAGCATTCCGCGGACGCCGCCAACGAGCTCTTCGCGCGCCGATTGAATCACAGGCGAATCGCCGAAGGCTACGGCGGCGGCGGGGAGAGCGGTGTAGTAGGGCCGGGCGGCGGTTTCGCCGAGCGGTGCATAGCGTAGCCAGGCTTCGTAGCCGGTCTCGGCTCTTGCGGAGCAGGTTGCCGCCACCACGGTGCAAAAGAGGATCGCGAACGAATGCTTCATGACACCCTCGCCAGTCCGGGGTCCGGACAGCATTGCGCTTCCGGCGCCCTTTTGTTCAAGCCCAAACCAAATTGTGATGTGTTGAGATATGATTGTCAAACACAGCCATGACCCGATACCGCTGGTTCATCCTCAGTTTGCTGTTTCTGGTGACGACGAACAACTACCTGGACCGCATCGTGTTCTCGGTGCTGATCCCGGTCATCCGAGACGATCTTCACATTTCGACCCAGCAGTATTCCTACATCACGGCCTCTTTCCAGTTCGCCTACACGGTGGGCTTCCTGTTCATGGGGAAGCTGATCGACCGGTTCGGGACGCGAATCGGGTATGCGGTTTCCATCGCCTGGTGGTCGGCGGCAGCCTGCATGCATGCGGTAGCGCGGACGGCGCTGCAAATGGGGTTTTGGCGCGGATTGCTCGGGCTGGGGGAGGCAGGGAACTTTCCGTCGGCGATTAAGGCGGTGGCGGAATGGTTTCCGAAAAAGGACCGCGCCTTTGCCACGGGGATTTTCAATGCCGGCACCAACGTGGCGTCCATGATCGGGCCGCCGATCTTCGTGTGGATGGCAGCGAAATACGGCTGGCGCGACTGCTTTCTGATAACGGGCGGCATCGGCTTCATTTTGGTGGTGATCTGGTGGATCGTGTACCGGCTGCCGGAGCATCACCGGTCGGTGAACGCGCAGGAACTGGCCTACATCAAGTCCGATGTCGAGGAGGCAGGCGGGCCGAAAGTGGGTTGGCTGGAGGCGCTGCGGTACAAGGAGACCTGGGGTTTTGCGCTGGGTAAGTTTCTCACCGATCCGGTGTGGTGGTTCTATCTGGTGTGGTTGCCGCCGTATCTCTACGACGTGCGCAAGTTCAATCTGACGGAGGTGGGCTGGGCGCTGCCGGTCGTGTACCTGATGGCGGACGTGGGGAGCGTGGGCGGCGGATGGCTGTCGGGCTTTCTGATGCGGCGAGGCTGGCCGAACCATAAGGCTCGGAAGACCGCCATGGGAATCTGCGCCGGGCTGATGCCGATCGCGGCGATGTCGGTGCTGGCGCCGAACCCCGTGCTGGCGATCGCGCTGGTAAGCATCGCGACGGCCTCGCATCAAGGCTGGTCGGCGAATCTGTTCACGACGACCTCGGACGTATTCCCCAAACAAGCAGTCGCCTCGGTAACGGGAATCGGGGGCTGCATGGGCGGAGTGGGCGGGGTGCTGTTCTCGGCGCTGCTGCCCGGCTATGTGGTGTCGCACTTCGGCTACACGCCGATCTTTCTGGGCATGGGGCTGCTTCATTTGACGGCCCTGCTCGTGGTGCACAAGCTGTTGGGAAAGATGCAGCCGATTCAGGTGGCGCAGCGTTGAACGGGCGCGCGAAGGAGGAAGTGATGCCATCCGGGATGAGAATGGACCGGCTCAGCATGACTCAAAGAAACGCGGCATTCCTATTGGCGGGGATCATTCTATTCGCGTTCGGAGCTGCGGTGGGACAAGCGAAGAAAGGCGGAAAAGATCTGCCACAGCCGGTGCAGTTGACCACCCAGCAGGACCATCAGCGGACCATGCAGTTGCTGGGGATCACCTCGCTGCGGCCGGGCGCGAACGGAACGAACCCGCAGGCGCCGAACTATGCCAACTATGACGAGTCGAAGGCGAATCCGTATCCGGATCTGCCGGATCCGCTGACGCTAAAAAGCGGGCGCAAAGTCACGACGCCCGCGGTGTGGTGGAGGCAGAGGCGGCCGGAGATCGTGGAGGACTTCGACCGGGAGGTGTATGGCCGCACGCCGAAGAAGACGCCCAAGGTGAAGTGGGAGGTGGTAAGCCGGAGCGAGGAGAAGAACGGCGATGTGCCGGTGATCACCAAGCGTCTGGTGGGGCATGTGGACAACTCTTCCTATCCGCACATCAACGTGGACATACAGATGACCTTGAGCACCCCCGCCAACGCCAAGGGGCCGGTTCCGGTGATTCTGGAGTTCGGATTTGCGCCGGGATTTGGCCGCGGCGGGCCGGCAGCGGCGCGGGGAGCAGCGCCTGGAACGGCGGGCGGTGGCGGTGGAGGGGGACGAGCGGCGCCGGCGGCGGAAGGAACAGCGCCTCCGGGCGGCGCAGCACGGGCCCCAGGCGCGGTCCCCGCGGGGCGGGGGCAGTTCGGCGGCGGACCGAGCTGGCAGCAACAGGTGCTGGCCAAGGGCTGGGGCTACGCGATTCTGAGTCCGAACAGCGTGCAGGCGGACAACGGCGCGGGTTTGACCCAGGGGATCATCGGGCTGGTGAACCGGGGGCAGCCGCGCAAGCTGGATGATTGGGGGGCTCTGAAGGCTTGGGCCTGGGGAGCGAGCCGCGCGCTCGACTATTTCGAGACAGACAAGGACGTAGACGCCAAGCAGGTGGGCATTGAAGGCATGTCGCGCTACGGCAAGGCGGCGCTAGTGGCCATGGCCTACGATCCGCGCTTCGCCATTGCGTTTGTCGCTTCATCGGGAGCGGGCGGAGCTAAGCTGCACCGCCGCAATTTCGGAGAGCTGGTCGAGAACGTGGCCGCGCCCAGCGAGTACCACTGGATGGCGGGCAACTATCTGAAATACGCCGGTCCGCTCACCTGGAACGACTTGCCGGTGGACTCGCACGAGTTGATCGCGCTGTGCGCGCCGCGGCCCGTGTTCATCAGCGCAGGGGCGACTGAGGGTGACGGATGGGTGGACGCCAAAGGGATGTTCCTGGCGGCGGTGGGGGCCGGACCCGTCTACCGGCTGCTGGGGAAGAAAGATCTCGGCACGACCGAATTCCCGCCGATCGAGACGGCTCTGCTCGACGGCGATCTGGCGTTCCGGCAACACACAGGGGGGCACACGGCGGGGCCCAACTGGCCGTACTTCATCCAATTTGCGGAGCGCTACCTCAAGGTACGGGGCGCGCGCTGAGAAGCCGCATCAGGCGGAACGGAGCGGCGCAGGAACAGCCTGCGCGGCAGCCTCGATGAGCGCCTGGATGTTTTCCCGCGGCATGCCGGGGCTGACGCCGCCGCCGACCGAGAGGATGAAATAGCGGCCGCCGGCGGATTCGATCAGCCGTGAGGCGGCCTCGCGCACCTGTTCGGGCGTTCCGCGCACGCCCAGGTCAAGGGGGGCGACATTTCCCATCAGGCAGATGTCGTTGCCGAGCTTGCTGCGGGCTTCCTCAATGCTGATGTTGTGGGTCCAGTTGAGGACCTGGAATCCACAGGCACCCAATTCGGAGAGGAAGGGGCGGATGTTGGCGTCGTTGTGATAGATCTTGATCCAGTTTTCCGGGAAGGCAGCGCAAATGCGCTGAAGATAGGGATGGGCGAACTCCAGGTACATGCGCCTCGAGAGCATGCCGGGGATGTCGTCGAGAATGAAAAGCCCTTCGACCTCTTTGCCAAGGGTCTCAGCCTGGGCCTCCAGCCAGCGGATGATGGCGGCCGTGGCGGCATCCAACAGGCGGTGGACGCCTTCGGGGTCCTCGGTGAGATCCACCATGAATTGGGTGACGCCGCGCAGGAACGAAGCCAGACAAAGCGGGCCGCGGGCGGTGACCACCGGAGTGATGAAGCCGGCCTTGTGGATGCGCGGCTGTTGGATTCGGTATAGGTGGAGGGCAAAGGCCATGAGGCCGTCGGTGTAAGGGTTGACGGGCGGCCAGTCCGCGGCGTCGGCCAGCCGGGCAAGAGCCGGGGTTTGGCCGGGGGTCTGGTCCGGGAAGAAGTGGATCCTGCTGCCGAAAACGGAGGGCTCGATCGCCATGCCGTATTCCACCCACCAGGACGGCAAGGGAATAACCTCGGGGAACTCCCGCGCGAAACGCAGATTGACCTGGAACCAGCATTCCGGGTCAAGGTAGTAGTCGAGGTGGCCGACGCCGGCGTAGCCGGGCAGCCAAGGGCTGTCGATGATGAGCGCCAGGGGAGTGCGGGGCAAGACCTCCCCTCTGGCCGCTCGCTTGAACGTATCCCACTGTTCCGGTCGCATAAGGCCCCCTTATGGGATGAGCGCGCGCCGGGCCTGCTCAGGCGATGGAGAAAGTCCTTCCGCGGTGCGCGCCGATCAATATTTGGAAAATCCGGTGCGCGATCAACTCATGCAGAGTGAGCAGCTCCTGGTTGGCACGCACAATGGCCTCAACGTCGCGCGGATCCGTTACGCCGCCTCCAGCCTTGAGAGCGGCCGTGGCCTCGCGGACGACGGGGTCCTCGAGAACCTCGCCCGCCATCTCCCACAGCGTGATGAAGCGGTCGACGGCGGTCGGGAAGCTGACCTTGAAAACTCCAAAGGCGCTGGTGGTTCGAGGCGGTTTGAAGTCCAGATTGAAGGGGCCGTGATAGCCGTGGCTCCGCAGCAGGACCAGCACGTTGAGCCAGTCCAAAGGATTCACCAGGCCGATGCCGATGTCCACATCGTGTTTGAGGCGGTAGCCGTCGTTGATATCGAAGTGGAAAAGCTTGCCCGCCAGCAGCGCCCGGGCCAGCGCGGCCCGCGGAGCGGCGCCCCACATCAGCTCGTGCAGGTACTCCGGGTTCAGGCCAACCATTTCGGGATGCGTCAACAGGCCGGAGCCAATGAAGGCCAGCATGGCGTCGCTGGTAGGGAGCAGGATCTCGGCCTGAGGCTCGAACGGCTTGGCTTCCAGGCAATGCTTCAGCGTGGGCCGGCCCTTGCGGCGGGCAGCCTCGATGTCGTGCTCACAAGCAGCGTTCAGCGCTTCGGCGTACCAGCGCAGCGTCTGGGTCTCTTCGATGGCGCCCTGCACCTGGTAGCCGAGCGAACCGGGCCAGTAGACGGCGAAGGAGGCGCCCAACTCATGACCGATGTCGACCGTGTTGCACAGCCGGAACTTGGCGTATTCGCGGACCTCGGGAGCTTCGGCGGCGGGCCCGGCAGCCCAGACGGCATGGTGGAACGTCTCGGTCGTCACCATCGAACACTGGAGGCCGTGCTGATCCAAGGTCTGACGGATGCGCGAAACGATTTCGGATTGACGGTCCGTACCAATGGCCTCGGTGGGGATCACGTCCGTATCATGGGTGGTCCAATAACCAATCCCGATCTCGGCATAATTGCGGATGACCTCTTCGAAGGAGACCGGGGGGCGCGTCGGAGCATGAAACAATGCGTGACCCTCGTAGGCCGCAGCCCACTGAGGACCGGAGATGAAGTACTTCCGCCGCGTTTGCGGACTATAAGCGCCGCAAGCCTGGGTCAAACGAGAGATGAGAGCCTGCTGGTCTTTCTCGGTTAGCATTTGTTGGGCCTCCAAACAAGAAAGCATAGCACGATAGGGGCGTCCCGGATGCAGTTTCTCGCGACTGGGCAGCTTTTTGCTGACCGGGCAGAACAAGGGAAGAAACGGCCGCAGTTGGAGGCGGGCACAGCCGGGTACGAATGCCGTCCGAGAGTCTGGAGACTTGCCCCACCGCAGTGCCGCAGATCGGTGGAGGTGCGGCCGCTTGTACGGTTTGAGTGTCCGCTGGGTGCGGGCCCAGAATTCTCGGCTATTGGGGCCGACCAAACGGCGCCACGCTGCATCGAATGAGGGAAGAGAGGCGGCAACGGCCATTTTGTTGTAGACTAAAACTAATTATGCGGATTGTAGATGTACGGGCGACAACGGTGACCGTTCCGCTCGAGGCGCCCCTGCGGCACGCCAATGGCTGCCACTGGGGCCGGTTCGTGCGGACGGTCGTAGAGGTGGAGGCGGACAACGGGCTGGTGGGCCTGGGCGAGATGGGGGGCGGAGGGGAATCGGCGGAGGCGGTGTTTCGAGCCCTGAAGCCGAGCTTAGCCGGGCACGATCCTGCGCACCTGGAGGAACTGCGGTTCCGGGTGGCCAACCCGACGGCCTCGCTCTATAACAACCGGACGCAGGTGCTGGCGGCGCTGGAGTTTGCGTGTCTGGATCTTTTGGGGCAGGCTTGGGGCGTGCCGGTTCACGCGATCCTGGGAGGGAAGCTGCGGGACCGCGTGCCGTTCGCATCGTACTGCTTCTTCCGGTATCCGAATCCCGCTACGGGGGAAGGCGAAGTCCGCACGATCGATCAGGTGGTGGAGAACGCGCGCAGGTTGAAGCAGAAATACGGTTTCCGGACGCACAAGATGAAGGGCGGCGTTTTCCCTCCGGACTACGAGCTGGAGGCATACCGCGCGCTGGCTCAGGCTTTTCCGGAGGACAACGTGCGCTTCGATCCGAACGCGGTTTGGAGTACGGAGCAGGCGATCCGCTTCGGGCAGGCGATTGAAGATCTGCGCAACGATTATTTGGAGGACCCGGTTTTCGGGCTGAACGGGATGCGCAGGACGCGCCAGATGATCCGGGTGCCGCTGGCGACCAACACGGTGGTGGTGAACTTCGAGCAGCTCGCGGCGAACGTGCTGGACACGGCGGTGGATGTAATTTTGTTGGACACGACTTTTTGGGGCGGGATCCGAGCCTGCGTGAAAGCGGCGGCGGTGTGCGAGACGTTTCAGCTCGGCGTAGCGGTGCACTCTTCGGGCGAGCTGGGGATTCAACTGGCAACGATGCTGCATCTGGGCGCCGTTTTGCCGAATTTGAGCTTTGCGGCGGACGCGCACTATCATCATCTGACCGATGACATCATCGAGGGCGGTCTGATGAAATATGAAGGCGGCGCGATCCGGGCGCCGGAGGGGCCGGGGCTGGGCGTGAAGCTGGACCGGGACAAAGTGAAGGAATACAGCGAGCTATACCGGCGGCTGGGGAATTATCCGTACGATCAAGATCCGGGACGGCCGGGCTGGAGCGCGCTGGTGCCGAACGGCCGCTGGGCGGATCCCAATGACGAGAGGCCGGTAAGGATTCCGTACTGAGATGAGAAGCTGTCTGGATTTAACGGGGCGGATCGCGGTTGTGATTGGGGCGACCTCGGGGCTGGGGCGCGCGATCGCGGTCGGGTTTGCCCGGCACGGGGCTTGCGTCATCCCGACTGGCAGGCGGCAGGAGCGGGTGGAAGAGGTGTGCGAGCAGATCGCGGGCATCAGTGGCTGCACTCTGCGGCAGGCGGTGGACGTGCGGGACCGCGCCTCGGTGGAGGCGTTGCGGGACGCGGTGCTTAAGCGGTTTGAGTACGTGGACATTCTGGTGAACGCGGCCGGATTCACCTTCCGGCAGCCAGCCGCCGGGGTCAGCGAAGAGAGCTGGACGGAGCTGATCGACACGCACCTGAACGGGGCGCTGAGGGCCTGCCAGGCGTTTTATCCGGCGCTGAAAGCGAGCGGGCGGGGACGGGTGATCAACATCGTGTCGCTGGGCGCCTTTCTGGCGTTTCGCGACGTGGCGGCCTACTGCGCGGCGAAGGCGGCGTTGCTGTCGCTGACGCGGAGCCTGGCGTGCGAGTGGGCGCAGGACGGCATTATGGTGAATGCGATCGCTCCGGGCATCTTTCCCACGGAGCTGAACCTGGAGCTGGTCAACGGCACCCCGCGGGGCGAAGAGCTTCTAATGCGGACTCCGATGAGGCGGTTTGGGCGGCCGGAGGAACTGGTAGGAGCGGCGGTATTGCTGGCCTCCGATGGGGCCAGCTATTTGACAGGACAGTGCATCGTGGTGGACGGGGGGTTTATGGCCAGCGGAGTGAACTCCTGAGGCACGGGCGGGGCGCCGAAAGTAGGGGCGCCAATCTCGCCGTTCAGGCGGGGACCTCGGTGTTTGTGCCGAAGTGCTTCTGGAGCACCAGGGCCACGGTGCCGCGGAGGCGCGCCATGCCGCCTTCGTGGACGGGAGTGAGCTTGGGGGGAACGCCTCCAGGCAGCACCTGAGCGCGGACCTCCGCCTCGATGATCGGACCGAACAGCTCCCACGAGCGGGTGAGGTCGCCGATGACCAGGATGCGCTCGGGATTGAGTCCGGCGACGATCATGCGCATGCCGCGGCCCAGGTAGCGGGCCATGGTTTCCAGAGCGCGCACGGCTTTGCTCTCACCCTGGGCGGCCAGATTCATGAGCTCCAGAAAGCCGAAACCTTCCGGCGGGGCGCTGCTCTCGAAATAGTAACGCAGGGCTGCGCGGTTCGAGCCATAGACTTCCCAGCAGCCGCGGCTGCCGCAGCCGCAGGGTGGGCCTTCAGGGTCCACGGGCACATGCCCGAATTCGCCGGCCATGCCGCACAGGCCGCGCGCCAGATGTCCGTTGATCAGGATGCCCGTGCCGATGCCTTCCGAGACGGTGATGGCGACCACATCGCGGTCCTCGAGATGGTCGAACCACACCGAGGCGAGCACGCACGCGCTGGCGGCATTCTCCACTTCGACTTCTAGTCCGGTAGCCTTTTCGATCGGCGTGCGGAGATCGCAGGCGGGCCACTTTAGGTTGGGTGCGAAGATCAAGCGCTTGGTACCCGGGTCGACCCGGCCCGGGACGGTGATTCCGACCCCCTCGACCTTCTTGCCCTGGCAGTTCGCCAGCAGTCGCTGAATGCGTTCAATAAGGGCTGCAATCGCGGCATCGGCACCGGAGGGCGTCGCGAAGGCCTCCTGGGAGCTGAACTTGCCGTTGACGTCGGCCAGCGCCACTGTGATCTGGATGGGGCGGATGTCGACGCCGATGATCACTCGGTCGTCGTTGAGGCGCAGGAAGGTGGGGCGGCGGCCGCGGGGGAGGCGTCCCAGCGGTCCTTCCAGGACCCAGTGTTCTTCGATGAGTTCCTCAACGATGGAGGAGATGGTGCTTCGCTGCAAGCCGGAGAGCCGGGCCAGATCGGCCCTGGACAGCGGTTGGCGAGTGCGGATCAGGTTCAGAACCACACGCCGGTTAATGTCCCGCACAACTTCACTGGAAGCAACCTGGACACGAGCAGGGGAAAAAGTTCTCATTCCGTTCCGCTTTACTATACACGCTGGAACCTTGGGACTGTCAAGCAGGGTGATCGATTATATTTCCTCCGAGGGCGGTTCACGAAGCGAATGCGCATCCTTGACGGAGGACGGCCGGGCGCAGTATTGTCTGTAATTGTTTACGAGTCGAACTTTCCGGTGGGTTCCACCGGGCAGCGCAGGTGAGCGCTAGGCGCGAGGCGAGTCGAGGAGTGGAAGACATGGAACGCAGAAAGGGATCGGGCACGAGGGCGGACCAGGAGGCGTACAGAGACCGTTCGCTGGCGCCCGAAAAGCGGGTCCGCGATCTGCTGAAGCGGATGACGCTGGCCGAGAAAGCGGCGCAGATGCGGTGCGTTTGGCAGCAGAAATCCGAGACGCTGGTGGACGCGGAGGGAAACTTCGATGCGGAAAAAGCCCGCGCGGCCTTCGGCAAGGGACACGGGCTGGGCCAGGTCGGGCGTCCTAGCGACGCCGGCGGCGGCCTGGATGCGCGGCGCATGGCGGAGCTGACCAACGCGATCCAGCGGTTTTTCGTGGAGAACAGCCGCTTAGGGATCCCTGTGGTGTTTCATGAGGAGTGCCTTCACGGGCACGCCGCGGTGGGCGGTACCAGTTTTCCGCAGCCCATCGCGCTGGCCGGCACGTTCAACCCGGAGCTGGTGGAAGCGCTGTTCGCCATGACGGCGGCGGAGGCGCGTTTAAGAGGGACGCATCAGGCGCTGACGCCGGTGGTGGATGTCGCGCGTGATCCGCGCTGGGGACGGGTGGAGGAGACTTACGGAGAAGATCCTTATCTGGTCTCGCGGATGGGCATCGCCGCCGTGCGTGGGTTTCAGGGAGACGCGACTTTCCGCGACAAGCGGCGCGTCATCGCGACGCTGAAGCATTTCGCCGCCCACGGCGCTCCGGAGGGCGGCATGAACTGCGCTCCCGCGGAGGTTTCGAACCGTGTGCTGCGGGAAGTGTTTCTGCGGCCGTTCCGCGAGGCCATCCAGGAAGCCGGGGCCATTAGCGTGATGGCTTCCTACAACGAAATCGACGGCGTGCCTTCGCACGCCAACCGCTGGCTGTTGCGGGACGTTCTGCGAAAGGAGTGGGGTTTCCGGGGCTATGTCGTTTCGGACTATTACGCCATCTGGGAGCTCAGCTACCGACCCGATACTCACGGGCACTTCGTAGCCAAAGATAAGAAGGATGCGTGCGCGCTGGCGGTGCGGGCGGGAGTGAACATCGAGCTGCCCGAGCCGGACTGCTACCTACACCTGGAAGCGCTGGTGCGGCGGGGCGAGCTGAAGGAGTCCGAGCTGGACGAACTGGTGGCGCCGATGCTGCTGTGGAAGTTCAAGCTGGGTCTGTTCGACGACCCGTACGTCGATCCGGAGGAAGCGGACCGGGTGGTGGGTTGCGCCAAGCACCGCGAGCTGGCGTTGCAGGCGGCGCGGGAGAGCATCACGCTGCTGCGCAATGAGGGCGGCTTGCTGCCGCTGGATGCAAGAACGGTGCGGCGGATCGCGGTGATCGGGCCCAACGCGCACCGCAGCCTGCTCGGCGGTTACAGCGGCGTGCCCAAGCAGGAGATCACGGTGCTGGAGGGGATCCGCAGCCGCCTGGGAAACAGAGCCGAGGTGCTTTACAGCGAAGGCTGCAAGATCACGGTGGGCGGCTCCTGGAACCAGGATGAGGTGACCCTGAGCGATCCGGAGGAGGACCGCAGGCAGATCGCCGAGGCGGTGCGGGTGGCTGAGCGCGCCGATGTCATCGTGCTGGCGATCGGCGGCAACGAGCAGACCAGCCGGGAAGCCTGGTCGCGGAAGCACATGGGGGACCGCGCCAGCCTGGACTTGATCGGGAGGCAGGAGGAGTTGGCGAGGGCCATGATCGCCACGGGCAAGCCGGTCATCGTACTGCTGTTTCACGGAGCGCCGCTGACGATCAACTATCTCAGCCAGGAGGCAGCGGCGATTCTGGACTGCTGGTATTTGGGGCAGGAAGGGGGACACGCCTTGGCGGAGGCACTGTTCGGCGACTTCAGCCCAGGAGGGAAGCTGCCCATCACCTTACCCCGCTCGGTGGGGCACCTGCCCTGCTTCTACAACCACAAGCCTTCGGCCCGGCGGGGCTATCTCTTTGAGGACGCCTCGCCGCTGTACCCGTTCGGCTACGGGCTGAGCTACACGAGGTTTGCGATTGAGAACGTGCGGCTGACCAAGAAACGGATCGCCTGCGGAGTTACCACGCGTGTGCTGGCGGACGTCATTAATACTGGGTCCCGGCCGGGCAGCGAGACGGTGCAAGTGTACATCCGGGACGTGGTGAGCTCGGTGACGCGGCCGGTGAAAGAACTGAAAGGCTTTCAAAAGGTGTTTCTGAAGCCGGGTGAGCGAGCGACGGTTGAGATTGAGATCGGGCCGGAGTCGCTGGCGTTCTATGACGTGAATATGCGCTGGGTGGTGGAGCCTGGCGAATTCGAAATTCTCGTCGGGAATTCGTCCCGCGATAGTGACTTGCAGAAAGTAGTGCTGACGGTGCGATAGGAGTTCCATGTCCGGTTCAAGCGGGAAACTCTCGAGCGGAAAACTCTCCTTCGGCGAAAAAGCCGGCTACAGTCTGGGGGACGCGGCGGCGAACTTCGTTTTCCAGACCATGATCCTGTTCCAGTTGAACTTCTACACCGACACGCTGGGCATTACGGCGGCTGCCGCCGGGACCCTGCTGCTGGTGGGGCGGCTTTGGGACGCGTTCTTCGACCCGATGATGGGCGTCATTGCGGACCGGACCAACACGCGGTGGGGCAAGTTCCGCCCCTGGGTGCTGTGGACCGCACTGCCTTGGGGCGTGGTGATGGTGTTGGCGTACACCGTTCCTGGATTTGGTCCTACGGGCAAGCTCATTTACGCCGCCCTGACCAATATAGCGCTGATGACGCTGTATTCGGCGAACAATACGCCGTACTCGGCCTTGACCGGCGTCATGACCGGGGACGTGCACGAGCGGACCTCGCTTTCCTCGTACCGCTTCGTAGCGGCGATGATCGCTCAGTTGATCGTCGGAGGATTTACTCTGCCGCTGGTGGCGAAGTTCGGCGAGGGCGACCGCGCCAAAGGCTGGCAGATGACGATGGGCCTTTGGGCGGTGCTGTGCGTGGTGTTCTTCGTGATCACGTTCCTGTCCACGCGGGAGCGGATCCAGCCGGATCCGCGGCAAAAGCTCTCCGTGAGGCAGGATTTCCGCGACCTGCTCCGCAACGGGCCTTGGATTGCGATGTTCATCCTGACGCTGGCGCACTTCATCGTGCTGGCCATGCGCGGCGGCACGCTTTATTACTATTTTCAGTATTACCTGGACAAAGACCAGTTATTCGCCTTTCTGGAGCGCCTGGGGGTGACGGCGCTGGCGGCGGGCGCCACCGGCGGACTATGGCATTCGGTGTTGAATGCGCTCGGATTGGTGGTGGATGCGAACCGTTCCAACGTGGCCGCGGTCGGCTTCAGCCTGTTCAACATCTCCAGCCAGTTTGTGACGGTGGCCGGAGTGTTGTGCTCGACGTGGCTGTCGATGCAATTTGGGAAGAAGGCGGTGGCGATTGCAGGATTTTCGACAGCCACGGTCTTCATGGCGCTGTTTCTGGCGCTGCCGGCGGACGCCGTGGGCGCCACGTTTCTGCTCGAATACGCCCGGGCGCTGGCCTATGCTCCCACTATCCCGCTGCTTTGGGCCATGTTCGCCGACGTAGCCGACTATGGGGAGTGGAAGACCGGGCGGCGGACCACGGGGGTGATTTACGCGACCATTATTTTCGCCTTGAAGGCGGGGCTAAGCCTGGGAGGGGCGATCGCGGGCTGGCTACTGGCGGTATACGGGTATCAGGCCAATGTGGCGCAGACCGAACGGGCTTTGCTCGGAATCCGGATGATGATCAGCGTCTATCCGGCGCTGTTCTTCGTGGTAGTAGTGATTTGTCTGATTCGGTATAGAATCGGGAAGACTTTGAATATTCAGATCCAGGACGAACTGGCCGAAAGGCGCAAGCAATTCGCCCCGGGCGCAGGAGCCTAACGGCGGGCTTAACTTTTAAGAGGAGGATGCCGGCGACGCCATCCGCCGGACAAGGATGGGCGGCGGCCGGTAAGGAGGTTTGAAAACATGGAAGGAAACAAGGTCACAAGGCGTTATTTCTTTTTTGGTTCTCTTTTGGCGGGCGCGATACCCAGCGGAGGCTTCGGGAGCGTGCCATCGCTGAGTTTCTTAGGGTACAAGTCGGTTTTGGATAAGCTGAATCTAGCGGCCATCGGTTTGGGAATCCGCGGGCCCCAAATCTTGCGTGAAGCGGCGGTGACCGAAAACGTCGTGGCTTTGTGCGACGTGAATGACGCCATGGCGGCGCCGGCGTACAAAGCCTGGCCGGAGGCGAAGCGCTACAAGGATTTCCGCAAGATGCTGGACGCCGAGGACAAGAATATTGACGCGGTCATGATCGCCACGCCGGATCACGGGCACACGCCTGCGGCGCTCATGGCGATGCAGCACGGCAAACACGTCTACTGCGAAAAGCCGCTGACGCGCACGGTGTGGGAGGCGCGGCTGCTGCGGGAGGCGGCGCAGAAGTACAAGGTCGCCACCCAGATGGGCAACCAGGGCTATTCGCACGAGGGCACGCGGGTGGCGGCGGAGATTCTCTGGTCCGGCGAGATCGGCAGCGTGCGGGAGGTGCATGCCTGGACCGGGCGCATCTACGCCGGAGGCGACGGGGTGCAGTCGCAGCCGCCGGAAGAGCCCGTTCCCGAAACGCTGGATTGGGACCTGTGGCTGAACACGGCCGCCATGCGCCCGTACAACTCCGCGATGATCCGGCAGTGGCGGGCCTATCTGGACTTTGGGACCGGTGGTTCTCTGGGGGACTGGATCGTCCACGTGTTGGGCCCGGCCAATCTGGCGCTGCGGCTGGACCAGGCGCCTCCGATCAGCGTGGAGTGCGTGACGGTGGAGGGCAAGAGCCAGTGGACTTGGCCGGTGAGCGCGCATCTGCGCTACGAGTTCCCGGCGCGGGGGGCGATGCCGCCGGTGACGGTGAATGTGTATCAGAACATGCGCGGGGATGTGAAGTTTCCGGAGGGGATGGAGGAAGGCGAACCGCTTTTGCCGCCGATGAACAACCTGGCGGAGCGGGGCCGCTATGCTCCTCCGCAACCGGGCATGCCGCAGGGAGCAGGGCGGGGAGCGGCGCCGGCGGGCCGGATGGGGCAAGCAGGAGGCGCTGTTGCGCCGGCCGGCGCGCCAGGAGCTCCAGGCCGAATGCCGCAGGCAGGTGCTCCTGGGGCGGCGGGCCGCGGGTTCGGCCCCGGGGCGGCCGGAGGTCCGCGTATTCCCGGCAACGGGGCGCTGTTCGTCGGCGATAAAGGCTACATGGCCACCAGCTCGCGGGGAGAGGGCGTGTGGCTGCTGCCCGCCTCCCGCTGGAAGGAGTACACGCTGCCGCCGCAGTTGCTGCCGCGGTCGGTCAGCCACGCGATGGACTGGGTGCGGGCTTGCAAAGGCGGCGCGCCGGCGTGCTCGAACTTCGATATCGCCGTGCCCTATATCGAGTGGCTGATTCTGGGTGCGGTGGCGCTGCGCGTGCCAGGCAAACTGCTGTGGGACGCCAAGCGGATGAGGTTCACCAACAGCGAGGAAGCAAACCAGTACTTGCGGCCGTATATTCGCAAGGGCTGGGAGATGAAACTATAGAGAGGGCAGACATGATCAGGCGGACGTTGTTCGTAGTGGTCCTCTGCGCGGCGGTGCTGGTCTTGCAGAGTTTGTTCGGGGCCGCACCGATTCGCGTCATGATCCTGGACGGAGAAAGCGGGGGGCCGTATCACAACTGGCAGGCGCTCACGCCGGCGCTCAAGCTGCAACTGGAGCAGACCGGCTTGTTTCAGGTGGACGTGGTGACGGCGCCTCCGGCGGGGGGCGACTGGGCCAGTTTCAAACCCGACTTTGGAGCCTACCGGGCCGTGGTCATGAATTACGATGCGCCCGACTCCCGCTGGCCGGCCGAGCTGAAGGAGTCGTTTGAGAAGTACGTCTCGGGCGGCGGCGGAGTGGTGATCGTGCATGCCGCGGACAATGCCTTCCCGGGCTGGCCGGCCTTTAACGAGATGATCGGAATCGGCGGCTGGCGCGGACGCAACGAGAAGGCCGGCCCGTATTGGTATTTCAAAGACGGGAAGCTTGTCTCCGATCCCAGGCCGGGCAACGCGGGCAGCCACGGTTTGCGGCTGCCCTACCGCATCACGACTCAAGAAGCGAATCACCCGATCATGCGGGGCCTGCCGAAGGTCTGGATGCACCAGGGCGATGAGCTTTACGACCGCATGCGCGGACCGGGCAAGAACATGACCGTGCTGGCGACGGCGTACTCCGATCCGGCCAACCGGGGCACAGGCAACGAGGAGCCGGCGCTGATGGCGATCACCTACGGAAAGGGACGCATCTTCCACACCATCTTCGGCCACGACGTGTATGCCCTGGCGTGCGTGGGCTCCGTCGTGACCTTCCAGCGGGGAACGGAGTGGGCGGCCACGGGCAAGGTCACGCAGAAGGTTCCTCCGGACTTTCCGGGGCCGAACACGGTGAGCTACCGGGTGGACATTGCCCGTCTGGATCCGAATTACCCGAAAGGGCTCAATCCTTTAGACGCCTCTCCGGGCGGTGCGGGGCGTTCGGGCGCCGGACGCGGCGAGCCGGCCCCTAAGAGGGCGGGAACGCCCGTCCCGTAGCCCGGCCGCAGACCAGCGCACAGGCAACGTTTAAGGGCTCGAATTTCGACGAATCCATCTCAAAAAAACTCTTGACAAATTCATTTGTTTTGGTGTACAACTATCTAGGTCTTCGAATTCAGGGTCCGTGTGCAACGGGCAGGGAGGCAGGAAATGAGGAGAGCAGTATTGATTCTTTTGGCGGCGCTGGGTCTGGCCGGGCTGATGCTCGGGCAAGAGACGCGCAGCACGCTGATGGGGTTTGTTCGGGACCCGCAGGGAGCGGTGATTCCCAACGCCACGGTGGTGATCACGAATGTGAACACCAATACGACCGTGAACCTTCGGACGAGCGAGACGGGATACTATGAGGCGCCGCTGCTGATGCCGGGCGCATACACGGTTTCTTTTGAGGCGCCCGGCTTCAAGAAAACGGTGCGGACTGGCATCACGTTGCAGGTATCGGACCGCCGCGAGGTGAGCGTCACCTTGGAGGTGGGCGGCGTCACAGAGACGGTAACCGTGACCGGCGAGCCGCCGCTGGTGGATGTGAGCCGGACCGAGGCGGGGCGGACCTTGGATGACCGCAGCGTCCGCGATCTGCCGGCCAACGCGAATACCGTGTTTACGATTATCCGCTTCAGCCCCGGAGTCAACTCGGGCAATCCTCCGACGCTTCTAGGGCCACACTCCACGATAGGGGGATCGAGCTACGATACGGGGGCCGGCATTGGGGGCAACACTTGGACGATTGACGGCGCGGTCAACGACGGCAGTGGGCGTTACACCGCCAACCTGCCCAGCGTCGACGTGGTGGCGGAGACCAAGGTTCTAACGACGACATTCGAAGGATCTTTTGGACACTCGCTGGGCTTGGGCGTCGCGGTGCAAACCAAGAGCGGGACGAACGAATACCACGGAACCGCCAGCAACACTCACTGGCAGCAGCGCTGGCAGGGGTCCACATTCTTCGCCAAGCGGACTTACTACCAGAACATCGCGAACCTCCGGGCTCAGGGCAAGATCGCGGAGGCAGATGCGGCGGCAGCACGGCCGATTCAGCCCTCCGGCCGGTCCAACCTGTGGACCTTGAACCTGACCGGGCCGATTCAGATCCCCAAGGTGTTTAACGGCAAGGACAAGGTGTTCTTCAGCTTTTTCTATCAGGGCCAAAAAGACGCGAAACCGGAGGAGTCCAGCACCTACAACCGAGTCGTCCCCACCGTGGACAACAAGAAAGGGGACTTCTCCGATTTGATCAAGGTCGCGACCAATCCCCAGAACTACCAGCTCTACGATCCGTACTCCACGCGGCCGGATCCAGCGCGTCCGGGCCACTACATCCGGGACGCCATCCCCAACAACATCCTCCCGGGCCAGTATATCCAAATGGGCAAGAAATTCTACGACAACTATGTGAAATACTGGCCGGATCCCAATAACTGGTTTGATAAAACCAAGGCCCCGGACACGAATCCCTATCTTTCCATTACCGCGCCGTACAACTGGGAGTTCAACCAGTTCTCTGGACGGATGGATCTGAACGTCGGGACCCGCCACCGGTTCTTCGGCCGGTTCTTGCAGAACCACTTTTTTGAGGACCGCGCGGACTGGACCTATGACATCGTGAAAGGCTTGAATAGCGGCAACACGGGCGGAGTGACGCGGGACGATCAGAACGGGGTGGTGGACTGGGTATTCACCTGGACGCCGCAGACCATCTTCCACGCCGCCATGTCGGTGAGCAACTGGAGCTCGGCGGCCGCGCAGCGCGATTTTCCGTACAAGTTTAAGCCCTCCGATGTTGGGCTGCCCAAGTACCTGGACGAAAAGTGCGGCGACAAGTGCTACCTGCCGCTCATGAACGTCAGCGGCTACACACAGAACGGCATTGGAGGGACACCGACCAAGACCTACAACACGTTCTGGGGCTATAACGCGGACGTTTACCACAACCGGGGCGCCCACTCGATCAAAGGCGGCATCGATTTCCGGCGCCAGATCCGTTCCAATCATGCCGGAAACAACGATGGAACCTACACGTTTGGAAACACGTATTTCCGGCGGTTTGACGACTCGGGCGGCATTGGATACAGCCCGGCCAACATCGGCCTGAGCTGGGCGTCGTTCATGATGGGGATGCCGACTTCCATCACCATCTCGAACAATGACGACTTTATCGTTGGAAACCCGTACTATTCGTGGTACATCCAGGATTCCTGGCGGGTGAACCGGAAACTGACGCTGACCCTGTCGCTCCGCTCCGAATACGAGCTGGGCGCCACGGAACGCTGGAACCGGTTCATCATCGACTACAATCCGAACACGCGGCTGCCCATCTCGGACGCGGTGGAGGCGGCCTACGCCGCCAAGGCTCAGCCCGAGGTGCCGGCTTCCCAATTCAAGGTCCAGGGCGGCGCAATTTACGCCGGCTCCGCCGGGGCGCGCAAGCGGGCTTGGGATAGCTCCCTGATGTGGCTGCCGCGCATCGGCTTCGGCTACGAACTGGCGCCCAAGACCGTCTTGCGGGGCGGCTACGGGATCTATTACGACACCACGAACGTCAACGCGATGAGTTATGGTCCGAATCAGAACTACTTCAGCCGCTCCACCAACCCGATCCTGTACACGAATGACGCCAACCAGATTCCGGTGTTTAACTCGCTGTACAGCGCCAATGGGGCCTTCCCCACGGTGTCTCCTCTGAACGACCCGTTCCCGGTGCGCTCCGACGGCACCCGGTTTGACAAGCCGCTGAGAGATTCGCTGGGCGCGATGGCGACGGCGGGCGCCGGCTGGACCTACCCCAATTACAAGTATCACGCGCGGCAGCAGCGCTGGCGGATCAGCATCGAGCGCCAGGTCGCATCCCACGACGTGGTGGAGGTGGCCTACGAAGGGACCTACGCATCGAACCTCACTTACAACAACCCGTCGAACAAGGGCGTTCCTTCGACCTACTACAACTTCACCCAGATCCGCAATGACACGAACGCCAATTACCTGAGCGCGACGGTTCCCAACCCGTTCTATGGCATTACGACTACGGGGGCGGTGCCGTCGAACGCCAACGCCATCTACCCGGCCGAGGTGCGCAACAATGCGACGCTGTGGGGCTGGATGGCGACTAATACCCTGTTTACCAGTCCCAACCGCAGCCGCACGGCGCTGCTGTTTTCGACGCCGAACGGCAACGTGAACACGCCGGAGCCGCGCTTCCATTCCCGCACGCAGATGATTGCGGTGAGCTACACGCACCGGTTCTCCAAAGGGCTAAGTGCGACGGCGGGTTACACCTGGCTCAAGCGGATGGATGGCAACAGCTACTTCCAGGGCTGGCATCCCGACGATCCGACCAACCCGCAGGTTCCCTACTGGCAGAAGGCAGGGCTCGCTCCGCACCGCCTGACTGGCACGTTCGTGTGGGACCTGCCATTCGGGGAAGGGCGGCAATGGGTGCATAACAAGTACCTCAGCCTGATCATTGGAGGCTGGACCTTGGCCGGAACGTACCAGTTCCAGGCGGGCAGCCTGCTGAGCTGGGGCAACATCTACTTCTACGGCGATCCGAACAGCATCAGGCTGGAGGAACCCCAGATTGCCCGCTACTTCAACAATGCCGGATGCGTAGCCAGTACTCCGCTGGCGCCTGGGGACTCGGTTGTCGGCAGCGGCGCCTGCACGTCGGGCTTCGAGAAGCGGTCGAATTTCGCTGCCAGCAGCTACCAGTACCGCTTCTTCCCGCGGACGATTGACGGAATACGGAATCCAGGCATCGCGCAGATCGACGGCAGCGTTTCGCGCGAGTTCAAGATCCTTGAGCGCATGCGGTTTGTAGCTCGCATGGACGTGCTCAATATTCCGAACCACGGAATCCTGAGCGGGCCGAATCTGACGCCGACCAGCTCGACCTTCGGGCAGATCACCTCGGAGACCAACAGCCCGCGGCGGTTTGTCCAGATCCAGGCACGCCTCCGCTGGTAGTACTTTGAAAAGCGCCGCGCCCGGGCCGCCCGTACCCAGGCGCGGCGCCTTCGTGCAAGGATATACGGCGGAGAGGAAAGCGCAATGAACGTGCTCAGATGGTGCGGCGGGATCCTCTGTTTCCTGCTGGGAGCAGGCGGAGGGGTGGCAGCCGAGAACAGAATCCTGGTCTACACTCGGAACTTTGTCACCGGCGGCACGGGCTATGTTCATGACAACATCGCCAGCAGCGTGGAGGCGATCCGGAAGATGGGCGTTGAGAAAGGCTTTGCGGTGGACGTCTCCGACGAGCCAGCGGTATTTACCGATGCCAACCTGAAGCAATACCGGGCGCTGGTGTTTTCCAACAGCAACAATGAAGCCTTCGCCACCCAGGCCCAGCGGGAGGCGTTTCAGCGCTATATCCGGGCCGGAGGAGGGTTTGTAGGAATTCATTCGGCCTCGGGTTCAGAGCGGAACTGGCCCTATTTTTGGGCGGTGCTCGGAGGCAAGTTTCTCCGGCACCCGAAGTTCCAGAAGTTCACCGTCCGGGTGGCGGACCGGAATCACCCGGCCACGCGCGATCTGCCGGCGGAGTTCGAGTGGGAAGACGAGTGTTACTACCACGACAACCTCAACCCAGGGATCCGGCCGCTGCTGGTGACCGATCCGGCCAAGCTGGACGATCCGCAGAAGGAGACTTACCCGGGGAAGCGATTCGGCGATGCCCTGCCGCTGGCCTGGTACCAGGAATATGACGGCGGGCGGCAGTTCTTCACGGCTCTGGGGCACCGCAAGGAGGATTATTCGAACCCGATCCTTTACCGCCACATTTTGGGCGGCATTCTTTGGGTTCTGGGAGAGAAGTGAACTTAGGAGGACTTATGCAATCGGAAAAGCGGGGCGGTGAAAAGAGCTCCCGGAGAGATTTCGTGAAGGCGGCGGGCGCGGCCCTGGCGTTCCCGATGATCGTCCCGGCACGGGTGCTGGGCGCTGCCGCTCCCAGCAACCTGATCCAGGTGGCCCAGATAGGCTGCGGGCGGCAGGCGCGGGACTCGGAGCTGCCCGGCATCCTGCGCAACAGCGACATGGCGCGCTTTGTGGCGGTCTGCGACGTGGACACCGTGCGGCTGGCCGACGCCAAGACGTGGATCGAGCAGAACTATGCCAAGCGGTTCGGCAGCGGAAATTACGCCAACATCAAGACCTACACCGACTACCGCGAGATGCTTCAGGACAAGAGCATCGATGCCGTGCTGATCAGTACGCCGGACCACTGGCATGCGCAGCCGGTGATCGAAGCGGCGCTGGCGGGCAAGGACATCTTCCTTCAAAAGCCAGCCTCGCTGACGGTGAAGGAAGGCCGGCAGATGGCCGATGTGGTCAAGCGGACGGGCCGCATCCTCCAGATCGGCAGCCAGCAGCGGTCCGGGGCTCAGTTCCGGCTGGCCTGCGAACTGGTGCGCAACGGGAGGATCGGGAAGCTGCGGGAGGTCTACATCGGCTTGCCGACCGACCCCGCCGGTGGCAACCCCAAGGAGATGCCGGCGCCGCCGAACCTGAACTACGACATGTGGCTCGGGTCGACGCCTTACGTCTACTACACCGAGGACCGGGTCCACCCGCAGAGCCCGGATATCCGGGTGCGCTACGGGCGGCCCGGCTGGCTGCGCTGCGAGCAGTTCGGCGCGGGGATGATCACGGGGTGGGGCGCGCACCATGTGGACACCGCGCACTGGGGCATGGGCGTGGAGCTGACCGGCCCGGTTGAAATTGAGGGCATGGCCATCTTCCCGAAGGAAGGGCTCTGGGACGTGCACGGGCCGTACCACATCCGGGTGCGGTACGCCGATGGAACCATGATGTACATCAGCGACAAGTACCCGAACGGGATCAAGTTCCTGGGGGAGAACGGCTGGATCTGGGTCACCCGGGGCCGCTTTAGCGAGGTCGACATGCAGGCGCTGGGGGCAAGGGGCGGCTCGTTGCCGGGCGGGCCCTGGAGCCAGGCGATCGATGCCAGCGACCGGCGGATCATTAAAGAAGGCATCAAGGACGGTGAGGTCCACCTGCACGAGAGCCCCAAAGGGGACCATCACCTGGACTGGCTGGTGAGCATCAAGAGCCGGAAAGATCCGGTAGCTCCGGCGGAGGTGGGACACCGTTCGAACACGGTGTGCCTGCTGTCGCAGATCGCCATGCATCTGGGACGGCCGCTCTATTGGGATCCCGAAAAGGAGATCTTCCTGAAGAACGACACGGAAGCTAACTCCATGCTGAGCCGCAAGCAGCGGGCCCCGTACGGCACGGACGCCGTCCTGGCAAAGGCGGGGCTGGCGAGTTGAGACGAGCAGGCGTCGCATCCCCCAGCCTGCGCCTGGCGGCGGAACTCGGCGCGTGGGCGTTGATTACAGGCGCGCTCTTGGCCGGGCTAGGGTGCAAGTCTGAGTCGCGGGGGAGGCCGGAAGCCGCAATGGAGACCGTCCGGTTTGCCGTGGTGGATCCGGGTCATTACCACGCTGCACTGATCCTGAAGGATATGTACCCGCAGGTGGCCCCGCAGGTCGCGGTCTACGCGCCGCTCGGTCCGGAACTTGTCGACTTTGTTAACCGGGTCTCCCTATTCAACGCGCGGCCGGAGAATCCCACCCGATGGGAACTCGACATCCATGCCGGCAGCGGTTTCTTTGAGCGGATGCTTCAGGAGCGGCCGGGCAACGTGGCGGTCTTTGCGGGCAAGAACCGGCAGAAGATCGAGCGCATCGTACGGTGCATCGGCGCAGGCTATCACGTTTTGGCCGACAAGCCCTGGATTATTGCATCGGCGGATCTGCCGAAGCTGGAGCAGGCGCTAGATGCCGCTGAGAGCAAAGGTCTGGTGGCCTACGACGTGATGACCGAACGGTACGAGATCACCTCGATTCTCCAGAAGGAGCTGGTGAATACGCCCGAGGTCTTCGGGGAGCTTCTAAGAGGCTCGGCCGAGGCGCCCGCCATCACCGCCCGGAGCGTGCATCACCTGATGAAGACGGTGTCGGGGTTGCCGCTGCGGCGGCCCACTTGGTTTTTCAATATCGAGGAGTCCGGAGAAGGCATCGCCGACGTGGGAACCCACGTGGTGGATCTGGTCCAGTGGACGGCCTACCCTTCGGAGCGGCTGGACTACCGCAAGGATGTGCAGCTTCTGAGCGCCAGGCGCTGGACCACTCCACTGAGCCGGGAGCAGTTCCGGCAGGTCACCGGAGAGCCGGATTTCCCGCAACACCTTTCGAAATGGGTCCGCGGTGACCGCTTCGATTACTATTGCAACACGGCAGTCCGCTACATCTTGCGCGGCACGCATGTGGGGCTGGAGATCCTTTGGAACTGGGAGGCGCCACCGGGCGCGGGCGATATGTACGAAGCCACCTTTCGGGGCTCTCGGGCCAGCATTGAGATCCGCCAGGGGAAAGAGGAGAACTACCTGCCAGAGCTTTACGTGCGGCCTGCCCGGCCCGAACTGCGGGAGGAGGTTTTCGCGGCCTTAAGAAAGAGTGTGGATGGACTGGCACGGCAATGGCCCGGCCTGGAGGTCGTCCTGCAAGGAGAGAGGGCCAAGATCATCATCCCGGCAAAGTACCGGGAGGGGCACGAGGAACATTTCGCCAGGGTGACGGCGGCGTTCCTCGGTTACCTGAAGAATCCAAAGACGCTGCCGGCTTGGGAGAACAGCAACATGCTGTTGAAGTATTACATCTGCACCCGTGGCGTGGAGCTGGCCAGCGGGAGCTGAGGCGCGCCCGTCGCGCATCCCGGGCTGCGGCGGGCGGACACGGAAGCGCTCCTCGGAGCGAAAGGGAAGGAAGGAGACCATGACTCGCGCAATCGTCATTAGTTGCAGCTTGCTGGCAATCGCGGTCGCCGCGTTCAGCCAGGGACCGTTCGCCTGGAAGGATATCGGCGGGGGCCGGCTGGAGTTGCGGGAAGGGGACAAGACCGCTCTGGTCTACAACTACGGTCCGCAGCTCAAGCCAGGCGCCCCGGAGAACCGCCGCCGTTGCTGCTATGTCTTTCCGGTCTACACACCGGCTGGAGTGTCCGTTTTGGATGATTTTCCGGTGGACCACTACCACCACCGCGGGCTGTTCTGGAGCTGGCCCATCGTAGAGGTTGGCGGGAAGCGCTACGACATCTGGATGAATTTCACCGCAAAGCACCGGGCATCAGGAGTGCCGGTGGTCGAGGCTTCTGCCGGCGGAGCGACCCTAAGAGCCACCAACTATTGGGAAGCAGAGGGCAGGGACATCGTCCGGGAGGAGGTGCGGATGAGGGTGCTGCCGGTCCAAGGGAACACCCGGAACATCGACGTGGAGCTCACCTGGGAGGCCCTTTCTGAACCCGTCACCTTGCAGGGCTCGGCCGAGCGGGGCAAGAGCTATGGCGGGCTGAGCCTGCGGTTCGCGCCGCGCGAGGGGACGGTCCTGCGCGCCGACGGGGAAGTCCTTACCAAGGACGAGGACCTCAATCCCCGGCGGTGGGCGGAGCTGGAGGCGGTTTACGGTGGCAAGCGTGCGGTCGTGCGGGTGACGGCAGACCCGAATAACCCCGGAGCGCCGCACCAGTGGTGCTTGCGTTCCTACGGATTCATTGGGGCATCCTACCCGGGGCGGACGGAAAAGGTGGACCGCCGTGTGCTCGAACCGGGCAAGCCCTTGACGCTGCGGTTCGGGGTGAGCTTTACCGATCTTCCCTGAGCGCCTCCGGAATCGGGCCCGGCTGGGCAAGGAACCATCTGGTCCGGCCATTGAAAAGAAAAGAGTTATTCGATTGGGGGTTGACCGGTCCGCAAGTCTGGGGTAAAGTCAGAGTTTCGGGTCACATTAGGATGGCAAACCGCAGTCTTTGTTAGAGTACCGCCGATGAGGAACGGGCTTCTGCCGAAAGCATGGCCGCTGGCCCTGGCTGCCTCGGTTCTGATGGGACTGAGCGGCTGCGGAGCCTCCAGACCAGGGAACGCGATGGTCCCGGCAGTGCCCCCCACCCCTGAGTCTCCCCCCGTCGAGGTTGCGGCCGCGCCGCCCGAAATTGGGCCATCTATGGCTGCCCATGCCGAGCCGTCGATCCTCCGGGAACTCTCCCGACCCTTGGCCGGGCCGAGTCCGTTGACGGCGGTCTTAGAACGCGCCCGCTCCCGGTTCGAGGCGGGAAGACGACTCTACCGCGCCGGGCAGATGGCGGATGCGCGGAGAGAATTTGACCGGACGCTGGCGATCCTTCTGGATGCGGACCGCCGCAGCCCGGCCGAACGAGCGGCGGTAGAAAGGCTGTTGGGGGAGCTTGCCGAGGCGATCTATCAACATGACATATCCGGGTTAGGGGGAGGAGCCTCGGATTCGGAGCCGGTTTTCGAGAAGTCCCCCTTGGATGAGATCCCCGAACCGACCTTCCCGATCGACCCCAAGCTCCGCAATCAAGTGGCCGAGGAGCTCAAAACCACGGTCTCGCAGCTTCCCCTGGAGATCACAGACGAGGTTCTTCGTTACATCAACTACTTTTCGACCGAGAGAGGGCGAAAGATCCTACTGGCAGGCCTGCGGAATTCCGGGCGCTACCGGGAGATGATCCAGCGGATTTTCGACGAGGAGGGCATCCCTCAGGAACTGATCCACCTGGCGCAAGCGGAATCCGGCTTTGCGCCGCGCGCCGTGTCGGTAAAGAAGGCCGCTGGGTTGTGGCAGTTTATCGCGTCGCGGGGACGAGAGTACGGACTTTATCAAACCAAGATCACAGACGACCGGCTGGACCCGGAGAAGGCCACGCGGGCGGCGGCGCGGCACCTGAAGGATCTCTACAACCAGTTCGGCGACTGGTATTTAGCCATGGCGGCTTACAATTGCGGGCCGCTGAACGTGGAGAAGGCGGTGGCGCGCACCGGCTACGCGGACTTTTGGGAACTCCGCAGGCGGAATGTGCTGCCCAAAGAGACCGCGAACTATGTCCCGATTATCCTGGCCATGGTCATTATGGCCAAGAATCCCGGCCACTACGGGTTGGAAGGCATAGAGCCGGCCGCGCCTGTGATGTATTCCACGATCCGGCTTGAGTCCGACACGAGCCTGGAGCTGATCGGGGACATCGTGGAGAGGCCGGTGGCGGAGCTGCGAGCCATGAATCCCGCGCTCCTGACCAACGTGGCGCCCGCCGGCTACCTTGTGCATGTGCCTGCCGGGACTAGCGCCGCGGTTCAGGCGGCGCTGAGCACCATCCCCAAAGAACAGCGGGCAGTCTGGCGGCTGCATCGCGTCCTGGAGGGGGAGACCCTGACGGCGATCGCCGGACGCTACCGCACGACGGCGGACAAGATTGCGGCTTTGAATCCTGAACTGGACGCTGGGCTGGCCCCGGGCCATCTGTTGATCATCCCGGCCGCTCCGCCCGCCAAGTCTGCCCGGTCGTCCGCCGCTCAGGCCCGCCGCCCGGCCGCAACGGCTGCCAAGAGAGCTTCGGCGAAATCGGCAGTCCCAAAGGCGGGCGCCGCCGCGTCGGCCAAAGCTGCCTCTCCCTCGCCGGCCGGCAAGAGCGCCTCCAAAACCACCCTGAGCGCCGCACAAAGGCAGCCGTCCAACCGCGCTGCTTCCGCCACCGCGGCTCGATAGCTTCCAAGCTCAAGTGTTGTGCACTTTTTGTGTTGCACCTTCTTGAAAACGAGTTATTCTATTTTTGATCGTGGATGAGTGAACTGCACCTCTGCGCGGGGCAGGAAGCGGGCGATGCCGCTCGCAGATGGGAGCGAGCCCGAAGGACCAGGGTTTAAGCCCGCGCGGAGAGAGGCGACGAGAAGCCTCCGCAAGGCACGATTCCAGGAGGAGGCAGGCGAATGCTTGTATACCGGAGCATGGCCTTTGACGACGAGGATGACTACGCCTACGACGAGGAGCGGATTGAGATCGAGCCCGACATTGGCATTTACGGGCCAGATGAGGAAGAAGAGGAACTAGATATGGATTCTGAAACGATTCTCCCTGTAGAACCCGAATCGGGCGCAGCGCCAGAGCCTGCGGCGGCCCCGCCGGCCGAAGCACCGGCTGCACCGCCGCCGGCGCCAGCCAAGAAGCCCGTGAAGAAGGCTGCGAAGGCCGCACCTAAGAAGGCGGCGCCGAAGAAAGCTGCGGCGAAGAAGGCCGCGCCGAAGAAGGCTGTGAAAAAGGCGGCCCCCAAAAAAGCCGCCAAGAAAGCGGTAAAGAAGGCGGCCCCTAAGAAAGCAGCGAAAAAGGCCGTCAAGAAGGCCGTCAAAAAGAGCGCAAAAAAGAAGTAAGAGCGGGATCCACCGCTTCTCCAGCGGGCGCGGTCCCCGGCGAACCGGCGGCTAAGGCATCCGCGAAGGGAGTAGTGTCGGGATCAGATCGGGCGATGGGGTCCAGACGAAACCTCACGGGGGGAGTGTGTGTGGGTAGCCGGCGCCACGCATCCGCGCTTGGGAACCGGGTTGTCTGCCGCACCCCCACCGGCGGCGCACTCCGGCAACAAGCAACGGCACAGCGCCATGGGCCGGGGGGCATGCGCTGATTCAGGATGCCGGTCTATGCCCGCCAGTTTGTGCGAAAGATGCGGGGCGGGGCCCAGGCTCACCTGCTGGAAGCCGAGGACGGCCGCTGGTATGTGGTGAAGTTCCGGAACAATCCGCAGGGCGCCCGGATTCTGGTCAACGAGATGATCGCCTCCCATCTGTTGCGGCATCTGGGCATCGCCACGCCGGAAACGGCCATCCTTTCCGTCACCCAGGGGTTTCTGGAGCAGAACCCAGAGGTCTACTTACAGTTGGGAGGCGCCCGGCGTGCGGTCGAGCCGGGCTGGCACTTCGGTTCCTGCTACCCGGGAGATCCGGCCCGGCTGGCGGTGTACGACTTTCTTCCAGACACGCTCGTGGCGCAAGTCGCCAACCGGTCTCACTTTCTCGGGGTCTTGGCGGCGGACAAGTGGATGGGAAACGTGGACGCACGGCAGAGCGTATTTTTCCGCGCGCAGGTCGGGGAGTGGACGGCGGGGACCGAATCACCCACGCGCAAGGTGGCCTTCGTGGCGCAAATGATCGACCACGGCTATGCCTTTGGCGGACCGGAGTGGAGCTTCCAGGACGGGCCTCTGCACGGACTGGCGCTGCGGCCGGTGGTCTATCAGGGAGTTCGTGGTTGGAAGGATTTTGAGCCCTGGTTGGAGAGGGTGGCGGCGCTGCCCGCCGAGCTCCTGGATGAGGCCCGGCGCCGCATCCCCGAGAGCTGGCTGGAGGGGGACGGCGATGAGCTGGACCGCCTGCTCGAAAAGCTCTGGCAACGCAGGCGGCAAGTTGCGGACCGCATTGCCGAGTGCCGGCAGGCGCGGCCTTCCTGGTTCCCGAACTGGACCTGAGGCCGCATCCGGTAGAATGGTGCAGTGATTCATCGATACGTACTTCATAACGGCGAGATCCGCGAAGCGGATCGCGCGCTGCTGTCGCCCGGGCAGATCGGGCTGCTTTCCGGCTGGGGCGTGTTCAGCACCATTCGGGTCGTGCGCGGAGTGCTCTTCGCCTGGGAGCGCCATTGGGCGCGGATGAAGCATGACGCGGAGCTACTGCATGTGCCCTTCCCCGCCAGCGAGGCCGAGGTTCACGGGGCGCTGCTGAGGCTGGTGGAGGCCAATCGGGCTTACGAAGCCACGCTGCGCGTGGTGGTGGTCCGCAACCGGGGCGGCATTTGGGAGGGGCCGGGGCAGCAGCGCGATTACGATCTGATCGCGTTGACCACCCAGCCGAAAGACTGGGGCGCGGGCGCGCGGCTGACGGTAGTCCCCCAAGCCCGGCATTCGGCGCAGATGTTTGCCGGCGCCAAGACGCTCTCCTGGTCGATGAACCTGTGCTGGTATGAGATGGCCCAGCAGAAGGGCTTCGACGAGGCGCTGCTGCTCAACGAGAAGGGCAACGTTAGCGAATGCACCTCGGCGAATATCTTCATCGCCAGTGGCAGCGAGGTTTGGACGCCTCCGCTCAGTTCGGGCTGCCTGCCCGGCGTGACGCGGGATGTGCTGCTGCACGAGCTGCATGTGGAGGGGATCCGGCTGGTGGAAAGAGATTTCGGGCTGGAAGAGTTGCGCTCCGCCAGCGAGGTCTTCATCACCTCCACCACCCGGAGCCTGCTGCCGGTGCTCGAAGTGGACGGAACGCGGGTCGGGGGCGCATCGGCGGTGAGAGAGCGGCTCTTGCGGGCGTTTACGGATTACGTGGAACGGTACACCGGCGCCGCCGCCGGGGCCAAGCGATAGCCCGCACCCAGGGAAGCCGTCCGCATGTTCATCCGTTGCCCAAGTTGTGGCAGCAGCGACCTCCGCCATTCACATCCCCGCACCCCTGCGGAGAAGCTGGCCGGGCTCACCGGGAGGCACATGCTGCGCTGCCTGCGCTGCCGCCACCGGTTTCAAGCCAAGACTTGGAGATTCCGCGACCTGATCTACACGCGCTGCCCCGCCTGTTTTTGCGAAAGGTTGGGGATCTGGTCACCCAACGATTACGGGGTCACGCTGTGGAACGGCCTGCTCATGCTCGTAGGGGCGCAGCCCTACACCTGTGCGCGATGCCGGCGCCGGTTCGTGAGCTTCCGGCCCAGAAAGCCGCGTGCGCCGCTGCGCTCGGACCGGCCGGAAGAGCGCTTGGAATCCCCCGCGGTCCGGCGCTCTAGCGGCGGGCGTGCGGCAGGCTAAAAGGGGATGTCGTCTTCCCCTGGCCCGAAATCGGGCGGCGGCTCGTCTTCCGGCAGCGGCGCCGCGCGGCTCGGCCCCCGGCCGCCGCTGGCGGTCTGGTTTTCTTCGGGAGCGCCGGCGTCCCCACGCCCGCCCAGCAACAACACGTCGTCGGCCACAATGACTGTGGAGTAGCGCTTTCCGCTTCCGTCCTTGGCCTCATAGGCGCGAGTTTGGAGGCGTCCCTCCACGTACACCTGCCGGCCCTTGGTGAGATAGTCCTTGATGTTCTCCTGCCGCCAGAGCACGACGTTGTGCCACTCGGTCTCCTCTTTCCACTCTCCGGTTTGCTGATCCTTCCAGCGGCGGCTGGTGGCGACGGAGAAGGTCGTGCGGGCGACGCCGCCTTGGGTGTATTGGGTCTCAGCGTTCCTGCCGAGATTGCCCACCAAGATTACTTTATTGACGCTTCGGGATGCCATACTTCCTGCACTCTATCACAGCGGACAGGAAGGTGTAGAATGGCGGGGGAGGGCCGTTCGGCCCGGAGTCATGCAGGATTCAAGACGGGCAAAGGGATCGCTCTTTCGGGTCATCGCCCTGACCGGTCCTCTCTGGTGTGGCGCCGGCGCAGCCTGGGGGCAGATGTTGCTCGGCGGCGGCGGCCCGGACGGCCAAGTGCGCCTGATACCCACCGATCTGGCCGTGCTGGAGCTTCGCGAGCCCCGCAAGGATCTGCCCTGCACGGTGACGCCCGACAAGCCGGTCCTCGGGTTCGACTTGCGGCTGCACTCGGGTTATACCGTTACCGTGCCGCTCCAGGAGCTGACGGGACGCGGCGGTTTTCTGAGCATCCTGTTCCGCGTCACTCCGTTGGACGGCCAGCCGCGGCCCGTTTACTTTATCCAAAGGATGCGCGTCCCCCCCATCGAGGAGAACGCACGGGGGCAGGTCCAGTTGGAGGGCTCGTTCGACCTTGGCGAAGGGCGCTACCGCGTGGATTGGCTCATGCGCGACCAGATGGAACGAGTTTGCGCCTCCTTTTGGGAGGTCGAGGCTACGCTCAGCGAGAGTGACCGCAGCATCAGCCTGGTGCTGCCCCCGGGACAGGTCAGCGAGACGGAGCGGGAGTTCTTTGCAGAGGAGCCGCCGGTGGAGCGGATCCAGGGCGAACGCCTGTTGAATGTCAAGGTGCTGGTCAACTTCGCTCCGGACCGTCCGGATGCGGCCGCCATGCGGCCCCAGGATGTCAGGGCGCTCGTTTCCATCTTGCGGGCGCTCAGCCGCGAGCCCCGGATCGGAAGTTTCACCCTGGTCGCCTTCAATCTGCACGAGCAGCGCGTGCTGTACCGCCAGCAGATGGGCGCTCGGATCGACTTCCCGGCCCTGGGGCAGGCCGTCGAGTCCCTGAATCCGGGCACCGTGAGCGTGCGCCAGCTTAGCGAGCGCAATCCGGAAACGCAGTTTTTGGCCGAACTCGTACGGGAAGAGCTGAGCGACGGCGGCGCGGACGCCGTGATCTTCACCGGGCCCAAAACACTGCTCGATCAAAATGTTCCGGGCGAAGCGCTCCGCGCCATCGGGACCATCGATTATCCGGTTTTCTATCTGAACTACATTTGGAATCCGCAGGCGGTCCCCTGGCGGGATGCCATCGGCAATGTCGTACGGTTTTTCCGCGGCGCCGAGTACACCATCTCCCGGCCGCGCGACCTGTGGCGGGCGATCGGGGAGATCGTGTCCCGGATCACGGAGGCCAGCAACCAGCGGCTGGGGGCTGCCGCCGCGGGCGGGTGAAACCACTATGGGTGCGGCTCGCTTGAAAACCATGACCGTCCTGGCGGCCGGTGCGGTGTGCCTTATGTGGGGCCAGACCAAGGTGTCGCCGAATCGCCTGGCGCCCTACGTGCCGTCGCCCGAAGCCGTGGTGATCCGAATGCTGGAGCTGGCGGAAATCAAGCCGGGCGAGACGCTCTACGATCTGGGCTGCGGGGATGGAAGGATCCTGATCCTGGCCGCGCAGCGCTTCCACGCCAACGCCGTGGGGATCGAGCTGTCGGAGAAGCTCGTGCGGCATGCCGAGGCGCAGGCGGCCCAGTTAGGTTTGCGAAAGCAAGTCAAGGTCATCCAGGGCGACATGCGGGAGGCGGATCTCCGGGGCGCCGATGTGGTCACCATGTACCTTTCCCGGCAGACCAATGAACAACTGAAGCCGATTCTTAAGAGCCAGTTGAAGGCCGGCGCCCGCGTGGTCTCGCACGACTATCCTATTGTGGGCTGGAAACCTTCGCGGGTGGAAAAGGTGGATGTGCTCAACCGGCCGCACACGATCTACCTGTACCGGATGCCGCCGCAAGAATGAGCCCCCTTGTCCACCCTTGCGGATTCCTGCGCGGCTACGGGGTCCCGCGCTACTCTGGGACTGACCGATGATTCCTCTGCGCGACTCGCAGCCCAGCTATTCGACGCCGTTCGTTACGGCCGGATTGATCGGCGCCAACGTGCTGGTTTTCCTCTACCAGTTGACCCTGGACTCCTACACGCTCAACCATCTGGTGGCCGCCTACGGCGTTGTGCCGGCGCGGCTGGAGTTGAGCACGCTGGTGACCTCCATGTTCCTGCATGGCGGCTGGCTGCACCTGATCGGCAATATGTGGTTCCTGTGGATCTACGGGGACAACGTGGAGGACATCCTGGGCCCCGCTAAGTACCTGTTGTTCTACCTGGCTTGCGGCGTGGCGGCGGCTCTGGTCCACGTGGCCTTCAACCCCGAGTCCCGAATTCCCACCATCGGCGCCAGCGGGGCCATCGCCGGAGTCATGGGCGCCTACATGGTGAAGTTTCCGCATTCGCGGATTGTCACGCTCGTGCCGGTCTTCTTCTTCCTGACCCTGATCGAGATTCCCGCCAGCATCATTCTCGTGTACTGGTTCGTGATCCAGATCTTCAGCGGCGTGGGCTCACTGGCTTACTCCACCGCTTCGCAGGGGGGTGTGGCGTGGTTCGCGCATGCGGGCGGCTTTTTGGCCGGCATGCTGCTCGTCGGCGCGCTGCGCCCACGCCCGCGCTACCGGCGCCGGGAGGATCTGCATTGGTAGACCGCGGCGGAGGCATTCGGCCCCTCGATATCCTCGCCATCGCCGCGCACCCGGATGACGTGGAGCAGACCTGCGGAGGCACGCTGCTGCGGGAGGCCGAGCGCGGGTGCCGGACCGGAGTTCTGGATCTGACGGCGGGCGAGATGGGCACGAGAGGCGATCCCGACACCCGCCTGGCCGAAGCCCAGGCCGCGGCCCGAGTCCTCCGATTGAGCTGGCGCGAAAACCTGCGCTTTCCCGATGCGCGGCTGGAGAACACACTGGCCGCGCGGATGACGCTGGCGGCCAAGATCCGCCAAGTCCGGCCGCGGGTGGTGATCCTGCCCTACTGGGAAGGCAGACATCCGGACCACTACCGGACTTGCGAAATCGGCTACGAGGCGTGTTTCCTGGCGGGCTTGAAGAAGCTGGACCTGGGCGAGCAGCCGCACCGGCCTTCCAAGATCCTCTACGCCTCCGCCTACGCCAACGTGAAGCCTTCCTTTGTGGTCGACATCAGTGATCAGTTTGAGAGGCGCATGGAAGCACTGCTGTGCTACCGCTCTCAGTACGGAGAGGGCCAAGAAGGCGCCGCGCTGTTTCCAGCCGAGAGCGAGGCGCGCGAACGACTGGCGGCGGTGGCGCGCTTCTACGGCAATCTGGCCGGAGTCCGCTACGCCGAGCCCTTCGTGGTGAAGGAGGCGATGCTGGTCGAAGACGTCGTTGGGCTTCCCGTGCGCAGCCTGTGAGACGGCCGTCCGGACTTGACGTCATCCGGCGCGTATGAAACAGTAGATTTAGCATCAACTGGGGATTGCCGCCTATGGCCTTCAGAGAAACCGTTCGGTCCGTGCTCAACGTCAAAGGGGTGGAGGTCTGGTCTGTGCCGCCGGACAGCACAGTCTACGACGCATTGTCGCTCATGGCAGAAAAGGATGTGGGCGCGCTGGTGGTCGTCTCGGAGGGCAGAATCGCGGGGATGTTTTCCGAGCGCGACTACGCCCGGAAGGTGATCCTTCACGGGAAGACGAGCCGGGAAACGCTGGTCCGGGAAGTGATGACCAGCCCGGTGATGACCGTGACGCCAGATCAAACCGTCAACGAGTGCATGCAGATCATGACCCGTCACCGGATCCGCCATCTGCCGGTCGTGGAAGCCGAAAAGCTGGTTGGCGTCATCTCGATCGGCGACCTCGTAAACTCGATCATCAGCGCCCAGGCGGAAACGATCCAGCAGTTGAGCAGTTATATTGCAGGAAAATACCCAGGTTGAAAAATTCAGGAGGAAGGATGCGCAAGTTTTTTTCGTTTTTTGTGGTGATTCTTTCGGCTCTCGCCCTCGTGGCCGTCGCGGCTGACACGGGACCGGAGTCGCTGGTCTTTAAGACCAAAATGAAAGACGTGACGTTCCATCACGCCAAGCACGTCGAGCGCGCCAAAGGAGATTGCAAGGTGTGCCACGACAAGCTCTGGCCCCAGTCGGCAAAGGCCCCGCTGAACTACGCTGCGGCGATGCATAAAGCCGCTGAGAAGAGCAAGACTTCCTGCGCCGCATGCCACGTCGCGGGCGGAACTGCCTTCGCTAGTGTTGGAAATTGCAACAAGTGCCACGGCAATAAATAGAAGTAACTCCGAGGGCGGAGCCGTCCGCCCTCTTTTTTGCGTTTCCTTGAATCTTGACATTTTCGTACAGATTCAAATAGAATGAGTGCAGATCCAATGAACTGGGAGCTTCCATGAGCAGCACGACCGACATTGCGGCCCTAACCAATCAAGAGTACAAGTACGGTTTTTACACGGACATTGAGGTGGACTCGGTTCCGCCCGGTCTGAACGAGGACGTCATCCGGCTGATCTCGGCCAAGAAAGGGGAGCCGGAATTCCTGCTCGAATGGCGGCTGAAGGCCTACCGCCACTGGCTCACCATGAGCGAGCCGCGGTGGGCCAATGTTCATTACCCGCCCATTGATTACCAGAAGATCGTCTACTATTCCAGTCCGAAATCGGCGAAAAACCGGCCCAAGAGCCTGGACGAAGTGGACCCCAAGTTGATTGAAACCTACGAGAAGCTGGGGATCCCACTGCGGGAGCAGCAGATGCTGGCGGGAGTGGCGGTCGACGCGGTCTTCGACAGCGTTTCGGTGGCTACCACCTTCCGGGACAAGCTCAAGGAGCTGGGCATTATTTTTTGTTCGTTTTCAGAGGCGGTCCAGGAGCATCCGGATCTGGTAGAGAAGTACCTTGGCTCGGTAGTCCCTTACACGGACAATTTCTTCGCCGCCCTGAACTCTGCGGTCTTCAGCGACGGCTCGTTCTGCTACGTGCCCAAAGGCGTGCGCTGTCCGATGGAGCTCTCGACCTACTTCCGCATCAACGCCAAGGACACGGGCCAGTTCGAGCGGACGCTGATCATCGCCGATGAGGGCAGCTACGTCAGCTACCTCGAGGGCTGCACGGCCCCGATCCGGGACAGCAACCAGCTGCACGCCGCCGTAGTCGAGCTGGTGGCGCTGGACAACGCCCAGATCAAGTACTCCACGGTGCAGAACTGGTACCCCGGCGACAAAGAGGGCCGCGGCGGCATCTACAACTTCGTCACCAAGCGCGGCAAATGCCTGGGCGTGAACTCCAAGATCTCCTGGACGCAGCTTGAGACCGGCTCCGCCATCACCTGGAAGTATCCGAGCTGCCTGCTGATGGGCGAAAACTCGGTGGGCGAGTTCTACTCGGTGGCGGTGACCAACAACCGCCAGCAGGCCGACACCGGCACCAAGATGATCCACATCGGCAAGAACACCCGGAGCACCATCGTCTCCAAGGGCATCTCGGCCGGACATGGACAGAACACCTACCGCGGGATGGTCAAGATTCTCAAGAGCGCCGAGGGCGCCCGCAACTTCTCGCAGTGTGATTCGCTGCTCATCGGCGATCAGTGCGGCGCGCACACCTTCCCCTATCTGGAGGTCCGCAACAGCACGGCCCAGGTGGAGCATGAGGCGACCACCTCCAAGATCGGCGAGGATCAGATCTTCTATTGCAAACAACGCGGCCTCTCGGCCGAAGACGCGGTTTCGATGATCGTCAACGGATTCTGCAAAGAGGTTTTCCGTGAGCTCCCCATGGAGTTCGCGGTCGAGGCTCAGAAACTGCTGGGAATCAGTTTGGAAGGAAGCGTAGGGTAATTCGGGATGCTGAAAATCATCAATCTACACGCGAAAGTCGGAGACAAGGAGATCCTCAAAGGGATCGACCTGGAAGTCAAGGCGGGCGAAGTGCACGCCATCATGGGCCCCAACGGCAGCGGCAAGAGCACGCTGGCCCAAGTGCTGGCCGGGCGCGAGATCTACGAGGTCACCGAGGGGCAGGTTCTTTACGAGGGCCGGGACCTTTTGGAGATGAAGCCCGAGGAGCGGGCCGCCGAAGGCGTCTTTCTGGCCTTTCAGTACCCGGTGGAAATCCCGGGCGTCAGCAACCCCTACTTCCTGCGGTCGGCGCTGAACAGCATTCGCAAGCACCGCGGTCTGCCGGAGATCGACGCTTTCGATTTTTCTGCTTTGGCCCGCGAGAAAATGAAGCTCCTCGACATGGACGAGGAGCTGATGAAGCGCAGCGTCAACGCCGGCTTTTCGGGCGGCGAAAAGAAGCGCAACGAGATTCTCCAGCTCGCCATTCTGGAGCCTAAGCTCGCCATTTTGGACGAGACCGACTCCGGCCTGGACATCGACGCGCTGAAGGCGGTGGCCCGCGGCGTCAACGCGCTCCGCAGCCCCGAGCGCGCCTTCATCGTGGTGACCCACTATCAGAGGCTGCTGAATTACATCGTGCCCGACTTTGTGCACGTGATGGCCAACGGGAAAATCGTCCGTTCCGGCGACAAGAGCCTGGCCCTGGAGCTTGAGCAGAGGGGCTATTCGGAGATGGACGATCTGGCGGTGAGTGAGCTGGTGCGATGACGACCTTAACTGAGTTGGAACCGATCCTGACGAGCGGCCCGGAGTGGCTCGGAAGGTTGCGCCGTCAGGCCTATGAGCGTTTTTCGGCCCTCGGCTTCCCTTCCACCAAAGATGAGGAGTGGAAGTACACCAACGTCAGCCCGATCGCCAAGACCCAGTTCGTCCGCGCCCCGCTGGACGGATTGCGCCCGCGGCGCCAGGATCTGCCGGATTTGGGCTGCGCCGTGCGCCTGGTGTTTGTCAACGGAAGATTCGCGCCCGAGCTCTCCACGCTGGAGCCCGCGAGCGGCCTCCGCGCGCAGAGTCTGGCCGCTGCATTAAGAGAAGGCCACCCCGCCGTGGAGGCCCATCTGGCCCGCTACGCTTCTTTTGAAAAGCAGGCCTTCGTAGCCCTCAACACCGCCCTGGCCGAAGACGGGGCGCTGGTGGAGATCGGCAAGGATGCCGCTCCCGAAAGGCCTGTGCATCTGGTCTTTTGGAGCTCACCCGGCGATGCGCCTGTGGCGGTACACCCCCGGATCCTCATCCTGGCGGCGCGGGGCTCGCAGGCTTCGGTCATCGAGCACTACCTGGGGACGCCCGGCTCCCGCTACTTCACCAACGCCGTAACGGAAGCTGTTCTGGGCCCGGGCGCGGTGCTGGACCACTACCGCATCCAGGACGAGAGCGCCCAAGCCTACCACGTCGCCACGTTTCAGGCCGTTCAAGACCGGGACAGCGTCCTGCGTTCCCACAACCTGGCTTTCGGAGCGGCCCTGTCCCGCAACGACATCAACTCCGTGCTGGATGCCGAAGGCGCCGAGGGCGTGCTTAACGGGCTGTTCCTGGTGGACGGCGATCGGCACGCCGATTTCCACACCCTGCTCGATCACGCCAAGCCCCACTGCGCCAGTCATGAGCTGTACAAAGGCATCCTGGACGGACGCGGCGTGGGGGTCTTCAATGGCAAGATCATCGTCCGCAAGGACGCCCAGAAGACCAACGCGATTCAGAGCAACCGCAACCTGCTGCTCAGCCCCGATGCGGTGATCAACACCAAGCCGCAACTGGAAATCTTCGCCGACGACGTGCGCTGCACGCACGGGGCGACGGTAGGCCAGATGGACCGCGAGGCGTTGTTCTATCTTCGCGCCCGGGGCATTCCGGCCGCAGCCGCGCGGGAGATGCTCACCCTGGCGTTCGCCGGTGAAGTTTTGGATGAAATGCGATGGGAACCCTTGAAGGAACGTCTGACCGCGGAGCTGCACGAGATTCTGAGCCGGGCTATGGAGGGAAGCGCAGCGTGAGCACCGCCACCGAATCCCTGGCGGAGCGGGTCCGGAAGGATTTCCCCGCCCTGGCGCAGGCGGTGCATGGAAAGCCGCTGGTCTATCTGGACAACGCCGCCACCACCCAGAAGCCCAGGGTCGTGATCGAAGCCATCACGAGCTTCTACGAGCGGGACTGCGCCAACGTCCACCGCGGCGTGCACCTGCTCAGCGAACGCGCCACCGGGCGATATGAAGAGGCCCGCCGCAAGGCGCAGCGCTTCCTGCGCGCCTCCGACAGCCGCGAGATCGTCTTTGTCCGGGGCGCCACCGAAGGCATCAACCTGGTGGCCCACAGCTTCGTGAAGCCGCGGCTGCGGCCGGGCGACGAGATTCTCATCACCGCCATGGAGCACCACTCCAACATCGTCCCCTGGCAAATGGTGGCCGAAGAAAAGCAAGCCCGGCTGCGCGTGGCCCCCATCACCGGCGACGGGGAGCTGATCTTGGAGGAGTTCGAACGACTGCTAGGGCCGCGAACGCGTTTTGTTTCGGTATCCCACGTATCCAACGCCCTTGGCACGGTCAACCCCGTGGCCCAGCTTGTCGCGCTGGCGCACGCCCGGGGCATTCCGGTCTTGATTGACGGCGCGCAAGCCGCCCCGCACGCGCCGGTCGACGTGGGCGCGCTCGACTGCGACTTCTACGTGTTTTCCGGCCACAAGACCTACGGCCCGACCGGCATCGGAATTCTTTACGGCAAGGCCGCCCACCTGGAGGCGATGCCTCCTTACCAGGGCGGCGGCGACATGATCCGGTCGGTCACCTTCGAGAAGACGCTCTACAACAGCATCCCCTATAAGTTCGAGGCGGGCACGCCCCACATTGCGGGCGCCATCGGGCTGGGTGCGGCGCTGGACTATCTCCAACAGCTCGGCATGGAGCACATCGCGGCGCACGAGCGCGAGCTGCTTCAATACGCGACCAGCGCTCTGAGCCAGGTGCCAGGCGTCCGGTTGATCGGCACGGCGCGCCACAAGGCGGCGGTGCTTTCCTTCACCATGGGCGACATTCATCCTCATGACGCGGCCACCGTGCTCGATCACGAGGGCATCGCCGTCCGGGCCGGGCATCATTGCGCTCAGCCGGTGATGGAGCGTTATGGGCTGTCCGCCACGCTCCGGGCCTCCTTCGGCCTGTACAATACGGCTGAGGAAGTGGATGTACTCATTCGTGCTCTGGGAAGGGTGAGGGAGATCTTAGGCTGATGTCGGAACTTAAGGAGCTTTACCAACAGGTCATCCTGGATCACAGCCGCAGCCCCCGCAACTGCCGCGTCATGGAAGACGCCGATGCGGTCGCCGAGGGCCACAATCCGCTGTGCGGAGACCAAGTGACCGTCTACGTAAAGCTCGAGAATGACCGGGTCCAAGACATCAGCTTCAAAGGCAACGGCTGCGCCATCTCCACGGCCTCGGCGTCCCTTCTGACGGAGGTGCTGCGCGGCAAGAGCCGGCAGGAGGCTGAACAGATCTTCCGCAGCTTCCACGAGTTGGTGACGGGAGGACGTCCCGAGGGTCCGGGGCCGGAGCTGGGCAAACTGCAAGTGTTTTCGGGAGTCTCCGAATTCCCGGTCCGCGTCAAGTGCGCCACGCTCGTCTGGCACACGCTCAAAGCCGCGCTGGAGCGGGTCCGGGAAAAGGTGAGCACGGAATGAAACTGTCGGCCCTCGAAGAATACGGGTTGCGCTGCCTGCTCCAGGTGGGCCGCGAGTGGCCGGACGGGATCCTCACCATTCCCGCCATGGCCAAGCGCGAAGGCCTTTCGGTTCCCCACGCCGCCAAGATTATGCAACTGTTGCGCCAGGGCGGCTTCGTGCGGAGCGTGAGGGGGCAAGTGGGCGGCTACGCCTTGGCCCGGCCCCCGGACAAAATTCTGGTCCGGGAAGTGCTGGTCTCCATGGGCGGCAAGCTGTATGAGGAAGCCTTCTGCCGCAGCCACAAAGGCGCCCTTCGCCTGTGCCGGCACACTACCGACTGCTCGATTCGCTCGCTGTGGCGGAGCATTCAGCAAGCGGTGGACAGCGTTCTGGCGAACATGACCTTGCAGGACCTGCTCGCCAGCGAACAAGACGCCGCCAACCGCATGGCCGCCTTGGTCACTCTAGAAGCGCCGGCCCCGGAGCAGATCGCTCCAGGCGCTCTTCGTTGATCTCTCAGGGGTGGGCTACAATCGGAAATTGCGCTCCCTGGAGTTTCCCGCCCTAGACCCGTTGGCCTGCCTGCGTCAGCCGACAGCCATCTTTCCACTGGCGATTCTATTTCTGTGCGTGCCTGGCTGGGCGCAGTCCCCGGCCCCTGCTCCAGCGCCTCCTGCCGAAGCCAAATTCGCCCCCAAGGCTGCGGCCGCTGGTTCAGATCCTCAAGCTTCGTCCGTCGAGCTGCGCACCCGCCTGAATCTGCTCGGGCAGACCGACACCCAGTCCGGCGAAAGCCGCCGCAACGAAAACGTCCAGTTCAACCTCATCGACAACAACCTGCTGCGCGAACTCAACACCCGCCTGGGGACGACCGCCACCCTGATCCTGGAGTTTTCGCCCGAGCGGAGCTACTATGGCGCCGAATACGGCAACCCGCCGGGGGCGCCGATCCATCTCGGCCCTCCCCTGCGGCCGCAATGGCACGGCCGCTGGTTCGAGTCCCACGTCAACAGTGTCTTCAGCGCCCGCTCTTTTTTCCAGGTGGGCGACGTGAAGCCGGCCCGGGAGAATTCCTACGGCGCGGAATTGTCCGGTCCCTTGGTTCGGCGCACGGCTATTTCCCTCTCCGGTTCCCAACAAAAGATCCGCGGCATGGTCAACGGCAATGTGCTCGTGCCTCTGGCATCCGAACGCACCCCGCTGGCCGCGGATCCCGCTTTGGCATCCTATGTCCAGCGCATCCTGAGCGCCTACCCGGCCGAGCTGCCCAACCGCCCCGACATCAACCCGCGGATGCTCAACACCAATGCCCCCCAGCGAGTCAACAGCGATACGGCCGCCGCGCGGCTCGACCACTCGGCCGGTGAGCGTCACCGGCTCTCCCTGCGCCACCAAGCGGTCCTCCAGCGGGTCCTGGCCTTTCAACTTGTGAAGGGACAGAACCCCGACACGGCCACGCGCTCCCATCAGTCGCGCCTCACCTGGACTCACCAGCGCGGCCCGTCCTTTCAATTGCAGGCCTCCCTGGGTTTCGACCGCACCGCTTCTCAGTTAGTGCCTGAGAACAACAACATCGGTCCCCGAATCACGACCGGCGGGCTCAGCACGGTGGGGCCGCACCAGGATCTTCCCATCGACCGTGTCGAGCAGCTTTACCGGCATTCGCTGCTCGTTCGCCATCGCCGGGGGTCTCATGAACTCACCGCCGGTTACGATTTGGCGCGCCGCCACCTCAACGGGGTCCAGAACGACTCGGTGCTGGGATCGATCCTCTTTCAAAACGACGGCGGCCGGGACGCGATCACCAACTTGCGGCTGGGCCTGCCCACCAGGATGTTCGTTTCCATCGGGGACACCTACCGCAGGTTCCGGAGCTGGGACCTGGCCTACTACTTCGGCGACAAGTGGCAGTTCTCGCAGGCGTTGACCCTGACCCTCGGCTTGCGCTACCAGCCTCTGCCCGTCCCCAGCGAAGCCTCCCGGCTTACCGTCTTTCCATACGACTGCGACTGTAACAACCTCGCCCCCAGCGCCGGCTTTGCCTGGCGGCTTCCGCGCAGCCTGGGCGTGTTCCGCGCGGCCTACGGGCTGGCCTACGATACCATCTCCCAAGCCACCTACCAGCAGTTGCGCTTCAACCCCCCGGGCAACCGCAAACTGGTGATCAACAACCCCGACCTTTTGGACCCTATCGGAACCTATCTGCGTAGTCCGGCGCAGGAACAGCGCGCATCTCTGTACGTCCTCGACTCCAATCTGGCTGTGCCCTACTCGCATCAGTACAACGCCAATTGGGAACCGCAGGCGCTCGGCCCGCTGCGGTTGCAAATCGGCTACGTGGGCAGCCGGACTCCCAAAATCATCCAGATGTGGTACCTGAACCGGGCCCGCCTCGTCCCGGGCGTGCCGCTCACCACCGCCACCATTGACCAGCGCCGTCCGGACCCCAATCTGTCCGAGGTCAAACTCATGCTGAACGGGTCTTTCGCCTGGTACGATGCGGCCCGGCTCACTTTGATCTTGCCGCCCTGGCGAGGCCTCGGCGTGGACGCCTCCTATTGGTTCAGCAAAGCTCTCGATCTCGGGGCAAACTACAGCGACACCGCCTCCAACCGCCTCCAGAACCGCGGTCAGTCCGAGTTCGACTCCCACCGCGATCTAAAGGCATTGAGCGACTTCGATCAGCCGCACGCCTTTTTGGCGCGCATCTCCTACGATCTGCCCGCAGCCGGCGCACGGCTCGGGCTGTGGCGCTCTCTGACGGCCGGTTGGCGGCTGGCCGGCGTCGTGCTGCTCAAAAGCGGCACGCCATTCCTGGTGGAATCCGGCTCCGATTCGCCCGGCTTCGGCAACGTGGACGGGGCCTTAGGGGACCGCCCGCATCTGCTCGATCCCTCCATCCTGGGGCGCACTGTCGGCAATCCCGATACGGCAAGCGCGCTGCTGCCCCGTTCGGCCTTCTCCTACATCCGGCCTGGCGAGCTGGCCGGAACCCTGGGGCGCAACGTCTTCCGCAAGGGGCCGATCTACAACGTCAACGCCATGATCTTGCGCAGCTTCGCACTCCGGGCGGACTGGGCGCTCCAACTCCGGGGCGAATCCATCAACCTGTTCAACACCGCGCAATTCGCGGCGCCGGGCAGCAGCTTGACCTTCCCCGATTTCGGGATGATCACCAATACCCTGAACGACGGCCGGACGCTGCGGTTCCAACTCAGCTTGGAGTTTTGAAATCCGGCCCTGCCGCGACCCGCCCCGGGGCTCAATGCGGCGCGCGCGAACTCCCCAGCCGGAACCGCCGGAACCAGCTCCGCTCCATGGACGCCTGGATCCGCTCGAAGTTCTCCATCTTCACGGCCACGCCGCTCGGCGGGGTCCGGTTCAAGCAGCGGCCCAGCATCAACGTGGCTTGGGAGTCCTCGGGCGTGAGCCGGAGCAACTCGCGGAACGCCTCGGCCGCCTCCTCGTAGCTCTCCCGCTTCCACAAGGCATAGCCCAGGTTGAAACGGTAGGCCGGCTCGTGCGGATCCGACTCCACCGCGCGCCGGAAGTTGTCCACCGCTTCGGGCCGCCCCAGCCGCGATTGCGCCGCGCCCAGGTTGTTCCAAATCTCAGGCCGGGGCACCAGCGAACTCAACAAGCGAAACGCGGACTCGGCTTTCTCAAACTCCGCCAGGCGGTAGCGGCAAAGGCCCAGCAGGAACGCGGCTTCCACGGCGTTGGGATCCTCCGGCGGCACTCGTTCCAGCCAGCCCGCCGCAGCCGAGTACTTTTCTCCCTGATAGAGCAAACGGCCCAGCTCGAAGTATGGCGCGGTGAAGCTCTCATCAAGCCGCACCGCCTGAGTCAGGAAACGGTGCTTCTGCTCGGCCGGGCCGGCCATCAGCCCGCGGATGTAGCTCTCCAGTGCGTCCAGCCGGACCGGCTTATGCTTCAAACGGAACTGCTCTTCGGAGGGCGCCGAGCCTTCGGGGACCAGCCGCCCCAGCGCCAGCCAAGCAAGCCGGCTCTGAACTTCAACCAGATCCTGCACCCGCCCGGCGGCCGTCCATGGCTCGCTTTGCCGAAGTTCGCCCAGATCCAGGAGACGCGCCACCAGTTCCAAGGAGGCATTCTCCGCCGGGGGGCCATCTGCGGGCGGCGGGGAGATCTGGAAGGAGCCGTAGAGCACTCGCCGCACCTCAAGATTCCGGCCGAGTTGTACCACCGAGCCCAGCGCCAGTTGAGCCGAAGGCCGGAGCGACAGTTGCCGGTACGCTTCCGTGCGGCTTTCGCGGTCGACCACGGGGATCCCCTCGGCCTCCAAAGCTCTGCAAATCGTCTCAGAGATGCTCTCCCCGATCCAGTCCAGATTGCTGGAACCAGTGAGGTTGAAGAAGGGCAGGACCGCCACCGCCGTCTCCTGCGCCCGCATCACCCCGCAGAGGACCGCGAGCAGCACAAAAACTCGCATCCCCCAAAGTGTAGCAGACGGTCCGTTCAAGACCCTCCCGCCGCGCGGCATCATGCTTCCACCGGCGCCGCTGAGCAGGCCGCGGAATCCGGCTGGGCCAGAAAAAGCTCCACACGCCGGGTCGCCTCCCGCTGTATGGGCCGCTCGTCTCCGAACCCCGCCAGCCACTCGATCCCGGGCTCCTGGCGGAACCAGGTCCACTGGCGCTTGGCGTACCGGCGCGTGTTCCGCTGCGCGTAAAAAAGGGCCTCCTGCGGCGTCAGCTCGCCTCTTAGGACCTGGAGCGCCTGCTTATAGCCGTGCGATTCCAGCGGCTTGACCCGCGGAGAATATCCGAGCAACAGAATCCGGCGCACCTCATCGATTAGGCCCGCCTCGAACATCCGGCGGCAGCGCTCATCCAGCCGCGCGTACAAGGTTTCCCGCGGGGGGCTGAGACCCACCACCAGGCAGCGGTAGCCTTGGAGCGCTTCGCGCCCGGCGGCGAAGGCCTTGGTGAGGCTCTGCCGGGTCAGCAGGCAGATTTCGACCGCGCGGATCAGCTTCTGCCGGTCGTGGGGATGAATGCGCCCCGCCGCCCGCGGGTCGAAACGGGTGAGCAGGCGGTGTAAGGACCCCGGGCGCCGCGCCTCGCGCTCGGCCAGGCGCTCCCGCAAGGCCTCGTCGCGCCCCGGCCCGGGAAACAGTCCGTGGATCAAGGCCCGGAAGTAGAAGCCGGTTCCTCCGGCAACCACCGGCAGCCGGCCCCGGCCGCTGATCTCCTCGAGCGCCGCCCTTGCCCTCCTGGCGTACTCCCCCGCGCTGAACAGCTCGCCGGGGTCGATCACATCCAGCAGGTGATGCGGGATCCCGCGCCGCTCCTCCGGCCTCAGCTTGGCCGTGCCGATGTCGAAATGCCGGTAGAGCTGGAGCGAATCGCAGTTGACGATCTCGCCGCCGAACCGTTCCGCAATCTGGAGCGCAAGTTCGCTCTTGCCCGAACCGGTCGGGCCCACTACCGCTACCAGCGGTTTGTCCAAGCCGCCTGGCGCCACAATTTCAGTGTAACCGTCCCTGCCGGGCAGGACCCATCGGAGGCGCTATACTGATGGGGAGAGGAGCCTTGCGAGCCAACCGTAGCCTGGGATTGGCGAGATCAGTGCTGGCGCCATGAGACCCCGTTTACTTGCCGTTCTTTTTTTGGCCGTTGCGGTGCTGACCGTTGCGGCTCTGGGCGCCGACGAGCCGGCCCGAAAGCCCCCGGACCGCTCCGAAGCCTATTACAACTACTCGATGGGCCACTTGTATTCCGAACTGGCCGAGATGTTCGGCAATCGCGGCGAATACCTGTCGCGGGCCATCGAGTACTACCAACAGGCCCTAAAAGCCGATCCCAACGCCTCCATCATGAACGACGAGCTGGCGGGCCTCTACTACCGCGCCGGCCGCATCAACGAGGCAGTGCGGGATCTCCAGGAGCGGATCAACAAGGATCCCAACGCCCTGGACGCCCGCCGGGTGCTCGGCCGCATTTACCTGCGGCTGATTGGGGATCAGGCCAACAACCGCATCAACACCGAGATGCTCCAGCGGGCCATGGAGCAGTATCAGAAGATCGTCGAGCTGGATCCCAAGGATGCCGATAGCTGGCTCCTGCTCGGACGCTTGCGCCACATCGCCAAACAGCCGGCCGAGGCCGAGCAGGCCTTCCGCAAGGCCCTCGATCTGGATCCCAACAGTGAAGAGGCCATGACCGGCCTGGCCATGGTCTACAGCAGCCAAGGCGACAACGCGCGCGCCATTGAGATGCTCAAGCAGCTCGCCGACCGCAGCCCCAACCTGCGCACGCTGACCACGCTCGCCGACGCCTACGAGAGCCTCCGCGATTATGCCGGCGCTGCCGAAGTGCTCAAGCGCGCCTTGGTGCTCGACCCCTCCGACCTCGACATGAAGCAGGGCCTGGCCCAGAACCTGCAAATGGCCGGCAAGCTGGACGAGGCACTTCAGGTCTACGAGGAACTGGCCAAGGAAGATCCCAAAAACCCGGATCCCTACTTCCGCATGTTCCAGATCTACCGTCAGAAGAACGAGCTCGACAAGGCCCGCCAGAGCCTGGAGCGCGCCAAGCAGATCGAGCCGGACAACTTGGAGGTCCTGTTTGCCGAAGTGGGCTTGCTCGAATTCGAAGGCAAGCACTCCGAGGCGATCGCCGCCTTGCGCCAGCTCGTGGATTCCACCGAGAAGCGCACTTACAGCGGACCGGAGCAGGCCAACCGCCTCGTGCTCTTGGAGCGTCTGGGAATGCTCTACCGCTCCAACGAACAGCACGAGCCCGCTGTCGAAACCTTCCGCAAAATGGCGCAACTGGATCCCCAAGCCGCGCCCCGCGCCGCGGTTCAGATCGCCGATACCTACCGGGACGCCAAAGATTACAACCGCGCCCTCCAGGAAATCGAAGCCGCCGCGAAGAAGTTTCCGGACGACCGGTTGGTTGCTTTGAAGCGGGCCTCCTTGCTGGCGGAGTTCGGCAAAGAGGACCAGGCGGTCGCCGAAGTCCGGAGGGTTTTCGCCGGCGACACCGGCCGCGAATACTGGTTCTCTTTAGCGGAGATTTACGAAAGATCGAAAAACTACCCCGCCATGGGTAAGGCTCTGGCAGAGGCCGCCAAGCAGATCAGCGGCGGGCCTGAACAGTTGAGCCTGCACTTCATGCGCGGCGCCATGTACGAGCGCACCAAGCAGTACACCCTCGCCGAGCAAGAGTTCCGCAAGGCGCTCGAGATCGACCCCGACAACGCTTCCATTTTGAACTACCTGGGCTATATGCTGGCCGACCAAAACCTGCGTCTCGAGGAGGCGCACAAGCTGATCCAGCGGGCGCTGGAGCTGGACCCGCACAACGGCGCTTACCTGGACAGCCTGGGCTGGGTCTACTACCGCATGGGACGGCTGGAGGAAGCAGAGTCGTATCTGCGCCGGGCCTTGCAGCGAATCTCGCGCGACGCCACCATCCGCGACCACCTCGGCGACGTTCTTTTCCGGTTGGGCCGCTTGAAGGAAGCCATTGTCGAGTGGGAGCTCGCCGTGAAAGAATGGGAGGCCAACTCTCCGGCCGAGAAGGATCCGGAAGAGGTCGCCAAGATCCAAAAGAAACTCGAAAACGCGCGCGTCCGCTTAGCCCAGGAATCCGGCAGCGGGCGCAAACGTTGACCGGCTAAGAGGGACGCTTGCCCCCTGCACCTTCAGCCAGCATCATTCCCCTTGTCTGGCCGCTCCGGCGGCCGATTTCAGGAGCCATTTCACAATGTCACGGGTGAAGATTCCTCGTTTTCTCTGCCTTTTGCTGATTGCTCTGTTTCTAGCGGGCAGCCTGCTGGCCGCCGCCGCACCCAAGCCCCCCAGATTGGTGGTCTTGGTGGTTGTGGACCAGTTCCGCTACGATTATGCGACCCGCTTTTCCAACTTGTATACCGGCGGCATCCGCACCCTTCTTTCGAACGGCGCGGTGTTCACCAACGCGCACCTGGAGCACTATCCGACCGCCACCGGCGTCGGCCACTCGGCCCTGTTGACCGGCGCTACGCCTTCCTTTAGCGGCATTATCGGCAATGAATGGTACGACCGCGAGACCAAGAAGACCATCGCCGGCGTGTTCGACCCGGACGCGAAATTGCTCGGCGCGGAGAAGGGGAGCGGCGCCAGCCCCCGCCGCCTCATGGTCAGCACCGTGGGCGACGAACTCAAAATGGCTGGCAAGGGCCCGAGCAAGGTCATCGGAATCTCCTTTAAAGACCGGGCCGCGATCTTGACTGTCGGCCGGACCGCGGATGGCGCGTATTGGTACGACACCGCCAGCGGCGCCATGATCAGCAGTACTTTCTATTTCCCGGATCTCCCCGCCTGGGTCAAGCAGTTCAACGCGGAACGCCGCGCCGACAAGTTCCTCGGCGCCGAATGGAAATCCTCCCAGGGCAAAGTGCTTCGCGCCCTGCCCAACGAGCCCGGAACCAAGTACTATGAAGCCTTCGAGCGCACTCCCTGGGCCAATGACTACCTGCTGGACTTCGCCCAGCGCGCCATCGAAGCCGAACAGCTAGGCCGCGACGAGCATCCGGACATCCTCAGCGTCAGCCTCTCCACCACCGACTACGTGGGACACTCCTCTGGACCGGACTCCGAGGACATCCGGGAGCTGAATTTGAATACGGACCGCTCCCTTGGCCGCTTCTTCCAGTACCTGGAGAAGGCCATCGGCCCGGGCGGGACTCTGATCGTCTTTACCGCCGACCACGGCGTCGCCCCCATGCCAGAAGTCCAAACCCAGCGCCGCATGCCCGGAGGAAGGCTGGCTTCTTCCACGCTCCGCAAGACGGTGGAAACGGCCCTGCGCGCCAAATTCGGGGCCGGCGAGTGGGTGGAGGGCGCCACCGAAGGCGCAATCTGGCTCAACCGCGAGACCCTCCGCAGCCGTGGCCTCCGCCAGGCGGACGTCGAGGAAGCCGCCGCTGAGGCGCTGGCCGCCGTGCCCCAGGTGTTCCGCGTTTTTACCGCCAGCCGCATCATGGCCGGTCAATATCTGAACGACTTCGTCGGCCGCCGCATAGCCAACAGCTATTACCCGCACCGCAGCGCCGATGTCATCGCCATTCTTTCTCCCTACTGGCTGGTCGGCTCCAGCGGCACGTCGCATGGAACCCCGTTCGGCTACGACACGCACTTGCCCCTGATCTTTTTGGGCCCCGGCATTCGGCCAGGCTTCTACGACCGCACGGTCGCCATCAACGACATCGCGCCGACGCTGGCCACCCTGCTGGAAGTGGAGACGCCCAGCGGCTCCAGCGGCCGCGTGCTCTACGAGATGCTCGATCAGCCGCGGCCGGGCCGGCTCCCCACCCGGCCTGCCGCCGCCCCGGCTAAGAAATAAACTCGTTCCACCAGCATTGCAGGAATACCGCTTGGCCGATCCGCTGGCTGGCGCGGCGCGGATGCCGCTCCGCCCGCTTCAGATGCTCCTCAAGGCCCGCGCGGTCGAACGGGCTGTCCCGCTGCGTATCGAGCAAGACCTCGCGCGCCAGGCGCCGCAACGGCTCCCTCATCCATAGCCCGGCCGGGAAGCCTAGGCCGTGCTTCCGGCGCGCGGCAATCGCCGCAGGCAGATGGCGGCGCGCGAGCTCGCCCAGGATGCGCTTCTCCCGTCCGTGGTGTATCTTCCAGCGCGAAGGCAGCTCCAGCCCGAATTCGACTACCCGCTTGTCCAGAAACGGCACGCGCACCTCCAGCGAATGCGCCATGCTTACCCGGTCGGTGATGTAGAGGATGCCCTCCGCCAGCCGCGCCGTAAAGTCGAACCCCAACCGCCGCTGAAGGCTGTCCCGGCACGAGGCCAGCGTCTCTTCCTCAAGCCGCAAGGGGGCCAAATCCGGTCCATCCCGCCGGAGCTCCGGCTTCAGAATCGTCCGCTTCTGCGATGGAATCAGGACGCGCCGCCATTCCAGGTCAGCGTCCGCGTCGGACGGCGCCCCCAAAATGCGGAGCGCCCGCCGCAGCCGGGGATGAGAAACCCATTCGCTCGCTTGGCGGAACGGCCCGGCAGGAAGCACGCTCCGCAACCAGTAGGGGCTGTCGAGCCGGGCCCACTCATAGCCGCCGAACAGCTCGTCCGCTCCTTCGCCGCTCACCACCGACTTCACCTGCCGCGCCGCGAATGCGGCCAACTGGTACATGATTCCGCCCGGGGCGGTCGTGCAGGGCTCTTCCAATGCCCGCACCAGAATCGGCAAGGACTCGGCGAACTTGTCCGCGCGGAATTCGATCTCGTGATGTTCGGTCCCCAGCTCCTTCGCCATCAACCGTGAGTACCGGCTTTCGTCCATAGCGGAATCGTCCGGGAACACGATCGAGAAGGTTTGCAGCCGCGCGCCGGCCGTGCGCGCCGCAAACGCCGCCACGAGCGACGAGTCCCACCCGCCGCTCAGAAACGCCCCCACCGGCACGTCCGCCGCCAGGTGGCGCTCCACGCTGCGCTTCAAGAGCGCTTCCAGCCGCTCGCTGTACTCCTCGCCATCCCGAGGCGCGGGTTCGCGGTACAGGAACCGCCAGAACCTCTTCGTCCGCACCCGGCCGGAGTCCACTATCAGCATTTCTCCCGCCCGCAGCTTGCGGATCTCCTGGAACATCGACATCGGCGCCGGCGTGTATCCCGCCGCTAGCAGCGTGTCGAGAGCATCCAGGTCCGGCGATGGCGCGATCCAACCCGTCGCAAACAGCGCCTTGGCTTCCGATGCAAACAGAAACCCATGCGGTGTCTCAGTCACGAGCAGAGGCTTGATCCCCACCCCATCCCGCGCCACCAGCATTCTCCCCCGCCGCGCATCCAGCACCGCCACCCCAAACATCCCCTCCAGCCGTTCGACGAACTCCTCGCCCAGCTCCTCGTACAGATGGACGAGCACCTCCGTGTCCGAGTGCCCAACAAACCGGTGGCCTTGGCCCTCCAACTCCTGTTGCAACTCAATCCGGTTGTAGATCTCCCCGTTCAGGACCGCGAATACCGTACGGTCTTCATTCGCCGCCGGTTGATGGCCATGCTCCAGGTCCACGATGCTCAGCCGCGCGCAAGCCAGCCCTGCCCCCAAAGCCTCAACGGCCACGGCCCCCTGTTCGTCCGGCCCGCGGTGCCGGTGTGCCGCCGTCATCGCCGTCAGTGCGCGCAGAATCTGCTCCTCCGGCAGGCGGCAGCCGAAAATGCCCGCTATTCCGCACATGCCGGTATCCTTGGAGCGGCCGTATCCGGAACGAAACCCAGCTTTGGGCAAGTGTCACAAGTGTGGTGAATCTCGCAGCGTTCCAGGTGACACTCTACCGTTCCCCTCAGGGAGAAATAGAGGCGTGAAAGGTGTTCGCAATTCAATCCCCGCAGCAAGACCAGATCCCCTTTCCGCAATTCCCCCCGCAGAAACGCGGCGGCCTGTTGCCATCGCATAAATCCCCACACGGTCCCCCCAGGCATCCCTTCCCTCAAGGCGTAGGCCACTCCGTATTCTGCCCGCTCACCCAAGAACACGACCGCATCGGCGCAACGCGTCGCCGTCCGCGCGTAGTACTGCGTCCTCTCCCTCGGCTTCTTGTTCCAGTCCGAGCAATCGCTGATGATCAGAATCCGCCGTCCGGCCCGCGCCTCGCGCAACACCTCAACCGCGGCGCGGAAAGAGTCGATGCTTGAATTGAACTCGTCGCGCAGCACCACCGCCCCGCACGGCAAATCCGCTGGTTCCAGCCGCGCCGTATAGGGCTTCACCTCCCGCACCGCTTCCACGGCCTCCCCCAGCCCGGCTCCCGCCGCAATCGCCCCCGCGATGGCCCCCGCCACCGAGCCCACCCGGTGCACGCCGGGCATCTGGGTCGTCACTTTCGACTTCTCCCCGCGGTACTCCACGGCAAAACTAAGCCGCTCCGGCCAGATCGAGCTGGCGTCCGTGCAACGCACGTCGTGATGCGGTCCGGATCCGAAAGTCAGCACCCTGCCCCGGACCTTTGCCGCCATCGCGGCTACATAAGGATCGTCCCCGTTCAGCACGGCGATGCCCCCGCGGCGCAAAAAGCGCAGCATCCGCGCCTTCTCCGCCGCCACATCCTCCAACGTCCGCAGCGACTGCGTATGCATACGCCCCACGCTCAGAATCACCGCCACATCCGGCCGGATCAGCAGCGACGCCCGCCACAGGTTGCCAGGCTTCTCCGTTCCTGCCTCAATCACGGCATAGTGGTGCCAGGGCCGCACCCTGAGGATCGTTCGGATAATGCCCGCTCTGCCGTTCGAGTTGCCCCGCGTGCTTACCGACGGAGCGCAGCGCGCGAGGATGGCCGCCAGGCAGTCCTTGGCAGCCGTCTTACCAAAGCTCCCCGTCACCGCAATGAACTTCGTTCGGAACATCAGACTGCGCCACAGGAGCGCAACCATCCAGGCCGGCAGCCAGTAGACGGCCTCCCAAATGAGCCAGCGCAGCCTCCGCACCATAGAATCGCCTCATTATAGCCGCTCCGGTTCGGGCCATATCCTATCCGCAAGCCTCTTTCTGCGCCTCAGCGCAGCCGTGCCTCTGCACTTGGTGTCCTCCCTCCGCCGTGGAGCAAACCGCCAGGCTGGCCACGCCGGCAGTCGTGCCGCCGGTTGCGGCTGATCCTCTCTCATCCCCCGCCGCGCGTCCCCGCTCATGCGCTACGTTGTGGGGCAGGCCTCCAGGCCTGCGGCCGACATTCCTGTCGGCCTGGGAGCCCTTTGCCCACCGCCCTCTCTTCAACCCCATCACGTCTTCTGTAGGGGCGGACCAGCGTGTCCGCCCCGCTACTCCCAGGCTCGCAGCGCATGCGAAACTCCCACACCGTTATGATGGAGGTATACCTCCATGGGAAGTGATGCTTCGGTCCCCTCGCGCCCATTGCGCCGGAAATGGCTCATTCCGGTGATCGGCTACGCCGTTTCCGTAGCCTCCTTGCTCTGGGTCTATTGGGGATTCGACTGGAAAACCGAGCTGCCCAAGTTCGCCCGGGCGCATTGGGGCTGGGTGGCCGCGGCCGTCGCCGCCGATCTGGCCGTCTATTTAGTCCAAGGCTGGCGCTGGACTCTGCTGCTGCGTGCGATTCAGCCAGTGCGCTGGTTGCGCTCGGTGCAGGCCATCTTCATCGGGCTGCTGGCCAACGAAGTCCTGCCCTTGCGCACCGGGGAGATTATCCGCGGCTATGTCCAGGCGCTTTGGACCCGCCTCCCCTTTTCCTTGGTCCTCTCCTCCATCGCGGTCGAGAGGCTCTTCGACGGCCTCATCCTGGTGGCGGCCTTCTACCTGACGGGCTTCTTTGTGGAACTCCCCGGACTGGTTCGCGACGTCAGCTTCACCCTGGCCGTGGTCGTGGCCGTGGCCGGCGCCTTGCTCGCCGTGGCGATGTTCCACAAGCACCACGCCCACGCCGCCGTCAAGCACAGCCGCTGGGCCGAGGCTCTCTGGCACGTGGTGGAAGGCCTGCATGCCATGGGTCACTCCCGCTGGTTTTATGCCTCCGCGGCGGCAAGCGTGGCTTACCTTGCCCTCCAGATCCTCCCTCCATACGCCCTGATGCGGGCGTATGACATGGACCTCTCCTTCGGAGCGGCGGCGGTCGTCCTGCTGATCCTGCGCCTTGGAACCGTGGTCCCGCAGGCGCCCGGCAACGTCGGCGGCTTTCAATTCTTCGTCGTCTTGGGGCTGATGCTCTTCGGCGTCGACAAAGCTGACGCCACCACTTTCGCTACCATCATGTTTCTGGTGGTCACCATCCCGCTCTGGTTCGGCGGCGCGGTGGCGGCGGCCTTGGCCGGCGTCAAGGTCAAAGACCTCCAGCAGAAGGCCGGCGACTCCTTCCAGGAAGTCAAACGCGCCCCCCAACCGACGGGCAGTTGATCCCCGGCACGCGGCCAAGTTCTGTTGTAGGCGAGATCCTCTCCGTGCGGCAGGCTGTCTTTGTGGGGCAGGCCTCCAGGCCTGCGGCCGGCATTCCTGCCGGCCTTGGCGCCCTTCACCCACCGCCCGGCCAGCAGCCCAGTGCCGCCCTCGGCCCGGCGCGAAGACACACCCGCGCCGCCTTGCTTGTTCGCTGTTTGGGTTCCCTGGGTGGCGAGCGGCGCCCTTCAGGCCCGCTCTTGATAGGTTCCGTCCGCGGTGTTGACCCGGATCTTCTCGCCCTGATTGATGAACGGCGGCACCTGCACCACCAGCCCCGTCTCTGTCTTGGCCGGCTTGGTGACGTTGGAAACGGTCGCTCCCTTCAGGCTTGGCTCGGTCTCCACCACCGTCAGGTCCACGGTCGGCGGCAGCTCCACGCTGATCGGCTTGCCTTCATAGAACTCCACGTTCACCTTCAGTTGCGGCACAAGGTACTGAACGCCTTCTCCCAGCAGGTCCTTGGTCAGGTGCATCTGCTCGAAGGTGGACGTGTTCATAAAGTAGTAATACTCGCCGTCGTCGTACAGGTACTCCATCTCCTGCTCGTCCAGCACCGCCCGCTCCACGCGGTCTTCGGAGCTGAAACGGTGCTCGATCATCGCCCCGCTGCGCAGGTTGCGCATCTTGGCCTGCACAAAGCCCCGCAAGTTGCCGGGCGTCCGGTGGAACACGCTGAAGATGGAGAACAGTTCATTGTTGAACTTGATCACCATCCCAGGGCGCAATTGGGTTGCGGAAATCATCGGACAACTCTCTCCTGCCTTGATCTGGGTTGTTACCGCAGGCTGAATTTACATTTTACCAAACAGCTCCGGCGGGCCGCCCGTGTTAACCTGGACTCATCTGTTCACTCAGAGAGGAGCGATCCAAACATGTTCAACCTGAAGAGGGCCGCTGTTGCGGCTGTTGCGCCTGCCTGTGTTTTGGGCGTCTTGACCCTGCATGGCGCATCCAAGCAACAACTGGAGCGAGGCCGTTACTTGGTCGAGCGGGCCTCCTTGTGCATCGATTGTCACTCGCCTATGGACGCGAAAGGCAATCCGGACCCCGCTAAGGCCATGCAAGGAGCTCCTACGATGTTCAAGCCAATCGTGAAAGTGCCTGCTTGGGCCGAGACCGCACCCGCGCTGGCCGGGCTGGTGGGATACACCGACGCCCAGATCGTCAGGGCTCTCACCACCGGCATCGGCCCCACCGGCAACCCGCTCCGCCCGCCCATGCCGCAGTTCCGCTTCGACAAGGCCGATGCCGAGGCCATCGCCGCCTATCTCCGCACCCTCAAGCCGGCGCCCAAACGATGACCGCGCGGGCTCGCCTTGACCGGCAATGAGACAATAGCAACAAGGATGGTTTCGGTCCGCGGTCTCTCGCACGCCTACAACTCGCACCAGGCGCTCGCCGGCGTCTCCTTCGAGGTTTCCCGTGGAGAGATCTTCGGCGTGCTGGGTCCCAACGGGAGCGGCAAGTCCACCCTGTTCCGCATCCTGTCCACCCTGATGGCGCCGGCCTCCGGCTCGGCTTCCATCGCCGGCTTCGATACGGTGCGCAGCGCGGCCTCCGTACGCCGCAACATCGGTGTCGTCTTCCAGTCCCAGAGCCTGGACAGAAAACTGACCGCCGAGGAGAATCTGATTGCTCAGGGGTATTTGTTCGGCTTCCACGGCGGTGCCCTGAAGGCCCGTGCCGCAGACCTGCTCCGCCGCTTCCATCTCGCGGACCGCCGCGGCGATCTGGTGGAGACCCTTTCCGGCGGTCTGCGGCGCCGCCTCGAAGTGGCCAAGGCCCTCCTCCACCAACCCCGTCTTCTCCTTATGGACGAGCCCTCCTCCGGCCTGGATCCCGCCGCCCGGCGCGACCTCTGGCTCTACATCGAACAACTGAGCCGCGAGCAGGGCATGACGGTGCTCCTCACCACCCACATTCTCGACGAAGCCGAGCGCTGCGGCCGCCTCCTGCTGCTGCACGAGGGCCGGATCGTCGCTCAGGGCGCCCCCGCCGAGCTGAAGGCGCGCATCGGAGGCGACGTCGTCGTGCTCGAGGTCGACTCGCCCGAAGAAGCCGCCCGCAGGCTCCAGCAGCGTTTCGGCGTCCAGGTCCGCCTGGCTGCCGGCGCTGTCCGCGTGGAGACCGCCAACGGCCACCGCTTCGTCGCCGAAGCGGTCGAAGCGCTCGGCAGCCAAGTCCGTTCCGTGGCCCTACACAAGCCCACTCTCGAAGACGTCTTCCTCGACGAAACAGGAGCTTCCATCCACGCATGAAACGGCTCTGGCTTGCCTCCGCGGCGCTCTGGCATCGGGAGTTGATCCGCTTCTGGCGCGAAAAGGCCCGTGTCGCCGGCTACGTCGGCTCCCCACTCATCTTCTGGCTGGTTGTCGGCGCGGGCTTCGGTAACCTGAGCTTCTTCTTCCCGGGCGCGCTGGTGCTGACCGTCATGTTCTCCGCGGTCTTCTCCACCATGTCCATCATCGAAGACCGGCGAGAGGGCTTCCTGCTCTCCGTGCTCGTCTCGCCCGCGCCCAGATCCGCCATCGTCTTCGGCAAGGCCAAGGGCTCCGCCACGCTGGCTTGGATCCAAGGCATGATCTTCCTGGCCTTCGCCCCGCTGGCCGGGTTTTACCCCAACCTCCTCCAGCTCGCCGCCGCGGCGGGAGCCATCTTCTTGCTCGCTTTCACCTTTAGCCTGCTCGGCTTCTGGATCGCCTGGCAGACGGAAAGCTCCCAGGGCTTTCACGCCATCATGAACCTGCTGTTGTTTCCGCTGTGGCTCGTCTCCGGCGCCGTCTTTTCCCCCGCCGGCGCCCAATCCTGGGTCCGCGCCCTGATGGCGGCGAACCCGCTGACCTACGGCCTTGCGCTTCTGAGGCGGTCGCTCGAAGCCGCGCCGCCTGCCGGGACTCCCGCCGCCGCGCTGAGCTTGGGCGTTTCTCTCACCGTGGCCGCGTGCCTGCTCGCCGCTTGCCTGGCCGCCGTGCGGAAGCCCTCCCGCCGCAGCGCCGCCTGAAGCGGCGCGCCTCTATTCGCCGATGATCTTCACCAGAACGCGCTTCCGCCGCCGCCCGTCGAACTCCCCATAGAAGATCTGCTCCCACGGGCCAAAGTCCAGCTTCCCCTTAGTGACGGCCACCACCACCTCCCGCCCCATGATCGTCCGCTTCAGGTGCGCGTCAGCGTTGTCCTCGCCTGTGTTGTTGTGCCGGTACTGTGAGATCGGCTCGTGCGGCGCCAGCCGCTCCAGGAACTTCTCAAAGTCCTGGTGCAGCCCGCTCTCGTCATCGTTGATGAACACCGATGCCGTGATGTGCATCGCGTTCACCAGGACCAAACCCTCCTGAATGCCGCTTTCGGCCAGGCACTCGCGCACCTGCGGGGTAATGTTCACAAACGCCCGCCTCGTGGGAATCTCAAACCAAAGTTCTTTCCGGTAGCTCTTCATTCATGTCATATTGTAGGGGAGATGACGGCGGAAATTGGAGCCTCGCAAAACCGGAAGCGGCCTGAAATCCCGATCGGCGTTTTCATTATCTTCGGCTTGATCGTCTTGGTAGGCGCGGGATTCTGGTATTTGGAGCGCCAGGCCCGAAACGTGCCGCAACCCAAGGTCCTCCTGACCCCGGAGGCCAAAGCCTACGTTCGGTATCTAAAGTTGGATGAAGTGCAGATGAAGGCCACCGAAGCCTTCCTGAAACAGACTTTGGTGGAAATCACCGGCAAGATCACCAACACCGGCGACCGGCGCTTGCGCCAGGTCGATATCAATTGCATCTTCTACGATCCTTACGGCCAAGTCGTCCTGCGCGAACGGGTCTCGATCGTACGCCCCCGCACCGGGGGCTTGAACCCAGGCGAAACCAAGGACTTCCGCCTGCCCTTCGACAACATCCCGGAAAGCTGGAACCAGGCCATGCCGCAGATGGTCATCGCTCAGATCCTGTTCGAGTAGGCGCCACGTTGGACTTGGACTCGCTGAAAGCCGAGTTGAACTCCCGCGGCGAACTCCGCCTCGCCGTCAAAGTCATCCCCAAAGCCGCCCGCACCGAACTGGCAGGGCCCCTGGCCGGAGGCGTCTGGAAAATCCGCATTCAGGCCCCGCCCGAGAAGGGCAAGGCCAACGCCGAGCTGTGCCGTTTCCTCGCCAGGCTATTCGGCGTCAGCGCCCGCCAGGTGCTCATCCTCTCCGGCGAGACCTCCAGCCACAAGCAGCTCAAAATCGTCCGGGGCTGATAAGATCGGAACAGTATGACCAAGCAAAAGATTCTCTCCTCCATCGTTGACATCGGCATCGTTCCTATCGTGCGGACCAGCTCCGCCGAATCCGCCATCAAAGCCGTCGAAGCCATCTGCCGGGGAGGCATCCGCGCCGCCGAAATTACCATGACCGTTCCCGGCGCCATCCGCGCTCTGGAGAAAGTCGCCGACCAGTTCGGCGACAAGATCATGCTCGGCGCGGGAACCGTGCTCGATCCGGAGACCGCCCGCGCCTGCATGCTCGCCGGCGCCGAGTTCATCGTCACGCCCAGCCTCCGCATCTCCACCATCGAGATCGTGCAGCGCTACTCGAAGGTCATCACCCCCGGCGCCATGACCCCCACCGAGGTCCTTACCGCCTGGGAAGCCGGCGCCGACATGGTCAAAGTCTTTCCCTGCGGCAACCTCGGCGGCCCCAAATACATCAAGGCGCTCAAGGGCCCCTTCCCCCACATCGAAATGGTGCCCACCGGCGGGGTCAACCTCGAGACCGCCGGCGAGTTCCTTAAGGCCGGCGCCAGCGCCGTCGCCGTGGGCAGCGAGCTGGTGGACGGCAAGACCATCAAGGAAGGCCGCTACGACATCATCGAGGAGCGCGCCCGCCAGTACCTGGCCGTCATCGCTAAAGCCCGCCAGGAAATGCAGGCCGCCTGAAAGGGTGTCGCGGTCTGACGTTGAGCGCGCGGCTGCCGCTTCAACTCAGAAACATTCTTCGGTAGAACTGTTTTATACGAACCGCCCCTCCCCGGCCGACTCCGCGAGGCGCGCCTCCCCCGTGGAACGAGAGAGCTTGGCCATAGCCGCGGGACATAAGGACCGTTGCCAACCGCCGAAAAATCCACGTCGCGGGCTCTTGTAGCCGCCTATGCCGCGTCGATCGAGTCCGCGGCTGCACGGCGCCAAGCGGTTGAATCCCGCTCCAATTCCACCGGAGAATTTCACGTTAGGAACGTAACGTAACCGGATTTTCACCTGTCAATCGGCTATACTCCTGCATTATGCCTACGAGTCTTCGTGTCTTGTTTTTGGTCTGCTCGGGCGTAGCGGTCACGAGTGCCTTCGCTCAGGTAGACCTCACCGGCGAATGGGCTGCGGTCCGCAACGGCGCTGTCGTGGCCAAGTGCAGCATCAAGCAGACAGGCGGCCAGCTCGAGTTCATCATCCACCGCAACCCGGAGGAACGCTCCCGCGGCCGGTTTCTCAACGCCAACACCATTGTCGCCAGCGATTGGGGCGAGCAGGGGACCATCGCCGAAGGCGGCAACCTCATCCGCTGGACCAGTTCCGAGTGGCGGCGCGCCAATCCGCCGCCCACCAACACGTCCGGAACTCCCGTCTCCATCGACCTCACCGGCGAGTGGAATGCAATCCGCAACGGCGCCGTGGTTGCCAAGTGCAGCATCAAGCAGACCGGCGGCCAGCTCGAATTCATCATCCACCGCAACCCGGAAGAACGCTCTCGCGGCCGCTTTCTCAACGCCAACACCGTCGTCGCCAGCGATTGGGGCGACCAGGGCGCCATCGCCGAAGGCGGCAACCTCATTCGCTGGCGCAACTCCGAATGGAGGCGCAGCAATACAACAGGCGGCAAAGCCGGCGACATTGGATTGAACGGCTGTTGGTCTAAATGCGGCATTCACTTCTTCCAAGACGGCGAGCGGGTGTACTATTCGGCGACATGGAAGAACGGGCCGCAGGAGTGGCACCCCGGTTGGGTGATCCAGCGAGGCGAGGGCTGGCTCAAGGGCCGGGACTTGGTCCTGGAGAACGTGGTCTGGGCGCCGGTCTACCTTAAGGGCAGCCCGCAACCGAAGACGCAATACTACATGCGGCTCTCCGAGGACGGCAACGTTTTGCAGGGATACGCAGTGGTCAACGGCCGGAAAGGGCCGATCCTGACCTGGGTAAGAGACGAATGAACGTTCCGTTCCAGAACGCGGGGGCGCTCGCAGGTGCGCTATTGGACGAAGGCTGCCCGCACGGGTTCTCCTAGTTCGTGGCGCTGCCTCATCAGCGTTGCCCCGTCCCATTGTCCCTTAGTGGCGAGCCGGGCCGGTGCGGCCGCGCACCACAAACGAAGGGCGGTCCTCAAGGACCCACGGGCAGGCAGCTCCCACGTAGTCCCCGCGCCTCTGCGTGCTACACTGAGAGTCCGACATGCCGATCAGCAAGGACTTGCTCGACATTTTGGTCTGCCCCTTGTGCAAGGCCCCGGTCGAGTTGAAGCAGGATGAAAGCGGCCTTAAATGCGTCCAGTGTAAACGGGTCTACCCCATACGGGACGACATCCCCGTGATGCTGGTCGATGAGGCCAAAATCGAAGAGTAGCCATCTCTCGTCCGGATGAGAAGCATCCTGGATCAATCGCCGGCCGGGGCGCGGGTGGCGGTGATCCGCCTGCGCTCCATGGGTGACTGCATTCTCACCACACCGGCGCTGGAGATCCTCAAGAGGGCGCGGCCGGACCTGCGCGTGGCGGTGGTCGTGGAAGAACGCTTTGCACCCCTGTTCGAAGGCAACCCGGATGTGTACTCCATCCTGCCCCCCTCCGCCAACGCCCTGCGCGAGTTCCGGCCCAGGATCTGTCTCAACCTCCATGGCGGGCCCACCAGCATGGCCCTGACCCTGCTTTCCGGGGCCCGCTGGCGCGCCGGCTTCGATCACTTCCGGCCCGGCATGGTCTACAACGTGCGCATCCCCACCGCCCAGGAGATCTTGGGCGTGACGCGCAAGGTCCACACGGCCGAGCATTTGGCCTCGGCGGTCTTCTTCCTCGGCGTCCGCCAGTGCGAGGTTCCCCGGGCCAGACTGTTCGCCGCCCCGCCCCCCGAAGGCCGTCCTTATGCCGTGCTCCACCCTGCTGCCACCGGCATCGGCAAGACTTGGCCCGCAGCGAACTTCCTGCGCGTGGCCCAGTTCCTCCAGGAGGAACACGGCCTCCAGCCCGTCTTCATCGCCGGCCCAGGCGAGGACCTGAGCCCCTTCCAGCAATTCCGAACTCTCTCCGGCGCGCCCCTCAGCGAGGTCAAGTCCCTGATCTCCGGCGCATCCCTTTTCGTCGGCAACGACAGCGGCCCCGCCCACATGGCCGCCGCCTTCGGCATCCCCGTCGTCGTCTTGTTCGGCAACTCCGACCCCATCGTCTGGGCCCCTTGGCGCACCAGGGCCGAAACCCTCATTTCGCTGGGCGCCATCGAAAAGATCACCGTCGCCCAGGTCCAGGCCGCCATCCATCGCCTGAGGAAGCAAACGGCATGAAGGAATTTGCCCGGCTGCTGCGCTACGTCCGCCGTTACATCCCCCTGATCGTGATCTCCGTCTTCCTGATGGCGCTGGTCGGCGGCGCTCAGGGCCTGATGGCGTTCCTGATCAGCCCCGTCTTCAACCACGCCCTGTCTCCCCGCGCCACCGACTCCCCCATCGAGCTGTTCACCAACCCCATCACCAAGAACCCCGTCCGCCTCAACGACTTCCTCCCCAGCCGCATCCGCAACGTCTGGAGCATGATCGGCGCCGCCATCCTCTTCGCCTTCCTGCTCCGCGGCCTCTGCGATTACCTCGGCAACTACCTCATCAACTACGTCGGCTTCTCCGCGGTCACCGACCTCCGCCAAGCCGTCTTCGACAAGGTCCTGCGCCACGGAGCCGAGTTCTTCGAAAGCCATTCCACCGGCCAGATCATGTCGTCCATCATGAACGACATCGAAAAGATCCAGGTCGCGACTTCCCATATCCTGGCCGACCTCATGCGCCAGTTCTTCACCATCGCTGCCCTCCTGTTCGTCCTCATCGAAAAGGACTGGCGCTTGGCCCTCATCAGCCTCACCGTGCTCCCCTTCGTGCTCCTCCCCACCGCCCGCATCGGACAGCGCATCCGCCGCACCACCCGCCGCGCCCAGGACGAGATGGCCGAACTCAACCAGATCCTCCAGGAGGCCTTGAGCGGCCATCAGGTCGTGCGCGCTTTCGGCGCCGAAGAGTACGAGTCCCGAAGATTCCGCCAAGTGGCCCGCCGCCTCCGCGCCAGCAACATGCGCTATGTGGCCCAGCAAGCCCTTGCCTCGCCCCTCATCGAGTTCTTCGCCGCGATTACGGTCGTGGCGCTGATCACTTACGCCCGCGGCCAGATCCTCGCCGGCCGCATGACCCTCGGCGACTTCAGCACCTTCGTCTTTGCCCTCTTGTCCCTCTACGAGCCCGTCAAACGCCTCACCGGCATCCACAACATCTTTCAGCAAGCCATCGGCTCCACCCAGCGCGTCTTCGAGTACCTGGACCGCCCCGAGGCCATCCAGGAGCGGCCCAACGCCGTGCCGCTCAAGCGCTTCGAAAAGTCCATCGTCTATCAGCAGGTCTCGTTCCGCTATCCCTCCGCCCACAACGGCTTCGCCCTCGAAAACATCAACCTCGAGGTCAAGGCCGGCGAGGTGGTCGCCTTGGCCGGACCCAGCGGCGCCGGCAAGACCACTCTGGTCCAGCTCCTGCCGCGCTTTTACGACGTCACCTCCGGCGCCATCCTCATCGACGGCCAGGACGTGCGCGACCTCAAGCTCGCCAGCCTCCGCAGCAAGATCAGCATCGTCCCCCAGGAAACCTTCCTGTTCAACGACACCGTCGCCAACAATATCCGCTATGGACGCCAGGACGTCAGCGCCAAAGCCGTCCGCGAGGCCGCCCGCACGGCCCTCTGCGAAGAGTTCATCCTCCAGATGCCCCACGGTTACGACACCGTCATCGGCGACCGCGGCGTCAAGCTCAGCGGAGGCCAGCGCCAGCGTCTGGCCATCGCCCGCGCCCTGCTCGAAAATGCCCCCATCCTCATCCTCGACGAGGCCACCTCCAACCTCGACACCGAGTCGGAGATCCTCGTCCAGCGGGCCCTGGCCAACCTCATGCAAGGCCGCACCGTCATCGTCATCGCCCACCGCCTGTCCACCATCCGCCGCGCCGACAAAATCGCCGTCCTGAACGACGGCCGCATCGTCGAGATGGGCGCCCACGACCAGCTCATCACCGCGGGCGGCCTCTACCAGAAGCTTTACGAGCTCCAGTTCCACGGCGGCTCCCTGGAGGCCCTATGAGCGTCCGCAGTATGACCGGCTTTGCCCGCGTCAAAAAGTCATCCGAAGCCGGCGAGGCCGTCATCACCCTCCGCAGCGTCAACCACCGCGGCCTCGACCTTCACTTCCGCACCAGCCCCGAACTGGAAGTCTTCGAGCCCGCCCTCCGCGATCTCCTCAAACGCCGACTTTCGCGCGGCCACGTCCAGGTCCGCATCACCTTCACCCCGGCCCGCGCCCTGCCGGTCACCTTGAACCGCCCCCTCCTGCGGGCTTACCTCGAAGCTTTTCAGCAGGCCGCCACTGAAAGCGGCATCCCTGCCCGGCCCGACCTCAATGCCGCGCTGGGCCTCCCCGGAATGCTCAGGGAAGAAGACGCCGACCCTGACCCCGCCGTCGAACAGCTCCTCACCTCCGCCCTGGACGAAGCCTTATCCGCCCTCGACGCGTTCCGCTTGGCCGAAGGTCAGGCCCTCGCCGCGGAAATGCTCCAGCGCGCCGCCGCCGTCCGAGCCGCAGCTTCCCGGCTGGAAGAGCTCCGCTCGCAAGCCCTGCCCGCCTTCCAGGCCCGCCTCTCGGCGCGCCTCGCCGAGTTGCTCGGGGCCGCCGTCGATCCTCAGCGCATCGCCCTAGAAGCCGCCCTTCTGGCGGACCGTAGTGACATCGCCGAGGAGATTACCCGCCTCCGAGTTCACGTCGCGCAGTTAGAGGCTATCCTCTCCAGCGGCGGCGAGGCTGGCAAAAAGATCGACTTCCTGCTCCAGGAAATGAGCCGGGAAGCCAACACCATCCTTTCCAAGACCAACGGACTCGGCGGGCTCGGCTTGGCCATCACCGAAACCGGGCTCGCCATCAAGACCGAGATCGACAAAATCCGTGAACAGGCGCTGAATCTGGAATGAGCATCGTATTCATTATCTCCGCTCCCTCAGGCTCAGGGAAATCTACACTTGTAAAAGGACTTCTTGAGTCCGTACCAAGTCTCATTTTTTCAATTTCTTATACGACTAGAAGCCCGCGCGGCTTGGAGCAGCCTGGCAAAGATTATTATTATATTAGTAGAGAGGAGTTCGAGCAGCGCATCGCCGCCGGCGAATTCCTCGAGCACGCCGAGGTCTTCGGCAACTACTACGGCACCCACCGCAGCGTCCTGGAGCGCGCCCAGGCTCAAGGCTGCGATCTGGTGCTCGACATCGACGTGCAAGGTGCGCGACAATTAAAGAGCCGGATACCGGAGGCAGTCAGCATCTTCATTTTGGCGCCCTCGCGCCAAATCCTGGAGCAGAGATTGCGCGCCCGTTCGGAAGATCCCGAAGCGGTGATCAACCGGCGGTTGCGCGAGGCAGCCGAGGAGATTCGCAACTATCGAGACTACGACTACATTGTGGTGAACCGGGAGGTAGCGGCTTCCGTGGACGCGCTCGCCTCCATCGTCAAGGCGGAACGCCACCGGAGAGCTCGAATGGAAAAGGAGATCCTCCCGATTCTGGCTACCTTCGAAAATCCAGGCCAAGATTGAAGCCATCGAGTCAGCTATGATCGACACCCCAGCAAAGAATAACAACCCTTATGTGATTCCGGACGATCCGGAACAGAGCACCTACCGCTGGATCATCGTGGCCGCCAAGCGCGCCCGCCAGCTTCAGAGCGGTGCGCGGCCCTTCCTGCCGGTCACGTCCAAGAAACCAACCATCATCGCCATGGAGGAGGTGCGGCGCGGGTTGGTGAAATGGGAAGATCCAGAGCTCAACCCGCCCGCGGCGCCGTCTTCCTCCCCAGAGGCGTGACGTATGCGCGTGGCCTTGGGCGTGGGAGGCGGAATCGCCGCCTACAAGTCCGCTGAGCTGGCCCGCGCGCTGGCCGAACGCGGGGCTCAGGTCCAGGTCATCATGACCGCCGCCGCCCGCGAATTCGTTCGACCTTTAACTTTTGCCGCCCTCACCGGGCGCAAAGTCATCACGGACCTGTTTCCAGCTTCATCCGAGTCCGAGGCGCTGGCTAGCGCCGTCGAGCATATCGGCGTCGCGCAATCCAACGACTTGCTTGTGGTCGCCCCGGCCACAGCCGACCTGATGGCGAAGTTCGCCCACGGGCTGGCGGACGATTTCCTCACCACGCTTTATCTCGCCTTCCCCGGCCCCGTGCTGCTGGCTCCCGCCATGAACACCAATATGTGGCGTCACCCCGCCACCCAGGCCAACCTGGAAATCCTGCGGGCCCGCGGCCACACAATCATCGGTCCGGACGAAGGCGAGCTGGCCTGCGGAATGACCGGCCCCGGGCGCATGGCCGAACCGGCCGCCATCGCGGCCGCCGCTGTGAACTTGCTGAACCGCAAGCGCGATCTTGAAGGCGAGACCGTCCTTGTCACCGCCGGCCCCACCCGCGAGCCGCTCGACCCCGTTCGTTTCATCAGCAACCGCTCCAGCGGCAAAATGGGCTACGCCCTGGCCGAGGCCGCCGCCGCCCGCGGCGCAAATGTCATCCTAATTTCCGGCCCGGTTCATCTGCCCGATCCGCCCGGCGTCAAGACCATCAAGGTCCAGACCGCCCAGGAAATGCGCGACGCGGTCTTCGCCAACCTCGAACCGGCCACCATCGTCATCAAAGCCGCGGCCGTCGCCGACTACCACGTGGCCAACGTCCCGCAGCAGAAGCTCAAGAAGACCGCCGCCCGCATCTCGCTCGAGCTTGATCCCACGCCCGACATCCTGGCCGAGCTTGGCCAGAAGAAAGGCGATCGGCTTCTCATCGGCTTCGCCGCCGAAACCGAGAACCTGCGCCAGGAGGCCCGCCGGAAACTCCTCAGCAAGAACTGCGACATGATCGTGGCCAATCTGGTGGGGCAAGAAGAAAACGCCGGATTCGAGTCCGACACCAACGAAGTGGTGCTGCTGCTGGCCACTGGCTCTACCGTGACCGTGCCGCCCTCGCCCAAACGCGAGGTCGCGGACCGCATCCTGGACGAGGCGCTCAAGCTGCGGCTGGCCCTCCACGCGGCCCGATGAACCGCGAGCTCCTCCGGCAACTCCTTCTCTACTACCAGGACCTCGGCATCCAAACCCTCTATCGCCGGGAGCCGGCCCCAACCGCGCCCTCGCTGCCCCAGACGGCCGACACTCAGCCCCAAGCCCCGCCGTTATCTAACGCCGCTCCGCCCCCGGTTCCCACCCAGCCTTACGAAGCAGGGCTGTTCGATAGCCCGCCTTCGGCGGTGTCCCGCGAGTCACTTGCCGATATTCTGGCCGAAATCGGCGACTGCACCCGCTGCCGCCTCCATCAAGGCCGCACCAAGATCGTCTTCGGCGCGGGCAACGAGCAATCGCCTCTCGTGTTCGTGGGCGAAGGCCCCGGCGCCGAAGAAGATGCCCAGGGCTTGCCTTTCGTCGGACGCGCCGGCCAGCTCCTCACCCAGATGATCGAAGGCACTGCCCGCAAGGAGGGCATCCCGCTCAAACGCGAGCAGGTCTACATCTGCAACGTCGTCAAGTGCCGCCCGCCGGATAACCGGACGCCCCTGCCCGACGAAATGGAAATATGCGGGCAGTTCCTGTTCCGCCAACTGGCGGCCATTCGCCCCAAAGCCATCTGCGCCTTGGGCTCAACCGCCGCCCGCGCCCTGCTCGACCGCAAAGAAGGCGTCACCAAGCTCCGCGGGAACTGGTACCGCTGGCGCGGCATCCCGGTCATGGTGACCTACCACCCCTCCTACCTCCTGCGGCCGTACAATCAGAACGCTAAACGGGAAGCTTGGGAGGACCTCAAGAAGGTCTTGCACTATGTCTATGACTAGTCCGAAGGCAGGCTTCTTCATCACCTTCGAGGGCCTCGACGGCTGCGGCAAGACCACCCAAATGAAGCTTCTCGCCCAGCGCCTCCGCGTCGCCGGCCGCACGGTGCTCGAAAGCTACGAGCCCGGCGGTACCCGCATCGGGGCCCAGGTCCGCCGCATCTTGCTCGACGCCGCCAACCACGAGCTTTGCCCGACCGCCGAACTCCTGCTCTACTTCGCCTGCCGTGCCCAGAACGTCGAAGAGGCCATCCTGCCGGCGCTCCGGCGCGGAGACGTCGTGCTCTCGGACCGCTTCACCGATTCCACTCTGGTCTACCAGGGCGTGGGGCGCGGCCTCGGCAAGCAGGTCGTCCTCACTCTGGATCAAATCGCCTGCAAGGGTCTGGTCCCCGATCTCACCCTGCTTCTGGACATCGACCTCGAGACCAGCCTGGCCCGCGCCCGCGCCCGTAACGACGCCGCCGGCCAATCCGGCGCTCCCGCCGAAACCCGCATGGACGACCAGGACCTTGCCTTCCACCGCAAGGTCCAACAAGCCTATGCCGAATTGGCCGCCCAACACCCCGAACGAATCGTAGTCATCGACGCCCGCGCCGCCATTGAGGACATCGCCGGCAGAATCTGGCAAACCGTGGCCCGCCGCTTGGAAATCTCCCATGTTTGAGAACTTCACAGGCAACCGGCGCACCGTCTCCGCTTTAGCCCGCATGGTCGAACAGGACCGGCTGCCCCAAACCGTGCTGCTCGTCGGCCCCGAAGGCATCGGCAAGGCCACGCTCGCCCGCCGTCTGGCTTCGGTCCTCCTGGGCCAGCCGTCCAAGATCGAGCAGGATGATCTCAGTCTGCCCCACAACCAGGAGCGGATCCGCGAGCGCGAAAAATGGTCCTCCGAGCGGCGCTCCGAAGAGCCCCTTTTCTTCGGCACGCATCCCGACTTCCTCACCTTCCCTCCCGAGGGACCTCTGCGCCAAATCTCGATCCAGCAGATGCGCCTGCTCAAGGAGCAGGCCCAGTTCAAGCCCCTTCACGGACAGCGCCGCGTCTTCCTCATCGACCACCTCGACCGCGCCAACGAGCAGGCCGCCAACTCCTTGCTCAAGACCCTCGAGGAGCCCCCGGATCACATGGTTCTCGTCCTGACGGCCGAAAACCCCCAAGACCTCCTGCCCACCATCCGCTCCCGCTCCGTCATGCTCCACCTGAACCCCCTGCCTCCCGAGGAACTCAAGTCGTTCCTCATGAGCCGCGGCGTGGACCATCCGGATCGGCGCGCCCGCCTCGCCGGAGGCTGCCCAGGCCGCGCCCTCGTCCTTGACCTGGACGCCTACGACCGCCGCGCTCGCGCCATGCTCGAGTTGCTCAAAGCCGCCAGCGGCCTTGCCCCTTTCAGCGCGTGGCTCCAGCACTCCGACGAGGTGTTGCAGGTCCGCTCCGAACGTTTTGAGGAATACCTCTCCGTCCTCTATGATTTACTCTCGGATCTTTTAATAATACAACAAGATAGCGAGAACATCCAAAACCCTGAGCTGCGTTCGGAGTTAGAGCCCATCGCTGAGCACACCTCATTTAGGTGGCTCTGGAACGCCGCTCGGCGGACCGACGAGTTACTGGCTCTGTTGCGCCGAAACATCCAAAAGAATATCGCCCTAGACGCCTTTGTGTTGTCTTTGCGCGCCGCCTAATGTAATTGCATTTTCACTTGTTGTTGTCTTGACTCCGCTCGGTACCCTTAGCGATCCTGGAGGCATAGGAGGTTTTTCCCATATGAGCTTGCCATTTCGCTCCCGGCTTGCGTGCTTAACCCGAGCGACGTTCGCCGGGGCGTGGATCCTGGGACTCGCGATGTGCGTGTTCCTTCCTACCGCGATGTACGGCCAGGCCGCCGCGGGAACCGCCAGCCTGACAGGGGTTCTGACCGACCCCAGCGGCGCCGTGATGCCGGACGTCGAGGTGACGGTGCGCAACGTGGACACCAACGTCTCCCGCACCGTGAAGACGAACGAAGTCGGCCGGTTTGAAGTCGTCGCCTTGCAGCCCGGCCGGTATGAGATCAAGGCCGAAAAGCCTGGTTTCACCACGCTGGTGCGCTCCGGCATCACCCTGAACGTCGGCGCCCGCGCGGTGGCCAACCTGGAGATGGCCCTCTCGACAGCCGCGCAAACCGTCACGGTTCAGTCGGAGCTTCCCACGGTCGACCAGAACAAGACCGAGGTCAGCACCATCATCAACCTCAACGATATGCGCAACCTACCGCTCAATGGCCGCCGCTGGGATGCGTTTGTCATGACCACCCCCGGCGCCACCAATGATGGCAACTTCGGCCTGATCACCTTCCGCGGCATCTCCGGCCTGTACAACAACAACATGATCGACGGCGCCGACAACAACCAGGCCTTCTTCTCCGAAGCCAAAGGACGCACCCGCCTGGCTTACGGCATCAGCTCCGAGGCCATCCAAGAGTTTCAGGTCGGCACAAGCAACTTCTCGGCGCAATACGGACGCGCCGCCGGCGGCATCATCAACGCGGTCACCAAGTCCGGAACCAACCAGACCCATGGGACCTTCTTTTATCTCATCCGCGACGACGCGCTGAACGCCGCCAATTCCATCTCCGGACCCGCTCTGGTCGCCCTTGGCCTGCCCAAGAAGCCCAAGGACCGCCGCCAGCAGTTCGGCCCGTCCCTCGGCGGCGCGATTCAGAAGGACAAGCTCTTTTACTTCCTGAGCTACGACCAGCAGAAGCGGGTCTTTCCTGCTGTCGTGGTGCCCTTTTCTCAAACCTTCCTTGCGAGCACAGGCTCCGCGCCGGGCTTGCCCAATGCCAAAGCCTTCTTTCAGAGCCTCCAGGGTCCTCAGGACCGCCAGGGCAACCAATACGTCGGTCTGGCCCGCGTGGACTATAACCTGAACAGCCGCAACCAGCTCAGCGCCACGCTGAATATCCTGCGCTGGGACTCCCCCAACGGCATTCAGACCGCCCCTACCCACGGCTACCACGAGAGCGCCAACGGAAGCGACAACGTTAGCACCGAAACCATCATCGGCCGCTGGACCGCCACCGTCACGCCCACCTTGGTCAGCCAGCTCCGCGGGCAGTGGGGCCGCGACCTGGAGACCCAGATGCCGAACGCCCCCGGCCCTTACGTGACGGTCACCAACGGCATCAACTTCGGCATGCCCAACTTCCTGCCGCGCGCCGCCTACCCCGATGAGCGCCGCTGGCAGTTGTCTCAGGACTTCAACTGGCTCCGCGGCCGCCACTCGGTCAAGTTCGGCTACGACGTCACCCGCGTCTTCGACAAGATGATTAACCTCTACCGGGGAGGCGCCGAGTATAACTACTCCACCCTGAACGATATCGCCCTCGACTGCGCCAACATGTCCCTCCCGCTGCCGCTCAAGAACTGCGTGGCCTCCACCGGCTTTGGCGGCGTCGACGGCAAGCATTACAGCAACTTCTACCAGACCTTCGATGCCCTTGGCCTCGACGGAAAAACCGAGTTCAGCACGGTCGACCTGGCCTTCTACGTCGAGGACAGCATCAAGCCGGTTCCGAGCCTCACCCTGAACCTTGGCCTGCGCTATGACTTGCAGACCATGCCCCCGCTCACCGGCAACCCCGCCGCTCCCGGCACCACCCGCATCAACACCGACAAGAACAACTTCGGTCCCCGCGTCGCCCTGGCTTGGGATCCGTTCAAGAAGCAGAAGACGGTGTTGCGAGCCGGCGCCGGCATGTACTACGGACGGACCCAGAACTCCACCATCGTCAACCTGATGAACAACAACGGCGTCCGCTTCGTCAGCTTCAACTACCGGCCCACCACCGCCGGCTCGCCGGTCTTCCCCAACGTGCTCCCCTCCATCCCCACTGGCAGCGGGCTGAAGTCCGACATCATCTTCGCTTCCAGCGACTTCGCCAACCCGCTCATCTACCAGATGGAGTTCACCATCGAGCAGGAGATCTACCGCAACCTCAGCTTGACCGCCTCGTATTTGGCATCCCGCGGCCAGCGCTTGCCGGTCTTCCGCGATACCAATCTCCCGCTGCCCGGCGTTGCCACCTACACCGTCTGCGGCTCGCCTCAGGCGGGCTCCAGCACCGTCTGCTCCGATCCGGTCGCAACCTACCCGGTGACCTTCTTCAGCGGGCCCAGGCCCAATCCCAACTTCGGCGCCATTGCCGTGGCCGACAGCGTGGTCAACTCCTGGTACAACGGCTTCGTCCTTCAGGCGCGGCACCGCTTCGCTTACGGCTTCCAGCTTCAGGCCGCCCTGACCATCTCCAAGGCTCAGGACAACGGCCAGAGCCTGATCACCTTCAGCTCCTTCAACCAGCCGGTCAACCCGTTCAATCTCCGCCAGGATTACGCGCTGTCCGATCTGGACCAGCGCAAGCGGTTTACCATGTCGGGATACTGGGAGCCGCCGTTCCGCCGCGTTGGAAACCGTCCCCTGCGCACGTTCCTGGACGGTTTCTCGCTGTCCGGCATCGTCGCCTTGTTCGACGGGCGGCCCTATTCGCCCGGCATTAGCGGCAACCCCACTCCCGCCGGAACCGCCTCCGGAATCACCGGCGCCGCCGCCAGCAGCACCTCGCGGGTGCCCTTCCTCGGCCGCAATATCTACACCAGCCCAGGCGGGGCCACTGTCGACGCCCGGCTGGCTCGCGAGATCCGCTTCTCGGAGCGTGTCCGCTGGCAGTTGATCGCTGAGGCGTTCAACGTCTTCAACCGCGTGAATATCACCGGCATCAACACGACCCAGTACAACATCCGCAACACCATCCTGTTCCCGCGGACCGACTTCCGGACCATCTCCGCTACGGGAACCAACCTGATGCGCGAGCGCCAGTGGCAGCTCGGCACCCGCTTCTCGTTCTGAATTGTTGCCCGTGAGCTGGGCGGCCTGCGCCGCTCAGCTCACGCGCCACCTTCAGCATGCCGCTCCAGCGCGCCCGGTCTTGCTCAGAGCCCCACTTTGCTAAACTCGGCTTCAGGCACGCCGTATAACGCCGATCCGTTGCGTTCTTTTTGATCCCCTGAGACAAGACCATGCGAGAACTGTATCGAACCGATTTCCACCCTGCCCAAACCGGGGCGCTGGTGATCCATTGCAGCGATGCGCGCTACCGCCCCTGCTTCCAGCGGTTCGTGGAGGAGTGCGCCAAGCCCGGCGCCTGGCAGTTGCTGGCTCTGCCCGGCGGACCCCGAACCTTGGTCCCAAGCACGTCCGAGGCCGCCTACCGGACGGGGTGGCTATGGCTGGAATTCCTCATCGAAAAAGGCAAACCGCCCAGGGTGCTGCTCGTCGCGCACTCCGATTGCCTCTGGTATCTCGAAGGTCCCTGCGCGGAATCGCCTTCCACGTGCCTGGAAGGCCAGATCGAGGACCTGCGCGCCGTCGGCCAGGAACTCCAGCGCCGCTATCCGGAACTCCATGTGGAGCTGTACTATGCCCGGCAGGACAACAATCAGGTGGTCTTCGCTGAGGTGTGGACGCCGGCCGGGCGTCAGCCCTTCAGATCCCGGAACGCTTCTTCGATCTCCCGCTTCGCCTCGGGAGTCAAAGGGCCAAGGGGCAAGCGGCACGGCCCGCCATAGTAGCCGTTGAGATCCATCGCGTACTTAAGTCCCGGGATGCCGTACTTTGCGGTCACCAGGTAGGCGGCCCGGCCGATGCGGTTCTGCCAGTCCAATCCGGCTTCAAAGTCCCGCGTCCGGTGCGCTTCCCAGATCGTGATCACCGAGTACGGCGCGGCGTTCGCATAGGCCAGAACGGCCCCCACGGCTCCGACCTGAAGGGAGGGCCACAACGTCGGCGCCGAGCCCACCAGCACCTGAAACCCCGGCTTCACCTCCCGGATCATCTGCATCACCTTTTCGAGGTTCCCGGAGCTTTCTTTGATCGCCACGATGTTGGGATGCTGGGACAGCTCCGCCACCGCTTCGGCCGGAATGTCGACTCCTGTGGCCTGCGGCCAGTTGTAGATCATGACAGGAATCTTTGCCTGGTCCGCCACCGCGCGGAAGAACACCAGCTGCGCGTCCTTGCGGCTGAACAGGTTCTTGTAATAGTGCGGCGTGCGCACCATGGCCGCCTTGTAGCCCATCTCAGCGGCCTTGTTGGTGAGCCAGACCGTCTCGCGCACGCTCTCCATGCCTGTGCCCGCCAAAAGCACTTTGTCCGAAGCGGCGTATTCAGCGGCCCATTCCCAGAGCCGCAGCTTCTCCTCCGCGGTCAGCATTACGCTCTCGCCGGTCGAGCCGCAAACCACGTAGCCGGCCAGCCCCGTCTGGTTCCACTTTTCGAGGTTGTGCTTCAGTTTGGTGCGGTACAGCTCCCCCTCTGAGTCAAATGGGGTCGCGATGGGAGGGAAAATCCCTTGCAGCTTCATAGACCTACCAAGCCCCAAGAAGCAAGAATGGGGCCGGGCGCGCCCGGCCCCAGATCCGCTTCGTTTATGCCGCCGGCAGCTTGGCGAACACGATCAGCAGCGTGTACAGCGCCAGCGACTCGATCAGCGCCAGGCCGATGATGAGCGCCAGGCGGATGGCGCCCGCGGCCGCAGGATTGCGGGCCATGCCCTCGACGGCGGCCGCCACCGCTTTGCCCTGCGCCAATCCGCAAATGCCGCTGGCGAAGGCCATCGAGAAGCCGGAGGTGATGGCGACCCAGTTGGGGCCGCTCGATTGAGTCTGTGCGAAGATGGGACTCGCCAGCAACATCATGGCGCCCATCAGCAGCAGGAACTTCACTTTCATCGGGTGAGTCTCCTTTTCGTCTATGAATCGCCCCAGGAGGTGGTTCCCGTCATCCTCTTGCAGCCGGGCTCACACTGAAAGGCGGATAAAGCCGTTATCAATGCTCGTGCGCCACAGCTCCCGACACATAGCTCATGGTCAGCAGCGTGAACACGAAGGCCTGCAAAAACGCTACGAAAACGTGCAACCCCATGAAGACCGCCGGCACCGCCACCGGGAACAACGCCAGAAACACCAGCGTCACCTGTTCGCCGGCAAACATATTGGCGTAAAGACGGGCGGTGAGCGACAGCAGCCGGCCCAGGTGGCTGAAGATCTCGATCGGGATCATCAAGGGGGCCAGCAGCCACATCGGCCCCGCAAAATGCTTCATGTAGTTGAAAACGCCCTGCTCCCGGATCCCCATGGTGTTGTAATACAGGAACGCCAGAAGCGCGCAGCCCAACGGAACCGGCGTAAACATGGTCGGCGATTCCAGCGAGGGGATCAGCCCGATCAGGTTGCAGAAAAGAATGAAGAAAAAGATCGTGGCAAAAAAGTGAAGATACTTTCGGCCGCCGTGGCCCACCACGTCCTCGGACTGCGCCCGCAGGAAGTTATAGACGAGCTCGAACAACTGCTGCACCGGCCCCGGCCGGTCGGCGGAGATCCTGGGCTTGAGCAGCGCAAAGCCAACCACAATCAGGATCGCGACCAGGATCTGCATGGCCACGAAGTTCGACCAGGGCTTGTCCGCATGCTCGGCATGCAGGCCCACCAGCGACAGAACGCTGTTGGCGAACCCAGCCAGGTACTTATTTAGAATTGCGGTAATCCACAGCTCATGCTCTTGCATAGAACAGTTCGTAGAAGATCTCGAGGAGGACGGCCGCCCCGGCCACAAGCAGGCCCAGCAGACCGGCCGTCAGGTTCAGCCCGAAAAACCTCACTATAACATAGCCGGCCGCGCCCAACAGCAGATAACGCAGGGCGAAATACGCCACCATCCGCCTCCTCGGTTCCGTCATCTCCGTGCCTAACGAGGCCGTCAGCCGGTGCAGCCAGTGAAAGTTGGCCAGCGAGGCGGCGGCTCCCGCCAGGAAGCCCAAGCCCCAACTCCAGCCTTCCATCCACCACGCCACGCCCGCGCCCGCCACCCCGAGCCAAGCCATCGCCGTCTTCATCCGGCCCACAGCCCGGTCGAAAAATACTTCATCGGTGGTTTTGGCCGTCATTCTTTAGGACTTGGCGAAAAAGCTCGACGAATCCGGCGGCGATGCCGAGCAGCAGGCAGACCACCGTCAGGAAGCTCGTGCCCAGCCAGCGGTCCAGCAGGCGCCCCACGGCGTAGCCGGCAAAGGTCGACGACGGCAATAGGAACGCTAGCGAGCTATAGCGCCCCACTACAGCCCATGCGCTCTGCGGCTTGCGAGGCATAAGAAAAAACCGGCCCGCTCAGCCGGATTCGGCGGCGACAGGATTGGTGAGCTCACCCACCCCGGCGATCCGGACCGTGACCTGGTCGCCCGGCTTAAGAAACACCGGCGGCTTCCGGGCGACACCGACGCCGGACGGAGTGCCGGTCGCCACGACGTCACCCGGCTCCAGGGTAAAGACGCTCGAAAGGAACTCGATCAAATCCGGGATCCGGAAAATCAGGTTGCTCGTGTTCGAGCTTTGCATCACCACGCCGTTCAGCGTCAGCGAGATATCCAGGGCATGCGGATCCGGAATCTCGTCTTCGGTGACGATCCAGGGGCCCATGGGCGCGAAGGTGTCGAACGTCTTGCCCATCATCCACTGGGTGGTCGCCATCTGGAAATCCCGCGCGCTGACGTCGTTGAAGGCGGTGTATCCGAAAACATGCCGTCGCCACTCGGAGGCTTGAATGTAGCGCCCGCCGGTTCCGATGACGAAGGCCAGCTCCGCCTCGTAGTCCGGCTTGGTGGAAGCCTTCGGCAGGACAATGTTGGCGCCCGGGCCGATAACGGCGGTGGGGAACTTGGCGAAGACGGTCGGGATCTTCTCAACCGTCTTCCCGGTCTCAGCGGCGTGGTCCCGGTAGTTGAGTCCGATGCAAATGATCTTGGGGGGCCTGGGGATGGGCGCGAGCAACTGGGCCTCGGCCAAGGGGGTAACCGCGCTTTCCGGCGCGCTTTCCAGCCAGCGGCGAGCGGCCGCCAGAGCTTGCTCGCCCCCGCGGATCAAAGTCAGCAGATCGGGGAAACCGGCCGGCTCCAGGCTGACAACTGTGCCGTCGCGCACCACTCCGGCGCCGACCTTGCCGTCCGCGCCGCGGTATGTGACGAATCGCATGGCCTGCTTTCCGGCGCCGCCCTACCGGACGGCCTTCTGAATCTTGCCGCTCTTAATGCAGCTCGTGCACACGCGCATCCGCTTAGCCGCGCCGTTGACCACCGCCCGCACGGTTTGCAGGTTCACGTTCCAGCGCCGCTTGGTCAGGTTGTGGGCATGGCTGATCCGGTGTCCGAACTGGGGCCCGCGGCCGCAGATCTCGCAAACTCTTGCCATGATTTGGGTTCCTCTCTTGGAAGTGGGAAATTCGATTCTAGCAACCGCCCCGAACGTCACGCAACCAACCCTGCTGCCGCCGGACGCTCGCTAGCCGGCCCATCTTAGCCGCGCGACGGATTCCAGATGATAGGTTTGGGGAAACAGGTCGACTAGCGCCAGTGACTCTAGCCGGTAGCCGCCCGCGGCGAGCCCGGCCAGATCCCGCGCCAGCGTGGCCGGATCGCAGGACACCACTGCCAGCGCCGCCGGCCGCAGCCGCACCAGATGCCGAACCACGGCCGGTCCCAGCCCTGCCCGGGGCGGGTCGGCCAGAACGAAATCGGGGCCACGGGTGCAGCCTGCCAGAAAGCTCTCCACCGCCGCCCGCTGCACCCGGATGGGCAAGCCTGCCCGCTGCGCATTGAACTCCAAATCCCACGCGGCCTCGGCGCCGCTTTCGACCGCCGTCACCGCCGCGAACCTCCTGGCCAGAGGCAGGGAAAACAGGCCGACGCCCGCGTAAAGATCCCAAGCCTCTTCCCCTGCCGCCCCTTCCAGCGCCGTCTCGACGAGACGCTCCAACAGAAAGCGGTTTACTTGGAAGAACGAATGGCGGCTCACCCGGAACCGCTCGCCGCAAGCCGCATATTCCAGACTTGAGGCGTCAGCCCCCGGAAGCTTCTCCCTGCACCAGTCGAAAAAGCGGCGGGCCACGGGCCGTTCGGTGCAGAGAATGTTCACCTGCACTCCCACCTCGTTGGTGAGCAGCTCGATCGTCCGCACAAAGCCGGGAAATCGCGGATCGCGGGCCATCGAAAGCAGTTCGCCGAGGGCGGAGTTAATCCGAGGGGAGCAAATCCGGCATTGCTCGATCGGGCAGAGCCGGTTGGACCCGGCTTCCCGGTAGCCGATCCGCCCGCCCTGAATGTGGAACTGCGCCCGGTTGCGGTACCCGTAGGGTTCGGCGGCCGCCACGCGGATCTCCTCCGGAGCGGTCAGCTTGCCGACTCGCTGGAGCGTCTCCCTCAAAATCGCGGCCTTGTACTCGAGTTGCGCCTCATAGGATGCGTGCTGATACTGACACCCGCCGCAACGCCCGAAATACGGGCACGGCGGCTCGACTCGGGCCTCCGAAGCCGCCACCACTTCCTCCACCGCCGCTTCGGCCAGCCCCGAGCGGCGGCGTTCGATCCGCACACGCACCCGCTCGCCCGGAAGCACGAAGGGCGCCAGCACCACCTCCCCGCCCAATCGCCCCAGCCCCCGGCCGCCGTACACCCACTTTTCGACCGTCAGCTCGCGCGGCTCAGCTTCGGGCCTGTTTGTTTCAGACAGCGGCATCGCGTACGATAGGATTTTCACCCCTTCTAGCATGAGACCACGAGTCTTTTCGGGAGTCCAGCCTTCCGGCAACTTGCACATTGGCAACTATCTGGGAGCGCTGAAGACTTGGACGCGCTTGCAGCACGACTACGAGTGCATCTACTGCATCGTGGACCTGCACGCCATCACCGTCTACCAGGATCCCAAGGAGCTGCTTCAGAAGATCCGCGACACGGCGGCGCTGTTTCTGGCGAGCGGCATCGACCCGCAGGTTTCGAGCGTGATCGTGCAGTCGAGCATTTCGGCCCACGCGGAGCTGGCCTGGATGCTGACCTGCGTCACGCCCATGGGCTGGCTGAGCCGCATGACGCAGTTCAAGGCCAAGGCGGAGAAGCAGGAGACGGTCGGCGACGGGCTGTTTCAGTACCCCGTGCTGATGGCGGCCGATATTCTGCTCTACCAGGCGGCCATTGTGCCCGTAGGGGATGATCAGTCGCAGCATGTGGAGCTCACGCGCGACATCGCCCAGCGCTTCAACTCGCTGTACGGGGAAACCTTCGTCGTGCCCGAAACCAAGCTTCCGGCCGTGGGCGCCCGGATTATGGGGCTTGACGATCCTCTGAAGAAGATGAGCAAGTCCGAGCCGGGGTCCGGCCACGCCGTGGCGCTGCTCGATCCGCCCGAGGCCATCCGCAGGAAGATCATGCGGGCCACGACGGATTCCAACCCTGCCGTCGATTTCGATGCGCTCGGGCCGGGCGTCGAAAACCTGCTGAATATCTTTCAGGCCTTCAGCGAGTGGAGCGATGACCAGATGCGCGCGCACTTCTCCGGCATGCGCTACGGCGAGCTCAAGAAGCAGGTCGCCGAGATGGTGATCTCGCACCTGGAGCCGCTTCAGGCGCGCTACCGCCAGATCACCTCCGAGCCTGGCTATCTGGATGGGGTCCTCCGGGAGGCCGCCGGCCGCGTGCGTCCGATCGCCGATTCCACGGTGGAGCTGGTTAAACGCCGCATGGGGCTCTACGTAGCCGACTGACATGGACCAGCGTCCGATCAGCCTTTCGGCGTACTGGCGGCTGGTCCGGGAGAACCGAAACTTCAGGCTGCTGTGGGCGGCCCAGATCATCAGCGAGCTGGGCGACTGGCTTTACGCAATCGCCATTTATTCGTTGCTGCTCGATGTGACGGGCAGCGCTGCGGCCATCGCCCTGGCCGTAGTGTTGCAGGAACTCCCCCAATGTCTGGTGGCCCCGGCCGCGGGCGTGCTCAACGACCGGCTGAGCCGCAAGCGGATCATGATTGCCGCGGATCTGGCGCGGGCGGTGATCGTGCTGCTGATGATGGCGGTGCTGGCCCGCCACTGGGTGAGCCTGGTTTACGTGCTGCTTCTTCTCGAGACCATGATGTGGGCCTTTTTCGAGCCGGCGCGGAACTCGGTCATTCCGAACATCACCTCGGGCCGCAATCTGTTGGTCGCCAACGCGCTCTCTTCCACCACTTGGTCTGTGACGCTGGCGATCGGTTCGGCCGTGGGCGGGGCCGTGGCGGTGGCCTTCGGCCGCAACACGGTCTTTCTGGTGAATGCGGCGTCGTTTCTGGTGTCGGCTGCGCTGGTCCGTTCGATGCGTTTTGAGGAGCCGCATCTCCGCTCGGTGGCCCCGCTCCGCTTTCGGGACCTGACCGACTTCCGGCCTGTTGCGGAAGGCGTCCGCTACGTGGCTCGCGACTGGAGGATGCTGGCCACCATGCTGGTCAAGAGCGGTTTGGGGTTTGTGGGGACGAGCTGGGTGATCCTGCCGGTGCTGGGCGAGCGCTATTTCCCGTTGTCCGCAGGCTCGCTGGATCCGCAGCGGGCAGGCATGTTGGGCATGAGCCTTTTGATGGGCGCCCGCGGAGTGGGTGCTCTGCTGGGCCCCATCGTGAGCAGCCTCTGGGCGGGCGACCAGCCCAGCCGGCTGCGCCGCGGCATCCTGTACGGGTTCCTGGCTAACGCCGCCGGGTACCTCTTGCTCGGATGGTCCCCGTCGATCTGGCCGGCGATGGCGGCGGTGATTCTTTCGCACGCGGGCGGCTCGACGGCCTGGGTGTTTTCCACCACGCTGCTCCAGCAACAGACCGACGACCGGTTCCGCGGCCGGGTCTTTTCGGCGGACTATGCCTTCATGGTGATCGCCATGTCCGCCGTCTCTTATACGGCGGGCTCGGTCATCGACCAAGGGATCAGCGCCAAGACGGTGGCCTTGTTGACCGGCGTTGCCGGAGTGATCCCTATCACGGGTTGGGCGCTGGTTCTGAACCGGTGGGAGCGGCGGAGCTCAGTCGCGGATCACCGTGACCGATGAAAAGCCCTCCTCGACCGTCGGGGGCACGAGCTTCGCCGCCATCTTCTCCATGGCCTCCTCGGGCACGACCCGGCTGCGGCCCTGGTTGCGCTGCCGGCAAACCTCCAGGGGCACATCAAAGAAGACCGCTTCCACGTCGCAGCCGTAGAGTTGTCCCATTTTGATGTAGGCGCGCCGCTCGCGCGGCGTCAGGTGGGTAGCGTCCATGTAGGTTACGGGCCTTCCCAGAGCCAGCCGCCGCAGCAGCAGATAACGCAGCGTTGCGAACACCTCCCGGTGAATGCTTTGGTCGGTCTCATCGTCGGCGAGCAGCCCGCGAACCGCGTCCGAGGAGAGTCCCTTGACCCCCAGTTTCTGCAAGTAGGTGGACTTGCCGGAGCCCGGCAGTCCCACCAGCACAACAATCCTTGGCATGTTCATGGCTTACAACCGCCGGGCCACCGCCTCAATGGCCTCTGCGGCCCGTTCACAATCCTGCCGGTTCACGTCATGGTGAGTCAGCAAACGCAGCGAGACGCCGTCCACCGGGTTGCACAGCACGCCTTTGGCCTTCAGCCGCCGGCTGAATTCGGCCGCCGCCAGCCCGGTCCCCGCCACGTCAAAGATGACGATGTTGGTTTCGACCCGGTGCGGGATGCGGATGCCGGGGGTGCGGCTTAAGTGCTCCGCCAGGAAGCGCGCGTTGCTGTGGTCTTCGGCGAGCCGCTGCGGCATCTCGTGGAGCGCGATCAACCCGGCGGCCGCCAGCACGCCCGCCTGCCGCATGCCGCCGCCGAGCCGCTTGCGGTAGAGGCGTGCGCGCGCCATCTCCTCCGCCGTGCCGGCCACGAGCGATCCCACCGGCGCGCAGAGGCCTTTGGAGAGGCAAAACATCACCGTGTCGGCGTCCTCCACGAGCTCCCTCACATCGCAGTTGAGGTGCGCGGCGGCGTTGAAGATTCGGGCGCCGTCCAGATGCACGCGCAGTCCCATCTCGTGCGCCCGGCGGCAGACGTCTTGCATCGTCTCAACCGGAGTCACCGTGCCGCCGGCCATGTTGTGCGTGTTCTCGATCACGATCAGGCCGGTGTCGGCGCGGTAGGGCGACAGCGGCCGCACCTCCTTTTGAATATCCTCCCAGCGCAACACGCCGTCCTCGGAGGGGACGGGACGCGCCAGGCACCCGGAGAACCAGGCCATCATGGACAGCTCATAGTTGTAAACGTGCGAGCGAGCCTCGCAGATCACTTCCTGTCCGTGGCGGGTGTTCAACTTGACGGCGATGGTGTTGCCCATCGTGCCGGTGGGGACAAACAGCGCCGCCTCCTTGCCCAGGATCTCGGCCGCGCGGCGCTCCAGGAGGTTTACCGTGGGGTCCTCTCCGTAGACGTCGTCGCCGACCTCGGCCTCCGCCATGGCCCGGCGCATGGCCGGGGTGGGCTTGGTCACCGTGTCGCTTCGAAGATCAATCCATTCCGTATGATTCATCCTCCAAAAACTCCTGTAAGACCTCGTTGGACAGCATAACGCCGCGCGGGGTCAGCCGCAGGCGGCCGTTTCGGATCTCGAGCAGTCCCTGATCGAAAAACCGGCGCAGCCTTGCGGCCAACCGATCCGCCTCGCCATCTTGCAGCCAGACTCCTTCGCTCAGCCGCAGCCCGACGAAGAAGCGTTCCTCGTGCAAGCGAGCGGGCCTTTGGTCCGTGCAGGCGGACCCTTGCCGTTCAATGAGCTCGACGTACTCCGGCGCGGTCTCCGCGTTCTGGCGCCTGGTGGTTCCGTCGAAGGAGTGGGCGTCTGCACCGAAGCCGGCATAGGGCTCCAGCCGCCAGTACTTCAAGTTGTGGAGCGACTCCCATCCCGGGCGCGCGAAGTTCGAGATCTCATATCTGGGCAATCCCATCCGGGCCAGCTGCTCGGCGGCGATCTCGTACAATTCCGCCGTTTGCTCATCGGAGGGCGTTTGCGGCGCGCCGTAGCGCTGCCCGCCGTGGAGGATCTCTTTGCCGAGGCGGCTGTCTGCATCCACTTCCAGCATGTAGACGGAGACGTGGGGGACTTCCAGCCTATCGATCCACTTGAGCGAAGTCCGCCAGCTTTCGGCCGTCTGCCGGGGCAGCCCGGCGATCAGGTCCACGTTGATGTTCTCGATTCCGCCGTTGCGCAGCACGGCGATTTCGCGGGCGACTGTCTCCGCGTCGTGCTTTCTGCCCGTCTGGCGGAGCTCCTCGGGCACGAAAGATTGCACGCCGAGGCTTACGCGGTTGATGCCAGCCTGCTGCCAGGCGCGCAATTTCTGCCCGGTGATGCTGCCGGGGGCGGCTTCGATAGTGGCCTCGCGCCACGGCTTGCCTGGAATCAGCTCCAACAGCGATGCCAGTTCGCGCTCTTCCATGTCGCCCGGCGTGCCTCCGCCCAAGTAGACGGTTTCGGGCGTCCACTCCCAGCGGTGCGATTCGATTTCCCGGCGCAGGGCCGCCAGGTATCTCCGGGCCAGGTCCCTGGGGTAGACTCCCGAGGCGAAGTTGCAGTAGCTGCACTTCTGCGCGCAGAAGGGGTAGGAGAGATAGACGCCGGCCATGAACCAATTTCAAGGTATCAAATGCCGCCTGGGCCGATGAACTTTGCGCATCTGGTAAGCTTGAATTCGCGGATGAGATCAAGCGCGATTGCCTGGCAGGAGCTGCCCGGCGCCACGTCCCTGTTTGCCGACTATCTATACCAACCCTCGAAAACCATCCGCTTCTACGGCCGCAGCTTTCTCGAACCGGAGGCGTACCGGCAAGCGGCATCCGAAATCGAATACCCGGAGGCGCAGCGGGCGGCGCTGGTTGAGGCGCTGGCTTCCCAGAATCCCGGCAATCCTTCGTTGGAACGTCTGGCCCGCCCCGGGACCTTGGCCGTAGTGACCGGACAGCAGGTGGGCTTGTTTACGGGTCCTGCTTACTCCGTCTATAAGGCTCTCACCGCAGTCAAACTGGCCCGCAAGCTGACCGAACAGGGGCTTGCCGCCGTGCCCATCTTTTGGCTCGCCAGCGAGGATCACGATTTTGAGGAAGCCGGCCAGTGCTGGGTGCTGGACGCTGCCTCTGAGCCGGTCCGCATCGCCCAGGCTTCACCTGCGGGCGCCCGCAGCCCAGTCGGCCCGCTGCCGGTGGAGGGCCGGGTGATCGAAGAGCTGGGCCGCGCGCTGGCAGGGTTGCCGCACGCGGATCTGGCGGTTGCTCATGCGGCCGGCGCCTATGGCGGCGGGGTATCCTTCGCCGGCGGATTCCGGCGCCTCATGGAGCGCCTGCTGCCGGACAGCGGCCTACTTTATCTTGACCCTCTGGACCCCGGCATCCGACGGCTGGCTGCATCTTTTCTGAGTGAAGCTATCAAACGTTCACCGGAACTGGTGGAGCGGGTGATGGAACGCGGCCGGGAGCTGGAAGAAGCCGGCTATCATGCGCAGGTGCGTGTCGACCGGGATAGCTCGTTGTTCTTCCTGTTGGACGGGCAGCAGCGCCTGCCGCTGCGCGCCGCGGCTGGCGGATTTCAAGTCAACGGCCGGTTATTCAGCCCCGCGGAGCTGACCGGGCGCGCCGAGGATCTTTCCCCCAACGCGCTGCTGCGGCCGGTCTTGCAGGATCATCTGTTGCCTACGGCGGCGTTCGTAGGCGGGCCCGCCGAGGTGGCGTATTTGGCCCAGTCCGAAGTCTTGTACCGAGAGCTATTGGGCCGGATGCCGGTGGTGGCGCCGCGAGCGGCCTTCACCGTGCTTGACGAGAACAGCGCACGCGTGGCGGAGCACTACGGCCTGACATTGCAGGATTTGTGCGCCGGCGAACAGCAGGTTCACGAGCGCATCGCCGCGGCCCTGGTTCCGGCCGAGTTGCAACAGCGCCTCAGCCGGACCCGAGAAGAGGTGGAGGGCAGCCTTCAGCGCCTGCGGCTGGCGGTAGCCAACTTTGACTCCACACTCGCGGCCGCGCTCGACACCAGCCGGCGCAAGATGCTCTATCAACTTTGGAAGATAGAGCGGAAGGTCTCGGCTGAAGCCTTCCGGCGCAATGTCCGCGCCGCGCGCCAGACCGAGCGCGTGCTGAACCTGGCCGCGCCTCACCGCCACTTGCAGGAGCGGTTCTATTGCTTTTTGGCGCTAGTGGCCTTGTTCGGTCCGGGTCTTTCGGATGCGGTTTACGCGCAGATCGACCTGGACGCGCCGGAGCATCGCGTGCTGGTGTTGTAAGCCTTGTTATACTGGAATGCGAGCCGCACTCGTCGGGGCAATTTGTTAGCCCGCAGATCTGCTGGAGTGGCGGAACTGGCAGACGCACGGGACTCAAAATCCCGCGCCCTTCACTGGGCATGAGGGTTCGACCCCCTCCTCCAGCACCATCTCATTGCCTTCACCGTTCCATGGGCCGTCGCAGTTACTCCTGGAGGCGGTTTTGCTTTTCTATTTGGAGGCGGTTCAGCCTACCAATACCTTTTGGGAGCGCTCATGCCGAGTAGCTCCCGGTCTGGCGGATTAGACGGTGCCCGAAACAGGCTGCGATGATCCGCCGGCCCAGCCGTCGAGCGGCACGATTGCCGGCGCGGTAAGGCGGCAGGCTTGCTGCATGCAGGCAAGTTGCGGGTGTGGTGAGGGCGCATGTCTGGGGACATACGGCACCTGCGAGGACAGATGGGTTCGGGGCGGACACGCCGGTCCGCCCCTACAGTGCTGTAGGGCCGTTGTGTTTGGTGGTTGGTTGGGAGTGCTGAGCTGTTGTTGCTGCTTTTCGGCTCCTTGTCGAGATGGTTTCTGGTTTCGGTTGCCTCTTTGTTTTGTTTAAGTTGGGAGGCCTCCCCCGCCTGCTCACCCCCGGCGGCCGGCTTCAGGGACCGGAGCTCACCCCCATCCGGTGAGGGCTGTGGCTGTGGGCGTCGGCGCTGTTGCCTAGGACT